>VFQQ010000093.1_pt1 | contig 235889 bp, 189 predicted proteins | sample 3512341 | NCBI WGS metagenome assembly VFQQ01 (sample SAMN10412373, study PRJNA504923) | tailings metagenome | isolation source: Relicate 2 Philex TSF1 revegetated site | place: Philippines: Tuba, Benguet | collected 2017-08-29 | reverse complement strand
GGGACGCCTATTGGATCACCCTCGCCGGATGAAACAGAAATCCGCTCCTACACCCGCACGCATCCCGATGTGAACTCGGCCGTTGACGCGGCGCGAGCTCCCCAATAGGCTAACTCAGTCATCGTCTTCTCTGGCGGATTCCCGCCTGACGATTGATTACCAAGGTCGATTCCACGTACTCGGGGGAGGATGGGAATGACGACTCTGAAAGCGCGCCGCGCATTCACTCTGATTGAGTTGCTTGTTGTGATCGCGATTATCGCGATTCTGATTGCACTGCTGCTGCCCGCTGTCCAGCAGGCCCGTGAAGCCGCACGCCGCACGCAGTGTAAGAACAATCTGAAACAAATTGGCCTGGCGCTCCACAACTACCACGACACCTTTAACCTGTTGCCGATGGGTTATCTGGACATCGACGGCGGCAACTCCGAAACAACAAGCTGTGGCTGGAGCTGGATGTCCTACATCCTGCCCAACATCGATCAGGGACCGCTGTACAACCAGCTGAATTTCAGCACTACTCCCTTCGCGCTGCAGACACCGGGAGGCCAGGCAGTTCCGAATCAATTGTTGATGGCAACTCCCCAACCCGCCTTCAGTTGCCCCAGCGACGCCAGGCAGGCCGTCGAGCGAGCGGCTGGAGCAAATCCAGGCAGCGCTGCCACCGGCGGCGGTGCGGCCAATGGCATTGCGTTCTCGAGCTATATGGGGGTCATGGGAGGCTTCCATGGACAGGCTTGTACGGTCAATGCCACTACGAATCTGGTGAACGTCCCCATTCGCAACAATGGCATTCTCGTCATCAATCACGCCCGGAACTTCCGCGACATCACAGATGGCACTTCCAACGTGCTGGCGGTTGGCGAAGTGCAGTACATCGCGTCGTTTGCCGACATCACCGGCACGAACGTCGGTTCACAGCGGCAATATGTTTATGGTAACGTCGTCACCGCTGGCGGTGCCGTCTGCACCAACTGGGGCTTAGGAAACAACGGTCCATTCTTGCACCTCCGCACGGCGCGCCGCAAACTCAATCCACCGTTGCTGGCGGCAAACCAGCCATGGAGAGCCTTCCACAGCAAGCACACCGGCGGAGCCCATTTCCTGATGGGCGATGGCGCGGTCCGATTCATCAGCGATAACATCGAGCACACCGATACCGATTGGGGTGACACATCGATCCGCGGCCCCTTTGGTCTCTACCAGCGGCTGGCTTCCATGAATGACGAGCAGGTGGTCGGCGAGTTCTAGCCGCCATTGAAATTGGCTCGAACTGCCAGCGACGGGAGCCCCTTTTCGCTGGCAGTTCTGCTGGAATCCGCTTTCGTGACCATGTCGCTCGGCTCGATGCCCAGCCTCAGCCTGCGCTCATCGCCGCTCAGCGGATCCGCACCACTCGGTGGAAATGCAACGCGACCTCCCGGTCCACCACCCGGCGCACTCCCTCGGAAAGGCATCGCGGTTCATTATCGCTTTGCCCCAGACGAATCACTTCTTCGAGCGACGTGCCGGGCAGCACGCTGAACGTCTCCTGGTGGATCGTCTGGTTGCCGGCATCCAGTTCCGGCACGATGAAATGGGCCGTCGCGCCGAACGTCAGCATGCGGCGCGCATAGGCGTCGGCATACGGCTGCGGCCCCGGGAACGACGGCAACAGCCCGTGGTGCAGGTTGATGATCCGGCCCCCCGCGAACTCCCAGCATAAACGGGCCGGGAGGATGCGCATGTAGCGCGCCAGAATCACATAGTCGACCTCATGCTGGTCGATCAGTTCGGTGAACCGCGCGTTGTCAGGCTCCCCTTTTGCGTCGCCGATGCATTCAAAGGGAACGTCGAACTGCTCGGCAATGCCCCGGCAGGCGTCGCGGTTGCCGATCATCACGGCTGGCGTCGCCCGCAGCCGGCGGTCGCGAATGTCGCGCAAGAGCGCCAGCGGCGTCTCCGTGCGGTGGGTAGTGCAGATTGCCAGCCGCGGCGGGCGGTCGTGCTCGTCGCGCGACCAGGTCCGGATGGTCAGCCCCTTCGCCCGGCCGATGTCCTGCATCCGCTGGCGCAGCGTGGCAACCGGCTCCGCATCCGCCGGCCATTCCATCCGCACGAGCATCGCGAACTGCCGCTCGGAGTCGTGGTCGTACATCTGGATCTCGTGGATGTTCGCCCCCGCCATCGCCGCGTAGTGAACGATCGGATCCGCCAGGCCGCGATTATCTGGACCGACCGCCGTGATGGTGACGTGCATTTCAGACTCTTTGCGAACAAACTCCACGCGTCAGGAACAGCAGCTTTGCCATCCCCGCGCCCGGAGGACATCGTGACTCGGTTCATCGGAATTCTGGCAGCCCTCTTCGGAATCGCAATCGGCTTTTCTGCGGAAACTCGCGCGGCCGATCGCCGGCCGAGCATTCTGTTCATCCAGACCGACGACCAGGGCCCGTGGGCGCTGGGACTGACCGGCCATCCCGATGCGCAGACGCCCCGCCTCGACGGTCTGTTTCGCTCTGGCGCCTGGCTGAAGTACAGCTTCACGGTCACCCCCGTCTGCAGCCCGTCACGCGCCAGCCTGCTCACCAGCCGCTACTGCAGCGAACTGAAAATCACCGACTGGATCAACCAGAACGTGGAGCCTGAAATCGGGCTCGATCCCGCGACCCCCACCTGGTCGAAAGCCCTGCACGATTCCGGTTACCGCCTCGGGCTCATGGGTAAATGGCACCTCGGCGTGCAGGACCGGTTCCACCCTTCAGTGTTCGGTTACGACGTGTTCACCGGGTTTCGCGAAGGAGGCTCGGCCACGAAAGACGTGCCGCTGGAATTCGCCATCGCGGCCGACCGCACGACGTGGAAAACGCAGCCGACCCAGGGATTCATCGTTGATGTCGTCACCGATGCGGCGTTGAAGTTTCTGGAGGAGTCTGCGGAACGGGCGAAGTCTGGAGAGCAGCCTTTCTGTCTGTCAGTCCATTACCGCGAGCCGCACGTCCCCTGGCTGCCGGCCGCGGACGAGGATTTCCGCCCCTTCGCCAACCTCGATCCGGCCCCGCCCGTGCCGTCGCACCCCGATCTCGACATCGAGAAATGGAAGATCAGCACTCGCCGGTACCTTACCAGCGTGGCGAGCGTCGACCGCAATGTGGGCCGGCTGCTCGACCGGCTCGATTCACTGCAGTTGACCGACAGCACAATCGTCATTTTCACCAGCGACCACGGCTATAATGTCGGACATCATGGCGTGCTTCACAAAGGCAATGGCATGTGGCTGACCAGAACGCTTCCACCGGCCACTGCGCATGTTCCGGCGGAACGCGCGCCGAACATGCTCGAGTCGTCGCTGCTGCTGCCCACCTGCGTCCGCTGGCCGGGAGTCGTCAAGCCGGAAACCATCATCGAGCGCACGGTCACGCAGCTCGACTGGTTCCCCACGCTCGTCGCAATGGCGGAAGCGCCGGCCGTCAATGGCCTGCATGGGCGAAACATGGTCCCGCTGCTCAGGGGTGAAGCCACCGAATGGGACGATGATCTGTATGCCGAGTTCAGCCCTCACAATGGACTGCGGGCCGACATGCGCTGCATCCGCACGCAGGGCTGGAAACTGACCTGCAACTTTCTCGAACCGTTCCGCGATGAGCTCTACCACCTCGCGGCCGACCCGCTGGAAGAACACAACCTGATCACTTCCGACCGGCCGGACGCGATGGCGGCGAAGTCCCGGTTGCGAAAGGAGATCCTCAACCGGATGGAGCGTCTGAACGACCCGCTGCGGTCATCGATTCCGGAATAGGCCGGAACGGGTCGGGCGCGTCGGTTTCAGCGACGGGAAACGCGGCTGCAGGCGGGTCCGTCGCCGGGTCGCCCGGGTGCAGGAGGCCTTCCCGATGGGCGTCAGTCCGAGCTGATCTCGCGGCTCGACTTGGCCGCCTGCCGCGCCTTGCGCTCGCTGATCTTCTTCCCGCCGCGTTTCTGCTTCTTCGGCTTTTCGTCCGGGTCGTCCTTTTCCGATCGCCCGCGGAAGTACAGCCGGATGGGGATTTCCTTGAACGGCAACTGCTCGCGGAGCGAGCTCAGCAGGTAGCGTTTCCAGCCTTCTTCCAGATAGGTGGGGTCGTTGGCCTTCACGACGATCGTCGGGGGCTGGGTGGAAATCTGGGTGGCATAGAAGATTTTGAGCCGTTTGCCCTTCTTCGCGCTTGGCGGATTCCTCTCCATCGCCTTCTGCAGCGCCTTGTTCAGCCTGGGTGTCGAGATGCGGGTTCGGGACTGCTTGAAAATCGACTGCGCGAGATTGACCAGCTGTTTGATGTTCCGGCTGTCTTTCGCCGTCACAAATGCCACTGGCACATATTTCATCATGCTGAACGTCCGGGCGAGGTAATCCGCCCATTTCTCGGCCGTCATCCCCTGTTCGAGCCCCAGATCCCACTTGTTGACGACAAAAATGCAGGGCTTGTCCTGCGACTGGATGTCGTCCACCAGCTTCAGGTCGACCCGGGAGATGGTTTCGGTCGCATCAAAGAACATCAGCACCAGGTCGGCCCGGCGAATGCTCTTCTGGGCGCGGACCAGTCCGTAATACTCGATATCGTTCGCGAGGCTCTTCCGTTTGCGCACCCCGGGCGTATCAATGGCGACGAACGACTTGCCATCGAGTTCGAACCGGACATCCACCATGTCGCGCGTCGTGCCCGCGACCTCGCTGACGATCATTCGTTCCGTTTTGGCCAGCGCATTGATGAACGTGCTTTTGCCGACATTCCGGCGTCCCACAATCGCCAGCCGCATTTCGGGCTCGGCCGACTGCGATTTTCCGGACGCTGCTTCATCTTCAGCCGCCTCGGGAAGATGTGCGACAATCGTTTCCAGCAGCCCCTTCCGGTTGCGGTTGGCCTTCACGCTGGTCTGAATCAGTTCCGCATCCGGCGCCAGGCCGATGAACTCGTGAATCTCGGCATCCGTTTTCGTCGAATCGCACTTGTTGACGACCAGCAGCTTCGGAACATCCACCTTTCGCAGCCGTTCGGCCACGAGGCGATCGAGCGGCGTCACCCCTTCCGCGCCGTCGACCACGAACACCAGGAGCGCTGCCTCCGACAGCCCGATTTCAATCTGCCGCTCGACATCCGCCGTGAGGTCGTCCGAATCCTCGATGCCCATCCCGCCGGTGTCGACGAGATCGAAATATCGATCGCCGGCCTGCATCAGGTAGGTCACCCGGTCGCGCGTCACACCGGCTGTCGGCTCGACAACGGACACCAGGCGGCCTGCCTGCCAGTTCATCAGCGAGCTCTTCCCCACATTGGGGCGCCCGACGATGACGACCTTGGGAACTGACATGACGACCTGACGCTCCAGAAACCAACAACAGGGACGCAAACCCGCGATCGAAACCGCAGAGGCCTGCCTGACTCAGGTTCGGCTCCCCTCGGAGCGAACAACCGCAGCGAACAACCGCCCAGTGTAAGGCCGCGAGACGGCTCCTGACAGGAACGTCATCAAGGCCCGGCGTCGCTGAGCGGGATCTTTCCCCATTGCGCCGCGGCCGCCGCCCACGGGCACTGGGGTGAAATGATGCTGGCGAGCCGGTTTTCCCGCGACGAACTGGTGCTCAGAATCGGCGTAACCGTCACCAACCGGTGGCAATGCGCGACTCCCCGTGGCCTGGGAAATCGAGCCCTCGACGCCTCTCCCTGGCGTCCGTACTGGAAATGTGCCGCCTGACCATCCGCTGGGATCCTGGCTTCCGATCCGCCGTCGTTGTTGCGGGTTCTCCCCCCCGCTACGATCGACTCCGGATAGAATTCGCAGATGTCGTCTCGCCGTTCCCTGTTTCTGGAGCACGCGAATCAGTCGTTGGAGGTGCATCTCCTGGGACTGGTTGAGCTCGAGTCTGCGCATGCCCTGCAGGAGCGGCTGGCCTACGAATTGGGCGATTCCACCGCGTGCACTGGCGTCCTGCTGATCTGCGAACACCCTCCGCACATCACTTTGGGTCGCGACGCGCGATCGAGCCATGTGCTGACCGACCGGGAAACGCTCGAACACCGCGGAATTGCGGTCCACTGGGTCGGACGCGGCGGGCCCGCAATCTGCCACGCCCCGGGTCAGCTCGCCATTTACCCGATCCTGCCTCTCGACCGGCTGGGTCTGGGAATCGACGACTTCCGGGCCAGCCTTGAATCGGCCGTGGTTGATGTCTGCCACGAACTGCGCGTCGCCGCCAAGCGCCGCGCTGGCGAGCCAGGCGTCTGGACGCGGTACGGGCAGGTGGCCGCGTTCGGCGCCGCCGTCCGGTCGTGGATCACAACCCACGGCATTTTCCTGAACGTCACGACCGATCCGGGCTTTCTGAAGCTTGTGGCGACCACTCCCGGCGAACGGGCGACCTCGCTGCAGTCGTTGCGGCTCGCACCGGTCAGCATGAACCAGGTCCGTGAAGCGGTCGTCCGTCATGTGGCCAGCCGCTTTCGCTTCAACAATGTTCAAACGTCCGCCGGGCACCCCCTGCTGCGGCGGACGACTCGCAGGATTCCACTGAATGCATGAGTTGCCTGTCGTCGGAGGGACGAGTTCCTCCGCATGTGAATCGGGAAGCGGTGGAAGCTGCGGATCCGGTGGTCTGGTCGCGCTGGAAACGCTGTCGCTGGAACCGCGCCGACGGCTGCCGCGCTGGCTGAAGCGGCCCATGCCTTCGACGGAGATGTCCTTCACCAGCGGAGTGATTGAAGATCTGCGACTGGAGACCGTCTGCGAGAGTGCGAAGTGTCCGAACCGCACGGAGTGCTGGTCGCAACGGACCGCGACGTTCATGATCCTCGGCAACGTCTGCACGCGGCCCTGCGGTTTTTGTTCAGTGCCGCGCGGGAAAACCGAGGCTGTCGAAGCCGACGAGCCGCAGCGGGTTGCCGAGGCCGCCCTGCGGCTGGGCCTGAAGCATGTGGTCATCACCTGCGTCACTCGCGACGACCTGCCCGATGGGGGGGCGGAGCATTTTTATCAGTGTGTTCTCGCCGTACGCGAGAAAACCGGGGCCGCGGTCGAAGTCCTCACTTCCGATTTCCACGGCAACCGGGAGGCGATTTCGCGCGTCATCGCCGCCCGGCCGGATGTCTTTAACCACAACACGGAAACTGTCCCTCGGCTGTATCACCGCGTCCGCCGCAATGCCGAGTATCAACGAACGCTCGACCTGCTCGCCCAGGTGAAACAGGAAGCTCCGGGCATGGTGACGAAAAGCGGCCTGATGCTCGGCCTCGGCGAAACGCTGGAAGAAGTGCTCGAAGTCGCGGCCGATCTGCGGGCCGTCGGCGTCGACATGCTGACGATCGGCCAGTATCTGCAGCCCACTCCAAACAACCTGCCTGTCGACAGATACGTTCCGCCCGAAGAGTTCGACGAAATCGGCGAGCAATGCCGCAAACTCGGCTACTCGTTCGTCGCCAGCGGTCCCTTCGTTCGATCCAGCTACCACGCCGGTGAAATGGCCGACCTCCTTGCCCGGTCGGCAACGGCCTGACGGCGCTTTGGCTACCGGATTTCAGTCCGCTCCGAAACCTGCTTCGGCGTCTGCACCGCTGCCGGTTCGGCGGTGAAGCGATTCAGCAGGCTTTCCCCGAGAATCTCAGCGTAGATCTGGTGGGCCTCCGGAGAGAACCCGCCCCCCCGGCGTGGTCGTGACGAATCGGCCAGTTCAGCTTCCAGGTCGGCCGTCGCGTCAATCAAGGTCAAACCCAGTTCGTCGCAAATCGACCGCAGTTCCTGCGGCGGCCACTGCGGTGCGCGACCCGGCGACTTCTGGTTGCGATTTCGCCCGGCCGGTTCCGCCGCTGTGGCGACGAGGAACTCGACGGACTGCGCCTCGGCCAGCCGCTGGATGGCCGCCAGCGCCGCGCGAATCGATACAAACGCGTCGCTGCAGACCTGCAGATCGGCCCGTCGGCTGTTTTGCACGCCCCCGCCCGACTGCCCGCGACTCCACAGGTCTTTCACTTCATCGCGCATGGCCCGCACGACGAGCAATTCGTCATCGAGTTGTGCGGCGAGGTTCGTGCGCCCCGCCGTCGCCGGGTGCATGGCCGACAGCGGAAACCCCTCTGCGTTCCGCTCGACATGCCGGCGCAGCGCCTCCTCGTCGGCAATGTCCGAGGGATCGACATGCAGCACGATCACGTCGGGCTGCAGGTTCATCATCCGATGCCGCAGCAGCAATGCGCTGACCGTCGGACATCCGCCCGGACACCCCGCATTCAACACCTCAACCCGCGTCGATGTCTGCGATTGAATCAGGTCGGCCAGTCGCCGGACATACGTCAACGATTCCGGCTGGTCGCCGCCGAACGTGCAGTCGTCGCCCAGGCACAAAATGCGAAACGTCCCTGCCGGGCGCGGGATTTCAATCTCGGGGTTGCGCAGCCCGAAGCTGTTCGTCCGCAGAGTAAACGGCCGGCCCGATTCCGATTCGATCCTGGTGAACCTCAGCCTGGGCGCTACCGAAAGCCAGGTGGATCGACTGGGAGCGGTCGTGGCGGCCAACAGGTCGGCGGTTTCCGTCGCCGTCGCGGCCCCCTGCGTCGCCCTGCGAATGCGCAAACCGACCTCCAGAGCACACACTCCCCCGATCAACAGGAGGACCGTGAGCACAAGGTGTTTGAAGGTCTGCGCGGCGTGGCGAATCATCCGTGACAGTCCGCCGCCTCGAAAGGCCGGGCGCTATGCCGCCAACCGTGGCAGCGCGCCCGCGGGAATCTAATGGCAGTGAACACTTTACGACAAGACGAGCTTCCTCCGCCGGCAGGCGTGCGATCCATGATGGCCGCGTCCGGTTCTCCCGGCCCCGCTGCAGCCCGATGAACGCATGACACACCCGGCTGGCGCGGGGAGGCACGACTTTTCCCCCGGCTGCAGGTCTGCGACGATAGCCTCAGCCGCCTTCGAACCCTGCAGCGGATTCACCATGACGATTCTGCGATCTGTTCTCGCGATGGCCCTCCTGGGCCCGATCGGCCCGCTGCCGGCCTCCGAGCCCGATTTCAACCGCGACATCCGCCCATTGCTGTCCGGACGGTGCTCAAAATGCCACGGCCCCGACGAAGCTTCGCGGGAAGGCGGCCTGCGGCTCGACACCCGGACCGGGGCAACCATGGTCCTTGAATCCGGGCAGCGCGGCATTGTTCCCGGCCGACCGGAGGAGAGCGCGATCATGGAGCGCCTCCGCTCAAACGATCCCGACCTGCGGATGCCTCCGCCCTCGGAAGGTCCGGGACTGACCGCAGAAGAGATCAAGACGCTGCACAACTGGATCGGTGCGGGGGCCGAGTACTCGGCTCACTGGTCGTATCAGCCGCCCCGTCAGGCCCCCTTGCCGGCCGTCCGCACCCCGGACTGGTGCCGCGGACCGGTCGACCGCTTTGTCCTGGCCAGACTGGATGCCGAGGGACATCAACCACAGCCCCCCGCCGATCCAGCGACGCTGTTGCGACGCGTCACCCTCGACCTGACCGGACTGCCGCCATCGCTCGATGAGGCGGACGCGTTTCTCGCGAGCCCCACCGCCGATGCGTATGAGCACCTTGTTGACCGGCTGCTCGCGTCCCCTGCATTCGGTGAACGATTCGGCCGGATGTGGCTCGACCTCGCGCGCTACGCCGATTCGGCCGGCTACGCCGACGATCCACCGCGGATCATCTGGCGCTATCGCGACTGGGTCATACAGGCGCTGAACGCCGGCATGCCGTTCGATCAATTCACCATCGAACAGCTCGCCGGCGACCTGCTGCCCGACCCGGCGGAAACGCAGCTGGTTGCGACCGGATTTCACCGAAACACCATGACCAACAGCGAAGGCGGAACGGATGATGAAGAGTTCCGGAACGTCGCCGTTGTCGACCGGGTGAACACCACGCTGCAGACGTGGATGGCCACAACGATGATGTGCGCCCAATGCCACACCCACAAATACGATCCCATTACCCAGGCCGAGTACTTCCAGGTCTTTGCGATCTTCAATCAGACGGAAGACGCCGACCGCCGCGACGAGGCCCCCGTCCTGTCGATGTTCACGAACGAACAGGAAGCCGCCCGGGAGGATCTCCGCCAGAAACTGGCCGCGGCCGAACAGCGGGCCGAAACGCTGCGTCAAGCTGCCACGGGCGTCACGTTGCCGGAGGGGCCGGTCACCGGCCGCTATCTGCGGATCGAATTGCCGGGCAAGCAGAAAATTCTTTCTCTGGCGGAAGTCGAAGTCTTTCAGGGCGATCGCAACATCGCACCGGGAAAAACGGCATCGCAAAGCAGCACCGCTCATGACGCCCCGGCGACGCGCGCGATTGATGGCAACACCGACGGCCGATTCGCAGAGGCCATGTCGACTACTCACACGCAAACGGAAGACGCCCCCTGGTGGGAAATCGATTTTGGCGAAGAACTGGCCGTCGACCGGGTGGTCGTCTGGAACCGGACCGATTCGAACGAGATCGGCCGGCGGCTGAACGGCATGCGGCTGATCATTCTTGACGGCGCGCGTCGCCCCCGGTGGGTGCGGGCCGTGCCGCGTGCGGCCTTGAAGGACGGGGTTCACGCCATCCCGTCCCACTCGTCGAAACTGACTCCGGCCGACCGCGATGCGCTGCTCGACCTGCTCGCAGAAGCCGACCCCGAACTGGTCAAGGCCCGCAATCTGGTGAAGTCTCTCCGCCGCGATCTCGACGCCATCACGCCGGTGACCACGCCAGTGATGCGCGAGCTGCCGCCCGAGAAACGGCGGACCACGCGCATCCACATCCGCGGCAACTTTCTGGATCTCGGCGATGAAGTCGGCCCCGGCGCCCCCGCGGCATTTCCACCCATCGGCAGCGACTCCCCCAACCGGCTCGACTTCGCACGCTGGCTCGTCAGCCACGAGAACCCGCTGACCGCACGGGTGCTGGTGAACCGCCTCTGGGAGCAGTTGTTTGGAGTCGGGCTGGTCGAAACCAGTGAGGAATTCGGACTGCAGGGAGAGCTCCCCAGCCATCCCGAACTGCTCGACTGGCTGGCCGTCGAAGCCCTGCACCGCCACTGGGACATGAAGCAACTGGTGAGGGAGATCGTCCTCTCTGCGACTTACCGGCAGTCGTCTTCGGCTCCCGCTGAACTCATCGCCCGCGACCCCAACAACCGGCTTCTCGCGCGCGGTCCGCGTTTCCGGCTGGAAGCCGAACTCGTCCGGGACCACGCTCTGTCCGCCTCGGGACTGTTGAGCCAGAAAATGGAAGGGCCTTCCGCAAAGCCTCCGCGCCCCAGGCTCGGTCTCACCGCGGCCTTCGGCGGCTCGACCGACTGGGACGCCAGCCAGGGGGAAGATCGCTACCGCCGCGGGATCTATACCTACTGGCAGCGATCCATCCCCTACCCTTCCATGGATACGTTCGACGCGCCCAATCGCGAAGTCTGCACTGTTCGGCGCACGCGCACAAACACGCCGCTGCAGGCGCTGGTGACTCTCAACGACCCGGTTTATGTCGAAGCGGCCCAGGCCCTGGCGCAGCGCACGCTGAATGACGTTCCCGCCACGGATGCCCTGCCAGCCAGCAAACTGACGCGCAACCGCATTTCACATGCTTTCCGGCTGTGCACAACGCGCGTTCCGCTGAGCGAAGAGGTCGATGTGCTCGTCAACTCGCTCAACCGGATGCGGCAACGCTATGCCGACGATCGCGAGGCCGCAGCGCAGATGGCAGGCTCCGTTCGCAATTTCCCTGAGACGCCGGACGACGTCGTCGAGCTTGCCGCGTGGACGGTGCTTTCAAACGTCCTGCTCAATCTCGACGAAACGCTGACTCGCCGCTGACAGCTGTGGCGTCCACCCGGGCGCCGTCAGCGATGCCCGATGACGTGATCCTTGTGCTCCTTGCGAATCCCGAACAGCAGCTGCTGTTCCAGATGAGCCCGCTGGGCACGGTAAAACTCTTCCAGAAACCGCAGGGGCTCCACGCCCGTCAGCGGCCCCGTCCGTCCGATCCGCTTCCAGATTCGACCGGCGATCTCACTCAGCAGGTCGTCCCCGGCCTGCCGCTCCTCGCGCCGTCGAAAAATGTCCTCCAGCACCTGCAGTTCCTTGACTCCATAATGCGACAGTTCCTCGAGGCTGAATGCGTATGGGCTCGCCACATCGATCTCGCGGGGTTTCGCCGCGCTGCCAGCCGCGGCGACGTCTCCGAGCAGTCGAAATTTTGGCTGCCGCACGACAATCGTGCCGGCGATCAGGTCTCCGCAGCGCAGCCGCTGCCGGTTCAGGCAGGGCATCAGCAGAAACACCAGCAGCCACAGCACACAGAACACCGCCAGGCCGCCGCTGCCTGGAAACAGCGCTTCGGGCGCCATGATTGCCAGCACCGGCAGAAAGAACTCCACATCGCGCACCAGGTTGCGGGCAACGATCATCTCGCCGGTCAGCGGCCCGCCATCGCGGGCGATGACGCGCAGCCCCTGCATCCGCTTGCCTGGCGTTGTGCCAGAGTGTCGAAGTTCGCTGATGAGAAAATAGCCCTGCCGCAGCACAAACAACGCCGCCAGACATAACGCAACCACGGCGCTCGAGCTGGAAGCCAATCCGAAGACAGCCACCAGCACGATCAGCACCATTCCCAGCGCAATCAGCAGCAGATCCACAAAGAACGCCACGATGCGATCGGAGATGTCGCCGATCTCGAATTCGAGCACGGCGGCCTCAGGCGTCGTTACGGTGCAGACACGGCCCCGGCGCGTGCTCATGCGGCGGCTCCTTCCAGCGACTTGTCCGTTCGGGACGCCGCCGCCACGCGCACCGCGGTTCGCCGCCCGGCTGTCACGAAATACCACGTCCAGAATGCCCCCGTCACTGCCGCCAGAAACCAGCGGACGGAATTCACCGGCAACAGCTGACGCAGGTAGCCTTCAATAATGGCGGCCAGAAAAAACATGACGACCGACCCCACCATGATGGGGGCCACGGACCGTCCGGCCTCTGCCAGCCGGTCGAGTCGGGCGGAGCGCCCGGGGAACAGCATCGCCTGTCCCAGCGCCATGCCGGCCGCCCCGCACAGGACAACCGCGAGCAATTCCGTGACGCCATGCCCCGAAACCCAGGCGAGGAAGTCCCAGCCGAGCCCGCGCGACGCATACAGCGCCAGCATGGCCCCCAGAATCAGTCCATTGAAGTACAGCAGCAGCACGCTCGGCGCCCCGGCGGCCATGCCAACGGCGAAACACAGAATGCCGACCTTCGCGTTGTTCGTGAACAGGTGGCTGGCGAACAGATGCAGACCGTCCATGTCGGCATCATTGCTGTACAGCACGTCGCGCAGCGATTCTGTCGAACTGGAGGGCGTCCGCCCGCCGGCCATCGCGGTCGGCACAAAGCTGTCATACCGATCGAGATCGCGAATCGTGAGTACATACGCCGTCGCGATGCCCAGCAGCATGATGACCGCCGCCAGCCCGACGAGCGTGGAGAACTGTCGAACGGCCGCGGGAAACCGCCGGTTGACGAAATCGCGAATCACCGCGAGCGTGAACCGCTGGTTTGAGTAGACGCACAGGTACGCGCGGGCCGCGAGGGATTCCAGATAGTCGCGCAGGTTCTTGTCGAGGCTGATCGCCCGCGCGACCGAAAGTGAACTCACGGCGCTGCGGTAGAGCACCGGCAGACGCGCGATTTCTTCCGACGACAGCTTTGCCAGCCCGCGGCGTTCGACGCGTTCCACCAGCCGCTCAAGTTCTTTCCACGACGCCTCCCGCTCGCGCCGGAAGGCGGTCGATTTGAGTTCAAACTCATTTGCTGTTCTGGCCGTCATTCAGATCCGCTCCCGGCGTTTGATTTCCAGATAGCGGTTGATCAACTCCGGTCCGACTTTCTGCGGTTCCACGTCGATCGTCTGCAACCCCATGCGTTCCAGGCGCTTCAGCACCACGTCCCGTTCACGACGATCTTCAGCCGCGGCCACCGCCCGATTCAGCGCCAGCTGATCGTCCGGCGGCGCGTGCATCCAGGCGTCAAGCTGCGGATCGCGCAGCGTCACAAACACCACCAGATGTTTACGCGCCAGCCGGCCCAGGTTCTCCACCATCAACTCGGCGGCGATCGAATCGACAAAATCCGTCAGCACCACCACCAGCGAACGCCGGCTCAGCCGACGCAATAGCGAAGTCAGCCCCAGCGTAAAGTTCGTTTCAGCCGACGTGTATTCCATCGAGGCCGACTGTCGCTGCAGCGATCGGAAGGCCCCCATTCCCGACTGAGGCTTGATCCAGCCGCCCACGCGATCGGCAAAGTCGAACAGTCCGCAGCGATCACCACTTTTGATGCTGACAAACCCCAGCATGAGCGCCGCTGCAACAGCGCGGTCGAGCTTGGGAACATCGCCCGCAAACGACTCCGACATCAACCGCCCGCGGTCCAGGGCAATCACCACCTGGTGATTCCGCTCCGCTCGAAACTGCTGCGAGAGCACCTTGCGATGCCGGGCCGAGGCCCGCCAGTGGACCGACCGCAACTCGTCTCCGACGGTGAAGTCGCGCAGCGACTCGAACTCGCTTCCATCACCGCGGTACCGTTCGATTTTGAGCCCGGCATAAAAGTGCCGATCCTGCGCGAGCCGCAGCGCCATCCGCCGCGCGGGCAGGACGTTTGGAACAACGGCCACGTCGCGATCGAGATCGAAACGCAGTCGCCGTGCCGCCAGGCCGAGCGGCCCCGGATACTCCAGCCAGACGGTCTCAATTTTCGCGGCGCCGCGTCTCAGCGCCTCAAGCGGGATGGTCAGCGTCAGCCCCGCCGCCGTCACCTCGCCGCGGAATTCCGGGGCAGCCCGCAGGAGGGCCGACAGATCGAACAGGGCACGCAGCGGAAGACTGCCGGAGCTGCGAAACCTCAGCTCCAGCTGCGCGGCGGCGGGTTCGCCGATGAACACGGTCTCAGGGGCTGTCAGTTCCAGTTCCCACGCGCGGGGGCCCGGGGCGAAAATGGCATCCACTCCAATCAGGCATGCCGCCGCCGCACACGAAATCAGCCAGGCCGTCCAGGCCCATTCAAAACCGAAACTGGGGGCGAGCGCAAGCAAGAGCCCCGCCGCGAGCAGCATCATCGATCGTCGGGTCGGAATCGCCATTCGCCTGGCCGGTCTCAGCGGGGTGCGGGGATGCGTTCCAGCAGCCGGCCCAGCACGTCGCTTTCGCCAGCTCCTTCCAGTTCGGCCCCCGGCGCGAGCACCACCCGGTGCCCGAGCACGGGTCCAAACAGTCGTTTGACGTCGTCGGGAATCACGAAGTCGCGCCCTTCCAGCACGGCGAACGCCCGGGCCGCCGAGGCCAGCATGTTGGCCGAACGCGGGCTGGCCCCCACCTGCAACGCCGGATCGCTGCGCGTCGCGCGGACCAGATCGACAATGTACGCCACCATTTCATCCGACAGCCGCACCTCCGCCACGGTTCGTCGCAACGCCGCCAGTTCCTCCAGCGAGCAGACGGGCGACAGGCCGAACCCGGTCAGCGCCGGCGACGCCGTGCGGTGCCCGTGCACCCGAACCATGTCGCATTCCTGCTCGCGATCGGGATATGACACCTGCACCTTGAACAGGAACCGGTCGAGCTGCGCTTCCGGCAGCGGATAGGTTCCCTCCTGCTCAATCGGGTTCTGCGTCGCGATCACCATGAAGCTCGGCGGCAGTGCATGCGGTTTCCCGTCGATCGTGACATGCCGCTCCTGCATCGCCTCCAGCAGGGCCGACTGCGTTTTCGGGGGAGCGCGGTTGATTTCGTCGGCCAGGACGAGGTCCGTGAAGATGGGGCCGGCGACGAACGTGAAGGTATTGCTGCGGAAATCGAACAGGTTCGATCCGATGATGTCTCCCGGAGTCATGTCGGGGGTGAACTGAATTCGCTTGAAGGCCAGCGCGGCCGTCGCGGAAAACGCCCGTACCAGCAGGGTCTTTCCCGTCCCGGGTACGCCTTCCAGCAGAATGTGGCCTTCACACAGCAGTGCGGTCAGCAGCAGGCGGATGACGTCGTCATGTCCGACAATGACCCGGCCGACCTGGTCGCGAACGGCCTGCTGAACGGCCAGGGCTCGATCAACTTCCATGCAGCATTCCTTCACGCCAGCGGTGGAGTTTCCGGGCGGCGGTCAGCAGGTTCGATGCAGATCGACTGCGGCCGGCCCAGTCTGGTTTCAAGTCGTTTTTGAGTTCCGTCAGGTCAACTTCAAGTCGTCGCTGTCGCGTCAGCCGCTGCAGCTCGTCCACCGGATCGGGCCCGGAAATGTGATACGACTGTGCGACTTCCGCCACGACATCGTCGAAGTACCGGCTGGCGCTTCGGGCGAATCGCCCGCGATGACTGAGCAGTTGCGCAGTGTTCTCGATCAGGCTCGATTTGTCGGCCGCCATTCGCGGTGGAGCGGGCAACGGCTTGCCGAACCGCACCGAGGCCGCCCACACAACCACACTGAACAGCAGCAGACCGTGCAGCGATGCATAGACCAGCGGCCGCCGGACGAATTCGGCCAGAAAGGGCGTCTCCTGCTGCAGACCGTGCGTCACTTCGTCCCAGATCATCGACTGCACGCCCAGCTGGTCCTGGACAAAGCTCAGCAGCACCTCGGCGTTGTCAGCCTTTGCCAGGCCGTGGTTGTTCAGCAGGTCTGGATCAGCAATGACATACAGCGGCATCCCCCAGTCGTTGATGATCCGTCCGATCAGAATGCCGTCAGATCCCGACACGATCGGTTCCACCCCGTCCAGCGGCGTCAGCAGTTGTGGCGACAGCAGTTCCACTGTGCGCGGTCCGTCAGCCGTCGTCACCGCCAGGGTTTGCGGAGCCGAACTGGTTTTGCGCTGCACCAGATCGAACGGTTCCTCGAGGCCGAGCACCTCCAGGGCCTCGACGACTTTGCCCGGCGGCCGAAGCGTCGCTTCGTGAACCCACAGTCCTTCGCGTTTCCGGATGGTGCGGGCCTGCCATTTGGGAAGCACCAGCACGAACGGCGAGTCGTCATCCGTCGCCTGGTCGAACATCAACTCCGCGGCTTCCCGGCGATCGATCGGTTCCAGCCGGCCATCTTCCGGTTCAAACGGCCTGAAGTCGAGCTTCCGATCCGCATCGCCGTCGAAGTCGGGTTCCGCGATCACAACCGCGGTTTTCTGGTCCGTTCGGGGCAGCCGCCGGGACCGCTTCAGTCGGACGTTGACGCCGCTGTCCCGCAGAAAATCGATGGCCGCGCTATGGCCGATGGCGCTCATGCTGTACCCGCTGGGCGATGCAACCAGCGACTGGCGGAGATCGTCGCTCCAGCCCATCTGCACGAGCGAACCCACAAACGACAACGCCGCGACGATCGCCACGCCGATGGCCACCCTTCGAGAAAACAGGGCGTCTTTTTCAACGCGACTGGAGGTCGGCGTCATGCGGCCGGCCTCCCCAGCGACAATGCGTACTCGCGACACGCGCGGTAGCCGTCGGCTTCCAGATCACGACCTCCAAAAAAGGCCGCCTCCACCGTCGAGACGAGCGCCCGAAATGCATGCCGTCGCGGCTCATCCAGGTGGAATTGTTCAATCAGCTCCCGGCTGGTGCGCGACGCCCGCGGCGGACCAAACTCTTCCGAGAGAATCCGGATCGCCGCGTGCAGCAGCGCGTGGACCGCCTCCGTCCAGCGCCCCTCGCCCGCCAGCTGATCGGCTTCCTGGAGCCACGCCTCTGCCGATCGTGCCGGCCCGTTTGAGCCGACGGCCGCCTGCAGTCCTCCCTCCCCTTCCAGGACCCGTTCCTGGCGATTCAGGACCAGGCGGTATGCCGTCAACAGCAGCAGGAACGCTCCTACTGCGATCCCGACATACAGCAACATGCTGCCCGTTCCCGCCCCTACGGCGATGTTCGCGCCGGGCATGGAGCGGCCTGACGACTGGGGCAGCCAGTCCGGCTCATTCAGATTGCCGAACTCGAGTTTCGACTGAACGTCCGCTTTCGCAACAGCCGCGCGGGCGCGCTTCTGCACGTCGCCGGCGCTCCCGTCAGCGCTGGACTGCGGGAGTGCCGTGACGACGACAGCAAGCACGATGCGAACCAGAGTCATGCCGGCAGTTCACTCGAAGACCCTGGCAATTTCATCAACGTCGATCGACTCCTTGATGCTCCGCAGGTGGTAATAGGCCACAACGGCCGCCGTCGCCGCCCAGGCCGTGGCCACCAGTTGAAGGGCGCTCACAGCGATAAAGGTGAATGCGACAGAGCTGATTCCGAAAGCCAAGAATCCAACACCCGCACCGATCGCCACCGTCAGCAGAAACATCAGCACAACAATTCCGAAAATCGTCGACCGGTATCCTTTGGTGAGTTCTCGACTGCGACGCATGGACGCAAAGACCCCCTCCTGTTCCACGACGCAGACAGGCGACGCCACGTAGACCATGCACATAAAAATAATTCCCGGAATGATCAGCAGCAGAAATCCGACAAAAACAAACAGACCGCTGCAGATCGCGACTCCCAGAAGCGGCACGATGCGCCGGAAGCCGGCAGACAGCGCCTCGCCAACGGCAATATTCTTGCCGCGAATCGCCTGAAAAACTGCGAAGGTGAGGGCGCCCGTCAACAGCGGGGTGCAAATCAGCCCGAGCAGCCTCGAAACCGCTTCAAGTGGCGAACGGGCCGTCCGCTCACCAGGCACGACGATGTCTGGTTGCGCGAGGTCCATTGCATTCACCACGAGTACCGGTGAAGTGCAGATCACAGTCAGAATCATCAGGGGCACAAAATTCCGCCCCAGAATTCGCAGCGAATCGTTCAACACCTGTCCCGCACGAAACTCGGTCACCATCGTCCCGCCCTCCCGGATGTCAATCGTGGTTGTCTGCCCTGGCCCTCTGCACCTCTTCCCTCTAGCAGCACGGATGCTATTGCCAGCGCTGCGCCGCGTCGAGGATCGAATGCTTCCACAATTCTAACGACTTCGCAGACCGGTGACCGCGTCGTCGACTGCCAGCGGCGCTCATCGGACGCGGCCGGCCAGCTGACATCAATTTCGGCCTCTGCTTGAATCGTCTGACCCGGCCATCGAAGATGGCGGTGCGACCCCAGAGAGACGCGAACCGATTCCTTATTGAGCGGACTGATGCCAGGCAACTCGTTCGGACAGGCATTTCGAATCACCACCGCCGGCGAAAGCCACGGCCCCGGCAACGTCGTGATCATCGATGGCGTCCCCGCCGGCATCCCTCTGTCCGTCGACGACCTGAAACCCGATCTCGCCCGCCGGCGCCCGGGGCAAAGCCACATCGTGACCCAGCGCGATGAAGCCGATGAGCCCGAGATCCTATCAGGCGTTTTCGAGGGACGTACGACGGGAACGAGCATCGCGATCCTGATTCGCAACACCGACCAGCGGTCGAAAGACTACAGCGACATCAAGGACATCTACCGGCCCGGCCACGCGGACTACACGTTCGACGCCAAGTACGGATTTCGCGATTACCGCGGCGGCGGACGATCCAGCGCCCGCGAAACCACCGCCCGGGTGGCCGCCGGCGCGGTCGCCAAAAAACTGCTGGCGGACGCAGGCGCTCAGGTTGTCGCCTATGTCGTTCAGGTGGGCGACATTCGGGCCGAGATTCCGGCCCCGGAAGCCGTCACGCTCGAAAGCGTCGAGACGTTGCCCGACGGCGGGCCGAACATCGTGCGCTGTCCCGATGCGGCTGCCGCCTCGCGAATGATCGAACTGATCGAAGACGTTCGCAAAGCGGGCGATTCGATTGGCGGCGCGGCCGAAATCGTCGCGACCGGCGTGCCGCCCGGACTCGGCGAGCCCGTCTTCGACAAGATCAAGGCCGACCTTGCAAAAGCGCTGTTCTCTCTCCCGGCCGTGCTCGGCGTCGAATACGGCATTGGGTTTGGCTGCGTGACCATGCGCGGCAGTGCACACAACGACCTGTTTCAGCGCGGCCCCGATGCAGCCGACGGCGCGCGGACCATTCGGACTCGCACCAACCGTCACGGCGGCATGCTGGGGGGAATCACGACCGGCATGCCGATCGTACTGCGGGCGGCCGTCAAGCCCACGAGCAGCCTGCCGATCCCGCAGGAAACGGTCACCAAAGACGCCGAGCCCGCCACCATCCGCACCCGGGGTCGACACGACCCCTGCCTGCTGCCGCGGTTCATTCCGATGGCCGAAGCAATGGTGGCGATCGTGCTCGCCGACCACCTGCTGCGCTGGAAGGGACAACGCCATCGGCCCGAGTGCTGAATGAGCTTCCGCGCGCCTGACAAACCGTCTCAATCCGTGCAATCGCACCACAGGGTAAACCCTCATCTCCTGTGCGTTGATTTGACACTTACGAAACGCGCGGGTTACAACCTGATCTGCTGATCCTGCCTCAACTTGAGGTCATGCATGGATTGCGGGTGAAAGCAGCGCGACAGGGATGGGCTTGAAAACATGGTGGGTCTGCGAGAGTCGGGCTGATCCTGGACGCCAGTGATTGTGGGGCACCATCCCGCGTTTCTGCGTTCCGGCCCGGACGATTCCGCAGCGAAGGCGGACGTGCTTATGAAGATTCTCTGGCTGCTGGCCGCAGGCCTTGCGACAGTGCTGAGCGCTCCGCTCCAGGCGGAAACGCCCCGTGCCGACACGCCGGGCATGGTCCCTGCCCAGCCGGGCGCGGCCCAGCAACTGGCGGCCGCCATTCTCGCGAGCGTTCGCACCAACGACGAACGGGCGCAGGGCATCGAACTGACGATCACCAAAGACTTCTTCGACCGATCAGTCGCCGAAGACGGTCCCGAAGAAATCCGGCTTCCGAGCGGTGGACTCATCGTCACACAACGACGGCAACGGGCACAATCGATCGAACGGGCTGTGCTGCTGGACAAGAAGTTGCGACTGGAAACCGGTGGAAACGGAGTTGTTCCGCCAGTGGTGTACGTGACGGACGGCGTCCGCTGGACGCGCTCGACCGATCTGAAGCAGGAGGTTTCCATGATGCGGACCGAGCAACTCGGCGGCCGCGTCTTTGATCCCCGCGAAGTGGTGGGCATCGATGCCACGACGACCCTGTCCGACCTGTTGAGTCCTCAGGCCATTCAGAACTCGCCCATCCAGACGGACGGGACGATCTCGACGCTGACGGCGGAACACCCGGGCGGGCGAGTCGAAATGCAGTTCGATTCCGCCCGAAGTCTGCTCCCCGTGCGATCGCGCTGGTTCCACCCCGATGGCGGCCTCGTCCGCGATGCCCAGGCGACCTACCAGTGGCTGTCCGACCGGAACGCTTGGATGATCAAGTCGCTCACGGAGCACTATTACGACCTTTCATCGAACACGAAGGTCGCGCCGGCGGAATGGAAGCAGGAAATGAAATCGACGTTCGTCAGCACGCCGATCGAACGGGCGGCGGCGGAAGCTCAACTGGCCGTGGTCATTCCGGAAGGCTTCCACGTGAACGACCATACGCTCGATTCCACCCGGAACCGGCAACTGAAGCCCAAACCACCGACCCCGGCTGCACCGGGATTCTCCTGGATCTGGTTTCTTCTGGCCCACGCCGCATTGTTGGCGTGCGGGGCTGGATACCTTTTGTGGCGGCGTCACCGCGCATCCCCTGCGCAGGTCTAACGGAAAAGGAAATTGATGATGATTCGATTCTGCTCAGTCTTCGCACTCGCCGAACTGGCCCTGCTGGCGGCCTTTGTCGGGCTTCCGGCGGCACAGGCCGACCCCGCGGAAGAGTGCTGCATGCTCGACCTCAGTCACCAGTGCAATGGCTGCTTCGAGGGATACAAGGTCGACTCGGGAGTTCTGTATGGCTGCTTTCAGGCGGGCCAGCAGGCCGAATGCCACATGATCCGGCAGGAATGTGCCTGGCTGCCCGGACCGGTCCAGAAGTACACCCCGGGCTGCGTCGCCCCGCTCGAAATCAACTACGGCGGATTTATGGTGATCAAATACGGCTGCGGACAGCCGCAGGAATGTGACTGAAGCACTGAACATGTCGCGAATCGACTCTTCCGCCACCGGCTCCGAAATCGGCCGCCGGTGGCATTTCATTTGGCGGATGTCGACGTGCGGGCTGGCGATCCTCACCCTGCTGACGGGCTGCGCCCGTCAGGATGCCCGGTCGGAGATCGCCCGGCTGTTTGAAACCACGCGCCACGATCTGGGAGAAGTGCGGCTGGAGACGGAGTACCCGGTCACGTATCGGCTTTTGAACTCGACCACACGGCCGATCTGCATTCAGGACATCAAGTCGAGTTGCGGATGTGTGTCGCCCCAGTTCGACCCGGAACCGATTCCGCCGGGCGCCGGCCGGGACCTGACTCTGACCTTGTCGACGAAGGGAGTGACGTCCCTGGGGCCGCTGGTCAAGCATGCATGGATCAGGTTTGACAATCAGCAGCAGGTCGAACTGGAACTGCTCGCCCGGCTGGAGCCCGAGATCCATCTCGAGCCGCGCGAACTGACATTTTCCGCCGATCAACCGGAGCAGAAGTTGATCGTCGAGCGCAGGCAGCTCGAACCCGCGGCGTTTGCGGCGCTGTCGCTGCTGGCCTCCACCGAGCACTACGACGTGCGCGAGGACGGATCGGCACGCTCGCCCGATCGACGGGAGTTCCTGGTTCGCCTGCGCGGCATGCCGGCCGGTGCGAGCCTGCCGACGATGACCATGGCCAACTCTCTCAGCAACACCGTGTTTCCGTTTTCAACGGTGATCTGCAGCCGCAGCGGTCCAACCCTCCGACCATCGGCGTTTGTCGTCGTCGTGACCGACGCCTCAGCGCTTCCGCCGCCGCAGCGTTTTGAGTTGTTCGACCCGGATTCCAGGCCGCTGCGAATTCTCGATATCACCGCTGACGGGGAAGCTCTCGACCCGCTGCTGCACGTCGAGTTCGCCCCGAAACGGGACCAGCGCTCGTTCTCGGTAGCGCTGGCTTCCGCTTCGGCCATTCCCCTGACCCGACGGCAGCTGGCCGTCACGTTCGAGGCCGACGACGGCACATCAGGGCGGCTGCTGCTGCCCTGCCATGTGATCGTCCCGGCCGCGAATCAGCACTGATTCAGCGGGACCGGACTCGTTTCGACGTCGGGAGCGGCGCCATCCTGCTTACGACGCCGCAGGCGCCACAGCCCCCCGGCCGCGGCCAGCGCCAACAGGGCAGATGAGGGCTCTGGGACTGCCAGCGGCGCCAGTTGAAGGTCGTCGATCGCGAAAAACATCGGGGTATTCGAGCCGAACATCCCGACATCCGTCGTCTCCAGGTTGAAGTGAATGGAGACGGCGCCTGTCAGGCTGGAAAGATCGAACAGTTCCCAGGTGTTCAGAATGTAATCCTGAGCGTTGTCCGCAAAGCGAAAATCGGACAGGTAGAATTCCGGCACATCCGGAAGAATGTCGCCGAACGCATCGACGCCATAGGCCCGGACTCTCAGATAGTCCGGATCGTCGCCGCTCACACCGCCGAATTTCTTGGCGAAGGCATCGCCGTTCTGCATGGTCAATGCGGCGTAGGTGGTGTTCGTCAGGTAAGCTCCCGTCACCACCATGCCGGTCGGAACCGTCAAAGAGGGAAGTTGTCGCAGCAGCTCCAGGGTGGGGGCGGCCAGGTTTTCGACGTATCCGTACGCGACTCCGAAAATGCCTGTGCCGCTCGTGCGATCTCCTCCGGCGAACGAGGAGAACTGATTCGAATAGTCCGCCGTGACGGTATCGGCCATGTTGGAGTAGGCGAATCCGCTCCAGCTGTCGAACAGGTCGTAGTATTGGTTGGTGAACTGCGCGCCGCCACTGGAGAACGTCCCCGTCTGCAGATTGCCTCCATAGGGGCCGGGGGTTGAGACTGCGCCCGGCATTGGTCCGTACATCGCCGAGTTCGGCGCCAGGGACAGGTCCTCGAACGTAATGACTCCGGCATTCAGCCCGGGGATGACGATCAGGGCGGACAGCGCGCAGGCGGCGCGCACGATGACAACGATTCTTGAAAACACCATTTCGGAGACCTTCCCGCAGTCGACCCGCACAGCGCTGGCGCAGCACGGCAAACGAAGGATGAGCGACTGCGATTACGCAACGTCAGTTGCAGGTCACGTCACACGCGGACAGCTGCCGGTGAAACGCTGGTAGGTCTTCTGGCTCTCGAGCCGCCTTCGTACGTCCTTCTCGCCGACTCCGCGGCAATGGACTTTGGAATGACGAAGGCAATCGCGCTCGATCACAGCGGCGTGGACCGCTCCGGTTTCGCACCGGATTCCCTGTTCGCCAGCTTCTCAAGCCGAGAAAACTGGCCACCAGCGTACAAGTCCCCCGGAGTCTACTCAGGAACCCGCGGCTGTCAAACCAGGCAATTCACGGTGGCTTCAGCCGGCTTGCCTGTCGACAGGTCGACCGATACAGTTGAGAGCTCATTCAACTACCACCCGCCAGTGGTGCTGAAGCTCCCTGCCATTCCCCGCTGTCGCCTTTCCTGCGGGGGAAACCTCGCCCTCCCGGAGACCTGGCCCATGCGCCGTCGCGGATTCACGCTGATTGAACTGCTGGTTGTGATCGCCATCATTGCCATTCTCATCGCGCTGCTGCTGCCCGCCGTTCAGCAGGCGAGGGAGGCCGCGCGGCGCACGCAGTGCAAAAACAACCTCAAGCAGATCGGGCTCGCCCTGCATAATTACGAAAGCACGGTCGGCCTGTTCCCCGCCAGCAGCACCACCGCTCCGTCGGCCGCCTTCGGCGCCTGGACGTTCACGCCGGCCCAGAATTCGAATCCACGATTCCACCTGCACAGCTTCGCCAGCCTCATCCTCCCGTACCTGGACGGCGCGAATCTCTACAACACGATCAACTACAACTTCTCTTCACTCGGCGCCGAAAACCGGACAGCAGCGGCGACGATTCTGCCGTTCTACCGATGTCCGTCCTATGCCGGCCGCGCCTACAGCGAAGACGCCAATTACCTCGACGCTTCCAAAGCGAACTTCAATCGCTTCGCCATCCGCAACTACGCCGCCATGAGCGCGACCAACGTGCTGCGCATGGCGGGTCAGGCTGGTCCGCCCGATGGCGTGATCATTCCCGCCGGCAAGATCGGCTTCCGCGACATCGTCGACGGCACGTCCAACACCATTGTCATCTGCGAATCGCGCGACCAGGACGCCACCGTGTGGATCGACGGCTCGACCGCCGGGTTCACTGCCCGCTACCCCGTCCTCCCCACGTTTGCCGATGGCCCCAGGCCCGCACTGAATTTCACGCCGTACTTTATGGGCGCGATGGCCGGTTCCATGAACCAGGTTTGGGGCCCCTCCAGCCAGCACACCGGCGGCGGTCACCATCTGCTCGGCGACGGTTCGGTTCGTTTCATCTCGGAAAACATTGATGCGGGAACGTACAGCGCCCTGACGACCCGCGCCGGCGGAGAAACGATCGGGGAGTTCTGAGAATCAGATCCGGCCGCACCGCGACAGCACTGCCTGAAGCTCGGCTCACGGAACGCCCAACTGCAAATCGCCTGATCGAGAGACGGACAGGTCGTTCGCTCACCGCGCAGCGGCAGCGGGCTGCGGCGTGGCGATCGCCCGGCCGCCGTGATCGCAGAAATCCGGTGGAACAGGAGGATTTCCGTCGGCCTTCGCCGACGATTCCTGTTCTGGCAAATCGGGAGCAGTCCGGCACCGTCATTGCCGGGGTGTGATGCAACGGAATGGCCGCCTGCGTCTCAGCGCGGAACCGGCTGCGAATGTTCGCCCGTCATCCATCACCGGAGGAGACTGCCATGCTCATCGTGTCTGCAAAGTCGGCTGTTGCGTTTGTTGTCGGAGGCGCCCTGTTGGGCCAACAGGCCGACAACTCCAACCGCGAGGTCGCCCCGCCAGCGCCACCGGCTCCGGCGGCCGAAACCGCCCGCGACGTGCAACCCGAGAATGTCAGCGAAGCGCCCGTTGAGAACGCCCGGCAGTCAGAACAGGCACAGTCGGCGAGCGACCGGGCACGTCCGGAAGTTCGGGAGGCCCGCCCTGACAGCCAACGGCAGGACAGACAGACGTTCCAGGATGCTGAGCCCGCTGACGAACAGGGACGGTCGGCCCTGGGAGTCACCCTGACGGACGACCTGCGCGTGATTCAGGTTGCGCCCGGCAGTCCGGCGGAGCGCATGGGGCTGCGTTCGCGCGATGAAATCCTGTCGATGAACGGCCAGACCTTCAACTCGATCGACGAGTTCATCGAGACCGTCGGCGCGACCCCGCAGGACCAGGAAATCCAGCTGGAGATCGACCGTGACGGACGCAACATGATGCAGTCCGGTCGACTCGCAGCATGGGATCGTGTGCATTATTCGGAAACGCGGATTGCCGCCATGGGCCAGCAGCACCAGGGCCCTCAGCACCACTCGGCCATGCGATTCACCGATGACGGCCAATTCATGAACGACCAGGCGTATGGTGGACAGATGATCGGCGATGCCTGCTGCTACGACCCGTGTGCCGGTTTCGGCTATGGCCACGCGGGCTACGGCTACGGATATGGAGGCTGGAATGACGGCTGGAGCCGTCGTGAAGCGCGCCGGGCCGCGCGTCGCGGCTACCTCTGGTAGTTTTCCACTTCAATGCGTGCGTCACTCTGCAGCCCCGCCCCTGTCCGGCGGGGCTGTTTTCGTTCGTGAAAGCAGTTTTCGGAGGCGGTCACAATCATTACGACCGGGAATGAACGCCCCCGTCGAGCCCGGTTGACCTGCCGATTTCGCACCCGAGGAGGACTGACGCTGGCATCTGGTCGGGCGTTAAGGGACATTCGGAACGCCGCTCGTTCGTCTCTGACGACCGGAAAATCCGACCGCCCTGCCGCCCATGCCCGCGTCTGCCGCAACGCCCGTCTCCTCGTTCGGGGGGCGCATCCCCTGTCTCGACGGCCTGCGGGCGATTTCGATTGCCGGCGTGCTCCTCGCCCATGCCAGCACCGGCCTCTCGACCGGGCCGATGACGAAGGAAATTGGCGAGCGGGCCGGCTCGCTCGGGGTGCTGTTTTTCTTCGTCATCAGTGGATACCTGATCACCACTCTGCTGCGGCGTGAGGCCCAGCGGACAGGCCGCATCGATCTCAAGGCGTTCTACCAGCGCCGCATTCTGAGAATCTTTCCAGCGCTCTATGCCTATCTCGGAGTGATCGCTGCACTCACAGCCGCCGGCGCGCTGGAGATTTCGGGCAATGAACTGGCATCGGCCGGCCTGCACGTGTGGAACTACAGCGGGCTCTGGCTGGAAGGGACGACCGATGGTCGCTGGTTTCTCGGCCATTTCTGGACGCTGTCGCTGGAGGAGCAGTTTTACCTGCTGTGGCCGATGACGGTTGTCCTCGTCGGCCTCCCGCGTGCCGCTCCGGTGGCGATTGCGGTTTGCCTGGCGGCGCCCCTGTTGCGTGTGGCCTCCTATGCACTGCTTCCACAGGCGCGCGGGATGACCGTGATGATGCTGCATACCGGCGCTGACGCCATTATGGTGGGATGTGCATTCGCATTGCTCGAGGGAAACAGGCGGTTCGAACAGGCCCTGCGACGCGTGGTTTCGCCCGCGGGCGCGGCCATCGCGCTGCTGGTTCTTCTGGCAGTCTCCACGCCGCTGACATTCGCGTTTCATGGCGCCTATTCACTCCCCATCGGCCGCTCCATCGACGCCGCCTGCGTCTGCGTCATCGTCATCGCCCTGACCCGTTTCCCGGGCACGCTGGCAGGGCGGCTGCTGCAGACCCGTCCGCTGGTCCACATTGGCGTGCTCTCCTATTCCCTGTACCTGTGGCAGCAGTTGTTCCTCACGTCGCTGAACACCACCTGGTCTGGCCGCCTGCCGCTGAGCCTGGCTTGTGCGTACCTCGCCGCCCTCGGCTCGTATCGGTTCATCGAACGGCCGTTTCTGGCGCTGAAACAGCGAGCGGTTCGTTCGCCAGCCGCCATTCCTCCAGAGCGCCCGCACTGTTCCGCGGCCCCGCCAGTGGCCGCCCCCCGCAATGACAACGCCAGCGAGCCCGTCACCACCATCCACTGATCGGCAGCGGCGCGGTGCGCTCGGCGCCCTTGCCATCTTCGTCGCCGGCGCCGCGGCCGGAACTGCGATCGAATGGCAGTGGAGTTCCGTCACCCGCGCCTGGAGCGAGTTTCAGCAACGTCGCAGAGGCCATCGCCGCTGGCCCGATGCCGATGCACCAGTCATCCCCGGCGCCGATCAGGGACGCCTCGCCCTGTTCCTGCTGGCCGGCCAATCGAACATGTCCGGCCGGGGAGAACTTGACCGCCACGCCCGACCAACCACGGCGCCGGTGTATGTGTTTGGCAACGATTACCGCTGGCACCGCGCGATCGAACCGGTTGACAACGGCCGCAACCAGATTGACCGCGTCTCGTTCGACGTTGTCGTCGGCGTCGGTCCGGCGCTGGCGTTCGGCGAGCGGTGGAGCGAACTGAACCCCGAGATCCCCGTGGGACTCATCCCCTGCGCGATGGGAGGAACGTCGATCGCCGACTGGCAGCGGCAGCTGGATGAGTCGACGCTGTACGGCTCGGTGCTGAAACGCTGCCGTGCGGCCTCGCCGCAGGGGACGCTTCAGGGAGTCCTCTTTGCCCAGGGAGAATCGGACGCGACGGCCGATCGAGTCGACCTGTGGAAAGCCGGCTTTGAACGCTGGGCGACCGATCTGCGGGCCGACCTTGGCCGCCCGGACCTTCCGCTCGTTTATGCACAACTCGGGGACGGACGGCGGACGCCCGACCCTGCGGCCTGGCAGCGACTTTCGGCGATTCAGGCCGGCATCCACCTGCGCGACAGCGCGATGGTCGCCACGAACGACCTGCCGCTGTCCGACGGAATTCACTTCACCGCCGAGGCCAGTCGCGAACTCGGCCGGCGGATGGCCGACGCCATGCACGCGCTGACGTCCCCGCGTTTCAGCGGGCCTCCACAGTGACCGCCATGACGACCGGCGCCGTCCGGTCCGGGCCTTTCACAAACTCAATCGACCTGATGACTTCCCCCTTCTGCGGCTGAATCGAAAGATACCGCAGCTGCTGGTTGCGCAGCGGAAAGGCGAACTCGCTGCCGGGCACGTCGACCCGGCGGATGTAGTCGGCGAAGTGCTCCCCATTTTTCAGCGGATGATCTTCCGTCGACCCGTCGGCGTAATGCAGCCGGACGATCATCGAGACCGACCCGCGTTCGCCGAGCGGGCTTCCCCAACCGCTGACGCCGCTGAGCAGATGAACATTGCGGGCGGCGGAGTTGCAGGGCACCGAGACCGACCTGGGCATGGCGGCTGAAACCCGTCCGGACGGGCCATGGAGCAGAATGACGTTCCGCCGCTGATCCCCCTGCGGGTCGACCAGCGCGAACGGCACGCCCCGGAACGATTTCGGCGACCAGTCGCTGAAGATCAGCCGTTCCGGATCGGCATCCTCGCGATTGAACATGCCGCGCGTGCTGACGGCCGTTGCAACCTTCTCGATCGGCAGCGGCAGGAACTGTCCGCGCTGAGTCAGGAATTCCAGCAGATCGGTAATCGCCTCGCGCGACACCTGCTTTTCGAAGCCCTCGGGCATCAGCGATTTCGGAGAAGCGACAAACTGGTCAATGTCTTCCCGCTGCACCGTGCGGCGCTTCCCTTCGCTGTCGAAGAACTCCAGAGCCGTTTTCGACTCTGAAGCCAGCAGGCCGTTGATGACGAGGCCATCCGCGGTCGCCACGGTGTAGGACCGGTAATTCCCCTCGACGCTCCGGCTGGGGTCGAGAATGTGCACCAGCAGTTCTTCCTTGGGATGCACCGCCATTCCGGTCAGGTCCGGGCCAATGCGATTCCCCTCGCCCGAATGCATGTGGCACTTGCCACACTGCTGCCTGAAGACCTCCTTCCCGGCGACGGGGTTGCCGGTCAGGTGCGCGACCTCCCGAAAATCGTCAATCACCTTCTGGCGATCAGGGTCGGGCAGCCCGCCCGATGTCGACAACAGACGTTCGGCGCGGCGCGCAATCGCCCGCTGCGGATTGTCGAGCAGCGATTGTTTCTGATCGAGAGCCAGTTCGGTCAGAAACGCTTCACGGCGCTCCACCGCGTCGAGATAGGCCCGGGTTCCTTCAGTCCGCGCCAGCAGAATGCGAGTCGCCGCAGCGCGCTGGGCCGGAGTGAACCCGGGGAGTCGTCGCGCGAGCGCATCGAACGCTTCCGGCGCTTCACTCAGCCCGACCGCCTCCACCAGTCCCCGGGACACGTCCGGGTTGGTGGCCGGCGTGATCTCGTCGAGCAGCAATGTCGCGGCCTCGGCATCTTGCTTGCGCAGTTCGATCAGGTCGCGGGCGGCAGAGATCCGCGACGCTTCCGGGAGTTCGCGATTCCGCACCTTCGCCAGCACAGCTTCCGTCAGCTCGCGGGCGTAGGCGTTCAGACGCGTGCTGCCGATTCGCGATGCGAATCGCAAAAGCGATGTGCGCTGCCCCGCCGACGCCTTCTCAAACAGGTCCGCGAGCTGCTGTTCCTCCGCCGGCGACAGCGTGGCCACGCGGTCTCGCGGCCACGCACGGGCGACGCCAGCGGCGATGGCATCGGTCGCCGATCCGGGGGACGACGCCAGCGCCGCGATCAACTGCCGCACAGCGGCCTCATCCCCCGAGCGCGCCAGGTGTTCGCCGACAATTGTCAGCCGTTCGACCGACTCTCCGGGAAGTTCCTTCGGCTCGGCATCGATCGCGAGCGTTCCCAGAATCGACGAGGCGTGCACGGCCGCCGCACTGGTGACGGCATCCAGCAGCCAGCGATCCTCGGCAACAGCCCGATCGCCCAGCGCACGCAGCACCAGGCGCCCCGATTCCGCATCGGGCGGCAGATCAGCCAGTCGAAGCAGCGCCGCGAGCCGCACCTGCGGGTCCACGTCGCTCAGCACGCCGCTGGCCTCCAGTTCGATTGCGTTTGGCCCCAGCGCCAGAAGGGCGTTGCGACGCAGGCCAGGGGACGGGCTTTTCAGCAGCTCGGCCACCGGGAGCCCCGGGATGCCCCCACCGCTGCGATGCACCCACGCCGCTGTCCAGAGTGCGTGCATGGCGGCCGGCCGGTTGCCCTCGCCGTTCTCGGGACGGGATTCGGCAACGAGGGGCGCCAGCAGGGCCAGATCCGCCTGTTGGTTGCGTTCGATTAGCAGTCGCTGCGCGTGCCGTCGCCAGAAGAAGTTCGTGTGGTCGAGTGCCGATACGAGCGTCTGTGCGTCGGCATCTTTCAGGTTCAGCGGGGCGACGCGATCGGCGGGGTACGCCGCCGAAGGCTCCTGTTCGCCCGCGGCGGATCGGTAGGTCAACCGGTAAATGCGACCATGCCGCCGATCGCGCAGGTCGGTTTCATAAGCAGCCCCCTTGCCCGTCTCGAAGCCGACTGGCGTGGGGTTATGCTGCACGATGATGTTGTACCAGTCGATGAACCAGACATTTCCATCCGGTCCAACTTCGGCGGCAATCGGGGCCGTCCATTCATCGTCGCTGGCGACCAGATTCCAGGCGTTTCGCGACCGATACCCGGCGCCGGACGGTGAGATTGCAAACGTCGCAATCAGGTGGCCGGTCGGCTCGGCCACGAACGCCGTCCGGTTCCAGTACTCGCGGGGATAGATGCGCGCCGTGTACAGGGCATGCCCGGCGCCGGCGGTAAAGCCTCCGTGCCAGTCCACCTGACGGACGTTTCGCGTGATCGGATCGAACCAGTTGTCGAGAGCGATGCCGGTCAGCACTGAAGAGGACCATCCACGAACCCGCTCGTAATAGCGGTTGGCGATGGGCATGTACTCGCTGGGATTGCCGTTCGCCGTTGATCCAAACAGCACTCCCTCTTCGCTGAGGCCCACGCCCCAGGAGTTGTTGTTGGTGTTTCTCAAAAACTCGAATCCGGCGACGCGCGGCGGCTGCCCGGCCCCGGCGGGAGCATCGAGCCGGAACCGATAGAAACCCGTCTGAAACTTCTGCCGCTCGCCGGCGATCATTCCCTCGAACCCTGCATAGCCCACGATTCCGTAGTACCAGCCATCCAGTCCATAATTAAGGTTGCTGGGGCCGGCATGTGTGTCGCGCGTGCTCCAGCCGGTGAACAGCACATGCCGTTCGTCCGCCACGTCGTCGCCGTCGCTGTCGCGCAGAAACAGGGTGTGCGGCGCCTGATGAACGATGACTCCCCCGTAGGCGAACGCCAGGCTGGTGGGAATGCTGAGCCGGTCGGCGAAGACGGTGAACCGGTCGGCCCGGCCGTCGCCGTTCGTGTCCTCGCAGATCCGGATCCGGTCGCGACCACTCCCTTCCGGCTGCAGTTCATTCGGATAGTCGAACGTCTCCGCAATCCACAGCCGGCCCTGTTCGTCCCAGTTCATGGCGAGCGGCTTGCCGATTTCGGGCTCCGCTGCGAACAGTTCGGGGCGAAAACCGACCGGCGTCGACAGATGTTTCATCGACTCCGCCGGATCGAGCGGCTTCTGCATGGTTTCGATCGGTTCGCCGTTTGTCCCCCAGCGCTCTCCGGCCGGGTAGTTCGGGAGCCGTCCTGCAGTGAATTCAAATGGTTTCGCGTTCGGGTCGAGCGGCGTCATCTCCGGGCGGTCGCGGTACGGTCCGGCCCTGGACGGGTCATCCTGACAGGCCCAGCGAATCCCCCGCTCGATGAGGTTGTGGAATCCGGGATGGCTCCACGTCCGGTCATCGTGTCCCCACGCGGTGTAGAACACGCGCCCCTCGCCGTGAGTTCTCACCCACGTCCACGGCTCGCCATTCGCCGAGCCGCGTTCATTGGCCGAGGGCCGGCGCCCCTGGTCCCCCGGGAAGCCCGTTGAAGTTCCCTCGCTCGTGCGAACTTCCAGAACCGTTCGATCGACACTGTTGTGCCTGTGATGCTGGTAGGTTTCGTCCCAGCTCTCAAAGCTCTGGAATCCATCCAGGATGGGGTGCTGCACCGCGTTCTGTTCAACGCGGAAGACGCCCGTTCCGTGCCGCTGGAACTGCGCCCCCACCAGTGCGATGTAGGCGTCCGAATTGTGAAAACAGTATGAGGCGCAGTGAATCGGAATCAGGCCGTGCCCGGCAGCAACGTACTCCAGAAGCGCCCGTTCCTGATCGGGAGCGATGCTCGTCTGATTCGCGAAGATCACGAGTCCTGCGAAATCGGACAGCCGCTCGCGATTCAGATCGGTCAGCCGGTCGGTGTAGATGAGTTCAATGCCGCGTGCGGACAGCACTGGCTGGAGTTGCCGAAACCGGGCGGCCGGTCGATGCGGCCCGTCATCTCCCAGAAACAGCAGTCGCAGCGGCCCGTCGGCGGCCGATGTGGTTGCGTGATTCCCCAGACAGAACGCAGTGACCACCAGCAGAGCGAGCACGGGCCGCATAGTCGATCTCAATGGGCGGGACGCAGAAACCGGGACTGGTCGCAGTATATTCAAGGCCTGTCCAAAGCGTCAGCGATTTCGCTGCGCACGGGCGTGGCCGGGGTCGGTTCAGGAACCGGGCTGGTTGCCGCCGGAGTTTCGCTCGGGGGCGACTGGTCAAAAAGACAAGCCCGTCCACCAGGTGCTGGCGACGGGCTTGTGGAGAGTCAATCGTCGGGATGCGAGCGATCAGTTGTCGGTCGCCGGACGCTGCGGCCGGTCGCCGCCGTCACGTCCACGTCCGCCAGGCCCACCCTGCCCGCGGCCACCAGGTCCGCCGGGACCACCCGGGCCACGACCGCCAAAGCCGCCGCGACGCACGGAATCAATGTCGGCGAAGTCCTTTCCTTTCATCAGATCGAACTGCTCTGCCTGGGCGGGCGTCAGAACGGCGACCAGGGCGTCCGACTTTTCCTTCTGCATGGCGGCCCGCTTCTCGGCGGCTGCCTGCATGGCCTCGCGGTCAAATCCGCCGCGTCCGCCTTCACCGCGCTGCCCGAACGAACCCCGCAGGGCCTCGCGTTCCTTCTCACCAAACTCACGATTGATCGACGCCAGCTTCGACTTCTGATCCTCAGAAACCATCAGCTTGGCCTGGATGTCGGCGTCGCTCAACGCGTCCGCTCCCCGGGCCTGCAGCACGATTTCTTCCAGACGGGTCATCTGCTCTCCGGACAGGATGCCGGCCAAGGCCGCCTTTTTCTCGGCCATTGTCGCATCCGTTTTGGCCCGCATTTCGGCCATCTGCTTTTCGCGTTCTTCCTGGCTGGGGCGTTCGCCTTCGCCGCGACGCCCCATCGGGAACGCATCCCGCATGGCGGACATCAGTTCTTCGCCCAGCTTCGTCGCCTGAGTTTTCTGGTCTTCCGTCAGCGCGAGTTCCTTCTGCACGGCTTCAGAACGCAGGACGGAGAAGACGGTCACCTGCCCGCCGCCTCCCCCCATCATCCCGAAACCTCCGAAGCTGCCGCGCTGGCGGCCCTGGCCGCCGCCCGGAGGCTGGGCCAGAACAGGAGCGGCCGCCGAAGTTACAAGTGCCGCCACGGTGGCGGCTGCACAGATTCTGGTCCATCGCTGCATCGGAGAGGCTCCCCTCAAAGAGTACTTCGGTTGTGCGCGGACGCGGGAATCGGGTCAGCGCCTGCACCTGTAACACCGCTCGCGCCGAATTCGGCTCGCGAAGAATCGGGAAAATCGACCGCTATCGACGCCGCATCGCCTCGCGACTGTTGCTCCGTCCGATCACCTACTTCATCGGAATTTCAAAAACCCTCGCCAGAAACGCCAGCTGGTCCGCAGTTTCCTCAATGATTTTCGAGGTCGGCTTGCCGGAACCATGCCCCGCCCGCGTCTCGATGCGGATCAGAATCGGGGCGTCTCCCCCCTGCGCCGCCTGCAGCGCCGCGGCGAATTTAAAACTGTGCCCCGGCACGACCCGGTCATCCGTGTCGGCGGTCGTCACCAGAGTGGCCGGGTACTTCGTCCCCGGCTTGATGTTGTGATAGGGCGAATACTTGTACAGCGCCGCAAATTGCTCCGGGTCGTCCGACGACCCGTAGTCGTCGACCCAGTACCGGCCCGCGGTAAAGTTCTGGAACCTCAGCATGTCCATGACCCCCACCGCCGGCAGGCAGGCCCCAAACAGGTCCGGCCGCTGCGTCATGCAGGCCCCCACCAGCAGCCCGCCGTTGCTGCCTCCCTGAATCGCCAGCCGTTTCGACGACGTGTATTTGTTCGCGATCAGCCATTCCGCGGCCGCGATGAAGTCGTCGAACACGTTCTGCTTCTTCAGTTTTGTTCCCCCCTGGTGCCATTCCTCCCCGTACTCGCCGCCCTCCCGAAGGTTGGCCACGGCGTACACGCCCCCCATCTCCATCCAGGCGATCCGGCTGATCGAAAAGCTGGGCGTCAGCGGAATGTTGAAGCCGCCGTACCCGTACAGCAGTGTCGGCTGGTTTCCATCCAGCACCAGACCCTTCTGATGGGTGATGAACATGGGGATCTTCGTTCCATCCTTGCTGGGATAGAACACCTGCTTGACCTCGAACTTCTCCGGATCGACATCGACCTGCGCCCGCCGCAGCAGCGTGCTTTCACCCGTCACAATGTCGTAGCGGAAGCTGCTGGGCGGGGTGGCGAAACTGGAAAACGTGTAGAACGTTTCCGTATCGGTCCGTTTTCCGCCAAAGCCGCTCGCCGTGCCGATTCCGGGGAACTCGACGTTCCGGAACAGCTTGCCGTCCAGAGTGAACAGCGACACCTGGGTCCGCGCGTCTTTCAGCGATGAGACGCAGAACACGTTTCCGACCAGCCCCACGTTCGTCATCGGTTCGGCCTGTTGCGGAATCACTTCCCGCCAGTGCTCACGCTGCGGCTTGCGAATGTCGATCGCGATCACCCGCTTCCGCGGCGCGTCGAGGTCGGTCTTGAAATAGAACACCTGGCCGTCATTCCCGATGAAGCTGTATTCGTGATCGAAGTTGTCGATCAGCTCCACCGGCATTCCGTAGGGCTCCTGCAGGTTCTTGTAGAACACCCGGTACTTGTCGTCGGTTCCGACATGCACCGTCAGGATCAGGTAGCGTCCGTCTTCGGTCACATCGCTGCTGAAGCCCCACTCCGGATGATCGGGGCGGGCGTAGACCAGCACATCGCTCGCCTGCGGCTCGCCCATGCGGTGGTAATACACCTTCTGGTTGAGGTTCAGCCCCTGGAAGGCCTCCCCTTCCTGCGGCTCATCGAAGCGTGCGTAAAAGAAGCCCTTGCTGTCCGCCGTCCAGCTGGGCGAGTTGAATTTCATCCACCGGATTTCGTCGGGCAGCACCGTGCCCGTCTCGACTTCGATCAGCTTCCACACCCGCCAGTCCGAACCGGCGTCCTGCACGGCGTACGCCAGATACTTTCCATCATCGCTGTGGGAGGTGCTTTCAATCGCCACCGTGCCGTCTTTCGACCACGTGTTCGGGTCGAGCAGCACCCGCGGATCAGAGTCGAGCGAGTCCTGCACATACAGCACGTACTGGTTCTGCAGGCCGTCATTCTTCAGGAAGTAGTACCGTCCGCCCGCCTTCCACGGAGCCGTGTACTTCTCGTAGTTCCACAGCTTCGTCAGCCGGTCCTGGATGGCCTTCCGCTGCGGAATCGCTTCGAGGTAAGCAAAAGTCGCCTTGTTTTCCGCTTCGACCCACGCGGCGACTTCCGACGACGTGCGGACATCGTCTTCCAGCCAGCGGTACGGGTCCGCCACTTTCACGCCGTGATAGTCATCGACATGGTCCACAGTGCGGGTTTTCGGCGGCTGCGGCGAGTCAGCGAGGGTGCTCGACATGAAACTGGTCAATCCCTGAACTCCGATTGCAATGGAGAGAGCCATGCGGAACATCGGGCAATCCTTGATGGTCTGTCACAACGGGGGGCGAGCGGCGCTCGCGAGCGTCATCCGAGGACGCCAAGGATAGGCATTTGCCGCCCGCAGTGCAGGCCTCCGCCCCGTTCACATTTGCCCCATCAATCGCTGTCGGCCCGTCAATCCCCCTCGGACCCGCTGCGCCTCACCCGCTTCCACAGCAGACGGCACGGGCGGATGATGGCGTACAGGGGCGACAGCGCCTCAGGCAGCGGCACGGCTCGCCATTCCTTCACGCTGGGCCGGAACAGCGTCGAGTAGAAGCTGCGCCAGCGATCGCTCGAACGCGGCATGGCGCGCGCAAACTCCGTCCGCCAGTGGGCCGAGCGTGTGACCGCCCCCCCGGCTCCGCGCAACAGCCGCGCATCGACCGAGTCAATCTGCCGGCGAACGACGGCGTCCGCCTCAATCAGCGGCCGGATGCCCTCGGGCAACGGCTCTTCCAGAAGCCGCTCGATCAGCCCCAGCGTGATCAGCACGAACCGCCCCGTCGCCGGATCGCGCCCCAGCCTGGCCCAGTCAACCTCCGGCCGCCGCACCATCCAGTGCGCCACATCCGACAGCCAGCCCAGGCGATCCCAGTGATGCTTCGCGACATGGAGGCAGAGATAAAGACTGTTCATTTCAAGCGACAGTGTCTGAACAGGTCCGCCGCTGAGGGAGACGGTTCGCAGGTTCGACCACACACTCTCTTCCCGTGGCACGAACGAGAACTGCGGATCGAGCAACTCCCAGTGCAGATCCACCGCAGCGCCATCGGGTTCTCGAAACGTGAGCTCGTAGAATCTACGCAGATATCGCTCCTTCCAGGTGCCGTTCAGTTGGAAGACCGGGAGGAGCCCGGTCTTCCTGAGAAGTTCCATGGACCGGATCGCATCAGCCCGCCGCACCACCACGTCCACATCGGAAAACCAGCGTCCCGACGGGTCGCCATAGGCATCGACAGCCAACACCGGCCCCTTCAGCACCAGCATCGGAATGCCGGCCCCGCCAAGCAGATCCTGGATACGCAGCAGCACGGAGACCAGCTTCATATTGCGGGCGGTCCCCCCAATGTTGGCCAACCGGAGATGTTCACGCAGGCCGGCCGAAACTGTCGTCGACGCGCCGGCCGCTCTCCAGAACGCCGGCTCCAAGCCATGAAACTCGACAAGCTTCAGCAATCGCGTCTGTTCGAGTCCAGACCGGAGCAATTGGTCGAGTCGAACCTGGTCGTGGTCGCTGCGCCTCGGCTTCGCAAGTAGCAACAGGCACTCGCGTTCAAACTGCATCACCAGAGTCGCTCCGTTTCCGTCCCCATCTCGAGTCGAGCCCCCGCGACTCAAATCCAGACTCTCAGGCTGGCATAGTCACTTCACGATGGCCCGCGCCACGGGATCATCGATTCCACAACGCAGGTCATCCCGGTGTAACTGATGCCCGCCGGCCTCGTTCCGCACCTTCTCTCGACCAAGATCGTCCAGTCGAAGGCTGGACGATCGCAATGCAATTTGAGAGTCCGGGAATGTGCGGATGCGTGTGACCTGGAGGCCGGCCCGACAAGCATCGCATTCCGTCCCGAAACTGCAACTTTTCATTTGCAAGGTGTTCGAGGGACTCGGACCCTCCTTACAATCGGGAATCATGGTCTCGGAACAATGACGGGCATGTCTGCGAAAACAGGTATCCTCTCCCCCCGAAATTTCGTCCAGGCCTCGAGTTACGCATCCCCCCAACCAGTTATTGACCGAACGAGTAGCGGGTCGCATTGATGATTTCAGCCGAAGCCGAGGCCTCACCGGCCAGCAAACTTTTCTCCAGGCGGGTCTCGGTTCCGTCCGAGGTCATGGCTTCACATCTCGGAGGCGAGATCGTGCTGCTGAATCTCACCACAGAGACCTACTTCGGACTGGATGAAGTCGGTGCCGCCATGTGGGACGCCGTCACTCATTCGCCGTCGCTTGAACAGGCGTTTCTGTGCCTCGCATCGGAGTTCGATGTTGATGAGGAAACGTTGAGTATCGATCTTCGCAGATTTCTGGACCAGTTGTCGGCTCATGGACTTATCGAACTTGTTTCGCCTGAGCAGTAAACTCTGGCGGCTGACGTGGCGGGAACGTCTGTGGCTGGCAGAGGCGTGGTGCCAGATGCCGGGCATTCAGCGGCAGTTGAACCGTGTTGGTTACCAGCGTACTCGTTCGCGGCTCGAGGTGCCGGTCGGCCGGCGGCGTCGCGTCGATGAAACCGATGCGAGCCGAATCGCCGCGCTGGTCCAGACCGCCGGCAGTCGCCACTTCATGAAGCTGGAGTGCCTCCCCCGGTCCCTGTGGCTATGGAACCGCCTGCGGCGTCTCGGGCTGCCTTCCGAACTGGCGCTGGGAGTCACCCGCAGCGGCGGCGCCGATTTTCAGGCACATGCCTGGGTGGAGCTTTACGGAAAGCCACTCGACCCGACCCGGGCGACTGATTCCGCGGCCAGTGTTCCCTTCCAGGTCATCGCCGGGAGCCGGAATTCATGAGCGGAATTGCCGTCGCCTTTCATCGGGACGGCTCGCCGGTCGGCCTGGAGCAGATGGTCCGGATGACCGACTGCATCGCCCACCGTGGCCCGGATGGCATCGGGCACTGGGTCAATGGTCCGGTGGGCCTGGGCCACTGCGCCCTGCATACGCTGCCCGAAGATGTCGGGCAAACGCAGCCGATTCACACCGGGGCATCACAGCTGCACCTGACCTTCGACGGTCGGATCGACAATCGGGACGATCTGCTGCCGCTGCTTAAACTAGAAAAAGAGGCGTCCGACGCCCGGGTGGTGCTGGCCGCCTACGAGAAGTGGGGCGAATTCTGCCCGGAACGATTGCTCGGAGATTTTGCCTTTGCGATCTGGGATGAGGGCCGAAAGCAACTGTTCTGCGCTCGCGACATCCTCGGGGTTTGCCCTTTTTATTATTCCCTCGGTTCAGGAACGTTTCTCGCCGCCTCCGAACGCTCCTCGCTGTTCACTCATCGGTCTGTCAGCTCGACGGCAAATGAGCCGGTGATCGCCGCACTTCTGTACATCACACATATTTCCCAGGAAGAGACGATCCACCGCGATGTCATGCGACTGGCTCCGGCGTCCTGCATGACCGTCACTGCGGATTCCATCCGGAAACGCCGCTATTGGGCGATTCAGGAAGTCAAGCCGGTCCGATGCCGGACCGATGAGGAATATGCGAATCGCCTGTGGGAAATTCTTCGCGAGGCAACCCGCGCCCGATGCCGAGTCCAGGGCGGGGTCGGCATTCTAATGAGCGGCGGTCTGGACTCGACCGCCGTGGCGGCAGCCGCCTGTGAGATGCAGCATGAGGGGCTGTGCGCCAATTCCAGGATTGAGTCGTACTCGCAGGTGTTTCCCGGCTGGTCCGAAGCCGACGAGTCAGACTATATCCGCAAGACCGCGGATTACCTGAACCTTCCGTCCCACTGCTTCTCGTCGCACTTTCGCCGGCCCGGCGGCTACGAGTCCGTTCTGCTCTCGGCAAGAGATTTAGCGGATTACCCGAACGATGCATTCTGGGACGACCTTCGGACGTTCGCCGCGGGCCAGGGGACGCGGGTTTTACTGACCGGAATGGGCGGCGATGACTGGCTGACCGGCAGCTTCTATCAGGCTGCCGACTCATTGCGGCAGGGACGAATTCCCGCTGCCTTTGCAACCGCTCGCCATGCGTCTGCACACCAGAAGATCTCACTAAAGAAGAGTCTCTGGATCTATGCCTTGCGACCGCTGGCTCCCAGGACCGCGGTCCGAATGGTCCGGGCCTATCGCCCGTTGACACTCGCATGCCCCGCCTGGATTCCAAAGACATTGACCGACCGAACCAACCTGCTGGAGAGGCTCCACGCCGCGGCCCTGCCGGTCGAAGATCGCCCACGCTCCGCCCTGCACTATTTCATTGCAGGCTACGAACGGGGAGAACACTCCTATTGCATGGAAGCCCACGGGCGATTGAATTCCCGGTTTGGAGTTGAAACGCGACACCCCTTTCACGACCAGAGACTCATCGAGTTCGCGCACGGGATTCCGGACGAATTGAAGCTCCGCGGGCCGGTCCGCAAGCACGTCCTTCGCAAGGCGATTTCCGACCGTGTCCCGGAGGAAGTGCGGTTGCGAAGAGACAAATCTGACTTCACGAGGCTCGTTTCATTGGAACTGAAAAACCAGTGTCCACCCGAATTCTTCCGCAAAATGTCGATTGCCGATCGCGGCTGGGTGGATGGCGGGGAAATCCAGAAGGTTTGGGAAAGATTGCTTGATGCGACTTCCAGTGGCGGGTATCTTCAGGATCGAGCACCCTGGAGCTTATGGCGGGCGTTTGCCCTCGAGCACCTTGTCAGAAATGAACTTCTTTAGCGAACGGGATTGACCATGAGCGGGCACGACCCATTGAACGAGACGAACAAGCCGAATTGCGACAATGCGGCTGGTGACCGTCGGACCTATCGTGCACCGCGAGTTGTGGCTTACGGCTCCGTTGCAAAGCTGACCCAGTCGACCGGCACCTTGAATGGTGATGGCGGTCCTTCAATGATGCTGCCGTAACCAGCCTCCTGCCATTGAGGTCGGTTTGCTTTCGTCGCTTCTCAGCGAACATCTGCAGTATTTGAACGATGCCGTCCGCAATGACGCCTATTGCCGGGCAGTTAAAGAAGTTTTGCGCCCTGGCGATGTTGCCATCGATCTTGGCTCAGGGACCGGCATTCTTGGTCTGATCTGCGCACGTGCCGGCGCCGGGCGCGTGATCGCCGTCGATCGCTCGGAGATGATTGAGGCTTCGCAAACCGCATTCCGTGACAACGGTTATTCGGACATCAGCGAGCATCACCATCTGCCCTCGAGTGAGCTGTCGTTGCCGGAACGGGCCGATGGAGTTATCGCCGATCAGGCCAGTTGCATCGGTGTGTTTGCAGGGCTGATTGAGTCGTTCTTTGATGCTCGCGAGCGTCTCCTGAAGCCGGGCGGCTGGTTGATTCCTTCGCATTTGTCGATGGTTGCCGCGCTCGTCTCCGCCCCCGACCAGTGGCAGCAGGTCGACTTCTGGAACAATCAGCACTGCGGATTCACTTTCAAGGGATTGGCGCAGCCGGCCGCGAATTCACCTTACGTCGTCGATTTCGCGAAAGGCGGCGGCGAGATCGTCAGTGCCCCAGTTCCGATTGCCCGTGTTGAACTGGGCAGCGGCGAAGGCGACATTGTTGCCACCCGAATCGAACTCGCGCCGCAGGTTCGAGGCGTCATCCATGGCCTGAGCTGCTGGTTCGTGGTGCAGTTGTCGCCATCCGTCACGATCACGAACTCTCCAATCGCCGAGACTCGGATCGACCGCGAGCAGATTTATCTGCCGTTCTCTCCTTACGAAGTCGGGCCGGAAGACAGGGTTCTGGTTGATTTAAGAGTTTCAGTTCGCAGCCGAATGATTAGCTGGAACGTGAGTCTTCAGGATTCTGCAGGCAGCCAGTCATCCGTGGAGAAGCATTCGACGTTCTTCAGCCGACTGGTGCCTCGCCGCGCCTGGGCGGCCCTGCATCCGGACTTCATTCCCAGTCCGACTGCCCTGGGCCTGGCGCGATTGACTGTGCTGAACCTCTGCGCCGGTCGCCATCGGCTGGCAGACATCGAGGAACGCGTCTTCGAGGAGCATGCAGACGTTTTTCGCTCGCGTTCCGAGGCAGATGCATTCGTCACCGAAGTACTGGCGAGGAACTGCCAGCCCGCTGACGGGCGCCGCTAGGGAACTGCCGAGAAATGTCGCCTGAGCAGGGATTCACATACCTGATTTATGATCAGGTCCTGAGCAGCGAGATTCCGATCCCAGAACTTCCGACCAGTTCCTCTCGGACAGCCACGCTGACGTTTTCCCTCTCGGGAGATCGTTCGTTGCCGGAGGCGCCGAATTGGTTCCAGTGCATTGCAGCTCCTGGGCTTCCTGAAGAGCAGGAACAGGAAATCATGCTGATCGGCCACACGGCGGACGGGTTTCGAATCCGGTTCCCGCGACTCGCCGACTTTGAGGTTTCGGCTTCGGGCACGGCAATCGTTGCATGCCCCTCGGAGAACGTATCTCCCTCGACATTGCGGCATCTGCTGCTCGACCAGGTCATCCCACTCGGACTTTCGCAGAACAATTGCTGGGTGCTGCACTCCAGCGCAGTTCTGGACCCCGCGGGGCGAGCCCTTATGTTTGCGGCCCCGTCCGGATACGGGAAATCCACGCTTGCGGGCGTTCTCGCCAAAGCAGGCGGGCGACTCATGAGCGATGACGGCAATATGCTCAAGTCGATGGGCGGGCGGCTGCATTGCATACCTGGCTATACCGGTGTGCGACTCTGCAGCGATAGCGCTTCGGAACTGTTCGGAATCGATGCCCCTGCCAGTGATTTTGCACAGTATTCGGAGAAGGTTCGACTCGCCCTTGCCGACAACCAGATCAACGTCAACAACGCACCGGTTCCGCTCAGCAGGGTCTACTGCCTCACGCCGCCGGACGATTCGGAGCAAATTGTCATCTCGCCGCTCCCGGCGCGTGAAGCATTCATTGAGCTCGTCAAATACTCGTTCACGCTCGATGTTCGCAACCCACTTCGTCTGCGGACAAACTTCCAGCATTTTGCCGATATGGCGACCCTTCCGATCTATTTTCGATTGCAGTTTCCGCGTCAATGGAACGCGCTGCCGCACGTTGTCAGGGCAATCTGGGCGCATGCGGCGGAACAGGATTCCCGCGTCTAGCGAGCGGAGAGCGTCCATGGAAATGCCCGATGGATGCGAGAATTGACGGCGAAGACCGTGACGGCGGGGCACGCGGACGCAGTCCAGCCTGAAATGCGGGCGGCGGCCATCGCAGAGATCTCCATGCAGCATGCCAACCCGGGACAATCGAGCCTTCGCAGTTTACTCCTTATTGCGCTGACCTCCGGCTTCGCCAAGTTTGCTTTGCGGGTGGCGATTGTGGGAGACTCGGACTACTGGCAATCCGGGTACTCGTTTTACCACCGGATGGCGCTGACGCTGCTGCACCACGGCCGACTTGCGTTCGGCGCCGATGAGACTGGCAGTGGTGGCTACGCCTGCTTTCGTCCGCCCGGGTATCCCGTGTTCGTCGCGGCCATCAGCTGGCTTACCAACGACTCGGCAATTGCGTTTATCGCCTGTGAAGCGGCGCTGTCGACGGTCGCCGTCGTGCTGGTCTACTGGGTGACGCGAATGATGGCAGACCCGCGTGCAGCCCTCTTCTCGGCCGCGATTTATGCCTGCCTTCCCTACTCGTTCTATCACGATACGCAACTGCAGGAAAATGTGCTCTACAACGGACTGTCGCTGCTGGGCGTTGCGCTGCTTGTGTTCGCGCTGCGTCAGCGCCGCCAGACGAGCATGCTGCTACTCAGTGGAATCGCGACAGGGGCCGCGGTCCTGACCCGAATGTCTCACCTGGCCTCGGCAGTCGCGCTGCTGGCGGTCGTGTTCGGCCTGCCGGCCGGCTCCCCGCGCGGGCGTCTGACTCGATCGCTCGCTTTTGCGGCAGGACTGGCCCTGATGATCTGTCCGTGGCTCGTGAGGAATCGGATGGTCAGTGGCCACTGGGCGCTGACCAGTGAATCCGGCTTCGCACTGGCCCGGGCTCACAACGCCGAAACATTCCGGCATTATCCGTACCGGGGCAGCATCGATCTCAGCTGGCAGGCGTGGCATCAATCCATGCCGCCCGCAGTGCAAGCCGAGCTGAAATCGGTGAGTTCCGATGAGTTTGCCGCCAGCGCGTGGTATCGCCGCCAGGCGATCGAATTCATCAAGCAGCGACCGTCGCGGGCGTTCTGGCAGGGCTGGGCCAAGGTGGCCGTCAATTTCGCGGGACTGCTCTCACCCCAGCAGGGGCTTGTGAAGAACTGGACATATTCGCTGTCGTACTGGGGACTGACGCTGCTGGCGATTGCCGGCGTGCTGCGGATTCGTCGCGAGCCATACCTCGCAGCGCTCGCCGCCATCACCGCCGCCCATGCGGTCGTCTCATTCGTGTACTGGGCACACACCAGTCACCGGTCATTTCTGGACCCGCTCCTCGCCGTTCCGGCCGGAATTGGACTCGCGGCGTACAGCGGGCGGATTGTCGGCCGCCGGGGAAGGACGGCCAGTGTGGCCGCCGCGGCAAACCCGGGCTGTCGCTGACGGGTCATTGGCTCCCCGGACGGTCGGGTTCTAAGATTCTGAGACATCGTCGCGAACGACCCGCGGTTGCTGGCGACGCCGAATGTCCACTTGCCCGGGGTGAACAGTCACATGGCCCACGCTCTGCATAACCGACCGGCCTGCGCCGCCAGCGGCCGTCCACGTTCAGGCCGCACGCTGCTCTCGCTGTTGCTGGCCTTCGCCGTTGCGGCGACCGTCCTGTTGCCGACGGCCTTGCGCGCTCAGGAGCCGGGCGGAAAGAACCCGTTCCCCGGCCGATTTCCGGCTCCCAGCCTGGATGGCGGAGTGGAATGGCTGAACACCTCCGGTCCGATCTCCCTGAAGGACCTGCGCGGCAAAATCGTGCTGCTCGACTTCTGGACGTATTGCTGCATCAACTGCATTCACGTCCTTCCCGATCTCAAATATCTCGAGAAGAAGTACGACAAGCAGCTGGTGGTGATCGGCGTTCATGCCGCCAAATTCACGAATGAAAAAGAGACCGAGAACATCCGCCGGGCGATTCTGCGCTATGAAATCGAGCATCCCGTCGTGAACGACGCGAACATGACGATCGCCCGAAAGTACCAGTTCTCCAGCTGGCCCACGCTTGTTCTCATCGATCCCGAGGGGAACTTCGTCGGCCAGCAGCCGGGCGAAGGAAATCGCGATGTGTTTGATGACGTCATCGGCAAGCTGGTCGCTTATCACCGGGCGAAAGGCACTTTGGACGAAAGCCCTGTGCGGTTCGCCCTCGAGCGCGAGCAGACGGCGCCGACTCCGCTGCGGTTCCCGGGAAAACTGCTGGCCGACCCTGCCAGCAATCGGCTGTTCATCTCCGACAGCAACCACAATCGCATCGTCATCAGCACGCTGGACGGCAAACTGATCGACATCGTCGGAACCGGGGCCATCGGTCAGAAAGATGGCGACTACACCGAAGCGACCTTCGATCATCCCCAGGGAATGGCGCTCGTCGGCGACACGCTGTATGTCGCGGACACGGAAAGCCACCTGATCCGCGCGATCGACCTGAAGCAGCACCGGGTTTCCACGCTGGCGGGCACGGGCGAGCAGTCCCGAACCCGCACAAAGGGGGGCAAACTGCGATTTACGGCTCTCAACAGCCCGTGGGCGATGACGCATCTGGACGGCGTGCTGTACATCGCCATGGCCGGCCCGCATCAATTGTGGTCGCACAAACTGGGGACCGACCGGATCGAAGTGTTTGCCGGTTCGGGACGTGAAGACATTCTGGACGGCGCCCGCGACAAGGCGGCTCTCGCCCAGCCCTCGGGAATTACGACGGACGGCAGCCTGCTGTATTTCGTCGACAGCGAAGGTTCGGCCGTCCGATCCGTTGGCCGAACGCATACCGGGGGCGTCAAAACGATCGTCGGCCCGCACGATTTCCCGAACGGCCGCAGCCTGTTTGAGTTTGGCGACATCGACGGCAACGGCGACGAGGTTCGGCTGCAGCATCCGCTGGGCATTGTGCACCACGAAGGTCTGCTGTTCGTCGCCGACACCTACAACCACAAAATCAAGACGGTCAATCTGGCGAATCGCGTCTGTGAAACGTGGCTGGGAACCGGCAAACGGGGGACCGGGCTTGATCCGGTGGAACTGTCTGAACCGGCGGACATGGTCATCGTCGGCGACCGGATGATTGTGGCGGACACCAATAACCACCGCCTGCTGTCGGTCGACCTGAAGACGCGTCATGCCGACGAGCTGGTCATTTCAGGGCTGACTCCTCCTCCGCCGCCGGCGATTCTGGATGAACCCGATTTTGACCCGACGAGCCCGGTTCTGGACGCCCGGCTGACGGAAATCCGCAATTCCGGTGAACTGGAGATTGAAGCCTCCTTCACGCTGCCGGAAGACTTCAAGCTGAACCCCCTGGCTCCGCAGACGGTCCGGATCGCCGCTCCGCAGCGCCAGCAGATTCTGGCGGCGGACCAGCTGGAGACAAAGCACGAGGGAGTGATTGACGGGGACGTCGTTCGCTGGGTGATCCCGATTTCAGGGAGCGGCGAGACCTCGTTTGAATTGACGGTCTCTTATTCGTATTGTCGCGAGGGCACGGGGGGCGTGTGCAGGTTCGCCACGGCGCGCTGGCGACTGCCGGTGCAGGCCAAGGCTGATGCCCCCGGGAGCAAAGTCTCCCTCCAGGTCGACCCGTCGGCGAAATGACCGCTGGCATGGGGGCGATCCTTTGCGGATGATGTGCGATTGCGGTGTTGTTGTTGGGTGTTGTGTTGATTGCCCGAAAGGCTGCGGATGGCTGATTCATTGACGATTACCGATAACCGGACCGGCAAGACCTACGAGCTGCCGATTTCGGACGGAACTATCAAGGCGAACGACCTGAAGCAGATCAAGCTGGAAGGCGACGATCTGGGGTTGGCGTCGTACGATCCTGGCTACCTCAACACCGCCGCCACCAGAAGCGCCATCACCTACATCGACGGCGACAAGGGCATCCTCGAATACCGGGGCTACCCCATCGAACAGCTCGCGGAGAAAAGCACCTATCTGGAAACCGCCTGGCTGCTGCTCAATGGGGAATTGCCGACCGCGCAGCAGCTGGTCGACTGGGAAAACGACATCGAAACCCACACCATCGTCCATGAAAACCTCAAGCGGTTCATGGAAGGGTTCCGGTATGACGCCCACCCGATGGGCATGCTCATTTCGAGCGTCGGCGCTCTCTCAACCTACTATCCGGAAGCCAAGCAGATTCGCGACCCTGCGATCCGGCTGCGGCAGATTCATCGACTGATTGCCAAAGTTCCCACGCTCGCCGCGTTCTGCTACCGGCACAGTCTCGGACTTCCCTACAACTACCCGCGGAACGAGCTCGGTTACACCGAGAACTTCCTGGCGATGCTGTTCCGGATGACCGAAAGCCGGTTCGATCCCGATCCGGTGCTCGCCCGGGCGCTCGACATCCTGTTCATCCTCCACGCCGATCACGAACAGAACTGCAGCACCGCAGCCATGCGGGCCATCGGTTCTTCGGAAGTCGACCCGTACAGCGCCTACGCCGGCGCCGCGGCCGCCCTGTATGGCCCGCTGCACGGCGGCGCCAACGAGGCCGTGCTGCGCATGCTGGAGTCGATCGGCGACGTCAAGAACGTCCCCGGCTTCATTGACCGCGTGAAGAACCGCGAAGTTCTGCTGATGGGCTTCGGCCATCGCGTCTACAAGAACTACGACCCGCGAGCCACGATCATCAAGCGGACGGCCGACCAGGTCTTCGAAGTCACCGGTCGCAATCCCCTGCTGGACATCGCGCTCGAACTCGAGAAGATCGCGCTGAACGACGAATACTTCGTGAAGCGCAAACTGTACCCGAACGTCGACTTCTATTCCGGACTCATCTACCAGTCGATGGGGCTGCCGGTGTCGATGTTCCCGGTGATGTTCGCGATTCCGCGGACGGCCGGCTGGCTCGCCCAGTGGCAGGAAATGCTCGAAGATCCCGAGCAGAAGATCGCCCGCCCCAAGCAGATCTTCACCGGTCACAAGCGGCGCGATTACCCGGCCGGGAAGAAATAGTCGCTTGGGCGCATCCGCGTGTGGAGGCAGACAGCTCTACAGCAGCCGGTCGCAGGCGTCCTCGTCGCTGAGGACGCTCATGAACCGCACGCCGTACAAGAACATGGTCGTCGAGTGGTTGCGCATGTCGGTGTGCTGCTCTTCCGACCGGCTGCAGACCTCGGCTTCAATAAACTTGCTGCCCAGTTTGGGCAGCAGGAATTTCAGCAGGATGACCGAGCCCTCGATCGGCTCCAGCGACATGATTCGCGCGCCGCTGGGAGACAGGTCGCGCGTCCAGCATTTGCGAAGCTCGAACGTCGTGCCATTCTGGACGCGAACCAGAGTCACGACCGTCTGATAGGGAAAGCGGGGTTCACGGCGACGCTCCCGGCCTGCCGCAGCCTGCACCTTGCCTGATGACTGCGCGATCGCGCGACGTTCGCTGTTGACTGTCATGCTGCCCGCCATGGGTGCTCCGGTCTGTCGACGGCCCGGAAAACTTTAGGTTGCAGACTGGCAGCATGCGGTCGCGACTTTGAACGATGGCGATCGCGCGCGAGCGAACTTGACGGGTGTGACGATTGCAGCGACCGCTGAATCAGGCCGCCACGCGCAGCGCGATCTCATCCGAGTTCAGGGACACGATCGAAATCCCCAGCTTGTCGGCCAGTCCGACCACCTCAGGCTCATCGAGCAGAATGGTCATTCCCGCTTCAATCGCCAGCACGCGAGCTCCCGACTCCCGCATGGTCTGCAGCGTCTGGGTGCCGATCGTCGGCACGTCGAAGCGGCGATCCTGATTCGGCTTGGCCACTTTCACGACCGTCAGTCCGCCCCGCCGGCAAAGCGTCCCGGCCCGGCGAATGCACTCATCGGTCCCTTCGATGGCCTCCACCGCAATGACGGCCGTGTCGTGCACCACGACCGTTTGCCCCACATCCAGCCGGCCCATTTCCTTGGCCATTTCCCAGCCAAAACGAATGTCTTTCCATTGGGCCGCCGTCGGCTGGCGACGGGTGAGGAATCCGTGTTTCACGAGAAGCTCCGGGCAGTAATCGAGCGCGGAATGAAAGTGAATGCCGTCCCGTTCGAACTCACGGATGACCGCCAGCAGCAGCGTGTCGTCCTTCTTGTCGCGACGACAGTGCCGAAACCACATCGTCGTTGTCCGCCAGTCCGGCAGCAGCCGAAAGATTCGCATCGGATCGAACAGCGTCTTCTTGTCGACCTTCCCCGCCATCACGGCCTCAGTGACGCGACGGCGTTTCAGGAAGCGGATCGCCCGTCCGATCTGGGCCATCGGAATCCACTGCAGTCGGTCGCAGTGCTGTTCCAGTTCTTCGCTCGCCATGCCGGAAATGCCGACGCACTGCACGGCGTACCCCTGCCGGCGCGCTTCACGGGCAAAGTGCACGGGAAAGCGTCCCCAGCCGGCCAGAAGGCCGATGCGGCGCCCCTGGCCAGGACGAATCGGAAGCAGGACGGGTTCTTCAGACATGGCAATCCGGCAGCGCGTCAGGCTGCACTTGTCGACTCCTGAATTTCGCCTGCCGCCAACCGTCGCTCGAGTTCCTGAACCTGTCGGTTCAGCGACTTCAGTTGCTGCAGAATGTCGGGCAGCTTGCTGACGTTCAGCAACATGCGGAACGTCTCCTTCTCGGGCTGGCAGGGAACGCCAATCTGGTGCGACCCTTCCGGAATATCGTTCATCACGCCGGCTTTCGCCCCCAGCGTCGACCCGGTCCCCAGGTGCAGGTGATCGGCAATGCCCACCTGTCCGGCGCAGCGCACGTAGTCGCCGGAAGTCACCGACCCGGCTAGGCCCACCTGCGATGCAAACGCGTTGTGTTTTCCCAGGCGGCAGTTGTGACCGATCATGATCAGGTTATCGAGCTTGGTTCCCGATCCGATCCGGGTCTCGCCCACCATCGCCCGGTCGATCGTGGTGCAGGCTCCGATTTCGACGTCGTCCTCGATCACCACCACGCCCGTGTGCGGAATCCGCTCGTATCGCCCGCTGCTGAATCGATAGCCGAATCCATCCGCCCCAATGACGGCGCCCGAATGAATGATCGAGCGATCTCCAATCGTGGTTTCGCGGTACAGCACGGCCGTCGCGTGGATGACGACGTCGCTTGCCAGCCGGCAGCGATCGCCGACGACTGCATTCGGCCCGATGTCGCAGCGGTCGCCAATCACGACGTCCTCGCCCACAAAGGCGCCCGGGGCAATGTTCACATCCCGGCCAATCACCGCGGAGGCGGCGACATGCGCCCGCGGCGAGATGCCGGTGACGACCCGTTCCGATTGTGGCCGAAACAGCAGCATCGCCTGAATGAACGCAAGTTGTGCGTCGCCAGCAACCAGCCACGTCCGCCCCGCGTCCAGCGATTCGGCGACTTTGGACGGCACAATCATCGCGCCGGCGGCCGACTCGGCTGCCCGGCCCAACTGCTTGCGATCGCCCACAAACGAGAGATGATCAGCGCCCGCTTCACTCAGCGGACGAACATCGGACAGAACGCGATCGGCATCGCCCAGAACGCTGCAGCCAAGCCGCTGCGCGAGATCGCCAACTGAATACATCCGACGGACTCCTTCCGTCCCGAATCCACTCGGCCGGGCATCCTGCACGGCGCATTTCCACCCGGGATTGTATCAGATGCGAACAGTCTGCTCAACGGCGAAACCCAGCCAGTCTCCGGGCAGTCGTTCCGACACAACGTGCAACACAGGCTCAGGTTACAACAATCACAGCCATTCAGGGCAGGAACCAGCCACGGGTCGATGTCGGGACCCGGTACAGGCTTTTCCCGGCGGTTATGTACAGCGTCGATCCGTCGCTCCCCCGTCCAAATCCGCAGTTCGTCGGCACTTCCGGAGTCGTCAGGAAGGCGAGCTCCGTTCCGTCGGCGTCGAAGACGCCAATCCCGTATCGCGATTCCGCCCGAACTGCGGCAAAAATCCTCCCCGCGACGTCGACCGTCAGCCCGTCGATGCCGGTTTCCCGGCCGAAGTCTTTGAGGACGCGCCGCGCGTTCAGGCTGCCATCCTCACCCACCGTAAACGCATTCAGCGTCATGTGCACTTTCCCGCCGCCAGAACCTGCGCCAGGAACTTCGGGAAAGCCATTGTCGGTTTCCGCGACATACAGCGTTCGTCCGTCCGGCGAGAGAGCAACGCCGTTCGGCTTGGTGATGTCGCGGGTGACGCGCGTCAGCGACCCTTCCGCAGGATCGAACCGGTACACGCTCATGTGATCGATTTCGATCGGCTCAGGCCCTCCATAGCGCGGGTCGCTGAAGTAGATCCAGCCTCGGGGATGAATATCGAGATCGTTTGGCGCGTTGAGACGCACCCCCTCAAACTCGGAAACCAGCGGCCGGACCTCTCCCTCCGGCGTGATCTCACAGACCGCTCGCCGGCCGCCATCAGCTCCGCAACAGGCGATCAGCCTGCCTTGGGCATCGAATGTCAGGCCGTTGCTCTTGCCGCTGTCCGCACAATAGACCGTCGTCTCCCTTGTTTGCGGGTCGAACATCATCACTCGTCCTGGCCTGTCCGACCTGATGTCGCTGAAAAAAATCTGCCCGGCGGGCGACGACGCCACTCCTTCCGTGAAGGCCCCTTCCGACCACAACAGCTCGGGCTGTGTGTTCCGGGGAAAAACAGCCGCGGGCTCGGCCGCACCGACGGCGGAACCGAGGACCATGACGAGCAGCGCTGACCCGATTGGCATGCGTGATGCGAGCACTACGATCTCCCGGAGAAACGGGCCGATGAAAACAGGCCGGCGGAATTGTCGACCGATTGTCGATGAGTTCCAATCGTCATGGACTTCGTGCCCGACTGCAAGCAGCCATCGCAGCCTCCTGCCCCACCAAGCCACCACAGCCCTTCGATTCTGGACCAGACGGAACCATGGACACGTTACGAATCGCCGTCGCGACCAGCGGTCTCGCCGACTCGCTTCGAGATTCGATCTCCGCCGCATCCCGCAGCGGCGCTGGCGGGGTGCAGTTTGATCTGCGGACGGAGGTCCCGGCCGACAGGTTCGGCGAGACGGCCTGCCGCGAGCTGCGCTACCTGCTGGAGGAGCGGGACATGGTTGTCGCCTCCGCAACATTCCCGCTGCGTCGGCCGCTGTACGATCCTGTCGAAATCGATGGGCGGGTGCATGTCGTTCAGGAGGCGATCAAGCTTTGCGGTCGCCTGAAATGCCGCACGCTGACGCTCCGCGTCGGCCGAATTCCGGATGAGTCGAACGCGGAGAACCTGGCCCGATTGCGGGGGGCGCTGTCCGACCTTGCACGCCTCGGAGCCCGCGAAGGCGTCATGCCCGCGATCACCACTTCAGGCGACTCGCCGGCAGAACTGCGGGCTCTGGTCGATTCCATCAAGGAAGGCCCGGTTGCTGTCGATCTCGATCCTGCCAGTTGCATCACCACGCAGCTGGATCCCGTGGCCGTACTGAGGACGCTTCCCGGATTCATCCATCACGTGCAGGGACGCGACGCCGTTCGCGATCTTGAAGCAGGCGGCCGCGAGGTCGCCCTGGGGCGCGGCGAGACGCGGTGGGATGAGCTCATTGCCACGCTGGCCGATCTGCGTTACCCCGGCTGGATCACGGCACGGCGGACGGCGGGCGAGCGGATGTCGCAGGAGGTGCTCAATGCGGTCCGATACTTGCGAACGCTTGCAAGCGGAGGATGATCGGAACCGCAGTCAAGAGGCCGCTCGTGATTTTTCACAATCCTGCATCAATCTGCGGAAAACAAGATTTCCATCGTGGAAATTGGTCGCGGCGGCTCTTAATCTTCGGCCAGCGATCTGAATAAAGGCTTCCTCACGAAGTTGGAGCGATCAGGCGCGGGCAACGGACTGCGGGTTCCCCGGCGACGCGTCGTTGCTGGGTGGTCAGTTTGTGAATGCGGAATCCCGGGGCCAGCGGAGATTCGGCGTCTCGCTTGAAGTGAAGTCTGCTCAGGTCTGAATCTGTCGTCGCCTTCTCACCATCGCGACTTCAGGCGCAGACCGGTGCCTGTGCAGAATTCATGAGACGTTGACTGTTCTCACTGGGGTCGTGGGCAACGCATTTCTTCCAGGTCAATTTGGCAATTGCGGAGCTCCGGGGCCAACGGAGATTCGGCGTCTCGTCTCACGAAAGATGTGCTGAAGTCCTGCCTGTGTGGTCGCCGCATCAACCGGCGATCGTCCCAGACATGGACCGGGGCCCGGTCTGTCTTTCAGGCGTCGAATCACCGGCGGGAAACCAGGGTTGCGTGAGTTTTGCGGCGTGTGGTGTTTCTCTGGGAAGGCGGCGATTCTCTCGCCATTCGAGACGCTGGATGTTCCTTCGTCGCGGCCTTCCTGAATTCTGAATGAGGAAGTTGTCCAATGACATTCAAGAAAATTGCGATCGCTCTGTTCAGCGTGGCGGTGCTGACCGCCGGTGTCGCCGAAGCCAAGAAGCTGGTGGTCAAGAACTTCCCGGTGGAAGCGTTTCCCGGCATTGACGCGGATGGCGACCTCGATGGCGAAGCCAACCTCGGCCTCGTCAAGATCGCCCTGAACCTGAAGAACGGCAAGCTGTCGATCAGCGGCAAGGCCAGCGTCGACAACCTGTCCGGCAAGAAGGCCGTCTTCAAGAACGAAAACTTCGTCGGCATCGACGAACTCGTGAAGGACAAGTACACGGTCAGCAAGAAGGGCAAAGCCTCGTACAGCGGCAAGTTCATTGTCGAAGTCCCGGACTTCGATATGGCGGCCCTGTAAGCGCCTGGCCCGACTGCCGCGGGAGTTGCAAGATCGATTGCACCTCGCCGGCAGTCCGGCCCTGCTGCTGATGCTGTTTGAGTGCCGGAAGAGGGGCGTCCCACCGCTGGGACAAGGGCGTTCCTCTTCCACATGTTTCGCGAGGTCTGCCTGTGAAGATCAAACGCACTGGTTTCACACTGATTGAGCTGATGGTGTCCATCGCCATCATGTCGACGCTGATCGCTCTGCTGCTGCCGGCAGTGCAATCGGCACGCGAGTCGGCACGCCGGTCGGACTGTCAGAACCGAATGAAACAATGGGGGCTCGCCCTCCACAACTATCACGATGCCCACCGCGTGCTCCCGTCCGGCAGCATCTCGCGCGGACCGGCCTACTCGCCGCTGTCCGGCTGGGGCTGGCAGGCGATGACCCTTCCGCAAATCGACCAGGGTCCCCTCTATGCGGCCTGCGACTTCTCGTTGCATACGGCAAACGGCCCGAACCGGGACCTCATCCATCGCACCATTCCCTTCGCCCGCTGTCCGTCCGACACGGCCGATGACACCTTGCAGGTCGAACTCCCAACCTACGGGCCGTTTCGCATCGCAACAGGAAATTATGTCGGCTCGGGAGGCTTGCTGTCGGGCCTCTCCAGCACGCGATTCGCCCATGTGACGGACGGTCTGTCTCAGACGTTCCTGCTTGGCGAACGATGCACGCACGCCCCGACGAACGGAAATCCGCCGTTCACATCGAGCTGGTGCGGCGTCATTTCCGAATCGAACGTGTTCATCAGCAGCTCTGCCCCGTTTGTGTACGCGAACCGGGGGCATCTCATCAATTCGTCGATGGCGTCGCCGCTGACCTTCAGCAGCCGGCACACCGGAGGCGCCTTTTTCACGTTCGGAGATGGGGCGGTCCGGTTCATTTCCAGCTCCATCGATGCGGATGTCTTCACCGCGCTGGGAACGCCCAATGGCGGCGAGTCCGTCAGCTTCTGAACAATCACAACTCTACGGCCACATCCCTACAGCCACTGCCAGTATGTTTCACTGCGGACGATCAACCATGGCCCGTCGAATTCCTCAACTCCTGCTCTGCTGCCTGTCGGCCGCCCTGCTGGCCTGTGAACTTGCTGGCTGCGAATCGGCAGCCGCGATCGAAGGACGCGAGCGAGTCGCTTTCGACAAACAGGTCGACACGGAGTGGAAGAAAAACTGGAACTGGGTGGAAGGGCTGCAGTTTCTTGAGAAGGGCGGCCTGTACCTCGACACAGGCGAGCCCGGCGACCCCGCCTACGATCGCCCCGCCATCCTGCCGCTGTTGAAGCGCCTGTCGAAGAGTCATGGCCTGAAGTGGCATGCCGTCGTCGACAAAAAGAAACGCAGCTTCGCCGTTGCCGTGGTGGGCCAGCTTCCCGAAGACGAACAGTCGCGGCGCGCCATTATGGACACACTGAATGAAGAGCAGAAAACGTTTCCGCTCGACATTCTCGTTCAGCAGGGAAACCGTTGGCTGTCGCTCGACTTCCTCACCCCGGAAGACTCGGCGTTTCTCGACGACGACCCGGAGCCGGGCAAATAACTGGCCGCAGGTTCGCCCGGCACGGAACCGGACGCTGCCATCCGCCACGGAACTGCGATGCCGGGACGGCTCCTGCAGTGCCGACGGGATGTTGCCGCCCTACCCCGCAACCGGCAGGCAGACTCGCGGCAGGCGGACGCATGTCAGCCGGTCCAGCTCCGCGGCGGCCTTCCGATACTGACCTTCAGTCGTCCTGTGGGTCATGATGACGAGCGGCACGGTCGCCCCCTGACTGCTCGACTCATCAACCTCAGGAGATTCCTGCTGAATGACCGACGCCAGGCTGATTCCGTTTCGCCCGAGCACGTCGGTCAGGTCGGCCATCACATGCGGCTTGTCTTCCACGTTGAACCGCAGGTAGTACCGACGGACGATTTCCTCCGCCGGCTGCAGGTCGAACTTCGGCCGCTCGCCCCACAAATCAAGGTGCGGGAACGTCAGCTGGGCCCGGCCTACGGCAAGGTCAATGACATCGGCCACCACCGCGGAGGCGGTCGCTTCACGACCGGCCCCCATGCCGGAAAACCAGGTCTCGCCAAGAATGTCGCCCGTTAGGGAAATGACATTGTTCGCCCCTTCCACCTTCGCGAGCGGGTCATCCTTGCGAACCAGCGTCGGCTGGGTGTGCATTTCCAGCCGTCCGCCAACCAGCTTCGCCGTGGCGACCAACTTCACTGCGTAGCCGAGCATGTCCGCGTAACGCAGGTCCGCCTGTTCAAGCGTATCGATCCCCTGCACCAGAAACTTGTCCGGCGTCACCCGGGTTCCGAAGGCCAGCAGCGTCAGCAATCCCAGTTTCTGGGCGGCATCCGTGCCTTTGACATCCATCGAAGGGTCGGCTTCCGCGTAGCCAATCTCCTGCGCCCGGCGGACCGCGTCGCCGTAGCTGGCGCCATGCCGGAACATTTCCGTCAGGATGTAGTTGCTGGTTCCATTCAAAATCGCCTGGATTTCAACGATCTGGTTGGCCGCCATGGATTGGCCGAGCACATGAATGATCGGGACTCCGCCCGCCACGGCCGCTTCGAACGCGATCGTCTTGCCCGCGCGGCGCGCTGCGGCAAACAGCTCTTCGCCATGTTCGCACAGCAGGGCCTTGTTGGCGGTGACGACATGCTTGCCATGTTCCAGCGCCGCCAGCACGATCTGCCGTGCCGGCTCCAGGCCGCCAATCAGCTCCAGCACCACATCGACGCCGGGATCCTGCGCGACATCGAGGCCGTCCGAACAGACGTGACCCCCCTTCAAAAGGGGCGACTGCCGCTTCGCGGGGTTCCGCACGGCCGCACTGACCAGCTGAATCGACCTGCCCGCGCGCTGCGTCAGTCGTTGCGACTGCTGAACGAGAATCTCGCCGACGCCCACGCCGACGGTCCCGAAACCAACCAGTCCAATCCGCAAACTGTCCATGACCCTGCCTGCCTGTCCACGTGAAAATCCGGGCCGCATCGTAGCGGCGTCCGTCGGCAGCGGGCAGCGTCCGAACAGCGTTCAGCGCGCCGTGGGCGCATTGGCGTCGAGCGCGACCTGGCCGAACCTGGTCGCCAGGGATTTCAGATCGACCGGCGCCGCCACCACCTTGCCCTGCGGGTCGATCAGCCAGTATTGCGGAACGGTCGTCACGCCGTAGGCCCTGGCCAGAGGATTCCGGATGCCGCGCTGCTCGAGGCTGGAAAAGAAAATCGTCCGCCAGGTCAGCTCCGACTGCTCGATGAACCGGTCCACGACCCCCTCATCGACATCCATGTTCACGCCGATGATCGCCAGCGAGCGCGACGCCTGACTGCCGATCAGCTGCTTGAGCCGCGGGAGGTCCTCCCGGAACGAAGGGGACTCGGCCGACCAGAATACGATCAGCACGGGCCGGCCGCGAAACTCGTCGATCGACAGGAATCCCCCGTCGATTGTCGCACCGGCGAACTCATCCAGCGATTGTCCTTCCAGCCTGTAGCGACGGATCGCGCCGGCCGCCTGCTCGGCGAACGGCGTGTTCGCGAAGTGCCGCTCAAGCAGGGCGAAGCACTGCCGGGCGGCGTCGAATCGACCCCCGACTTCGCAGGCCCGGGCGGCGGACACCAGCACGAGTGCGCAGCGATTCGTCTCATGGGGGAAACGGCTCGCAAACAACCGCGCCTGCTGCGAGGCCATCGGGCCCCAGCTGTCATTCTTTCGCCCATCCTGCTCGGCCAGTTCGGCCAGGCAGTCGACCAGCCGCAACTGCAGTTCAATGGCGCCGAACGATGTCGGATCGAGCTTGAACAGCATTTCGGCCTCTTCGCCGAGCAGGCGGACCTGGTCGTGGTCGCCGTAGGCCGCGAGCGTCACCCGGGCATTGGCCAGGTAGTGAACAGCGTTATTGAACAGCAGCACACGCCCCTTATCCCCCTTGGTTTTCGCGCAGACTTCGAGCGCCAGAGCAATCACTTTCTCGGCCCGGCGCATTTCTTCCGCTTCGATCTCAGCGTCCTTCAGCTGCACAACTTCATACTCGCCCGGTTTGCCGATCACCGGCTTGCGGACGGCGTCGAGGGGCGCCGAATTGATCTTCGTGATTTCGCGGATCAGCCATTCCGGGGTCCCGGGATCGGGCTCGACCAGCAATTCATCGGGGCCGTCGGCGTCGTCATCCGCGCCTTCGGCGGCGGCAAACACATCCGCTGCAGCGGTGACCCGTGCGGTCTGAACTGCGGCGACCGGTTCGAGGACGGGAAGCGATTCCCCGATCGAAACCGGCGGCGGAACCACAGGCCGAGGCGCGGAGCGCTCGCCAGCCGTGCTGGCCGCCGCCCCGCCGGGCGCCGCGTCCTGCTGGCCGCACGAACTGAACGACAGGAGGCCACTCGAGAGAGCGACAAGCCACAAGAGCCGATGCAGACTGGCACGCATGGGAGTCCTTTCCCGTGACGATGAACTTGAATCAAATTGCGTTTTATTCCTGTTTTCGTCCTCGGGGCAAGAGGAACCCCGGACGATGGCCGGTCGCGGGGCCTGTGCACCGGATGGCCCGCCGGGACGCGGCACGGTAAGATCGCGCCGAAAACCCCGCAATTTTGCACTCATGACCGGCACAACGACGCTCACCGACGCCTGGACCCGGCGTCATCTGCTTGGCCTGCGCGGCCTTTCCGAGGCCGAATTGGGCCTCATTTTCGCCCGGGCCCGCCACTACAAGGAGCGGGCCGCCCGCGGCGAACCGAAATCGACCGAGCTCGCTGGCACCGTGGTCGCCAACCTGTTCTTCGAGAACTCGACGCGAACACGCACGAGTTTCGGGCTCGCCGCCCGCCGGCTGTCGGCCGATGTGGTCGACTTTTCGGCCTCCAGCAGCAGCCTCTCGAAGGGGGAGACGTTCATCGACACCGCCCTCACGATTCAGGCGATGGGGGCCAACCAGATGGTCGTTCGACACTCGTCGTCCGGGGCGCCGAAGTTCCTCTCGAGGCACCTGAACTGCAGCGTCCTGAACGCGGGCGATGGAACCCACGAGCACCCCACACAGGGGCTGCTCGACATCTTCACCATCCTCGAGCGCCGCGGTCAGGTCCGCGGGCTGACCATTGCCCTCGTTGGCGACATTCTGCATAGCCGCGTGGCCCGTTCGAACATCTGGGGGCTCAAAACGCTGGGCGCCCGGGTCATCGTCTGTGGACCGGCCACGCTCATTCCCCCCGGCATTGGCGAACTGGGGGTCGAAATCGCCCACAACTTCGACGACATTCTGGGCGAAGTCGACTGCGTGAACCTGTTGCGTGTGCAGTTCGAACGGCAGCGGGGAGCGTTTTTTCCCTCCATTGCCGAGTACGCGCACCTGTACGGAATGAACCGCCAGCGTCTCGAACGCGCGCGGAAAGATGTCCTCGTTCTGGCGCCGGGGCCGATCAATCGGGGAGTCGAAATCACGGCCGATGTCGCCGACGGCGAACATTCCGTCATCCTCGACCAGGTCACGAACGGCCTCTACATCCGCATGGCCTGCCTTGCATTGCTGCATGAAGCACGGTCGGCGGCGGCCGCGGCCTCCTGACGCACACCCTCAGCCGTCCCGGAATGCACCATGCCCCGCTCGTTCCACAACGACGACCTCGACGACGAGGACTGGGACGAAGGGGACGACGCCTGGGACGATGAGGACGCCGAAACGGCAACTTCTGAATGCCCAAAGTGCGGCTGCGATGTTTACGAAGACGCCGTCCGCTGCCCGTTGTGTGGGGAGTACATCACCCACTCTCACTCACCGTGGAAGTCAAAACCGACATGGTTCCGAATGCTGGGGCTGGCCGGCATCATCGCCGTCATCGCCGCGCTCACGATGGTGATGAGCTTCTTCTGACGCTCATGGCGACTGGCAGCGAAAAATGACCTCCGCCTTCGAAACGCGGGCTTCCAAAACTGCAACCGCCTGCGGGTAATCGTCGGGATCGGCCACTGGCTGGGCGCGGTAGCCGCCCGGCTGCAATTGCACCGCCCGGCCGCTGGCGTGCGTCACGATCGCCTCGATCCGTTCGCGGGTCAGGTCTTCCTGCTTCACGGGAATCTTCACCAGTCCGCTGGCCGTCCTTTCCCGATTGTCCTTCAGGCCGTAATGCTCAGGCGGCATGTAGATGGCTCCCGTCGCGAAATCGACGATGAAGGCGATCAGCCCCGGCACCAGAAACAGAAGCAGTCCGAGGCCGTCCAGCAGAACCACGCTGGGATCGAGCCGGCCTGTTCGAGGCTGTCCGACCCGCTCGGGATGAATCAGAGCTCCACAGGACTGGAGCGACAGCGGCCCGCCCAGCCAGGCCATCAGGCAGGCCAGGCGGCGAAGACAAATTCGGCGTCCGTGCATGGGGCGTCGGCGATGAAAAAACCGGCAGGGATGGGAACGGCCCGCGCGAAGGGGCGGGACCATACGCCGCAGCGGCCGGATCAGGCAACGCGAATCGGGCGATCGTCAATGTCGCCGACGCCGAACCGCCGGGGGGCCCCCGGGCGCGCAAAAAAAGTCCCGCCGTCGGCAACCGGCGGGACTTTTCACGACTTGTCAGATTTCAGCCCGGCTCAGTGAATGTCCCCCTGGCCGTCGCAGAAGTCGCAGCGGTCCTGGAAGCCTGCTCCGCTCTTGTAGCCCTTGTGACCGCTGGTGCACTGCACCTGGAAGCTCTGGTTCATCGAGGAGAACGCACTGCCGACGTCTTCCAGTTCGTTGTTGATGTTCAGCGACAGTTCCGACAGGCCGACCACCAGGCCGAGGACGGCGATCGTGGAGATCAGGACCAGTTCGGCCGACACGATGAAACCGGCTTCGTCGTTCAGGAGCTTGGTGAAGGTCGTCATGGCAGTCGCGTCTTTCAGTCTCGTGGTGTTGTGCTGGGGTGATGCACAAAACAGAAAGCGAAGCCGATGCCAAAGAATGTGAACGGCCCGCCGCAAGCTGGCTCCAACATCGCCGCACAAAATTCTTAAAACACGAACACAAAACGACTTACACTGCGCCAAGAATTCTTGACAGCGAGCTTGCACCGAGACTTTCCGCGTGGATTGCCTGTTGACGGCCGGCAACACGGTCTAGGTTTGAAGTCCCGCACCAGCCGGCCAGAGTCGCCGCAAAGCCTGTCTATGAAATCGGTTCCAAGCGAATGTTGCCGCACTGCCACATGTCGCCCTCCTGCAACACGGCGACCGTTACTGCAGCAGGCTGCGGACCAGAACGTCCCGCGCGGCGTCGAAGTACGGCTGCCATGTGATCTCGGGCATTCCATCCCGCAGACAGTCGCGGACCTTCTGCAGCGTGTTCCGGGCCATGTGCGGGCAACGGTTGCAGGCGCACGTCTCGCCCGTCGACGTCATGATGCCGGGCACCGGGATGAATGTGTGCTGCGGGGCCGCTTTCTGCAGCGGGTGAATCATGTTGGCTTCGGTGGCCACCAGGAACGTGGTCGGCTCAGCCACGGATGCCACGTGCTTCCGCATCTTTTCCGTGCCGCCGATCATGTCCGCGTGTTCGAGCACGTTGCGCGGGCATTCCGGATGCGCCATGACCACCGCCCTCGGATTATTCCGCTTCGCCCGCAACAGGTCCTGGATGGAAAACACCTCGTGGACCATGCACGAGCCCGGCCACAGGATCATCGGCCGGCCGGTCACTTCCATCAGGTAGCGGCCGAGATGCTGATCGGGAACGAAGAGGATTTCCCGGTCCGCCGGCACGCGGTCGATGATCTCCCGCGCGTTGCCGCTGGTGACAATCCAGTCGCACAGCGATTTCACAGCGGCAGTCGTGTTGATGTAGGCTACCGTCTCAAAGGTTCGTCCTTCGGCCCGGAGCTGGTCCTGAAACTCTTTCAGGGCCGGAGCCGGGCAGCTGTCGGCCAGCGAGCAGCCCGCCAGCAGGTCGGGCATCAGAACCTTCTTCTCGGGATTCAGGATTTTGGCCGATTCCCCCATGAAGTGGACGCCCGCGAACACGATCGTCCCGGAGGTGACTTTCGTGGCGGCTCGGGCAAGTTGCAGGCTATCGCCGCTGACGTCGGCAATGTCCTGAATTTCGCCGTCGACGTAGTAATGCGCGAGAATGGTCGCGTCTTTCTCGACCTTGAGACGGTCGATTTCGTCCATCAGGGCGAGCGGATCTTCCGCCGGCGCCGGCACTCCGGCAAAGGCGTCGACAACGGGCAGTTCGAGCGAATCAGGCATCTTTATTGAATCCTTGGGCCAAAGATTATATCGGCGCGCCCCCCTGGAGACCCTGCCGAACTGGTCCGACATTCCCGGATTCGTCGACCGAATCGGAATTCCGCGGTAGACAGATCGCCGATTTGCCGGGTCCTTCACGACGAACAGTGTCTGGAACCGTTCCTGTACCCGCCACCTGCGGTCGGATACGCTTCCCCGCGATTTGCCCCGCCCCCTCCTAGTCTCCATCCATGACGACGTTTCTGATCTGGGCCGGTTTCCTCACCTTCATCGCTTTGATGGTCGCCCTCGACCTCGGGGTATTCCATCGGAAATCGCACACGATTTCTGTGCGCGAGGCGATGAAATGGACCCTGATCTGGGTGTCGATGGCGCTGCTGTTCGTGGGAGTCGTCTATCTGCTGTACGACAGCGGACTCTTGCAGGGGACCGAGACCGTCGTGAAGCGCATCGACGGGAAACCAGTAAAAACGGAAATCCCGCTGACGGCCCGGAACGCCGCGCTGCAGTACCTGGCCGGATACGTCCTCGAGTACTCACTGTCGGTCGACAATATTTTCGTGATCGCCCTGATCATCGCGGCCTTCCGGGTGCCCCCGGCCGAACAGCACCGCGTGCTGTTCTGGGGCGTGCTGGGCGCGGTCGTCTTCCGCGGACTGATGATCGCGGGCGGCACGGCTCTGATCCGTGAATTCGGCTGGATGATGTACGTTTTCGGGGCCCTGCTGCTGTACTCGGCGTGGAAAATGTTTCGCGCCGGGGAAGAAGAAATCGAAGTCGAGAAGACGCTGGTCGTCCGGCTCGCCCGCAAGTTTTACCCAGTGACGACGCAGTACCACGGCAGCCAGTTCTTCGTGGACATTAACGGCGTCCGGCACGTCACTCCCCTGCTGCTGACAATTCTGCTCGTCGAGGCGACGGACGTGATGTTCGCCCTCGATTCGATTCCCGCCGTCATCGGACTGACCCAGGAATCGTTCATCGTGTTCACGTCGAACATTTTTGCCATCCTCGGGCTGCGTTCGCTGTATTTCGCCCTGGCGGGCTTGATGGACAAGTTCCGCTATCTGAAAACAGCCCTGGTCGTGCTGCTGGCGTTCATCGGCGTCAAGATGATCATGCAGGCCAGCGGCCTGGGGCACATTCCGATCGGCATTTCGCTGAGCATCATTGGGCTGATCCTGGCGGCCGGGGTCATCGCGTCGCTCGTCGCCAGCGCCCGGGAAGACGCAGCCGGCAAGTCCGGCGAGCATCACCCGCACCACCCGACAAACCCGGGAGCGGGGCCATCGTCGGATGTTCATGAGTCAGATGCCTGAAAGCGCCGCCCCGATCGGCGGCCGGCGGCTATGCTGATGGCTGGCGTCGCTGATGGCTGGCGTCTCGAGAGCGGTCCGTGCATGATTTCCGCATCCTGCACCGAACCGCTCGAAAGGCGCTCCCATGAAGACAATTCTGGCCGCCCTGGCCTGCGTGGTCCTGCTGCCAAACCTGGCCCGGGCCGCTGATCGCAGCCCGAATGTGGTGATCATCTACACCGATGATCAGGGCTACGGCGACCTGGGCTGCTTTGGCTCGCCGACGCTCGACACGCCGCACATCGACCAGATGGCGGCCGAAGGCGTGCGCCTGACCGATTTCTATGTCGCCCAGGCTGTCTGCGGAGCCTCCCGGGCCGCGCTTCTGACGGGCTGTTACCCCAATCGCATCGGCATGCTCGGGGCTCCCGGCCCGAAAACCCAGCATGGAATCCACCCGGAAGAAGTGCTGATTCCCGAAATCTGCAAGCAGAAAAACTACGCGACCGCCATGTTCGGCAAGTGGCACCTGGGCCACCACAAACAGTTCCTGCCGATTCACCACGGGTTCGACGTCTATTACGGCCTGCCGTACTCCAACGACATGTGGCCGTTCCACCCGACGAACCCGAAGGCGTATCCCCCGCTGCCGATGATCGAGGGGGACCAGATTGTTGATCCGGACGTCACGGCCGACGATCAGCCGTATCTGACGACGTGGTACACCGAACGGGCCGTGCAGTTCATCGAAGAGAATCGGGAAAAGCCGTTTTTCCTGTATGTGGCCCACAACATGGTGCATGTCCCGCTGTTCGTCTCGGAAAAATTCCGGGGCAAGAGCCGGCAGGGACTGTACGGCGATGTGATGATGGAGATTGACTGGTCGGTTGGGCAGATTCTCGACGCGCTGAAACAGCATGGGCTCGATGACGACACCCTGGTGATTTTCGCCACCGACAACGGGCCGTGGCTGTCTTACGGAAACCATGGCGGTTCAGCAGGACCGCTCCGCGAGGGCAAAGGAACCACCTTTGAAGGCGGAGTTCGGGTGCCATGCGTCATGCGCTGGCCTGGAAAGATTCCGGCGGGAACCACCTGCCGAAATCCCGTCATGACGATCGACCTGTTGCCGACCATCGCGGGTCTGCTTGGCGTGGCGCTGCCTGCCCACCCGATTGACGGCCGCGACGCCTGGCCGGTCATCACGGGACAGCCCGGGGCTCGCGATCCTCACGAAGCCCTGTTCTTTTACTGGGGAAACGAGCTGCAGGCGGTCCGGAGCGGCGACTGGAAACTTCACTTTCCTCACAAGTACCGCGGCCTCACGGGCCAGCCCGGCATGGACGGCCGGCCGGGCGGCTATTCGGAGGAGAGCATCGAACTTGCGCTGTTCAACCTGCGCGACGACGTCGGCGAGACAAAGGACTTGGCGCCGCACTATCGGGATGTGGTGACCCGGCTCCAGCGGCTGGCGGCAGAGGCCCGCGAAGAACTGGGGGACTCGGCGACGAAACAGGTCGGCAAGGGATTCCGACGCCCCGACCAAGTCCGTCTGGTGCTGCCCGGACTCGATTAGGCGACGCCGGACAGGCCCTGAATACCGGCGAACTTCTGCAAACCTAGCCTGTCTCTCAAGAGACTCGTCATCGTCGCTTGACGACCCGGTCGAACTGTTCATAATCCCCCCTTCGCAATTCGCGTCCGGCCCGCGGTCGACGCGAAATCTGCGGGTGTAGCTCAGTTGGTAGAGCACCACGTTGCCATCGTGGATGTCGAGGGTTCAAGTCCCTTCACCCGCTCTCGTTCGATTGCGACGGACCAGCGGTTCGTCGCGTCAGATGCAACGGACACCGTGTCCATCGCATTTTTGTTCTGGCGGCAAGGCACCGTTTGGAACAGCAGGAATCAGGCCTGAAGCCTGATTTCCCGAAGGAAGCAACACAGCTTGGCGCCCGGCGGCTACAATGTCGCCACCGTGCATGAGCCGGCGCAGGATCGGCTGAACCGGGATCGGTTCGGCCGGATCGGGTGCCGGCGATTTTTTTTCGCACGGCGATTTGGCACGGGCGTCACAGTTCCGGATGAGGATGACCATGGCTGACAAACAGACCGCCGTCGCAGAAGCCGACGCGCCCGCCGCTCCCGTACTCGCTCCGGGGGAAGTGAAGCTGAAACTCGATGTCGACGTGTCGGCAGTCGGGCCCTGCAAGAAGCATGTTCGCGTGAAGATCGCGCGGGAATCGCTCGACGAAGTCGAAGGCTCGGTCATCGACCGCTTTGCCGGCGAGGCCCAGGTCCCGGGCTTCCGCGTGGGGCACGTTCCGCTCGCGCTCGTCAAGAAACGGTTCAAGAAGGAACTGAACGAGCAGATCAAGCAGCGGGTGCTCATGCAGAGCCTCGAACAGCTCGCCGACGAGAAGGATCTCGATCCCATCAACGAGCCCAAGCTCGACCTCGACGCCATCGATATTCCCGATGACGGCGACTTTGAATACGAGTTCGACGTCGAAGTCCGCCCGGAATTCGAGCTCCCCACATACAAGGGCCTGAAGATCGAGCGCCCGGTGCGCGAGATCTCCGAGCAGGATGTCGACGATCACCTGTCCCGCTATCTCGAGCAGTACGGCCAGCTCACGCCGATCGAAGAGCCGGCCCGCGATGGCGACTTCCTCACCGTCAACGTCGAGTTCGCCCGGGACGGTGAAGTCATCCAGTCACTTCAGGAAACCTCGCTCCGCGTCCGCCCCACCCTGCGGTTTGCCGATGGCGAAATCGCCGGGTTCGGAAAGCTGATGACCGGCGCGAAGGCCGGCGACACGAAGGAAGCGACTGTCACGGTTTCCCTGGAAGCTCCTTCGGTGGAACTGCGGGGCGAGAAGGTCACCGCGAAGTTTGAAGTGCTCGACGTGAAGCGCCTCGACACGCCCGAACTGAACGAAGAATTCCTTGCCCGGCTCAACGTGCCGTCTGAAGAGAATCTCCGCAAGCTGATTCGCGGCAACCTCGAACGGCAGGTCACCTACACCCAGCGGCAGCAGACTCGCTCCCAGGTTCTCGGCCAGATCACTGAATCGGCCAAGTGGGACCTGCCGGAAGAACTCGTCTCCAAGCAGGTGAGCAACGCCCTGCGGCGTGAGATTCTGGAAATGCAGCAGGCAGGATTCACCAGCGACGAAATCCTCTCGCGGCAGAACGAGCTGCGTCAGAAGTCGCTGACGATGACGCGCCGCAACCTGAAGGAGCACTTCGTTCTCGACCGCATTGCGGAAGAAGAGAAGCTGGAAGTGACCGGCGAAGAAATCAACAACGAAATCCTGCTCATGGCTCTGCAGAGCGGTGAAAACCCCCGCCGGGTTCGCAGCCGGCTGCAGAAGTCGGGCGTCATCGAGAACCTGGAAGCCCAGATTCGCGAACGGAAGGCTGTCGACATCATTCTCGAGAACGCCACGTTCAAGGACGTTCCGATGGACCTGCCCGCCAGCCGCGATGTGTACTCGGTTGAATACTCGATCTGCCCTGAAGCGGCCACCGCCGAAGTCGATGTCGAGGACGAAGAGTAACCAGCAGGCCAACTGCCCCGGCAAGGCCTGAAGAAATTGACAAAGCCATCGGCGGGATGCCCTGCCGATGGCTTTTTGCGTTTTCGATTCTGGCGTCAGCCGCGGCTTCCTGGCCGAACTTTTCTGGCGATCGGCGACTACGTTCCGGGCCGCCGCCCCTTGACGACCCGGGCGGCGCCCGACAGATCCCGCACGGCGGACACCTCGACCAGACCGGCGTCACGCAGAACCTGCTGTGCCGCGTCCGCCTGGTCCGGGCTCAGCTCGAACAGGATCCAGCCGCCGGGCACGAGATGGCCGGCCGCGTCCGCAACAATGCGTCGCAAAACATCGAGCCCGTCGGGCCCGCCATCAAGCGCGGCATGCGGCTCGTACCGCTTGACGTCATCGGCCAGCTGTTCAATTTCAGCCGTCGTCACATACGGGGGATTGCTGGCAATCACCAAGAATTTCGCATCCGCAGGCAGCGGTCCGAACAGGTCGCCCTGCAGAACTTCAACCCGCTCGGCGACTCCCTGCTTCGCGGCGTTTCGGGACGCCGCGGCGACGGGCGCCTCGTGCAGGTCGACGCAAGTGACTCGTACTTGCGGCGAGTTGACAGCGATTGAAACGCCGACCGCCCCCGACCCTGTGCACAGATCGAGAACCCGGGGTGCGTCACCGCCAGGAGCGGACTTCAGCAGCTCCAGCGATTCCAGCACCAGCGTTTCGGTTTCGGGCCGGGGGATGAAGACTCCCGGTCCCACCTCGAAGCGCAGGCTGAAGAACTCGCGGTAACCCACGAGGTAAGCCACGGGCTCGTGTGCCGCGCGGCGTTTGACGAGTTCCCGCATCCGGCCGCGGACATCAGGGCTGAGCACGTCTTCGAAATGCGTGTACAGCTGAATCCGCGGCCAGCCGCACGCATGGGCAAGCAGAACTTCGGCTTCCAGGCGCGGCGACTCGCTCCCGTGTTCCTTCAGGTAGCCAATGGTCCAATCCAGGACGCGACGGACAGTCCACTCCGCTGTGTCGGAAGCCAAAGTCGTCCGCCCCTGCCCATTCCGTGATGACTGCGAAGTAAAAACCCGAGCGGCGAGCCCGAAGCCCGCCGCTCAGGGCGTACTATTTCGCGGCCGGCGCGGCGATGCAATAGAGCGCCAGATTCGACCTCAGAAACATCTCGTCCCCCGACAGGGCCGGGGTTCCGAGAAAATCCGAGTCATCGGTCTCGATCCGGTTCACCGCCAGTTCCTCAAACATGGGCTTCGCCGCGAACACGATCGTGCCGCCGCGCGAGGTGACCTGGTAGATCCGTCCGGCGGCCGAAACAGGGGAGGAATACAGCTTGCCGACGTTGCGCTCGAGGCTGGTCCGTCCCTGGAAGACTGTTTTTCCGGTTTCGGCGTCGATGCAGGTGGCGACGCGTTGGTCGTTCAGCCAGTACAGCCGCCCGTCCGCCAGGACGGGCGTCGCGGTATACGACCCGGGCTGTGCTTTCCACAGCACATTTCCCGTAATGTCCCCTTTGCCTTCGAGGCTCAGGGCGATGGTGGACGATCCGCGACCGCCGAACAGATACGCCTTTCCGCCCTGAATGATGGGAGTGGGGGACGCGGCCCCCGAACGGCCGAATTCTCCATACCAGCGAAGCTTTCCGGTCTGCGGGTTGATGCCCCACGCTTCCTGCCGCCCCGAAACCACCAGGTCCGTCCGGTCATCGCTGATTTTCGCGACGGCCGGTGCACCGTAGGTCGATTCGAGATTGGTTCCCTCGGCTTTCCACACTTCCTCGCCGGTCTCGTGGTTCAGTCCACGCAGCGACAGGCTTTCGTCGGCAGCGTTGACGACGACCAGGTCCCCGACCAGCACGGGGCTCGCCGCGGACCCCCAGCGCATCGGGCTCGATTCCTTGCCGACGTTGCGCCGCCACAACTCACGGCCGTCAAGATCGAAGGCCAGCACTCCCGTTTTGCCGTAGAAGACGTAAATCCTCTGGCCGTCCGTCACCGGGGTGTGGCTGGCGTATCCGTGCTCCCGCAGCATTTGCGAGTAGGAGTCCTCTGGCGAGTCTGCCGCCGTTGCCGTCTGCCACACGATTTTTCCCGACGCCCGGTCGACGGCAACGAGGTGTCGTTTGAGTTCCGAGATGGCCCCGCCGTCGCTTCCCGGAACGCCGTAGCCGCTGTAGCAGGTCAGGTAAATCCGGTCCCCCAGCACGATCGGGCTCGAGGCCCCTGGTCCAGGCAGGGGGCAGCTCCATTTCATGTTTTCGGTGGCCGACCAGCGGACGGGCGGGTTGCCCCGCCCGGTGGCTGACCCATCGGTTCCACGGAATGCCGTCCAGTCTTCGCCGTTTGCGTCGGCCGACAGCCCGGCTGCCAGTCCGACCGCAACCGCCAGCACACAGTTCACGGGTCTCAGGGTCTTCATCAATTCACTCCTTGAGGAGAAGCCGGGCTCCGCGGACACCGGCTGGACGCAATGCGGACGGAGGCTGGGCGCAGGGCATTTCCGGGGATGCCCTTCATGAAACCTCCCGTGCGCGGGAAGGTTTCGTCGATTTCATTCCGATGCCTGCGAATCCGCCAAAGCCAGTGCTTGAAGCCGCCTCCCCCGATGGCCTACGATCCGGCCGACCGAGGCCAGATTCCTTTAGAGGCGGCGTCTTTTCCTATGAGCGTGCTGAGCGAGAGCATCCGCGAGAAAATCCGGGCCCTCTTTCCGAATTATCCCAACAAGCGCGCCGTCACGCTTCCGGCCCTGCACCTCGTGCATGACGAGATGCGCCAGGTGTCGATCGAGGCGATCCGCGAGATCGCCCAGCTGCTGGAACTGCATCCGGCGGAAGTTCACGACACGATGACGTTCTACAACTTCTTCAAGGATGAGAAGCATCCTCTGGGGAAGCACCGGGTGTGGGTCTGCCGAAGCATCGCCTGTGCTCTCCGGGGCGGGGAAGAGTTGCTGGCCCATGCGTGCGAGAAGCTGCATGTCGCGCCTGGTGAGACCACGAAGGACGGCCGGATCACGCTGGAATTCGCGGAATGCCTGGGAGCCTGCGAGGGGGCGCCGTGCGTCCTGGTGGATGACAACTGCCACGTGAACATCACGCCGGAATCGTTCGATGCGCTTTCGAAGTCGCTGTAGCAATCAGGAAGTCGTGATTTGGCCTGACCCAGGCAAGGAATGGAGCTGCCCCCCAAATTGTGATCGTCGCTGGCCCGAACGGGGCCGGAAAAACGACGTCTTCCGAAGGACTGCTGAGAGCACATGGGATCAGCACTTTCATCAACGCCGACCGAATCGCGTCAGGTCTCTCCGGCCTCAGTCCTGACGATGTCGCAATTGAGGCCGGAATCCTGATGTTGGAAAAGATCCGAAAGGAAGTTGCCTGCCGTTCGAGCTTCGCGTTTGAAACAACACTCGCATCCCGAACGTATGGCCCCTGGATGCGAGACCGGCTGAGAGAAGGCTACGAGGTGCATCTGCACTTCCTCTGGCTTCCCTCTGCCGGCATCGCAGTTTGGCGAGTCGCGAGAAGAGTTCGGTCAGGTGGGCATTCGATCCCAGAGCCGACAATCCGACGTCGGTACATCCTGCGCCTCGAAAACTTTGCAAAGCAATACAGAGATACCGCAACGAGTTGGACAGTCTGGAACAATTCCATCGGGCAAACGCCGCAGATGGTCGCCCAGCGAGTTCGAGATCAATCCATCGAGATCTACGACGCCGCAGCCTGGAATCAAATCGAGGTGACACATGGTCGCGCGAAATGATGCTGCGAGATATCCTACAAACGAGCAATTGCAGGCTGGTTTCACCCGCTGTGTTCAGGACGCCTACTGGCGCCACCGCCGCCTCGGCGAATCCATCGTGATCTGGCGGGACGGCCAGATCGTCGAACTGACCGGCGACGAAATCCCAGTCGACGAAGAAACTGAACGCCGAAATCTCGCGCAGCGTCGCGGCGAGATTCCCACGAAATCCTAGTTCCTAGCTCCTCGATCCTTTCATGTCCTTCGAACCTGTCCTTCTCGCCCGCGTCAACAAGCCGAATTCAACGGCCCTGGAGGGCTATCGCGCTGACGGCGGATACGAGACGCTGAAGAAGGCGCTCGGAATGAGCCCGGGTGAAGTCACCGATATGGTGAAGAACTCGGGGCTTCGCGGCCGCGGCGGCGCGGGCTTCCCGACCGGTCTCAAGTGGACGTTCCTCCCGAAGGACCACCCGGGGCCGATCTACCTGGCGATCAACGCGGACGAGTCCGAGCCGGGGACGTTCAATAACCGCATCCTGATGGAGTACGACCCGCACCAGTTGATCGAGGGGATCGCGATTGCGTGCCACGCGATCAAGTCGAACCGGGCCTACCTGTACCTGCGCTACGAGTACGGCAAGAGCTACCGGGTGCTCGAGAAGGCGGTGCAGGAGTGCTACGCGGCGGGCATTCTCGGCGACAACGTGCTCGGAACGGGGTTCAAGCTCGATCTCGTGCTGCACCGCGGGGCCGGGGCGTACATCTGCGGCGAAGAAACGGGGTTGATCGAAAGCCTGGAGGGGAAGCGGGCGTGGCCGCGGATCAAGCCCCCCTTCCCTGCGATCGAGGGACTGTTCCGGAAGCCGACAATCGTCAACAACGTGGAGACGCTGTGCTGCGTGACGCACATCGTGCAGCGGGGGGTCGAATGGTTTAAGTCGATCGGCATTCCGGCCGATCCGAACAATCCCCGCGACCCGGGAAGCTATGGGCCGAAGCTCTACACCGTCGCTGGGCATGTCAATAACCCCGGCTGCTGGGAACTGCCCATGGGGGTGACGGCCCGCGAGCTGATCGACGTCCATGCCGGGGGCGTCTGGAAGGGGCGGAAGGCGAAGGCGGTGGTTCCCGGCGGGATCAGCATGGGGTTCTTCTCGGCCGATGAGCTGGATACTCCGCTCGATTTCGCCGGCCCGGGCAAGCGCGGCTGCCTGGGTCTGGGAACTGCGGCGGTCGTCGTCGTGGATGACCAGACTTCCATGGTCGACGTCCTCTACAACTGCTGCCGGTTCTTCTCACATGAGTCGTGCGGCCAGTGCACCCCCTGCCGGGAAGGAACCGCCTGGATGACCAAAATCCTCGAGCGCATCCGTGGCGGCCACGGGCGACTGGAGGACCTTGACCTGCTGATGGAAGTCGCCAGTTCGATGGGCATCATTCCCGGCACCACGATCTGCGGCCTGTCGGACGGCGCCGCCTGGCCGGTGAAGAACGCGATCACCAAGTTCCGGCCGGAGTTCGAGGAGTACATCAAGTCCGGGCGGAAGAGCGTGGACCCGGTGCATTACGCGCATTGACGCAACGTAATTGAGCCACACATGGCGCGCTTGCATCGTTATGCCGACGAACGCGGATATTACATCCGTTCAGCATTTGGCGATGCGATCATTACGTATCAGCTAACGGCTGAAGGTATCGACTTGCTGCTTCGCCAAGGGCTTTCGGACGGCGACCATGTTGACGCTGATGAGCTCGATCACTTGATCAGAGAAGGCCGCGCGTTTACTCGTGGCACCGGCGTCGAAATAACGGCCGGCACCGACAAATCGAACGCAGCTCCAGAGCTGAATGACAAGCTGATCCCACCCGCAACGATCACCACCAAGGGGAAACGGGCCATGTCTTATCAAGCGAATCGTTGGCTCATGGGCGATTTGCATCGACGAATTGTTGCCGCGTCCAAGCAACTGCCAGAGTATTTGCTTTTGCTCCGGCCCACCCGCCGACATATTTTCATTCGCAATTTTCGACTTCCAGAGGGGAAGTACGTCCCTGAATTCTTCAACCCCTGTTTCGGCATTCTTGCTCGGCGGGATGACATAGACAAAAAGCCTTGCCTTGTCATTGAGACAGAAGAGCCTGGCGAAGGCATGAGGGAGCTTTACGAGGACTATGGAGTTCTCTGGACGTTGATTAGCCAAGAGGCGAACCAGTTTACGCTAACTTGCAATCACGGCGGGACCTCTCTTCGCGTTGAAGAGACTTATGGAAGTCTACACAAGCTGCTGTGTGCCCCTCTCGCTTGGCACGAGCGCCGAATAAGCTTTCCTCAGGGCTCTTATGTGCACAGCCACACAGAGCGGACCCTGCGTGACGCGGTCACTGCGCTGAGTCCTAGTTTCCGGATCGAGGTACACCACCAAGTCCCGCTGAAATATGTGCTGGGCTACAAAGACGGACTAACTCCCGACGAACAAAGGCTCCTGGGTCAAGAAATCGATGCCGTTATTATCCAGAGCTTTGAAGCGGATCCCGATGGTGCTGTCATATTGCCGATTCGAATCGATGTACATGATTCTCATCGAGCTACTCAAATTGCCATCGATAAGGACACGGCCATCAGAAAGCTGTGCGAGCGATTCTGCGTGCCGTTGCTGACTATCGCCCCCACAGAATCACAGGGAAGTTATTTATTTCAATGTGACATTCTCGGACTGCCAGTCGGCCAAGCTGTCGGATTAGACGCGCAGCAATGGGCGGGCGCGCTCGCCCCATTCTTAGGTGCTGCTATCCGGCACGCGGGGCGAGGCTTTTGATGAGGGTTGCCAAAGCTCCATCGTCGCTGTGAACTTTCCACCTTCAGAAGGCGGCCGGCACAGCCGGCCCTACGTTCGTGACGCATACACCAATTATCGGCCTGGAAGTCCACGTTCAGCTGCTGACGAAGACCAAGGTCTTCTGCGGCTGTCCGAACCGCTTCAATCCGGACCAGCCCAATACGCAGACGTGTCCCGTTTGCCTGGGGCTGCCGGGGGCGCTGCCGGTGATGAACGCTGAGGCGTTTCAGCTGTCGCTCCGCACGGCACTGGCGCTGAATTGCCAGATCGCGCCGTTCACGAAGTGGGACCGCAAGCAGTATTACTACCCTGACCTGCCGAAGGGGTATCAGATCAGCCAGTACGACCTGCCTTTCAGCCACGACGGGTTCGTGGAGATCGCAGGCAGCGCAGGATCGGATGTGCGCGTGCGGATCCGGCGGGCGCATCTGGAAGAAGACGCCGGCAAGAACATGCACGATGAGTCGGGCCGGGGCGGGGACAGCCGGGTCGATCTCAACCGGGCCGGAACGCCGCTGCTGGAGATCGTGACCGAGCCGGACATCACTTCGGCTGCGGATGCAAAGGCGTTTCTCGAAGAATTGCGGCTCCTGCTGACGGACCTGGGGGTCTCTGACTGCAACATGCAGGAGGGAAGCCTCCGCTGCGACGCAAACGTCAACGTGAAGGTGACCTGCGAAGACGGTTCCTCGGTCGCGACTCCCATCGTCGAAGTCAAGAACCTCAACTCCTTCAGCGGCGTCGAGGCCGCCATCGAGTTTGAAGTGGCCCGGCAGGTGGACGAGTTCCAGAAGACCGGCCGCAAACTGGGCGACCCCGGCGCCGAGAAGGAGACCCGCGGCTGGAACGCCGAGCGGGGCCTGTCGTTCGCCCAGCGCGGCAAGGAAGAAGCGGCCGACTACCGCTACTTCCCGGACCCTGACCTCGTTCCGGTCACCGTGACCGAGGCCCAGCTCGACGACATTCGCCAGCACCTCCAGGAAGCCCCCACCGCCCGCACACGCCGGCTGATGCGCGAACTGGGGCTGTCGCAGTACGACGCCGGCGTCATCGTCGGCCGCGGGAAGCAGTTCGCCGATTACTTTGAAACCGTGGCCCAGGCCTGCGGCGAGGGAAAACAGGCGGCGAACTGGGTCACTCAGGATGTGCTGCGCGAAATGAACTCGCGATCGCAGGAGGTCACGGAGTTTCCGGTCACCGCACCGCTGCTCGGAAACCTGCTGCAGCGCATTGTCGGCGGCGCGCTGACGATCAAGGGGGGCCGTGAAGTGTTCGCCGAACTCCTGTCGCGCTACGATGCCGCCTGCGACGCCGACGAGCCGTGCTCGCTGGAGGCCTCGACGATCGACGAAATTATTGCTGAACGCGGGCTGTCCATTGTGAAAGACGACGCCGCGCTCGGGGCGGCCATCAGCGCGGCCCTCGCCGAAAGCCCCCGGGCCATCGAAGATTTTCGGGCCGGCAAGCAGCAGGCGCTGGGCGCCGTCATTGGTAAGGTGATGAAGCAGTTGAAAGGCGCCGACGCCAAAGCGGTCCGCGAAGCCCTGATTGCCCGTCTGAACGCCACTTCCTGACTGACCCCGCTTCCATGATCGAACTCAAAGAGGGCTGGCAGCTGCACCTGGACACCAGCCCGGACTGGCTGTTTTTTCATGTCACGGCGCCCGCCCATCGCGCGATGGGCGAACCGGCCATCGCGGAGACCGTCGCCCGCGAGGCGACCAGCGCCGGCATCAGGCGGGTCGTGATGGACTTCGACGAGAAGGTGATGCTGTTCAGCTATCTCGTCGGCCAGCTGGTCGCGCTGCACAAGCGGCTGCATCTGGAAGGGGGCGCCTTCCGGGTCTGCGGGCTCAGCCACGAAAATGCGGATGTCCTGCGCGTGCTCCACCTCAGCGATCGCCTCCCCAACTACCGGGACCGCGGCGCAGCCGTGATGGGCCACCTCGACTGACAGGACGAGTCCCCGCGGGTCAGGCCGGCGCGGTTTCCAGCATCTCGCTCACCGCCCGCGCCAGGCGCTGCAAGCCGTCGGCAATTCCCTCGGGCGTCTGCACTCCGTAACTGAGCCGCATGTGGTTCTTCGGCCGTCCTCCCTGAGCCGGAGCGAAGCACAGTTCCCCCGGCACGTACATCACGCCGTGGTTCTTCACCGCGGTCTGGAACAGCGGGCTTTCGAATCCGGTCGTCAGCTGCGGCGGCAGCGTCATCCAGACGTACAGGCCGCCTTGCGGACGGCGCCAGCGGACGCCGGGAATGGACGTGAAGCAGTAATCCGCTGCGGCCAGCATGGCGTCGCGTTTGCGCGTGTAAGACGCGCGCACGTGCTGCACATGCTGCTGAAACGCCCCTGTCTTCAACAGGCGAGTCACGACCGCCTGCGGAAAATTGGCCGAGCCGAAGTCTTCGTTCCCCTTGCGGTCGAGAACGGGTTTCAGCACATCCCTGGGCAGCACTCCAAACCCGACCCGCAATCCAGGCGACAGCGTCTTGGAGAAGGTCTGCGTGTACAGGACCTGTTCTTTCGTTTCATCGAGGGCCAGCAGGCTGGGCAGCGGCTCCCCTTCGAAGCGCAGGTCGCGGTAGGCGGAGTCCTCCAGGATCAGCAGCCGGTTATGGATCGACCAACGCTGGGCGATGTCGACGATCGCCTTGCGCCGCTCGAGAGACACCGATGCTCCGCTGGGGTTGTCGAACTCGCTGACGACGTAAATCATTTTCACCCGGGGCAGCCGGCCGAGTTCGTTCAGGCGATTGAGCGCCTGCTCCAGCAGCTCCGGCTGCAGCCCGTGTTCATCGAGCGGCACGCTGACCGGCTCGGCCCCCACCCCGGCGAGGCAGCCCAGAAACACAAAGTATGTCGGCGCTCCGACGATGCAGATGTCGCCCGGATCGAGCAGCGTTTCGCACAACAGCGACAGAAGCTGCTGGGAACCGGTCGTCACGACCACGCGCGATGCGTCGTATCCAAGCGCTTCCCGGGGGAGGCCTTCCTGCGCCGCCATGTAGTCGACAAGGCAGCTTCGCAGGTCGAGCCGCCCCTGCGTCGTGCCATACTGCAACGAAGACCGTGCGCTGGCGGCGTCGGCCATCATGGCCGAGACGGCGTCGCGCACCGGTTCGGCCGGCAGCGAGTCTTCATCCACCAGCCCCGCCGCCAGTGAAATGCACCCGGGGTTCTCCACCCCCTGCTGCATCAGAAAGCTGATCGCCTGATCGGCGGCCCACCGGCTGCGCTGGGACAGAAACGACGTGTGAAGCTGGTGCGTCGCGGGGACAGTCATAGGGCGACCAGTTCTCTCAATCGAGCGGATTCATCATTGATCAGTCGTCGATGGTCGTTTGCCAGCATCGAACCTGACCAATGCCAGACCCGGCCAGCGCCAAATCTGGCCAATGCCAAATCTGACCAGTGTCCAGTCAGAACACTGCCAACGCTGACCACAGACAAATGCTGATTGATCAGGACAAATCAACGGGAGCGCCGGTTCGCGGACGTGGCTCAGACATCCAGATCGCGCACTTCCAAAGCGTGCTTCTCGATGAACTCGCGACGCGGTTCCACATGGTCGCCCATCAGCACCCGGAAGATTTCCTCCGCTGAGGCGGCGTCTTCGAGCGTGACGCGTTTCAGGATGCGGACATTCGGATCCATCGCCGTTTCATACAGTTCGTCCGGGTTCATTTCTCCCAGCCCCTTGAACCGGGTGTAGTTCAAACCACGGCCGCCAAGATCCCGCAGCGCCGGAACAATGTCGCGAATGGTCTGCAGCTTCCGTTCGCCGTTCTCCGTCTTCAGCAGGTACGGGAACACCGGCTCGGCGTTCACGTTGGGAGGCACGGTGAGGTCCATGAGATCGAGCTGGAAATCGGACCGCAGGGTGGCGACCGCCTTGTTGATCGACCGCACTTCGTGCAGTTCCGCCAGGTGGGCTTCCGTCGGCGCCGAGCCATCGGCCGGCGGCGCCATCGTGGGACGCACTTCCGATTCGTGCGCTTCGCGTTCTTCCTTGGTGAAGAACCATTTTTCGTCGAAGCCCACGGTGGCTCGGAACCGCGGCAGTTCTCCGTCGCGGGCATGCTGACGGGCGAACATTCCGAGGTTGATCCCGCGGTGCTCGAGGGTCGCCAGCGGCTCATCAATCTGCGACATCACCTCCGCCAGCCGCTTCAGCTGCGCGGCATCAAACATGCGCGGCGGAGCGCCGTTCGGCGACGGATCGTCCGGCCGGTGGTGAATGGCCAGTTCCGCCCCATGCAGGCCGAGTTCCAGCAGTTCACCCATCATCTCTTCATGGGTCTGCACGTAGCGCGGCTTCTGGTTCCGGCGGTTCTTCTGCAGCACGCGATACAGCGGCGGCTGGGCGATGTAGACGCAGCCCTGTTTCACCAGTTCCCGCATGTGCCGGAAGATGAACGTCAGCAGCAGCGTACGAATGTGGGAACCATCGACGTCGGCGTCGGTCATCAGAATGATCTTGCCGTAGCGCCGTTTCGCAATGTCGGTGTCCTCCGCCATCGGCGAGATGCCGATCGCCTTGAAGAGCGCCGCCACTTCCTGATTGGCCAGCACCTTGATGAGCTGGGCCTTCTCGACGTTCAGAATCTTGCCGCGCAGCGGCAGCACCGCCTGCGTGGCCGAGTCGCGCCCGGTGTCGGCCGATCCGCCGGCCGAGTCACCTTCCACGAGGTACAGCTCGGAGACATCGAGGCTGTGGTTGCGGCAGTCGCGGAGTTTTTCGGGGAGCCCGCCGCCGGAGACCTTGTTCTTGTCGCGGGCGAGGTCGCGGGCCTTGCGCGCGGCTTCCCGGGCCTCGGCCGCCCGCAGCCCTTTGGTGCACAGCAGCTTGGCGACCTGCGGATTCTCTTCAAAGAACTTCGCGAGCCCTTCCCCGACAATCGCGGAAACCGCGCTTTCTGCATCCGGGTTGAGGCAGCGGATTTTCGTCTGGGCCTCGAACTTCGGGTCGGGGTGCCGGATCGTCACGACGGCGGCGAGGCCTTCGCGGAAGTCTTCGCCCTGAACATTGACGTCCTTTTCCTTGATGATCCCTTCCCGGCGGGCGTAGGCATTGAGTGCGCGCGTCAGCGCCGTGCGGAACCCGCTGAGATGGGCGCCCCCTTCGCTGTTGTAGATGCCGTTGGCATAGCAGCGGACGGTCTCGGTGAACCCGTCGTTGTACTGGAGCGCGACATTCACATCGACCTGCCCCCCGGCGTCAGCCGGCGCGCTGCCCGAAAGCTGAATGACCTGCGGAAACAGGGTCGATTCCGTCCGGTTCAGATGCTTGACGAAGGCCTCGAGCCCATTTTCGTAATAGAACTCGTCCGACCGGCCGGAGGCGTCGTCGGCGATCCGGATTCGCAGGCGCGCATTCAGGAACGCCGCGTCCTGCAGCACCCGGTGAATCGTCTCGTACGAAAACTGAACGGCCTTGAAGATCGTCGGATCGGGCTTGAACGTCACCTTTGTCCCGGTCGCTTCGGTCGGACCGAGCTTCGTCAAGGGCTTGGTGACTTTCCCTTCGGCAAACTCCATCGTCCAGACAAAACCCTCGCGCTTCACCTCGACTTCGACCCATTCGCTGCAGGCGTTGACCGCCTTGACGCCCAGGCCGTGCAGACCGCCGGTACCCACCTGATAGCCGCTTTTGCGGTCGAACTTGCCGCCCGCATGCAGCTCGGTGAACACCACTTCAAGGGCCGGACGATTGTCCATATCCGGCATGGGGCCGACCGGAATGCCGCGACCATCGTCTTCGACCGTGCACGAGCCGTCCGCGTGGAGATTCACCAGCGCGTACGACGCATGCCCGTTCACATTCTCGTCGATCGAGTTGGAAACGAGCTCGTAAACCAGGTGATGCAGGCCATGCTGGTCGGTGCCGCCGATGTACATATCGGGACGCAGACGGATGCCCTCGATCCCTTCGAGCGCCCTGATCTGCTCCGCCCCATATTCGCCCGAAGTCGCTTGCGGCGAATCAGTTCCGTTATCAGTTACAGCCACCGAGAAACTCTCCTCCTGGTTGCAATCCGCGAAGATGAAATTGTACCGCATCCAGCCCCGCAAGTCGTTGTCAAACGAGCCCGAAAAAGCCGGGTTTCGCCCCGCCGGAAGCAGCGTGGGACGCCGAACCCGCCCCGCACCCGGCCGGGACGTTCACCTCAACGGAAATCGGGAATTCGGGCGGGTGTCTTCTCGACGGATCGCCCCTCTTCCAATAAGGTTCGGAAGAGCAGTTGGTTTGTTGGTTCCCGGGCGGATGGCGTGGTGGTATGCCGATTTCATCGCAAGACGTAACGTGGGTCGAAGAGCCGAAAATCGGGTTCTGGGAAGCGACGTTTCTGCCGGCCATCATGTCCGGCCTGAAGACGACGGCCAGCCACATTACGAACTACAAGCCGACCACCATTCAGTATCCCGAGGTCAAGCCCGAACTCCCGCTGCACTATCGCGGCGTGCACCGGCTGAACCGGGATGAACAAGACCGCGTCAAGTGCGTGGCCTGCATGCTCTGCGCCACGGCCTGCCCGGCCAACTGCATCCATATCGAGGCCGAAAAAGCGCCGCCCGAATGGCCCGACCGCGACAAGTTCCCCAAGTCGTTCGTCCTGGATGAGCTGCGCTGCATTTACTGCGGCATGTGTGAAGAAGCCTGCCCCGTCGACGCCATCGAACTGACCCACATCTACGATATGACGGGCGCCTCGCGCGAGGCGATGACGTTCGACCGCGAAAAGCTGCTGAGCATCTTCGACCAGACGAAAGACAATCCGCGCGACCCGGTCCGCACGCGCCGCGGCAAACTGGGTCCCGCATCCGAGTTCCAGACCCTTCCGGCCGTCGGCCCCGCGACGTCTGTCCCCGATCAGGACCGCGCGGCCAACGCTGCCGCTCCCGGGGTGATTCGCGGCGTGGTCCGGCAGGACTGACGCCTCTCGACCCGGGCACAGCCGCGCACGTTGCCCATCTGCCAGTCGGCTGAAACGCCTTCAGTCGCCGCTGCCTTCGTTGCGAACGGCGTTTCCAGCCGTAATCCGCACGACCTCTCCAGTTTGACCCAGATGTGCCGCGTATGCCGCACAGGTGCGGCGACGTCAGCCGTTCCAGCCGGAACAACCGGCAGTCCCGCTACGTTCATCACGCCACAAGCCCATGATCAGCAACAGCTTGCGCATGGAAAGCGTTGAAGGATGTGAAGACGCGTCGCCGATGGTTGATGTGGCTCCCCAGCGAACTCACAAGGAGTGTTCGAGTTGCCAGGGTGACCGGCTCACGTCGTAACGACTCACGGACGAGCGGTCTCATTCGGCAGCGCGGAATTCACAGGCGCCCCGGCGCCTGGCGGGTGACAAGGAGTCCGTCAACGTGACCTCGGCCAATCGCGCCCGGCGCATCGTGCGTCCGGGAGATCGCCTGGCCTCAGGGGCACACCGTGATGCAGCAGGAACGCTGCAGGGGAACCACGCGGTGGACGACGGAACACGGAAGTCCCATCGGAAGGAGACGCGAATGAGAACCCTGAAGACCTGCGCAGCCGTCGTGGCCGTGCTGGCGATGAGCAACTTCGCTCACGCCGCCCGGACCTCGGCCCGACTGTGCGGCGCGTCGAAGTGCTGTGAATGCGCTCCGACGAGCATTGCCCCCTGTTGCCGGCCGACGATTGATCGCCCGTGCCACACCAACGTGTACACCTACCAGCGGCAGATTTCCTGCCTGAAGCCCCCCTGCTGCGATTCCGGCTGCGGCCCGAAACGCTGCTGCCGCCCCAGCCGTCGCAACTGCGGCAACGGCTACTGCGGCAACCAGGACGGCTGCGGACATGGCTGCGATCCGAACGGCACCTGCTGCAATAACGCCTGCAGCAACAGCCGTCGTGGTCGCCGCGCCTGCGGCGATGTCTGCGGCGGCGCCGCCTGCTGCAACACGGGCGACGCCGGCTGCCAGGCCCCCTGCCAACCTGCCTGCCCGACCAATGTCGGCTGCAGCAACGCGAACGCCTGTGCGATCGCCCAACTGATTTATCAGTCGCAGACTGGCTGCTACGCCCGCACCCGCCGCGCCGCCCTGCGGCGTCTCGCGAAGTACGACTGCTCCTGCAACCCGGAGATCATGTCGGCCTTCGTCTACGCCCTCAACGACGCTGTCGAAACTGTCCGCATGACGGCTGCTGATGCGATCGGCGATCAGGTTCGCCGCAATCCCTGCTGCTGCTCGCCGTGCGCCGTGAACGCCCTGACCAACGCGCTGGCGGATTGCGATCGCCGGGTTCGCCGCAATGCCGAGAAGGCCCTGTGCGCCTGCGGTTATGAAGTGGTCACTCCGACCTGTGAAGCCGCCTGCGATGTGCAGGCCTGCTCGGCCGAAATGGCCCCGGTTTATTCGCCGGCCGCCGCCCCGCACCCGATGGCCGAACCGGAAGCGGCTCCCCCGCCGCCGGCTGAGCCGAAGGCGCACATCTATCATGGCGACGCTTCGATGCACACGGTGTCGTCGAAGAAGAGCCTGAAGAACGTGTTCGGCCTGCTGCGGTAATCGCAGGCGCCTGCACGCACATTGCCAGGCAACCCTGGCCTGGGCCTCCCTGAATGAGTTCGAAGCGTCATCGGAGAGTTCTCTCCGATGACGCTTTCGTCGTTGCTGGAATGCCCGGCATGAAATGAACAACGATGAATCGCCGCTGATGATCGTCAGCACTGCGCGACCCGCCGCCTGCCGGCGCAGGCGGGAGTAAGTTGCAGCCGACGATTTTTTTTCGCGTGAGGGTAATCACTGCGGGACTGCTGTTGCTGAACGGCCACGACTCGATCAGAATCCCTGCCGTTCCAGATCATCTTTCATGGGTGGTCGCCCCACAGTCAGTTCTTGAGGTCGAGGCATGCACGTCGTGGAACGTGGAATCGACGAGTCAGTCGTCGTTGGTGACGTGATTGTGCGAGTCATTTCCATTGCCAAGAACGGTGATGTGCGCGTGGCCATCTCGAACCCTGATGGCGCTCCGCGGTATCAGGAAGTGATTCTCCGGTCCGGAGACGCCCTCGCCCAGGACCGCCGCGCCGGCATCGCGGCCACTGTGCTGGAGTGCTAGTGCGCTGGAGTGCCAAAGCCCTGGAGTGCGACAGCCGAAGCCAGCGCGTCCCCGAGAGTTGAGGCAGCCGCCCGCCGCCTTCCGAGATCACGAAAGTGGAACAGCGGTATTCGGCGACCGAACTTGCAGCTCTCGGCCTGAATGCGCAGCGATTGCCGCGACATGTGGCGATCATTATGGACGGCAATGGCCGCTGGGCACGCGCCCGGGGCCTGCCGCGCATCGAAGGGCACCGCCGCGGAGTCGCCAGCGTCCGCTCGGTTGTTGAAGAAGCCGCCCGCTGCGGCATCGAGCAGCTCACACTCTATTGCCTCTCCAGCGAAAACTGGAAACGGCCAGCCCTCGAGCTGGAACTTCTGATGGGCCTGCTCAAGCGGTTCGTCGTCGCCGAACGCAAACTGCTGATGGCGCAGGGCATCCGCCTGACATCGATCGGCCGCACCGATCGCCTGCCCGCAGCCGCGCTTCGCGAGCTGCAGGCCACACGCGATCTCACCGCTGCCAATCCCGGCCTCAATCTATGCCTCGCCATCGACTACGGCGCCCGCGATGAAATCGTCACCGCCGTTCGCGCCATCGCCCGGCGGGTCCAGGCGGGTGAACTGCGCATTGAAGACATCGGCGAAGCGACCATCTCCGCAAACCTCGCCACTGCCGGATCGCCCGACCCGGATCTCATGATTCGCACTGCGGGTGAAATGCGTGTCAGCAACTTTCTGCTTTGGCAGTTGAGCTATGCAGAACTCTGGGTCACCGACATTTTCTGGCCCGATTTCCGGGCGGATAGCTTTCGCGAGGCCCTCGCCGATTACGCCTCGCGCGATCGCCGGTTCGGGGGCCTGAAACCCGAGTCCGCAACGCCGAACGGCGAGCACTCTTCCTGAATCGAGCCCCCAGAGGCCCTCGGCGACTGAACGACAGTGTCGTCCCCAACACCTGAAGATCACACCCCATGCTCGGCTGGCGACTCGCGATTTCCTCAATCCTGATTCCCGCCCTGTTCGGCATCTTCTGGCTGGACCATCGCGCCGGGGCGAACGCTCCCTGGCTGTTCGCCTTCTGCCTGCTGCTGGGAGTTCGATCGGCCTGGGAACTGACAGACCTTCTGACAACCCGGACGATGCGGCCGTCGTTTGCCATCGCCGTGACCGGAGTCGTCGCCGTCATCGCAGCAGCGTGGTCGATTCGCTGGTTTTGGCCCCAGGGCCACGAGTCCACGTTCGTGCTGGGCCCGCTTTTGGCATTCGTCGTCGCCGTCGATTTCGCCATCGTCGCCGCTGGCGTCCGTTTCCGCGAACCCGGTTGGACGATGGAATCGCTGGGGGCCGAGATGTTCACGGTGTTTTACTGCGGACTGCTGCTGGCACTGACGGCCCAAATGCGGTGGCTGGGCGATGGCGACTGGGGTTACGCAGCGCTGGGGTCTGTAATTGTCGCCGCGAAATCGGGCGACATCGGCGGCTATACCCTCGGCCGGCTCTTCGGAAAACGAAAGATGGCCCCGCGACTCAGCCCGGGAAAGACCTGGGCCGGGTTTGTGGGGGCACTGCTGGGCGCGGCCCTGGGCGCATGGCTGTGGGTGACCTTCGCCATCCCGAACCTCGCGCCAACAGGCGTCGCGATGGCGAGCACCCTCAATGTGCTGGCGTTCGGCGTGACCATGGGGCTGGTGGGCCTTGTGGGAGACCTGGCCGAGTCGCTGATCAAGCGGGACGTCGGCCGGAAAGACGCCGCCGCGCTGTTCCCCGGCTTCGGAGGGCTGCTCGACCTGCTCGACAGCGTGCTGTTCGCCGGGCCGATCGCCTGGGCCTGGTGGGTGCTTTTTCCGCTGATCGGCCGATCTTAAAAAACTTGTGGTGACTCGATTTGCGGCGTGCCGCTAAACTTCTCGACAGGGCGATCGGGAGTGATCGCGCCGCACAACCCTGAAATCGGGTGGACCGGGCTGTTGGTCCACGAACGGAGTTTCCACCGATGACTCGATTCGCAACCCGGAGCCTGGCCGGTCTGTTCCTCGCCGCCTCGTCGACCGTGGCCTTTGCACAGGCCCCTGCCGTCGATGCAGCGGCCATGCTGAAGTACACCCCCCGCCGTCCCAAGGTCGAGTACGAAACGCCGCCCGCGGCCGATTTCGCAAAATGCCGGGTCGAATCGGAGCAGCGCGGGAAATCGACCGGCTACGTGCTGTACGGTCCGCAGGGGCAGGTGCTCCGCCGTTTCGTCGACGCCGACGCCCGCGGCACGATTAACGAGTTTCGCTATTACGACAGCGGCATGGAGGTGTATCGCGAAGCCGACACGAACGGCGATTCGAAGATCGACACGTTCCGCTGGCTGGGACCGGGTGGGACCCGCTGGGCCGTCGATACCAATGCCGACCAGAAAATCGACCAATGGCGGCACATCTCGGCTGAGGAAACAACCCTGGAAGCCATTCGCGCCATGGTGGCCGGCGATGTCGCGACTCTGCAGAGCCTGATGTTTTCCGCAGCGGATGCCCGCACCCTCAGTCTCAATCAGAAAGTCGCCGACCGGCTGCTGGCGAACACGCGCGACCTGCCCGGCGCCATGCGCCAGGCCATGAGTGGTTCGAAAACCCTCACCGCCGCCAGCGACTGGGAGCGATTCGACTGCTCGATGCGGGTTCCCTCCTGCCTGGCCGCCGCGCCTGGCAAATGGGATCAGGACCTGTTCGTTTATGAAAACGTCATGGCGATGGTTCGCACCGGCAACGACACCGGCTTCGTGCAGATCGGCGAAATGGTGAAGGTCGGCGACGTCTGGAAGCTGACGCGCGTTCCCCGGCCGATCGATGGCGACAACCTGCAGGTCGAAGGGGGCATCCTCATGCAGGAATCGCTCGACGGCAGCGCCGGCGGGGCGGTTGAAGGTCTGTCGCCCGAAGCGCAGAAACTCGTTGAACAACTGCGGGTGCTGGACGACACACGACCGGCCGAGAACGCCTCCCGGGAGGCCATCGAGAAGTACAATCTCGCCCGGGCGGACATCATCGCGCGGCTGGCACGGGCCTCGACCTCCGACAGCGAAAAGGAACTATGGTGGAAACAGCTGGTGGAAGGCGTTGCCGCCAACACCCAGATGGGCGTGTTCCCCAAAGGAATCGAGCGACTGGCCGAGATCGAGAAGGAAATCGAAACCGCAGGGCTGGCCGACCTCGTGCCGTTTACGAAGTTCCGCGTGCTGCTGGTGACCTTCGCCGCCAAGATGCAGGCGGCGCCCGACGCCGCCGCCCGACAGAAGGTGCAGGAAACCCACCTTCAGGATCTCTCCGATTTCGTGAAGTCGTACCCGAAATCGGAAGAGGCGCCCGAAGCGATCTGGCAGGTCGCCACCACCGTTGAATTCAACGGCAATTCGACCGCCGCGGCCGACTGGTACAAAATTGCTTCCGATCGCTATGGCGCATCGGCAGCGGGCCAGCGGTCCAAGGGGGCGCTCAATCGCCTGGGCCTCAAAGGGAAGGACCTGACGCTCAGCGGTCCCTCGCTGGATGGGCGCTCGGTCGTCAATGTCGCCAGCATGAAGGGCAAAGTGGTCGCCGTCGTGTTCTGGGCGACCTGGTTTCAGCCAAGCGTCGATGAGACGCCGCAGCTCGTGGAGCTGTATAAGCAGTACAAGGCCCAGGGCTTTGAGATTGTCGGCCTGAATCTGGACCCGGATGGCACGCCCATCAATCAGTTCCTGCGGGATAAGGGAGCCACCTGGCCGCAGATTCTTGATCCGGGCGGCATGGAAGTCGGCAAGGCGGCCAAGGAATTCGGCATCATCGCGCCCGGCACCATGTTTCTCGTCGGCAAGGACGGCAAGGTGATTTCCAACAGCGCTTCGATGGAAGACCTGAAGAAGCTGCTGCCGGACCTGCTGAAGTGACGAACCGGCTGGCGGATCTGATCCGGCTTGCGTGCCAGGCGGAAGCGCTGGCGCGCAAGCCGGGCAACGTGCATCCCGGAGCCTCGTTCGCCGACCTCGACGTTCGCGACTTTCTGGTGGCCGCGGAGGCCGTCGCGCCAATACTTGCATGCTCCCGGGAGCTGAGCATCGGCCGGGCGGTCGACGAGGCGGTTCGCGCAACGCGCGAATGCGTTTCCACCAACGCCAACCTCGGCATCTGTCTGCTCCTGGCGCCGTGCGCCGCGGCCGCCGCCGCGGCCGAAAGTGACTTTCGCGCGGAGCTGCAGAGCGTCCTGTCTCGACTGACCCTCGATGACGCGATCGGCGCCTACCGCGCGATCCGTCGCGCCGCACCGGGCGGGCTTGGGAGCGCCGAACAGCAGGATGTCGCAACCGAGCCCACCGTCACGCTGCTGGAAGCCATGACCCTGGCCGCCGATCGCGACGGAGTCGCCCGCCAGTATGCCACCGGGTTCGCCGACATCTTCGACATCGCCCTGCCCGCCCTCGCGGGCTTTGCCGACCGCGGCCCCGAAACCGCCATCATCGCCGCGCACCTGCACCTGATGGCCGCCCAGCCCGATACCCTCATTGCACGCAAATGCGGCCTCGCCGTCGCTGCTGAATCCGCCGCCCGTGCGGCTGAGGTCTTGAATGCAGGCTGGCCGGCGACCGGATCGGACTCTCTGACGGCGTTCGATGCCTGGCTGCGCGCCGACAGCCATCGTCGAAACCCGGGGACCACGGCCGATCTGACGGCGGCGACCCTCTTCGTGGCGCTCGACCAGCAGATTCTCGAGCCAGCGGTCGTTCGAGAGTGGGCCGATTCCTCAACGCCCCGCTTCCCGGTTTGAATCGGAGATTTCAACCGCAAGGCCGGCCCCGCAAACAGGGGCTGAAGCCGGGCCGGTTTGCGGTCACAGCGTTTTCAGATACTCCAGCACCGCCCGCTTCTCACCCTCGTCCAGTTCATTGACGAACAGATGCCCGGCGGCGCTCTTGGATGGCTTCGACGTATCGAAGTACCACCGCTGTTCGGCCGCACTGACGCCGGCTGGAATGGCGTCGACGACTTCGATCGCCAATCCCATCCGCTCGTCGTCGAGCGCTGTCGAGGTGCGTTTCCAGATTGCCGGACGCGACTCGGGATGCAGGACATGCCACAGCGTGGGAACCGAGCCGTTATGAAAATAGGGAGCGCTCGCCCAGATCCCGTCCAGCGGCGGGGCCACATACCCCCCCGGATCGAGATCGACCCGGTCCTCGCCAAACCGGCTCATCCAGCCATCTCGCATCCACTGGCGATGCTCAGGCCCCAGCGCTTCGAGCCTGAGCGGGTCGGTTCCGATTTCCTGAATGGGAACGACCTGCTCGCGATACGCGCCGCCGTCGCCGTATGTTCCGTGGCAACGGGCACAGTGATCGTTGAACACAGTTCTTCCATGGTCGGCCAGGTCGCGATCAATCGCCCCGGCATACCGGGGGGGCCGGATCGTCTGCATCCAGTCGAGCACCTGTCGAAAATCTTCCTCCCAGCCGAGCACGGTGTCGCGCCCATTTTCCGGAAGCAGCATGAACTGCATGATGGCCCGGTGCGTCTTGGGTGAGAATCCGTCGGCGTACAGCCGGTCCTTCTTCGCCAGATGCCACCAGGCGGGGGCGTCGAGATCGTGATGCACCAGGGACGGCACGGGACGGGACTGGTCGACGCTCATGTCGGGGTTTCGTTTGGCGCCGAGGATGACTCCGAAAATGACGGAGTTGGATGTCCCGTTCGTGGTGTTCAGCGGCAGCTTCAGGATTGCCATGTCGAGGTGCGATGGACGTTTGAAGCTGAGCAGCTTGCTCCGGCGGACATCTTCCGTCAGCGTCTGCAGGGCATAACGGTTGTTTCCCAGCCCGGGATACGGCGTTCCGTACAGGTCCCCGCCGTGGCAGGCGAGGCAGTTCATCACCCAGCCCGCATCGGTTTTGACATACCCGAGCAGGTCGAACTCTCCCTCAGGCGCCCAGGGATTCAGCGTCAGTCCGTAATGGGCGGCGATCGCCTTGCGGCGCTCGGCCAGCGGCAGTGCCGAAACGCCGTCGCGCTGGGCGGACGGCCAGTTGAGATGCAGGCTGTCGAACGTCGCCTGGTCGAAATCGGGGGGCAGGAACGGCCGCGTCTGCAGGATCCGCCACCCGGGGTGGTCCGGTTCCGGGCCGAGGGCCACGTCGGCGGCGGCGAACCGGCAGACCAGCAGAACGCCCGCAATCCAGACCAGAATTCGTGCCGTTCTGGATCGCCAGTCTTTTGAACACGCCACGCACATTGTGTCACCCTTTCGGCCGCACGATTTTAGTCGGGACCGCGAGGCGGGGGAGAATCTCACACGCAAATTTGACGGCATTCCCTATAATCCGACGCTTCGATCACCGCTTTCCATCTCTCCGTCGGCGCAGCTGCGCCGCGGTCTTTTCCCGGTTCGAGTTATGGCGCAGTACATTTTCACCATGGAGGGGGTTTCTCGCATTTACGACGAGAAGGTCATCCTCAAAGACATCTGGCTGTCGTTTTATCCGGGTGCCAAAATTGGCGTGCTGGGCAACAACGGCTCTGGAAAATCGACCCTGCTGCGGATCATGGCGGGCGAGGACACTGGCTTTGAAGGGTCGGTCCGCCCGGCCAAGGGGATCAAGATCGGGTACTTCTCGCAGGAACCGCGGCTCGACCCTGAAAAGACGGTTGACGAGTGCGTGGCCGAAGGAGTCGCCGAATCGCAGGCGATTCTTGACCGCTACAACGAAATCAACGCCAGGCTCTGCGAACCGCTGGAGCCGGACGAAATGGAGAAGCTGCTCGAAGAGCAGGCCCAGGTGCAGGACAAAATCGACCATGCCAACCTGTGGGAACTCGATCGCGAAGTCGAGATCGCCTCGGACGCCATGCGGCTGCCCCCCGGCGACGCAATCGTGAAGAATCTGTCCGGCGGCGAGAAACGCCGGGTGGCTCTCTGCAAACTGCTGCTGCAGAACCCCGACATGCTTCTCCTCGACGAGCCAACCAACCACCTCGACGCTGAATCGGTGCGCTGGCTGGAACAGTTCCTCGGCAAGTTCCCTGGCACCGTCGTCGCGGTCACGCACGATCGCTACTTCCTCGAGAATGTCGCCGGCTGGATTCTGGAACTCGACCGCGGCAAGGGAATTCCCTTTGAAGGGAACTACACCTCCTGGATGGAGCAGAAGCAGGCCCGCCTTGATGTCGAAAACAAGAAGGACGAAAAGCGTTCGCGAATCCTGAAACAGGAACTGGAATGGGTCCGCATGTCGCCCAAGGCTCAGGCGACCAAAAACAAGGCCCGCATGCAGCGCTACGAAGAACTGGTGGCGCAGCAGTACGACGCCCGTGATGAAGCGCCGGACATTCAGATTCCAGTCACGCGTCCGCTTGGCAATCTGGTGGTCCGCGCGGAAAACCTCACCAAGGCATTCGGCGACCGGGTGCTGTTTGAGAATCTGAGTTTCGACCTGCCACGCGGCGGCATTGTGGGAGTCATCGGGCCCAACGGTGCCGGCAAGTCGACCCTGTTCAAGATGATCACCGGACAGGAACAACCGACCTCCGGGACCATCCGCATCGGCGACGCCGTCGATATGGCGTTTGTCGACCAGAGCCGCGACACGCTGGACGGCGACAAATCGGTCTACGACGAAATTTCGGGCGGCAGCGACATGCTCGAAGTCGGCAAGGTGAAGATCCATGCCCGGTCGTACTGCGGGCGGTTCAACTTCAAAAAGTCTGACCAGCAGAAGTTCGTCCGCGATCTGTCCGGCGGCGAACGAAACCGCGTGCACCTGGCGAAACTGCTTCGCAAGGGGGGCAACCTGATCATCCTCGACGAACCGACGAACGACCTCGATGTCGACACGTTGCGTTCACTGGAAGAAGGCCTCGCCAATTTCGGCGGCTGTGCCGTGGTTTCCTCTCACGACCGCTGGTTCCTCGACAAAATCGCGACGCACATTCTCGCGTTTGAAGGGGACAGCCAGGTCGTGTGGTTCGAAGGCAACTTCTCCATGTATGAAATGCAGCGGCATGAGCGCCTCGGCACCGACGCCGACCAGCCGCACCGGGTGAAGTTCAAGCCGCTGAAGCGCTAAGCCGGGCTGAAGCCTGGGGCCATGGGCCGTTGACCGGGGCCGTCCACTTTACGGCGGCTTCGGGCAGCCACGGCGAAGGTCGACGCGGAGCTTCAGCGCCGGAAGGCGAAGACAACGCCGACGCACGCCAGACTGGCGAGCAACTGAACCAGCGAGATGCGCCGCATCCGGCGCCGGAAACGGCCCCCCTCCATGATTTCCCGGCGCACCACCATCCGCTCTTCCTGCGACACGAACAGCCGCGTGAACAGGATCGGACGGGTCGAGAGAAACCAGGTGAACCAGGCGCCGCCCGCGAGCACGGCCGCGGCGCCTCCCAGCCACAGGTTCAGTTGGTTCATAAGTCCGCCCGCATCGAGCTCACGCGGGCGAGATTTTCGTTAAACCCGCAGTCCCTCCGTCGCCCGTTGGAGGTCCGCAGAGTACTTACTTCGGATCGGCTTCACAAATTCTTCAACAAACTCCGCAACCTGCTGCGGGGCCCGGCCAATATAGCGCCGCGCATCCAGCGTGGCGCCCACATCGACCCGGCTGAAGGCCGAATCTTCCTGAAGACGCTGGATCAGGTCGTTCGGACGGCCGAACTCCTTGACCTCCCGGCCCGCCGCCTGGCTGTGCACCCGGATGCGTTCGTGCAGTTCCTGGCGGTCCCCCCCCTGCTGCACCCCCGCCATGAGAATCTCTTCCGTGGCCATGAACGGAAGTTCCTCTGCCAGGTGGCGACGAATCACTTCCGGGTAGACCACCATTCCGTCCACGATATTCCGGTACAGAATGAGGCTGGCGTCGATCGCCAGAAACGCCTGGGGGATGACCAGCCTGCGGTTCGCACTGTCGTCGAGCGTTCGCTCCATCCACTGCACGGCGGCGGTGTCGTCAGCGCTGCCGGCGAGGTGCATGGCAAATCGCGACAACGCGCACATCCGCTCGGCCCGCATCGGGTTTCGCTTGTAGGCCATCGCCGACGAGCCGATCTGCTTCGTCTCGAACGGCTCTTCGAGTTCCTTGCGGCTCTGCAGAATGCGCATGTCCGACCCCATCTTGTGGGCCGACTGGCCAATGCCCGACAGTGCCGCCAGCACCTGGGCATCCACCTTCCGCGAGTACGTCTGCCCGGTCACCGGGTAGACCGCATCGAAGCCCAGCTTGGCCGAAACGCGCCGTTCCAGCTCGAGCACTTTCTCGTGGTCGCCCCCCAGCAATTGCAGGAACGTGGCTTGCGTGCCGGTGGTGCCCTTGATGCCCCGGAACTTCAGGGCCCGCATCCGGTGTTCGATTTCTTCCAGATCGAGCACCAGGTCGTAGCACCACAGGGTGGCGCGCTTGCCCACGGTCGTCGGCTGCGCCGGCTGCAGGTGGGTCATTCCGAGGCACGGGAGTTCGCGAAACTTCTCCGCGAAGGTCGCGAGGACATCGATCGCCTGCACCAGCCGGCGACGGATGATCCGCAACGATTCACGAATCTGGATCAGTTCCGTGTTGTCCGTCACCTCGCAGGAGGTCGCCCCGAGGTGAATGATGCCCCCTGCCCCGGGACACTGATCGCGATAGGCATGGACATGCGCCATCACGTCATGCCGCAGCTCACGCTCGTACTTCGCGGCGACCTCGAAGTCGATCTGGTCGACGTTCGCCCGCAGTTCTTCGACCTGGGCTTTGGTGACGTCGAGCCCCAGTTCGTTCTGCGACTCGGCGAGCGCCACCCAGATGCGCCGCCATGTGGAGTGTTTGGCCTGGTCGGACCACAGCGCGCTCATCTCCTTCGAGGCATAGCGCGAATTGAGCGGACTCTCGTAGACATCGTGTGACATACGCGGAATCTAGCCGGCCCGCTGGCGGGCCGCGACTGAAGGAACGAATCGCCCGCCAGATCAGACCGGATCAATCTGCCCGATGACCGCAAATCGCACCGGGCTGGTGTCGACCTTCATCAGCTCGCGAATCGTCGAGCCGTCGGCCGTAATCATCACCTCGTCGCCCAGCGTGCTCCCCATTTCGCAGATCGCAATCTGCGGGTCGCCGTCGGGGCCTTTCTGCTGATCGAGCGGCTGCACAATCAGCAGTCGCCAGCCGGCCAGCGACGGGTGTTTCACCGTGGCGGTTGCGCGTCCAACGACTTGGGCGAGTTGCATAACGTAGGGCCGGCTATGCCGGCCGATTCCTGTGATCTCTATCGGCACCCAGGCGGGCTTCAAGCCCGCCGTTCAGATCATACGCAAATCATCAGCCAGCACGAACCGCCGGCTGCGGGTAAACGTCGCGGGCGTCGTCACCCCTTCGCCACTCGGCGTCGCCACGCTGAACGACAGGTACCCTTCACCGCCCAGCCCCAGGCCGGCCATCGACGGCCCATTCGCGATGAACAGCGTCGTGTTCATCAGCCGCCCCATCATCGTGGTCGTCCGCATGTCGCGGGAATGGATAATCGCGGTGTGGCCAAAGCCATGCTCGAACTCCAGGGCGAGCTCAATCGCGTGCTGCGTGTTCTTCGCGAGGACGAACGGCACGAACGGCATCATCTGCTCTTCGGGCACGAACGGATTCGTTGTGTCGGTCTCGCCGTACAAGAGCTGCGTATTGGCGGGAACCTTGACGCCGATCATCTGGGCCAGAACGGCGGCGTCTTTCCCGACCAGATCCTTATTCAGGATCGCGTGTCCCCCCGGCTCTTTCGGGGGCGCGAACGCGAGCTTCGTGAGCGCTTCAATCTGTCCGGCGTTGAGGCGGTATCCCCCATGCCGGGACACGGCATCCATCAGCCTGTCGAAGATGCTCGCGACGGCGAACACTTCCTTTTCACCAATGCACAACAGGTTGTTGTCGTAGGCCGCCCCGGCCACGATGCTTTTTGCCGCGTTGTCGATGTCGGCCGTTTCATCGACCACCACCGGCGGATTCCCTGGTCCGGCGACCACCGACTTCTTCTTGGCAGCCAGTGCCGCACGAGCCACAGCCGGGCCGCCCGTCACGCACAGCATCTTCACGCCGCGGTGCTGAAAAATCTCGTCCGCCGATTCGATCGTCGGCTTCTCGATGATCGTGATCAGGTTCTCGATGCCGATCGCCCTGGCGATTTCACGGTTGAACCGACGGACGCCTTCGCACGCAATGCGCGCCCCGCTCGGATGCGGGTTGAACACCATCGAGTTCCCGGCCGCGGCCATGTTGACCACGTTCCCTGCCAGCGTCGGCAGCGAATGCGTCACCGGCGTGATCGCGCCAATGACGCCGAACGGCGCCTGCTCGATCATCGTCAGTCCGCGGTCGCCCGTGTACGAAGTCGGCTTCAGGAACTCCGTCCCGGGCACCAGTTTGATGATCTTCAGCTTCTCGATCTTGTGATCGAGCCGTCCGATCTTCGTTTCCTCCATTTCCAGCCGGCCGAGTTCTTCGGCCTGCTGTTCGCACATCGTCTTGACGATCTGCACCACCTTCTCACGGTCCGAAACCGGTCGCATCCGGAATTTCTCAAACGCCTCCGACGCTGCACCGACAGCGTCGTCGACCGAGGCGAACACGCCGTCCGCGCCGCGCGACCCCGCCGAATTCGACGCCCCGTTGCGAGACGAAATGACCGGGATCTCGCCGGCTGCCGGACGGGCGGGAGCGGGCTTCGCCGCCGGGGGCGATTTCGACCCCAGCTGCTGCAACACCTGCTCCACCACCGCGCGAATCGTCGTTTCCGTGGTATTCATGGCAAACTGCGAGAAGTTTGTCGGTCGCTCCGTCCGCGCCGGTTCCGTCAACCCGCGCGCGCTGCCTGGCCAGAGACCGCTCCCGGGCCATCAACAACTTCGGCGAGTCCGCCGCGCGGAACGCAGGAGTTCGGGCCGACACGGCAGGAACCGGCCTGATGCACCGGCTCCAGTCGGTCGGACCACTCCCACCGCACTTTATCCAACGAGTTGCTTCGCCTTGAGATAGGCGACCACTTCGTTCGCCAGTTCATCGATCCCCTTGTTATCGGAATCCAGAACCAGTTCCGGCTTCTCCGGAGCTTCGTACGGGTCGTCAATTCCCGTGAAGCCCTTGATTTCGCCGGCACGGGCCTTCTTGTACAGCCCCTTCGGATCCCGCTTCTCGCAGGTTTCCAGCGAGGCGTTCACGTAGACCTCGATGAATTCCCCATCCTTCAGCAGGGCGCGAACGGCGTCGCGGTCCTTCTTGTAAGGCGAGATGAAGGCCGTCAGCGTGATGATGCCGGCGTCCGCAAACAGCTTCGCCACTTCTCCAATGCGGCGAATGTTTTCAGCGCGGTCCTCGGCCGAGAACTTCAGATTCTTGTTCAGCCCCATGCGAATATTGTCGCCGTCCAGCAGATAGGTGTGACGCCCCATCTCGTTCAGCAGGTGGTCGACGGTGTTGGCGATTGTGCTTTTGCCGCAGGCCGAGAGGCCCGTAAACCAGATCACAGCCCCCTTCTGCCCCTTGATCTTTTCGCGATCGGCGCGGGCGACGCTGTGGTCGTGCCAGGTGACGTTCGTTGCCAGTTGTTCAGCCATAAAAACCGTTGTCCTTGAAGAGTTTGCGGCGGTGAATCGTGAATGGAGCGGGCCGGGCCAGCCGTTCAATCAGGCGGCACAACCGGTCGCCCGGGGCGGCCTCCCAGCGAGGCCAGAAACGGGGATGCTAAGGGGGGCGATCCGACTTGAAAAGCCGCAGCCTGCCTACATGGGAAATCCCGATTCGTCCCGCGGCCGACAGGCTCCCCGTCGTTTTGCGTTTACAATGCAGGTAAACTGTTTCTGCGTCCTGTCTGCATGTCCGGCCCAGCGATTCATCGATGACGAAACTCATGGAGTCCAGCGCCGAACCGTCTCCAGAGTTGCTGAAGAACGCCGCAGGGGGCGAGCAGCAGGCTCTGAATGAACTCCTGGATGGATTCCGCGACCCGATTCGCCGCATGGTGCGGGCGCGGATGGATCGCCGCATGTCTGCCCGCGTGGATGCCAGCGATGTCGTTCAGGATGTGCTGATCGAAGCCACCCGTCGCCTGCCCGACTACATCCGCGGGCCCGCCATGCCGTTCCGGCTGTGGCTGCGGCAGATCGCCCAGGACCGCATGATCGATCTGCACCGTCGGCATCGTGCCCAAAGGCGAGATGTCACCCGGGAGCAATCGACCGGCAAGGCGGGCGCTGACGACGCCTCGTCACTCGACCTGGCCGCCAGGCTTGTCGACTCTGAACTCACCCCCGCCGCCCACGCGATCCGCCAGGAGCTGCAGCGCCGCTTTTATGCGGCCCTCGATGAACTCCGCGATGACGATCGTGAAATCGTGCTGATGAGGCATGTCGAACAGCTCGGCAACGGGGAAGTGGCCGAGGCACTCGGTTTGACCCCCGCCGCTGCTGGCATGCGCTACTTGCGGGCGCTCCGCCGCCTGCGCGAAGTTCTCGGAGAACGCCCCTCGCAGGCCGATTCGTAATTCGTCGCGCGACCGGCGACGATTTTCCCTTCATGGCCGCTGCGGCCGGCTGATCTGCAGTCGGATCGGGCCACGGCCGGGGTGCGCGACGCTACATTCTGGGCATGACTCCCCGAACGCGCCCCGAGCTTGAGCAGAACCGCACCGCCTGGAATGGCCTCGCGAACGAGCAGAGCCCGTTTGCCAGACCAGCGACCGACGCTGAACTTTCCGCCCCACTCGCGGCACTCGACAGCCGCGGCTGGCTACCCGGCGATGTCTCGGGGCTGAAGGTCCTCTGCCTCGCCGCCGCCGGCGGGTGGCAATCAATCCTCTATGCCGCGGCCGGGTCCGATGTCACCGTCGTCGACATCAGCGACGCCATGCTGGCCCTCGACCAGCGTGAAGCCGACCGCCGCGGATTCCGACTGCGACTGATCCAGGGAACCATGGACGACCTCGCGGTCCTCAATGACGCCGAATTCGACATCGTCCACCAACCGGTCAGCACCTGCTATGTCCCGAAGCTGGCCCCCGTGTATGCAGAAATTGCCCGCGTCCTCCGTGACGGCGGCCTCTACATCAGCCAGCACAAACAGCCGACCAGCCTGCAGATCAGCCACCGCGACGCCTTCAACCGGTATGTGCTGGGCGTCTCGTATTACCACGACGGCCCGCTGCCAGAACTGGCCGATACCGCCTACCGCGAAGAAGGAGCCACCGAGTACCTGCACCGCTGGCAGGACATGATCGGCGGACTCTGCAAATCCGGGTTCGTGATTGAAGACCTGGTTGAACCGCGGCGCGGCGACCCCAACGCCGCCCCGGGCCATTTCGGCCACCGCGGCATGGCGACGCCGCCCTATGTGCGCATCAAGGCCCGCCGCACTCGCGAAGCCCAGACACACCTTGGCCGCAGCGCAATCTGGACTCCGTAAAAGCCCGGCTTCTTGAATCGAAGGTCGGCCGGCATCTGTCTCCGCCGCTCGCGAGCGACCGGAAAAGCCGGGCTTTTGCTCACGCCGCCCGCAGCTGCACCGTCGCGTTCGGCGCGAGCTTTTCCCGATGCCCGTTGATCTGCTGACTTTCCAACCGCTCCAGCGACTCCGACAGCAGCGGCATGGGAATGCACAGGTCGCGGCGCACCTTGCGGGTCTGCAGCGAGCACTCACCGGCCCCGAAGCCAGCGGGCGTTTCCGTCTGGATCGACGGCTTGCGGGCGGGAATCCACGGCAGGTTGAACTGCCCTGCCAGCCGCTGCGCGAAGCCCATCGGGCTGATGCGTTCGGCGCCGGCGACGTGGTACACGCCCGACAGGTTCTCCAGCAGCATTTTTTCAACAATCTCCGCGAGGTCGGTCGCGAGAATCGGCGTCGCATGCCGCACTGGGTCGAGTTGGATCGGCCGGCGGGCTTCGATCAGGGCCAGCGTGGTTTCCAGCCACCCGGTCGTCGATGACGGCGACCAGCCATAGGCGTTGGTGCGAACAATCAGCGAGTCGTCAGCGAGGTCGACAATCTCGGCCTCCAGGGCACGAATGGCAGAGGCCGCGGGTGTCGGGCAGTGCGATTCCCCGTCCTCGTCGTGAAACATCCACGGCCCGGTAAACACGGCGTCCGACGACATCAGAACGACCCGGCTGCCAGCGGCGGCGGCGGCGGCAGCCCAGGAGCGCATGCCGTCAAACGATTCGCTTTTCAGAGACTTCAGGGCGCTGGTCTCCCAGCTGGATCGCGCTGCGGGGCCACAGAGAATCACCGTCTGCGGACAGACTTCCGCGACCGTTCGTTCCACAGAAAGTCGGGCGCCGGTTTCCGGCAGGACCCGGCATCCCGCCAGATCGAGCCGCCCGCCGAGCGATGCGGCAAAAATGTCGTAACGATCTGCCAGCTGAGTCGACAGGTTCGCGCCGACGACGGTTTCCGCACCAACAACGAGAATCGGATTCACGCGGAGCATCCTTGCTGAAGCGCGAGAGTCGACGCGATGCTTCCCATCGCGGCCGAAGCGCAGCGGACACCCCAGTGGCGACCCGCGACCCGGCGGCGGAGTTATAGCGCGGACCGTTTTCACGAGCCAAGATCAATCGGCAGAAATCGCCGGTGGACGGCGGCGCGAACCAGGCACATCCGAATCCGCCCGATCGCTGTGCAGCGGCCCAAACCACTGATTGCAGCGCTAGTGCGGCAAGGGTACAGTCCGCGCGACGCTTCTCATCGCCGGAAAGGACTCGCAAACGATGGCCAAATACGCTGTGACGTGGGATCTGGATTCTCTCTTGCCGCATCCCGACACGGCCCCGTTCAAGAAGCTGTTCGAACGTTTCCGCACCGACCTCCAGCAGGCGGCCGACGATTCCGAAAAGCTCGAGCCACTTTCCAAAGCGTCTCTCAAGGCCTGGGAAGAGTATGTCCCGCGCTTGAGCAGCCTCATGGCCAGTTCGGAAGACCTGCATGCGTTCATTGGCTGTCATGCCGCCGCCGACGCTGAAAACAAGCTGTTTCAGCAGATCGAAGGACAGCTCGCCGCGGTCAGCCCGCTGCGTTCTCAGGTGTTCACCAACCTGGAATTCGCGCTGCAGAAATCGACGGACAGCGACTACGCCGAGTGCATGGCCGCCAGCCAACCGCTGAGTTCTGTCGGGTTCTTTCTTGATGAATGTCGCCGCAGCGCCACGTTCCGACTTCCCAAAGAGCAGGAACTGCTCGCCGCCGACCTCGCCGTCGACGGGATCATGGCCTGGAGCCGGCTGTACGACCGCATTTCCGGCATCCTCAAGATTGAGGTCATGGAGAAAGGCGAAGTCGTCCGCAAGTCGCCCGGACAGGTGACGTTCGACTCCCCCGAGCGAACCACTCGTGAGAACAATTACTTTGCGGCGTCCAAAGCCTGGCGCTCGATCGCCGACACCTGCGCGGACGCGATCAATCACATCGCTGGCACGCGGCTGGTCAAATACCGCCGGCTGGGCGTTCAGGATCACCTCGACCTGCCGCTGCGCTATAACCGCCTGAAGCGTGAAACGCTGGACACCATGTGGCGGTGCGTCAGCGAGCGGAAGCAGTCGCTGCTCACCTACTTCCAGCACAAGGCCGAGCTGATTGGCGTTGAGAAACTGGCCTGGTACGACCAGGCGGCGCCGCTTCCCAAAGGCCCGGGCGAAAATTCGGAAATCGCCTACGACGAGGCCTGCGATACGATCGTCAGCACGTTCAGCGCCTTCAGCCCGCACCTGGGCGAGTTCGCGCAGCGGGCGATCAGTGAGCGCTGGATCGAAGTCGAAAACCGTGCCGGCAAACGGCAGGGCGGGTTCTGCACCGGTTTCCCGACAAAGCAGCAGTCGCGGATTTTCATGACCTACACCAACAGCGCCGACAGCATGTCGACGCTCGCCCATGAACTCGGCCACGCCTATCACAGCTATGTGCTGAAGGACCAGCCGTATCTGCTGCAGGACTATCCGATGAACCTCGCCGAAACGGCTTCGACCTTCGCCGAAGCCGTGCTGGCGGAACATCGGCTGAAAACAGCGAAGACAACGGCCGAAAAGCTGTCGCTGCTCGATCACGCCCTGTCGGACGCCGTGGCGTTCCTGATGAACATCCACGCCCGGTTCAGTTTTGAAAATGCGTTCTACGTCGAGCGGAGCGAGGGCGAGGTTTCGACCGAGCGTCTCTCGGAACTGATGCTGGCCGCCCAGAAAGAGGCGTATCTCGACGCCCTCGATCCACAGGGCTGGAACCCGCTGTTCTGGGCGTCGAAGCTGCATTTTTACATCGGCGGACTCCCCTTCTATAACTTTCCGTACACCTTCGGATATCTGCTTTCCCAGGCGCTGTTCGCCATCGCCCCCAAAATCGGCCCCGAGTTCCCCGAACGTTATCGTCGGCTGCTCGTGCTCACCGGCTGCCGCGAAACGGAAGACGCCATCCAGGAATCGCTTGGGTTCAACCCCGCTGAACCCGAACTGTGGAACCTGGCGCTGGATGTCGTCGACAGCAAAGTGCAGCAGTTCGCCGACCTCAGCAAGGCGGCCCGCTCATGAGCTACCTCGAGGCCATCCTGCTGGGCATTGTGCAGGGCGTCACCGAGTTCCTTCCGATCAGTTCCGACGGTCACCTGATGATCGTCGAGCACTGGCTGGGGCGGAAAGTCGACAACGTTGCCATCAACGTGGCGCTGCATGCGGGCACGCTGCTGTCGATTCTTGTTGTGTTCCATCGCGATCTGATCGCCACGCTGAATCGCCCGCGGCTGATGGCGGCGATCATCGTCGCCACGCTGCCGCTGATTCCCCTGGGGCTGTTCGCCAAAGACTTCATCGATGAAACGCTCAACTCCCTGACGGCCGCCGGCGCTGGCCTGCTGGTGACGGCTGCCTTCCTGTTCATCGCGACGCGCATGCGGGAAGGCACGAAGACTCTCGATGACATCACGCCGCTGGACGGACTGGCCGTCGGCCTGTTGCAGATGCTTGCACCTGCGCCGGGGATTTCCCGGTCGGGCTCGACCATTTTCGGCGGAATGCTGCGAGGCATGACGCGCGACGCCGCCGCCCGATTCTCGTTTCTGATCGCCATCCCGGCCACCGGCGGCGCGCTGGTGCTGTATTCGAAAAAACTGCTGAAGGGCGAGGGAGGCGAGTCGCTGCCCCTGGGCCCGCTGGCTGTCGGCGCTTTCGTGGCCTTTCTCGTCGGCATTGTCGCGATTCGCGTCCTGATGGTGATCGTGGTCCGCCGAAAGCTCGGCGGCTTTGCGTGGTACTGCCTGCTGTTCGGACTGGCAGTGCTGGCTTCGAGCTTCTTTGCCGCCGATCCGGTGCACCCGCCGGCCGAGCCGCTGCCAACGGCGCCCCAGCCAACCGCGGTGGAAGCGGACCCGACGCTATAGCGGCGTGACGCCCGATTCCGACTGTCGGCCAACCCCGCCCCGCAGCCGCAGGCCGGCGCTCCACGCGAGCGCCGCCGCTGCGAGCAACATGCCGTACACGCCTGGCGATAACAGCAGCCACCAGGCCAGGCCGATCACCAGAGTGACGATGGCGGGACGCCGGGCCACCTGATCGGCCAGTTCAACGCGATGCGCCCACTGCCCCCCCTTGGTGATGACAAACGCCCAGAAGATCAGCCAGGCGCTGACGAACAGCGCGTTGAAAACCCGTTGCGGCATTGCCCACCGCGTCCCGGCCCGAGGAACCTCGATCGTCAATTCCGGGTCGCTCGCGGCAATCAACATGCCATCGGCCAGCACGCGCTGGGAGTCGCGCGTCAGCAGCGTGGCCTGGGGGGCGATCGAATGCGGCGCAGTCAGCGTACTCATCCGGGCCGACCACGAATCGAGAACACTTTCGACCTGCACCGAGAGGCGTCCTGCCATGGGCGACTCACGATACGCCCGCGAAAGGTCCAGCAACTCATCGCGCAGCCATCTTGGCGGCCGGACGCCGATCGGCAACTGCCGGGCGGCGGACAGCAGATTCTCGATGCGGACCGCCGCGAGCCGGTCCGCATCGACAGGACGCGCGAGAAATTCGGGCGCCCATTCAGCTGCGGATGTCGCCGGCAACACTGCCGAGAAGGTGACGTTCAGCTCCACTCCTGAGAGCAGCGGTCCGTGAACGGACAACTGGCTCCTCGCGGATGTCGCCGCCGGCGCCGACCACGCGGCGTAGACCGCCACCGGCTGGGACGGCCGCACGAGGATTTGCCAGCCTCCGCCGTTCCGCGGTTCCAGAAAGGTTCCCGGTGAGCACTCCACAGCGTTCAGCACGCCCCCCTGGGGCGGCTCGATCGCCAGCAGCCCCACCTGCGCCGGACTCACAATCCAGCGAGTTTCCCCAGCGAGCTGTCCGGCCGACTCGACAGCCACGGTTTCCAACGTCGCCTTGCCCAGGTCGCCGCGAGTTCCGGTGCGGCCCACGCTCCAGTCGTTGCCGGAGAGCTGGAAAATCAGGAGTCTCCGATCGGCAAACGGGACTCTCCATTCCGGCGGCGCGCCATCAGGCAGCTGATCGAGAAAGTCGCCTGGAAACGCGAACTCACCCAGCAGCGAGCGCGGCACGGCCAGGTAAGTGATCGGTTGCACCGGCAGGTCTGCCAGCCGGGGCAGCACCGCCGCCCCCGCGTCGGCGGTCGCCAACGGCACCGTCATCCGCAGGCGCGATTCGCCGATCCGATTGGAGCCCGATTGCAAACCAATCTGCACCCGCTGGCCCGACACATTCCGACGCGACTCCTCCATGAAGTCCGACGCAGGCTCGATCCGGGTTCCGTCAGGTGCGTCGAGCACCAGCGCCGCGGGGAGCTGGACATTCGATTCCAGTCGCCATTCGACGTCGCAGTCCGCTTCCGAAGACTCCGGCAGGCTGAGGAACTCAACAAGATTGAGGGGACTGGCCGGATTGATCCAGCGCATGACCAGCGCCCCGCCGCCGGCAGAGATTGCAAAGCGGCGGCTCGATGGCGTCGCCGGCTCCCATTCCGGCTCGTGGCCGCCGACCAGCAAGGGAGACGTGTCATCCCGGCGAACCTGCAGCATCTGATCGACGGACGAAGTCACTACCAACTCGCGGCGCGTAATGACGGCGGACTGCAGATCGAACAGCGGAACCGGCCGGACTTTTCCCGCTTCGAGCTTCAGTGTTCCTTCCAGCCGGACGTTCTTCGTTCCCAGTCGATCGTCTCCCACGACCAGCAACAGTCGGTCGTTTTCCCGCAGGAAGCGACTCAGCCGTTCGACATTGCGCTCGGTCACGCTGGCGGAACGGATCTCGATCGCGGGATCGATCCGGAATTCGTACAGAAAGCCCGGACGCAGGCTGGTTTCGATGCGCGCGGCGCCCAGCCACGAAATTGTGTTTCCCGTGGCCGTGAAGGTCTGTTCCAGTTCGGCATTGCGACCGGTGGGCCGCGGCTGCAGCTGCAGTGCAAGCGGGGTCGGTCGCTCGAGTTCCAGCGCGGACGCCGGCACGGGAAATCCGCGGTCGCGTCGCAGCGAAAACGACGCTTCCGAAGGGGCCACGGCCCATAGGCCGGAATCGGGATCGGGAGGGGAGAGAATCTGCGAGTCGAAGCTGGGCAGCGTGACCACTGCCACCTGATGGTTGCTGAGTCGCTGCGAATCGAGCAGGGAAATGGCAGGAATCTCTGGCGGCAAGCCGGCCGTCAACGGAAGGTCGTACTGCAGATCAAACTGCTGACCGACGAACGGCGCACTCGACAGATCCAGCAGCACCCAAATGCCGTCGGGCTCGGGCCGCAATTTCCACTGCGACACTGTTTCCCCGCTGGCGCCCGTGACAATCGCCTCTTTGGGAAGCAGCACCTCCAGCCGCAGCGGTGCAAAGGGATCCGGCAATTCCGGAGTTTCGAGAATGAGGCGGGTCATCATCCGCAGCGCTTCCGGTTCGGCGCTAACGACCGACTCGGCACGAGCCGTTACAGGGACGTCGCCCGTCGACCGCCCGGCGACTTCCGTGGTCCTCCAGCGCGCCTGCCAGCGGGCGACGGCGCCGAGGGCACATTCCACACGATCGCCCGACATCCGTGAGCTGCCGCGTGCCGTCGACCGAAAGCCCTCCATCGCGGCCGACCCAGTCCGCACTACCCCGATGGCCGCCGGGCATCGCGGCATCGACAACGCGAACTCACGCCGGCCTGCCGCCGGCACACGCAGCGCCGCCGCCAGTTCGACCCGGAAGGCCGTCGGCGATGTCGATTCGCCGTCGGCCGCTGGCGGCAAGGCGAGGATCACTCCGGTTCCATCGGCAGTTGGAACAAGACGCACCGTGCCGCCATTGATCCGCGCCGCATCCGGACCGCGAAATGTCAGACCTTCAAACGGAAACTGAATCGAGCGGGTGAGATCGGGACGCGGGACAACCACATCAAACTCGAGGGTGACCGTGGCCAGGTCGGAGGAATCAACCTGCACATCGTACCGCGCCCCCCGAATGAGATGGGCCGGACCAGCCTGATCGCGCTGCCACTGGGCGATGTCACGTGCCAGCGTCTCAGGAACGGGGACCGGCGAGTGGTCTTCGTCCGCCGACAGTCCGGCCTCATCGGCAGCGACCGGGCCGGCGGCGTCCTGCAGCGCCTGAACCGCGGGTGTCGTGAAACAGGCCAGCAACAGGGCCGAAGCGCCGGCCACGCGCAGCAACGTTGATCCCCGCATTGCCGCAGGCCTGCGGGTCGCCGGCGCCAGCAGACGTCGTGGAACCACGAAACCCAGCATGCTGCCGCAAAAGACAGCCCCCGCCATCGACCCCAGCGGCGCCGGCAACAGCCACGCGCCCGTGGCAGCCACCGCCGACACCACGCTGGCGAACCGGAAGGTCCCCCGGCGAAATCGCCGAAGCACGGCGACCGCCAGCAGGCTGCCCGCCAGCAGCACCCAGTTCAGCCATTCCAGCCACACAGTCGACCACGATTCGATCGTCGTCGAGCGGGGATAATCGCGCCCGGTCGCCTGCAGCCTGGGATTGGGCGGAATCGCGGCCGATGCTGGCGAGCCCGTCAGCCCCAGGGCGTCTTTCCACGAGGCAATCCGCAGGGGATGAAAGACCGATGTGCCAGCCGGACGTCCCAGCGGCGCCAGAAGCCGCTCGCGCAGCGCTGGTCGGGCAATGCCTTCGCGGTAATCCGCCGGTGCATCGATCCCTGTCAGTCGGCGGTCGCCCGGCGCTTCGACCCGCCAGATCCACCGCTGCACCCGTGCTGAAAGCTGTGGCCAGATCACCCGATCGCGCCGCGGAAACGATTCCTGTGCCCCCGGCGTGCTGTACCTGATCTGCAACTCGCGGACGCCAGCCGCATGCTGCGGCAACCGCAACTCACCCGGCAGCGACAAGCCGTGGACCGGCACGCCGTCGCACTCCAGATCGATGATCGACCACTCGCCGTCCAGCCCGATCACAGCGTCAGAGACGTCGACCGGTTGATCAAACACGAACACCGCGTGATGCGTCGATGTCCCCGAAGCCGACCCCAGCGCGCTGGAGAGTTCCAGCACGGCCGTCCCCTGCGCCAGCGGAATGGCGGATGCCGCAGCGCTCGGCCCGCCGACTGCCGGCGCTGTGGATGCCGCGGCTGTCACCGGCAGACCCGGCAGTTCCCCACGCCTCGTGATTTTTCTGATGACCGTCCTGTCCAGGTCGGCGCCATCGAAGAACGGATTGGAACGCACGGAGGTTCGCAGTCCCCGCAGCGTCTGAGAGTCGTCGACACCTGGATCGACGGCCCCGCCCGCCGCCGTCGCCGGCAGCACGAAATAGGTGTCGACGACGCCCCCCTGCGGAACCGCCACTGGCCCCGAACCTGGCACACTGCCGGGTTCCGCCTGCGCTGCGGCGGTGATTGTCACCTGTGCGTTTCGCTGCGGGCTCGCGGGAGTCCGCAGCATGACCTGCACCCGCTGATTTCCATCCCGGGGTTCCAGCTGCGTGTAGCTCAGAGGCGTCACGGCGCCGGCCGCATCGAGACCGGTGACCGAGACGAGCCTCCAGGGTTGAGCGAGATCTAACTCGAACTCAAACAGCGGTGAACGTGCTGATCTGAGTTCGATCAAGGTCTGCGTTTCGACCCGCGGCCCGCGCGACTGACGCCGGACAAAGCACTCCGCGAACCACTCCGGACGGGGCGTTCGCGCCGTCAGCGTCAGCGTTCCCTGTGGCGACGTCCCCTGATAGGTCCAGACTTCCCGTCCCGACTCCACCGCCAGCGAGGTCTGCACAAACTCGGGGGCGTCGACGCTGATCAGCTCCAGCGGCTTCTCGATCTGCAGAATCCAGTCCTCATGCAGCAACACTCCGTTTCGCGGAGCGACTCGCGGCGTCAGCAGCGGTTCCGACCAGTCGGCCGGACTCTCCAGCACCAGTCGCAGCTCCACGCGCTGACCGGTCGTCACGTCCCCTAATGGCACGCGCAGCAACCCCTCGCGGCGGTCAACCCCGCCCACCGGAAGACGATCGTTGCCGCCCAGAGTCACCCGCCGGACGCGGAAGCCCGCGGGGACTTCGATTTCAGCCAGTTCCGGCCCGGCCGACTGGCAGACGACCTCCACGATCGACTGAATCAACACCTTTGTCGCCGTCGCGGACACGGTCTGCTTCAGTTCCATGCCGAAGGGCTGTCGGGCCTGTCTGCGTTGCGGCAGGATCCGCACTGTCGATCCCGGACGGGCGCCGGCCTCGAAGGACAGAATTCGCCCCCCATCATCCCCCGCCACATCCGCCGTCCGCAGCAGCCCGGTCGTCTCGACCTGCACTTCGTCCGGAACGGCCAATCTCAGCCGCGTGGCAACAGAGGTCAGCCAGTCGAAGTTGAATTCCAGCGATTCTCCGCGGCGAATCCCCTGCTGGGAGCACTCGAAGCGAAACGTCGCTTCCCCGCTCGGGCAGAACAGACAGACGACGCCCTGAGGATCCGCTCCCCAGAGCGCTGGCTGTCCATCAATCGTCAGCGAAGACATTGCGAGACTGGGCCGACCGACCGGAATGACCGCGGCATCGCCCACCAGACGCAACCGCCCGGTCGCCTCGCCCGTCAATGACCCATCGGCCCCCAGTTTCAGGACGTACTCGCAACGATCGACCCCGCCGCCGGTTTGCCCCCCGCTGGCGAGGAAACGCAGGTAGCCGCGATGCGCCTGGCGATCGACCAGCGTCCACCCCGAAACGGCATCGCCGGTCGCAGTCCGTTCTGTGACCGGCGGTTCCTGGGCTTCGGCACTCCGGGCGTCGAAGGCGACTCCGCAGCACGCGGTCAGCATCAGCAGCCCGCGCACCGTTCTGCTCGACAGGGATGCCCCCGCGCGGGTCATCGCGCCGCTCCGTGGTCGCTGCCCGTCGGCCGCAGAATCGTCGATCGCAGCGGATCGTTCACCTTCGGCGACGGCGTGCGGACAGCGGGCTGGATCGACGACTCGCGCATCGCCGGACGATATCGGCGACGACGGGTTCGGCCATCGATCGCCGTTGCCAGCATCGCCATCACCACGCCAAACAGCGCCGGCTGCAAAAGCACCTGGATCGCCTCCGGAAACCACAGACCCGCCAGGCTGATCAGAAAAGCGATCAACAACAGCACGACGACATTCTGCAGACTGCGGATCGTCCAGAAGGCGAAGCCCAGAATCAGGGTGACCCCCGCACCGAACAGAATGACCAGCGACCGGTCGATGGTCCACACCACCAGACTCGTCGGCCCGCCGATCTGGCGAAACGCATAAGCATCGCCGCGGTCAGAGTCGTCCTCTGCGAGAAAGCCCGCACTGCGAACGGCCGCGGAAAACGCCGGCGACAGAACCCGTCGCCAGAACGCGCCCCGCCGCTCCCAGTGGAACAGCCGCGTCATCCCTGGAGGCGAATTCAACAGCACGTCGCTGTCGGGAAGAGTCAGTTTCCAGATCAGCTGGTTGATGAATGTCCCGGTCGGAAACTCGGGAAACTGGATTCTCAGCCGTCCCACTGCCCCGCGCGGATTCAGGGGGATCACGTCGTATGTCACCTGCAGACGGGTTGTCGACGAACCCGTCGATGTCGGAATCCGGACCGTCCACTGCGACTCCGTCGCTGCATCCGCGCCGCGAGTCGCTTCGGCCGGCCGCTGATTGACCAACAGCGCATAGGGCGTGGCCCCGGGAGGCAGGGTCACTGCCAGAAACTCGCCGCTTCGTTCGATGTCATAATCCGCCACCGTGCGGTGAACGCCGCCCGCGGCAACCTCGGTTTTGATGAACGCGGTCGAGATGACAGCCCGCTCGCTGGTCGCCTGGCGCTCCTTCTCAAACACCAGTTCAACCGACTGAGCGCCCGGATCGGCGCTCCAGCGTCGCCGGTCGCTGGAGGTCACGATCGCCTGCCACTGGCTGGCCGACGAATCGACCGCCACCCGCGCCGAAGACGAGGCTTCCATCGTCAATTCGTGATACTTCACATCCGGCGTCGCGATGACCGGCAGACTCATCCGGCTGCGATCGGCTGGCCGGGGAAGCGCATACCGGACCGACACCCGAATGATCCCGATGCGGGGCCGCTGAAACGGAACGCGGATCGCGCCCGATGTCCACTCCAGGTCCGTCGCTTCCCGGCCATCCACCCACACCTGAAACGCAAGCCGCTCGGCGCCGGACGTGACCGGGAACCCCTCGGGAATCAGCAACCGCAGCGAATCCATCCGGCCGTACCGCACGTCGAAAAGAATCTGCTGTTCGATGGTGACGCGCCGCGTCTCAACGGCTTCAACCAGCACGTTCGCCGTCGCGGCAATCGTCAGCGCCTCCACCGATCCCCGAACTTCAACCGGCTCGGCGGCGTTCGACGGTTGATAGACGCCAATGACCCGTGTGTTCTCGCTGGCAGTTGCGGCGTCGAACGGCGACTCCCCGGACGGCGTCGCTCCCTGCACGTCAATCCGCAGCGAATCCGCAGCGCGAACGACAACCGATGGCGTTTCGGTCCAGGTCGCGCGGGGAACGGGGGGCGGCAGCAGAAACTGAAACTCCGCGCCGCTGATCGGCCGCTCGTAGCGCAGTTCCGCCACTTTCCGGCCGCTGGACACCCCGGTCCACTCAAACTGCACCAGGTCGCCGGCGCGAACGGCCGTCGCTCCACTGGCTGCAGCGCGTGGACCGTTCGCTGGCAGCCACCCCGCCGCTTCCAGTGCAGCCACATCCACCGACAGCTGCGAGACCTCGCCCGCCTCTTCCCGCAGTTCAAACGTCCCGGTCAGAATCGCCAGATCTTCGCGAACAAGCAGGTCGAGCCGGGGGCGGCAGGCGAACAGCGGCTCCACAGGGCGCAGTTCCAGCCCCAGTGCCCAGTCGCCGGCAGAAAAAGCATACGCCAGCTGGGCCGCAGACTGCCCGGCCGACGGCGTGTCTTCAACGCGTTCGAGATACCGCATCGAGCCCGAATCGGGTGCGATCTGAAAACCCGGCATCGGCATGATCCGCACCCGGCCATCGTGCGTCCGAACGCCTTCAACCTCGAACCCCCCAAGTTCCACCGCCATGCCCGACGACGGCAGCGGACGATCCAGCTTCCACCGCAGTTCGAGCCGGTCGGACGTCCCTTCCACAAACTGCAGGCGAAACCAGCCCGGCCGATCGGGAACTTCGCCGTACGATTCCAGCAGCACTCCGCGCACATCATCCAGTCGAAATCCAGCTGGAATCCGCACCAGCATTTCGTTCGTCAGCGACTCCATGCGCGCCAGGCTTTGCAGGGCCTCCAGTTCCAGCATGGCCCCCGTGCGGCGGTAGGTCAGAATGGTGCTCGCAACGCCATCTGCCGTCGGGCGCTGGCTGCGGTCCTGCCATGCCAACTCCAGCCGTCCGCCGGGAACCCCTCCTTCGACGAGCGTCTGATTACTCCCCTTGTCGTAGCTGACCTTCAGCGCCGCCTCCCGATTCATTGACCGCACGGCGAAATCGCCGCCAGGAATGCGCAGCTTCAGCTGGGCTTCAAACAGGGCGGGCATGATGGGCAACGACAGCTGAAGCTGTCGGCCGGCGGGCGTCGATCGCACTGGAACTCCGAGGTCCAGCTGCAGGGAATGCTGACCCTGACCGTAAAATCGCCAGTGCAGGCCGTCCTCCTGCAGGGCCGGCTGACTAGGCGCCCGCGAGCCCACTCCGGAGGACGTCTGGCGATAAATGCTCGCCTGCCCCAGTCGCAATGGGACATCGTACCAGCCGCCGGCCCGGTTCACTTCGACGTTGATCCGCACCGACAGATCAGCGCGGTCGCCCGCCACAACCCCCTCGACGAACACCTCCGAAACATGGAACGGAGGCGCTGCCGGGTCGACCATGACCGCCGCTGCATCGACTGCGCCGTTCAGTTCCGGGGGCGCCGCAGCTGCGGGCAGCGGCGTACGGCCAGATTCGGACCTCATTGGCGCTGGAACGACTGTCGGTCCCGGGACTGTTCCCGGAGCGCCGCCCGCCCCCTCGCGCGGCGGGCCCGCATCCTGTGCGGTCGCCGCCGCCAGCGTCAGATTCAGCAGTCCCAGTTGCAGCAGCACGCACATTACGCGGCGGCATGCCCAGCGAATGGTCGAGAAACACTCAACCGGCGAGCGCTGGCGGGTGGTCGGTCGAGGATCCCGGCCCGTCATGGACGATTTCGAGGAAGGTCGTAGGCAGCCCGAACGGCGTGCCATTGCGGTCACGCAGTCGAGCTGGTGGCACAAGTTTACGTCATCGCAGGGACGCCTGAAAGCTGATCCCCACAGCCGCAGCCGGTTTCAACGAAGTTCTCCGCTGCAATCCGTCTCAACGGCGACAGCAGCCCTGCAACGACGGTCATTTCGCCTCCACGGTGGTCAGTTTCAGGGAGGTGCGATTCGCCAGGAAAACTGCGATTTCCCGTCCGGAGAAGTCGCTGGCCGCGCGCCGCTGCGAGCGGACGCCGGGGTCCGCTGCTCTCGCCCCAGCACCTCTGCCGGGGAAATCTCGACCCCGCCGACGACTCCGACAATCGTCCCACGATTCACCCGACGAATATTCGCACCCGATTCCACGAATCGCGGCGTGCGGCACGCGGGAGACAGCCGGGCCTGCACCTCAGGAGACACCTCCCACGCAATGCCCTGCCGCTCGAACAGCGTTTCCCGCCGCAGCAGGGCCGCCACCACGGCCAGATCGAACTGGTTCTTGAGATCGGCAAAAATCGGACGTGCCGCCGTCAGTTCCTCAAAATGCGCCGTGAACTGGCGGGCGAATGCTTCCGTGCTCGGCTGGCTGCGATCGGCATTGACCCGCTGTCCGTTGTCGAGAATCAATTCCTGCTGGGCCAGCAGCCTCACCCGCGGACCGGAGAGTTCAAACACCGTTCGCTCCGCGTCCACGCGCAGGTCGTCGTACAAAGGGGCGAACCACCAGCGCTTCATCGCCGAACCGGTCTCGCCGCCGGCGTACGCCAGCTGACCGCGGATCTCCTTCACGCCCGATGGCTCCAGCCCCAGGGCAATCCGCTTCATCGAATAGTCAGCGGCCGCAAGCACATTGCTGACGCGCGATGTTTCGGGAACGCCGCCGACCGTCACCACCTGCCGCCCCAGGATTTTCGCCAGCCCCTCGTACCAGGCCGCCGCGTTGCCAAAGTTCACGCTCGAAGCCGTTGCCCGAATTCGATCCTGATACGCCTTCAGCCGCTCCGGTTCCGGGTCAATCGAGCAGCGCACTGTGAACCGTGGTCCACGAGCGGCGGCGATCATCGTCAGAAAATCTCCGGTCCGCATCAGCGGCCGCCCCGTCGCCTCACCTTCAAAAACGGGACCGTCGCCGGAGGCCGGGGATTGCCCCGGGCCAATCAGCAGGACATCGCGACTGTCCGCATCGACGACAACCTGGTCGATGCGCGTCAGTCCGCCCAGCACATAGGCCTCGGGCGGCAGTTCGTCCGGATCCGTGACCGCCAGCACTTCGGCCAGTCGTCTCAGCGAGACGCAGACATCGCCCGCCGCCGAATCGCCTTTGCCCGGACGCCGCCTCGCAGAAAGCCCGGGGACAACCTGTTCGGGCAGCAGCACGCCATCCGCATCGATCAGAATTCCGCCCGCATTGTTGTTGCCGCCGCCCCCCTGGTTTCCGGGTCCTGTCGCCTGCGCCCAGCCTGGCGCCGGAAGCGTCGTCAGCGCGGTCGCCAGAACAACAAGTACGGCAGCAGGGCGCATCATGGCGAATGCCTCGTCGGAAGGGACGAGGCATTCTAGCACAGTTCGAGAATTCCGGCCCGTGCGGCTCAGCCGCCGAGCTGGTTGTTGTAACTGCTGAGTTCGAGCATCAGGAGGATGATTCCCACCGAAATCGCCGCCACCGAGGCAAACAGCAGTGCGGTGTAGACGTCCGGTGCGGCGTCCTCAGAGGAGCTTCGTCGTGACATTGTCTCCCTTTTCGATAATGCCGTTCTTGGACGTCTGGACCACTTCGCACACCGCCTCATCCGGGGTTGTGCTGACCACCCGCACCTGGGCCATCCACTGGGCGCGGCGGCCATCGACGCCGGAGCGGTACACGTCCAGCTTGTGGCCCACCACGAGGCCGTCGTCGGAGCCAATCGAGATCACCAGCATTTTGGCCCGGCCAGTGCGGTCGTTCTTCACTTCCTGCACCAGTCCGTCCACCACTGGCGGCGGCGACTGCAGCTTCGCGACCATCCGGCGATCAATATTGATGTTCTCGCTCGCCAGAATCTTTTCGAGGTCGGAATTGTCTTTCAGCAGAGCCGTGTAGCGGTCCTGCAGGTCGGTCAGCTCGGTGCGCGTGGCGAACAGGTCGTCGGTCCTTGTCCGCAGTTCCTGCTGCGCCTCATCCAGCCGCTTCTGCACATCGCTGTTGATCAGCCGCTGCTTCAGCGCTTCTTCGTTGCGGAAGCCGGCTTCGCTGGCCTTCGTTTCCGCCAGCGCCGTCTGCGACGCCAGCTGCGACTGCAGATCGTTCTTGTCTTTCTGCAGGGCAGCAACCTGAACCTGGGCCGTCTGCAGATTGGCCTCGACGTTCAGCCGCAGGTCCTTCTCGCCGTTCAGACGCGCCGTGAGGTCGTTCTTTTCCGTCTCAGCGTTGGCAATCGCCGCGCTCAGGTCAGACTGCTTCTGCGCGGCCTCCGCCTTGTACTTTTCGGCGGTGACCTTCCAGTTCGTGTGCGCGTTGTAAACCGCGCCTGCCATCGCCGCGAAGACGATGCTCAGTCCGAGCTGGAGAAACACCAGCAGTTTGCCGACGTTCGACATGCCTGACCTCTTTCAATCTCCCCCGGCGATCCGCCGCGGAAGTCTGGTTGCGTCAACCCCGTAAACTCACACTCCGCCTCGCCGCGCACTCACCATCAACGCACCGCGGCAGTCCCCTTCAACTGCTGGTTCCGCTCCTCAGCCCGATCGACCAGCGACACCAGCTGCTGCAACTGGTCATTCAGTTCGGTCCGCAGTTCTTCCAGCCGGAATGCGTCGGCCCGCAGTTCATCGAGCTGCGTTCGCAACCGGATGACATCGTCGCGGCGCTCCGAAATCCGCTGTTCAATCTTCTGGGCTTCTTCGGTTTTCGCTGCCACCTGAATCGCGAGTTCCGATCCGCGGGCGCGCGTCTGCTCCAGCAGCGCCAGCAGGTCTTTCCGCGCGGCCTCGAGCCCCGCTTCGTCCTGCGGCAGCGATTCAACGTAGGCGTCTTTGCGTTCCTTGAACGCGTTTTCCTGCTCCTTCAACGCCTGCAGTTCCGCCGTCTGCTGAGTCGTCAGCGCCTTGAACGCCGCCGCCACCACTTCTCCCTGCACGGCCGACGACGAAATCTGCTGGTCGCTGCCGACCCGCTTGACGCTCCATTTGACCGGAACGGTTTCGCTCTTGTTGAACACAAACCCCTGATGGGGCTCTTTTCCTTCCAGTTCGCGCATTTCCGCCGTCCAGTTCGGACCGCCGAAAAACGCCGACATCGCGAACCCGAGGAACGCCACGCTGCTCAGGAACACCACGACCACCAGCGTTTTGCCGAACGACGCCATTGATGCTTTCCAGTCGCCTGGGGAATGGGTATTGGCTGCGGTGGACGGGGACAGGATCGCACGAACGGCCCGACCGACCCCGGAAACGGGGCAGGCCTGGCAAGGTTTTCGGGCGACGGCCTGAAATTGTACGGCCGAAAAAAAACCGTGGTCAACAACCGATCCGAATGCCGTCGCGCAATCTCTGGGATTCGGTTCGGCATCCCGACTGATCGAACTCCTCAAAAGTCCCCGCCGACGCTGCAAAACAAAGCACTCTCACGCCGGGCAGCGCGATCGCAACGAAATCGACGCGCGCCCCACCGGTCCGCCCGCCGAAACCGTGACGGTCGTCGGGTTTGTGCCGATCACAACCGATTTTCCTGCGCCCGGAGTTGAAAGCCACCCCAGCCACGCGGGACAATCCGGCCCCATCACCTGACGATGTCCCCCTGTCCTTGACCAGCGCGTGCCCGGCGGTGGAACCAAACGTTTTGACGATCACTCCCGCGGTTCCTCCTCGCCGTTCGCGACTGTCCGTCGGCGGCCTGCTGGCAGTCGCCGCCGGCATCGCCGTCATCGCCGCTGAAATCTCGTCGCGATTCATGCTGCGCCGGCTGGGACTCACGGTGCACATCATCACCCTGGGCGCCGCCGGCTATTTCGTGGTCTGGGGGCTGAAGGAAGTCGTGGCTGCCGCATGGCCGCGGATGAGAAGACGCAGTCTCGGCCGCTACCGATTCCGGCTGCCCGCCGAGGGACGGGTGTTCCTCATCATGATCAGCGTGCTCTTCATCGGCTCGCTCCTGGGCCGGTCCAATTCGCTGCTCCTCGTTTTCTGCTGCCTCACCGGCCCGTTCGTCGTGAACGGATTTCTGATCTTCGCCATGCTGCAGCGGCTGACCATCACGCGGGACGCTCCCGTCCGCATGATGGCCGGCGAGTGCGTCGCCATCGAAGTGCAGCTGGCCAATCGCAAACGAATACTCCCCACCTGGATGATGTCCGTCCGCGATCGCGCCGAAACCGTCAGCGAAGTGATCGAGCCGGAGGTCCTCTTCGTGCATGTTCCGCGGGGCGGCCGGCAGGTGTCGGCCTACCAGCTGTCCATCGCCGTTCGCGGCCGCGCCCTGCTCGGCCCGATCGAAGTCCATTCCCGCTTCCCCCTGGGCATTGTCGACCGCGGACTGCAGTTCGATCTGCCGGCGCAGATCCTTGTTTATCCGCGCATCGGCCGGTTGACCCAGAGCTGGCGGCGGATGACGGAAACCACCCACACCAGCTCCCAGTCCACGCGCCAGTCATCGCACGCGGCCGACACGTTTCACACGATGCGTGAATACCACAGCGGCGACGACCCCCGCACCATCCACTGGCGCACTTCGGCCCGCCGCAACGAACTCATGGTCCGGGAGTTCCGCGATCAGCGCGACACACCGGTTGTGCTGCTGCTCGATGGCTGGCGCGCCCCGCAGTCCCGCGAACGCGACGAGCAGATGGAACTGGCCATCAGCTTTGCCGCCACCGTCTGCGTGCACCAGCTGCACGCCTCGCGCGATGCGCCGGTGGCCCTCGCGGCCGCCGGACGAAACTGGCTGGAATGGAACGAAATCTCGCAGCGGCAGCCGGTGGAAGACCTGCTGGATGGATTGGCCCTGCTGGAAACCTCGCCCCAAGCCGACTGGAAACGCCTCGTGGAGTTCGCGATGCGCATGGCTGATCGACGCCACACCACCCTGTTGCTGACGCCGCGCCCCGAGGTCATTCAAAAGGAGTTGGGCGAGTTGCCGGCACAGTTTGGGTGGGACCGCAACCCCGCGGCCCTCATCCGGATCATGCCGCTCAGCGAAATCGAGGCGTCCCGGGCGTTTTCCTGGGCTTGAACGGACCGCAGATCATGGAGCAGCTTTCGACCGTTCTCACCGCCAGCATCATCCTGCTGTCGATTCTGTCCAGCCTCATCTTCGCCTTCGCAGAGGGAGGCGCCACGGCTGCGCTCACCCTGCCGGTCGGGCTGATCGCCTGGTTCCTCGGCGAGCGCGAAGAAGGGTTCACGGTTCCCAAAGTCGGCCTGAACCTTCTCGGTTTCGTCGCGGTCTTTATGGCGGGCTACGAACTGTATGTCGGCAGCATCGAGGCCCGGCTGCTCGCGGGAGGACACCTGATCGTCTACCTGAGCTGGCTGTTCCTGTTCCAGGCCCGCGAACCGCGTTCCGTGTGGTGGCTGTCGGCCCTGGCGGTCCTGCAGATTGCAGTCGCCTCCGTCCTGACCTCCGCCCCGTGGTTTGGAGCATCGCTGATTCTCTGGCTGCTGATGGCGATGTGGACCATGGCCATTTTCACCATGCAGCGGTCGGCCGCCCACGCCCTGCAGTCGTCAACATCTGCCTCTGGCGTGCGCAATAAAACACCCGGATCAACGGCGGCGGAAATCGCCGGCGCCGAGCGGAGTTACTGCGTGCATGGCCTGCGTCCGGACAGCCAGTTCCGCCTCCTCAGCGGACGCTTCGTCTCGTCGGTTTCCGCCATGACGCTCGCCAGCATGCTTGTCTCGGCGTTGTTCTTCGTGTTCATCCCCCGGGTCTGGATGAGCCGCCTGAGACTGTTCGACGACTCCGCCCTCGCGGGCGACCGGATCGCCGGCTTCACCGAACGGGTTCGCCTGGGCGACATCGGCGAAATCATGGCGAGCAACGACATCGCCCTGACCGCCAGCTTCTACGAGCATCCTTCGGCCCGCCGGCTGAATACCCAGCAGGCCCGCGCATGGCTGGGAGAGTCTCCCCTGTTCCGGGCGCGGACGCTGGAAGCCTACGATCGCGGCCGGTGGGATCCGGTCCTCAACGCCCGCGGCGAAGCCTGCCCGCTCCCCCGCGACGACCAGAACCTGATCCGCGTCGACATCCGGCTGAACTCCAGCAACTCGTCCACCCTGTTTACCGTGGGCACCGTGGTCACCTGCGACGGCCCCCTCGCAGGCAACGAAATCTTCCGGCGACGCCTCACCAACGAGTACACCCGCCAGGACGAGGCCGTTTACGACAGCTACTCCTATCACGTCTACAGCCTCCCCGAAGCAGAGGAAATCGAGTTCGACCTCAGCTACACCCTCGGCCGCGGCCTGCCCTTCTTCGGCACCAACACCATCCACTACGAAGAAGAGCTGCTGAGGCTGCCCGACAACCTCCCGCACCTGCAGCGCATCACCGACGAAATCCTCGCCACCCTGCCCCCGGCTGCCGTCGGCGACGATGACCGCAAGGCCCGCGCCATCCTCGACTATCTCCGCGACAGCGGACGCTTCGAATACACCACCAAAGCGGCCGTCGACAACTCCCGCATCGATCCGATCGAAGATTTCCTCGTCAACCGCAAGAAGGGGCACTGCGAGTATTTCGCCTCAGCGCTCACGCTGATGTTCCGTCAGGCCAACATTCCCGCCCGGCTCGTCACCGGCTTCAAAGGGGGAAACTTTGAAGGCTCCAACGGCTCGTTCTTTATTCAGCAGCGATTTGCCCACGCCTGGGTCGAAGCCCGCATCTTCGACCGCTGGGTCACATTCGACCCCACACCCGCTGTCCGCGATACGCGCGCCAGCGTCGCCTCCCGGGAGACCAAATCCGCCTGGTCCATCCTGCAGGATTCCATGGTCCGCATCTGGCTCACCGGCATCGGCATGAACAGCCAGCAGCAGCGCGAACAGGTCTACCTGCCCATGCAGCGCCTGGGACAGCGGTCGTGGCAGCGCCTGCTCGAACTTCGCGAGAAGTTTGAAACCGCGTGGGCGACCGCCGTCGAGACCATCCGCAATCCCGATCAGTGGATCAGCTGGCGCGGCGGCCTGACCGCCTTCGTGCTCCTGACGGCCATCGCCATCTTCTACCGCATTGCCTCCACCCTCCTCCGCCGCATCGGTTCGATCGGACGAAAACGCCGGGGAGCCGACGGAACCGGCCCCGATGTCCCGTTCTACGTCCGCTTCAAGCAAATCGTCGACCAGGCCGGCTTGGTGCAGGAACGCTCGCAAACCGCCCAGGAGTTCGGCCAGACCGTCAAGCGGATGCTCGGTCGGCAACTCGACGAAGCCGGCCTCGCCTCGCTGCCCGCCACCGTGTCCGACGAATATTACCGCGTCCGTTTCGGCGGCGAACAGCTCTCCACCATCGACGAAGACCGTCTCGAACGGCGGCTCTGGCGACTGGAAGCCTGTCTTTCTTCCCGCGCCTCCATAAACTCCAAAGACCATGATCTTCGTTCTCGATAACTACGACTCCTTCACCTACAACCTCGTCCAGAGGCTGGGCGAAATTGACTCTTCCCTCGATATCCAGGTCGCCCGCAACGACCAGATTTCCCTCGAGGAAATCGAACGGCTGAACCCCGAGCGCATCATCGTGTCCCCCGGCCCCTGCTCTCCCGGCGAAGCGGGCCTCTCCAAGGCCGTCATCGAACACTTCGGCCCGAAGCTGCCCGTCTTCGGCGTCTGCCTGGGACATCAGTGCATGGCCGAGGTTTACGGCGCCAAAGTTGTGCGCGCCAAACGCCTCATGCACGGCAAAACGTCGATGATTCATCACGACGGCCAGGGCCTGTTCAAGGGTTTGGACAGCCCGATGCAGGCGACGCGCTACCACAGCCTCGTCGTCCCCGAAGAAACGCTCACTCCCGATCTCCTGGCCGTCGGCTGGACGCGCGACGCGGACCACCCCCCCGAGATCATGGCCCTCCGCCACCGCAAATACCCCGTCCACGGCGTGCAGTTTCACCCCGAAAGCTTCCTCACGCCCCACGGAATTCAGCTCATCGAGAATTTCCTCAGCCTGTAGGACCGGCTCTGCTGCCGATGTTTCTCAGGCAATTCAGCGTCGCCGTTTCGACCGCGCCATCAACTGAAACGCCAGCGCCCCCGTCACCGCCCCCAGTGCCACGGCCACGGGGGGCGTCACTCGAAAACGCCTCGCGCGTCGCCCGCGCCCCGAACCCTGGTCCAGCGGCGCCAGCAGCACCAGCGACGTCAGCGCGAACGCCGCCATCAGTGCAAACAGCCCACCGAGGCGCCGCAGCGTCTTCCCTGTCGTCATCGGCGGCGCCGGCACAACCGGCTCAGCCTCCTTCCGCCAGATGCACAGCACCGACTTGCCTGCCTTGTAACCCAGCAGCGGGTCCAGCACCTTCGAAACGGGCACCATGACGCCGTCCCACACCCGAATCTGGTTCAGCGTCGGCATCGACTGCCGCAACATTAACCGGTTCGCCAGCGACGCAAAGTAGCCCACGCTGTCGAGGTACCGTAGCCGCTCAACGCTCAGCATCGGCGTCGTCAGCTCCGCCAGCATGCCTTTCGAATACCGCCGGCAATGGCCGATCCGCTTGTCGAATGCGGTATACAGATGCTGGTGAGCCGGCGAGAGCACCACGATGTAGCCCCCCGCCTTCACCCGTTCGGCCGCAGCGGCAATCTCCGCAGCGTCCTCAGGAATGTGTTCCAGCACATCAATGTAGATCAGGCTGTCAAACTGCTCGTTCACATCCGCGACAGTCCCCGCCTGCACCACGCAGCACGCCGGCAGCTCGCCATTCGCCACCTGCGTCTCGAGCATCCGGGCCATCGGAACATCCGGCTCCAGGCACCGCCACTCCTCCTGCGTGCCGTCACACAGCATTCGGGTCGTCGCCCCGATGCCCGCCCCGACCTCCAGCACCCGCCGGCCCAGGAACGGAGAAATCTGCCGACGCAGGCAGGCCTTCCAGTTCAGCGCATGCGAGAACAGCTCGAGCTCATCGCCCACATAGGAAATCTCAGTGCTCGTCGCCGCCTCAGACATTTCAGCTTTCCCATCACGCCGCACGCAGAAGGACGCCCCATAGCCCGGCCGCTGCATCGGCCGGGATCTCAGGACGACTGGAGCATCCGGTTTTGCAGGTATTCCGCCGCCGCTTTCGCCAGGTCGTGCATGGTCGTCCCGGGGGTCGCCACGTTCACCACCGTCAGCAGCGCGACACCGATCACGATGATCGACATCACCAGCAGCTTGCCGATGTCCTGCCCTTTCAGGCTGCCGAGTTGGTCCGGATCGCGTGACAGATAGGCCGACGCCGCAAAGAACTCTTCTCCAATCAGCGTGTAGTCGCAGGCCGCCACGAAAAAGGGCAACTGAGCCGGCTGGGCCGTGCCGGCGATCTGAATCGCGCCAATGGTGTTGCCCGTTTCACCCAGCAGCAGCGACTCGGCGTAGAACTGCCCCATATAGAAACACGCCGCAGGCTTCTCGCGCATCATGTACCCACTCAGGTGCGCCACAAACCCAAACTGGTCGTCCGTGACGTAATAGATGCGGTCTTCCTGGTAGGCATCCGGCCGGCCCGCGGCAAGATAGGCCGCCTGCGACGTCTCCCGGGCCGCCGTCATCACCAGCGACCGGCTCGTCGGCACGACGACCGTCGCATCATACTCCGCCGCCTTTTCCGCCACTCGCGACAGCACCGTAATACCGGCGATCGTTTCAATCTCATTCAGATCCTGAACGCCCGTCACAAACAGGCACGATTTCCCCATCTCCGTCGCCCGGCCCACGGCTTCATCAATCGCGTCCAGCGCGCTGATCTTCCTAATCCACATCGGCGCTCCACTGCGGGCCACAAAAATCATGGCGATCACCGATCCGCAGACGAATACGGTGACCACAAAGAACCAGAAGCGGGCGCCGTCAAAGAACTGCTGTGTCGCGACGGCCGCCTGATCGACGTAGACGTAAGGCGATTTTTCACCCGCCTCGTTGACGGAGTATGCCCGTAGCCACACCGGTTTTCCGGTCGGCAGATCGCCGACTTCGCCCCGCAGCACCAGAAGATGCTCGAGATATTCCAATTCCATTGACGCCGGCGGAGACTGGAAATCGACGTTCGGAACCGCAATCGAGGCCGCTTCATGGAACAGGCCGTTTTTCTCAAACGCCCTTTCAATGACGACGCTCGCAGGCGCCGCTGTCGGATCGATGCCGACTTCGACCTGCAATGCGTGTCCACCATCGAACGGCTTATCCGCAACATTGATGAACGACGGCGATTCCGGCGGTGCAGCCAGCGTGTCCGTCGACATCGCCAGCAACAAGACGCCAACACAGAGTCGGGCGACGAATGCAACTCTCTTTTCCTCCTTTACTTCTGTTCGCATTTTGAAATATCGAACAGAAGGAAAAGAGAAGAAGGAGAATGTGCGGCGAGGTTCCTGGAAATCGTGTGTCGTCGTGTCGGCACTTCGTTTTGCCATCTCACCCTCCTGTGATTTCCACATTCGCCCGCGGGACCGTCACGCGCTGACCATCGACGCACGCCACTTCGAGCACCCGCGCCGCCGAACCACTCCCCAGCACCGCCGGCTGATGCGGCAGGGCCGTCACTTTGCCCAGCATGCCGAAATACGGATCCCGGATGATCCGCACCTGCGAACCGACTTCCAGAATGCCGCCGCCGTGGGCCTCCTGAACCTCCCCCCCGCCGGTCGACGCGCCAACCGGAATCACGATCTCCGGCCGCATCACACCCGCCCGGATCTGCGTGGCGCCGTTCACTGAAACATCCGTCCCCACATGTTTCGTGAGGAGTGCAAAGGTGCGGTCGGCCATTGCAATGTCGCCGAACCCCTCGGTGATGATCAGCGTCAGCCCGATCTTCTCCGACCCCGTAATCGCCACCCCCAGATCGTAACCCAGCATGGCTTTCAGGTCGGAGTCGTCAATGCCGCCGCCAATCAGCGCCGCCACGCCCACCTCCACTCCTTTGCGAACCGCGGCTTCATGAATGCGGGCCCCGCCGACAACCACTGCCCCTTTGCAATCGGGAGTGATCCTATCTTCAGTCAGGTCGTCCGCAGGCGAAGCACAGACGCACTTCAGCGGCCCGAACGCTTCCCCCCCGACACCAAAAATCCCCTGCGCAAAGGCGACATCCGCCTCAACAACGACTCCTTCCCCCGGCAGTTCCTCCACCACGGTTCCAGCGACATACGCCAGCACCTGCACTGGCAACGGTTCACCACGAATCATCACCTGGCCGGTCACATCTGAAATCGACTCAATGGAGCCGGACGCCGGTGCCGCGAACTCTGTCTTAAAGAAACCGAACATCCCTTTCGAGCGGGCCAGCGGCTCCCCCTTGACGACGGCCTCCCCCACCCGCTTCAGCATCGCGCTGGCCACTTCGCCCGGCGACAGCGACATCTGATTCGCCAGGTTGACCGGCGTCACATCCCCCGGCATGTAGGTGCGGGCCACCACATCGCGTGCCTTGACCATCGCGCCCGGCTGCACCAGCACATCACCACTGATCGGCAACACCCGGCGCACCCGGTGCCGCATGCGGGGAGAGACGAGCAGTCCAGGGGTATACGCGTGTGCCATTTTCAAAAACTGCGAATGACGGTCATCCTGATTGCAAAGTATGCTGACCGTATCAGGAAATGAGGTGAAACATGAAGGTGCAAACATCGGCAACGGTGAATCGGGGGCAACTCGTCCTCAATCAACCGCTGCCGCTCCCCAACGGCGCACGGGTCCAGGTCACAGTCGAGGCGCAAGTCGAAGACGACTGGCGGGCGCGTTATCGCGCCGGACTCGATGAGCTTCTTCGCCTGAACAGGGACAGGCCCCTGATGGGGGGCATCTATTTCACGAGGGAGGAACTTTATGATCGCGGTTGACACGAACATCCTCGTGTATGCCGCCGATGCCAGCGAACCTGAAAAGCAACGTTTAGCCGTCGAGTTCCTGGAAGACCTCTGGACGGGCAACGACTCGGTCATTTTGCCATGGCAAGTTGCCGTCGAGTACGTCGCGTGCCTGCGCCGATGGGAAGCTCGCGGCCGAATCGAACGCCGCGGCATCTTCTCTCGCTGGCAAACGCTCCAGTAGATGTTTCGCTGCGTGATGCCCTCACCGGAGATTCTGCGATCGTCTTTCAATCTGTCGTCTCGATTCAGCCAGTCGTACTGGGGTAGTCTGCTCATAGCGGCTTGCATCGAAGCAGGTGTCACGACGCTGTATTCAGAAGACTTGGATTCCGGGATGGTCTACGAATCCGTGCGTGTTGCGAATCCATTCCAGCGATAGTCTCCGGCATTCCATTACACGTTCAAAATTCTGGATACAAGTTGAGTGCTCTGGCCCAGCGTGCGGCGGCCTCCCGGCAGCGTTCCCGGTCCTCCGGAAGTTTGAGCGGCCGACCCCGGGCATCGAGAATCACCCCCACCGTCCCGCCCCGAATCTCACGCTCCAGCGTCTTTCCCGGGCCGGCGCCCACATCCACTCCTCGCGCCGGCGTAATCGTCGCCTTCGTCCGCGCGTCTCCAGGCAGAGGGAACAGCTTCAGGTCGCCATACTTCAGCTCGCCGTCTTCGTTCAGCCCGCCCCCTGCGAGGCGATACCGGAAGCAATCGCGTCCCTCCTTCGCCTCTCCGGTCGCTGCAATGCAGGTGCCCAGATAAATCAGGCAGTCGCGTTCGAACACCTCGACGGCCGCCTGCGGATGCACCGACGCCAGCACGCCCAGATGCGGCATCATGAAAATGCTGTCCTTGGCCAGTTCCGTCACTCCTTCCGGTTCAAAGGCATCAATCAGCATCGCGGCCGTCTGCTCCATTCGCGGAGCATGCGACAGCACGCCGCCCGACGCCACGAGCAGATCGAGCTTCATATTGTCGACCACCGACGCTCCGCCCCCCTGCTGCGCGAAGGTGTCGCCAACCGATCGCTGCTGCTGAACTCCCTTCAGCGTGGTCGCAAACTCGCGATGCTGGATGTACGCCAGCCGCAGCGCCTCGCGCGACACCGCCTGCTCGAAAATCAGCGATTCCAGCGTCTGCGGAATGGTGGTCGGCCGGATCATCTTGTTCTTCACCCGGTTCCGCAGCTCCCGCTCGTTCATCTCGATCGGGACCCACCGGAGAATGCTCGGAAAGCCCGCCTCTGAACAGACATTCGAAATCGAATAACTCATCCCCAGGTTGGCGGAAACGGTCCGATTGAAAATCGACTCCCCCCCCTCGCCCGCGAACACGCTGAACACATCCGTCGTCGCCCCGCCAATATCCACTCCGACGACATTGATCCCGCGCTGCCGCGCGATCTGCTGCAGAATGTCTCCCACCGCGCCCGGCGTCGGCATGATCGGCGCATCGGCCCAGCCGATCAGCTTGTCGTACCCGGGAGCATGCGCCATCACGTGTTCGAGAAACAGGTCATGAATCGCATCCCGGGCGGGCGCCAGGTTCTCGCGCTCGAGGACGGGCCGCAGATTCTCGACGATCGACAGTTCCACCACGTCCCCCAGCACCTTCTGAACGTGCGGCACGGCATCCTTGTTGCCCGCGAAAATCACGGGCATGCGGTACTGCCCGCCGAATCGGGGCTGGGGCCGGGCCGGAGCAATGAGTTCGGCCGTCTGCACCACATGCGTCACGGTTCCGCCATCCGTGCCGCCGGACATCAGCATCATGTCCGGCCGCAGTTCGCGAATTCGCTGAATCTGCTCGTGCGGTTTGCGTTTATCGTTGGAGGCGAGCGTGTCCATGACAATCGCCCCGGCCCCCAGTGCGGCCCGCTTCGCGCTGGCGGCCGTCATTTCGCGCACCACGCCGGTCACCAGCATCTGCAAGCCGCCGCCGGCCGACGACGTTGAAATATAGATGTCGCAGCCCCGGTTCCCCTGGGCCGGCCGGATGAGCTGACCGTTCTCATCGACAAGCTGCCGGCCGGCGAGTTCACCCACCTCCGTGGCCGCATTGGTGACGCCGACCGTCACATCGGCCACCGGCTCCTCGACAGTGGTCGGCGCTTCTCCGCGATACGTCTGGCGGTAATGTCCATCCACCTTCTCGATCAGGATCGCCTTCGTCGTCGTGCTGCCGCAGTCGGTTGCCAGAATGACGTTGAGGTTTTCCGGAGACGGCAACGGCATGATCGTTCTGGCAATCCCTGCAATTCACGAGGTCAATCGAGTGGTCCGTGCGCATCCCGATGGTAGCGGGAAACGTACGACCTTTGGAGATCACACCGACCCTGAGCGCCGCTTCTCGACGTCCGGTTCGCTCCTCTACCGCGAAGTCGATTCATTCCGGCCTTCAATCATTTCGACCGCCAGCGTGGCGGCCTCTTTCACGTCCCCCTGCTGCTCAAACGCAATCTTCTGCAGCTTTGGCAACGCCGGACGCGCCGCGCCGCCAATCTGCCCCAGCAACTGGGCAATCGGCCGCACCACTTCGCCGTCGGCGTCGTCCAGGGCCAACGTCAGTCGCGGAACGAGATCCGAAGCCGAGTCCCCCAGAATCGAAAGATTCGTCGCCGCCAGCCGACGCAGTTCCGGATCGCTGGAATCCAGCAGCTCCAGCAGGGTCGCCTTCGCCCGCTCCTGGTGGGTGGAGAACGAGGCCAGCGCCGCGGCCGATGTCGCGCGCACAAACGCAGACTCGTCCGACAATGACTTCAGGAGCTGCGGAACCGCCGGCTCACTCACGGCGCCCAGCAGCGACAGGATCGACGCCGCCTGCTCGCGGCGGGAGACATCGCTCGATTCAAGTTCCTTTTTCAGCACGGGAACTGCTTCCGCCCCCGCTTCCACCAGCGACAGATGGGCCGACTCCCATTTTTCGGCGTCCAGGTTCGGCTCAAACAGTTTCTCAAACGCGGCCGCGAGTTCCGGTTTGACCTCGTCGGCCGCAAACGGCGCCATGATGGCCAGGGGCAATTCGCCGAACGGCGTTGCCGGCGGCAGGTCTTCAATCACCTGTCCGGCCGGAATCAGCGGCAGAACGGGCGGCTCCTCCGTCATGGCGAGCACTGCCGGGGGTTCCATCGCCGGCGGTACCGTTCGCGACTGCCCGGGATGCGCCGACGGCGCGGCGGGGGTGTCCACCACAGGTTCCGGGGCCGATTTCTGACAGCCGCTCCAGCAGACCAGAACCATCCCGATGGCAAACCAGTTTCGAAGACGCATGTGGAGTCCTTTCCGGGCGGAGTTCAGGTCGGCTGCGGATCCCGTGCCGTGTGAATGAGCATGATCTTCTGCCAGATTTTCCGGGTCAGCCCCGATGTCAGGTCTTCCAGGTCGTTCACCGCGCTCACCGCAGCGGAGTCTTCGAAGTTCTGAACGTACAGGGCCGCAACCTTTCCGCACAGTGATAGCATCTCTGTGCAGTAATCAAGATAGCGGCTGAGCTGGAATTGAGTCATCGTCCGTTTTGGCGACGACTCCGTAGCAGCCCCATTTTGCAGCATCCGCTCGGGATCTTTCGTCAACTGGTGCATATCGATGATGTGCGACAGCGACCGTAACTCGTGAATTGCCTTCAGGGCCCGGCGACGTTTCACCCGCACTTCGATCGTGAACAGGAACAGGATCAGCGCGCCCACCAGCACCGTCGCGTTGAACCCGGCCTCCAGAATCTGGATCGCCTGCCCCCCTTCCAGTTCATCTTTCCGGAAATGGATGTTTTTGACCGCCAGCACAAACAGCACCACAATCGCGGCAATGGCCGTCCCCAGCACGCCGCGGAGCACCGGCATCGGCGCGCTGATTGCCGCCGACCGCACCTTCGCCCGCCGCGCGATCTCCAGCAGTTGACCGCTGCAATTGTTCAGCCCCGCGGTTGGAAATCGCTCCCGCACCCGCCGACACAACTGGTCCGCTGTTGCGACGATCAAATCGGGATCGAGCTGTGAATAGTTCGAGCGGCCGTGGTCAGAATCCTGAAGCTGGGCCGGGGGACAGTTCTTCACCGGTTCATCCGCCACCTTCTGACTTGGGTTCTCAGCGCCGCGCCCCCCTTCGGCGTCCGGCAAATGTCCCGATTCTCGGCCGCCAGCGGATCGTTCGCTTTGCACCTCTGGTCCTCCCGGTTTTCGGGCCTGGCTCCACACACTGCAGAACGTCACGTGACCGGCTGCGGATCACCACCCGACCCGTCCCCGATAAAATCCGCCAGAATTGCAGCGGCCAACCCCAAAAAACAACTTCGGCAACGGCCCGAACGCGCATAATCTGCTCAGGGCGGACCGTTGTCCCGGCCCCGCGTCCGGAACTGCCGTGATCAGTCACCCCTCCGCTGCCGCCACCCGTCGCGAGCCTCCGGCGCTCCGCCGGCTGGTGCTGCATCTCGACCTGCGGGCGGTCCCCCTGCCCGCCGCCACGCTTCCACTGAACTTCAGCTGGGAAGCCTGGCGGGACGACCGGGCCCTTGCCCACGCGGCGATCCTCTTTGAAGGCTTTCGCAACGGAACCGACGCTCGATTCATGCGGGCCCTGTCGACGCTCGAAGGCTGCTACGACCTGATTACGGCCACGAGTTACCACCAGTACTTCGTGCCAGAAGCCACCTGGATGGCGGTCCACCTCGGCTCCCGGGGGACCAGTCTTCCAGCGGCGACGATTCAGGTCATTGGCTCGCTCGCCCGTGCCGCCCGCATCCAGAACATCGCGGTGCTCCCGGAGTTCCGCGGACGCGGCATCGCCCGGGCGATGCTCGTCCGCTGCCTGCGCAGCTGCCGGGCCCTGGGCTACGAATTGGCCGAACTGGAAGTGACCGCCACCAACACGCCCGCCGTGGAACTCTACCGCAGCCTCGGCTTCACGCTCCGCAGGGTGTATGTGCACGAGGCCGAAGCGCCCTGAGCCTCGGCTCGCGGCCGGGAATGTGGAAACAGTCGGCCGCTGAACTCGAAAACACCGTGCTCATTCGTTAGGGTCGCCTCTTCGCAGCGAGGCTCGCCGCCAGTCGGTCGGGCAGAACGTTCAGTTTCTGGATTCACATGAGCAGCACGCATTTCGACCTGGTCGTCATTGGTGGCGGTCCGGGCGGGTATATCGCGGCAATTCGCGCCGCACAGCTGGGAAAGTCGGTCGCCTGTGTGGAACTGGAGTCGGCCCTCGGCGGCGTCTGCCTCCGCGTCGGCTGCATCCCGAGCAAAGCCCTGCTCGAATCGAGTCACATGTACGAGGCGGCGAAGCACCAGTTCGCCGGCCGCGGCATCAAGGTCGCCAGCGTCGAACTCGACCTGCCCGCCATGATGGAACACAAGGCCGGCGTCGTCAAAGCCCTCACCGGCGGCATCGACGGCATCTTCAAAAAGCGGAAAATCACCCGCCTGAAAGGCCGTGCCCGGCTCGATGGCCCCGGACGTGTCACCATCGAAGGAAAAGACAACCAGTCCATCACGGCCGAGTACATCATTCTCGCGACCGGCAGCTCGCCCGCCACTCTGCCGGGCATCGAACTCGATGGCGACCGCGTCGCATCCAGCACCGAAGCCCTGGCCTTCACCGAGGTCCCGAAGCACCTGGTGGTGATTGGAGCCGGATACATTGGCCTCGAAATGGGGACGGTCTGGCGCCGGCTCGGCGCTGAGGTCACGGTCCTCGAATATCTCGATCGCATCCTGCCGGGCATGGATTCCCAGGTCGCGACCGATGCTCTGAAAATCTTCAAAAAGCAGGGGCTGAAGTTCCAGCTCGGCTGCAAAGTCACGGGCGTCACGAAGACCAAATCTGGCGTTGAAGTCCAGATTGACGGGCAGCCCGCCGTCCAGGGCGATCGCGTGCTGGTCTCTGTGGGACGAAAGCCCAACTCGCAGAACCTGGGACTCGAGACCGTGGGAGTCGAAACGGATAAACGCGGCTTCATCACCGTTGATCCCAATTTCAAGACCTCCGCTCCCGGCGTGTACGCCGTCGGCGATGTCATCGGCGGCGCCATGCTGGCCCACAAGGCCGAAGAGGAAGGGGTCGCCTGCGTCGAGTACATCTTCAAGGGGCACGGCCACGTCAATTACGACGTCATCCCCGGCGTCGTGTACACCGATCCGGAAATCGCCACTGTGGGCGCCAGCGAGGATCAGCTGAAGCAGAAGGGAGTCCCTTATCGCAAGGGGCAGTTCCCCTTTCTGGCCAACGCCCGGGCCCGGGCCAGCGGCCAGATGGACGGCTACGTGAAAATCCTCGCTCACGAGGAAACCGACCGCATCCTCGGAGTTCACATCATCGGTCTGCATGCCGGCGAGCTCATCGCAGAAGCCGCGGCCGCCATCGAATTCGGCGCCAGCAGCGAAGACCTCGCCCGCACCTGCCACGCCCATCCGACGCTGGCTGAGGTCACCAAAGAAGCCGCTCTGGCCGTCGATGGCCGGGCACTGAACATCTAGAACATCTTCAGAACTGGTGTGCAGGCCTCCGCAGGCGAACGCCGGACATCCACGAGCCCGAACGCGTCCAATCGCCTGCACAGGAACCATGCAAATGGTCTGAGTCCGCCATGATCCCCGGCTTCTCCAACGAAGCCGGGGATTTCTTCGTGCGCATATCGTTGGCGCGCGGACCATTCGCGCCCCAGGCATCGCTTTCTCAATCGGCCGGGCTCGCAGCACCATCCTTCTTCGCAGAGGCGTTTCTCCAGCTTCGCCATCTTGCGCCACACGAACGCCAGGCACAGACGTTGCCTTGCGACGTCAAGAACCATCCAAAGCGTTACATCGCGCCAGCTCGCGCTTCCGATACCGATGGCAGGAACCTGATGGACGTACTCGGCCACCCCCGGACTGGGGTGATGCCTCCGAATTCTTCCAGAATTGGTGAATGGACTGCCATGCCCATCACAAAGAAACTGCGAGTCTGGGTCGTCGGGCTCGCCGCCTTCACAGGCTGCTACTCGCTCCAGGAATGCATCGACGAACAGATCGCCGGATGCTGCAACGCACACAAGGCCAAAATGGCCTGGTGTGCCTGCCGGCCGAACTATGTCGACTGTCAGGAAAACCTCTGGGACTTCGGAGCCGGCTTCCGCAAGGGCTACGAGGATGTTCTGAACGGGGCCAACACCTGCACGCCCCCCTTCCCGCCCCGCAGCTACTGGGGAATCTGCCACCAGAACGACTACGGCCGCTGCACCGCAGCCGCCTGGTTTGACGGCTACCACCATGGCGTCGCCGTCGCACTCGCCGACGGCTACGGCGGCTACAACGAACTGTCGTACTCCGGCGCCATGTACCGCAACTGCGGACCGAAACCGGTGCACATCGACCTCGAAGCCTACAAGGCCTCGCAGAACGGGATGCATGTCCCCGCGACAATGCCCCACGGTCTGCCGCCCATTCCGGAAACGATCCCGGGCGCGATGCCGTCTTACCCGGCCATGCCCGATTACTCGCCGAACACGCTTCCTGCGCCTCCGGAGGAAAACGTGCCGATGGCGCAACTGCAGCCGCCGCTGCCCATCCAGTAAGCACGCTTCTCAAGCCCCAGGCCCATCCGTACACCGCGACCGCGACCAGTCACAGGAGTCGTTCTCATGTCTCTTCGATGCTTACTGCCGGCGATGCTCTACGCCGTCGCCCTCGCGGGCTTTGCGGGCCTCCCCGGATGCACCTCGCTCAACCTCGCCTGCGATATTCCGGCCATCCCGGTCCGGAAGATCCCGCGCAACCTGCTCGGTCGCCCGCGGGCCGACATGCAGGACCTGTCCTTCACCCGCCTTCGGCAGAACCCGGTCGAGACCTACCAGATCGGGCCGGGCGACGTCCTCCTGCTGCATGTGCCCGGCGTCTATCCGGAAATCGTCTCGTCGGCGGAACAGATCACCGTCCGCAATGAAGAACGGCTCGTCTTTCAGGTCGACACCAATGCTCCGCCGGCCGAAGGCGTGCCCATCATCGTCCGTGCGGACGGCTCGATTGCACTGCGGTCCATCGAGCCCATCCAGGCCAGCGGCCTGACGCTCGAGCAGCTGTCCGAAGTCGTTCGTCGTGCCTACCTCGACACCAACATTCTCAAGGCCGGCAACGACCGCGTCCTGGTCAACATCTACTCCCGCCGCAAGTTCCGCATCATGGTCATGCGGGAAGACACCGGCAGCGGAGCCACCAATACCGGCGGCAAGGGCGTCGTGATCCAGACTGCACTGAAGAAGGGGAGCGGCACGACCGTCGAACTTCCCGCCTACGAAAACGATGTCCTCCACGCCCTCACCGAAACCGGCGGATTGCCGGGCCTTGATGCGGCCAACGAGGTCGTCATCATCCGCGGCGGATTCACGGACGGACGGGCCTACGACCAGATCGTCGCCCAGATCCTCAGCTGCCGGCAGCCCTGCGAATGCCCGCCGGTCGTTCCCGATCCGCCCAACGTCCTCCGCATTCCGCTCCGGTTCTACCCCGAAAACGTCCCGCTGTTCACCGAAGAAGACATCATCCTCGAAGAAGGCGACGTGGTGTATGTCCCCGGCCGTGAAACCGACAAGTTCTACACCGGCGGCGTGCTCCCCGGCGGCGAACACCTGCTGCCCCGCGACTACGACCTCGATGTGCTTGCCGCCATCGCAGTGTCGGGCGGGCCGGTCGGCGGGGCCGGCAGCGGCCTGAGCGGAATCGGCGGCCAGGGAGGCGGAGGTGGATTCGGCGGCGGCGGCGGCGGACAACGCGGCGGCCTGCCCCCGACCAACCTGATCGTGGTCCGCAAGCTCCCCTGCGGCGGACAGATCCCAATCCGAATCGACCTCAAGAAGGCTCTGATCGACGATCAGGAACGAATCCTTGTGCAGCCCGGAGACACCCTGATCCTCAGGTACACGATCGGCGAAGAAGTCTTCAACACCGCCCTCGGTCTCCTGCAGTTCAACTGGCTCTTTGGAAACGGACTGAACCGCTAGACCGCCGCACGATGATCTGACGCACGGCCGACGCCTGTCGGCCGTGCGTTTTTTTGTTTCCAGACCCCCACGCCGATTCCCTACGACCGGAACGACTCTCCCCTGCCGCCGGGTGAGCGCTCCGATTTCAAGACGACCAACGATCGTGGCCGCGAACATCCCCGGGAGAACCCTAAGCTTCAGGTAGAAAACTCGAACTGTCCGACAACCGGCGCCAATTCGACCGCGACTGCCCGATGACATCGTCCACCGCCCAGACGCCAGGGCGTCCGCTGATCAGCGCGACATCGATCCTGATCCTCAGTGCCTTTCTCGTGGCGGCGCCATTGGCCGAGCTCGCGACGGAAGAACTCTCGCCGCTGATCGTCGGCTGCGGGCTCGTGGGCCTGCTCGCCTACATTGGGCTGCAGATCGCCGCGGAGCGCCGGGAACATCAGGGCCGGGTCGACGGGCAGAATCGCGCCCACAACCGTCTGCACAAACACCTGGCCACGCCCCTGATTCCACCGCTGTCGCTCGACTTCGATGGCGACCCGCTGGCCGAGTTGCTGGCCGCACGCGGCGGGACTCCCCCGGCTCAGCCGTCGCTCTCGGCGCGGTCCCGGACGAACTGAGCTGCCAGTCAGATCGGCTGAAACGCCAGCGTCGAAGCGCACAGCGTGCCGGCGGTCGGGCTCTGCTCCGGTGCGTCCGCAAGAATACGCAGCCAGACGGCGTCTTCGCCCACCCGGCCTGTCACGCTGATGTGCTGCCCGAGATCGTCGTTCCGCCCCAGCCGAGCCGTCTGCCAGGTGAAGGTTTCAACTTCATCAAACAGAGTGGGCAGCGACGGCAGATCGACGTGGAACGGAAGCACCAGCGTCTCGCCATCGCGAACGCCGCCGACCACTTCCACCCGCATCACGAAGACCGTGATTTCCCAGCAGTCCTGCGCGACATGGTAGTGGCAGCCCAGGGGCGCGTTGTCGTACGACCGGACCATGGCGGAAATGTCCCGGACGAATCGATCCAGCCAGCGCGGTGGGGCCCCCATGACTTTCACATACTCCAGACAGCAATGGAATGGCACACGTCTCCGAGTGGGCCTCCTGACCAGGTCGGAGCGCGTCTCTGCGCATCCCATGTTGCAAAGTTGCAACACAGGTGCCAAAAGCCTCGCGATCGCTCCCGATCCCTGGAATCCACACCGAACCGCCCGCAACTGCCGCGAATTGCCGACCGACCGTCGCAACCGGCCACATGATCTCCGCAGCGAGGTTCAGAGGATGAAACACCACTGTTCAGACCGCTGAGCATGTGAATTGACAGGCCACGGGCAGCGGAACTCCCGCATCAACCACCCTGGCCGCCGCGCGAGCACCGGACCGACAGGGACTCCGTAACCCCTGTTGACCCTTCCATTTCCACAGTGATAGAACCCGAACCGCGCCCTGCGCGGAGCGATTTCGCCACCCCTTTTTTGCACCGGAAGCCTTCCGCAACCGGTCAACTGCTGGAGCGACGGCCATGTGCGGCATTGTCGGATACGTTGGCAAACGGAACAGCACTGAGTTCCTGCTGGAGGGCCTCCGTCGCCTCGAATACCGCGGCTACGACAGTGCCGGCATCGCAGTCGCCCAGGCCAATGGCGGCATCCATGTCCGGAAGAAGGCGGGCCGGGTCCAGGAACTCACCGGCCTTGTCGAAGACAGCCCGGTCTCCGGGAATGTCGGCGTCGGCCACACCCGCTGGGCCACGCACGGCGAAACCACCGATGTCAATTCCCATCCGCACGTGGGGGGCAACGGCAACGTCGTCCTCGTTCATAACGGCGTCATCGAAAACTACACCTCTCTGCGCAGCCAGTTGCAGGCCATTGGCTACATCTTCCGCACCGCGACCGACACCGAGGCCGTTGCGCATCTCGTTTCCCACGAACTCGATGAACTGACGCTCATCGGCGAGGACGCCGCAGACCCCGAAACATGCGTCCGAGCGGTCGAAAACGCTGTCGTGAAGCTCAAGGGCACCTACGGACTGGGGATCCTCTTCGAAGCCCATCCGGACATGATCGTGGCGGCCCGGAACGGCAGCCCGCTGGTCATCGGGGTCGGCAAGGGCGAAAACTTCGTCGCCAGCGACGCCAGCCCCCTGGTGGGACATACCAACGAAGTCGTCTATCTCGCCGATCACGAGCTGGCCGTGGTGCGTGCCGACTCCTTCGAAGTCCGCCATCGAGACTCCGGCCGACGCGACCCTTCAATCCACGTCATCGAGCATGCCGCCGAAGACATCGGCCTCGGCGGGTTCGAACACTACATGCTCAAGGAAATCTTCGAGCAGCCGCAAACCATTGAAAACGCCATGCGCGGACGGCTCGACGACGAAGAAGCCACCGCTCACTTCGGCGGCCTGAACCTCACCCCCCAGCAGCTGCGCCGCATCAATCGCATCGTGCTGACCGGCTGTGGCACCAGCTGGCACGCCGGCCTGGTTGGCGAATACCTCATCGAGGAATTCGCCCGCCTGCCTGTCGAAGTGGAATACGCCAGCGAGCTGCGTTATCGCAATCCGCCGCTCGGCGAAGGGACGATGGTATTTGCGATCACCCAAAGCGGAGAAACCGCCGACACCCTCGCCGCGATGCGCGAATGCAAACGCAAGGGCCTGCCCTCGCTGGCGATCTGCAACGTGGTCGGCTCCACCATCGCCCGCGAAGCCGATGGCGGCGTGTACCTGCATGCCGGCCCGGAAGTCGGCGTCGCATCGACCAAAGCGTTCACCTCCCAGGTGACCGTTCTCACGCTGCTCAGCCTGTTCCTCGGCCGCATGCGAAACCTGTCATTCCAGGCCGGACAGCGCATCATCTCCCACCTTCGCGCCATGCCCGAGGTGGTGACACGCGCCCTCGACTGCAACGCCGCGGTCCAGGACGTCGCCCAGAAGTATTTCGAGGCCCGGAATGCGCTCTATCTCGGCCGGCTGTATAACTTTCCGGTGGCGCTCGAAGGCGCTCTGAAGCTGAAGGAAATCAGCTACCTCCACGCCGAAGGCTACCCGGCGGCCGAAATGAAACACGGTCCGATCGCCCTGGTCGATCGCGAAACTCCCAGCATTTTTGTGGTCCCGCGGGGACATATTCACCCCAAGGTGATCAGCAACATGGAAGAGATCAAAGCCCGCAAGGGGCCGATCATCGCGATCGCCTGCGAAGGGGACGAGAAGGTCGCCGACATCGCTGACGACGTCATCTTCGTGCCCGATGTCGAAGAGTACCTGCAGCCCCTCGTCACTGCCGTTCCGCTGCAGTTGCTCGCGTACCACATTGCTGTTCTGCGCGGCTGCAATGTCGATCGTCCCCGCAATCTCGCGAAAAGCGTGACGGTCGAATAACCCGAGCGTTCAGGTCGCACGCCCCCCGGGCTGGGGGGCGCGGCCTGCCTCCGGGCAAACCCGGAATCGGCGGTTTCTGCCACGCCGCTGAACTTCTGCTTCCCCGCATTACCAGAACCGCCCCGCTTCCGCCGATCTCTTGAGCGGTCTGGACCTGCCGGAAATCGCGTTCCTATAACGCGCGCCCCATCCCCGCCTCCCTTCGCGACGCCGTCCCCCGGCGTCGCAGGAAACGGGCAACGGCGTTCTGCCATCCGCTCGGATTGCCGCAGGACTGCCGTTCACCTCACGTCGTTCGTCGCCAAATCGGTCCCGCTATGAAATCGCGAGTTCTCGGACTGGCATGCGCCGCAGGGCTGGCCGCTGGCTGCCAGTCGCCGGCAGCGCAAGCCCTCAGCCGTTACGAGGCGTCCAAGGAAGGCGCGGGCGACATTGCCCAGGTTTCTCACGAAACCCCCGCGGGCTTGCCCGGCGCATCCCGACGACGGGCCGAGTCCGACACGTCCTCCTTCGCGGTCGCGTTCGAGGCCGGAGAAAAAGCACTGCAGCAGTTCTACTCGGGACGCCACGACAAGCCGGCTCACCTGGAGCGGGCCCGGACCAGTTTCGAGTCCGCCGCCAGGGCCAATCCGGCATCGGCCGCGGCCCATCACCGGCTGGCCATCGTCGCCGATCTGCAGGAACGCTTCCGCGAGTCGGAGAACCACTATCGAACCGCGATGACGCTCGACCCGGGCAACTCGAACATTGCCGCAGACTTCGGCTGGTCCTGCATTCTGCAGGAACGCTGGGGCGATGCGGAAAACTCCCTGCAACGGGCGTTGCAACTCGACCCCACATCCACCATCGCCCGCGACCACCTCGCCCGATGCCGACAACTGCAGTCCGGCGCGTCCTTCGCTGCCGCCGATCGCAATGCGGCCGGAGAGATGTCCGCGAATCGTCCCGCGGCCGTGAGCCAGGAACGCCTGCAGGGGCTGCCGCCTCAATCGCCGCCGTGGCAGCCGCAGAGAGCCGTCGCCCAACCGGCCATCCCTCCCGAGCACATGGGTGAATACCTCCGGCACCAGATCTCGCAGGTCGATCATGCGGGCGCTTCACAACATCACGGACAGCCGCTGACCATCGGACCACGCAACAGCGGTGATTCCGGTTACGGCCAGCAGTCGCCGGCATCGTTGCCGCCGCAATTCGCTCCGCAGCAGCCGTACGCAACGCAGCCGGAAGTCCCGCCGCAGTACGCGCAGTCGCAGCCGCGGCCTTCGATGCAGTTCGATGCAGCGTCTTACAGGGCGCCTGCAGCCGCTCCTCCGTATTATCGCGACGACGTTCAGCAACCGCCGGAACTCGAGTTTCGCGGCCACCCGGCCCCGCCGCTCGACGACGCCAGCCGTGAGCCCGGCAGCCAGCGTTACTTCGCGCACTACGAGCCAAATGCCGCCGCACAACGTCCCTCACAGCCCGCCCAGCACGCCACACCGCATTTCCCGCACGGAAATATGGCGTCTGGCCCTCCCCGCAGTTCGCAGCAGAACCAGGCGTGGACGCAACGGCCACAGCCCGGCAACGAAATCCAGAGAACACAGGGAATCGAGCCGCCCGGCCATCCGGACCACGCCTTGTACCAGGCCCGGCAACCTCAGCCTGGCAGCACCGTCCCTCCACAGGGATTCGGACCGCCGCAACAGCCGCCGCAGTCCGATCCCCGGCAGGCGGCAGCCGACCTGGAAGCGACGCGTCGCAACGCCGCGCTGATGGGACTGGGACTTGGCCCCGGGCAGTATTTCCCGTCTCTCGAACAACCGGCCGATCGCATGTCGCCCGGGTCGAACTCGCACTGGAACGGCGGCGTGTTCCCCACGCCTCCCGTCTACTCCCGCGACCTCACTCCTCCACCAGACCTCCGGCAGAATCCGTCGCTGTTCGATCAGCCAGCCATGGCCCCCCCTACAAACAACATGGGACAGACGCTCCCCGGAGGCGCGTCCAGCATGCTCACTCCCGGGTCTGTGAACGATCCGCAATCCCGCTTTCAGCAGAACCAGGTCAACCCGGCTGCGGCACAGATGCCGCAGATCTCCAGCCCCACAAATTACTGGAATCAGAACGGCGCGCCCGCTGGCATGCAGGGCTACGACGATTCCAGGCGGGCGGCGGATCGCCAGTTGCAGCAGACGCTGCAAAGCACGTGGTCCGGCACACCCTCCAGCGCCATCCCCTCGCCGTCGAGCGGAGTGACCATGCAGCAACCCGCGCCCCCGTCGCAGATGATGCACGAGAGCTGGGGCCGGCAGCCTGTGGCGCCGGAACCGTACCCTCAGGCGGCACGCCCCCAGTCTGCCCCACGCGGTTACGAACAGGGCCTGCCTGCGGTGAACCCGTCGCCGGGACGCGCCGGGCCGGCCCCCCAGAATCCGTATCCGCCCGCCGGGCAGGTCGCGCCCCCCGTCTATCGCGACGGCGTGGTCATTCCTCAACAGTACGGACAGCGAGGTTATTGACGACTGAGCTGTGCCCGACCACACCGACCGGGCCGTTCATGCCTCGCCAGCGAGCCGGATGTGGCGTCGCGCGACCTCCTGGCCGTCAATCCGCATGACGAACGAATAGTCGCCCGGCGCAAACGACTCATCCAGGTGATACGTCACGTTGCCGCGCAGATTCTCACGCGGCACGACCACGCCCCCGCGCCGGATGATGCGATCGTCCGCGTCGCGGACCTGCACTTCGACGAACAGGTCTTCGTGCGCCGGCTGCAGCGCACACTGCACGATCGCTTTTTCGCCGTGCCGGAAATGTCGCCGGCGATCCATCAGCACATCCCCCAGCAACTCCGTCCCGACATCGAACGAGAACATCTTGTCGACGGGCTCGATGCGCTGGGTCTCAGTCAGCAGTTCCTGCATGCGGGCGGGTTCCAGGGGCTGGAGCACGTACCGTCCTTCCGGACGCCGCTCGCCGTACACATCGGACAGGTGCTCAAGTTCAATCGCCCCCAGCGCCGCGACCGCCGCCACGGTGCCGAATGCCGCCAGGTTGCCGGAAGCCGTCACCCGCGGAGGGGTCCAGTTTCGTAGCCCGCGGATGCGCAGCAGTACATCGCCGATGGCCGGAATCTGACGGCCCCAGCGCCGCATTCGCCGGCCCAGCGCCTGAAAATCGGCTTCGTTGAACAGGGCGAGGTACAGGGTGACATAAATCACCGGGAACAGAATCAGCCCCAGCAGCAGCGTTGTCATCAGGTGGAAGACGTAGCCGAAACCGATCGCCAGCAGGCGACCATAGCCGCGCCAGCACAGGCACAGAAACGTGATCTCCCAGACAATCACCAGATACGAGGAGACGACCAGCCAGGCCGGAAACAGGCTGAGCCATTCCCCCACCGGGTTCGCGAAGTTTGTGTTCGTCAGCATCCAGTAGGCCATCTGGTCGCCGCTGAAGTAACCGGCCGTGTGCATTTTCGTGACGGCCGCCCCCAGGTAGATGATTCCGACCAGCAGGGCGATGAGCCGTCGCGGCCAGACCGGCGACTTCGGCAGGCCGCTTTCGCCCGGCCAGGGACGCCCCGCCCCCGGGCGACGTTTCAGCCACGCGTCGACGGACCAGACATCGCCGCAGCGCGAGACCGTCAGCAGCAGCAGCACATGCGACAGAATGACCGTGAACTTGGTCATGGTGGAAATCGAGTCGATCAGCGTGAACCACGTGTACAGCACCGTGCAGATCGCCAGCGAGATGCGGGTCTGCCAGCCGATGCACGCCGTTACGAGCGCCACCGTCAGCACGGCGTACAGGCCGACTGCCAGCGTGGCGGAGGGAACGGGCAACAGCCCCATGTGAAAGTAATTCTCCCACAGCGGCGCGGGGGCGCCGTCCTGCGAGTACAGCAACCGCACATAGGGCCAATGCTGCACGATGAGAATCAGCTGGATGGCCGGAATCGCCATCCGCAGCAGGGCCAGCGCGTAGGGAACTTCCTCGGCAAAAAAGAAGTCCGTGATCCGTTCACGCAGTGATCGGTCGTGCTGCGTCGCCAGTGACATCGTCTGCTCCCCTTCCGTGGGTCATCTCTGCAACAATCGGGGCGGGCAGGCCCCGGGGATTCTGCCCGGCGCGCGTCAATGCGACGAGCCCGCATCGCCAGCCGCGGGCGGACCATACCCTCCCACAGGGACGACGACCGTCGGGCTGCGCGAGTACTGGTCCACGGTCATAAAGGGCGTGCTGACCTTCATATCCTTCTGCAGCCGGGGGTTGTCGCCCAGGGCCTGTGCCATCAGCCAGTTCGTCCAGCTGGGGTTCGATGCGATGCACTCGCCAGTCCCCTCAAAGGCCGACCGGATTCGTCGGTAATAGCGGGGCTCGCGCGGTTCCTCGAAGCGCCGGGCCCAGAGATGGTCCGGCAGGTTGTATTTCTTGGACCACGCCTCCTCGATGACCAGATACCGGACGAACGGCTCGTGCTCGGTATGCCGCGCAACGTTTTCGGCCAGCGCCATCGAATGCAGACCATAGGTGTCGTAGTGCCGGCGGTCAGGCCCGCCGTAAACGCACACCTCGCCCCACGGCGGGGATCCGACGTCGTAATACGCTCCGCTTTCCCCTTCGGCGAGAATCTGCGTGCGGCTTTCCCACCCGGTCCAGCCGCAGTACATGTCCCAGACGATGTAATACATGCCGACGTGGGCGTAGGTTTTGTAGCCGACGGTATGAGCACTGAGGCCGTAGCCCAGGACCGCGAGATAACACACGATAAAACAGGCCGCGATGCGACGCGCCATGATCCGTCCCCTCCCTGGAACCGGCCGACGGCCAGAAGCGGCCTCATTTCCGCTCGCTCCGCCCCGATCAATCGGCGGGATGATGCGGCGGAATTGCAAAAACGGTCAAGAGCAATCGACAGGCCGGGAATTGGGCACTCGCGAGGATTGCGCTGTGGCGGCCCGAAGGGTCCGAAATTCAGGGAATTTGAGTGAGCGTTGCAAGCAGTGCACGACTTGTGCGTCAGCGCGACAACTCGCGCCGGGCGCGGGGTCAACGCTGGTCTCCGCTACGCCCGCAACCCGAGACAATCCCACTTGTACGCCGCACGTAGTAGCTCGCCTTTGGCGTGGTGACTTCTGCATTGGCCTCTCCTCCAGACGCGTCGCGGTTGCGCGGAAGAGGGAGGCAAGCAGTTTCCGATCGGCCCGCCTCAGGGCCCGCCGAGGCCGCCCAGACCGCTCGCGCCAAAGAACTGTGGATGCGGTCCGCGAATGTACGATCCATAACCATCCGGCCACGCCTTCTCGGCGAGTTCGCGCAAGAAGTTGTCGATTTCCTTGTGCACGCGAAGGGTCTGCCGAATCGCCAGTACGGCGGTCGGCGAGGGTTTCGTCGCCTCTCGTTTGTTAAGTTCTTCGAGGAACTTGTTAACCAGCGACTCGGTCCCCGCCATCTCCGATGGCGGCATTGCACCTCCCATCTGGAAGAAACCGCCGCCGCCGAAACCTCCAGCATTCCTCTGCAGGTCGTACGGAGCCTGATCCCCAACTGAGATCTTCTCAATGAGAGGCAGTGCACCGTCGGGCAAATTTGCCCACGATTCGACAGCGACAAATCGAGGAATGATCACCTGCAGTTCGCCAGCCAGCCTGTCGGTCATGCGGTAGTAGCGCACTTCCACCTGGTTGGCATCCGGTTCAGGCCGCGGCGGACGCATCCGGACTGTGTTTCGATGATCGTTCAACAGGCGGTTGACCGCCTGGAGTCCGGACCGCGTTTGTCGGACAACGACCCGCTGGCCAGGTATGGGCGTGGCTGAACCGCCCTCGCCATCAATGTTCACCCAGGGTTCTGATGTCCCCGCTTCGATCAGGTTCACCACCTGCCACATTTCGTCCTGTGAAACGAGGTCCGAAACGTCAAAGATTTCAACGTTCCAAATCGTTTCTACCTTTTCGCGTGTGGTGATCTTGAGAACACCATCTTCAGGGATCGCGGCCAGCTCCGTGCCGTCAACATCGGCTAAGAGAATCTTGAAAACTCGCTGCAAAGGGTTTGCGGGGAGGGAGAGTGAGATCTTCTCCCCGCCCGACAGGCCCGAGTTGACCAGTTCGGTGCGGTCGAGGACAATCGGAATCTCAATCTGATGTCCCAGATCTTCTAGGACTTCCGTCAGTTCTTTGTCGTGGAAGTCGCAGGTCACGCTCGCCGCAAGTCCGCTGTGGATCTTGCGGTTCAATTCCGGCTGGTCGATCGCAATCCGGCGTCCCAGAGTTCTCATTCCTTCGAGGAGCGAAAGGACTTCGAATCGACCGTGCTGGGTTTGCGCAAACGTCAAGCGGGTTCCCAGCGGAATCATCGTCCCGCCATCGCCGTCGATATCCATCCACGGACCAGACGAATGATGCTGGAGGACATTGATGATGTCGCTCATGGCGTAGCCATCGTCCAGCAATTCGGAAACATCTACAGTCTGTGCACGGACGAGCGTGTCTGCCTTCTCGCGCGTGGTGAAGTAGATGATCTCATCATCAAGGTCCCAAGCCATCTCGGTGCCAGCGACATTTTCGAAGGCGCGATCCATCACCAGGTAAATCGGTGCATGGAACGTCTTCAGATTCAGCACCGCGTCAGGACCGATCCCCGCGTTGGTTAGTTCCGCCATATCTAGAATGACCGGGTAACCCGTTAGCTCCTGAACAGACTTCGCAAACGCTCGGAGTTCGACATCGTTCAGATCAATGTCGAACGATTTCCGGAGAGACTCGGGCAAATAGCGGGAGCGATCGATGTAGATGATCTCGCTTTCGGCCTGCCCGCTTTCTGATTTCTTTTCCGCGTCCTGCGCGATCAAGTTTGTCGCGGAGCCCTGTCCCGGTCGCTGATCGGGCCAGAAGGCCGTGGTCGCAAGAATCGCCAGTGCGCTGGCGGCGGCCGTGGTGAGTGCTCCGGTCATCATGCGTCTCCGCGTTCGTTGTCGGACTAACTGATTGAGCCTTCCCGCAAACTCGCCCGCGTCGTCGAATTCATCCAGCGCCTGTTTGACCGCGTCGTCGCGCGACACACCCATGCCCACCAGTTCGCTGTAGCGCTCTTCCAGGTGGTCGCAGATTTCGTCCGCGACGGCGCCCGTTTCCTTGGAGGAGAGCTTGAGAAGCTTGGAGAGAACTTCCAGAAAACGCTCGAACTCGTGTTCAGCCATAGGTCGCCCTCCGAACTTTCGAGAGTCGTTCTTACTGGGTGTGACGGACATCAGCGCCGTGGGTCGCAAGCGACCCGGCTAAATAGGATTCACTCCGGGTTTAAGAGTCTGTCCGAGGACACCTTTGATGCAGTCGACGAAGTTGTGCCATTCGCGGACCTGTTGCGTCAGTTGCTTGCGACCGGCGGAGGTCAGTTCGTACCACTTGCGCTTGCGCCCGGTCGTGTCGTCCCATTTCGCCTTCACCAGCTTCGCCGATTCGAGGCGATGGAGAATGGGATAAAGCGTGCCGGCCTGCAGCGAAAGCCTCTCGCCGGTTGTTTCCTTGAGCCGCGACTGGATCAGGTAGCCGTATTTTGGACCATCGGCGAGGGCCGACAGGATCATCATGTCGAGGCTGCCGCGCCAGAGGTCAGCATCAAAACCATTCATGAGTCGTGCGCTCCAACAGATAGGCCACCTACATATTGTCACGCAATAGGTGGACTGTCAATGCATCGATGCGGACGGCACAAGTCCGCTTCCGTTGTCAGGTCAACCTACTGTCGAGCCCACGCCCGTTCAGCCGGACTGCTTACGCGGGAGGCGATCAGCCCCGGAGAGTTACCATACGCACTCCGCGATCACTCAGCCGTAATGTCGACATGCGCCGTCAGTTCGCTGGTGACGCCGGTGCCGCGATAGACGCCCGATGTCGGCGCCGCGAGGGCGGGCAGCCGGGAGGCCGCCACGGCGACGTGACGATCGGCCACCGCCAGCCCGAGGGTGGGATCGAAGCCCCGCCAGCCCGCACCCGGCAGGTAAACCTCGCTCCAGGCATGCAGGTGGTGGCAGCCCGCGTGGTCCGGCTCCACGGCATAACCGCTGACAAACCGGGCCGGCAGGCCGGAAGCCCGGCAGACCTCGCAGAACAGCACTGCGATGTCGCGGCACGAACCGGTGCGATCGGCCAGCGTTTTTTCGGCGGGCCATGGGTCGCCGGTTGGCCGCACGCTGAACATGATGTTCGCGTGCAGGTGGGCCGCCAGCGCGCTGAGAAAGCGCGTGGTCTGCCGGCCGGTCTGGCGCTGCAGCTCGTCGGCCAGTTCCGCAATGCGGGGCGAGAGCGTTCCCGGTTTGGAATAGGTTGCCGCGAGGCTTTGTTCGATGGCGTCCAGCCGAATCGGCAACACGGCCGCTTCCGGGGCCAACAGGTACTGAAACGGATCGAAGCAAAGCGTTTCGACGGCACAGGTCGAGTGAATGCTGAGATGTTCGGTCAGTCCCTCGAACCAGGCCCGGAGAATGAGGTTGCCATCGAGGTCCCGGTAGATGGAAGTTCCCGCTGGCTGGGGATCGATGGTGCAGGTCCAGTCGCGCAGGGTCTGAAACGGGTCGTCGCGGGGGCGCAGCCGGATCGTCACCGGTTCACAGAAGACGCTTCGCGAGTACCGGTAATCCAGCGAGTGATGAACGCGAACGAGCACAAGCGACCTTCACGAAAGAGACCGGCGCACAGATCCGTCCGCTCAGCCCGATCGAGGCTGGCCGAGCGGGATTGTCGTCGTCTGGTGGACTTCAGCGCCGTCATCGAGCACGAGCGACTGCCAGTCGGACGGGAGTTCGTTCACGGACTGTCTGAGCCGCTCCTGCCACCACTGCGAGATGGGGGCCAGGTCCTGCTTTTCGTAGCGCCGCTCGCGAATCTTCATCGTCTCCTGGTCGAAGATGATGACGTCGATGGGGAAATCGACATTCGCGGCGCTGATGCGCGTGGAATCGAACGCGAGCGCGCCGACTTTGAGCGCGAACCGGAGGGAATCGGTGTATTTGAGCGTGCGGTCAAGAATCGGCTTGCCATAGCCCGATTCGCCGATGATGCAGTACGGCGTCCCGGCCCCGACTTCGACCCAGTTCCCCTGCGGATAAACAAGGTAGAGCTTGTGCTCGCGATCGTTGCGCAGCTGGCCGCCGATGAGGGCGAACAGGTTGAACTGGTAGCTGCAGGCCTCGAGGGCGGCGCGGTCTTCCTCTTCGACCCGGCGGAGCTGCGATGAAAAGGCGGTGACGGCCTTGTAAAGCCGGTCGAAGGTGACATCTTCGACGTCGAGGATTTCCTCGAAGTAAGTGAGCACCTTGTCGCGCACGCTTCGCAGGCCGGAGGTCATCAGGAAGAACGACCGGCCATCGTGTTCGTGGAGCGTCACCTTGCGGGCGGTGATGCATTCCGAACCGGAAGTCACGCGTGTATCGGCAATTCCTACCAGTCCATTGGCGACTTTCATCGCGAGGCAGAACGTCATTGGGTCTGGAATCCTTCCTGAGCGGCTTCAGGCTGGTCGTCAAAAAAGCTGGAGGCGATCAGCGTTCCCACGCGGATCACGCCATCCTGGAACTCATCGATAAATTCGTGCAGTCCATCTTTAATGATGTGCTCGGCTTTCGCGAACTCCAGTTCGGCGCGGGCTCGTCCGAGTTCCTGCTCCACCGGCAGGGAATACACATCGGACGGCGTGCCCGTAATTTTATGCAGGGAATGTTCGGCCCGGCTGATGCAGAACTTCATCGACCGCGGAAAATCGCGATCGAGCGCGATGAATTCCACCACGCGGGCCGGCACGATCCGGTGATGCACCCGCCGATACATGTTCAGGGCGCTGGCCGATTTCAGCAGCGCCGACCACTGGGTGATGTCGAACGACGAGCCGACATCCTGAATGGTGGGGAGCAGAATGAAATACTTGACGTCCAGAATGCGCGACGTCTGGTCTCCGCGTTCGAGCAGCCGTCCCAGACGAGCGAAGTGCCATGCTTCGTTGTGCGTCTGCGTGCTGTCCATGATGCCGGTGAGCAGTTGACTGGCGCGTTTGACGTCGTCGTAGATGGAGGTGTCAAGGTCGCCAGATCGCCGGGCTTCGGTCAGCCGCAGGTAGAAGCGGTTGAGTTCCTCCCAAACGGCCGTGGACAGCGACTCCCGGACCGAGCGTGCGTTCTGACGGGCAAACGCGATGCACGAACAGATTGAGTTCGGGTTTTCCCGTTCGAACGTGAGAAACTGGAGAACGTTTTCGCGCGTCGGCTCGCCATATTTCTCGGCGAACAGGTCGTGACCGCCCGTCGTGAACACCAGCGGCGCCCACTGGTTGGCCCACTCGTCCCCGAGGTCGAGCGTCAACGAGATGTTCACGTCGATGCAGCGCGCGGTGTTTTCCGCCCGCTCGATGTAACGCGACATCCAGTAGATGGCTTCAGCAACGCGGCTCAGCACGGGATTGATTCCACCGGCAAACTGGTTCGCGAGAATCCATGAGTCCTCCGTGGGGCCGACTTGCCTCCCTGCAGCACCCAGGTGTCTTTGCTGCCGCCCCCCTGCGAGGAATTGACGATCAGCGAGCCCCGCTTGAGGGCGACGCGCGTCAGCCCGCCGGGGAGCACAAAGACGCCGTGCGCCGACGACAGGATGAACGGCCGGAGGTCGACATGCCGGGCCTCCACCTTGCCGTCGATGATCGTCGGCGCGGTCGACAGGTTCAGCATCGGCTGGGCGATGTAGTTGCGCGGGTTCGCCTTCACGAGTTCGGCGAACTCCGCCCGTCGTTCTTTCGTCTCCTGCGGGCCCATCAGAATCCCATACCCGCCCGATTCATTCACCGGTTTGACGACCAGTTCATCCAGATGCTGGAGCACGTACTTCAGACCGTCCGGCTCGCTGCAGACGTACGTCGGCACGTTGGGCAGGATCGGGTCTTCCTTCAGGTAATACTTGATGATGCGCGGCACATAGGCGTACACCGCCTTGTCGTCTGCGATGCCGTTGCCGGGGGCGTTTGCCAGCGTGACCCGCCCCTGCCGGTAAACTTCCATCAGCCCCGGCACGCCCAGCAGGGAATCTTCGCGGAAGCATTTGGGGTCGAGGAAGTCGTCGTCGATGCGGCGGTAAATCACGTCCACGCGGCGCAGGCCGGTGGTGGTCCGCATCTGGACGTAGCCGTCGCGGATGACCAGGTCCGGGCCTTCCACCAGTTCGACGCCCATCTGCTGGGCCAGGAACGAGTGCTCGAAGTAGGCCGAGTTGAACACGCCCGGCGTAAGTACCACGACGGTGGGATCGGGAATGCCCCGGGGGGCGACGCTCTGAAGAGTGTCGAGCAGCCGTTCAGGGTAGTCGTCCACCGAGACGACCGACAATCCCTCGAACAGATGCGGCAGCGTGCGCTTCATGACCTCGCGGTTTTCGAGGACATACGAAACGCCGGACGGACACCGCAGGTTGTCTTCGAGCACGTAAAACTGGCCGTCGCTGTTGCGGACGAGATCGGTGCCGGTGATGTGGCACCAGACTCCCTGCTGAGGTCGCTGCCCAACACACATGGGGCGATAGGTGGCGGCCGTTTCCACGAGTTCCGCGGGAATCACCTTGTCGCGCAGGATGCGTTTTTCGTTGTAGACATCGCTCAGAAAGAGGTTGAGCGCGGTGATTCGCTGCCGCAGGCCGCGCTCGACCGTCCGCCATTCCTCGGCCGCGACGATTCGCGGAAGAATGTCGAATGGCCAGACCTTCTCGGCGCCGTCGGAATGACCATACACCGCGAAGGTAATGCCAAGCGTGCGCAGCATGGCCTCGGCGGCGGCCTGCTTGCGGGCAAGATCGCCCGCCGAGAGCGCGACCATTTTGCGAGCGATGCCGGCGAAATCGGGACGGGGATTGCCGTCGGTGCAGAACAATTCGTCGAAGCAGTCGGGCCTGGGATAAGTGTAATCCGCCACGGACGGCTGCCTCGGCTAGGGTGGAATGCTGATCAACAGGATAGCACGTGATGCCCTGATGCAAGACATGTACCGGCCAATCGACCCGGACACATTCGGAACACATCCACAGCAGCCTGTTCGCTGTAAATCACTCGCAACACATGACATTCGACACTCGCACCAATGCCAATCTGGCCCGCCGAGCATGGCGTTCGCAATCCTTCCCTTGCCCGAATTCGGTCCGCCCCCTGCTGAATTAAGAGGCACTGGAAGATTCTCCGGGGGACAGCACCGGGCATCGTGATGAAATGAGTGACTTGCGCGTCTGGCGCATGACGGAGGTGGACGCAGCCGCAACTGATGGCAGCCAGAACCGGACGCCGCCGCAGACGACGACAGGCAGGCCTGGCCGAAGCCAAACCTGCCTGAACGTAACCATCTCAAACCGCCCGTTCTGCCGTTTTCACGTCAGTTCCGTCAGCACGCCGTCGCCGCAGTAGTCCGGATTTCCGAACCGGTCGATGCGATGGCCGAAGGCATGGGCGAAGCTCATCAGCAGGCGATTGTGAGCCACCTTCCCGAACTTGAGCGACCGGCCCATGTTGAAATCGAGGCCGTTGCCGACGAGGACCATCGGCATGTTGTTGAGGGTGTGCGAATTCCCTTTGCCCAGTTCGTTGGTCCACACGATAGTGGTGTTGTCGAGCAGGCTGCCTTGGCCGCCGGGCTCGGGCGTTTCGGCCAGGCGCTGCGCCAGGTAAGCCACCTGCTCGGCGTACCAGGTGTTGATTTTCGTCAGTTTCTCGACGGCATCCGTGTTACTGTCCGGCTCGTGCGACAGCGTATGGTGCCCTTCGGTGATGCCCAGCCAGTTCATTTTGGCGTTGCTCACCGAGTTCGTGTACTGCAGGGTCGCCACACGGGCGAAGTCGGCCGTGAAGCTGTTGATCATCAGCTCCACCTGCATTTTCGCGATCACGGGGATGTTGTCGTTCTCTTCCTTGATGCCCGGTTCAAGCTGCGGAACCGGGTGGCCGATCTCTTCCCGTTGCGACTTCAATTCTGTTTCCATCTGGCGGACGAACGTCGCATGCTCTTCCAGCAGGCGGCGATCTTCCTTGCTCACCAGCGGTTCGACCTTCTTCAGGTCCTGCTGGACGAGGTCGAGGACGCTCTTGAGGCTGGCCTGGTCTTTTTGGCGGCCGTACAGCTTCGCGAACATCTGGTACGGATCATCAATCGGCGTGATCGGCTTGTTCGGTCCGGAATACACCATGCGTGTCCAGGTGTCGGCCCGTTCAGGCACAACGACGCCGAACTCGAGCGAGCCAAATCGGGTGCGGGTGTCGGACTTCGACTGCAGGAAGTTCTTGATCTCCTGGTCAATCGACAGTCCGCTCGCCCATCCGGCGGGCGTGTCTGAACCACCCTGAATGTTGCCCGGGAACAACTCGATGCCGGTGAGCATGCAGCCCATGCCGCGCATGTGGTTGTCGCCATCGCCGCGGATCTTGTCGCAGATGCCGTGCAGCGTCAGCAGGCGATCCTGAAACGGCGCCAGCGGCTCGAGAATCGGCTTCAGCTTGAACGCCGCCCCTTCTTCGTCGGGCCAGAACGCCTCGGGAACCACGCCGTTGGGGCTGAAGATCACCACCATCCGCTGCTTGCGGGTCGCCGAGTTTGCAAAACCGAGGCTGGGAAGATTGCAGACGAACGGCAGAGCGGCGGCGCTGAGCCCCAGGTCCTTCAGAAACTCGCGCCGCGTGCGGTAGCTCAGCATGGCATCAGTCCTCAAAAGGTGTCCGTCTCACTCATCAGTTTCCGTTGATCCGACCATCTCGTCAATGCTCAGTCGACCGATGATCGATGACCGAAAGAACGGGCGGTCGGCGTCCGGCTCTCCGGTGCAGGACCGGGACGCCGGGAGCTTTCATCGATTCGAATTGGACCCGTTGGTCGCGAGGGGTGTCGCCGCCTCCGCCGGCTGATCGAGTGCGGCCGTCACCGCGATCTCCCCGAGCAGCTTCCGGATGCTGTAGTTCCCGTTCACAAAGTCCGCATGCAGCTGGCCCGGCTGGTTCGAGCCATACGCCCGCACCGGCTGCTTGACCGCAAAGTGGAACAGCTGCGCCGTCAACGCTTCTGACGATTCCGGTCCATTCGCGAGAAACTCCGCAAGTTCGCGCACGTCCGCAAACTTCACCTCGTCCCCCCGGGTTGTCAGATACACACCGCTCGCATCGACCGGCTTCTCGTGCTCGCTCTGCCGGTATCGACCGACCGCATCGAAGTGTTCCAGCGAAAAACCCAGTGAATTGATCATGCCATGGCACGACATGCACATTTCGGGCTTGGTTTGCAGCAGCACCCGCTCGCGCGTCGTCATCCCGGCGTGCAGGTCAGGAGCGATCGGAGCGACAGCCACCGGCGGCTGCTTCAGCATTCGACCCAGCACCGTTCGCGCGATGAACACGCCACGGTGAATCGGCGAGCTTTCATCGTGATATGAAAACCCGGCGAGCATGTAGGGATGCGACAACAGCCCGATCCGCGGTTCAGTCGTCACCGACACTTTCTGAAACGGCGCATCAGCAGGGAGGTCAAGGCCGTAGAACTGCGCGATGCGGCCATTCACGTACAGGTCGGATGACGTCAACAGCATCCGGAAGTCGGACGCATCGCTGTGAACCACCTCATCGACAAACAGCTCCAGCGAGGTTCGCAGGTCGGAGATCAGCTCCGGGGTGAATTCCGGGAAGCGTTTCTCATCCTTCTCCAGGTCTCCCATGCGGTCGAGCTTCAGCCACTGCTCGAAAAATGACGCCAGCTTCGCCTGGGTCCGGTGATCCCGGAGCATTCTCTGCACCTGAGATCGCACCTGCTCGCGAGTCCCGAGGGCGCCTTTCGCAGCGGCATCGAGGAGCGGTCCGTCCGGTCCGGCGTCCCAGAGCGCGAACGAAAGACGCGACGCCACGGCGTACGGGTCGCTCGCATCCCGGCCTGGCTCGCGGTAGAGAAACCACGGCGACTTCAACGCCAGCAGCACAACGCGCTTCACCGCGGTCTCATCGTCCGGCGCTTCGCTGAACTGCCGGTCGATGTAGATCTCCTTCTCAGCATCTCCCAGCGGACGACGAAATGCCCGTTCCACAAATCGCTGCGCAAACTCTCGCAGTTTCTCAGCCTTCCGGTCCGAGTCGCCGCGCGTGTTTGCCAGTTGATGCCGACGCTGTGCGATCCACTCCGCCGCCTCGAAGGCGGCCGAGGTCGTCGCCTCGTCCCATTCCTTCGTCACCGCGCTGCCGCGCTCGTAGCCCATGCTGCGGTCATCGGGTGGGAATGGCGTGGTGATGACCAGCCGTTCCGCCGGCTGCTGCGGCGACAGAAACCGCGTGGGGATCGGTTCGGCCACCTGGCCCGGCCGCTTCCATTTCAGCACAATCGACGCCGTGTTCTCGGCTTTCGACTTGTTGAATTCCAGCGCGAAGTAATACGCACGCCCCCCCAGCAGCATCGCCGAGCCGCGATAGACCGTTTCGTTGCCCGAGCGCACCGCCGCATCGATCACCGGCGATTTAGGGTCGTTTACGAACAGCTTCACGCCGTTCTCGGTTTCGGCGATGAACTCGTATTCGCCGTCGGCCGGAATGATGATTCCACCGCGCCAGCTCGCGCGGAACGAATCGCCGGGCCGACGATCGCGCATCGGATTCTTCTTCGCTTCTTTCAGCTCCTCTTCCGTCAGCGGCTTCTGATCTTTCGGCGGGTTGTGGACATGATCGACCCCTGGCTCAATCTTGTTCTCAGGCCGGTCTCCGACGCGGGGTTTCAGGAACTCCGGATACTCGGCCTTCAGGCCCCGCTCGGCGTTGTAGTCGCCCCGTCCGCGGAAGTCCGCCACGAGATCGGACAGCGTATGCCGGTACTGCCGCGCAGTGAGCCGCGCGAGTTCCACGCGGGCGGGCTTGTTCCGAAACTGCGCGGTCGGCGAATAGAAGGCGTCGTAAATGTACGCGGCGACGAGAGCCGAATCGGCGGCGTCCATCGTGTCCGCCTCGTCCTTCGGCATGGTGTCGTCAATATATTTCGACAGCTCATTCAGCGACCGATCGCCGATCAGTGGATTGGCAAACTCATTCTGAACGCCCTCTCCGTTCGCGCCGTGGCACGAGGCACACCGCTCTTTGAAGAGAACCTGGCCGCGGTCGTCGTCGGCCGGCAGCCATGCCGGAAACGCCAGCAGGGCGCCGAGGAACAGCAACATGGCGGGCGGCGGTGGGCAACGCATCAGGCAGCGTGTCCGTGGCATCCGTGTCCTCGACAGGTGGACGGTGCAGGCAGGGTGTGTGGCGGCCATTCGGTGGGACGAACAACAGGCCGCAGGGTGGTGCTGCATCATACCCGCCCCGCCCCACCCGCGTACAGCAAATCACGCCCCCCGCGAAAACCGGCGCTGGCGACAATTGTCGGTTTTCAGCCTTGGTTTCGCCGTGAAAGCCGCGTTGTGAGTCGCCTCCGGCTGTCCAACGGCCCGCCGCCTGCTACGGTCATGGCATCCACTGCATGAACCCTGCCTCAGAAACGTCCTCACATGCCCGACTGGAGCGACAACCCGTTCGCCCTGCTCACGTTTATCGCTGCCCCGGCGATTCTCACCAATTCGTCGTCCGTGATGACGATGGGCACCTCGAACCGGTTCGCTCGCGCCGTCGACCGGGCCCGGGCGCTCGCTGCGCTGGTGGAAAACAAGCGCGCCAACCCGGACGAAGACCTGAAGCTGTACGTCAAGCAGCTGCACACGGCCGAGCGTCGCACGCAACTGCTCGTCCGCGCGTTGACGTGCTTCTACCTCGCCGTTGGTTCGTTTGCCGCGGCCGCGCTGATTTCGCTCATCGGAGCGGCGTTCTTCATCGCCCACCTGGAAGTGCTGCGTACGGCCTGCATGGTCGTCGCCCTGATCGCCGGCCTGTTTGGCGTGGGGGGGCTCGTCTGCGGGTCGACCATTCTGATTTTTGAATCGCGACTGACGCTGCGAATGCTGATGTTTGAAAGCGACCTGCGCGAACGTCGAGGCCTGGCGGCCGCCAGCGGAACCTCGGTGTGATGTATTCCGGTTGATCGCCCGCGGTATGCTGATCGCCGAATCGTGGCGTTCCGTTCCGCAGCCCGACACGGCGCCCCGCCGACGGAGACCGACGTTCTCAACGTTCCCCAACACGAAAGCCGCTCCATGAACCGACTGTTCGCTGCTGCCCTGTTGCTGGTGATCGCGGGTGCAGGCCCGGCCTCGGCCGCCCCGCCCGCGAAACCGAATTTCATTGTGATCCTCGCGGATGACATCGGTTACGAGTGCCTGGGTGCGAACGGCTGCGAATCGTATGAAACTCCGCATCTCGACCGGCTCGCCGCCAGCGGCATGCGATTCGAACACGCATATGCCCAGCCGCTGTGCACGCCAACCCGCCTGCAGCTGATGACGGGGCGATACAACGTCCGCAACTACACGTCGTTTGGCGAACTCGACCGGAAGGAAACGACATTCGCCCACCTGCTGAAACCTGCGGGGTACGCCACCGGGGTGTTCGGGAAATGGCAGCTCGGCCGCGAGGTCGATTCCCCCCAGCACTTCGGGTTCGACGTTTCCTGCCTCTGGCAGCAGACACGGCGTCCCTCGCGCTACCCGAACCCCGGCCTGGAATTCAACGGCGACGAACGCGACTTCACCAGCGGCGAGTATGGCCCCGATGTCGTCCAGAACGACGCCCTGAAATTCATTGACGACCACAGCGACCGGCCCTTCTTCCTGTATTACCCCATGATTCTCGTGCACAGCCCGTTCGTCCCGACGCCGGCCGATGCGGAGTACGACCCGAAGGCCACAAACGAAAACGCGGGGCAGAACAAGCGGTTCTTCGCCAGCATGGTGCGGCACATGGACCTGCACATTGGCCAGCTGGTCGCGAAGCTGGAAGAGCGGGGGTTGCGCGACAACACACTCATTCTGTTTGTGGGCGACAACGGCACGGGCAAAGGCATCACCACCCGGTGGCGCGGGCAGGATTACCCCGGCGGAAAGGGCCTGAGTACGCGGACCGGCATGCACGTCCCCTGCATTGCCAGCTGGCCTGGCGTCATCAAGCCAGCCTCCGTGCACACCGAACTCGTCGACACGACTGACTTCCTGCCAACCCTGCTCGAAGCCGCCGGCGTTTCCATTTCCGACCCGGCCCGGTTCGATGGTCACAGCCTGCTGGCGGAACTGAAGGGGGAACCTGGGACTCCCCGGCAGACGATGTATTCCTGGCACCCCAGCCGCGCCCGCGAGTTTGCGGCCACGAAGAGCTACAAGCTCTACGCCGACGGCCGGTTCGTGGAATACGCCAGTGACCCGCTGGCGGAACTCGAACTCGCCGCACCGACGCCTGAAACCGAAGCCGCCCGCGTCCGCCTGCAGCAGGTGCTGGACCGCTACAGCACAGCCCGGCCGGCCGAGCTGAAAGCGAAGGACGGGAAAGGCTACCAGGACAACGCGGGCTTCCCCCCAGAACCGCGCCGGGCACGCAAAAAGGCCGCGTGAAATCACGCGGCCTTGCTCGCAGAACGGGGTGATCAATCGGACCCGCCGGGGATCCTCACAGATCGCCCGGCCGAGGCCCGGAACTCCGCCCCGGCTTGTACATGTCGAACCCCTTGGCGGACTTGGGGACGGTGAGGTCGAGGGTGGGACCGGTCACATCGACTTCCAGGGGGAAGCCGACGGCAATGGGGCTGATGGCTTTCGTCACGACGGTCTCATCCTCGTTGGTCGGCGGCAGCTTCTCCGGAAAGATTGTGATGCGGGCAATGTGCGGCCCTTTCGACAACCCCTGCCCGCCCGCCGCGGCTGTGTCGTAAGCGCCATCGACGATGTCGGCACTGCCGGCCGGCCCCTGGTGCCCCTTGGCGCCATCCGGGATGAATTCGATCGTGCCGTAAACAATCGGCTGGCCGTCGAAGGTGGCTTGCCCAGCAAGCTGATGAAACTCAGGCGCTCCGGAGCCGCACCCCTGAAGGAGACTGCTCAACGCCAACAACGACAACAGGCCTGTCAGACAGCGTTTCAAACCGAGGTCCCCCCGTGCGAACATTTCATCAGTGTGAACCATCCATGCCGCCCGAAACGGGCCAGTCTCAAGACACAGGCGTCCACCAGTCTCGGTTGAAACGGTGGACGCCCGGCAAACTGCATTGGTGACGTCGCGCAGGCGTCAGTCGATCGAAGCGACTTCGCCTTCCGCACGAGTCACGGCGCCGATATAGACGCCGTAATCGATGTTGGCGGAGACGAATTTCACGGATCCGTCACCCATCAGGAAGTGGGCGCCGCCCGTGTGCTGGCTGCAGAAGGCGACATCGTTGAAGAGGCGGGTTGCGTTGCCGCCGGTGTATCCGGAGCCGGTGAGAATGCCCCGGTTCACGTTCTTGGTCGGGTAGCTCGCCGAGCCGCCGCTCGCCGGACCGCTGGCGCCCTGCGTCCACGCGCGGTAGCTGACCGCCCACCCCGTGGTCTGACTGGCTGACTGCTCGCCGAGCAGGAACGTGTTGGACAGTCCATCGATGGCATCTCGGAACTTGAGAGCCAGGTTGGGGGGCATCAGGCCGTTGTTCGTAAAGCCGCCGTGGTCTGTGGCCGTATTGCCGGTGATCGGGAAGTTCACAACCGGAGTGACGTTCGGCTTGGGCCCCTTGGCGCCCATCATGCCGACGTAGTGAATCGCGCTCGGAATCTGAGCGACTCCGCCGACGGTTTCCGATGGCGCCGTGCGATCCGCCTGCCGGGAACTCGCGCAGTGCATCAGGGGGAACCGGGCAGCTTTCAGCGGAAAGTTGGTCGCAGAGTTGTAGTGCTCGGTGAAATTGAACTGATTATACAGCGGGGCCTGATCGATGTACGGCAGGCACATCACATGGTAGCTGAGGTTGTTGGCAGGGCTGGCCGCTGAGTTCGTTAGTGCCATTCCGCCATACGGCAAACAGTTCGCCGTATCGTGGTAGTTGTGAAGGGCGAGCCCCCACTGCTTCAGGACGTTCTTGCACTCCGTGCGACGGGCTGCCTCCCGCGCCTGCTGAACAGCAGGCAGGAGCAGTGCAATCAGGATCGCGATAATCGCGATCACAACCAGCAACTCAATCAGCGTAAATCCGGTTCGACGGTGGCGATTCATTACTGCCCCTCTCAGGCTGTCTTAATGCAAAACAAGCATAAAACGTGAAGAAAAACACAAGAACCATCCATAATGGATCGGTCCCTGACATCAAACTCACTCAAGGATCGTTTCTACGCTTCTGAGGCCCGGTCAATTCAATCTCGGGCTTCTCACCTCCTGTCGACAGATCGAAGGAGGCCGGCTTGAGTTCCGTTTTCGTGACCTCCGCCTCCAGGCCGGAAGTCTCAGGATCGGAATACTTGCGGGGCGTGGCCCACTTGTACTTGAGGTTGAATCGCTCGGGCTGCTCTTCGTCAAAGTTCTTGGGCAACTCGCCCATTAGTTCCCGCTTCTGGATGCCAACCTTGTACTTTCCGGGGGGAACGCCATCGGCCTTGTCATAAGTTCCCAGGGTAAAACTACCACTGGCGTCCGTCACACCGGCTGAGGGGCGCTTGTAGGCGTCCTTGCTGTCAGTGATCGGAACGAAAGAAACCATGGCTCCCTCGATAGGCTGGCCATCAACCTTCACCGAGCCAGTGACCTGGACGATCTGAGGACGGCCATCGCCGCCGCACCCCCCGAGAAACAGCAGACCAAGCAGGCCGGGCAACAGATTGCGACCGTACGCATTCAATCTCACGGATCTCATACTCCAGGCTCGAAACACGCGACTGAACTGACACGACTGCAAAAAACGCGACTGAAGCCTCAGAACTCGCCGACTGGCTGCCTGTCATCCGGGAGAAACAACCGCTGCCAAGTGTAGCCAATGTCACTGCCGCTGCCGCTCCCCAGAATGGGGCTGCAATCAATGTTCTCACTCACAAACCGGACGGCTCCGTCAGCCATAGCCAGGTGTGCTCCGCCGACGTGCGGACTGATCACATTGGCGCGGGTCACCAGATTCACAGGCGTCCCATTTTCGGCGTAACAGTTCGTCGTGGCGTTGTGCGTTCCATCGAAAGGAACATTCATCCGGCACTGGCCGGCCACAATGTGAATCCGATTGCCACAGCCGATCCCCGTCGCCCAGGTTGTTCCGATCGCGAGCCTCGCCCCTTCAAAGAGCGACTTCTCGCCAAGCATCAGCGTATTTGAGGTCCCGTCAGGAATATCGCCAATTGTAAAGATTCGGTGAGGGGCACTCGAATTGGAGAATGCAGCATTGAGAGCATACTGCATGGTGCCAAGATAACGCTGATACTTGTTCAGATTCGGCCCACTGGACGAGGGACACATGAAGGCCGCAATGGGAGTCACCAGTAGAGCTTCTGGAGTTCCCGCGGCCGCAGTCCGGTAGTCGTTCTGATTGGTCATATTCGTCGCCGAATTCGGAATTGTGATTCCGACGCCGACATTCAACTGATTGAACAGCGCCTGCTGCTCAATGTAGGGCAGAATCCGCATGCTCCAGGGCCAGCCGAGCGGCTGCGTGCCAATTCCATTCGGACTGCCGGACGAACCGATCGGGAAGCACTTGTAAACATCATGATAGTTGTGCATCGCCAGGCCCAACTGCTTCATGTTGTTCTTGCACTGCGTCCGGCGGGCCGCTTCGCGGGCCTGCTGGACGGCGGGCAGAAGCAGGGCGATCAGAATGGCGATAATCGCAATCACCACGAGCAGTTCAATCAGCGTGAACGCCCGGCGGGCGCGCAGGCCCTGCGGCAGAAGATTCAACATGTGCGGCTTCCAACAGAAGAGCGAACCGAATGGCAACGCCGTGAATAAAAACAATCGATCAACCGGAACCCGCGGGAACCCGGGAGATTGCCTGAAAGCGCTGTTCCGCCGGGCCGCGCAGGGCCACCCGACCTGAACCTTCACCGCGACGCCAGCCAACGCAGCGCCCACCAGCCGAGATCAGCCTTCCGCCGAAATCGACCACTGACGACTACGACAACCAGCTCTTCGCAGAGAGCGCCGCCGCGCGAGAACCGCACAGCAACCGCAAGAATCCCCCGATTCCGCCAGCCCCGGTACAAAGGGCCGACTCTCAACCAACGCTTGAAACAGCTTGAAATGAATCACCAGAGGCAGGCACGGCCGGGCCAAAACACCCGACCAGACTCCGCCATTCCGGCCCCATCATGCTGCAGTGCAGACAATGACAGGACCGGCGTGTAGTGTGAAGAGCAGCGCCCGCGTTAAGTGGACGTGAATTCTGAGAATTTTTCGGATTCTGACGAACGTCTGTTTTTCCCGTCCAAAGTGCCCCGCGACCGGCTCTTTGAATCATGCACGATGCCGCTCCAACTGCATCCGGCCCCGACTTTGTGCCACAAGTCGTTGCCAACGCGAGCGATCCGTCCAACCGAATGGACGAATTCGTCCGCCTCTTCTCGCTCCATCAACGCAAGCTGTACCTGTTTATTGGCAGCCTGCTTCCCGATGGCCGCGATGTCGAGGACGTGTTCCAGGAAACCAGTCTCGTTCTCTGGCGCGAGTTTCACACGTTTCAGTCGGGGACCAATTTTTCCGCGTGGGCGGCTCAGGTGGCGCTGAACCAGACGCTGGCCCATCGCAAACGCAAAACCCGGAACCGCATTGTTTTCAGCAACGAATTCCTGTCCGCCGTCGCCCGCGACATCACCCTGCACGGCGACGACCTCGACCGGCGAACCGCGGCCCTGGCAGGCTGTGTCACAAAGCTCCCCTCCCATCACCAGGAACTGATTCGTGCCCGATACGCCTCCGGAGAGGCCATCGAGCAGATTGCCGTCCACCTGAACCGTTCGACCGAGTCGGTCTACCGGATGCTCAGCCGCATCCGCCAGTCGCTCCATGAATGTGTCACGCGAACCCTCGCGAGCGAAACCCGCCATGCCTGACGACTTCCCTGAACTTCGCGAGCTTTGCGACGCTGTCTTCGACGGCCGGGCCAGCCAGCCAGAGGTCGATCGCCTCGAACAACTGGCGGTCGCGTCTCCGGAAGCGCGCCGGTTTTACCTCGAATATGCCCAGCAGCATGCCGCCCTCAGCTGGGCCGCGTTCCATCCCCAGCCGCCTGCCCTGCCGGAGTTGTGCGCAGCGCCGGCGGATGCTTCGGCCCGGCGGGCCTCGCGCCGTGCGGCCTGGGCGGCCAGCCTGGCCGCGGGACTTTTGGCCATCGTCGCCATCGGGTGGTGGCAGAACCAGCAGCCCCGTCCGATCGGCTTCGCAACGCTCGAACGCCTGCAAAGCGCCAGATGGGCGAACTCCACGCTGCCGGTGGTGGAAGGCACCCGGCTGGGCGCGGGACGCATGGAACTTGCGGACGGCATGGCGACGATTGATTTCGACAAGGGCGTCAAGCTGGTGCTCGAAGCGCCGGCCGTTTTTGAACTGGTCGACGCGAACCAGTGCCGGCTGCACCAGGGCAAACTCCGGGCGGAAGTGCGTCCCGGCGGAGAGGGCTTCGTGGTGCGCACTCCAACCGCCACGCTGGTCGATCGCGGCACCGTGTTCGGCGTGCATGTCCGCGTAGGAGGCGTGTCCGACCTGATGGTGTTCAAGGGGAAGGTCGACGCCGAGCATCCGGGAACCGGACGAACCGTCTCGGCCACCACGGGAACCGGTCTGCGACTGACCACCGGAGAACTGGAAATCATCGCTGACGAGAATGCCCCGTTCCGATTGCCGGGCTCGCTCAACGAAGAACCAACCGGCCAGAATTCCATCCAGATTTCAACCGCCATCGGCCGCGGCATGGACGCCTACATCCAGGCGATCGTCCCGCCGGCCGATCGCCGTTCCGACGAGCTGCTGCTTCTGAAACGCAACAATCGGCAGTTCGGCGGCGAGTACTTCTACAACTGGCACCGCAAGGTTTACCTGCGGTTCGACCTGTCGCTGCTGAACGGACAGGAAATCGCCACTTCGCGGCTGGAACTGCATGCCGACCGCAGCGGCATGGGGTTCGCATCGCACTGCCCGGACGCCACGTTCATCGTCTACGGACTGACGGACGAGTCTCTCGACGACTGGGGAGACGAAACGCTGAAATGGCACGAGGCGCCGGGGAACTTTCCGGATGGCAATCACACCGACTTTGCGAAAACCGTCCGGCTCGGCCAGTTCCGCATTCCGCAGGGAAGCTGCACGGGAACATTCGGCATTGAAACGCCCGAGCTGGCGCAATTTCTGAAGCAGGATACGAACGGGCTCGCGACGCTGATCATCGTTCGCGAAACTCTGGGCACCGGCGTGTCGGACATCGTGCACGGATTCGCCAGCCGTCGGCATCCGAAATTGCCGGCGCCGATGCTGCGCCTGACGACATCGCAGCCGGCAGGCCGGCCTCAGCTGGCGGCCGCCGAAAGCGACGAGTGAATTTCTCGCGGCCTGGCCGCAGAGATCCGGGCTGAACCACCAACGACTGTTCTCCGGGAGACCCGCTGATGACGCTGCGCCCGCTCGCCCTCTTGTTCCTCCTACTGGCCGTCCTGAGCCGCAGCCTGCCGGCCGGCGAACTTCCCGCGGACAACGGCTACCGCGGCATCTGGTACTACAACCAGGCCACGAACGACGAGTACCGGTACAAGTACAGCGGCGGCATGGCGACCTACCCGCAGCAGCACCATCCCATCGCGATCTACGCGCCCGAAGTTGAGAAGACCTTCTTCGTGTATGGCGGCACTACCGCCCGCAGCGCGACGGACGAGCAGGAGTTGCTGCACATGGTTGCCTATTACGACCACAAAACGGGACTAGTTCCGCGCCCGCGCGTGCTGCTCAACAAGCACACCAGCGACGCCCACGACAACCCGACGCTGTCGATCGACGACGCCGGACACCTGTGGGTGTTTTCTTCATCCCATGGCACCAGCCGGCCGTCGTTCATCCATCGCAGCGTCAAACCGTGGTCGATTGATGAGTTCGAGCTCGTCCTGGAAACCAACTTCTCCTACACCCAGCCGTGGCATGTTCCCGAGCGAGGTTTTCTGTTCCTCCACACGAAGTACAACGGCGGCAGGGATCAGGGCATTCCGGCGGCCCGGACCCTGTTCACCATGACCAGTCGCGACGGCCGGGAGTGGTCGGCCGCACGCATGCTCGCCGGCATTGAGCAGGGGAACTACCAGATCAGCTGGAGACACAACGGCCGCGTGGCCACCGCATTCGACCAGCACCCCCAGAAGCTCGGCCTCAACGCGCGGACCAACATTTACTACCTCGAAACAAACGACCTGGGCGAGACCTGGACGACGGCCCGGGGGGACGCGATGACGTTGCCCGTCACGGAAGCCGCGAACAAATCGCTGGCTTACGATGCCCAGGCCGAGGGCAAGCTGGTCTACCTCAAGGACCTCAATTTCGACGCCGCGGGCCGTCCGGTCATTCTGTTTCTGACCAGCAAGGGGTTTGAACCAGGCCCCTCCAATGGCCCGCGCGAATGGCGGACGATCCGCTGGACGGGGACCGATTGGATCCAGAACCTGGTGACCACTTCCGGCAACAATTACGACCACGGATCGCTGTACATTGAACCCGATGGCACGTGGCGGATCATCGGCCCGACGGAACTCGGTCCCCAGCCGTACAACCCCGGCGGCGAAATGGTGATGTGGACCAGCGCTGACGAAGGAGCCAGCTGGACCCGGGTGAAGCAACTGACGACCGGCAGCAAGATGAACCACACCTACGCGCGCCGCCCGCTGCATGCACATCCCGACTTCTACGCCCTGTGGGCCGACGGCCATGGCCGGCAGCCATCGGAATCGCATCTCTACTTTACGAACCGCAGCGGCGACCACGTGTGGCGTCTGCCGTCGCGGATGACGACGGAGTTTGCCAGGCCGGAGATTGCCTGGTGAACTGTGAATTGAGGCAGGCGGCGTGACGAGCGATTGGCGGGGGCGATAGACTCTTTCGATCACGCCGCCAATCGTAGGGGCGTCGTCGATCGTTCAGACAGGGCGGTCCGGTGAACCATTCCAACGCAGCGCCGCATCCCATCCCGATGCAGCACCCGAACAAGGAACTCGTTGCGCTGGGAGTCCGGCAGCCGTGGGCGGAGCTGATTCTCCGCGGAATCAAGTCGATTGAAGTCCGGACGCTGCCGACTGTGATTCGCGGACCGATCTACCTGTACACATCGAAGGTGATCGCCGATACGCCTGCGGCGCGAACCGCGGCGGATCGTCATGCTCTGGACGTCGACGCCCTGCCCCGCGGGCTGCTGGTGGGGACAGTCGAGATTGTCGACTGCGCATCCTGCCGGCCGGCCGATGCCGCAGCGGCCTGTCTGCCGGCCGATATGGTCGCCGGCAAGTTCGGCTGGCGGCTGTCGAATGCACAGCGTCTGCCCGAGCCGCTCAAAGTCCGCTTTCTGCCCTACGGGGTCTGGTTCTACCCGTTTCGCCGCAAGAACGGCAACGTTTAAGCCGGGTCGCCGACGACCCGTTCGTGAAATGGCAGGCCTCTCCGCGCATGCCGATTCAGAATCGCAAATCCTGTCCGAACCGGTTCACCGGCAGGCTGGCGTAATCCATCAGCACGCCGACGATGAGGATCGCCAGCCAGATGAACGAGCCAATCGTGATGAGCCGGGTCAGCAGTGCCCCGTGGCTGAGATGCATGAAGTACATCACCACCAGCCAGGCCTTCACGCTGGCGATGATGAGCGCAACGACAATGGCCAGCCTTCCCAGCGGGAGGTAGGCAGCGCCGACCGTCGCCCCCAGGAGCACCAGCAGCGCGATGTAGATCTTGAAGTACAGCCCCAGTTTGGATGACGAACTCATGTGCGATCAATGAGGTACAGGAGCGGAAACAGGAAGATCCACACGACGTCGACAAAGTGCCAGTACAGGCCCATCAGTTCGAGCCCCTGGCTTCGCGCTCTGACATCGCGCGCCCGGGCGACATGCACGATGAAGATGCCGAGGATGACCATGCCGATGACCATGTGCAGGGCGTGCAGGCCGGTCATGCCGAAGTAGAGGCCGAAGAACATTTTCGCGCCGCCTTCGGTCGCCGGCCCGGGCTCCCAGTGGAACGGCAGTCCGAGCATGGGGGCGTGGTGTTCGTGGAACTTGTGCTGGTACTCGCCGGCCTTCACACCGAGGAAGACGCCGCCGAGAACAATGGTTGCGACGATGTAGGCGATGGTGAGTCCGCGGCGCCCCTTTTCGGACGCGTCGACGGCCAGCACCATGGTGAGGCTGCTGGTCAGCAGCACGAAGGTGTTCAAGGCACCGACGACGGCATCGAGCGTGCGGCTGGCTTCGTGAAACGCTTCGCCGAAGTAGATCCGGTAGATCGAATACACGGCGAAGGCGCCGCCGAAAAACATGATTTCGGTCGCCAGAAACAGCCACATCCCCAGCATCACGGAATCGTGCTGCTGTTGAGCGGAATCGAAATGGCTGGCCACCGGAACGGCTTCGAGCGCACTGGTCACCACCGGAGTCGTTGTCGACTGCGGATGATCAGTGGGCATCGCCGAGGATGGCGCTGTCGGGGTAAGCATACGCGTCTTCCGTCACCACGGGGGTGCGTGCGAAATTGTGAGGTGAAGGGGGACTGGAGGCCTGCCATTCCAGGCCGGTGGCGTTCCACGGGTTGTCGCCGGCTTTCTTGCCGTACCACAGCGACCAGATCAGGTATGTGATGGGAAACATGTAGGCGATGCCGAGAATCGACGCTCCGGCCGACGACATCACGTTCAGCATCTGGAATTCTTCGGGGTAGATGTGATACCGCCGGGGCATTCCCAGGTAGCCCAGCACGAACTGCGGGAAGAACGTCAGGTTGAATCCGACGAACACCAGCACTGCGGAGAACCGGGCCCAGTTTTCGGGGTACATCCGGCCCGTCAGCTTGGGCCACCAGTAGTGGATGCCGCCGAGATAGGCCATGACGGTCCCGCCGACCATCACGTAGTGAAAGTGCGCGACGACGAAGTAGGTGTCGTGGACATGCACATCGACCGCCAGCGCGGCAAGGAACATGCCCGTGAGGCCGCCAATCGTGAACAGTCCGATGAACCCCAGGGCATACAGCAGCGGCGTGTGGAACAGCAGGCGCCCGCGGTACAGCGTGGCCGTCCAGTTGAACACCTTGATCGCCGAGGGGATCGCGATCATGAAGCTGAGGATCGAGAACACCATGCCCGCGTAGGCCGACTGGCCGCTGACGAACATATGGTGTCCCCACACCAGGAAGCCCAGCATGGCGATGGCCAGGCTGGCGAACGCGACGAAGCGGTAGCCAAACACCCGGTTCCGGCTGAAGGCTGCAATCAGTTCGCTGACCACCCCGAAGGCTGGGAGGATCATGATGTAAACGGCCGGGTGCGAGTAGAACCAGAACAGGTGCTGGAACAGGACGGGGTCGCCCCCCAGCCGCGGGTCGAAGATGCCGATTTTCAGCCCGCGTTCGAGCGCGACAAGCACGATCGTCACCGCGAGCACCGGCGTTCCCAACACCATGATGAGGCTGGCCGCATAGTGCGACCACACGAACAGCGGCAGCCGGAACCAGCCCAGCCCCGGGGCGCGCAGCTTGTGCACCGTGACGATGATGTTCAGCCCGGTCAGGATGGACGAAAACCCGGTGATGAACACGGCGACGGCCGTCGCCATGACGTAGGTGTTCGCGTAAGTGCTGCTGTAGGGCGTGTAGAACGTCCAGCCGGTGTCCACGCCGCCGATCATCATCGTCCAGACGGCGGTCAGTCCGCCGATCATGAACAGGTACCAGCTGAGGAGGTTGAGCTTCGGGAAGGCCATATCCCGGGCGCCGATCATCAGCGGCACCAGGAAGTTCCCCAGAACTCCGGGAACGGCGGGAATCAGGAAAAAGAAGATCATCACCACGCCGTGCATGGTGAACAGCTTGTTGTACGTTTCGGACTGAAACATCTCGCCGTCAGGCGTCATCAGTTCGACGCGAAACAGCACGGCCGCGGCGCCGCCGATCAGGAAGAACAGCGTGACGGACAGGAGATACATGATCCCGATCCGCTTGTGGTCGACCGTCAGCAGCCACGACTTCAGGCTGTAGTCAACATTCAGGTAGTTGACGACATGGGTATGTTCGGGATGCGGCTCGGGCGTTTCCGCCGCGCCGGGAACCGGGGGATCGGGGACTGCACTCACGGCTGTCCCTCCTTTGCAGCCGCCGCCGGCGGACCGCTCAGCGTCTTGATGTAAGCCACGAGATCATTCAGCTCCTCTTCACTGAGCTGGCCTTCATAGGTCGGCATGAGATTCTGGTAACCGGCCACAATCTTCGCTCCGGGCCGCACGATTGATTCCCGGAGGTAAGTGTCATCCGCCGGAACGGCCGAGCCGTCCGCCAGAGGAATCATTTTTCCGTAGATGCCTTCCAGAGTCGGCCCGCGCATCTGGGCCGTCGCCGGGCCGTGGCAGGAACCGCACCGATGCTGCTCAAACAGGGCGGCGCCGGCCACTTCCGGAGAAACATCTCCCGTCCGACCGGACAGCCAGGCTTCGTAGTCGGTCGGCGACATCACGATGACCTTGCCCACCATTTTCGAATGCTGCGTGCCGCAATACTCCGCGCAGAACAGGTGATAGGTTCCGGGCTTGGTCGCCTCGAACCAGGCCGTTGAGAACCGCCCCGGGAGCACGTCCATCTTCATGCGGAACGCCGGCACGTAGAAGCTGTGGATCACGTCCTCGCTGATCATTTTCAGCCGGACAGGGCGTCCGGCCGGAACATGCAGTTCGTCGATTTCGCGCCGGCCGGAGGGATGCTGAAGCTTCCACATCCACTGTCGGGCGACGACGTTGATTTGCATGGCGTCCGCCGGGGGACGCTGCATTTCGAGGAAAACCTGCGAGCTCCAGAAAAACAGGAACAGCAGCACCGGCGCGGGGGCGATCAGCCACGACAGCTCCAGCCACATCGGCGGGCTGTAGGGGGTGCGATCGACCTGCGCATTCCGGCGGTACCGGATGCCCAGGTACACAATCGCCAGCGCGATCGCCACCGTGAAGAACAGCGTCACGGCCACGAGGAACCAGTAGACGCCGTCGACGCGCGATGCGTAGGTCGAAGCCGTTTCAGGATGGAACTGGAAGTCAGCCGAGCCCATGCAGCGCCTCCAGTCGTTGGCGGCGTTCACGCCGCAGCATGGTCACAATCGACATCCCAATTCCAAGGACAGTGATCAGCCCCGCCGCCTGCAGCACGCGCAACACTGCGAGGCTGTAAGTGCCGGTGGTCGGGTCGTAGTGAAAACACATCAGCAGCACCTGCGCGATCGGCGAGCCGATCTTCTCCTCCGACGCTTCCATGATGCCGAACCGCAGATCGCGGGTCGGATAGTCGACGCCATAAAAATACCGCGACACCTTGCCGTCCGGAGTGAGGATCATGATGCCGCTGCCGTGCGCGTACTGACCGGTCTGCGGATCGTACTCGTAATGAAAACCAACCTCGTCCGCGATTTTGCGGATGTTCGCTTCGTCGCCGGTCAGGAAATGCCAGTGTGGCAGCGTCTCCATCTTCTGGAACTTCGTGACATAACCGCGACGCTTCGCCGATGCCAGAGACGACGTTTCGTGCGGCGCGATGCTGATCGTCAGCACGTCGTATTCCACGCCCGGCGTGAACTCCAGCGACCGCAGGCTCGACACCATGTTGTTGAGCACCACGTTGCACAGCATGGGGCACTCGTGGTAGACGAGCGCGAACACCAGCGGCCGCTTTCCGAAGTACGTCCGCAGCGGCACGATCTTTCCGGTTTCGTCGCGGAACTCGGTGTCCAGCGACAGCTGCACCCCGAGGTGCTGATCGAACTTCACTGACTTCAGAATGTTCGTGCTGCCGTTCTCGGTGACCAGCCCCGTCTTCGGAACGAACGGAGCGTCCGCGCGCACGATGCCCGGCATCGCCGCGGCGGCGAACAGCATCAGAATGAGCGTGCGGGTTGGCATCAAACGGTCTCGATCAAATGGTCTCGGTGACTCAGGCCTGGGCCTGACTCCGGTTCCGGGCGACTTCAACATTCAATTCCGGCAGGCGCCGGCGGGCGTTATGGCGAGGGCTGATCAGGCGACTGCGGCGGAACGGCCGGCCAGCGGGGCAGTCCATTCTTCACGACGCTCTGCACCGCCTGCTCGACGGGAATCCGAACCAGCTTTTCTTCCCTGCTGATCCACGCAGTCTTCTCAAGTTCCGCCGCCTGGGCGGCCTTGTACTGGGAGCCGTCCCTGAGTTCGTTGATCTGAAGGACCGGACCGGGCGTCGCCACCCGTTCGGCCGCCCGGGGCGACGGCGGTGGATCGTTCGCCAGCGCCTGGCGCTCGAACAGCCGGTACTGCCAGTACACCACCACGGCAGTGATGCCCAGCGACACCACCAGCCAGATCATGAATGTATTCAGCGCCCGGACGTTGACGTCCGTTTCTTCATGCGCGGTGGCATGCGGGCTGACATCAGCCGGTGTTTCAACCATCAGTGATGTCCCTCCACAGCGACCGCCGGCTCATAGGGGAAGTCGTTCCGCAACACTCCGCGACGCCACAGGAAGACCGCCATCCAGACGACTCCCATCAGCACCGCCACGACGGCGTGCGAGGTGACCGCGGCGGGATCAAACCGGCTGAAGGCCGGCTCCACGTTCCAGACAATGTCGAACCAGCGCATCACCACCACCCAGAACGCCACGATTCCCACGAACCTGCGGTTCTCTTTCACGGCTCCGCTGAGCAGCGTCATGAAGGGTGCGGCAAAGCCGAAGAAGATGAGCACCAGGGCCAGCCACAACCAGCCGCCATTCAGGCGGTTCAGATACCACACGTTCTCTTCCGGCAGGTCTCCCATCCAGATGATCAGGAACTGCGACAGGTTCATGTAGGTCCACAACATGGTGAAGGCCATCAACATGTTGCCAAGGTCGCGGGTGACGAACGGCGCCGGGTCTTTCGCGGGGGTGCGCGTCGACGCCACGGCGGTGCCGAACGCCAGCGCCGCCAGGGCCTGGCTGACCATGTAAATCACGCCATAGATCCCGGAGTACCAGTGGGGCTCCAGCGACATGCTGTAGTCGACGGCTGCGAGGGTCACGAAAAGTCCGTAGCCGACCAGCGCCATGGCACTGTAGAACCGCAGGGAGTGTTCGGTTTCAAACGAGGGATTTGCCTGAGCGCGTCGCCGCAGGCGCGTAATCGCCGCTCCCAGCCCGATCCAGACGATGAAATAGGCGATCGAGCGGATGACGAAGAAGGTGGGGTTGAGCCAGCCAGCCTTTTTCTGCAGCAGCACATCGTGGGCGACCACCTCCGGGCGGGCCCATTCGTACAGTGCCGGCAGATTCATCAGCAGTGGAATGACGCCGATCGCCAGCAGCGGCAGCGTCTGCCCGGCGGCGGTCAGTTCGAGGCGGATCGCGCGTCCCCATTTGCCGCCGGTCAGGTGGTGCAGCCAGGTCAGGGCGCAGCCCCCCAGGCTCACTCCCAGCCAGAACAGCCAGGCGATGAGGTACCCCCGCAGGAGGACGCTGGCAACCGGATGGTCGCCCGCGTGAGCGGTATCGGCGAAGGCCAGCAGGTCAGGCATCACGTGTTCAATCGCGAGAGGCATTGGTCGTCCCTCGCGCCGGGTTGTTCAGGGATTCGAGTTCGGCCTCGCTCAGAACGCTGGCCGGTGCAAACTGGCTGAACTGCAGGGCCCGGACGTAGGCGGTGATGGCCCAGCGGTCCTCGGGAGCAATTCGATTGCGATAATTCGGCATGGCGCCGAAACCATTGGTGATGACGTCGAAATAGTAACCCACCGGGGCGCCGCGCAGTCGTTCGCTGTGGAATGACGGCGGACGCTTGAACCCGCGGGCGGCCACAAGACCGTCGCCATCTCCCAGCGGGCCGTGGCAGGGGGTGCAGTAAATATTGAACTGGGTCTGCCCGCGGCGGATCAGCCGCTCGTCGAGCGGCGTCGGCAGGTCGACCACGAACTCGCCGTCCTCGCGGCCGGTGAATTCGGGGGCGTCCGTCTGCAGCTGCCCCCGCGCGATTGTGCCGGGAACGAGCGGACGGGCGCTGCGGCCATCCTTGAAGAACGCGCTGGCTTCCAGCGGTTCTTTCTTGGCCTGATCGTACATGTCCTGATGACAGCCGGTGGCCGAGGCCAGGGCGATCACGAGAACCGGATAGCAAATGAATCGGACGTTCATCGGTACACGACGCTCGCTTGCAAGGGGCCTTGCTGCTGGAGGAAGCGGAGCGTCTCCTCGGCGTCGAACTGCGGGTCGCGGGCTTCGATCAGGAGGAAGAAGCGGTCGCGGCTGGCGAGGCCGAATTCCGGAGCATTGAAGACCGGGTGATACGGCGTCGGAAGCCCGTTGAAGGCGAGCATCCCGAACACGGCCGCGAGCGCCGCCCCCATGATCGTCGTTTCGAACGTGACCGGAATGAACGCCGGCCAGCTGTGCAGCGGACGGCCGCCAATATTCATCGGATAGGCAACGACCGCCGAGTAATACTGCAGGGCATAGCCGGCCAGGCCGCCCAGGATGCCGCTGAGCAGCACGACATACGGCAGCTTCGTGCGTGGAATCCCGAGCGCTTCCTCGATGCCATGCACCGGGAACGGCGTGAAGGCGTCCAGCTTCCGGAACCCGGCCAGCCGCGCCGCCTTCGAGGCGCGCAGCAGATCGTCTGGCTCCGAGAAGGAGGCGATGACGCCATAGACAGGATCAGGGGCAATGAATTCGGCGGACATGGTGATTCAGGATTAAAGCCTGCGGGTTGCGGCCCGCTGGATCATCAGTGGTGGCCATTCCCGTTTGTCGATGTCGTTTTGTCGACCAGTTCACGCATTTCGAAGATCGAAATCACCGGCAGCACCCGTACGAACAGGAACAGCAGCGTGAAGAACAGTCCGATCGATCCGATGTAGGTCGAGAAATCCCAGACGGTGGGGTAGTACATCTTCCAGCTGGAGGGGAGGAAGTCCTGATGGAGACTCGTGACGACAATCACGAAACGCTCCAGCCACATCCCGATGTTGATGATGATCGAAATGATGAACAGGGCGCCGGGGTTCGCCCGGACCCGGTGCGACCACAGGAACTGGGGGGTGATGATGTTGCAGAGAATCAGCATCCAGTATGCCGGGGCGTAGGCGCCGAGCATGCGGTTGTCGATCACCAGCCACTTCTCAAACGGGTTGCCGCTGTACAGCCCCATGAAGACTTCCATGAAGTAGCCGTAAGCCACAATCAGGCCGGTCGCCAGGGTGATTTTCCCCATGTTGTCGAGGTGCTTCGCCGTGATGAAATCTTCCAGCCCGTACCACTTCCGCAGCGGAATGGAGAGCGTCAGCACCATTGCGAAACCCGAGAACACAGCCCCCGCCACGAAATACGGCGGGAACAGCGTGTTGTGCCACCCGGGAATAATGCCGGCGGCAAAATCGAAACTGACGACCGTGTGCACCGAGACCACCAGCGGAGTCGCGATGGCCGCGAGCAGCTGGTAGGCGACGTGATAACGATGCCAGTGCCGGGCCGAGCCGCGCCAGCCCATGGACAGGAAGCCGAACGAAATTTTGGCAAAGCGGCTCTGGGCCCGATCCCGCAGCGTCGCGAGGTCGGGAATCAGCCCCACATACCAGAACAGCGTCGAGACGGTCGCATAGGTGGAAACCGCGAAGACGTCCCACATCAGCGGGCTGCGGAACTGCGGCCATAGCCCCATCGTATTGGGATAGGGGAACAGCCAGTAAAACAGCCAGACGCGTCCCATGTGGAACAGCGGGAACAGGCCGGCGCACGCGACGGCGAACAACGTCATCGCTTCGGCGAACCGGTTGATCGACGTGCGCCATTCCTGCCTGAGCAGCAGCAGCACCGCGGAAATCAATGTGCCGGCGTGGCCGATGCCGACCCACCACACAAAGTTCACGATGTCGAACGCCCAGCCAATGGGGACATTGTTGCCCCAGATGCCGATGCCCGTCGCCACCAGGTAGCAGAGGGTGAACAGCAGCATCATCAGCAGGGAGAAGGAAACGGCGAATCCGAAAATCCACCCTTTCTTCAGACCCTTCTGCAGGACGATCGAGCTGATCTGGTCGGTGACCGTCGCGTAGGAGTGGCCCGGCTCCAGAATCGGAGTGGGAATCAGCCCCTCGTCGGCGACGGTGGCGGTGGTGTGCTCGCTCATGACAATGCCGCTCCCGCACCCACGCCGTTCGCTCCCGCGTGTGAATGTCCGCTGGCCGCTGGTTTTGTGAGCGCCGGGTTGGGGTTCGTCACCCGCGCGAGATAAGTTGTCCGCGGACGGGTTCCCAGGTCGGCCAGCACGCCGTAGTTGTGCGGCTGGGCGGCCCACTTCGCGACCCGGCTCTCAGCGTCGTTCAGGTCGCCAAATGCGATTGCCTGCGATGGGCAGGCCGCCTGGCAGGCCGTCACCACCGCGCCGTCCGACACTTTCTGCGGCTGACCGGTCAGGGCTGATTCCTTCGAGGCTTCAATCCGTACGGCGCTGATCCGCTGCACGCAGTATGTGCATTTCTCCATCACCCCGCGCGTCCGGACAGTCACGTCCGGATTCGCCGACAGCTCATGCAGCGGGGTGTTGTCGACGTAATTCAGGAAGTTGAAACGCCGGGTCTTATAGGGGCAGTTGTTCGAGCAGTACCGGGTGCCGACGCACCGGTTGTAGGTCATCTCGTTCAGCCCTTCGGGGCTGTGGGTGGTCGCTTCCACCGGGCACACGACCTCGCAAGGCGCGTGTTCGCAGTGCTGGCACATCATGGGCTGCTGCAGCACCTGAGGATTGTCTTCCGTGCCGCTGAAGTAGCGGTCAATGCGCAGCCAGTGCATTTCGCGTCCCATCAGAACGCCCGACTTGCCGACGACCGGAATATTGTTCTCCGACTGACAGGCGACCACGCAGGCGTTGCATCCGATGCACTTCGACAGGTCGATCACCATGCCCCACGCCCGCTCGTTGTATTCCCAGTCGGGATACAGGGACGGCGGCTTGTCGCCGAGGTCGTGATGCCCGGGCGGGGCGCCGGTTTCGCCCCGGGTAAAGTCTTCCAGCGTCAGCGTGCGAACAATGTCGCGCCCCTCGACGCTGTGATGCGTCTGCGTGCAGGCCAGCTTCTCGCGCCCGCCGGCACGGCTGATCGCCACACCGCCGGTCGAAGCCAGACCGTCGCGAGTCCGCAGCGCGAACGCATTGAAGCCGAACTTGCTGGCCAGCCTGCCGCCCGCCGTCCGGCCGTAACCGAAATTCAGCGTCACCGTTCCATCAGGATGCCCGGGGGTGGGCCAGGCCGGCGCCACCACCGTCCGCTCCTTGACCTTCAGTTCAATGCGGTCCCCTTCCCGAACGCCGAGCTTGGCAGCCAGCTGCGGCGACATGAGGGCCGCGTTATCCCATGTGAGACGAGTCCACGGCTTGGGAAGCTCCTGCAGCCACCCGTTGTTCGAAAACCGGCCATCGAGCACGGTGGGATCGAGTGCGAACACCACTTCCACCGCCCCGCTGGCGGCCGGCGCCGCCGTCTGCAGCGCCACCAGGTCTTCCGCACTGATGTTCGGAGACACGCTGACCGGCTGCGAGGCCGACTGGGCGATCAGCCCGTCGTGGACCGCCAGCTTCCACGCCGCTTCGAAGCCCCCTTCTCCGCCGAGGGACTTCCAGGTTTCGCGGACGGAGTCATACGCCGTGACGACGGTTCGGCCCGTGGCCGCCGAGAGAAACTCGTGGGCGGAAAACCCGTCGAACAGCGGAGCAATCAGCGGCTGAACAATGCTTGCGGTGCCGTCAAATGCCCGCGCATCGCTCCAGCTTTCCAGGAAATGAGTCTGCGGCAAATGCCAGTGGCAGTAGGGCGTGGTTTCGTCGTCATAAGCACTCAGCTGTGCGACGAGCCGCTTGACGTTCTTCAGGGCCGATTTGAAATCGAAATCGGCCGGCGCGGTGTAGACCGGATTCGCCCCCACGATGAGCAGCACATCGACTTTTCCGGCCGTCATGTCGCCGTAGAGATCAGCGATCGACGCGCCATGATCGGCCGGCTGAACTTCCACCGGGTCGATGTAATCCAGCGTCTGACCGACATTGCCGAGCGACTGGTTCAGCAGGAACGCCACGGCATGCACCTGCCACGGAGCGTTGTCGCCTGCAACGACCAGCGATTTTCCGGGATTCGCGCGCAGGTCTTCCGCAGCCGCCTTCACCCAGGCAGCCGCCGACTCACTCAGACCGGCGGCCTTCACTCCTTCCATGCCCGCGGCGCCGGCAGCGGCCGCCAGCGACTGCGCGACTGAAATCAGTCCGGATGGCGACAGCGGCAGACGATGATCGGCGATGGCGCCGGAGGCAGAGACGCCCGTCTCAGCCTGGAACAGCCGCACAATCGATCTCGCGCCCGCGGACAGGTCCCGGCGCGACATGAACTGCCGCGTGAATGCCACGCTGCCGTCCTGACCGCTCAGGAAATCGGCATCCAGCGAGACCACCACATCCGCGCGGTCGAAGTGCGGAACGACGGAAACCGCCCGGCCAAACACTTTCTGCTGCGCCTGAAACGCGCCGTCCGCGTGCCCCGGCTGATACTGATGCCACCGGGCATTCGGATACTGCTCCAGCAGCTCGCGAATCTGCCGCCCCAGCGTGGGGGAGGTCACCGCCTCCGTCAGAATTCGAACGCCCGCCCCCTGCCGGCCCGATTGCCCGCGCAGGGCATCGCGCAGATCGGCCAGGAAGCTCTCCCAGGTGCTGATTTCCTCGATGCGGCGGACGCCCTGCGCCCGATCCGGATCGTACAGCGACAGGATCGCCGCCTGCGAAATCGCATCGGTCGAACCGAGACTCGCAGGGTGGGCCGGGTTCCCCTCAACCTTGGTGGGCCGGCCTTCGTGGCTTTCCACCAGCAGCCCCAGCGTGCGACCGCAGTCGGAAAACGTGGTCGCAAAGAACAACGGCCGGCCCGGCACGATCTGCTCAGGCAGCTTCGAATACGGAACGATCGTTTCCGTCGGCTGAGGGCGGCAGCCGGTGGCTCCGGCCAGCGCCAGCGAGGCCCCCATGACTTCGAGAAAATGCCGACGGTCAAACCCGGCACGCAGCTTCACCAGGTCAAACTGATGGTTGACCGGCGGATCGATGATGGGCAGTTCCGGATGGATATCCGTCAGCGTGCGCCAGCGATCGAGGCTCGAAGTTTGGGGTTCTGGGTGTGACATCAGTCGCAATGAAACAGGTCGCGGACGAGTCGGCGAAACAACTCGCCTAGTAATGGCACGCAGAACAATGAGTCGGCGCCTTGAGCCGGTACTTCTCCACGAGGTCCTTCGACTGCTCGCTCGTTGGTGAAGCCAGCTTCATGTCGAACACCTCGCTGCGCGGACGAACGTGCTCTTCCGGCGTCCAGTGACAATCGAGGCACCACTTCATGTGCAGCGAGTGTTCGCGCCACATCATTGGCATGCGATCAACCTGGCCATGACACTCAGCGCAGCCGATCCCCTTGGCGACATGAATGCTGTGATCGAAGTGCACGTAGTCGGGCAGGTCGGTCACGCGCGTCCACTTCAGCGGCTCGCCCGTTTTGAAACTTTCGCGAACAAGCGCCAGCTTGGGGCTATCCGACCAGATTTGTGAATGGCAGCTCATGCAGACTTCGGTCGCCGGCATGCCCGCGAATGCCTGATCCTCCACGGTGCTATGACAGTACCGGCAGTCAATTCCGAGCCCGCCGACATGATGCTGGTGGCTGAATTCCACCGGCTGAGCGCGAACGACGTGCGCCTGCGTTGCGTAGTCCGACGTGGAAAACGCATAGATGGTCGCGAGCAACCCCAGTGCGATGAAGACCGCACCGAAAATCGTCGTTCTCGCGAGCGCGTTTGCCAGCGGATGAAAGACCTGGGCCATCCTGGGTGACCTTCACAAACCCCAAAAACGCAACGTGACGAAACAGGCTTCGTGGAAACGTAGACGCAGACATCCGGGCGGCGAGACCACAGCAGGGCATGCCCGCTGAAAATCTCGTCGACAGGAACGCTGCCTGCTTAGACTCGGTCGAAAGGACACAGCGACCGGCGCAGTCAGCTCGTCATCCATCAGCCTCGAGTAGTCAATGAGACGAAACATACAGCACGCACCGCGAAGTGGAAGCGATGTTTCACAAAAGACCCGCCGTTCTCATTTGGGGAAATGAAATTTCCCGCCGCTGAGGCCATCTTCGGCAAAGAATGCAGCCCTGCAAGGCGTTCCACCCCAAAGCGGAGCCGACAGCGAGACCTCAGGGATGCAGTTCGTTGAGCAGGAGGATCGGAACGACATGGCGTACCGCGTTCGCGAGGCGTTCATCCGCCGTCAGCAGCGGGACCGTTTCCTGCTCGGCCAAAGCGACATAGACACAATCGTGAACTCCGAGTCTCCACGCTGACGACAGCTCGATCGCCCGCGGGACAAGATCGAGACTCGGATAAAGTTCCGGCCCTTCAAGGGTGATCCGGGCAGCGAGTTCTGCCGCCTCCCCGACGGGCATCAGATGGCGCCGCTTCGCTTTCGTGAGAGCGTGGCCGACCTCGATCGCGAAGATGCCTGGTGCAATCAAATCATGATCGCCGGCCAGAAACTCAGCCTGCAAATTAAGCGCTGCGAGGCTCCCTTCTTCGTTGAGCACCCATTTGAGAGCGACTGAAGCATCGAGAATCAGCTTCATTCGTCCCGAACTTCCCGGATCAGATCGACCACGATGTTCGTCGGCGGCTGAGACTTCAATCGTGCAATGATTGGATCCGAACGCTCACGAATTCGCCTGGCAACCTCGGGATCTACGGGCCTCTTCTGGCGTACCGCCTCAATGACCGCTCGAAAGTCATCGCTCGACTGAGTGCTGGTTTCGGGTTTCATGCAGCTTCCGGTTCTTGTGCAGCGCTGTCAGTCTGACATCGCTGCAACACCGGCTCAAGATGAAGTCCGCAATCACACCCCCACCGGCGCTGGCTCGCACGCCCCGCCCCAGCACACGACCGGGTTCCGCCCCGCCGCCACTTCGTCCGGCCGGCTGATGGTCGAGGTGTGCGGCGCGTTCTTCAGCGTCTCGGCATCTTCTCCGGCAATCTTCCGCAGCGTTTCGGCGAACGCATCGAGCGTCTCCTTCGACTCCGTCTCCGTCGGCTCGATCATCAATGCTTCCTGCACAACGAGCGGGAAGTACACCGTCGGTGCGTGGTAGCCGTAGTCCAGCAGCCGCTTGGCGACATCCATTGCCGTTACGCCCCGCGTCGCCTTCAGCGTTTTCGCCGACGCCACAAACTCATGCATGCACCGGTCCCCATGCGGGACCGGGAACACGTCTTTCAGCCTGGCCAGCAGGTAATTCGCGTTGAGGACTGCCGTTTCCGAAACGGCCTTCGTCCCATCAGGACCGAGCGTCCGCAGATACAGATACCCCCGCAGCAGAATCCCCACGTTTCCGAAGTACGACCGCATCCGGCCGATCGACTTCGCCGGCGTCGACAGCTCGAAGTCGCCCGACTTCGACTGCGTCACGATCGGGCCCGGCAGGTAGTCGGCCAGGAAGGAGCGCACGGCAATCGGCCCGGCCCCCGGCCCGCCAGCGCCGTGCGGTCCGGTAAACGTCTTGTGGACGTTGTAGTGCATCATGTCGCCGCCGAAATCGCCCGGCCGCGTGATTCCGAGAATCGCGTTCATGTTCGCGCCGTCGATGTAGACGAGCGCCCCGGCGTCGTGCACCAGCCGCGCGATCTCGGCCATGTTCTTCTCAAACAGCCCCAGGGTGTTGGGGTTGGTGATCATGAACACGGCGGCCTGGTCGTCGAGCTTCTCCTTCAGTTCGTCCAGGTCGACGAAGCCATTGACCGACTTGTTCAGCTGCACGCAGTCGAAACCGGCAAGCGCCGCGCTGGCGGGGTTGGTGCCATGAGCACTGGCGGGAAACAGCACCTTCGTCCGCTTCTCGCCTTTGTCGCGGAAGTAAGCGGCGGCCACCAGCAGGGCGGTCAGTTCTCCCTGGGCCCCGGCCGCCGGCTGCAGCGTGACGGCCGGCAATCCCGCAATTTCCCCAAGCATCTGCTGCAGTTCAAACATCATCGACAGCAGGCCCTGGCTGTCTTCCGGACGGGCATACGGATGCAGGTCGCCCAGTCCCGACAGTCGCGACACACGTTCATGCCGCTTCGGGTTGTATTTCATCGTGCAGCTGCCGAGCGGATAGAAGTGCGTATCTACGCACATATTCTTCGTCGACAGGTTCACAAAGTGCCGCACCACGTCCGGCTCGGTGACTTCGGGCAGTGCCGGCAGCGTCTGCGAGCGCAGTCTGGCGGGAATCAGCTGATCCAGCGGGCGATCGGGCACATCGCTTTTCGGAAACACCGCAGCGCGGCGGCCGGGAACAGAAAGGTCCGTCAGAGGACGGGTCGCATCAACGTTTCGCATGGACGGGAGCAGCGGGGCGAGAGGAACTGGCGCGGCCGGAGTATAGAGCAGTTTTTCGAAACGTCGCCTGACTGCGCCGGCCGAATCGCTCGTCCTGCGCAAAATCAATCGCCCCTCGCGCCGTCCTGGACGTGGCCACCGCACGGGTTACGTCGCGACAACGACCGTCGGTGCGCCACCCTGCGACCAACCGCCGTCCAAACTTGAGTCCAATTTCAAAAAAACTATTGACCCAAAATTGCCGGTCCGGATACATACCCCGCCGCAGCGTCCGGTTTCGGTTCTCGAAGCCCCCTGCACACTTCACGTTCCCCTCAAATCCCGCACTTCAGCCCGCCTGCTTCGATTCCCGCTTCCGGTTGTGACGCCACGGCCTCGTTTGGGAATGAATCCGGCATCGACCCAGCCACGACGCTCCCACGCGAGCAACGTCGGCCCCGCCCCTCAAGGAAGAGACCCATGAAACGCTTCGCCCTCGCCGCTGTCGGCCTTGCGCTGTCCATCACCGGTTCCGGCTGCTGCGGCTGCCTCGGCCATATGTTCCACGGCGGATACGGCGGCGGCTGCAATCCCTGCGGACAGATGGCCCCGATGGGCGGATGCCCGGGCGGCGCCTGCGGTTATGGCCCCAGCGGATACCCGATGGGCTATTCCGCTCCCATGGGCGGAACCGCCATGTATCCGGCCTATGGCAACGCCCCGGTCTTCGCTTCGGCCGTCGCGAACAACCCGACGCTGTAAACCGCGTTGCACGGCTGAACGGCAAACGAAAAAGGGACTCGACAGGGAGTCCCCACGGGCCCTTCTTTCTACTCGCTCGCGAGCTGCCGAATTTGACCTCGGCCGCGGGCCAGCGGCTATGCGCGCCGGTGAACGCCACGCACCAGGAAGTCGTGGACTCCCGGATGCTGCCGCAGCATGCGCTGCCGTCCCTGCACCCGGTCGATGATGAACCGCGTGTGTCGCAGGTCGCTTTGACGCAGAATCGCACCGCCACGCAGCTCCCGGCCAGCGATGACCACGGCCCGGGTTTTATGGCTCCCCAGCATCAGGGCATGACGCAGCAGCGACCAGACTTCGTCCGGAATCGCGCCCTCAGCCGCGGTTACAACAGCGCCGATGCGCTTCTCAAACCGGACTGAGGACACGCGAATCAGGACATTCGACGCCGCAGGCAAAACCTCGGCGATCTGGTCGTAGGCATCAAAACCGACATTCCGGCTGCGGGCATGCAGTTCGGCCACATTCAGCAGCCAACCGCAACCCGACTGCGCCAACACGGCCGCCAGGAAGTCGGCATCCCGCTGGGGAGTGGCCGGATCCTTGATCGCCGGCTGGATTTCGACATACAGGCGCGAGGCGCCGAAATGGCGCTCCACGCTTCGCAGCACACGCACCACGCGGTTCAGCGATTCTTCATCTCCCGACTCGGCCGACTGCACCGTGAGGCTCAGGCTGACGGTCGTCCCCCAGCCCGTGGCGACAAGGTTCTGGATCGCCTGGCGATCGGCGCACCACTGTTCGAGGTTGTCGTGCAGGCTCAGTGACCCAAGATGCAGATTCACGACGCCGAGCGGGTATCGGCCGGTCACGGCCACCACCCGCTCCACGTCGCTCACCGTCTCCAGATGCACGTCAACCGCCTCGACGGCCGGGTCGGAAACGCCTTCGATGGCATGGGGGGGCAGCGAATATCCGATAACAGGCAACATGACACGCCTCGCGATGGGATGGTTCTGCCGGGGTTGGCGATTCGTCCATGAACTCGCACCGCCGTAGGCATCAGTCATCGTCCGGGGAATTGACGACCGTGAAATTGCCGGCCGCTCGACGGGAAGACCGTCGAACGGGACAACGACTCTCTCTGGCAGGCGACTGGAGACGCGGAGCGTACATTCCTCGAAAACGTTGCAGCGTTTTGGCACCGTTGCGGGCTGACTGAACGGGACAAAACTTCGCTGCTCGGCATTCGCTGGAGAGTGGCGGTCTCCGAATGACGCTCCGCATCTCCAGACGTCCGCCGCCGCGGCGGCAGTCCGCCGCGGCTGGTGACTTCTGGCCGGAGGGGAACGCCAGGAACAGGCGGTGATTGGCCGGCCGATTCCCTGCGTGATCCACTCCGGTGTATGGTGATCACGCTTCCTTGCGTGGTTGTTTGTGGTGTCCGTCGTTCCGGACGGGAGAAAGAGAACGCACCGGTGATGCCAGTCCGCGCGCAAACCATTGCAATTCGTGCAAAGCCACCGTGCAAAAGCGGTTACGACTTCCATGCCCGCACAATCCGCATGCCCGCCACCGTCATCAAACCCGCGACACAGCCGTTCAATTCGACAACATTCAGCCGGCGCGATGACGAGCCGTACTCACGCCGCCCGCCGCCCGACCGTTTGGTCGCGGTCACTGTCCGCTGCCCGCGGCAGTGACAACACCACCCGTGGCATCTCGACGACCGGGCTTGCTGCCGGTCGGAAGGGACTGAGGTACCGCCAGTAAATCGTCGCCAGTTCCGCCGGGGCCTTCAGGAAGTCGGTCGCTTTCAGCTTCGACCCCGCCACTTCCCGCCAGTCTTCCAGAGGAAACTCATAGACGCACTCGGCCAGCGCTGGTCCTCCCGCCGCCTCCGTCGAACGCGCAATCCGGGCCAGCACTTCGACATCGAAAATCCAGCGCGTGCAGAACGGCTGCTCAAACGCCGCCGCGACCCACGGCGTCGCCCGGAACAGCTTCGCGCCGCACTGTGTATCGTGAATCGCAATTCCCAAGGTGGTGGACGCCGCCCGCGCGAACACCCGTCCCAGGAACGCCCGCTTCGCTTGCCGACGAATCGCCCGCCCCAAAAGTTGCAGCCGCGACCCCACGACCACATCAATCCCGCGCAGCCGGTCCAGCACGCGCGAGAATTCAATCGCCGCCTCCAGCGGCGTCGCGAGGTCGGCGTCAAAATACCCCGCGTAGTCAGCCCCTTCTTCGAGTGCACGCAGCATCCCCTGCCGCACCGCCTCCGCCTTTCCGCCGTTCTGCGCCAGGTCCAGCACTGCCATCTGCACCGGCCGCTCGCCCGCAAGGCCCTTCAACACTTCCAGCGTGCCATCCCGACTGCCGTCGTTGACCAGCAGCAGACGCACCGTCGGATGGGCCGACGCGAAACGCAAAAACGCCGGCACGTCCAGCCGGCGCTCTTCGTTGTAACAGGGAATGACCAGTGTCGTGGAAGACATCCATGTCGTCCTTGAAGATTGCACTCACCGGAACACCCACGCCATTGAGCCGGCCCGTCTCGCGGGCCGACCGCGTGCCTCGACGCTCCGCCAACTCGATACCGCTCAATCCATTACGCGGCCCGGCTCAACGCCGCCGCCTCGGGGTATTCAACCGCTTCGCCGCGCGCCTTCCGCTCCGCCACATCCAGCAGCCGATCCATTTCCTCCTGCAGTCGCTGCCGGTACGCCTCGCGCTGTTCGCGGGTCAGGTCCGGCGGCACGAAAAACGGCTCGCCGCCGACCATCACCACCCGGCTGAACGGTTTGGGAATCAGCAGCCAGGTCCACTTGCCGTAGGGTCTCCACGAGCGCGTGGCCGAGACGCCCGTGGGGAGAATCGGCCGGCCGCTCTGCGACGCCAGAAAAATGATCCCTTCCTTCACCACATGATGCGGCCCGCGCGGGCCATCGGTGGCGATTGCAATATTCAGCCGCTCCGTCGCATCGAGCATCTGCTTCATCGCCGCCGCGCCGCCGCGACTGCTCGAGCCGCGGATAGGCGTCACGTTGACGCACTCCATCGCATCCGCCACGTAGGAACCGTCTTCGTGTTTGCTGACGAGCCCCGCCAGCCGCACGGAACGACCGCAGAAAATCGCACACAGAATGCTGTGATGCCACAGGCAGTACAGGTAAACCGTGTCTCCTTTTTCGTCGTAAGGAGAGGTCAGCGGCTTCGCGAGGTGGAACTCCGTCTTCAGCAGCCGGAAATAAACTCGCGCGCACGCCGCCAGCGTTCGACCAAGCAGTCGGATCGCGAACCGGCTCCGGATTTTCATGTCAGATCCTCACTCCCACAGCGCACCACGGCGTGGCGAAACCATACTGCTTTCGGCCAAGTCCCCCCAAGCCCAGTTCGCCCCACTGCCCGCAACCCGCCAGCCGTCCTGCAAACTCTGCCGCCGCCGAGTGATCGCATTCGCCGGATTGCATTCTGCGATCCTCCCGTCCTCCCCCCCTCACCAGTAAACTTCCCCCGCCGCCCGGCCACCGTTCTCTCCCTCACGCGGTCGTTCCCATGCCCAAAACCGCTGCCCTGTTCGCCCTGATGTTCATCACCTCCACCGCCGCCGCCCAGGCCCCCATCATCACCGCCGAAAACGACCCGCTCCGACCTCCCGCGATGGATGTCTCCGGCGTCCCGGCCGTGCCGAAATCGCTGATGGATCAGCTCCGGCAGTACCAGAGCGTGCGAAACGCCGGGTTCCGCGGCTGGTCTCCCGACGGCAACGGCATCCTCATCCAGACGCAGTTCGGCAACACCATGCAGTTGCACCGCGTGTACGAACCGGGGGGACGCCGCGAACAGATGACCTTCCTCGATGAACCGACGGACGGCACGTTCCTGAAAGGCGCCCAGGACGGAACCCTGCTCCTTCAGCTCTCCATCGGCGGCAACGAAAACAATCAGCTCCTCCGGTTCGACCGCGAGGCCGGCCGCGTGATCCTGCTGACCGATGGCGTCTCCCGGCATATCGTCGGCCCGCAGGCCGAGGATGGCTCGTTTCTCATCATCTCCCACAACGCCCGCAACGGCCGCGATATGGACCTGTTCCGCATGGACCCGCGGAACCCGGCCTCGCCCGAAAAGCTGATGGAAACCGAAAACGAATTCTGGTCCGCGGCCGACCTCTCGCAGGACGGCCAACAGCTCCTGATGTCCCGCTACGTCTCCATCAACGAGAGCTACCCCGCCCTCTTCGACCTCGCCACCAAAGTCCGCACCCCCATCCCGCCGCCGCCGGGCTCGCCCGCCAAAGTCTCCTTCGGCGAACTCGCATTCGCTCCCGACGGCCAGACCGCCTACGTTGCCTGCGATGCCCGCGGCGAGTTTCAGGAACTCGCCGTCGTCGATCTGAAAACCTTCGAATACAAAGCCTGGCTGTCAGCCGACATCCCCTGGAACATCGATGGCATTGAAGTCGACCACACCACCGGTAACGTCGCCTTCATCACCAACGCCGATGGCGCCAGCGACCTCTACCTCATCTCAGCCGGCCAGCGACGCAAACTCGAAACGCCCCTCGGCATCATCGACTCGCTGAAGTTCAGCAAAGACGGCTCGCAGCTCGGGTTCACGCTCTCCAAGCCCAACGCCCCGGCCGATGCCTATTCGCTCTCCCTCAAGGACGGCGCCCTCACCCGCTGGACCTACAGTGAAGTCGGCGGCCTCAACACCGAGCGCTTCATCGTGCCGGAACGCATCCAGTTCCCCAGCTTCGATGGCCGCAACATCCCGGCCTATGTCTTCAAACCGAATTCGGCCACCGCGAAGACGCCCGCCCCGGTCCTCATTAACATCCACGGCGGACCCGAATCGCAGTACCGCCCCTTCTTCACCGGCTTCGATCAGCTCCTGCTGAACGAACTCGGCATCGCCGTCATCCGCCCCAACGTCCGCGGCTCCGATGGCTACGGCAAAACCTACCTGCAGCTCGACAACGCCGAAAAACGCGAAGACAGCGTCAAGGACATCGGCGCCCTGCTCGACTGGATCGCCCAGCAGCCCGACCTCGACAAAAACCGCGTCGCCGTTTACGGCGGTTCTTATGGGGGCTACATGGTCCTCGCCTCGCTCACGCACTTCCCCGACCGCATCAAGGCCGGCGTCGATGTGGTCGGCATCGCGAACTTCGTCACGTTCCTCAAGAACACCAGCGAGTACCGCCGCGACCTGCGCCGGGCCGAGTATGGCGACGAGCGCGATCCCGAAATGCTGAAGGTGTTCGAACGGATCAACCCGACGAACAACGCCCACAAGATCCGCTCGGCCCTCATGGTGGCCCACGGCAAGAACGACCCGCGCGTGCCGTTCTCGGAAGCCGAACTCATCGCCCCGCTGGTCCGCAAAAACAACGCCCCCGTCTGGACTGTCTACGCCGACAACGAAGGCCACGGCTTCGCCAAACGCGACAACCGCGACTACGTGACGGCCGTCACGGCCCTGTTCCTGAAGGAGTTCCTGCTCACGAAGTGAAGCCCCCGTTGCCGCCGCTGCCAGCGTCGGCCTGTGATGTGTGCCATGCTTGCATCGCGAAGCAGGGCAAGCCTGCGAGTGTCGATGGGGCTGGTTCCGAGGGAGCGCTCGGATTGAAGATCGATCCGCCGTTTTGAACCCGCATGCTCACGCTGCTGCGCGACGTGAGCATGGCACCCGGCGGAACTCGCCGAATGTGTCCGAGTCGTGCACGAGAGTGACGCCGCTGCGGTGCTGAAGCTTGCCGCTGTCGACTCGCTCGTCAGATGGGGCAAATTCGATCAGATTCCTCAAGAATCATTGGCGTGGTGGTTCTCATCGCGTCTGTCGGGGACTGACGCGCTCCGTTTTTCGACCATCAAATGCCTGGCACGATCGACGAAGGGGCGGGCCATTCTTTGTGATGCATGCCGCGACGGCGATCTGCCCGACCCCGTCGCCTCGCAGGCGGCAGTGATGCTGACATCGCACGCAACCACGACGCTCGAGTTGAAGCGATTCGACTTCATGCCGGAAGCAGAATGCCGCGCCGTTCTCGCGCTGTTTGATCGCAACAACGGCAGCACACCGTGAAGCCGTTGGTCAGGCTCCCGCCTGCCGCATTGGTTGCCGAGCCGTTGGGGCGCGTGTCGCTGAAGCGGATCGAGAAAAGATCCCCGATTGAGCCGGTTCGCTTGCGAACCGTCGCATGCCCTGCAGCGGCACATGGATGAGACGCGCCCGAATGGTGACAGAAAGAAGGTCTCCCGCGGCAATTGCGGGCAGCCGATTCACAAGCGCGAGCTCGGCAACGTTCGGCACTGGCTGACAAGCAGTCCAGTGCCACCCATATGGCTGCTACCGCTGGCACCCGGCGTTGATAATCTTGTCCCCGACCGAAACGCGGTCGACGTCATGGATTTACCAGGCCCGGCGGCGTTTCAGTTCGAGAATTCGGGATTCCGGGATGTGCTTGCTGACTCCCCGGTCGAGGTCATCAATTTCCGCCTGGGTATAGACGCCGACGTTAGACAGATCGAGTTCAACGACGGGCGGAAAGGACCTCACCGATGCGGGGACGTGGACGACGATGCTGGAAATGTTCATCAACATCCAGCGGAACGGCGGAACCTCCGAGGGCCGGATTTCGCCCGTCACAGTGGCGACCCTGATGGAGCCAACAGGGCCGCCAATGGTAGCATGGCTGCAGGCGCGCAGCACCCGCCCGAGTCCCGGCATTTTGACCAGCACGCGAGTGTGAACGTTCTCGGGTGAATCAACTTGATCATACTCTGCGGATGGCGTCTGTCGTTCATCCAGCGTGACCCGGTCGCCACGGATGATCACCTGGCAGTCGACACGAAACACTCTCCCAATAATCTCGAGCTCGGCCGAGTTGAGGTCCAGCGGGGTGGTCGTGCGTGGCTCTGAACTGGCCATGTCTCGATGGTCCGGAATGTGGTCGCGCGCTGCAACGCCGACCGGTCGCCATCGCAAAGAACCGGCCGAGTCGAGACCCGGCCTACGTCACTGATTCCGGACCACGTTAACCTGCAGCCAGACACCCGGGAGGCTCGGCAACGCTCGCCACGCCCTTCACTCCTGACGTCGTTCAGGGACGTGCCACCCGGATCGGCCACTGATGGTCGTGCAACCCGACCGGCACAGGCACTCGGCCAGCAGAACCGGCGGCAGCCGATTGACTGACAGGCAAGGGAATCTCTACTGTGGCGTGCCAGTAAGTCGGCCATCGTCACGCTGGAATAGGGCAAAGCCATGACCACACCACCCATAATCGCTGCAACAGGTGCAGTTGTAGGCACGAAGGCCTTACAACTGGTGCTAACAGATGCATACACGTCTTCAAAAGCTGCCATATCGAAGCGGTTCCGGAAGTGGCGTGAGGAAGACCAGATCTCGCATTTGTATGAGCATATTGCAACTGTTCGAAAAGTGAAAACGATATGGCAGATCGACAGAGAGCTAGACCTCCTCGAGTTCTATCATCCTACTCGAGTGGAGGACTCACGTGACAGGAGGGCCACCGTCTCAACGGTCGATGACCTACCTGTTGCTGGAAACACGCTCGTCGAAGGGATAGTTGGCCAAGGCAAGTCCATCTTCCTGCGATATCTCTGCAGCCAAGAACTTTACCGAGGCAAGGCTATTCCATTGTTCTTTGAGCTTCGTCGAATGAGCCAAGCTGGCAACATCACTCGATCGCTATGTGAACGCCTAAGCTCGCTCGGTTTTGAAATCGATGAGATGGATTTTCGCGAGTTAGCTGCAGATGGAAAAGTGATTCTATTTCTCGACGGATTCGACGAACTGGCTGATGAGGTTGTTCCGTTAGCAATCGACGAATTGGAGAGGCTATCGGACCAGTTTCCGAAGACTCGAATAATTGTTACGTCTCGACCTGACAATCAATTGGCCCACTCTCCCAAGTTCCGACTTTGTCGGCTCGCTCCACTCGCAGGCCGAGAAGTTGACGACGTCATTCTTAAATTGACAGGCGGCGACGAACTAGGCCACAGGCTGGTTGCCTCTCTCAAGGCAAATCCAGGCGAAGTTCAGAGCATTCTAACCACACCTCTCATGATAACCCTTTTGGTTATCACCTATCGAGCGTTTGAAACGCTGCCGGAAACGTTGTCTGCGTTCTACGAGCACTTATTCGAGATCCTCTGGTCCCGCCATGATGACTCGAAACCTGGATACAGACGAAAGAAGCGAGTCCCCATCAACGACGGCGCAGTTAGGCGAGTCTTTGATGCCGTATGCTTCATCACTCGTAAACAGAACGCGCTGGAGATGCAACGGAACAAGTTACTTGAAATCGCAGCCGAAGCCATAGAACTCAGGCAGGCTCAGTGTGATGAAGCCGCATTCATAGATGACATCAAGGAGATTACCAATCTTCTGCTTCGAGATGGAGCAAATTACAGATTTATACACAAGAGCGTACAGGAGTTTCACGCGGCCTCATACATTGCCAACATTAGGGACGACAGGCAGTCTCTGACATTCTACTCTGCAATGGTAGGCCAAGAGCGATGGAGATCCTGGAAGCAAGAGCTTCTGTTTCTTCGTGAAACAGACACATTAAGATTCTATCGATATTTTCTTATTCCGGAGACAAGTCGGTTTTGTAAAGAGTATCTGGGAGGCATTCCTCATGAGTGGAGGTCTACTCCCATTGAGTTGATCTGTAGGCTAATGAATGACTGCAACTTCACCGTGTGGATCAAGCATGGCAATGACTACTATGACGGCTTAGAATATCACCATTTCGACGGAAGCCCTCATGGAGGCGCTTTCGCCGCTGCATGGGCCGACTATGATCGTGCGGAGGGAGAGATTGGAGATGCAATTGGCGCGGCGCTCACGCGAGGTAGCAGCGAATTCGTGGCAGCAATAAGAGACTCTTCCCCTACCCTGGTAGATACTGGGCCATTGGGGAGCTCGCTCCGAAAGGAAGGTGTCGAAGTCTTCAAGGTGCACGTTCCTGCGGCGATTCGAAGCGGCGCGATGGACTATTGTGAACTCGACCGCATTTTCACCCGCGTCATTGAACGAATGCTAGTCGAGTACCGATACGCACAGCAGTACGTTCATGGGCAAGAGCGGGCGGCACAGATTCTTGAGTTTTGAGAACGCCAGGTGCCACTGGCAGTGTCGACCTCGACTCGGGTGGCACTGGTCTGCTTGCAGCCAGTGCTGGGCGTTGCCGAGTTGCCCTTCTGAATGAACCTCTCGCGAACGACTCCCCTGTCAGGATGGCTCTGTTCATCGCCAGGCGCCTGTGGTCAGGACCACGATTGCGAAACCGCGTGACCGCGTGGCTGGAGACGCAGCGCAGCGAAGCCCCCAGCCGTTTGTTGCCGAGTTCCCTACGGCCGAAAGCCTTCTCACCGCGGGCGACTCGGAGGAAAGCCAGTCCAAATTGAATCGTCGCCCGCCGCGACTTGTCCCCTGCCCTCCCGGTTTTTCGCCCTGCCGGTTTGATAGGGCGTTTCCGGGTTTGGGGCGGCGGCTGGGTCACTCGATTTTTGACCAGTCGAGGCCTTCGGACATGACCCGGATGTCGCTGCCTTTGCCAGCGGGCTTGATGAAGATTGTCAGTTTCGAATCGCCGTTTTTGCGGCGAAGGATCGTCGAGTTGGGCGTGACCAGTTCGGCGCCGTCGACCTTCCAGCCCTGATCGCCCAGTTCTTTCTGAATCTGGGCCGCCAGGGGGGCGACGCCGGTTCCGCTTTTGAAGTTCAGCATGCCGACGACCTTCTTGTATTCGACATCGGTCGCGTTCTTCAGGAACGGCAGGTCGCTGACGGCGACGCTTGCCTGGGGGGCGCGGGGTTCGGCCGCGGGCGCCGGTTTCGCCGATGGTTTTTTCGGCGTCTCGGACATTTTCGGGGCAGGTTTCGGGTCGGCCGACGGGGTTTTCGCGGCCGAGCGATTCAGCGGCGCGGCGAACGAGACATCGACGTTCCACGTCTGTCCGAAGAATTCCAGTTCGCCGCCGGTCGTCATCTTACCGGAAACGCCCAGATCGGTGACATCGAACTCGGACATGTGAATGCGGCCGGTGGAGCTGAACGCCCCTTTGTTGTGGGCGGAGTGGGCGACCTGGCAGCCGAAGATCGAGCCGTCTTCGTGGGCCGAGATGATCAGGGCGCTGCCGTAGCGGCCGAAGGAGGCGTTGAAATCGGGTTTGGGGTCTTTGGTGTGATCTTTCTCGGTGAAGACGAGCAGGATGGACGGTTTGTCGGCAAAGATCTCGCCGGGGCGTGCGGAGACGAACGCCAGTTTCGCGGCCTTGCCGTTCCCCAGGAACGAACCGGCGACCGCTGGTTTCGGGGGCGCGGTGGGAGCGGCGGGCCGGGCGGCGGCGGAATCGAGTCCGAACGGAATTTTGATCTTCAATGCGAAGGCGCGCTGGAACGGTCCCTCGGCATCTTTTTCGACGCTGGCGACGCAGTTAACGACGCCCTCGGCGATGGTGAGTTCTCCGATGACTGCCTTGTCGCCCACTCCGAAGTTGCTGTTTGTGCCAGCCCCCGCGGCGTACAGCGGCTTGCCGTTTTTGAAGACGACCCGCACATAGGGCTGCCCGAGCACGAGCAGGCGGTCGTTCCCCTTGCGGTCGTCCAGCTCCTTGCGGATGTCGGCGACGGGGATTCTGCGGTCGCTGGCGACGACGGAGATGAGCGTTTCGTCGTTCTCCCGCGTTTCGTAGGCGACGGCGTATTTGAGCGGGAACGTTTTCCCGCCGCTGAGCATGACGCCCTCAACAGGTTGGGCGTCTTCAGCCGCGGGGAGCGGACATGTGGACATCACCGCGATGACCACGAAACAGGCCGGGTTGAACTTCATGGCGATCCTCGAGACAGGGTGCAGATGTGCGGAGGATACGCGACGGAGCGGAGATTTCTGCGCGCGGGCGGGATTGGCCGGAAAAAATGGAGGGGAGCGCCCTTCGGGGGCCGGGGCGTTTCCGACGGGCGGCCGGCTGGAGCTATGGGCTGCGCGGCATGATCGTGATGGCGGCGTCAATTTCCTTCCAGTGGAAACCGGCCTGGTTCAGGATTTCGTCCAGCACGCCTCCCACAGTGGTGGCCGTCAGCTCGACGGTGATTTCGCGATCAAGCCTGTCGCGCCAGGGTTCGACTTCGACCCGGGACAGATCGACCGGAACGGCGCTGAGTTCGGCAATCTGATGCAGCAGCAGCCGCACGGCGACCGGTTTTCGCTGCGAGAACTCGGCGATTCGCAGCGACAGCTGGGCGGGGATGTCGATGGCGGGTTCGTCGGGGGCGAATTCGGGCTGGATGGGCCGGTCGTGGTCGGGGTCGACGACGGCAACCGGCGGCTCGACGACCGGAGGCGGCGTTGAGGCGGTCATCGGAGGTTCGGCCGTTGGCGGTTCGGCCATTCCTGGCTCGATCGCGGGCTCGGGCGGAACGGCTGCGACCGACGGCTCGACGACTGCGGGCTCGGGCGTGGTGAGCTCTGGCGAGGGTTCCGCGTCCGTCACCTCGGCCGGTTGCATCCGAGCTTCTTCGTCGACGCGGGGGCGGAGCGCCAGCCAGGCGGTGACGCCTCCAAGGCAGGCGGTCGCCAGCCAGATCCACCGCAGAACTGCGGTCGGCCGGGGGCGGGCGGGCCTGGTGAACGGGGTGTTCGCGGCGGCGCGGACGGCCTGGACATTTCCGGGCTCGGCGACGATCCGCAGTCGAGTGCCGCAGTCCGGGCAGTCGATCTCCCGACCGAACTGCGATCGATCGCGCAGCCGCAGCGGCACATTGCATTCAGGACATCGAAACCCGGCTGGTTGCACAGAGGCATCATCAGGAGGCCGCCCGAGCGCGTCAAACACGTGCGGCGATCAGGCGACTTCGCCGGAGAAATTGACGTGGATATGGTCTCGACACTGTGACCGCAGGTCCGCCCGGTGCTGCAAACCGCGGCCGGACTGGCAGCAAGGCGGGGGTGGAGCTGACGAGCCCGATGGAAATCCGGTCTCGTGGTGTTTTTCGGCGAGGTCTATGATTGTGCGACCTTGCCGTCGCCACTTGCGGCCCATCACTGACCGCCGCCCATGGACGTCTTTCCCTATCGTGTCGAGCTCGACCGGTTTTCCGGGCCGATGGATCTCCTTCTGTACCTGGTCCGGCGGAACGAGGTGGATCTGCGGCAGCTTCCGATTGCGCGGATCACGGCCCAGTTTCAGGAACATCTGGAGGTTCTGCAGCAGCTCGATCTGGGGATCGTCGGCGATTTCGTGGTCATGGCGAGCACGCTGATTGAGATCAAGAGCCGGCTGGTGCTTCCTGAGGAGCAGGAGGAAGCGGCGGCCGACGAGACCCCGATTGCGGCCGGCGACCCCCGCAGCGAGCTGATTCAGCAACTCCTGGAGTACCGGCGTTTCAAAGAGGCGGCGGTGGCGCTGGAGGCGCGGGCGGATGAGTGGCAGGAACGGTATCCGCGTCTGGCGGGGGATCGTCCGACTTCGACCAAGGACCCGACGGCGGACCGGATCAAGGAAGTGGAACTGTGGGACCTGGTGAGTGCGCTGTCGCGCATTCTGCGGCGGGCGGATGTCGCGCCGGAAGGACACATCCGCTACGACGAGACCCCCATCAGCGTGTATGTCGAGCAGATCGGGAACCGGGTGCGGGCCGAGCAGGAGGTGCGTTTCACATCGCTGTTCGATTCGACGACGCTGCGCAGCAAGATTACGGGAATGTTTCTGGCCGTGCTCGAACTGCTGCGGCATCACAGCTTCCGTGCCGAGCAGGAGGAAGACTTCGGCGAGATCATTATCCGTCCGCCGCTGCCGGTGAGCGACCGGCTGTAGAAGGATGAAGGCGGACGTATGAAGGATAAGTTGTTTCAGCCTCTGACCACTACTTTCTTGTCGCGGCCTGCTTGTTCATGTCGAGCGCTGTTCAGTTTCAGGATGAGATTCGCCGGGGCGAGCGGTTTGCGTTCGGCCGCAACTGGACGGCGTTTCTAACCACGCTGGACGACAGCCGGATTGCCAACGCGGAGAAATCGCTGCGCGAGATGCTGCGGCTTGACGATCTGCAGGGGCTGCGTTTTCTGGACGCGGGATCGGGCAGCGGTCTGTTTTCGCTGGCGGCGGCGCGGCTGGGGGCGGAGGTGGTTTCATTCGACTTCGATCCGCAGTCGGTCGCCTGCACGGCCGAACTGAAGCGTCGCTATTTCCCGGAGTCTGAACGCTGGTCGGTGCAGCAGGCGTCCGTACTCGATCGCGAGTTCCTGGCGTCGCTGGGCACGTTCGATGTGGTTTATTCGTGGGGGGTGCTGCATCACACGGGGCAGATGTGGGAGGCGCTGGGCAATGTGGCGCCGCTTGTCAAAGCGGGGGGGCGGCTGTTCATCGCGATCTACAACGATGAAGGCTGGCGTTCGCGCCTGTGGACGCGGATCAAGAAGGTGTACTGCAGCGGGCTGGCAGGCCGGTGGCTGGTGAAATCGACCTTCCTGCCGCTGTTCACAGTGCTGGCGCTCGGGAAGTGCGTGATCACCGGGCGGAACTACTTCGCGGACTACAAGGGGCCGCGGGGGATGTCGGTGTATTACGACTGGATCGACTGGCTGGGAGGGAGTCCGTTCGAAGTCGCCAGGCCGGAGGAGATCTTGGAGTTTTACCGCAGCCGCGGATTCGTTCTGGACAATCTGCGGACGACCAACAGCCTGGGGTGCAACCAGTTCGTTCTGCAGCGGCCGCGAGCTGCGACGTGACGTCGTCCCCCTCACAATCCGATTTCCCCTCATGATCGCTGCCGGCGTGCGTCGATGATTCCGATGGGGGCACCTGTACGGTCTGTCGTGCAGTGCTGGACGATGCCGTGCTGAAGATTGCTGACCGGCAGGAACCGGGCCATCTGGCCAAGGTCGCCGGCCGCATCGGGGAGGGGGACGACGTGCGAAACCGAGCTCAGGGTCTGTTCGTGGCCGCGGTGGCGATTGCGTCGCCGGCCGCATCTTTCGCCGGCTGGCCGTTTTTTGCCGACAACGGCCCCCGTCGCGGCAGTCAGGAATACTATTGCCAGCGGGCGGATGAACCGGTTGGCGAGCGGCAGAAATTCCATCATGGGAAGGCGTGGCCGCCGTTCGCGCGTCCGTGCGGGCCCGAGCAGCCGTGCGTCCACAAATTTCATGCGAACCACTACTGGCCGCACCCGTACAACATTCAGGACCGCGAAGACGTGCGGCTGGCGCTGCAGACGCAGGTCAACAACGGGTGGTGCAGCGCCACGACGCTGTACGATTACCATTTTGACCCGACGACGCACCTGCTTAACAGTGCGGGCCAGCAGCATCTGAACTGGATTTTCACCCAGGCGCCGCCGGCACACCGACATATTTACATCGCCACCGCGCCGGATGTGGCGCAGAACGACGTCCGGACCCAGAGCGTGCAGCGGGTGCTCGCAGGCTACGCCGGCGGGGAGGTCTCGATGCCGATCACTCTCCGGGCGACGGGTCCCCTGGGGCGTCCGGCGACGGAGGTCGAGCAGATCTTCACCAACGCCGCGGCGAACGCGCTGCCGCCGATGATCGAGTACCAGTCCGTCGGCACGGCAGCCAACACGGGCGGGTAATTGAGGCGTCGCCATCGAACGCGATTCCAGCGAACCCGGGCAGTCTGGCCGACTGCCCGGGATTTCTTTTGCGCTGGTTTCTGCGTTCGCGACCGGCAGGCATTGCGTCTGCGCGCCCCGCGCAACCCGGCCGACTGCGTCGAGGACCGATCGGTCGCCGGAAAAACCGGCCTGACCGCTCCCATCGGAAAAGTTGGCTGCGGTTTCGAGGCCGCGGCAGCCGATGACACCCAGAGACCGCATCGTGCGCGGTCTTTGGACGCTCGCGCATCGGGTTCCTTTGGATTCGATGCGGCAGGTGACGGCAAAGGATTGCCTCCATGGTGCGGATCGCGTTTGCTTCCCGACTGGCCTGCGTAGGCGCCCTGCTGGCCGCCTGCAGCGGCTGCATGAACAGCGGGGCTAAAGCGATCGGTGAGAATCCGCTGACCGCCTGGATGAGGCCCAAGCCGCGACTGGAAGGCCCGCCTCCAGTGCAGGTTCCCGACAAGCTCGTGGACGAACGGGACCTGTCGATCAAGTACGCCCGCTGGATGGTTGAGACCGGGCGACTCAAGGAGGCCAGCGAAAAGTACCACTCGGTTCTGAAGAAGAACCCCAAGGACGTGGAAGCCATCATCGGGCTGGCGAAGATCGATGATCTGACGGGGCGAAGTGCGGAAGCCGAGGCGGGATACCTGCGGGCGGTGCAGATCTCACCGGACGCCGCCGTGCCGCAATGCGCCCTGGGCGAATACTTCGCCTCGCAAAAACGCTGGTCAGAGGCGATCGATTGCTACAACCGGGCCGTCCTCGCCGATCCGATCGACCGCAAGGCGCGCTTTGAACTGGCGAAAGCCCTGGTGCATAACGGCGACGTGGACGGGGCCCTGCCCCACTTCATTCGCACCGTCGGCGACGCGGAAGCCCACTTCAACACGGCCCTCATTCTGAAAGACGAAGGACAACTGCGGGAAGCCGAGGAGCAGTTGCGGATTGCCGTCGCCAAGAAGCCGGAACTGACTCAGGCCCGGCTGCTGCTCGCGGAAATCGCCCGCCCGCAGCGTCGGTCGATCACGCACGACTCCGAATTCCAGCGTGCATCGCATGCCGAGCTGATGGGCTCGCCGGCGTCCGGTCCGGTGGTCACGCCAGGGCCCGGGCCGCTGTCGCTGCACCGCGGTCACCACTCGACGGGGAACTACGCACTCGCCGGCTACAACGACTGAGTCGGCGAGAATGACGGGCGGTTGTGGGCTGCGGCCCCGCGCTGGACGTGGGCTGCCGTTCGCGGGGCTCTGGCAAGCGGGACTCTGTCATGCGGTCGCGGTTCAGGCGACCTGCGAATCGTCGGCAATGCTTACCGCCGGCCCTGCAGCATTGCGGTCCGGCGGTGCAGGAAGGCGCGCAGGACAGCGTCCAGGTGTTCGCTCGTCCGAATGGTCTGGTAGTCGATCACGACCTGTGCACACCGGCGGCGGACATCGGTGAGAAACGCATCCATCGCCGCCAGGTAGCCGTCGCGGAGCGAGCGTGGATCGCACACGATTTCCCCCGCCTCTTCGAGCCCTTCGAATTTGGTCGTTCCGGCGTACTGAAAATCGAGTTCCTGGTCGTCCAGCACGTGAAACACCATGACATCGTGGCCTCGCTGTCGCAGCAGACGCAGACCACGGAACAGGGAATCGCGGTCGCCGAACAGGTCGGAAATGAGCACGATGATGCCGCGCTGGGAGCGCTCGTCGGCCACCCGCCGCAGCAGTCCGAACAGATCGGTCTTCTTCGCAGGCTTTCCCGCTTCGAGGGCGGCGAGAATGGAAAACAGCTGACTGCCGCGTGAACTGGGGGGCACGACGTGGTGGACGGCGTCGTCGAACGTGGTGAGGCCGACGGCGTCGTGCTGGCGAAGCAGAAGGTAGGAGATCGCTGCGGCGATTCGCGAGCCGTATTCGAACTTGGTGACAGCTCCCGACCCGAAGAGCATCGACTCGCTGCCATCCAGCAGGATGGACGTGGTGAGGTTCGTTTCTTCTTCGTACTGCTTGACGAAGTAGCGGTCCGTTCGCGACCAGACTTTCCAGTCGACGCGCCGGGTGTCGTCTCCCGGGGCGTATTCGCGGTGCTGGGCGAATTCGATCGACTGTCCGAAATAGGGACTGCGATGCATTCCCGACAGAAACCCTTCGACGACCGTGCGCGCCTCGACTTCGAGCCTCGAAATCCGGGCGGTGACGTCGGCGGGGAGATAGCGTCGTGGATCGGGACCGGCCATGGTGAGTGAAGTGTAGCGTCCAGCGTGTTCAAATCGATCGCGAACCGCTTCAATGGGGGCGGCGGCGAATCGGAAATGATCGGTCGGCGCCGGCGGCTGACGCCGGGCAGCCATCGAATGCCGCTGCCTCCGCCGCTGCGGCGGAGTTTTGTGATGATGCAAAGGACATGGCGCGATGAACCAGGTGGAATTGCCGATTCGACTGACGATCCACGGAGCGGCCGGCCGGATGGGCCAGCGGATTGTGGCGCTGGCGGCGAAGGACGAGCAGCTGTCGATCATTTCGGCGATCGATTCGCCCGCCTCCCCGGCGATTGGCCGCGATGTGGGTGAACTCGCCGGCATTGGCCGGCTGGGAGTGCCGCTGACATCGGAATTGATCTCATCGACGGATGTCATCATCGATTTTTCGACTCCGGAAGCGACGCTGAAGCTGGTCGGCATCTGTTCCGAGCGGCGGATTCCGGTGGTGGTGGCGACGACCGGGCTGAACGAGCATCAGCGGGGCGAAATTGCGGCGGCAGCCCAGTTCGCACCGGTGGTTTTTGCCCCGAGCATGAGCCTCGCCGTGAACGTGGCGATGAAGCTGGTGCGGGAAGCGGCCCGGGCGCTGAAAGACATTCCCGATGGCGTGGACGTTGAAATCGTCGAGCGTCATCACCGCTTCAAGGAGGACGCGCCCAGCGGCACAGCCCTGAAATTCGGCCAGATTGTGGCCGCGGAAATGGGACAGACGGATCACCGCCACGGTCGCGAGGGGCAGACCGGGCAGCGTCCGCGGGCCGAGATCGGCTACCACGCCGTCCGCACAGGCGACAACGTGGGCGAGCACCAGATCATCTTCGGGCTGATGGGCGAAACGCTCGAAGTGTCGGTTCGCGGCCATACCCGCGACAGCTATGCCTATGGCGCTCTGGCGGCGGCGAAGTACCTCGCGGGCCGGCCGGCGGGACTGTACAGCATGGCCGACGTGCTGGGGCTGTAGAGGACGCCGCCGATCGACAGGCCGGGCCGAACTCCAATGCGGCTGATCGCCGCAGGGGTTGATCGATCGACCACCGGCCCGGCCGGTTTCTGACCGCCGGGCGGCGTGGGCCGGAAGCGGCGCGATCTGTCACTTCGCCAGATCGAAGTCGAACCGCGTCGACGATTCTGAAACCGTCGCTGTCAGTTCAGACTGCTCGTTGTATTTCTTCGGAATGCTTTCCTTGAACTCCGACAGCATCTCGAGCGTGTCGGGGTCTTTATATTTTTTCCCCGTGGGCTGAGGCCACCGGATCTCAACGCGGTACTCTCCCGAGTTCGCTCCCTTGGGTTCGGGAACGGCGTACGCCCCCTCGATGATCTGCGCCCCCGAAACGCGATTCGATTCCGTCAGTGGAATGAACGAGATCGAGCCGCCGTCGATCGGTTTGCCGTCGTAAACGACCTTCCCGGACAGCGGGAACCGACTGGGGCCTTCATAGTCGCGGCCCGGTCCGCAGCCTGAGGAAAAGCAAAGCCCGGCAAGAACAAACAGCAGCGTTCGGCGGCGCATCGGAGTCTGCCTGCAAACTGGAACAAGTCGCTGGAACAGGTTGGAGCGCGAGCATCTGGCCGCGGCGGACGCGCGGCCGGATGCCAGCGGATGACGCGGACGGTTCAGAACTCGCCGACAGTCTGTCCGTCCCGAAGGCAGAACAGGTTCTGCCAGACGAAGCCCGGACCTGCGAATGTGCCATTGTTGGTCTGATTGGTTTCCCAGACGCAGGCCGTCGTGCTGGTTCCGGCCGGATTGCTGGCGATGTTTTCGCTGATGAAGCGGACGGCGCCGTCGCCCATCAGCGCGTGGGCGCCGCCGGTGTGGTTGCTGCTGACATTGTGGCGGACGCAACCCGGGTCGCCAGCGACGCTGTTGTTGCCGTTGCTGGTGGTGGGGTTGGGGGTGTTGATGGGCCAGGCGGCGCGAAACTTCCAGGAGGAATCGGTGACGTTGGTCCGTCCCCAGACGATGCCGCCGGTCTGCCGCCGGCCAGCGGGGTCGGTCATGAGAGACCGTTCAGCGTGCATCAGGGTGTTGCTGGTTCCATCGAGCATATCGCGGATGCCCCACCGGGTGTCCGGGTTGCCGACCGCTTCGCTGACCACGTAGTTCGCTTTGGTGTAGCCGCGGAAATAGGGATTCACGGCCGGTCCGGAGTCGGACGGGCAGGCGAACATGGGGAGCGGCTGCTGCAGCAGTGCGGCGCCGTTGAAGAGCGTGGTGGCGACCGGGATGTTGCAGCCGTTGACGTTGAGCTGATTGTAGAGCGGCCCCTGTTCCATCTGCGGGAGGATGAAGGTGAGTCCGCCCCAGAGGTGCGAGGCATTGGTGGCCGTGCACCCGCGGAGGTTGACGACGCCGGGAGGGAACACTCCGTGGATGTCGTGGTAGTTGTGCATGGCCAGCCCGATCTGTTTCAGGTTGTTTTTGCACTGGGTGCGGCGGGCGGCCTCGCGGGCCTGCTGGACGGCCGGGAGCAGCAGGGCGATGAGGATCGCGATGATCGCGATGACAACGAGCAGTTCGATGAGAGTGAACGCAGTACGACGCTGACGGCAACCAGCCATGAGGAGCTCCCGAGTCGCAGGGCAGAATGAAGCGGGAGGCGACCGAACGGCGCCTCCGGACAGGCACGCAGCTATAAATTTCCCTCTTAACAGAAATCTATCACTGTCATTCTGGGCAGCGAGAACCTGCGGTGTCAATGCCTCGCAAAGAGGCAAGCAAGTGGCATATGCCACATGTGTGCTTTTCGCCGTTTGAAATTGAACTTTGGTTGTTCGATGCCAGAACTTTTGAACAGTCCGGCGTGGCCGATCTGGCGCGGACTGGACGGGAATCGACCGCCTTTACGTTCTCGACCACCGAGAATTTTTCGCAGAGTTCGACCGGCTAAAGGGCGGGGGCAGCGGGCGATGCTGAGGCCCCTGCCCTGCCGGGCAGAGCCTCCGCGGGACTGTCGATGACGACTGCGGGCGGCGGGTCAGTGAGAGCTTGCCGGTGCAGAGGGCTGCGGTGCGGGGGACGCCGGCTGCGGTGCGGCGGGAACGGTCGCTGCGTGCCGCTTCCGTCCGCCGCGATTCTGCCAGAGTTCTTCGATCGACTGGATGACCACGAAGAAGACCGGCACAAAGAAGACCGCCAGGAAGGTGGACGCGATCATGCCGCCGAAGACGGCGGTGCCCAGCGCCCGCTGGCCTCCCGAGCCGGCGCCGGTCGCGATCACCAGCGGGACGATGCCCATGATGAACGAGAAGGAGGTCATCAGAATCGGGCGGAACCGCAACTGCGAGGCTTCGACGGCCGCTTCGAGAATCGATCGGCCGCGCTGCCGCAGTTCCCGGGCGAACTCCACGATCAGAATCGCGTTCTTGCTGGCGAGGGCGATGATGAGCACGATGCCGATCTGCGTGTACAGGTTGTTGTCCATGCCCCGGATCCAGACCGCGGCGATGGCGCCGAGCACGCCGGTCGGAACCACCAGCAGCACCGCGGCCGGCGTCAGCCAGCTTTCGTACTGGGCCGCGAGCACCAGGTACACAAGCAGCACGGCGAGGACGAAGATGAGATATTGCTCGTTGCCGACCTTCTTCTCCTGAAAGGACATGTTTGTCCATTCGTATCCCATCGACTCGGGCATGTTGTCGTCGGCGATCTGTTCCATGATGCGCAGCGCCTCGCCCGAACTGGTCCCCTGGGCCGGCTCGCCGCTGATCGATGCGGACGGGTAGAGGTTGTAGCGGTTGATGATCTGCGGCCCGAACGACTTGGTGATTTTCGCGACGGTTCCCATGGGGATCATCGCGCCGGACCGATTCCGGACTTCGAGGCGTTCGATGTCCTTCGCGTCGGCGCGGAACTGCGGTTCGGCCTGCACTCGCACCTGGTAGGTGCGCCCGAACTTGTTGAAATCGTTGACGTAGCTGGAGCCGAGATAGGCCTGGAGCGTGTTGAAGACGGTGGCCAGCGGGATGTCGAGCGCCTTGACCTTCTCGCGGTCCACGTCGACGAACAGCTGCGGCACGCCGGGACGGAACGTGGAATTCAGCGTCTGGCCCACCAGGCTGTTCTGGGTGCGGGCGATGTCGAGAATCGACTGCGTCACCGACTGCAGTTCAGCGAGTCCGACGTCTGCGCGATCTTCCACCTGCATCTGGAAGCCGGCGCGAAAGCCGAGTCCGCGAATGGCCGGAGGGGGGAACGCGAACGCGATGGCCTCTTTGATGCCGGCGAGTTTCATGCCGATCTCACCGAGCATGACCTCCAGCGTCCGCCCCGTTTTCAGGCGTTCTTCCCAGGGTTTGAACGTGACGAACACCGTGCCGGCGTTCGAGGCGCTGCTGCCATCGAGCAGGTTGAGTCCGCCGATGGTGAAGAAGTCTTCGACGCCTTCGGTGTTGAGCAGGATGGCGTCGATCTTCTTCATCACTTCGCGCTGCCGCTGCTGCGAGGCGGCGTCGGGCAACTGGACGGCCATCAGGATGTAGCCCTGGTCTTCCGTCGGGAAGAACCCGGTGGGCACGCGCGTGTAGCCCCAGCCCGTGCCGACGACGATGCCGACAAACGCGAGCATCATCAGCATGCGGTGACGCACGAGCCGGCGGACGATGGCCATGTAGATGTTTTCAACGATCTGATAGACGCGGTTGAACCCGCGGTAGAACAGGTTTTTCTTTCCGGAGGGGGGCCGGAGCCACAGGGCGCACTGGGCCGGCTTGAGCGTGACGGCGTTGATGGCGCTGATGAGCGCAGTGGCGGCGATGGTGAGCGCGAACTGTCGATAGAGCTGGCCTGTAATGCCGCCGAGAAACGCGCTGGGGAGAAACACGGCCATCAGCACGAGGGTGATGCCAATGATCGGCCCGAGCACTTCGTCCATGGCCCGGATGGTGGCTTCTTTCGGGGGCTCCCCCTTCTCGATGTGATGGGCGGCGTTTTCGACAATCACGATCGCGTCGTCGACGACGATGCCGATGGCCAGCACGAGCCCGAAGAGCGTGAGCATGTTGGCCGAAAAGCCGAGTGCGTACAGGGCGGCGAAGGATCCGATGATCGTCACGGGGACGGTGGTCGCCGGGATGAGCACGGCGCGCCAGTCCTGCAGGAAGACGAGGATGACGATCAGCACCAGAATGCCGGCTTCGAAGAGGGTCTTGTAGACCTCGCGGATCGAGGCATCGACGAACTTTGTGGTGTCGAGCGGATAATCGACCTTGATGCCGCGCGGAAACTTTTTGCTCAGTTCGGTGATGGTCGCCGTCACCTGCGTGGCGACGTCGAGCGCGTTCGCACCGGGCAACTGGTAGATGCCGATGTTGGCGGTGGGCTGACCCTGCTTGAGGTTGAACTGGTCGTAGGTTTGCGCTCCCAGTTCGATGCGGGCGACGTCTTTGAGCCGGGTCACCTGCGTGGCGGTCCCGGTTTTGACGATGATGTCTTCGAACTGTTTGACGTCGCTCAACCGGCCCAGCACGGTGACCGTATACTGGAAATCGATGCCGTCCGGAGAGGGAGGCTGGCCGACGGTTCCGGCGGCGACCTGGACGTTCTGCTCCTGGATGGCGGCGACCACGTCCTGCGTGGTCAGTCCGCGTGCCTTGAGGCGTTCGGGGTCGAGCCAGACGCGCATGCTGTAGTTGCTGGCCCCGAAGACCTGGACCTCGCCCACGCCTTTGACGCGGGCCAGCGCATCGCGAACCCGCAGAGTGGCGTAGTTCGACAGAAACAGGTTGTCGTAGGTGCCGTCGGGGCTCGACAGCGACACCACCAGGAGAATGTTCGACGACTGCTTCTTGACGGTGACGCCCTGACGCTTCACTTCTTCCGGCAGCAGCGGTTCGGCGACCGACACCCGGTTCTGCAGCAGCACCTGCGCGGTGTCGAGGTTGGTGCCGATGTCGAAAGTGACGGTCAGCGCGTACGAACCGTCGCCGGACGAGACCGACGACATGTACAGCATGTTCTCGACGCCGTTGACCTGCTCCTCAATCGGCTGGGCGACGGTTTTCGCCACCACTTCGGCGTTGGCGCCCGGATAGACGGCCCGCACGAGGACGGTGGGCGGAGTGATTTCGGGATACTGCTCGATCGGCAGCCCGTACAGCGCGACGGCCCCCATGAGGACCGTCACGATGGCAATCACGTTGGCGAAAATCGGGCGTTCAATAAAGAACCGCGAAAACATCCGTCAGCCTTTGGACAATGGAAATCAGATCGCGAGCGGCGCAGCGGTCGTTCGAGCCCCTCGTCAGGAGCTGGTCCCGGAATCGGGCGCGCCGGCCTCTGGCGTTGGTGCGCCGGCTGGCGGGGGAACCACTGCGGACTCGTTGACGGCCGACTCGGCGCTGGCGGCGGCGTCCGCTGGCTTGTCGGCGGCGGCGGGGACTGTTTCCGGACGGGCCGGCTCACTTGCTGCTGCCGTGGAGGCCGGCGCTGTGGGGGGGCCGAGTTCTTCCGGCAGCGTGGCGGGCTGAGACAGTCCGGTTTCGGGTTCGAGCTCCCGGGCGCGCTGGAGGGCGGCTTCAAGCACGGTCTCCCGGACGAAGTTCACCGGTGAACCATCACGCGCCTTCTGAATTCCGGCGGTGATGACCCACTCGCCCGTTTCCAGTCCCGACTCAATAATCCTCAGTTTTCCGTACCGGCCGCCCAACTGAACGGGACGCCGCGACGCGGCGTACTCGTACTCCGCAGGCTCGAGCAATTTGCCCGACCGCCGGTCCGCCTTCCGACGCCGCTGCACCACATACACCGAGTCGCCCCCCTGGTCGGTCATGATGGCGACGTCTTCGATGAGCACCCGGGGCCGTTTCTGCCCGAGTGGGGCTTTCAGTCGCACGAACAAACCGGGAATGAGGTCTGCCGCGGTGTTGGGAAACTCCGCCCGGCGGAGGATGGTCCCGGTGCCGGGATCGACACCGAGATCGCGGAACCGCAGGCGGCCTTCGTAGGGGTAGTCGTTGTCGGTCAGCAGCCCCATGAACAGCCGGGGGGCCTCTTCATCGGGATTCGGCAGGACGCCCTGGCGGACCATGGTCATCAGCCGCAACACATCCGACTCGCTGATGTAGTAGTAGACATCAATCGGAGCGATGGCCTCGATGATGGCCAGAGACATTTCGCCCGCCTGCACGAGGTTACCGATGTCGACGAGGTGCCGGCCGATCCGGCCGTCCATCGGCGCGATGATGGCGGTGTAATCGAGATTGAGCTGGGCCTGTTTGACGGCCGCCTGCGCGGCGGCCACATTGGCTTCCGCGGTGGCTTTCTCAGCGACGACCACATCGAGCTGCTGCTGCGTGGTGGCGTTCTCGGTCCGCAGCTTTTCGGTCCGGCGCTGGTTCGCCTCGGCGAGAATCAATCCCGCTTCGGCCCGCTTGAGATCGGCCTGGCGGGCTTCAAACTCGCGTTCGAACGGGTCGCGTTCGATGACGAACAGCAGGTCTCCCTTCTTGACGCGCTGGCCATCCTCAAAATGGATTTCCTGCAGATATCCGGTGACTTTCGCCCGGAGATCAACGGACGCCCGGGCCCGCGTCGTACCGGTGAAAGTCATTTCGTCCTGAATCGGGACGCTGACAGCGTCGAGGATGTCCACCATGGGGGGCGGCGGCTCCTGGTACAGCGGCGGCCGCGTGCAGCCCGCTTCGACGACCAGCAACAGACCTGACAGCAGACGAACCAGCGAAGTACGTGACATGAGGCAGCCAGAGAGCAAAGCCAAAATGGGGGCCAGCGAGGAATGGGGCATCAGCGGGCATTATCCGGTTCAGTCTGACGGCGGACCGCGCGTCCCCGGGGGGCGAGCGGCGAGCCGGGATCGGTCCAGACCGGATTCGGGTTCTCCAGGTTCGACTGCACGATTCCCAGAAGCTCCTTGAGCGTATCCCGCTGGGCGGCGGTGAGATTGCGGGCGGCCTGCCCCCGGACGCGTTCGGCACACTGCATGATCTTCTTCCAGACCGGTTTCGCCCTGGGCAGCACGCGGATTTTCTTGATTCTGCGATCGTGCTCGCACGGTTCCCGCACCAGCAGTCCATCACGCTCCATGCGATCGAGAATGCGGACGAGCGTCGGGGGCTCGATGCTCATGCGGTCGGCGAGTTCGACCTGTGAGAGCGGGCCGTCATGCGCCAGCCAACAGAGGACCTGGCACTGGCGGTGGGTAATTCCAGCGGGGACAAGCTCCTGCTGCATGGCGCGCTCGTAGGTGCGCGCCGTCATGAAGATCCAGTAGCCGATGCTGGACTGGAAGTCATATTGCAGCACGTGCCGTCCCTCGCGCGGGGGTAAATTGTCTCCTAATCGTTAGCACACTATCCATTAGGCGGACAACTGGCAATCGCCGCGTGCACAATTTCCCGGAGGCGGCGAGGCGAAACCGCTCTCGCCAGCCCCCCTTCCCCGGCCATAACCTCCGTGCACCACACACTTCCGGACCGTGCGCCTGCACCATGCAAGAAACTTTCCCCTCACCGCGCTCCCGCCGCCGGACACCCCGTCGACTGGCCGGGTTCGCAGTCGTTTTTCTCCTCGTCGGCTGGGCCGGTTCGACACTCGCCGTGACGTGGACGCTGACGCGGCGAAAGGCTCCGCAGCGGCCGGAACCGGCCCTGGAAGTCGCGGGCAGCGAGCGCAGCGACCTGACGCTGGACACGCCGGATGGCGAAACACTGGGGGCCTGGCTGTTTCCCGGTCGCGACGACGCGCCGTGCGCGGTTGTGATGCACGGCAACAACGGCTCGCGCGGGACAAGCCGCACCACGATTGAACTGCTCGCCGGCAAGGGCTGCACTGTTCTCGCGATCACTCTCCGGGCGCATGGCGACTCGACCGGAACCATGAATGACATTGGCTGGAGCGCCCGGCGGGATGTCGTGACGGCGGTCGATTATCTGTCGCAGCGCTACCCGGGGCGGCCGATCGTGGTCTGCGGCCGTTCAATGAGTTCGGCCGCGGCGATTTTTGCGGCAAAGGACCTGGGGGACCGGGTGTCGGGCTACTGGCTCGAGCAGCCTTACAACGCGCTGGCGACGGCGACGTGGCGACGCCTGCAACAGCAGTTGCCTCCCGTGCTGGACTCCGTGGCGTACACGGGCATGTGGATGTGGAGTTCGGCCCTGTTGCCGGTTCCGTTGACGCAGATCGCACCCTGCCAGTGCGTCTGCGACATTCCGGCGGATTGTCCGCTGGTCATCCTGTCGGGCGACGCCGACCAGCACCTGCCGCTTGCCGATGTGCAGGAGCTGTTCGAGCAGGTCCGCGACCGGGCGCGGCTGGTTGTCTTCCGCGGCGCGGGGCATCTTGCCATGCCGGAAACCGACCCTGCCCTGTACGAACGCGAGCTGGACGCCTTTCTGGAGCGGGTCCGAAGCCGCCGCGGGGTGCCAGCGGAGGCGACCCCGGCGGAAAAAGAAACACCGCGGCTGTGATGTAAGGATGAACAGGTCACGCTAGACTGCAGTTTCTGGCTGCGTTTTGCGCCGGCTTCCATGCTCTGGCCTCGAACATCGAACTGTGATTACCCGGATCGAACTGCACAACTTCATGTCGCATCGGGAGACGGTCATTGAACCATCTCCGGGGCTGACAGTGCTGGTCGGACCGAACAACTGCGGAAAAAGCGCACTTGTCGCCGCGCTGCAGATTCTCTGTCACAACGAAAACTCGACCTACGTCAAACGCCATGGCGCGAAAGAGTGCGCGGTCGTGGTGCACACCAGCGAAGGGAACGTCATCGAATGGCGGCGGAAGACGTCGCCGCGCTATCTGATCAACGGCGTCGAGTATGGCCGGCTGGGGAACTCCGGCGTGCCGGCGGAACTGCATGCCCTGCTGCGGCTTCCGCTGGTTGCCGAGGAGGCGGACGACAGCTTTAACGTCCATTTCGGCAGCCAGAAGTCGCCAATCTTCCTGCTGAACAGCAAGGCCGGGACGGCCGCGAAGTTTTTTGCATCGTCGTCCGATGCCAGCCGGCTGATCGCGATGCAGCAGCGGCACCGCGACAAGGTGACCGAGGCGCGCCGCGAACACAAACGGCTTGAGCAGGAAGCCTCGATCAACAGCGCTGAACTGGCTGCGCTCGAAGCCATTGTGCCGCTGGCCGACCGCATTGCCGACCTGGAATCGCTGCACGATCGTCTGGATCGGCTGCAAAATGAACTTGCGGGGCTGGAACGCTCGACTGCGGACCTGGTCGAGCGCCGCGAACAGGTTGACCGTCAGTCGGCCTGCCACGCCGCGCTCCGTCCGCTGGCGGCGCCGCCGGTCCTCGCCGATCCGGCGCCGCTCGATCGCCACATCGCCCAACTGACGACGGTCCGCCGTCAGGCGGAGCGGCTGGATGATGACGCACAGCTTCTCGAGCAGTTGCCGTCGCCCCCCACGCTGGACGATGTCGCCAGCATCGAGCAGACGCTGCAGGCGATCACGACCACATCCCGCCAGATTGGGGTTCTGGATCGCAGCGGCGAGACACTGCATCTCCTGCATCCTCCTCCGCCCCTGGAGGACGCGATCGCCCTCGAAGCACTTGTGCGGCAACTCGACCGCGCCGGGCAGGACGAGCGGGTGACACAGGCGCGGTCCGAACGGCTTCGACAACTGTCCCCTGCACCGGCCCTTGCACCGGAGGACGCGCTGGAAGCGGCGCTGCGGGCGCTGTCACGGCAGACGGCCGAAGTGCAGCGGATGCAGCGGGCGGCCGCGGCGACGAGCGGGCTGGTTCCCGCCCCGCTGCAACTGGATGTGTCGGCCCTGGCTTCGCACATCAGCACACTTTCGGCCTGCATCGAGCGAACGACCGATCTGCGGCAATCGCTGCTGGAAATTGAATCGGAGATCGCGACTGTTCGGGCCGACCTCCGGACCGCCGTGGAAGGCCAGACGTGTCCCACCTGCGGGCAGGCCTTCGACGCCGATCAGCTGCTGGCGATGGCGGCGGCCGGCCTGGGAGGCCACGCACATGGCTGATCGAAACTACAATGGAATTCTGCTGATCGGCGACCCGCACCTGGAAGGACGGCCGCCGGGGTTTCGGAAAGACGATTACCCGAACGTGATTCTGCAGAAGCTGACGTGGTCGCTGGACTACGCGGCCGAGCATGCGTTGCTGCCGGCCATTCTCGGCGACCTGTTCGACAAGCCGCGCGACAACCCCAACTGGCTGCTCGTCAGCCTGCTGGGAGTGCTGCAGGGGCGAAACGTCATCAGCCTGTATGGCAATCACGACGTCCATTACAATCCGGAACTGACCGAGCACGACTCGCTGCAATTGCTCGTCCAGGCGGGGGTGCTGACGCTTGTGAGTCCCGACGCTCCCTGGCGGGGTACGATGAACGGGCGTCCGGTGGTTGTCGGCGGGTCGTCGTATCGACACGAAATTCCCGAGGCGTACCGCGACGTTGCGGCAGAGACGGGGTCGAAACCTCTTGTCGTCTGGCTGACGCACCACGACATTCTCTGCCCCGGGTACGACGAGGGTCGGATCCGGCCCAGCGAGATCGACGGGATCGACCTGGTGGTGAATGGACATATCCATCGCCGGCTGGAGCCGGTGATCCGCGGCGGCACCACCTGGGTCACTCCCGGCAACATCAGCCGGCGATCGCGAAACGACGCATCGCGGCAGCACGTGCCGTCCGTACTGCGGCTCGATGTCCACGCCGACCGGCATGACCTTGTCTATGTGGAAGTCCCGCATCGGCCGTTCGATGACGTTTTTCATGAGGGGGTGATCGAGACGATCGTCGAAGACCGCCCTTCGCAGTTCGTCACCGGGCTGGCGGAGTTGCAGGCACGACGGACCGCCACGGGAGCGGGACTGATCGAATTTCTGAACCAGAACCTGAACCAGTTTGAACCTGCCGTGGCGGACGAAATCCGCCGTCTGGCGAGCGAGGTGACCAGTGAAACGAGCATCTGAAAAGAACAGCGACGGACGGCAATCGATCGAAGTGCTGCAGCAACGGTTCCAGTCGCTGGACAAGCGGAAGATCCAGACGGAGACGCACCTCGAAAATGCCCGGAAGGAGCTGGATCGCCTGCAGCGTGAAGCGAGGGAAAAGTACGGGACGGACGACGTGGACGAACTGCGGAAGAAGCTGGAGCAGATGAAAACCGACAACGAGGAAAAGCGCCGCAGCTACCAGGCCGACCTCGACCACATTGAAGCGGAGCTGGCGGAAATCGAAACGAAGTACGATGGCGCCGGCACATCGGGCGAGGGGGCGTGATGTCGCTTCTGGCTGCACAGGATGGCGTCGACGAACCGTCGGGTCCGGTCCGCTCGCCGATCGAGGCGCGGCGGCGGCTCGACCGGCTGCAGGACCGGCGTGACGAGCGGGTGAAGAAATCGATCGAGCTGGAGACCCGTTTTCGCGAGCTCGACGCCTACCTGGGCATTGCGGAGGAAGTTTCGCGAGGGCTGCAGTCGTTGAGCCAGCAGCTTTTCCAGCAGACTCTGGATGTGGTGCAGGAGAAGCTGACGATCGCCCTGCAGGAAATTCTCGAGCAGCCGATCCAGTTTCGGGCCCAGGCCGATTTCAAGCGCGGGGCGGCGACGGTCGAGTTTTCAGTGCTGCGCAACGGGCAGGAAGAAGACATCATGCGGGGCCAGGGCGGCTCCGTGGCAAACGTGCTGAGCGTCGGCCTGCGCATGTTCGCACTGACGGCGCTCGATCCTAATGTTCATCGCGGCTTTCTGGTGCTGGACGAACAGGACTGCTGGCTGCGACCGGAACTGGTTCCGCGTCTGGTGAAGATGGTGCACGACGCCGGACGCGCGCTGGGGTTCCAGGTGCTGATGATCAGTCATCACGATGTGGCGCTGTTCGATCAGTACGCCGACAGGATCTACGAGTTCAAGCCGCAGCCGGATGGTGCGGTTCAGGTCCAGGAGCGTCTTGTGCGCGCCGCCGTGGAAGACCCGGCGTGAAGCGACCGCCCCGCAGCGCTGGTTGCAGGCGCGGCGGTTGCCTCGTCTCACGCCGCGAGAGACCATGTTCGACAGAAAAGCCCGGTCGCCTTTCCGTGGGATCCCCAGTCCGCAACCGCGGTCTGAACAGCATTTCACTCGTCAGCGAGGAGTTGCACCGATGTCGCGAGTTATCCTGTCCCTGGCCTGCCTGCTCACCATTGGAGCCGCGGTGATGACCGTTTCAACTTCCGCCGCGCCCGATTCACCTCGACTGCTGCGGCATGTGGTGCTGTTCAAGTTCAAAGCCGATGCGCCGCCGGAGAAGGTGCAGCAGGTCGTCGATGCGTTCGCGGCGTTGCCCCGGCAGATTGACGCCATCAAGGACTTTGAAGCCGGCACGGACAACAGCCCCGAGATGAAGTCGAAAGGGTTCACGCACTGCTTCGTCGTCACGTTCGCCGACGAAAAAGGACGGGACATCTATCTGCCGCATCCGGCCCATCAGGCGTTCGTGAAGATTGTCGGCCCGGTTCTCGACGACGTGCTGGTCGTCGACTACTGGACCAGGTGAACGTCAGCGACGGGCGGCCGCCTCGTGGCTGGACTTCCCGGCTGGTCCTTTTAAGGTGGCCAGTTCAACGTTGGACTTTCGCACTGCATTGAGGATGTTCGAGATGCTCACCCGCTGGTGTGTGCTGCTGCTGACTGCGTTCGCCGCCAATTCGCTGCCGGCTCAGGAGATCGGTTCGTTCGATCGGCCGGTGGCTCCTTCGCAGACCATCGAACTGTGGAACGGGCAGGACCTGACGGGCTGGTACTCGCACCTCACCGACGGCGGATACGATGATCCCCGCCAGGTGTTCACCGTGCAGCCCAATGGCATTCTGCGCATTTCGGGCGACGGGTTCGGCGGACTGATCACCCGGCAGAGTTACACGAAGTATCACCTGGTGATGGAGTACCGCTGGGGGACGGAGACATGGGCGCCGCGGAAAGAGAAAGCCCGCGACGGGGGGCTGCTGCTGCATGCCTACGGTCCGGATGGCGGTTTTGGCGGAACGAAGGACAAGCCCGGTCCCTGGATGACCTCGATCGAGTTCCAGATCATCGAAGGGGGCGTGGGCGACATCCTGGTTCTGCAGGGGCTCGATGAACAGGGGAACCGGCTCGAAGCGGCCTGCACCTGCGAAGTGCAGAAGGATCGCGACGGAGAGAACTGCTGGAAGGCAGGCGGCGAGAAACAGCGGTTCACGAAGGGACGCATCAATTGGTACGGGCGCGATCCCGACTGGAAAGACACGCTGGGCTTCCGGGGGAAAGACGATGTCGACAGTCCGGGACAGGAGTGGACGCGTCTGGACTGCTATGCCACGGAAGATTCGCTGACGTATCTGGTCAACGGAACCGTTGTGAACCGCGCGACCGAAGTGACGCCGAATCGCGGCAAGATTCTGCTGCAGACGGAAGGGGCGGAAATGTTCGTGCGGAAACTGGAACTGCGGCCGTTGCCCGAGAAACTGCCATAGGCGGACGCGCGGCAGTGGAAGTGCGGCAGTCGCTGGAATGACTGAGAGTTGACGCGCGGGCTTTACGGCCGGGGGGGCGCTGGAAATCCGAATTCCTTCGCCAGCAGTTGCTTCAGTTCCTCGTCGCTGTCGGTGCGACCGGCCACGCCGGCAACCCCCGGCGACAGGATGAGCGGCAGCACGCGCCCGCCCGACGCCCGATACGCCGTCACGCTGGACGCAATCGCGCCGTGCAGGGCGGGGTCGAGCAACGCTTCTGCGATCTCGATTTCGCCATACAGGGCCGCCGCCTGACTGCGGGCCTCGGCGGCCGTTCGCGGGAGTTCGGGCTCGAACAGCCAGTCGTCGAAGGCCGGCCAGTCGGCCGGACGCAACCTCCAGACGGCCAGCGACAGCCGGGCCAATTCGCAGGCATCGCGAAAGCGGGGCTCGGTTTCCTCGATCGCCGGATTGCACTCGGCGTTCAGCGGGGTGGGAACGCAAACGACCTGCCATTCGTCCTGGGCCAGCGGCTGCAGCCGTCGAACAACACGGTGCGCCTCGCGGCAATGCGGGCAGCAATAGTCGAACAGAAGAATCAGCTGCCGGGGTGCAGCGGCCAGGCCGAGCCGCGGCAACTGCGACAGCGGCAACTGCACGTCGCCATTCTTCAGCGACAGCGTCAGCCCATCGCCGTCGTCGCGAATGGTGCTTTCGATGCGGGCGACATCCGGGCTGCGGGCGGTGAAGTGCTGGATGACGACGAACGCCAGCGTCACTGCCACTCCGGTCGCCACGCCCCCCACGGCCGACTGTCGCCGGCCGGGCATGTCGGGCCCTGCTGTTGAGGGCGTCGAGTCCGCGAATGGCCCCGTCGGCATCGGTGCAGCGGGGGATCGCGCCGGAGTTCTCGGAGTGTGCCGACGCGCCACGACGAGCGCCGCGACGGCGGCGGCCCCTCCCAGCACATGGTCGGCCATGCACCACGGACAAATTGACTGAATGACCACCAGTTGCAGCAGCGCGAAATACAGGGCCGCCGTCAGCACCATTGAGGCCACAATCAGAAGTGCCCGCGCGGGCGGCTGGCTTGGAGGTCGCCGGGTTGACCAAACCAGGGTCGCCAGCAACAGATAGGCCGCCACGGCGACGAAGCCCACCGGCATTCCCGCGACATTCGACCAGCGGCTCTTCAACACGCTGGCGCAGCCGGAACCGTCGCCGCAGCCCCAGGGCGTTCCGCGGAGCTGCAGCGAGACCACTCCCAGATAGCCGGCCACGAGGGCCGCCCCGGCTGCAAGCGCGATCGCGGCGAGGCGCCAGCGGTCAGTCTGATGTCCCGGGTGCAGGGCCGTCATGGTCGTGCCGTTCGCGAAGTCACAAGGTCGACCCGTCCCGACTGGCGGATGGTGGCGGTCACCGTGCCGTCGCTGGCTGAGGTCAGGATCCGGTCCGCATCGGGATAGACTTCAAACAGCCGGGAGCGGATCGAGTCGTCGCGATTGCAGGCGACGACATTGTAGGGGACGGCCCACCGCGCGAGATCGGCGGTGTTCGAGAGACGTCCTCCGTGATGCGGCGCCTGGAACACATCGACGCGTCCCGGCGGATGCGATTCCATCAGCGCCCGCACTCCGGCTTTCTCGACATCGCCCGTCACGAGCACCGTGCGGCCAGCGTAGGTCGCCCGCAGCACAATGCTGTGGGCATTGTCGAAGCGGTCGCGAAAGGTGGCCGCCGGGTGCAACACCTCAAGCCGACAGCCGGCGGACAATTGGAGCGAATCGCCGGCCTGCGTCAGCCGGAGTGGAACTCCGGCCCGGCAGGTTGCCTCGCAGACCTCCATGACGCCGGGCTGTGCCGGGTCGGGAAATGCCTGAGAGATGTAGACCGCGGCGATCGGAATGCGCCGCAACAGGCCGGGTGCGGCGTTGTAATGGTCGGAATCGGCGTGGGAGAGAAACAGCGCGTTCAGCCCGGCGACCCGACGCGCCTCAAGCGCGCGATGGATCGTCGCTTCCGCCGCGTCGCCGCGGCCGAACGAACCGGCGTCAAACAGGGCCGTTTCTCCGCCCGGAAACTGAAACAGCACTGCGCCGCCGTGGCCGACATCCAGAAACGTCACCACCAGGTCGGCCGATGAATGAGGGATGACGGCCCAGCCGAGCATCACCGCAACGGCCGTCGCCAGGCCTTGCCACGCGCGGAGCCGCCACCGGGCGCGCGGCAGCAGGATTGCGGCTGCCAGCAGGCTGTAAAACAGTGAAAGCTGCCAACCGTCGGGTCCGGGGGCAGAAACATGTCCGAAAGGGGTTTCGGCGGCGAGATGGACGATCGCGAGCAGCAGACGCAAACAACCGTCATACACGGCGGCCGGCAGCCAGGCGAGCGGGGGCGCCAGCAGGCCGACCGCCAGAGTCGCGAAGCCGCTCGCCAGCAGCGGCCCCGAAAACGGAACCAAAACCACATTGATCAGAAACCCCACCGGCGAGAAGAGGTGAAACCAGGCCAGGGTGAGCGGCAACGTGAACAGCCAGATGGCGCCGGTGACTGCATACCCCTGCAGCAGTTTGTCGCGCAGCCAGTCGAACCGCTCGCGGGCGGGCGTGGCCGCGCTGGCCAGCGGATCCGGCGTTCGATTCCGGCGCCTGCGAGCCAGCAGGTGAGTGCTCCAGAGAATGGCCGTCACCGCCAGAAACGAGAGTTGTGCCCCGAGGTCGAAGAGATCGGCCGGATTCCAGAGCAGCATCAGCAGCGCGGCGCCGGCCAGCAGGTTGAAGCTGTTTGTCGGCCTGGCGCCGGGCATGGCGGCCACGAGCAGGCAGCCAAACAGGGCCGAACGGACGACTGGCGGCCGGAGGTCGGTGATGATGCTGTAACTGCAGAGCGTGATGACGACGATGAGGGCCATCCCGCCCGTCGAGAACCCGAGCAGCCGGCAGAGGACCACGACGAGCCCGGCGAGAATTCCAACATGCAGTCCGGAAATCGCCAGCAGGTGCATCGTGCCGCTGTTGATGAATGCATCACGAACCTCGGTGGTGATTCCCGAGCGAATGCCGAGCAGCAGCGATGTTCCCACCCCCTGCACCGCCGGGCTGAGATGGTCGGCCAGCAGCTGTTCACAGTTCCGGCGGAGACCATATCGCCACCGGGCCAGCCGGTGTGCGAGCGTTGCATCCGCCCCGCGCCAGACGACGGCATCGGGATGCTCGACATCAATCGCGCGATCGATGCCCTGCGACTTCAACCAGTTGCGGAGGTCAAAACCGTCCGGATCGCGTGGGTCTCCGGGCACGCGCAGATGTCCGAGCAGTTCGACACGATCGCCGATTTGCAAACCTGGCAGGTGACCGCTGACATTGATCCGCACCAGTCCCTGAACAGGCAGCTCGCCGGCGCCCAGCAGACGTTCGGCCCGCAGATTGAACGATGTGCGATCCAGCGACATCCAGGCGGGAGTCGACCCGGATGTCCCCGCTTTCCGGACTTCGAGCGGCGACTCGATGACGCCTGCCAGGCGAACGGGCGTCTGGTCGCGGAGTTCGAGGCCGGAGATGTCGGTGGACGGCCGCGCCGTCCACCGCTGATGATGGCGCAAAGCCCCCGTGGCCATCAGAGCCATCGCGAGCGCCACGGCCGAGACTGGGGGCTGGCGACGGGCGAGCAGTGACGTGAGCGCCGCCGCCAGACCGGCGGCCAGCATGAGAGCCGGAGCAGGACTGCAGAACCGGTCGAGGAGAATTCCGGCCGCGACCGCCGCCACGGCGGGGACCAGAGGAACGCGAGGGCGACGGCCAGGCGGCAGTGCGGCCGGTGTGTGCGACGCATGCATCGCCGGGTTCGCGGCGGCCGTCGTCGGCACGGTCATTTATCGCCGATCCACACAACTTCCGAATTCGACATTACATCCTGCAACGCCTTCTTTTTGGGATGGAAGGCACACATCATGAATCCGAGCCCTCCGGTCAACGCGGAGAGCAAGGTTCCGAACCAGCGGGTGGTGGCCTGTTGCAGCGTGAGCTGGCGGCCCTTGGAGGTCTGCACCTGCAGGCCGAACGCTTCTTTCACGGTCGTCGCCTTCACGGCTCCCGATTCCGAGACCGCGAAATACATCCAGAACGTGTAGATGCAGTAGGCGGCGACGAGAATCATCGTCATCAGTTCGGAGTCTTCGCGAAACAATTTGGTGAGCACCACGGCTGCGAACAGAAGTCCGCCGGCGACGACCGCCTTCTTGATACGCATGACCAGCACGGGCGCGAGCAGCACCAGCAGCATGTCGCCCCAGAACGCCAGAAAACGGACCCAGAACGTCGCCGGCGTGCTCCGCGGCATGTCATTCATGATGCCCAGCTTCGGCTGGAAGTAATGCGCCAGCAGCGCTGTCGAACGCATCATGTAAAGGGCCGGGAATGCTGCGATATAAGACAGCGGCGCGATCACGAGGAAGCCCATGCCGAATTCAAACATGAGACGGATCAGGATGAAGACGATCGATTCCTGGTTTGGCTGTTCTCCGATGAGCCCCATCACCCAGCCGGTGCCCGCGATTGCCCATTGATCCACATATGTGTTGGAAAAGGGGTTGAGCCCGCCGCCATAGAGCTCGAGCGCGCCCATCAGCGCGAATACGGGGCCGACGATGACCGCGGCCTGCACGATCCAGTAGAAGCAGGCCGCCGCGGCGCGGCTGAAGGTGACCAGCAGCTCCCAGAGGATCCACGCCTTGTAGGTATACCGGGCGGTCATGTGGATAGTCGCCAGCGGGAACATCAGGAACGGGACGGCCAGCAGGACGCCGGCCGCGATGCGGAACGTGTCGGTGGGCAGCGACCCTGCAAGGTGCAGCGCGCCGACGACGAGCCAGAACGGCAGCATGACGATGAAGGGCCAGATCACGCCGCGCAGGCCGATCGAAACGTTTGAGAAAAAGTCGAAGTGAATGCGGTCGGTGTTGACCTTCTCGCGGAACAGCTCGGTTTGAATCAGCTTGATGGCGAGCGTCCACCCCCAGCCCGGAATGCCAAGGAGGGCGATGGCCGTCATGCCGGACCAGAACGTGATGGTCGGCCCCTTGTCGCAGTAGTCTTTCGCCATGAACAGGCAGATGCCGAACATCATGCCGAACTGAGTCCAGAAGGTTCCTGTCCGCAGCGCGAGGGCTTTGTATTCGAGCGTGAATCGTGCCGGATCGGACCAGGCCCGGGCCCAGTATTCCTTGATGTCGGGACCACGGCGAGCGCGACGTTTCGCCTCCTTTTTGTCCATCTTGCCGGTCGCCGCATCCATCCCGCAGGCGGGACAGACGGTTGATGCGTCTTCGCCGCCGGGCATCGGTTCGGCGCAGAACGGACAGATTTTCTCGTCGGCCTCCAGCTGTTTGAGATTCAGGTTGGCGAAGATCTCGCCGGACAGAGGATCGTCGGCCTGCGCCTCGCGCTGCCGGGCCTTGCCCCCCGTGCGGGAGACGGCGACCCTCTCCGTCCCTGCGTCGCCGGCCGGGATGCGGATCTTCTCGCCACAGCTTGGGCACTTCACCGATTTGCCGCGTGCCGCGTCTGGTGCGTTGAGCGATTTCTGACACCCGCTACAGCGGACTTTAATCGGCATAACACATCCCGGTCGCCCGGGCCTTCCTGCTCGTCGCGGTGAGGTGCAATGGCGTCGTCGCCAGTCGGAATGGGCCGTCCCACCCGAAGCTGCAGACAGACCTGACGGTTGTGCAACGCGGGCCGGCGACTCCCCGGCCAATGTACCAACTCCCCAACCCAATGCACGCACGTTCCCGGGGGTCTGCCGCCCCAAAGCAGGCCGGCCGTGGCAACTTTACCGCCCGTTCCCTTTTCGACTGTCGCGCCGTCCGCCAGAATTCCGGATTCCCGTCTCCGGGCCTGTCCGGACCGCGGGACTGTTCCGCAGTTTCACTCCGCCCCGCCGTGCACCTGTTCGCCGCGGCTCATTGAGTTCCTCGAATGATCATCGTCCTGAAGCCCGACTGCACCGAATCCCAGCTCCAGCACCTGTGCGAAAAGGTTCAGGAAATGGGCTTCAAGCATGAGATCAGCCGGGGCGTGAAGCGAACCCTGGTGGGCGTCATTGGGGAAGAAGACCGGCTTCGCAATGCACCGCTGCGGGCGATTCCGGGCGTCGAGGACGTGATGTCGGTGCTGAAGCCATTCAAGCTGGCCAGCCGCGAGTTCAAAGCGGAAGACTCGGTTTTTGATCTCGGTCGCGGGGTGAAAGTCGGCGGCGGCAACCTCATCATGATCGCTGGCCCCTGTGCGATTGAGGGGGAGGAAATCCTGCTCGAGATCGGCCAGGCGGTTCGCGAGGCGGGCGCCAATGTGCTGCGCGGAGGGGCGTTCAAGCCGCGCACCAGCCCGTACAGCTACCAGGGGATGGGGGAGGAAGGGCTGAAGATCCTGCGGCGCGTCGGCGATGAACTGAAGATGCCGGTGGTGACCGAAGTGATGGACCCGCGGCAGGTGGAACTGGTCGAGAAATACACGGATGTCTTCCAGATCGGGGCCCGCAACATGCAGAACTTCAACCTGCTGGCGGAAGTGGGAAAAGTGAAGCAGCCAGTGCTGCTGAAGCGCGGCATGAGCGCCAGCGTGGAAGACCTGCTGATGTCGGCGGAATACATTCTTGCCAGCGGCAACCAGCGGGTCATTCTCTGCGAGCGCGGGATCCGCAGTTTCGACAAGTCGACCCGCAACCTGCTCGATCTGGCGATCGTCCCGAACGCCCGGGGGCTGTCGCATCTGCCGATCGTCGTCGACCCCAGCCATGCAACCGGCCGTCCGGACCTGATCCCGGCCATGGCCTATGCCGCCATTGCCGCTGGCTGCGACGGCGTGCATATCGAAGTGCACAGCTGCCCCGAGAAGGCGATGAGCGATGGCCCGCAGGCGTTGCTGCCGCCCCAGTATGCGGAAGTCATGAAGAAGATGCGGCAGCTTGCCGAGCTGATGGGCAAGACGATTCCCCAGGCAGGCTGAACCGGTCAGGCGGCCCGACGCGCGGCTGGACCGGCTCCGGCCGCTGCGTTTGCGGCGCGCTGCGGACCGCGGCGACGCTTCAGCGCCAGGCGAATCGCGCGGCCCATGCCTCGCATCCGGATCACTCCGGCCTGCAGCCGCTGCAGGAGCGACAGTCGGCCTGTCGCGAAGTAGCACTCGTACCAGTATTCGACATCCGCGGCGGTGAACCCCATCCGCTGCATTGAGAACCGGATCTGCTCGAGGTCCTTGATCCAGAAGTAGACCCAGGCTGCGCGTGATTCGGGACGAACCATCCGCTGCACATCAATGACGCGGGCGGTGACGCGGCCATCCGGCAGCGATTCGAAGAACAGGTGAGTCCAGAACAGATCCTGGTGCGCCAGGCCGGCGAAGTGCATGCGTCTCACCAGGTCGGCGGCCGCGGCAATCATCGCGCGGCGCATGTCGACCGTTTCCGGATCGTGGAAGGTTCCGTTGGCCTGCCACGCCGTTGCGGTCTGAAAACCGCACTCGCCACGCACGGCTTCCGTCAATGAGAACGAAATGACTCGCTCGCCGGCGGAGGACGGCCATTCGTATCCGGTCGCCAGGATGCGCATGGTCGGGACGCCGGACCTTTCGCAGAGGCCGACCGCCTCCGCTTCGTTCCACCCGGCCGGCCGAAACTCGCCCCGCAGGAACCGGGTGCGGGGCGTCTCGGTGTGCCGCTTCAGGTAACCCTGCGGCAGGCCGTCGCCGAGGTCGACCCGGCAGTTGTCCCGGCCGTTCGTTTCGCGCAGCACTTCCACATCGTCAGCCGCCATCACCGCCCGACAGGAAGTCCAGCCCCGGGACCGCAGCCGCAGCATCATTTCCCGATGGACGAGCATTCTCGCCTGAGAATTCTCGGCCTCGGCGATGGATGCCCCTTCGACAAACTGCTCAGGCCACGCCGAATCGCGCGCGGCGTCGCCGGAGTCGCTCGCGCCGCAGGCCGCATAGAATTCCAGAATGCGGGGAACGACAAGCGACTCGGCATAGGTCTCTTGATACAGGTCGCGCAGCTCAGCGGCCCGGCGTCGGCGTTCGTCGGTCTGTTCGATGGCGGTCCGCATGGCGACAGCCAAACTGTGCACATTCTCCGGCGCTGCAAACCAGGCCTGCGAGTCGGTCAGCAGCTGAGAGGGGCCCTGACAGCGCGTCGACACAATGGGCAACCCGCGGGCCATCGCTTCGAGCAGCGAAATCCCGAACGACTCGCTGCGGGACGGCAGCACATAGACATCACCGCGATCGAGAAACCGCTGTGTATCGTCGATCCAGCCCGCGAACTCGACATCATCGTCAAGGCGCAGATCGTTGCAGAGTTTCCGCAGCGCCGACTCCTGGGGGCCGCTGCCGCCGATGATGAGCTGGGCGCGGGTGCCCTCGTCATGCAGAGCGCGGAGCGACCGCAGCAGAATGTCAAAGCCTTTGACTTCGTGAAGCCGTCCGCAGGTGATGAACTGCACCGGGCGCACCGCTTTCGCCACCGGCTGCGGGCGGAGCGATTCAATGGCGGGCATCCGCGAGAAGTTCGGAATGACGGTCACCCGGTCCCCGGTGACGCCGTGCTGCGCCAGGTACGCGCGCTGGTCTTCCGTTGTGCCAATGAAGGCATCGACCCGCCGGTAATATTTCAGGCTCGCATAGTTGTGGAGCTTGGCGACGACCGGCACTCCCATCCGCCGGCCGATCGGTCCGGCCAGGTGGGCGGCGCGGGCGAGGTGCACGTGCAGAATGTCGGGACCGAACCCGCCAATCGCCCGCTGCATCTGGCGTGCGCCTGCCAGGTCCCATGCGCCGCGAATTTCGACTGGCGAGACGCGAATCTTTCCGTGTGCTTCCAGCACGTCACGCTTCACGAACGAGCGATGACAGACGGCCTGCACGGCATGCCCGCGATCGGCCATGGCCAGCGCGGAATCGACGAACGAGCGCTGGGCGCCGCCGAACTCCTCCGACAGCATGACCTGGCAGATTCTCATGCCGCCAGCTCACCGTAGAGGGTCAGGGTCGATTCGAGCATCTGGTGCAGGTGGTAGCCGTCGTAGGGTGGAACCACGAATGGTCCGTCGGTCAGCAGCGTCAGCGCCTTTTGCTTGAGTTGCTCACGATTCCCCAGCGGCGTCGCTCCCTGCGGGAAAATGTCGCGCAGCGTTTCACCGACTCCGCCGTGGTCGTAGCCGATGGTCGGAATTCCGAGAGACAACGCTTCGAGAGTCGTCCGGCCGAATGCTTCCGGCTCGGTCGACAGTGAAAACACGATCGCCGACAGCGCCATGATCTCGCGAATGTCGCGACGATGCCCGGTGAAGCTGATGTACTCGTCGAGGCCGTCGTGCGCGACCAGGTCGCGCAGTTCTTTTGCGTACGACTCGCGCCGCGGGTCGGCTTCGCCGATCAGCAGGCCGTGGACATCCTGCCCGGCCGCCCGCAGCTCGCCAATCAGCTGAATGAAATCTTCCTGCCCCTTCCAGCGCGTCAGACGCGCCGGCAGCGACAGCAGAACCCGCCCCAGCGTCTGTGGGTATTCGGAATACCAGGCCTGCAGCCACTCGTCCGAAGGATGATGGCCGTGCGGAAACTCGGCCTGGCTGCGGCCGCGCGGGATCACCCGCACACGTCCGGGATCGGTATGCGGGTAGTTCGACAGAATGTAGTCGCGGATGGTGTTCGACACCGCGATCACGGCGTCGCCCTCGGTCATGATCTGGCTGTAACGCCCGACTGTATATGGACCGTGAACCGTGGCCACGAACCGGGGCCGCGACCTGGCCGGCAACGACTTCCATGCCATCCAGCCAATCCACGCCGGAACCCGCGACCGGACATGCAGGATGTCGACCTTCTGATCGACGATCAGCCGGCGCAGTTGCGACACGTAGCGGAACGTCCAGGGAGATTTCGCCCCGATCGACCAGGCGATATGTTCGCTGCCGCCACGGGTGAGCCGCTCGACAAGCCGGCCTCCGGCGGAGATGACCAGCGATCGATGGCCTGCGCTGACGAGCGCATCGGCCACCTCACAGGTGCCGCGCTCAACCCCGCCCGACTCCAATGCCGGCACGAGTTGCAGGACTGTCAAGCGTCGACCACCCATTTCATCGCCTCGAGCATCTGGAACAATTCGCAGCCATCACGTCGCCAGGTCGTCCAGCGGCCTCACCGCCAGTGCTGCTCGACCCACTTCGCGGGGCGGCACTGTTTGTAGAACCGCTTGTACCAGGGGCTGGGCCAGTGTCCGGCCGCCGCCTCGGGGGGGTTCGGACTGCCCGGAAACGCGACGATGCGCGCTTCCTCGGGAAGAATCGGCTGGCGCAGATAGCGCATGACGCCGGTGGGGACGCAGTGCACCTTGAAACTGCGGCACCAGGTCTCCGGCCAGAATTCCATTTCCGAGATGGTCTGCGAGATGTACGTCTGCGAGTTGCTGTACAGGCTCAGCTGCGTCGCGGGCTCCGCTTCCAGCCGTTCCAGCAGATAGGGATGGCTGCCCACGCGGAACCGGTAGACCGAGGTATTGCCGATCCGCTTGCCCGGCTGCGTCCAGTTGCGGATGACGACGAACGACTTCGTCGGCTCGTAGGTGAACAGGTCGTCAATCGAGCGTGTAATCACGACGTCGAGATCGATGAACAGGGCGTCGCCGCTTTCCAGTCCCGGCACCGTCTTCCCCCACAGCGTCACCTTGCGCCAGGGGCGCCGGTGGTAGGGGTCCGGCAGGGCGATCGTCGGGCAGTCGTGTGTTTCCACCTCGCTGCGGATGCCGTGGGCATCGTCGGTGAGGCACACAAAGCGGAAGGGGGGCGTGATGTTCCTGGCCACCATGGAATACAGAGTGTTGACGTACTCCGCGCTGTAGGCCGTGCCCCACTTCATGCAGATCACTTGTTTCACGTTCAACTCCCCTCCCAAAGCGAATCTGGTCCATGTTTTCAGATGGACGAATCAGCAGGCTGCAACCACAGGGTGGACAGCCTTGAAATCGGCGGCATTCACGGCGGCGGGAGTCTACGGACACTTCCAAAAACGCGCCAAGATGAGTCTCCCGTTGCGATCGGCTGCGGCAGTTCAGGCGGCATTTCGAGCCGGCAGGGTCACTCCCTCGAACCAGGCATAGTCGTATCCAAAGGTGTGATTCAGGTATCGGTCGCAGGTGTCCATCAGCCAGATGCGGTCGCTTGCGGCGTAGTGCGCCAGCGGGTCGCCGCCGTCCGCCCGCACCACGACTCCGTGCTTCCGCGTGGGTTTGGACATCGCCTGCATCCGGTCTTTCGACGACTCGTGGGCCGCCTGCTCGAAGACAGATCGCTCGACCGGCGGCAGTTGCAGGAACCGCCAGACCCGCATCGCCTCGCCGACCACGTCGGACCGCACATCTTCATACCGCAGCACCATCGTCTGCCCGGGCAGACGCCGGCAGACCTGACCCCACGCGTTCAGAAAACGAATGCTGTCCCAGATGTCGCAGTCAAACTGCCGGCCGTTGACGTCGCCTCGCAGAAACGCGGAAAACGGCAACTGGTAGCGGTCCTTGAAGCGTTCGTAATGCGAAACGAGCATCGTCCGCAGGTCGCGGACCATGATGACATAGCGCGGAAACCGAACCATCGCCCGCGAGGGGACCGCATGCACCAGCGAGCTGCAGATTTTGTGCGAGAACACCAGCCTGGGAATGCCCGGAATGGTCGTCGGACATTTCGGCTCGCCGATGATCTGTTTGTCGGCCAGATATTCGGGCCTGGGCAGTCCGTACTCGATCGCAATGACCGTCCCGAACAATTGGCGCAGCCAGTGATTTCCTGACTGGTGCATCGAGGCGAAGTAGCCGTCGTAGTCGCGATAGCGCAGGCACGACAGCTTCACGACATCGCGGGACATCGCCAGGCGGTTACGGAAGTACTCGAACATCTCGCGGCCCTGGATTGAAAGCGACTCTGCCGGAAAGTCAGCTGATTGACGCACTCATGTTTCCTGTCACACTTCGCGGCGTCCGGCAGGCGGCGGACCGGCCTGCCCCATCGGATTGACCGTCAAACCTGAAGCGTCCCATGTCGTCCACTTCTTCATTGACTCTCGATGAACTGCAGCAGCTCATCGACCGCATGTACTCGCGCAAGGATCAGGCGCGCGGCGTCGACGGTACGTTCATGTGGCTGATGGAAGAAGTCGGAGAACTCGCGGCCGCCCTGAGAAGCGGAACTCCTGACGAATTAGCGGCAGAATTTGCCGATGTGCTCGCCTGGCTGGCGACAATTGCCAATGTCGCCGGCGTGAACCTCGGCGAGGCCGTCGCGAAGAAGTACGGCGCCGGCTGCCCGGGCTGCAGCCAGATGGTGTGCGCCTGCGGTGATGCGGAAAAGCCGTAAAGTGGGTTTGCCGCCGGTCATCAGGGCCCCGGCAGGCGACTGCCGGACGCCCGCGAACCGGAGGTCGTCCCAGCGCCGGCATCAGTTCCCTGCGGCTGGCTCAACCAGGACTGCGGCGCAGCAGCGCCACGTATCCGCCGTCGGCCGGTTCGCCAGGCAGGGACGCATGCTCGCGCTCCAGCGACCACTGCGGGCTCGCTTTCAGGAACTCGCGAACAACTCCCTCATTTTCGAGGGCGTCGATGCTGCAGGTCGAGTAGACGCAGCGGCCGCCGGGCCTGACCCGTCCGCACGCCGCGCTCAGCAGCCGCAGCTGCAGGGCGGGCAGTTCGATGAAGTCATTTTCGGTCAATCGCCAGCGGGCCTCCGGGCGCTTGCCGAGGACGCCCATGTTCGAGCAGGGCGCATCCACCACCGCCCCGTCAAACGGGCCGTCCGGGATCGAGCGGGGGTCATCGGAAACTGGCCGGGTCTCAATGGAAGACAGGCCGAGTCGCCGGGCTGAGTCGTCGACCAGTCGCAACCGTTTCAGAGACAGATCACACGCGAGAACGGATCCCTCGTCCCGCATCCGCTCGGCCGCGTGGGTGCTTTTGCCTCCAGGAGCGGCACACAGGTCGAGAATCTGCTCGCCCGGTTTCGGATCGAGCAGGTCCACGATCCGCATGGCCGATTCGTCCTGCACGCTGAACTGGCCGTCGTCGAACCCTTCAAGGCGGGCGATGCGCGCCGTCTCTGCCAGGCGAATGCTTTCCGGCAGGTCGCCCTCCCAGCATGCGACACCGGCGGCCTGCAGCCGGTGGATCAGATCGTCGCGCGAAGTCCGCAGCGGATTCACCCGCAACGACATCACGCCGGGGGTTGTAAACCAGGCGGCCAGTCGCATCGCGGCCGATGGATCCCACCCCTGCGACCATCGCGCCATCAGGTCTCGCGGCATGCTGAACGCCGCAGCGATCGACGCCAGCGCATCGCGATCAAACTGCGGGAAGACAGACTTCTGAAGCTGGCGGAACCGGATGGTCAGCCGGGCCTGCGACTGTCCGGCTGGTGCTGGCGCGACATCGACCACCGGCACGCCGGCGGGCCCGGGGGCATCCGTCAGCTCGTCGGTCAGCAGTCGCTGGGCCGACCTCAGCACCCCGTTGACCATGCCGCCCCAGCGGGAATTCACCCGCTTGGCCAGTTCCACCGTTTCATGCACCGCGGCATGAATGGGCAACCCCGGCAACAGCACCACCTGCACGACTCCAAGCTGCAGAATCGTCCACAGATCGCGTTCGACGCTCGCAGGATCGCGATCGACGAGGGTGCGCAGAATGGCGTCGACCGTCAGCCGGCGGCGCAGCACGGTGTAACTCAGTTCCATCGCCATCGCCCGGTCGGCGGGCGACAGCGGCCGGCCCTGCAGACGATCGAGGCTTTCCGACAGGTACGCGCCAGAGTCGTCGAAGGCCTGCAGGCAGACGAAGGCCAGTTCGCGGGCGGTCGCTGGTTCCAGCGGGCGGCCTTCTTGCAGCGGCGACGCGCCCGGCCGCATGTTCGGTCGATGCGGAGGACGCTTCATGAGCCCACCGCAGTTCCGCACAGGCGGTTGAGGTCCTCAAAAAAATCGGGATACGTCTTCGATGTGCAACCAGGGTCTGCGATCCTGATGCCGGGAACGCGCAGGCCGACGAGCGCGAAGCTCATTGCCATGCGGTGGTCGTCGTAAGTGGCGACGGTTGTTGGCCGGGCCAGCCCCGGATAGATCGTCAGGCCGTCCTCATGTTCATCGGCGGTGAGCCCCAGCCGCCGCAGTTCGGTGACGACCGCGTGCACGCGGTCGGTCTCCTTATGCCGCATGTGGGCGACGTTGCGGATGCGCGTCGGCCCATCGGCAAACGCCGCCACGCACGCGAGCGTTTGCGCGGTGTCGCTGATCGCGTTCATGTCGAGATCAATTCCGCGCAGTCGGCCCCCGGTCAGCGTGATCGCATCGTCCCGCCATTCGGCCTGGCAGCCCATCTGCACAAGTGCGTCGACGAACGCAACATCTCCCTGCAGCGCGTGCCGACTGAGACCTTCGACGGTCACCGTTCCGCCCGTCACCGCCGCAACGCCGAAGAAATAGCTGGCCGCGGAGGCATCGGGTTCGATGGCGTAGTCCCGGCCGCGATAACCGGTGCTGCGAATCGCGAAACAGTTCGGTTCCGGCTCGTTCACATTCGCGCCGAACTGCCGCATCATCTCGAGCGTCATGTCGATGTAAGGCCGCGAAACAAGCGGCCCTTCGACGGCGATCTCGACATCGCGTCCACAGGCCGGGGCGGCCATCAACAGGGCGCTCAGGTACTGGCTCGACAGGTTTCCGCTGACGGTGATGCGTTCGGCCGACCACCCTCGGGCGTCGACCAGCAGTGGAGGACAGCCCGGAGCGAGTTCGTACTGAATTCCGGCCCCGCAGCGGGTCAGTGCATCGACCAGCGGACCAATCGGCCGCTCGCGCATGCGGGCATTGCCATCAAGCCGGAAGCGGCCCTGGCCGAGCGTGCAGAGAGCCGTCAGGAAGCGAATGCTTGTCCCGCTGTTTTCAAGCCAGAGATCGGCTGGCTGCCTGTGTGGACCGCCGCCCAGGCCGGTGATCGTGGCCGTCCTGGCGGCGAGGTCCTGCGAGACTTCGACACCCAGCCGATGGAGGCTGTCGACCATCACCCGCGTGTCCTGGCTGTCGAGCACGCCAGCGAGGGTCGTTCGTCCCTCGGCCAGCGCCGCGAGAATGAACGCCCGGTTGGTAATGCTTTTGGAGCCGGGCGGGCGAATCGAACCCAGAACGGGTCCGGCCACGGGAGCAATCTCGACGAAAGGAGCGGAGGCGGACATGCGTGGGGCAGACAGGGAAAACCGCCCATCATGAAGGATTCCCGGGGAGGATGCGACCCATTGAATTCGCACCCGGGCGAATCGGCCCAGCGGTGTGAGCGCCGGGTTGCGCGCCGCGGGCGTCCCGCATGCCGTCGTCATCGCCGGGCGTTGGTTGTATCCGGTAGTCCCTTGTCGATCGTGGACCGGCGCTCCACACTTCGAGGCGAGTCGCCGAACCGCCCGTGCAACGGAGTGTCCGCCTGGTGCGGCGATGGCGAAGATCCCTGATGAACGGACGGATGGCGTGCCTGAGCGACTGAAGATTCTGCTGGCCAATGATGATGGAATTCACGCCCCGGGCCTGAAGGCCCTGCACCGGGAACTGCTGAAACTGGGAGACGTGCAGGTGGTCGCCCCGCTGGTCGAGCAGTCGGGCGTTGGGCACCGCATTACCTACCTGCACCCGATTCTCGTGAAGGAAATCTTTGAGACCGATGGCTCGCACTTCGGGTGGGCCGTCGATGGCAGCCCGGCCGACTGCATCAAGCTCGGGATCAACGAGTTCTGCAAGCCGGCCCCGGACCTGATTGTCAGCGGGATCAACGCCGGGGCGAATGTCGGCATCAATGTGCTGTATTCGGGGACAGTCGCCGCGGCGATGGAAGGGGCGATCAGCGGCGTGACATCGATCGCCGTCTCGCTGCAGCAGGGGGCGATGCCGCCCGACTTCGACTCCACCGCCCGCGGGGCGGTGGCGCTGGTCCGGCAGATTCTGGAAGCCACCCCCGGCCGACAGACGCTGTGGAACATCAACTTCCCGGAAACGGCCGACACGCCCCCGCGCGGCGTCCGACTGACCGGCATGGGGTTCCGCCGACACTCGGACACCGTCGTCAAACGGACCGACCCCCGCGGCCGCCCCTATTACTGGAGCGGTCTCGATCCCATGCGGAATCACGCCATGGAAGAGGAAACCGACGTCAAGGACCTGTTCGACCGGTATGTGACCGTCACCCCCCTGCACTACGACCTGACGGAGGTGAAACTGATGCGGGAATTCCGGGGGCGGGATTTCCAACTGGGGGGATAGAGGCGCCTGGCTGCGTGCGGGTCTCCTGACCAGCCACAACGAGATTGAGACCGGCAACAGCCGAGTCTTTGTCCCCAGAAATCCGTTGGCTGTCGGGTTCATCGGAAGCGGATAGACTTCGATTTATGGACGCCCTTGATTACGCCCGCGACCTCATCGCCTTCGATTCGATCAGCCCCGTCTCGAACTGCGCCGTGACGGACTATGTGGAAGAAAAGCTGAGGCGACAGGGCTTCGAGACCGAGCGCCTGGAATACAACGACGCCGCTGGCGTGCGCAAGGCGAGCGTGGTCGGCCGACGTGGGCAGGGGCCAGGCGGCATGGCCTGGTTCGGGCATACCGATGTGGTCCCGGCCGATAGCTGGTCGATCGCCGAACATGGTCCATTCCAGCCGACGGTGAAAGGAACCCGCCTGTACGGGCGCGGCAGCACCGACATGAAGGGGCCCGTCGGCTGCATGCTGGCGGCCGCGGAACGCTGGACGCAGACGAAGCATCTTCAGCCGCTGTACATCACCTGCACTGCCGATGAGGAGGTCGGTTTTCACGGAGCGCGGCAGGTGGCAGCCGAGTCGCAGCTGTTTCGCGAAATGGTGGCCGGGAATGCCCGCGGAATTATCGGCGAGCCGACTTCGCTGGACGTCGTCCATGCCCACAAGGGGGTCGTCGGATTCGTGGCGACCTCAAAGGGTCGCGCGGCCCATTCCAGCACCGACAAGGGACTCAACGCCAACCTGGCGATGATTCCGTTCCTCGTTGAGATGAAGCGGATTCACGACGAGGTCAACGCGAACACGGCCTGGCAGAACGTAGAGTTCACGCCTCCCACGCTGAGCTGGAACATCGGGATCAATGACCACACGCGGGCTGTGAACATCACGGCCCCGCAGTCGGTCTGCACGGTTTATTTCCGTCCCATGCCGGGCATGAATGTGGAGCCGCTGATCGACCGGGCGCGGAACGCGGCGGCGGCGAATGGTCTGGACTTCACCCTCAGCGTCCGCGGCGAACCGATTTACACCCCCGCCGATGCTCCGCTGATTCGCGATGCGCTGATTCTCGCGGAACGCGGCACGAGCCTGACGGTCGCCTACGCCACTGATGGGGCGATGCTGGGCGCTTTGCCGCAGATGTGCGTGATCGGTCCCGGCGACATCGCCCAGGCTCATACGAACGATGAATGGATCGAGCTCGACCAGCTTGAACGCGGAACGGGCCTGTACTCGAGGATGATCGAGGAGTGGTGCATCAAGGGCCCGGCCGCCCATGGCTGAACCGCTCGAGGGAATCGCACCGCACGACCCTTACCTCGCCTTCCGGAATCCGGTCTATCGGCGCTTTGCCGTGAGCTATGTGCTGGCGATTGTAGGCAGCCAGCTGCTGGCGACGGCCGTGCAGTGGGACGTCTACGACCTCACGCGTTCCTCGCTCGCCCTGGGTTGGCTGGGGGGGCTGAACGCTCTGCCGCTGATGCTGCTGTCGCTGCCGGCGGGGCATGTGGTGGACGTGATGCCGCGGCGGCGCATTTTGCTGATGACCCAGGTGCTGCTGATCGCGATCCCGTGGACCATGGCGATTCTCGTCAGCCCGATGCAGGGCAGCTCCCGGACTGTGCTGCTGTTCGTGCTGTCGGCGCTGAACGCCGTCACGCTGACCTTCGCGCGGCCGGCGCGCGTCTCGCTGCTCCCCAGCATCATTCCCCGCGACCTGTACGGAAACGCCTTCACCTGGAACAGCAGCCTGTTTGAGATGTCTTCCTGGGTTGGTCCGGCGCTGGCGGGCCTGTTGCTGATGCAGGGTGTGCAATGGGCGTACTGGGGATCGGGCCTGTGCATGGTCGGCTGCCTGGGGCTCACCCTCTGCCTGCCCAGCCCGCCTCCCTCCAATTCGTCACGCGCCGTGTCGTTCGAGTCGCTGCTGATGGGGCTGCGATTCGTCTTCCGCACGCCGCTGCTGATTTCTGCAATGACGCTCGACATGCTGGCGGTGCTGCTGGGCGGGGCGACCTACCTGCTGCCGGTGTTCGCGAAGGAAATCATCGAGGCGCCGGCCTCCGGCGGCGCGCTGCTGGCCTCGGAAAGCACGCGCTACGGCCTGTTGCGCGCGGCTCCGGCGTTTGGAGCAGCCATGATGGCCATGACCCTCGCCCACTATCCGCTGACGCGCAACACGGGCCGGAAGCTGATGTGGTCAGTGACGGGCTTTGGCGCCGCGACAATTGTCTTCGGGCTGTCGACCAGCTTCTGGCTGAGCCTGGCCATGCTGATCCTGGTGGGCGCCTTCGACAACATCAGCGTCGTCGTGCGGAATACGCTGGTGCAGACGATCACCCCCGATTCCATGCGCGGAAGGGTCTCGGCCGTCAACCAGGTGTTTGTCGGTGCGAGCAACGAACTAGGCGGGCTGGAATCGGGCGTGGTGTCGCGGCTTTTCGGACCGGTGTTCGCCGTTGTCGCCGGCGGAATCGGGTCGATGTTCGTTGTGGCGGGCATTGCCTGGAAGTGGCCGCAGCTGCGGCGGCTGAACTCACTGCGCGATCTGGAACCGGCCGTGGTGGACGAGCCGCGGCTGGGCGAACCAGCGATTGAGCCGGTTCGCTTGCGAACCGGCGCGGGCCCTGCCGCGACACCTGAATGACATGCGCCATTATGACCGCGCACGGCCCGCGAGACGGGCCCGCTAATTGGCGCCGCGCTCGGTCGGTCCACCGCCGCTCGCCCAGCGGCGCCAGCCGAGCATGAGAGCAAGGGCGAGCGTCATCACGAGGGCGATGCCAATCATCAGCCAGGGATCGCCAAACACATCCCGCAGGCGAAACCGGGCCCGGCGGTCGCCTTTGTTCACTACGGTCCCCAACCCGACTTCAAACATCCACAGCCAGCGCCACGTGAAGAGCACGGCCACCGCGCCGAATGCCAGAAACGGACCGTATGGGATGTACGGACGCCCCGACAGCGCCCGGGTGGGCAGGCCAATCGCCAGCGCTGCCAGCGGGGCGATGGCGAACGCCAGAATCGTCGGTTGCCAGCCAAGAAAAGCGCCGATCATGGCCATCAGCCAGACATCTCCCTCGCCGAAGGCCGGCATGCCCAGCACCCACCCCGACACCGTGCGAACCACCCAGGCCATGATCGTCCCCGCTGCGGCGCCGGCCAGGCTCCACGCGAGGCCATGCAGGTGGGGATGCACACTCAGCCAGGCCGGCAGGTACGGCCCCGCAAGCTGCGGCACTTCGGCGTTCCAGTCGACCCAGATGTGAACCAGCTGCAGATCACCGGCAAGCAGCGCGAGGACCGGCGCGGCGATCAGTCCAATGACGGGGACAAACAGCGGGATATAACAGGTGCGCCAGTCGGTCGCGGTGATGGCCGTGAGCAGAACGATCAATCCGCATTGGAAGACGATCCGCAGCCGGTCCCACAGGAAGGCCGGCTGGACCTCGGGAATGGCCAGCACCTGGCGGGTGACGGCGAAATAGACGAACGCCCCCGCGCAGCTGCCGCCGGCGATCGCCCAGAGGGCGGCCGCGGACGTTGATGCAGACTCGCAGACGCGCAGGCTGCGGGCGGTCAGAACGTACGCCGCAATCGCGGAGACCGTTCCAAGCAGCACCGCCAGTGCGGCCGGGCCGGCGGCATCCCACAGGCTGACAATCGACTCAGCCATCGCCGGCCAGTCCCAGGTCGAGGTAGATGGCTGAATTCAGTTCGCGATTGCGGCGGTTATGCTGGGCTTCGCCGGGGGCGCCATTGGCCACCCAGGCGACGACCAGGTCGTTTTCAGCGTCGCAGAAGCCAATCGACGACTGCGCTCCGCCATGACCGAACGCCGAAGACGATGAATATCGTCCGAAGCCATACGGGACGGTTTCGGCTCCGTAGTGATTGGAATCGATGAGCACGCCCAGCCCGAAATCGACTTTGTGCTGAAACGTCGAGTCAAACAGACCGACTCGCTGCCGGGACGTCATCAGGGCAATCGTTTCGGGTTGCAAGATCTGCTGCCCCTTCCGCATTCCGCCGTTCTGCAGAACGTCATAGAACAGCGCCAGTTCACTGATCGGCCCGCGCAGCGAGCTGCCGGGACTGGGAGAGGTGCAGAAGGGTTCGGTCCAGGTATGCGTGAGCTTCAGTTGCCCCTGTTCGTCGCGCGCGGCAACCTTTCCGAGCCTTCGCAGGTTCGCTGCATACTCGTTCGCAGTCATGGCCATCCACGTGAATGACATCCCCAGCGGGCGGCAAAGATCGTTCTGGACGATCTCGTGGGGCATGCGGCCGTCGACGCGCCGCAACAGTTCTCCGAGGATGAACCACGACCGCGACGGGTCGTACCCGGCGGTCGTCCCGACGGTGAATCCCTCGCGCACGCCACGTTCGCAGATGCGCTGAATGACTGAATCCCACGGGGCCTGCGGCCAGCCCACGGGCGTCGCCTCCAGCCCTGCGGTGTGGGTCAGCAGGTGCCGCAGCGTGATTCCCTGCTTACCCTTCACGCCGAATTCAGGAATGACCTCGGCCACGGGCTGATCGAGCCCGAGCCGCCCTCGTTCCACCTCGCGCATGACGGCGACCGCCGTGAGCGGCTTGCCGGCCGACAGCCACGGCATGAGGTGCCCCGTTTCCGCAGGATCGCCGGTCGGCGTTTCACCGATGGCGAAGTCGGCCAGCGGAAATCCATCCCGACGAATGGAGACAATCACGCCGAAATGCAGGTTCTGCCGCCGGCCTTTCTCGATGACGGCGACCGTTCGCGGAAAACGGGTCGCAGCTTCATGAGCCGTCAATGGTGTCGCAAAATCAGCCACAGCAACAATCCGTCCAGGCCGACGGCCTTGCCGCCAGGGCTCGCATCCCAATGAAACGCCCCTACGACACCGTCACGCCCGTCCGTTCGCCGCGACGGACCAGCGCGGCCGCCACAAAGTCGTGGAACAACGGATGCGGCGACTGAGGCTTCGATTTGAACTCGGGGTGATACTGCACGGCGACGAACCAGGGGTGGGCTGGAACTTCGACCACTTCCACCAGCTTGCCATCCGGACTGCGGCCGCTGATCGCCATTCCGGCCTGCTCGAACTGCCGCTGATATTCCGGGTTGAACTCGTAGCGGTGCCGATGGCGCTCGGAGATTTCCGCCTTGCCGTACGCCGCTTCGGCCTTGAGACCGGGCGTGAGCACGCAGGGCTGCGCGCCGAGGCGCATCGTGCCCCCCATGTTCGTGATCCGCCGCTGGTCTTCCAGCATGCAGATGACGGGATGCGACGTATCGGCCGCAAACTCGGTGCTGTTCGCCCCGGCGAGCCCCAGCACGTTCCGGGCGAACTCGATCACGGCGGTCTGCATGCCCAGGCAGATGCCGAAATACGGAATTTCGCACTCGCGCGCGTACTGAATCGCCCGGATCTTTCCTTCGATGCCGCGGTACCCGAACCCGCCGGGGACCAGCAGGCCATCGATCCCCTGCAGCAGCGCCTCGGGCCCCTGCCGCTCAATCTCTTCCGCTTCGATCCGCTTCACAATGATGCGAGTTTCGTGGGCGAAACCGGCGTGATCGAGCGACTCGTAAATCGATTTGTAAGCATCGCGGTGTTCGATGTACTTGCCGACCACCGCAATCGTGACTTCGTGTTTCGGGTTCCGCAGCCGCTGGATGAGGTCTTTCCAGTCGTCGAATTCCAGTTCGCCCGCCTGGATGCCGAGTTTCTCACAGATGAGGCGATCGATGCGGTGTTCGGCGAGCCCCAGAGGAACCTCATAAATCGAGAATTCCTTGTCGACCTCTTCAATCACCGCGTGCTTCTCGACGTTGCAGAACAGAGCGATTTTGTCGGTCTGGTCGCGGCCGATCGGGCGCTCGGTGCGGACGATCAGGATGTCGGGCTGAATGCCGATCTGCCGCAACTGGCCGACGCTGTGCTGCGTGGGCTTGGTTTTGGCCTCGCGGGCGGCCTTCAAATAGGGCACCAGCGTGAGGTGAATGAACAGGCAGTTCTTCTTGCCGATTTCGAGCGGAATCTGGCGGATCGCTTCGAGGAACGGCTGACTTTCGATGTCGCCGACCGTGCCGCCCAGTTCGGTGATGACGACATCGACATCGCGGCCGCCGACGCCGAGAATGGCCGACTTGATTTCATCGGTGACGTGCGGAACAACCTGAACGGTGCCTCCCAGATAGGCTCCGCGGCGTTCCTTTTCGATCACGGCCTGGTAAATCCGGCCGGTGGTGTAGTTCGACTTGCGGGTAAGGGGCCCGGAGGTGAAGCGTTCGTAGTGCCCGAGGTCGAGGTCGGTCTCGGCGCCATCGTCGAGCACATAGACCTCCCCGTGCTGATACGGGCTCATCGTGCCAGGGTCGACGTTGATGTAAGGGTCGAGCTTCTGCATGCGGACCCGCAGGCCGCGGCGCTCGAGAAGAAGGGCGATGGAGGAGGCGGTGAGCCCCTTTCCCAGCGAGGAAACGACGCCACCCGTGACAAAAATGTGCTTGCTCATAACGCCTGGAGAAAACCGCCTGACCGCCGAAATGCGAGCCGTCCAATGACCGCGACGCCGCATCCTAGCGAGAACGGGGCGTGGTTTGTACGAAGCGGGCGCGGAAAGCGAACCGAGGTTGCGTTCTGGTTGTCTCAGGGTATATTCGGCACGTCGCCGGTCGGCCCCAGGTCGCCCGATTTGCGTCCGGAGAGATGGCTGAGTGGCCGAAAACGCCGGTTTGCTAAATGAGTCGGCGGGCTTCCCAAAAAACGCGGGCATCTAGGGTTTTGCTTAGCGAAACGAGTTTTTTGACGTTTTCGCTAATGGCTGAAAAACAGGGACTTTCCGGGGGGGCAGGTGTCAGTGACACCCGTCCCAAAACACCCCCCAGACACACCCGGCCTGCCCTCTGTGTTTGTAAAAAAACTCCCCGAGACAGGAGCAGCCAGGCGGGCTAAAACCTCGCGCTCGACCATCCCGGGAGAGCATCACCTACGATCGGCAGTCAGCACAGCGCCTGCTGATGAATTCAGAGCCAGCCCGCAGAACCAGCGCAACTCCAAAACATCGCGGCTAACTTCTCGATCCTTGCCACTTGATTCACATGTCCCATTCAGGAGCCGCTGATCTGTCGCCTCGCAAAGTTTTCCGGCTCAGCGTGGTCACCACCCGCATCCGGGATCTGCTTCTCGATGCAACCGCAAAGCAGTTCTGGGTGAAGGCCCTGTTCGTTCCGGACAAAGGCCGCGGATCTGGCGGTCACTGTTACGGCCACCTCGTTGAAGCGGACGACAACGGCGTCCAGGTCGCCAAGCTGCGAGCCGTGATCTGGAGATCCGACCTCCAGAAACGATGATCTGGTATTCGGTCATTTGACGTTTCCTACGCCGAATCGTTGCCGAAGTCAGTAGAAGTCGCTCGTTGTTGACAACGAGAACCTGACGGCTTTCAGCCCGGCAGTCTGCCGGTGTGAGTGCGAGGGGGCTCAGCTGCGCTCCATTGACATCGGGCCGGTGATGCAGCCGATTTGAGAAATAGCCGGCTCTGCAGTTTCCCGTTCCGGGATCTCTTCCACGTTCGACTCCAGTCACCACCGGACGCGGGTCCGGTCTGCAACATTCTTCCCGCACCGCTCCCGGAACCGGAGCATCTCATCCCAGTACAAGTGGGAAGTCACGCTGTCGGCCTGTCGCGATCGACCCGGTGAGAGTCCCTGGCGGGCTACAGCCTGTCCCGTTCGTTTCGGTAGGGATTGCGTCCCAGAGACCACGTCAAAACTTCTTGCTGTCCAGTTGCCGAGCTGGATCCCGCGGTGGCTTCGGTGCCAGACGAAACGGTCGATCATTGCCAATCGCGGCCTTGAGCGCCGTGACGTTCTGGAGATCAAACTCCGAAAGTCCGTTCTCCGTGATGCCTGCAAGCATCGCTTTAGCTGCTGCAAAGTCCTTGATCTCGGCGAGCGCAGCCACATAAGTGGTGCGATATGTGATGTATTGGTCGTAGCGCTCGCCGTTGCGCCGCTTGATGCCCTCCATGATCTCCACGGCTTTCCTGCCGTCCCGGACGCTGTCCTCTGGAGCAGCCGACAACACCCATGCGAGCAGCAACTGGGAGTAATCATCGTCCGGATTCCGCTGGACCTCCCGCTCGTAAGCCGCCCGCGCCGCGGCGTAGTCCTGTTGTCGATAGGAGATATCCCCACTGACCCGATCGGCACCTGGAAGCACCGGGCGGGCCATCAGGACCAGGTTGATCTGCTGACGCGCCTCATCCAGACGCATGGACAACATTAGGGTTTCCGCCAACTTGAGGCGTTCAGCACTGCTTGCCGCCTTGGGCGTCTGCGGCGCGGAGGGTGCGGCAGCCACCGCTTCATCCGCATCTGCGGTCGGCGGCTCGTCAACAAGTTTGCGGATGCGCAGATTCCGAAACAGTGCTTCGCCGGCCGAACCCGCGTTCAGAATGTTCCCGAAGTGGAGATGGTCGGTCATCTCCACCGGGAACTCGGGATCAAGATGGACACGTTTCCCCTGTCCGCGGAATTCCAGAACCTCCGGCCACACCCGAATCGCCAAAGAAACGAAACCGTCGGCTGAGGGGGCATTGACCGCGACAAACGGACCTTGATGAGTCTTGTCCTTTTCCCGCAGGTGGGTTTGTTCCACCCGGACCCACTGCCCGGCTGACACGACCTGCGGAAACTTCCGCCGGGTCCACCTGGGTGCGTTGTAGACGATTCCAGTGAATGCATACCCGTCGATCAACGACACGACTTTCACTTCGGCTTGGATCTCAAACGGTCGTTGGAACGTGACCAGCGGCTGCAGGCACATCCCGTTCGTCCCACCATAGCAGCGAAGCCGGACTGTTGTGTCGTCGATGATCTCAATGTGGGCCGCGTGCGTCAGCCAGCTGCTCATTTCCGCATCGAAGCCAAGACTGACCCATTCACCCGCTTCAAACTGACGTCGCTGATGAAGCATGGTCCTCGCGACCCGGTAGAACCACTGTGCGCGGGGTTGATCATCAGCAGACTGCGCTTCCTGAACGATCGAAAGCAGGCGTTCGTCGTCGCCGATCGTCCGGAGTTCCTTCTCGCGAACGAACAGCGCCTCGTGGATGATTGCCGCTTTTGAGGCGGCCGGGCCAGTGGCGGCGTAGGCGATTCCCAGGGCGTAGCGATAGCCGATTCCGAGTTCGACGGTCCAGGCCCAGGCGTCGTCTTCACCAGCGACTTCGAATGCAGACCGGACGCGTGCAAAGTCACCGGCCTCGATCAGGTGAGCGCTGACGACAGCCAGGTCGTATGCATAGTCCGCCGCACTGGCCCTGGACGATTCGATCGCACTCAGGAGGCTGTCGAGATAGATCGCCGACAGGGCGGCGACATGCGGATTCTGGCCGGGTCGCTGATTCGTCGGCACATCCATCTTCAGATTTCGGAGAATCTCCAGCGCCCGTCGCGGGACCGACGTGTCCCAGCGACCAGACAGCAGGCAACGCCGGCCGAAGTCGACGAGCTGCTCCTGGCTGCCGCCCCAGCGTGGCATGAGCGACCAGGCATAGTGCTTGTAGGCGTCCTCGTCGTCGACCTGGGCTTTGACGGCTTCGTGAAACCATTGCTCAGCTCGCCATCCGGTTGTGTTCGACGCGTTGGCGACCTGGATGAGCTTTGCCGGAGCCTCCACCAGTTCGGGATGCAGAAACCACGCTCGCTTGAAGTGCTCGCCCGCGCGCGGCAGGTACTCATTGAATTTGGCGAAGCCCTCGGGCGTGACCGAATCGGCAAAGCCGCCGCCCCGATACTCCCAGGCCAGGCGGTAGTAGTACTCGCCTGCCAGCATGTGCAGGATCCACGGATGCACTCGGCGACCCGCGAGGCAAGCCTGATAGAGCCCCTGATGGTCGTTGGCCTTCATGGCCCCGGGAAAAAGCGTGGCCCTGGCCTGGGCGAGTGCGATCGCTGGTGAAGTTCGGCTGCCGTCCGCTGTCAGATAGGCTTCCGCGGCCCGGAAAGCCTCCCCGCGAAGCGCCTGCATCTCTGAATCTGGCAGTCGCGGAGCACGCAGCCCTTTATTTTTCCAAACTGTGAGCTGGAAACGAACCAGCGCCGGCGGGTACGCACCGATCCTCAGTGACTCGAAGATCGCCTGATATTTGAGGAGTGCGTCGTTCGCCGGCAGTTGCTGAAGCTGCTCTCTGGCCCGAGTGTGGTAGGCCATCACGATCGGGTCGCGGCTTCCGGCGGCCATTGCGACGTCACCGAGCTTCGAGAGTTCGTCCGCAGTGACGGCGTCCGGCTGATCGGAGGAGAAGCGGACATAGGCCTCCAGAAACTCCAGACCCGGCCGACGTGCGTTGGGCGGATCCTGACTGTGTTCTGTATAGGCCGTCACGACACGTCGGCGGTACTCAAATTGTTCGCCAAGGAAGTCGTTCTTCGTCGGTATGCCCGGTGCGTCCGGAATCAACGGCTCGCTTTCAAGATCTTTCGCGTGAGCCGCTTGGCGTTGCAGGATGGCGTCTTTGTCGGCCGCCAGCAGAGCCTGCAATTCCTTTTCCAGAACATCCAGTTGTTTCTGAGTCTCGGCAGCGTTGGACTCCGCCGCCAGCACGTGCCCCCAACTGGTCTGCAATCCGAAGATGACGGTGATGACAATGTGGGCCGTGACGATGCCAACAGCGCGCACTCCCCGAACTGGATGAAGCGATGGAAGTGCTGGCCTGTTGATCTTCGTTGTCATCCTGTTGTCCCATCTCCCTGAATCACCGGCCGTCCTCTCAGCAGTCGTTGCCGCCGTTCATGGAAAGTGTATCCACGAAACGGGGAAGGAGTTCGGCGGCGTTCGAGTTTAGCTTCGCGGACTAGAGCGTGTTATGCACTTCCAAGTAGCTCATTGAGTAGGGTGTAGTCGCCAATCCGTGGTGGTGCGGATGTACAGAGAGGTACCCTCCTTGT
>VFQQ010000092.1_pt1 | contig 237382 bp, 229 predicted proteins | sample 3512341 | NCBI WGS metagenome assembly VFQQ01 (sample SAMN10412373, study PRJNA504923) | tailings metagenome | isolation source: Relicate 2 Philex TSF1 revegetated site | place: Philippines: Tuba, Benguet | collected 2017-08-29 | reverse complement strand
ACGAGGAGAACGAGCTCGTGAAGCTGTCGATCCTCGTCAACGACGAGCCGGTCGATGCGCTTTCGATGATCGTGCACCGCACGCGCGCGGAAAGCCGTGGCCGGTCCATGTGCGAAAAGCTCAAGGAGCTGATCCGGCCGCACCTCTTCAAGATCCCGATTCAGGCTGCTATCGGCGGCAAGGTGATCGCGCGCGAGACCATCAGCGCGCTGCGCAAGGACGTCATCGCCAAGTGCTACGGCGGCGACATCACGCGCAAACGCAAGCTGCTCGACAAGCAGAAAGCGGGCAAGAAGAAGATGCGCGAGTTTGGCAAGGTGGAGATCCCGCAAGAGGCCTTCATCGCCGCGCTCAAGATGGACGAGAACTGACGCAGACGCGGGACCAACAATTTCTGACGTGTGTCTGGGCCCCGGCCGTCCGTGCGTAGCGTGGCTTCGCCATGACGCCGGGATGACGGCCTAGCCCCGATGCAGGCCGATCCAGCCACACTACGATCGCATTCAACGCCAACTCGATAGACACCTAGAAAGGATATCTCATGCCCACGATGACCGATCAGCGCCGCAAGAAGATCCAGGCTCGCCAGCGCAAGGCCAAGAACGCGCTGAAGCGCGAAGCCAAGGCGACCAAGCGCGCGCGCAACAAGGCGAAGTAAGGCGAGGGCTCGCTCGCAGACGACGGCCTCGCGCGAGCGGGCGGGTCGGCGGGGGCCACGAGGCTCTAGCGAATGAAAACGGAGGGCACCGGCCGGTGCCCTCCGTTTGCGTTAGGTGGCCATGATCGAAGCGTGTGCGCTCAATCCCAGCGGCGCGTGAGACGGCGGACCTGGGGCATATCGAACACGTCGAAATAAGGGCTGGTGCCGGGCGCATAGTCTTCGGCGTATTTGTAGCCGCCATCGCACCAGGGATTGCCATAATAGCCGTAGGGGCCATTGTAAGGCTTGCAGTCGCGTGCGACCTCGCGATCGCGAACCGGCTTGCGCTTGCCGTGGGCAAAGGCGTCGGCCGGCGTCATGGCGAAGGCGGCAATGCCAAGCGCGGCGATTGTCAGCAGCGGTTTCAGGGTCATGGGGCTCGGCTCCTGTCGGAAAGCACTTGCTCGGTATTTGGTACCCACCGGCTGATTACGCAAGAAACGGGTCAGGGCATTCCTGAGGTTTGCTTCCTACCTGTGACCATTAAAGCGCGTTCGATTCGGACGGAAGCGCGAGTTTTCTCGATTTACTCGAAGTGACGATACCTGACGATGGCCTGAACCGGCGCGAGCCCCCGTGGATCGCGCCGGTCGTGGTCTGTCACTCGGCCGCGGTATCGAACGCGTCGCTCTCGATCATGGGCAGCGTCAGCGCGTCGATCTCGTCGAGCGCCTTGCCAGCGATGCCCTGCACGTCGCCGTACATGCCGACGGTGGCTTCGATCACGCCTTTGATCTGCGCCTCGCGCTTGGCCCAGAGCCGGGTCATGGCCTTGCGCTCGCGATCGAGGTCGGCCTGCATGTCCGAGAACTTCTCGACGATCGCCTCCACGCGATGGCGGAAGCGTGGGCCGGTGAGGTACTCGTAGACCAGCTCCATCTTGGTCTGCTGGCCCTCCTTCGAGTGGCGCGCGGCGGCAAGCTCGACCAGCGACTGGCGGAGCGCGATGGCTACGGGAATGGCGCAACGCGAATCCGTGACCCAGATGCCGTCGATCAGATCGAACGTATCGACACCCTTCGGCAGCGCGTTGGAGACGAGGAGCGCGATCTCGGCCTTGGCGGCGCGCTGGTCGCCGCGCAGCTTGGCGAGCCAGCCGTCGCTCCAGTTCTTCGTGCGCTTCGATTCCCATAGGATGGTGCCGCACGGCTGATCGAGCGGGCCCATGACCCGCTGCAGCACGTCGCCGCCAAACTCTCCCTTCGGGACCGCCTCGATGAGATCGCGGGGGAACTTGCTGCGCAGCGTCTTCTCGAGCTCGAGCTCGAGGGCTTCGCCCTGGAGTTGCTGCGAGCCCTGCTCGGCCTTGCGCTTCAAGTCCTCGATCTGGCGCTGCATGGAGGAGATCTGCTCCTCCTTTTCGAGGACGCGCAGCTTCAGGGCCTCCTCGGCTTCGAGCTTCGCTTTCTGGCGCACGTCTCCCAGCGAGTCCTGCACGCGCTTCTCGATGGTCAAATCCATCTCGCGCTTCGCGTCGTCCAGCTCGCGTTGCTTGCGGATGAGGTCCGCCTGCGCCTTCTGCGCTTCGGCGAGCTTGCCGTCGCGCTCGCGCAGGACCTCCTGGAGATCCTGGAGCTGCTTGTTCTTCTGGTCCATGTCGGAGGCGACGAGGAGTTTCGCCTTCTTGGTCTCCTCGGCGGCGATACGCTCCCGCTCGGCCTGGACGCGGGTGGCGACCTGCTCGGCAATGGCGGCCTTCTCCTTCGCGAGGGCCGCCTGCTGGTTGCGGATCTCCGCTTCGCGCCTGGCGACCTCGGCATCCTTCTCGGCGAGCGCCTGCTCGAACTTCCTGCGCGTCGCTTGGATGATCGGCGCGGCGAGCTGTTCCGTGAGCTTGATCTCGGTGCTGCAGCTCGGACATTTGATGGCGGGCTCGGTCATGCCGTCCTTTCGATGCTTTCGAGTTCAATACGGATTCGCGAATCCGAATCCCTCGCGGGCCTCTCGGGGAGGCTCACTTAGGCGTGGCTGCCGACGCAACCGGTCAGATGATTTCGCGAGTCGATGTTCTCTAAATGTTCTCACCCTTTCCCCTGCCGGTCAACAGCAATCTTCGGGGAAGTGGCGGATACAAGCGAAGGCGCCGCCGCGGCCAGCGCCTTCGATTTGCTGCGTTACTTGCCGCGCTTGGCCAGCCATTCCTTCATAAAGGCGATCTCCGCTGTCTGGGCTTTGACGACCTCCTCGGCGAGTTTCCGCACCTCGGGGTCCTTGCCGTATTTCAGGACGACCTCGGCCATGTCGATCGCGCCCTGATGGTGGGGGATCATGCCGCGCATGAAGTCCACGTCGGCGTCGCCGGTCAGCGGGATCGACATCCCCGCGTGCATCTTGGCGTTCACGGCCTCGAAGGCTTTCGCCGCGTCGTTTGCGGGTTGGGCGGCGGTCTCAGCGTGATGGTGCTCGTGCCCCGCGTGCGGGTCTTCGGCCCGGGCGTAAAGCGGCAGGGCGACGGCCGTCAGGGCTGCGAGGGGAATAGCGAGAAGATGCTTCATCAGGGCTCCCAAGTTTAGGCCGCTCTCTCCGCGGCGCATGCGAAAGGTTATGCAGGTCGTGGCGATCAACGATTGACGACGGTCATCATCGCCTCGGGGTAGCGGGTGCCGGAGGCGGCGCCCGCAGGGAAGGCGGCTTCGATCTCCGCGAGTTCGCCGGCCGCGAGCGTGATGTCGGCGGCGCGCGCATTTTCCTCCAGGTATTTGCGGCGCTTGGTGCCGAACAGGGGCACGACGAACTCGTCCCTGCCGAGCAGCCACGCGAGGGCCAGCTCCGAGGGCGTGACGCCTTTTGCGGCAGCGATTTCGCGCACCTTGCCGACGAGCTTCAGGTTCTTGGCGAAGTTCTCGCCGGTGAAGCGAGGGCTGGTACGGCGGTAGTCGGCCGGCTCGAAATCGTCGGGGCTCTTGATGGCGCCGGTCAGGAAGCCGCGGCCGAGAGGGCTGTAGGCGACGAAGCCGATGCCGAGCTTGCGGCAGGCTTCCAGGATGCCGTCCTCCTCGGGATCGCGCGTCCACAGCGAGTACTCGGTCTGCACGGCCGTGATGGGATGCACCTTGTGAGCGCGGGCGATGGTCTCCGCGGAGGCCTCGCTCAGTCCGATGTGGCGGACCTTGCCTGCTTTCACCAGCTCGGCCATGGCGCCGACGGTCTCCTCGATCGGCGTCGCGGGGTCCACGCGGTGCTGATAGTAGAGATCGATATGATCGACGCCGAGGCGTTGGAGGCTGCCTTCGACGGATTTCCTCACGTACTCCGGCCTTCCGTCGATGCCGCGCGCGGCTGGGTTCTTCGGATCGCGCACGATGCCAAACTTGGTGGCAAGGAAGACGCGGTCGCGCTTGCCCGCGAGCGCGCGGCCCAAGAGCTCCTCGTTGGTGTGAGGCCCGTACATGTCGGCGGTGTCGAGGAAAGTGATACCGAGCTCGATCGCTCTGTGAATGGTGGCGATCGACTCCGCGTCGTCGCGCTGGCCGTAGAAGTCGGTCATGCCCATGCAGCCGAGTGCGAGTGCGGAGACTTCCGGCCCGTTGGGGCCGAGCTTGCGGGTTTTCATGTGAGCTCCATGGCGTTCAAATTTGCGTTGGGCCGCAGCGAATATGGGGGCCGGATGTCTCCGGCAAAGCCCCTCTCATGGGCCGAAAGGCCAGTGTGGACGCCGTCCATCAGCCTGCCCACCAAGTGTTTCCCGATATGATTGCCGTTCAGTCCGGCTATATGTGCAACATATCCCGATGATCATTGCCTCATCTGACCTTGTTAAAGTGTCGCACACGCTGGCTGAATTGCTCTGCACTGAGAGTGACCGACGCGTGGCCGGGCTCGCTCGTTTTCGTCGCGTTTGGCTGGAGGCCTCCGGTGCGCGAATGCCCAGAAGGGCAAGGCAACCATACTTGGGAGACGAAACGATGAGGAAAGTACTTCTGATTGCAGCAGCGGCGATGATCCCGGCCTCTGCGGCTCTGGCCGATTGGGCAAGCAGCTTCAAGACCCTCGACACCGACGGCAACGGCCGGATCAGCCGTACCGAATACGAAGCCAACGTAGCGAAGCTGAAGCTCGATCCGGCGCCGACCTTTACGGCAATGGATGCCGACGTGAACAACGGCGTCGACGAGGATGAATGGGCCGCTGCGGAGAAGATGGCGAAGGCCTTCCCCGTGTCGTGCAAGTCGTCCGGCGAATCCTGGTGCCCCAAGCAGTACTGATACGTTCGTACGCTCAGACCTAACCCGAAACCCGGCAGGCAACTTCCGGGTTTCGGAGACGCTGTGGCGGCGACGGCCGGTCTGGCCGGCCACTTCGAGACACGTGACGCACTCGGCAACGGCGTCATGCGCTGGATCGATGTGGAGCGGCAGGCGGGCGGGTGCGTCATGCACTGTGTCGATCACTCTCACACTCGGCTTGGTTAGAGCCTCGCGTCCGCGGCGGGATGTGAGGTGGGGCGCCCGTTCGCATAAGCGGGGTGCGGGCGCAGGCGCCCCTTTCTGCCGAGCGCCGCTACGTTGCGAAGTCTGCCCCTGCCAAGCGGCCGGCATTCATAGCTCCACGCGGTTCAAGCGCAGCGCGTTTGCGACCACGCTGAACGATGACAGCGACATCGCAGCGGCTGCGATCATCGGCGAGAGAAGCACGCCGAGGACGGGATAGAGAACGCCCGCTGCGATCGGCACGCCGGCCGCGTTGTAAACGAAGGCAAAGAACAGGTTCTGGCGGATGTTGGCCATCGTGGCCGCGGAAAGTGCGCGGGCGCGCACGATGCCGTTGAGGTCGCCTTTGACCAGTGTGACGCCCGCGCTTTCCATGGCGACGTCTGTTCCGGTACCCATGGCGATGCCGACATCGGCTGCGGCGAGCGCCGGGGCGTCATTGGTGCCGTCTCCTGCCATCGCCACGACGCGCCCTTCCCGCCGCAAGCGTTCGACGACCTTGCTCTTGTCCTCGGGCAGCACCTCCGCCTCGACATCCGCGATGCCGAGCGTGCGTGCGACCGCCTCGGCCGTCGTGCGCTGATCACCCGTCAGCATCACGACGCGGATGCCGGCGGCCTTCAGTGCGGCGATGGCCGCGGGCGTGGTGGGCTTGATGGGATCTGCGATAGCGATGAGGCCCGCCACCTTGCCGTCGATGGCGACGAAGATGGCTGTTGCGCCTTCGCGGCGCAGCTCGTCCGCCGTCGCGTCGAGGCTTCGCGTGTCGATCCCGGCATCCGCCATGATCCTGACGTTGCCGATGACGATCTGGCGGCCTTCGACCTTGCCGACGACGCCCTTGCCGACGGGGCTGTCGAAGCCCTGGGGTTCGGTGAGGGCGAGGCCGCGCTCCCCGGCGGCGGCGACAATGGCCGAAGCAAGCGGATGCTCGCTGCCGCGCTCGAGGCTCGCAGCAAGACGCAGGAGGTCGAGCTCTGCTACGCCGTTCGCGGGGCGGATGGCGACGACGCGCGGCTTGCCCTCCGTCAGCGTGCCGGTCTTGTCGACGAGCAGCGTGTCGACCTTCTCCATGCGCTCCAAGGCCTCGGCGTTCTTGATCAGCACGCCGGACTTTGCGCCGCGCCCGACGCCGACCATGATGGACATGGGCGTGGCGAGGCCGAGCGCGCAGGGGCAGGCGATGATGAGCACCGAGACCGCCGCGATGAGACCATAGGTGAGCTTGGGCTCGGGGCCCCAAATCGACCACGCCGCGAAGGCCAGCAGCGAAACGAGGATGACGGTGGGGACGAACCAGGCCGAAACCTGGTCCACCAGACGCTGGATCGGCGCGCGGCTGCGCTGGGCGTCAGCCACCATCTGCACGATACGGGCAAGCACGGTGTCGCGTCCCACCTTGCCGGCGCGCATGACGAAGCCGCCGGATTGATTGGTGGTGCCGCCGATGACGGCATCACCGATGGTCTTGGTCACGGGCATGGATTCGCCGGTCACCATGGATTCATCGATGGCGCTACGGCCTTCGAGGATCTCGCCGTCGACGGGGATGTGCTCGCCGGGGCGCACGCGCAGGCGATCGCCGGAGGCGACCTGATCGAGGTCGATGTCCTCGTCGGTGCCGTCCGCGCGGATGCGGCGTGCTTTCTTGGGGGAAAGGTTGAGGAGCGCGCGAATGGCGCCGCTGGTCTTGTCGCGGGCGCGCAGCTCCAGTACCTGGCCGACGAGCACGAGCACGGTGATGACGGCTGCTGCCTCGAAGTAGACGGCGACCGATCCATCATGCTCGCGCATCGAGGCAGGGAATAGGCCGGGCCAGAGCGTGCCGACGATGCTGTAAATCCATGCCACGCCCGTGCCAATGGCGATGAGCGTGAACATGTTGAGGTGGCGCGTCTTGATCGAGGCCCAGCCGCGCTCGAAGAACGGCCAGCCCGCCCAGAGCACGACGGGGGTGGCGAGCGCGAGCTGGATCCAGTTGGAATTCTGCCGGCCGATCCAGTGATGCAGCCCTGTGAGATGGCCGCCCATTTCGAGGGCGAAGACGGGGAGCGTGAGGGCGAGCGCGAACCATAGCCGCCGCGTCATGTCGGCGAGCTCTGCGTTCGGCACATCGTCGGCGGTCGCGACCTCGGGCTCGAGCGCCATGCCGCAGATCGGGCAGGAGCCGGGGCCGACTTGGCGAATTTCCGGATGCATGGGGCAGGTGTAGATCGCGCCAGGTTCTACCGGTTCGGGCTCCTTGGGGGGCTCGAGATATTTCTGCGGGTCGGCCGCGAACTTCTCGCGGCAGCGCGCCGCGCAGAAATAGTAGGTGTGCCCGGCGTGGGTGTGCTGGTGCTTGGCCGTTTTCGGATCGACGGTCATGCCGCAGACGGGGTCCTTGACACCCTCTGATGCCTGCGCGCCGTGATCATGATGATGAGGCTTGGCCGCGTGACCGGGCGCGTTGTGCTGGCAGCAGCACCCCTGTTTCGGCGTTTCCTGCTGGGTCATGACGTTTTCTCCGCCGCAAACTTTCGGACAGCCTCTCATGGGGCTCTATACCCTGTGGGGGTATGTATTGACAGATATACCCCCATAGGGTATCCGTCAAGGCATGATGAAAGCATCGAAAGCCGCACGTCTGAAACGCCTCTCGCGCATCGAGGGACAGGTGCGCGGGCTTGGCCGGATGGTCGAGGAGGATCGTTACTGCATCGACATCGTCACGCAGATCGCGGCGGTGAGGGCCGCGTTGCGGCGGGTCGAGGAGGACGTGCTGCGCGATCACATCTCGCATTGCGTTGCGCACGCGATGGCCAGCGGCGACGCTGCGGAGCAGAAGCAGAAAATCGAAGAGCTGATGGACGTGCTGGCGCGCAGCGCGCGCTGATCAGGGCACGTCAGGAGCGGTTTGTTTTTTCCGGGAGCGCGCTAGGCCGTATAGGCGAGACGCAGTCCGCCCCAATGGCGTTCCTTGATCATGATGGGCGCTGAGATGTCGACCATGGGCACGTAGTTACCCCCGCCCATGTCGCGCATATAGGTCTGCACGAGGAACGAGCGATGATTGCGTCCGGCGCCGAGGCCGACACGATCGTTGAAGATCCTGCGGTTGCGGCAGTGGGCGGCATTCCAGATCGGGTCGTTGCCCTGGGGCGATGAGAATTTCGTGTTGTGCGTCGGCAGGAAGCCGTTGCCGTCCACCGGCGCGCAAAAGACGACTTTGTTGTCGAAGCGCAGCGCTTCATCGATGATCGGCGTGATGATGCGGTCGAAGACCTCGATGTAACGCGTGCGATACTGCTGCGGATTGGTGCCCGCGATCGGCACGTAGGTGGTGTCGAATACCTGATCGAGTGTCGCGTCTCCGCGGTCGACAGCCGCCTCGAGCGCTTCGGATACGATCTTGGCGCGCCGCATCACCTCCTTGGCGAACGGGCTGTCGTCGGTTTCGACGCCGGAGCCGATGCTGATGGTGATCAGAGCTTCGCCCGATCTCTGAAGCTCGCCCAAGCGTCCCTCGATGCGCGCGATGTTCTCGGCCGACTGGCTGAAGCTCGCCGACATGTCTTCCACGCCCTGGATCAGGGAGCGGCTGCGGGTGTCGATCGAGGCGGCCGCGGTCTGGATGGCCGAGGTGTCGGCGACGATGTTGTTCACCGTCGCTTCCATGGAGTCGAACGTGGCGGATATGAGAGAGGTGCTCTCGTCGACAGCGTGCGCCAGATCCGCGCTCTTAGTGCCTTTTTCGATCAGGAGGTTGGCCTTGGTGGTCAGGTCGCCGACCGTGATCGAGATTTCGCGGGTTGCGATCGCCGTTTGTCCGGCCAGCGCTTTCACCTCGCTCGCGACCACCGCGAAGCCGCGTCCCGCAGCGCCCGCACGCGCCGCCTCGATGGTGGCATTCAAGGCGAGCAGGTTCGTCTGGTGCGTGATGGTTTCAATGCCGGCCGCGACGATCGACACCTTCTTCAGGGCGTCCTGGAAGAGACGCAGAAGCTCGCGCTGCTCGGAAACGGTGGTGGTTAGCGCGTCGATGCTGGCGATGGAGGCGCGGATCGCGGTCATGGAGTCCGCGATCTCTTTGCTGGTGCGCTGGGCAACCTCGAGGCTGTTCTGGGCGCTGGTGGCAACGCGGGCGTTCTCGGTTCCGAGATCGCGCATGTCGGTGCCGATCTCGATCATGCGGGCGGACTGGGTGGCCATGCGCGTGCTCAGCACCTTGGCGTTGCATGCGATGTCGACGATCTGGTGCCCGACGCCTGTCGCTTCCTCGGCGAATACCTTTACAATGGGAGTCAAGTCGCCTGAACCTGCGGGATCGGAAGCGCAGGACGACAGCGGATCTAGCACAGCGGTGTGAGACGGGTGCTTTGTCATGCGGCAATTGGTACCTGATTCGCGAACCTAAATTGTTGATCCAAGGCTTAGACTTAAGTCCATCAGTCGGCCCATTGTCCGGGTACACCTGGGTCCGAGACAGGCTCGGCCGCCGGATGAGCTCGAGAGGAGTGTGACGCATGTCATTCGATTTTTCGGCAAGCCTCAGCAGGCGCTTCGTGCTCGGGCTGGCGGTGTCGGGCGCGGGGCTTCTCGTCTGCGGGGGACGCGTGAACGCGACTGCGCTGCCTCAGATGGTGGTCCATCGTGATCCGACGTGCGGATGCTGCCACAAGTGGGTCGAGCATCTCGTGGCGAACGGCTTCCCGGTCACGGTGAACGACGTGCCGGGGATGAGAGCGGTAAAAGCCAAGCTCGGCGTTCCGCCCGATCTCGCCTCATGCCACACGGCGGAAATCGATGGCTACGTCGTCGAGGGGCATGTGCCGGCCAGCGCCATCAAGCGTCTCATTTCGGATAAGCCCCAGGCGCGCGGATTGGCCGTGCCGGGGATGCCCGTCGGCTCACCGGGAATGGAGGGCGGCGAGCCCGAGACCTACGACGTCATTCTGTTCAACGCCGATACGCGCCAGACATTCGGCCGCTATCGCGAGGACAAAGCTGTTTGAGGCGGGAGCTGCCGCATCGCGGTAGCGTGCCCTTGCGCTTCCATACCGTTAACAGCGGATCGTGGCTCGCGCGCCAGCGTTTGCGGAGAGGGAGGTGCAAGGCGAGCGGTGCGAAGCTCTTCTTCCTCGCCTAGACGACGCGCCAGCATTGCGTAAGATGGGCCTTCACCGGCCGCTTGCCTTCGATGCGCTGTGGCTTATTCCGACGCGCAGCCGCTGGAGCGACGCAATTCATTTCTCTCTGAAGCAAGACATGAGCAAGAAGAGTGTTCGCCAGCGGGAAATCGTTTCCTTGCTTTCCGATCAGCCGACGTTGCGCGTCAGCGAGCTGGCGGAGGCGCTTCGCGTCACGACGGAAACCATTCGCCGCGACCTCGACGAGCTGACCGGCCGGGGGCTGATCAGCCGGACCTACGGTGGCGCGATCCTGCGCAAGGCCGCGGAGCCTTCGGTTGCGCAGCGGCACACGCTTCTGATCGAGGAGCGCACGCGGATCGCAAAGACGGCGTGCCGGATGTGCGACGGTGCGCGCGTGTTCATGATGGGGTCCGGCGCGACCACTCTGCATGTGGCGAGGCGCATGGCGGCGGGCATGCAGAACGTGACCGTCATCACGCATTCTTTTGCGATCGCGACGGCGCTTGCCTCCAATCCGACCATCACCGTGCTCATGACGCCGGGCTTCTATCATGCCGGTGAAGGGGCGATGTTTGGGGCGCAGACGCTGCGGTTTCTGGAGCAGTACAATGCGCAGTGGGTCATTCTCGGGGCGAGCGGTCTTGCGCCCGAAGGGGCCAGCGATGCCCTGATCGAGATGGCGGACGTCTATTCGGCGATGATCGAGCGCGCCAACCGCCGGATGATCGTGGCCGACGGTTCCAAGTTCAATCAGATGTTCACGGCGCGCTATGCGAGCTGGAGCCAGGTCGATTTGCTGGTGACCAACGAGACGCCGAACAGCGTACTGTTCAAGGCCATGCAGGCGGCCGAGGTCGAGCTCAAGATCGCGGAAGCAGACTAGAGAGCTTTCCTCCGATGCGGCGGGTTCCGCATCGGAGCTCGGTTCGCTGCTTCAGGCCGCCGGGAGGGCCGAGAGGGTGTCGGCAAGGCGGTCGACGAAGATGTCGGCCTCCTCCTCCGAGAGCGACAGCGGCGGGCGAACCTTGAGGGTGTTGCCGAACTTACCGGCCGCGCCGATCAGCACGCTACGATCCTTGAGACCGTTGATCACGCTCGATGCCACCTCGGCATCCGGCTGGTCCCTCTTCCCGGACCGGCAAAGCTCGATGCCGAGGAAGAGGCCCGCGCCGCGAACCTCGGCGATGCGGTCGTCCTTCGCCGCGAGGTCGCGCAGGCGCTCCTTGATGTGATTTCCCTGGCGGAGCGCGTTCTCCTGAAGCTGCTCCTCGTCGATGACGTTGAGCACGGCCATGCCCGCCGCAGCAGCGACGGGATTGCCGCCGAAGGTGCTGAAATAGCCGGTATCCTCGCAGAAGCGCTCGAGCAGCTCAGGGCGCGTCACGAGGCCCGCCATCGGGAAGCCGTTGCCCATGGGTTTGCCCATGGTGACGACATCCGGCATCACATCGTGGCGGGCGAAGCCCCAGAAGGCATCTCCGGTGCGGGCAAATCCAGGCTGTACCTCGTCGGCGATGTAGAGGCCGCCGGCCTTGTGAACTGTTTCGATAGCCTTGCGCAGGAAGCCGGGCGGATCGGCATAGACGCCGTCGCTCGAAAAGATCGAGTCGCAGATGAAGGCCGAGAGCTTGTGGCCGCGCCGCCCGAGCTCCGCGATGGCGCGCTTGATGTCGGCGGCGAAGGCGTTCTCGATCGAGTCGCTCTGTCCGGCGTTCGAAGGCGCGGCGACCGTGACCACGTGATCCGGCAGGCCGCGCCGCTTCAGGGCGGAGGGCGAGATGTCGGAGATGATCGAGGTGTTTCCGTGATAGGCGTTCTCGGACACGATGATGCCGGTTCCGCCCGATGTGGCCGCCGCGATGCGGAGCGCGAGGTCGTTGGCCTCGCTACCGCTGCACGACAACACCACGTTGGAGAGCGATGCGGGGAATCTGGCTTTCAACGCATCCAGATAGAGATCGACGACGCTGTTCAGGTAGCGCGTGTTGATGTTGAGGCGGCCGATCTGGTCCGTTACCGCAGCCACGACGCGCGGGTGGGTGTGACCCACCGAGGGGACGTTGTTGTAGAAATCGAGGTAGCGCTTTCCGTCGGCTGCCGTCATCCAGGAGCCGCTGGCGGAGACCACCTCGATCGGCTCGCGATAGAACAGCACCGCGGAAGCACCGACGTTGGCGATGCGCCGTTCGAGAAGGGGGTTGAGCGCGCCGGTGTGAGCACCTGCATCGAACGCGTTCATGTCCAGGATCTGGCGTGCTGCCGGGAGCACCTTTACGTTCTTCTTAGCCATGTCGGCGAGCACCTATCGCTCTGTTTTTGAAAGGAAGGCCTCGGCGAGCTCTACGGTGCCGTGCGTGAACGGCGCGCCGAGAGACTGTGCCGTGGGTGTCTCGGCGTGGCTTGCTACCCAAGCCGTGAGAAGAAAGCGCCGCAGAAAAACGAAAGTCGGGATGGCCGCTACGTCGGCTGCCGACAGGGGCGCGACCGAGCGGTATCCCTCGGTCCACGACTCCAGAAGCTCGGGGACGATCGGCTCGTGCTCGAAGAAACTCACGGCGGATGCGAAGTCGTAGACGAACCAGCTGAACCCGCAGTCGTCGAAATCGATCACGCCGAGGCGGTCGCCGTCGACCAGCAGGTTCGCCAGCCGAAGATCGGCGTGGATGAGGCCGAAGCGTTCGGGGCCTTCGCCGAAGTCCGCGAGGAACTTCTGGAGTGCGCGGCTCGCCCGCTCGAGAATGGACATGCCGACGGCATTGAGGCCGAGCGCTTCGCGCCAGTCGCCCCACAGGGGAGACGAGCCGAGCATGGTTTCGTAGTGCCAGGTCTTGCGGCGGAACGTGCCGGGGCGCTTCCAGCCCTGGGCATGGCGGTGGAGGCGGGCGCTGATGGCACCCAGCTCGCGGAAGCCGGCGACGATGCCGTCGCTCGCCTGGGACGGCTCGGCGCCGCTCATGAATTCGAAGGCGACCACATCGCGATTGTCGCCGGCGGCGAACATGCTTCCGATGTAGCTGCCATCCTTGCGGGCGAGGGGTTTGGGAGTTGCAACAATGCCTTCGCGCCGCAGGTCGTGAATCCACTGGAGCTCGGATTCGATCTCCTGGCGGGTGTGATAGCCGGGGCGATGGACGCGCAGGATGACGGGCTGACCGGTGTCAGGGTCGACGGCTTTGAAGGTGGCGTTTTCCGAGAGATTCAACGTCGTTACGTTGCACTGCGGTGAAAGCCCCCATCCTTCCGTCAGGCCGGAAAGGCCTTGGCGTAGTTGCTCGACGAAATTGTCCTCGTACATGCCTGCCATTGGTCGCGCCCTGCTTTCTCGCTACCGATGGAGATAAAGAAAATTTCTGCGTTCTGCAACATTCCGCTTGCGTTTCACAACAATTCCCGTTGATCCTACGCTCAATCCGGCGTGACGCGACACGCGCGCGGCGGATCAAGACAAGGGCCGCAAAAACAAAGGTCCAAAGGTTTCTAGGGGAAACACCGCCTAACCGTCCCAGGGAGAGGTTTGATGGAGCTCACTCGTCGTCATTTCACGAAAGGTATGGGAGCCGTCGCGGGTCTTGCCGCGTTCGGATCCGCGCGCCAGGCCTTCGCCGCGCGCGAGAAGGAAATGAATATTCTGTGTTGGGAGGGCTACAACACCGACAACGTGCTCGGTCCCTTCCGCAAAGCGTTTCCCGGTGTGACGACGCGCGCGGAAAGCGGCACGTCCGATCCGGACATGATCAACAAGCTGCGCGCGGGCGAGCTCAAGGTCTGGGACCTCATCAACGTCAACCAGCCGTGGGCGCGCCAGCAGCTCTTCCCCGAGAAGCTGATCAAGCCGCTCAACAAGGATCGTTTTCTCCCCTATTTCGCGAAGATGTCGCCCGAGTTTTCGGCGCCCTATCCGCTGGCTTTCGCCGAAAGCGGAGAGCTCATCGGAATGCCGCAACGCTACGGGCCTTTCTGCTTCGTCGTGAATACAGACAAGATCAGCCGCGAAACGGCCGAGGATCAGGGCTGGTCGATCTTTCTCGATCCGGCAATGAAGGGCCGCTACGGCATCCTCACCTACGACAACTGGAACGTCATCCATTTGTGCCTCACGGCGGGCGTGGATCCGTTCAAGTCGGTCGGCGCGGAGGGCGTCACGAAGTTCACGGAAACGACGAAGGCCGTGTTCGCCGGCGCCAAGATGCTCAGCGACGATCTCGTGGCGATGAACACCGCGCTCATCAACGGCGAGATCGATGCGTACTTCACGGGCGGCACCTATACCGCGAGCCCGGCTCGCTTCGACGGCGCCACCAACATTCGCGGCATCACGCCCAAGAAGGGTCCGGTGGACGGCAAGGGCGGCGTGGTCTGGGTGGAGCTGACCTCGGTCGTCAACAACCCGAATGTCAGCCCGCTCGCCGAGGACTTCCTGGAGTTCGTGCAGAAGGCGGAGATCGCCAAGGCCGTGAGCTTCGCGGAGGGCACGTACAATCCGGTGAGCCAGATGGGCAATCCGGAAACCTTCAAGCTGTGGAACAACACCGAGCTGGACGCGATCCAGTGGGATAGCCTGTCGGAAGAGCTTCATCGCTCGGCAGACTTCTCGGTGGTTCCCGACTACGACGAGCTGCTCAAGATCTATACGGCGGCGAAGCGTCGATGAACATTGCAGCACCGGTCCGCCTTCCCGACGGGAAGGCGGACCTTTCCAATTTTAGCGACACGTCTAGACTGACCCACATGAATGTGAATGCGCCGCCTATCCTTCGCGTTGTCGATCTCAAGAAGACTTTCGACAGCTTCACGGCCCTCGATTCCGTGAACCTCACGGTGGCCGACGGCGAGTTTCTCGCCATCGTCGGACCGTCGGGTAGTGGAAAGACGACGCTCATCCGGCTGCTCGTCGGCATGGAAGAGCAGACCAGCGGCGAGATCTGGCTGCGCGACCGGCGCATCGACGACGTGCCCGCCAACCGGCGGCCGACGTGCATGGTGTTCCAGTCGCTCGCGCTGTTTCCGCACCGCACGGTCGGGCAGAACATCGAGTTTCCACTCAAGATCCGCGGCGTCGATCCCGCCGCGCGCCGGGCGCGTGCGCTCGAGCTGCTCGATCTCGTGAGGCTGCCGCAGCACTACTACGATAAGCGCATCCAGCAGTGCTCGGGCGGCGAGCGTCAGCGCGTGGCACTTGCGCGTGCGCTCGCGTTCGATCCCGAGATCCTGTTCTTCGACGAACCTCTGTCCGCGCTCGACTTCCGGCTGCGCAAGATGCTCGAGAAGGAGCTCAAGGATCTTCACCAGAGAACCGGTAAGACCTTCATCTACATCACGCACAGCCTCGAAGAGGCTATGGTGATGTCGGATCGCATTGCGATCATGCGCTCTGGCCGGTTCGAGCAGCTCGGACCGGCGGAAGAGATCTACGCCAAGCCCAAGAGCCGCTTCGTCGCGGAATTCATGGGCGAGGTGAATCTGTTTCGCGCGAACGGAAACGGCAAATCCGTTTCTTTCGAGCATGTCACAGTCGATCCCGTCGCGGCCGCGAAGAGCGGACTGAAGCCGGGGTTTCAGGGTTACATGATGGCGCGCCCGGAGAGCGTGCGGCTCTTGAAGCCCGGCGAAGGCGCGGACGTGACGGCCAAGGGGCTCGTCGAGTCCGAGTACCTGCTCGGCTCGCGCGTGCAATACCTCGTACAGCTCGACAGCGGCTACAAGGCTACGGTCGAGCTTTCGCGCGAGAACCGGGTGACCTGGGAGCCGGGCTTGAAAATGGGCATCGGTTTCGACCTCGATCGCACGCATCTCATCCAGGAGGCGTAGCGTGGAGCGGATCAACCAGCGCCTCGGTCTTCTGAGCGCTCTTCCGGTCGGCGTTTTCCTGGCGGCGGGATTTCTTGCGCCTCTCTGCGTCGTGGCTGCCTTCTCGGTCATGCCGCAGAAGGTGTTCTCGCTCGCGAACCTGCCGGATTTCTCCTCCTATGCGATCATGCTGCAGGAGGGATACTGGGAGTCGCTGCTGATCTCGCTCGCGATGGCGTTCGCGGCGACGCTCATCCTCTTCCTCATCTGCTGGCCGCTCGCCTTCGCCATGGCGAAGGTGTTCGGACGCTTCACGCTCGTGCTCACCATCGGCGTGGTGATGACGCTGTTCGTCTCGGAGAACATCCGCCTGTTCGGCTGGGTGCTGACCTTGATGAAAGGCGGTCTCATCGAGGGCTACTGGCGGAGCTGGACGGGTCAGTCGTTCGACGGACTGCTCTACAACGTTCCCGTCATCATCTTCGGCCTCGTCTACGTCTATCTGCCGTTCATGCTGTTCCCGCTGGCGCAGGGCATCTCCATGGTGCCCGATGATGCGCGGCAGGCGGCCTTCGATCTCGGCGCGACGAGGTGGCAGATCTTCCGCGAGGTCGAGTTGCCGCTTTCGGCTCCCGGCATCGTCGTCGGCTGTCTCATCACCTTCGTGCTGACAGCGGGCGCTATCGCGGAATCGAAGCTGCTCGGCGGCCGTGCCGTTATCGTGATCTCTGACGAGATCGAGCGCGCGTTCACCTACGGCCAGAACTGGCCCCTCGGCTCGGCGCTCGCCATGACGCTGATCGCGGTGGTCGCGTGTTTCGCGATCGCGGGCGTGACGCGCATCGATCTCGACAGCATCATGGGGAGGAAACGCTGATGCATCCTTCCAAGTCGGGCCGCATCGGCCTCTATCTCTATGGCGTGCTCATTCTGGCGTTTCTTTATCTTCCGCTGGTCGCCATCGGCTTCGCGTCGGTCTCGACGGCGCGCTATCTCTCGTTCCCGATCCGCCAGTACACCACGCAGTGGTATGCCCAGGCGCTCGAAAGCGACACGGTTTCGGATCTGCTCTGGATCTCTCTGCAGGTGGCCACGATCGTGACCATCGTGTCGATGGTGCTCGGCTTCTTCGGCGCGCTCGCTTTCGCGCGCTACCAGTGGCGGTTCCGGCGGCTTTATCAGAAGCTCATCCTGCTGCCGATCTTCTTTCCGCAGTCGGTTCTCGGGCTCGCGCTGCTGATGTGGTTCAATGCCATCGGCATCACGCCCACGTGGCACACCGCCATTATCGCGCATCTGGTTTGGATCGCGCCGATCGCGACGCTGATCATCGCGATCCGCGCCTACAGTTTCGATCCGGCGCTGGAGGAAGCGGCTCGCGACATGGGGTGCTCCACGTGGCAGACCCTGCGGGAGGTCACCATTCCGCTGCTGATGCCGGGCGTGGTGTCGGCGGGACTGTTCTCCTTCCTTCTGAGCTGGGGGAACTTCCCGCTTTCGCTGTTCACCACGGGTGCGGATCTCACGCTGCCCGAATGGCTCTATGCCAAGATGGTATCTGGCTACTCACCGCTCGTGCCGACCGTCGGCATGCTCTCGGTGGCGGCGTCCATCGTGCTCGTCGCGCTTGCGCTCACGGTGCCGCTGCTGATCAACCGCTTCACGCGCAAATCCTCGGACTGATACGGGAGACTTAGACAATGCTGACGTCAATTGCCGGCCAGAGCGTCATCGTGACCGGTGGCTCGAAGGGAATCGGAAAAGGCATCGCCAAGGTGTTCGCCGCCCAAGGCGCGAAGGTGATGGTCACGGCGCGCGGGCTCGCCGATGCGGAGGCCACCGTCAACGAGATCCGCAACGCGGGCGGCACCGCGGTTGCCCACGCGTCCGACGTCTCCAACTGGGAGAGCGTGCAGGGGCTCGTGGCCAAGACCATCGAGGCCTTCGGCAAGGTGGACATCCTGTGCGCCAACGCCGGCGTGTTCCCGCAGAAGAAGATCGTCGAGTTGACGCCCGAGGATTGGGATCAGGTGCTCAGCACCAATCTCAAGAGCACGTTTCTCTGCGTGAAGGCGTGCATTCCTGCCTTCGAGAAGGCGGGCAAGGGGCGCGTCGTGGTCACCTCCTCGATCACCGGGCCGATCACGGGCTATCCAGGCTGGTCTCACTACGGTGCCTCGAAAGCGGGACAGCTCGGCTTCCTCAGAACGGCGGCCATGGAGCTTGCGCGCTACAACACCACCATCAACGCCGTGATGCCGGGCAACATCATCACCGAGGGTCTGCAGGATCTCGGCCAGAGTTATCTCGACGGCATGGCGAAGGCCATTCCGCTGAAGCGGCTCGGCAAGGTGGAGGACATCGGCTACGCCGCGCTGTTCCTCGCCTCGCAGGAAGCTTCCTACATCACCGGACAGACGATCGTCGTTGACGGTGGACAGATCCTCCCGGAATCTGTGGAAGCGATCGACAGCATCTAAGACAGTTTGTGATACCAGCACCCCGGAGCCGGAAAGCGGCTCCGGGGTGCTGTCAAAAAAGAAGCAGGCAGATGGGCAGATATTGGGACGTCTATAACGGATGGCTGGCCGATCCCGAGGCTTTCTGGGGGGAAGCGGCCAAGGTGGTCGACTGGTTCAAGCCTGCCGACAAGATCTTCGACGCGGGCAGCGGACAATATGGCCGCTGGTTCGCGGGTGCGGAGTGCAACACATCCTACAACTGCATCGATCGCCACGTGAAAGCGGGGCGTGGTGCGCAGCCTGCGATCATCTATGACAGCCCGGTCACGGGCACCAAGCGCACGGTGACCTACGCCGAGTTGCTCGACGAGGTGGAGGTCTTCGCGGCTGCGCTCGCCGGGCTCGGTGTCACCAAGGGCGATCGCGTTGTGATCTACATGCCGATGGTGCCCGAGGTCGCGGTGGCGATGCTCGCGGCGGCTCGGCTCGGCGCGATCCATTCGGTTGTGTTCGGCGGGTTCGCCGCGAACGAGCTCGCCGTGCGGCTGAACGATGCGAAGCCGAAGGTCATCGTCTCCGCGTCTTGCGGTATCGAGCCCAAGACCATCGTCAAGTACAAGCCGCTGCTCGACGCCGCCATCGAGATGGCCGCGCACAAGCCCGCGCATTGCGTCGTTCTCCAGCGTCCGATGGAGACGGCCGCGCTCAAGGCCGGCCGCGATCTCGATTGGAGCGAGCTTGTCGCGAAGACCCGCGAGAGCGGGCAGAAGGCGGCATGTGTGCCCGTCAAGGCGACAGACCCGCTCTACATTCTCTACACGTCAGGCAGCACCGGGCAGCCGAAGGGTGTCGTGCGCGACAACGGCGGGCACATGGTGGCGCTCACGTGGACGATGCGGAACATCTACGGCGTCGCGCCGGGAGACGTGTTCTGGTCCGCGTCCGACGTGGGCTGGGTGGTCGGCCATTCCTACATCATCTACGGCCCCCTTCTGAACGGCAACACGACCATCATCTACGAGGGCAAGCCCGTAGGCACACCCGATGCCGGCGCGTTCTGGCGTGTGATCTCGGAGTACAAGGTGGCGGCGTTCTTCACCGCCCCCACGGCGCTTCGAGCCATCAAGAAGGAGGATCCGACGGGAAGCCAGATCGCGAACTACGATCTTACCGGCTTGCGCACGTTGTTCCTCGCGGGAGAGCGTGCCGATCCCGATACGGTGCGCTGGGCGGAGCAGGCACTCGGCATTCCCGTGATCGACCATTGGTGGCAGACGGAGACGGGCTGGGCGATCGCGGCCAACCCGATCGGGCTCGAAGCCTTGCCGGTGAAGCCCGGCTCGCCGACAGTTCCGATGCCGGGCTACGACATCCACATTCTCGACGAGGATGGGCACGCCGTGCCGCAGGGGCAACTCGGAAACATTGTCGTCAAGCTGCCGTTGCCGCCGGGCTGCCTGCCTTCGCTCTGGAATGCGGACGAGCGTTTCGGCCCGAGCTACACCGACCATTTCCCCGGCTATTACAAGACCGCAGACGCGGGCTACCGCGATGAGGACGGCTATCTCTTCATCATGGGACGCACGGACGACATCATCAACGTCGCTGGCCACCGGCTTTCGACGGGGGCTATGGAGGAGGTGCTGTCGTCTCACAAGGATGTAGCGGAGTGCGCGGTGATCGGCGCGGCGGATGCTCTCAAGGGCGAGCTTCCGGTCGGCTTTATCGTGCTCAAGGCCGGTGTCGAGCGCGACGCGAAGGACATCGAAAGCGAGATCGTGGCGCTCGTGCGCGAGCGGATCGGGCCGGTTGCGGCGTTCAAGACGGTGCGTGTCGTAGGGCGCCTGCCGAAGACGCGCTCCGGGAAAATCCTGCGGGGCACCATCAAGAAGATCGCCGACAAGGCGGACTTCAAGATCCCCGCCACCATCGACGATCCGGCGATCCTGGACGAGATCGGCGCGATCCTGAGCACGCGGCCGATTGCCGGGTGAGGCGAGGCGCGGAACCGCAACGCGTGCCTTGTGTTGGATTAGGGTTTTATGAGGCGCGGCCGCCGAGGCGGACGCGCGCCTCGTTGTCTTACATCAGGGCATTCTTTAGTGTTGTCTGGCGGGCGGGGAACAGAGGCCCTGGCGGACGGAGCCGCACATGACAACCGAGGATCCAGTCCCGGTCAGCGGGCGACAGATACCCCTTCTCCTTCAGATACTCGGGCTGAGCTCGCTTCTCGGGGTGGCCATTGGCGTCGCTTTCGTCTCGGTCTTGCTCTTGACCAACGTGGCGGGGCTCAAGGATCTGATCGCGAACTCCAGCGAGCCTTATCTCGCGCTTTTCCTTCTCTATTTCTTCAATGGGCTGACCTTTTCGAGCGTGACCATGGGCGTCACGATCATGGGGCTGCCTTGGGACAGGCCCTAGCCCGCCCGATGTCGTGATAACGATCTGATTTAATTTGGGCCGCAATCGTCGGCGGCGCGGGGCGTGGCTCTCAGGCTGGACATCTCGTTGAGGTGGGCCGGACTATCCGCTGAACTCCGAAGCATCGCAGACTCTGTTCCTGCCGAGTGCCTTGGCTCGGTAGAGCGCTTGGTCCGCCCGCTTCAGCAACACCGCAAATTCACGCGCATCGCTGGGAAAGCTCGCAATTCCGATACTCACGGTCACCAGTTGGTCAAGGCCGGGGTGAGGGCTGTGTTCCACGGCTGCACGCACGCGCTCCGCGAGTGTCTGCGCGTCCGGGCGGGATTCAGGACATAGCAGCACGAACTCCTCGCCGCCAAAACGGAACAGTTCATCGTCATCCCGCTTCACCTTGGCAATCGTCTCGGCGACGCTACGCAGCACACGGTCACCAGCAAGGTGCCCGAAGTTGTCATTGATGCTCTTGAAGTGATCGACATCGATCATCATCAGGCTCACCGTCAATCCCGCACGTGATGCAACCCGGAGCATCGCGGGCCCTTTGGCGTCAAGTTGTCCGCGATTCTGCAACCCCGTCAGAGAGTCCTTACCCACGCGCGCGACCAGCTTCTCGTAGTGGTGCCGGTAGGTCAGCCGGTCGAAAACATCTCCCGTTGTGTGCGCCTCGCTGCGGAGTTCGCCGCGCTCAACAAACGCCAAATAGGCCGATACCATGAGCGTAAAGAAGACCGCTGCGCCCATCTTGGCAATCCAGCCGCCGTAGAACGCCGAAATCGGCACGCCCGTCACGTACTTCAGGCCGGCATAGAAAAGAACCTGGTCGAAGCTCAAAACAATGGCCAAGCTTATAAACATGCGGCCTGGAATGGTGTTCGTCACAACCGCGCCTAAACGCTCGTAGATCAGCACCAGGGCAATGAGGTCGATGAAGAGAAGGCCCGTGCCCCAAACCATGAGCAGGCCGATCTGGTCAATGAACTGGAGGTCTGAATTGTAGCCGGGCAGCCCCGCCGGGTCGCTGTGAAGGCGTAGGAACGACGCCAACGCCACCATAAGGAGGTTGCCGACCAAGAGCCCGTAAACGGGCTGGCGCATGCTCTCCGCATCTTCCTTGATATAAAGAAGCAGAAAAAAAGCGAGCTTGCCCGTGAACATAACTGTCGAGCCGGGCGAAATCAGGCCGAACGGAAGCTCTATGAAATAGACGGCGGCAAGATAAGTCTCGAGAAAATGTATCGCACCGATGACGCAGAAGAAGACGCCAATACCGATGGTCTTCCTCTTGTAGAATATGTAGGCCAAGCCGACGAAGTAGACGATGGCCTGCCCAAGCAGCAGCAAAAACCCAGACATGTCGTCGCCCCCCAAGATGGCCAGCCGCACTAGCCTCACGCGGTCGCCACTTCTCATAAACGCTCAAGAGAATCAACGCCGGGATAACGCCCCCGACCAAGACCCGCGCTGTCTCGAGCGCGGTGTCGTGTGGTTTTGTGCGATGAGCTTTCTTCACGGCCTGTGCTGGCCACTGGCCGGCCGCGAGGCTGCGTCCTAACGCCAGCCGGGTTTAGCCCACCCCACCCAAGGTGACACGACTAAAGCGCTGACGGATGTCATCTTCCTGACGATGATCCCGATCGCGTCACGCGGGCCAGGGCTCGCCGCGCTCGACGGGCATTGGTTGCGCGCCGGCTGAGCGACGCAAGCTTTATCGATGACAGACCGGCAGGGGCGACACTGAGGCTCACGACGACATTTTGCCGGATTACAGTTTCGGGTATGCCGGCTCAATCCGACCGCAAATGGAAGATGTGCGCGGCGGTCGGCCATCAACGCCACATCCGCGGTCTCAAGGGCAACGTCGGAGCCCGCCGCTCCCATGACGCTGCCAACCGTGGCGTTTGCCATTGCCGGCGCGTCGGTCACGCCGTCACCGACCATTGCGACCTTTGTCTGTGCCCGCAGTTTACGGATCGCTTCCAGCACGGTGCTCGGCGTCGTTATGGCAAGCGCGCACGGGGTTTGCGGCCACGAGGCCTGCCATTGCAGAGCACGGGCTTCAGAAGGCGGCCAGAGAGCTTTAAAAAATCAATTGCTTAATTGGTGGAGCCGAGGGGAATCGAACCCCTGACCTCTGCAGTGCGATTGCAGCGCTCTCCCATCTGAGCTACGGCCCCTAAAGGCATGGGATCTTGGCGACGTTTGCACCGGCCCAAGAGGATCGGTGCGGTCGCTGCCTGAAGTTCGCGCATTTACCGTCCGCTTTTCCGCGTTGTCAAGGAAGGGGATAGGCGGCTCCGGCTTGGGAACAGCGGACTGGCTTGTCCGGAGGGGGCGCAGGGTGTGCGCCAAGCCCCACGGCGGCTTGCCGCCTAGCGCCTCACCCGTTACACGTCGTCAGATGAAGCGGTATCCGATCCGGATGCCCGCTTCCGGTTGAAAAGGGGCGACGCGGCGACGGGGAGCGCGGCAAACCCTTGGCGTACGGGAAAGATCCGTCGAAAATGCTCGTGGAGCCGGTTCGGTCTTGGTTCAATCGCGAAACGTCTCCAGCTTTCTGTTTTGCCGTGCTTCTTGTCGGAGACAGGGTCCCCACTTCTCCGGAAGCACTCTAGGATTTTGCGCCCAATGATCGAGCTGCTCGGCTTCATCAGCTATCTTATCGATCTCTACGTCTACATCGTGCTGGCCTCGGTCATTCTGAGCTGGCTCATGGCTTTCGGGGTCGTCAATCCCTACAACCGGTTCGTCAGCTCGCTGGCCCAGGCGCTCGCGGCCGTGACGGAGCCGCTGCTGCGGCCGATCCGGAACGCGCTGCCGGACCTCGGGGGCATAGACATTTCGCCGCTCGTGCTGCTGCTCGGCTGCTTCTTCATCCAGCAGGTGGTGCTGACCAATATCGCTAAGCTGTTCCTGTGACGGGGATTGCCGGGACAGACACCCCGGCCTCCGTTCACCGGCGGGCGGGCGCCGGGTGCGTCATCGTGCGCGTGCGTCTGACGCCGAAATCGTCCAAAGATAGTATTGACGGCATCGAAACGACCGCCGAGGGGCCTGCCCTGAAGGCCAGGGTGCGTGCGGTGCCCGCCGACGGGGAAGCGAACGCTGCGCTCTTGAAGCTTCTGAGCGGATGGCTCGGAGTGGGAAAGAGCAGCTTGCGGCTCGCCCAAGGCGGCAAGTCGCGCGTCAAGTCGGTCGAGATCACCGGCAATGCAGACGAGATCGAAGCGCGGTTGGCCGAAAGGCTGGCCGCCTTCTAGTTACGGCTACGACTAGGGCAACGCAAAAAAGAGGAAGGGAACCATGGCAGCCCAGATCATCGATGGCAAAGCCATCGCAGCAGATGTTCGCAAGCAGGTGGCGGCGGACGTGAAGGCACTTCAGGCCAGCCATGGGCTTACCCCGGGGCTCGCGGTGGTGCTCGTGGGCGAGGACCCGGCCAGCAAGGTCTATGTGAAGAACAAGGCCGAGCAGACCGTCGAGGTTGGCATGAAGTCGTTCGAGCACAAGCTGCCCGAGAGCACCTCCGAGGAGGAGATCCTGGCGCTCGTGCAGAGCCTCAACGCCAACCCGGAGGTGAACGGCATCCTGGTGCAGCTTCCGCTGCCCAAGCATGTCAACGCCGAGAAGGTTCTGAACACCATCGATCCCGACAAGGACGTGGACGGCTTCCATCCGACGAACGTCGGCCGGCTGTGGATCGGCGAGCGGACGCTGGTCCCCTGCACGCCGACCGGCTCGGCGATCCTGGCGAAGCGCGCGGTTCCGAGCCTCAAGGGGCTCCATGCGGTGGTGATCGGCCGCTCGAACATCGTCGGCAAGCCGATGGCCGCTCTGCTGCTGCGCGAGAGCTGCACTGTGACGATTGCCCACTCGCAGACGAAGGATCTTCCGGGCGTGGTGCGCGAGGCCGATCTCGTGATCGCGGCCGTGGGCCGTCCCGAGATGGTGAAGCGCGATTGGATCAAGCCGGGCGCGATCGTCATCGACGTCGGCATCAACCGCGTGCCGGGCGAGAACGGAAAGACGAAGCTCGTGGGTGACGTGGCTTACGCGGAGTGCGCCGAGGTTGCGGGCGCGATCACGCCGGTTCCGGGCGGCGTCGGCCCTATGACCATCGCGTGCCTCCTGCAGAACACCGTGACGGCAGCGAAGATCCAGAAGAACATCAAGGATTAGGCAGTAGGCAGTAGGCAGTAGGCAGTAGGCAGTAGGGGGTTGCTCTATTGCTTGGCCTTGAGCGCTCTAATGAGCGCGTTCAGCATTCTGCCTATGCTTTCTGCACTTTTCAGCATCTCTCCCGAGCGCGTGGGGTCCAATAATCCCACGCGCTCCGAAAGCAGGATGTGAGTTTCGAGTTCCTTGAGAGAGCCGCGCGCAGTTCTGAGAAAGTAGACGTAGGCACCGGTCGTCTCGCGGCCGTATCCCTCAGCAATGTTGGCGGGCACTGAAGCGGCCGAACGGCGGATTTGGGACGACAATCCGTAGGTTTCTGCGTTTGGCATGCATTCCGATTGCCGATATGCGCACTCGGCCAAATCCATCGCAAGCTGCCAAACTTTCAAATCTCGATAGGATTGGATCATTCCAGCCACCACTGCCCTACTGCCTAACTGCCTTCTCCCATTCCCCCCTCACGCAACCCGCTCCTGCCTCAACGTCTCGCCGCGGTAGGAGAGGGCTTCGGCGATGTGGATGCGGCCGACGGTTTCGGCGCCGTCGAGGTCAGCCAGAGTGCGGGCGACGCGGAGGGTGCGGTGGAAGCCGCGGGCGGAGAGCTTGAGCGTTTCGGCGGCCTGGCGAATGAGGGTGATGCCTGCCTGATCGGGCTCGGCGGTTTTTTCGAGAATGTGGCCCGTGCATTCGGAGTTGGTGCGCAGTTTCGGGGCGCCGTGCGCGAGGAAGCGCGCACGCTGGCGTTCGCGAGCGGCGGTGACTCGGGCGCGCACCTCGGCGCTGCCTTCGTTGGGCGGCGGCAGCACGAGATCGGCGGCGGAGACGGCCGGCACCTCGATCTGAATGTCGATGCGATCGAGCATGGGGCCTGAGATGCGCGCCTGATAGTCTGCGGCGCAGCGCGGGCCGCGTTTGCAGCTCTGCCCCGCGCCGCCTCCGCACCGGCAGGGGTTCATGGCGGCCACAAGCTGCATGCGGGCCGGATAGGCGATGCGATGGTTGGCGCGGGCGATGATCAGCTCGCCGGTTTCGAGCGGTTGACGTAGCGCATCGAGTACCGCTGGCTGAAACTCGGGAAGCTCGTCGAGGAAGAGGACGCCGAGATGGGCGAGGCTCGCTTCGCCGGGACGCGGCCGCGTTCCGCCGCCCACCAGGGCTGCCATGCTGGCGGAATGGTGAGGCGCGCGAAAGGGACGCTCGGTGCAGAGCTTTCCGCCCATCAGCTCTCCGGCGAGGCTGTGGACCATCGAGACGTCGAGCATCTCCTCGGGCGTGAGCGGGGGAAGGATCGACGGGAGGCGGGCGGCGAGCATGGATTTTCCCGATCCCGGCGGGCCGATCATCAGCAGGTTATGTCCGCCGGCAGCCGCGACCTCAAGCGCACGCTTGGCGCTTTCCTGACCGCGTACATCGCGGAGATCGGGTAGAGCGGTTCGGTCCTGCTCGAGGGCGGGCTTGGGGCGCGAGAGCGTTTGCAGCCCTTTGAAGTGGTTGACCAGCGATAGAAGGTGAGGAGCGGCGAGAATGTCGGCGTCCTCTCCGGCCCAGGCTGCTTCCGAACCGCAGGCCTGCGGGCAGATCAGACCTTTGCCCATGGCGCTGGCGCCAATGGCGGCGGGCAGGGCGCCGGGGATCGAGCGGATCGATCCATCTAGCGCCAACTCGCCAATGGCGGCGTATCGCTCGATGGCGTCGGGTGCGACGGCCTCCATGGCGACCATGAGTGCGAGCACGATGGCGAGATCGAAGTGGCTGCCCTCCTTCGGCAGGTCGGCGGGGGCGAGGTTTACGGTTATGTGCTTGTAAGGGAGGCCCAGGCCGACCGCGTGCAGCGCGTTGCGCACGCGCTCCCGGCTTTCGGCGACGGCTTTGTCGGGCAGGCCGACGATGGCGAAGGTCTGCTGGCCCGGGGTAATCCGCACCTGGACTTCGACGGCGCGCGCCTCCACGCCCACGAACGCAACTGTTGCGATGGTCCCGTACATCTCACCCCCGGCGCGGCTGTCATCAGTAGGGGGAACGCCTGACCCGGGAATATCCGTCGCGAAAGGCTGTGCGAAACGCCGGTACCGCCAGAACCTCGCCTCGCGAAGTGCGTTCTATCTTCCGTCGTCTCTTGGATTTTCTCAGGGAGCTTTCGAAATGGCCGGACCCAGTGCGAAGTGCAGTCTCATCCCCTGCCTCGGCTACAAGGATGCCGACGCGGCGGTCGATTGGTTGTGCGAGGCGTTCGGCTTCGAGCAGCATGCGGTCTATCGCGACGACGCGGGTCAGGTGGTTCATGCCGAGCTCACGTTCGCGAACGGCATGATCATGATCGGGCCGGACAACGGGGGTGAGTTCGGGAAGCTCGTCATGACGCTGCCCGAGCGCGCGGGCGGGCGGTGTACGCAGACCCTCTACGTCATCGTCGAGGATGTGGACGCGCACTATGCGCGGGCTTCCGCGGCGGGTGCGGAGACCGTGATCGCGCCGCGGGGAGAAAGCTACGGCGGGCGCAGCTACTCCGTCCGCGATCCCGAGGGGCACGCGTGGAGTTTCGGCAGCTACGATCCCTGGGCGGCGTCCACGACGTCCTGAATGCTTGGGGCGTAGTGGACGCGGGGAGATCTGAGCCCCGCGCTGAGGAGGGCACGGCGCACGTTCGGGCGAGCCGCGGTGAAATACACTTTCGTCCCTGCGCCTCCGAGCTGGTGTACGAAGCCTTCCAGGGATTTGGCGGCGGTGCTGTCGACGAGGGGCACGTCGGCGAAATCCAGGACGAAGGTTTTGGGGTGCTCTCCGATGCGGTCCAGCACGCCGCGCACGGCGGCGGTGGCGGCAAAGAAGAAGGCGCCCGAGATGCGGTAGACCACGACGTCACGACCATAGGTGGCGGGCTCGTAGCGCGTGCGCTGCTCTCCGGCCGTATCGGCGGCATCGTCCGCCACGAGGGCGTGGCCCGTTTCGACCTCCACGTTCTCCGCCATGCGGTGCATGAAGAGGAAGGCGCCGAGCGTGACGCCGACGGCTATGGCGATCGTGAGATCCTCGAAGATGGTGAGGAGGAAGGTCGCCATGAGAACGGTCGCGTCTCCCCAGGAGGAGCGCAAGAGGGCGGCGAACTCCTCTTTCTCCGCCATGTTCCAGGCGACGACGGCCAGTACGCCGCCAAGGCTCGCGAGGGGGATGTAGGCGGCGAGCGGCGCGGCGACCAGCAGGAACAGCAGGATGTAGACCGAGTGCAGCATGCCGGAGACCGGCGTTCGCGCTCCGGCGCGCACGTTGGTCGCGGTGCGCGCGATGGTGCCTGTCACGCACATGCCGCCAAAGGTGACGGCTGCGATGTTGGCGGCGCCCTGGGCGACCAGCTCGCAATTGGAGCGGTGCTTGCGTCCGGTCATGCCATCCGCCACGACGGCCGAGAGCAGGCTTTCGATGGCGCCCAAGAGGGCGATGGCGAGGGCGTCCGGGAAGACGGCGCGCAGCTTGGCGAGATCGAACGAGGGGAGCGAAGGGGAGGGCAGCATGCGCGGCACCTCGCCGAAGCGCGAGCCGATGGTGGCGACGTCGAGCTGGAAAAGCGCCGTGAGCAGCGCCGTCACGGCGACGGCGATGAGCATGCCGGGCCATTTGGGCTTTACCCGGCGCAGGCCGACTATGAGGACGACGGCAAGCAGCGACAATCCGATTGCGGCCGGGTTGAACGATCCGAGCGCGCTCCAGATGGCCGCGAGCTTGGGGGCGAGGGCCGCGGGCTCATGGGCGAGATCGAGGCCCAGCAGCTCTTTCATCTGGCTCGCGAAAATGATGACGGCGATGCCCGCCGTGAATCCGACGGTGACGGGCAGGGGGATGTATTTGATGTACGTTCCGAGCCGCAGGAAGCCTGCGAGCATCATCAGCAGGCCGGCCATGGAGGTTGCGAGCACGAGACCGTCGTAGCCGTGCCGTTCCACGATGGCGGCGATCAGCACGATGAAGGCGCCCGCAGGCCCGCCGATCTGGAAGCGGCTGCCGCCGAGCGCCGAGATCAGGAAGCCGCCGACGATGGCGGTGAACAGGCCCTTCTCCGGGGAAAGGCCCGAGCCGATGGCGATGGCCATCGAGAGGGGGAGCGCGACGATTGCGACGGTGAGGCCTGCCAGCGCGTCCGCTCCGAAGTCTTTCGCGCCGTAGCCTTCACGCAGGAGCGTGATCAGCTTCGGCGTGAAGAGCTCGCGAAAGGTCGGCGCAGGCGGTTTGCGCGGGGGTGACGCGGACGCGTCCATGGATCCGTCTCCTTGATCAAGGAGCGGCGGGATCGTCGGCTCGGGTGTCGGCGGTCGCCGTCGCAACGAAGTCGCGGCAGGAGTAATAAGCGGTTCGAATTCTACAGAATTCGGCCACGTTCAGGTGTGCATCTTTAGGCCATAGGGCGCGCGTGTCCGGTTCGCAATCGTCGCAGGGCGCACTCCTGCATTTTTCTGTGCTTTGGGAGACTGTCCTTGTGAGGTCGTTTAGATTTGTGGCCGGACTTCTTGTTGCCGCAGGTTTTCCATTTGCCGGAGCGGCTGCGGATGATGCGATTTTGACAGACATCACCTGGCTGGCCGAGGACATCGAGGGTCGCGGCGTCGTCGACAACGTCGCTTCCACGTTTCGTATCGATGCCTCCGGAAAGCTGAGCGGGGCTGGCGGCTGCAATCGGATTTCCGGCACGGCGAAGATCGCCGGAGAGAAGATCACCATCGCGCCGCCCGCAACCACGCGCATGATGTGCCCGCCCGCGGTCATGGACCAGGAGCAGAAATTCCTCGGCGCGCTTACGCGGGCTCGCAGCTACAAGCTGGAAGGGTCCATCCTAAGATTGCAGGGAGAGGACGGCGCCGAGCTGCTGCGACTGGTGAAGTCCGATTAATCCACTCCGCGCTATCACCGCGCGAACCCGTATCGCCGAGTGCGAGCCGGCGATACGGAGAGACGTCCTCAAATCTTTGCGACGGTGCCTGCGGGACGGCATGTCCAGCGCTTCACGTACCAGCGCGGATGCTCGTCGGTCCATTTGGCAATTTCAGGCGCGGCGCCCATCACGCACTGCATCGGCGTCATGCTCTCCGCTTGAAAGATGAGGCCGACATCCTTGCATTTGCCGGGTTCGGCGGTGAGGCAGGCAATCAGTGCGAGCTCGATCATCGATAGGACCCTTTTTCTTTGGCATTGAGCGCTCCTCAAGGCCGGACGTTTCGGTTCCCATCATCGTTCTTATCGTTATTGGAAGCGCAGACATGCGGGCCGCGGTTCAAAGATTGTGGAGTGACTCTAGGTTTTGATACTTCCCGTCCCTACCAACAAAATGAGATTTGTAATTCGGCTACGCCATTTCCAGTCTGGATAATGTCGCAGCCAAAAAGGTGCGGCGAATTTCCGGGCTTTGTTCAAATAACAATGGGCTTGCTGTTTCTAGAGCAAAAGCAACGTCAAAACGCTCGCTGCGCAGACGGCAATCAGGGTGGATTCGACGGGGCCGAAGCGATGGTCCACCCATCGGGGTAGGGCGTTGTAGCGCGGGGCATGACGCGCCAGCCAGAGCGAGCCGAGAAAGATCCAGCTCAGGATAAACCCGATCAGGGCGAGGGTCGCGATGCCGCTTGCGTTTCCGGGGGGCTCGGGCACGAGGGCAATCATCAGCGCGACGCCCGCGAGGCTGAACACCAGGAGAGCGGCGACCAGCTTCAGCGTCTTTCGGAAGCCCGGCGGATCATTGATCCATTGCCGGCGCATGCCGGCGATCGACGCCGCCCCGAAGGCGAGGAAGAGAACGATTTTCGACAGTGCCGTGTAGTCCACCCGCGTGCCCCTTTCGGGCTCATGTCCCCAGAGTCTGATGCTCCGCTCTAATCGAACGTGATGCAATCGTTCGGGTGCTGCACTTGCTCGGGCCTGTATCCATTCTGCCACTGGCAAGATGTAACTCTGGCGAGATTACATAAGTAGGGAACTAGTCCCGTAGGCAAGTTCCATCCGTATGTTCACTGTAGGGGTGAAACGTTATTGCGTTTTGCCTATCTGCCATCAGCGCGCGGGCAAAGCTGACAAATAACGGTACAGATTGGGCCCGCTGACGCCTTTTGACGGGAACTGTTCCGCATCGGTGTCGGGAGGGTCTGACGGGAGGACAGTCAATGTATTGCGTATCGCCTGGCGCATCCGCCCCAGCATATCTGCCACATTCGTCTTGTCCGCCCGAGGGGCCGCCCTGGCTTTGAAGCCAGTGTGAGGCCGCGCGCTAACGCGCTCCAACACCTTCGCCTTCCAGAAAAAAAGAACCTCGCCAACCAACATCTTCGATGGGGGAAGATATGACACGTTTTGCGTTCAAGCCGCCTGTCCGTCTCGGCAGTGCGGCCGCTTCACTCTCGCTGGCGCTCATGCTGAGCGTTTCCGTCTCGCATGAGGCGATGGCCGCATGTGCGCCGAGCTCAACCTTGACTGTCGGCATCGAATGCGAGGGGGAGCAGGAGAACACGTCCCACATCACCATTACGGATGGAGGAAACGCGGGCGACAAGTTTGCTCCGGGGCTGGTCTCGGATCTGTTCGCGAACTCGGCACTCAATGCATCCTTCACGCCTGCGACAGCCATCACGGTCAGCGGTATTCTCGTCACCCCTATCGATGGGGAGGGAAACCTCAAGAACAGCGGCGACATCGAAAATACGATGTCGAACGACAAGATCCTCGACAACGCGGTCAAAACGACCGCGAAAACAACCGTCCATGTGCCGCCTGGAGGTTGGGGTAGCAGCACGCCTTCCGGCACGACGACATACACGGTGACTGACAAGGATGGCGCCGTAACGACGGTGGCACGGGCCGCTACTGCGGCCGAGATCCGGGCGATCACGGCCGCGCCGGTCGTCAACGGTGACGGGAGCAAGGACTACGCGAGGACGTTCGGTGCCGATACCATTTCCTCGTCGTCCAACGTTGCCAACATCATTGGGATCAACGCAAACGACGACGGCGAATACAACATCGAGAACACCGGGAACATCAAACTGAGTCATGCCGGCGTCGGCCAGCTTTACGGCATCGCAGGAAACGGTGATGTCGAGGAACTCAATGTCACGAACTCCGGAAAAATCGAGGTCGAACGCGACAGCATTGTCATCACCCGCCTCAGGAGCGACGCCATTCAGGCGCGCCCGGACGATGTCACGGCGAGTGTCGGGACGATCCCAAATTCCGGTCTGCAAGTGGCGGCTGGCGTTTTCGTGGAGGAAGAGCTCGAGTCGTTCTCGCTAGATAATGAAAAGAGCGGAACTATTTCCGTTTCCGGAAGCCTGGCTGCTGGAGTCTACAGCCGCGCTGCCGAATTCAGCCTCATCAACGATGGCCTCATCGAGCACACGGATGGGCCTGGCGGCGGTATCGCCATTGCCGCCGTCTCCGATTCCGGCATCACGAGCACAGCCGAGATCGAGAACCGCGGCACGATCTCGGGCGATATTGTGATGACGAACGGTCACGCGCTCCGCTGGTGGGGTCTCAATGTGCTCGGCCCAATCGATGCCAGCACGGCTCTTCAGAAAGACTACCTCCGTATCAACTCTCAATTCGGCCAGCTCGACTCGACCATCGTCAACAGCGGGACGATCACCGGCGATTTCTACTATTCGAACGGCGCTCATGTTCTGAGCAACGAAAGCGAGGGGACAATCGAGGGCGACATCCATGTCGATCAGAGACGGACGCTGGCGCCCGGCAGGTCGTGCACGGTCGGCAGTGAAGGCTGCTTCGCCACGGGAGTAGCAGTCGGCGATGCCGTGCAAGGCAATCCGGCCCACGGTGAGCTGCCGGCCAGCGAAAACTCGGCGTCAATCGTCACCGCGGTCGACAACAGTGCCGCCGTGATTGCGAATCCCGATCTCGGGATTGCAGGCGCTGCCGCCGGCGCAACTCAGTCCGCCACATTCGATATCTCTATCTGGGGTTCGAAAACCTTCACGCTGGAAAACGCCGGAGACATGGAGGACGTCGACCTCACGATCTTCACCAGCCCCGCGACCACGATCTACGGGTTCGACGTCGCCGACAGCCGCAATGTACTCAAGCCGCACATCTTCGGTGGAGGCGCGGGGTCCACTGCCGCGTTGCCTTCGGAGAACAGCGGCTTCATCGACGATCTCACCGTCGTCGACGTGGACAACAGCGGCAACGTCACCGGTGGGTCGCTCAGCCGGACGACGACGATCGCTCCCGTGATCGACAGCGTCGTGAAATCCGGCGAGTGGTATCTCGTTGCCAAAGAACTCGATGCACTGAACGTGGGAGACACTCCTGAAGTCGAAGGCACGGTACTCGTGAGCTGGACAGCGGACGCCGCCGCGGGCGCGGGCGGGGATTCGCTTGCGATCCAAGCCACCGTTGCCGACGCTTCGAGTGTTGAAGGCCTGTCCAAGCCGGGCATCTCGGCTCTCAACGGGTTGCTATCCGTCGAGGACAGCGACTCCGATGCGGGTGCCTTGGCGGGTGCCGTCCAGAATCTCTCGGAAGAGGACGACGTGCGCAAGGCCGGCGAGCAGTTGAAGCCGGAGACCAACTACGCCACGCAGCAGGCTGCAATCTTGCTCAACCAGGTCACCGGGCAGCATATCGAGGCGCGCCTTGCCTCGGTCGGCGCAACCGGGTCCAGCGGAAACAGCTTCCCTCAGCCGTCTGGACTGGGCATGAAGCAGAATGATCCCAACCGGTCCAACCTCGGCGGATCCACGCCGAGCGTCGATGCGGGGCCGTCGCAGGGAGGCGGCGCTCTCTGGGGCCGAGCCTTTGGCGTCGGCTTCAATCAAGACGAGATCGAAAACGTCGACGGCTACGACGCGCGCCTCTACGGCATCCTCGCAGGCTATGACAACTGGGCCGCACCCGGCGTTCGTGTCGGCGTGGCGATCGGATATGCCAACACGGATATCGACGGAGAGGGTGACACGAAGGCCAACAAGACCGGGATCGACAGCTATTTGGCCGAACTCTATGCCTCCTACAGAGGTTCGGGCTGGTATGCGACGGGCCGCACCGGCTTCACGTGGCACGACTACGAAACGACACGCGTTCTGAGCGTGCCTGTGCAAGACGTAGCAAAGGGCGATCACGACGGCGATCAATACAATGCTGCGTTGGAGCTGGGTGCGCCGATGCACGTCGGTGGCGGCAACATTCTGACCCCGGTCGCGTCGTTGACGTACTCCAAGTTGCGGCAGGACGGCTATAAGGAGACCAGCGACGCCGGCATGGGGCTCTCCGTCGGCGATCAGAACAACGACTCGCTGGTGTCGGGTCTCGGCCTGAAGGCGCTGGTGCCGATCGCTGTCGATACTGTGCTCGAGGCACGGGCGCTTTGGTTGCACGAGTTTTCGGACGATGCGCAGGATGTCACGGTGAGCTTCGCGGCCGGCGGCGCGACATTCACGGCCGCGGGGCCGGGTGTTGGGCGCGATTCAGCAGCGCTGGGCCTGGGTCTGCTGGCGCAGATCGGGCCGGAATCGACGTTCCAGCTCAACTACGACGCCAATATCCGCGAAGACTATCTCGCTCATATCGGGTCGGCGCAGTTGTCGGTCCGCTACTGATCGTGCTTCGGCGCTCCGGCTCGATGGCGGAGCGCCGAACGATCTGCTTACGTGTCGCCGTCAAGCGGTCTTGGCGGCGACCTTCGTCTCGATGACGTCCCAGATGCGTGCGGCGATGTCTGTGCCGCCGAATGCCTTCACCTGGCGGATGCCAGTCGGCGAGGTGACGTTGATCTCGGTGAGGAAGCCGCCGATCACGTCGATGCCGGTGAAAATCAGGCCGCGGCGCTTGAGCTCAGGTGCAAGACGGGCGCAGATCTCGCGCTCGCGGTCGGTGATCTCGGTTTTCGCCGCCGTGCCGCCGACATGCAGGTTCGAGCGGGTTTCACCTTCGGCCGGCACGCGGTTGACGGCGCCCGCGATCTCTCCGTCGATCAGAATGATGCGCTTGTCGCCGTTGCGGACCTCAGCACGATATTCCTGAACCATGAAGGGCTCGCGGAAGACGGTTTGGAACAGCTCGACCAGGGAGGCGAGGTTGCTGTCCTCGGGGCGGATGCGAAACACGCTCGCGCCGCCGTTGCCGTAGAGCGGCTTCACGATGATGTCCTTGTGCGCCCGGCGGAAGGCCAGCACGTCGTCCAGCGAGCGGGTGACAAGGGTCGCCGGCATCAGGTCGAGAAAATCGAGAACGAAGATCTTCTCGGGCGCGTTGCGAACGTGCGCTGGATCATTCACCACCAGCGTCTTTGGATGAATGCGCTCCAGGAGATGCGTGGTGGTGATGTAGGCCATGTCGAAGGGCGGGTCCTGCCGGAGCAGAACCACGTCCCAGTTGGCGAGATTTTCCCGCCGCGCGTCGCTCAGCCGGTAATGGTCGCCGAGCTTGTCGACGACGTTGAGGCTGTGGCCGCGGGCGAGCAGCCGGTCGCCCTCGAGCGCGAGGTTGGGCGGCGTGTAGTAGAAGATCTGGTGACCGCGCCGCTCCGCCTCCAGCAGGATGGCAAACGTGCTGTCGCCGCGGATGTCGATCCGCTCGATGGGGTCCATCTGGCAGGCTATGCGAAGCGGCATTGGTCTCTCAGGCCTTCTCGTCGCCGGTCATGACCCGGCCCATCCATTCGTCGATCGTGATATGTCCGGCCCGTTTGACGGCTGCGGTCTCGTGCGGGCGCAAGGTGTCCTGCATCCCGTCGATGCGCTTCCATTCGCAGAGGGGCGTCTCGGTGTCCGCGCGCGGCACATAGCGCGAGGCGGACAGCTTCTTGTAGCGGTGGATGTAACGAGGGCAGTTCATCCACACGTCGGAAACCGCGACTTTCACGACAAGCTCGGCCTCCTTGAAGAGCCCCATGAGCGGGCCCTCCTTCAACACCTGTGCCTTGCCCTGCAATCTCAGGCGGAAGGGGCGCTCGAAGTCGATGAACAGGCAGCCGATCTCGCCGTTACCCGCGATGTTGCCGGTGGAGTAGTGCATGCCGTTGCCGTCATAGCTCGGAAAGGCGAGCGTGGTGGCATCGAGCACTCTGACGAAGCCGGGATCGCCGCCCTTGTAGGATACGGTCGGCCGGCCGTTGTGGTCGGCGGAAGCGAGGAAGAACATGTCGCGGCTTTCGATGAAGGCGCGCGCGACATCGTCGATCTCAGTCTTGGCGGCGATCGCTTCCACGCGATCCGCCATCGTGCGGCTCTCGAAGAGATCCTGGAACTCGCGATGCTTTGGTCCGTAAAGCCTGCTCATATTTCCTCCTCGTCTCTCGTTCCTCTCCGTACCCCTGCGTCTTGGCAACGCTTCGATTTTTATGGGGCGCGTTAAATCCATCTTAACCGGAAAAACCAGATTTTCTCCATAGTTACCTGCGGGACAGCGCGCAGGCGCGACATAACCTAGTTTCTGCGTCATGCAAGGCCGATGGAGATTGCCATGACGCCTCAGACCTCGATTGCCACAGCCGTGACTTTCAAACCGGTCCGCGTTGCCATCGCGGCCATTCTTCTCACGGGCGCGCTTAACTCCCAGGCCGGCGCCGTCAGTCTCGGCGTCAAGCTCGCCTGCGCTTCCGATTACTACTCCTATTGCAGCCAGCACGCGCCTGGAAGCACCGCGGTTCGCCAGTGCATGCGTTCGCATGGGCCGCAGCTCTCCAACCGCTGCATCAACGCGCTCATCTCCGCGGGAGAGGTTTCCAAGATCGAGGTCGATCGCCGTCGTGCTGCGGCGATGGCCGCGAAGTCGGGCCGCTCCAAGACTGCATCCGCGGACTGATCTTCCATCCCTTTCCAGAACGAATTGAGGGCGCGACCCGGTTGGATCGCGCCCTTCGTTATTCCGGCCGTCTTCGATATCGGACTTCGCGCGACTACTTCTTGTCGTCGTCGTCCTTTTTGCCGTAGGTGGCCTTGATGCTGTCGATGCCGGCCTTGAAGATGCCGTCGATGGTGCTGCGAGCTTCCTTGTCCTCCTTGCCGTCAGCGGCATCGTAGGTGGAGCTCCATACGACGTTGATCTCGTCGAGGTCGTCGTCATCGGGGGTGACGGAGAACTGTGCCTCGTAGTTCTTCACAGGAAGCGGGCTCTCGACGATGGAATAGCGGTAGCTCATTGCGCCGCGGTCGAGGAGCTTCTCCTTGATCTTGCCGCCGTCCTTCAGGGTCAGCGTGCGGAAGGTGTCGTCACCCTCCTTGCTCTCGTCGCAGGCTGCTACTGCCGGGTGCCATTCCTTGATCGCGCACCAGCCGCCCAGCTTGTCCCAGAGCGCTTTGCGCTCCTCTTCGACCTTCTTTTCGTCGACGTTGAGCTCAAGCTTCTTGGCCGAGACGAGGCTCGCGGCGGAAGCCACTCCGGCTCCCACGGCCAGCGCGCCCGCTGCCAGCATTAGCGCGATAATCGATCTTCTCATGGCGTACTCCCGTGAAGGGCCCATTGAGGCCTCAGTTTGCAAATGCGTTACACTGTAGCGTATAAAACATCCGGTGTGCCGGCAGGAAGTCCTGGCAATCACAAATGTTCGTGTGGTCGAGAAAATTCCCGGCTACAGGCCATTCTCGAGATGCCGGGGCCAGCCGCGCCCAATCAGGAACACGATGTCGAAGCCCAGCTCATGGGATTGATAACGCGTGTGCTGGGCGAGCCAGAGATCGGCAGCCCTGCGAATGCGGGCGCGTTGCTTCGCGGTGACGGCGGCTTCTGCCGCTTCCAGGGTGGCGCGTTGCTTGACCTCGATGAACGCGAGGCGGCGGCCCCGCACGGCGATGAGATCGATCTCGCCGAGGGGCGTTTTTTCCCGGCGCCCGAGAATGCGGTAGCCGCGCAGGCGCAGCGCCAGCGCCGCGATCCATTCCGCATGACGGCCGAGTTTGTATCTGGCGCGGCGTTCCTCCCTTAGACGATCCTTGTGCGGAGGAGGCGCCGGCATCCCGTTCAACTCCCCGCGCGGCGCTTGAGACCCAGGGCTACGTCGTAGACACGGGCTTTGGGGACCTTCAGCGTGTCGGCCACCATGCGGGTGGCGTCGCGGATGCTCAAGCTTTCGAGCGCGGGGGCGAGGCTTGCTTCGATGGCGGCGTCGGTAACCTCCGTCTCCTGCGGGGGGGCGACGACGATCACCACCTCGCCTTTCGGAGGATCAGCCGCGAAGTGGCGGGCCAGGCCGGTGAGAGGCGCGCGGCGGACATCTTCGTGCAGCTTGGTCAGCTCGCGCGCGACGGCCGCTTCGCGGTTGCCGAGTTCCTCGGCCAGATTGGCGAGCGTGTCGGCCGTTCGCGTGGGGGCTTCGAAGAAGACGAGCGTGGCAGGAATGGCGGCCAGCTCGGCGAGCCTGGATTTTCGTGCGCCCTCCTTGGCGGGCAGGAAGCCTGCGAAGAAGAACGCGTCGGTCGGCAAGCCGCCCACAGTGAGTGCGGCGAGTGTCGCCGAGGGGCCGGGTACGGCGACGACGGCATGCCCCGCCGCGGCGGCATCGCGAACGAGCTTGAAGCCTGGATCGGAAATCAGCGGCGTTCCCGCATCGCTGATGAGGGCGATCGAGCGCCCGGCCTCCAGCTCCGAGAGGATGCGGGGGCGCTGCTCCTCGGCGTTATGCTCATGATAAGGACGCAGGGGCGTGCGGATCGCGTAGTGCGCGAGCAGCGTGCGGCTGTGGCGGGTGTCCTCGCAGTAGACGACATCGGCGCGCGCCAGGGTTGTGATTGCGCGCAGCGTCATATCGGCCAAGTGGCCGATCGGGGTCGAGACCAGATAGAGGCCCGGGCCCAGGGGCAGGCCAAGCTGGCGCTCGATTTCGAACCCGACGCGGCTTGCGGTCGCGAGGCTGTTTACCTTCTCGTTCTCGGGAGGCTCGTCTCTCATCTTTCCGCCCCTAACCCGGACTAGCTTCCCACTCCATCCGGACAGACAGTCGGGCGATGGCCGTGTCGCGGCACCTCTCTTTCACTCCTTTGCCGTGGAAAAACCAAGAGATATTTGGATTGCCGTGACACAATTCACTTCACGCCCCGGCGCTTGGCCTGTAACCAGAGGCTCTTCAGGATGCTTGGCCGCCTCTGTCGCCGGCCAGGTATCTTTTGCAATCATCTTCCCTGGTCATGGTACTCTCGGCGTGACGTTGTTTTCTACCGGCTGCAGAGGACCGCACTCATGATCGACGCCGGACCTCCAGTCCGTCCTGCGGGATGGCGCGCGCGGCTTCGCGCGGCGGGGCGTCTGGCGTGCCGCGCGGCTGGGGTCATGGCCGCGGCTGGCCTGGTTGCAGCCTGTGCCACCAATCTCGGCAGTCCGACCAGCGACGTGACGGCGGCGCTGGGCGATCAGAAGGGCGCGCCGGCAATGGGCGGGAGGCCGCAAAAGCCCGTGCGCATCGGTATGCTGCTGCCGCTTTCGGGCTTCGGGCGGCAGGCCTCGACGGCGAAGGGCATGAAGCAGGCGGGCGAGCTTGCGCTGTTCGAGCTCGACAATCCGCTGGTGCAGCTCATCGTCAAGGACGACAAGGGCTCTCCGCAAGGTGCCGCACAGGCGGCACAAGAAGCTATCGGAGAAGGGGCCGAGATCATCGTTGGCCCGCTGACGGCGCAGGCGACGCAGGCGGTGGCGCCGGTGGCGCGCAAGGCTAACGTGCCGGTGCTCGCGTTTTCCAACGACCGGCGCGTGGCCGGGAACGGGGTCTATCTGATGAGCTTCCTGCCCGAGCAGGAAGTGGATCGCATCGTCGCCTACTCCGTGGGCCGGGGGAAACGCCGCTTTGCGGCGCTGGTGCCGGATGACGCTTATGGCGCGGTGATCGAGCCCGCGTTTCGCCGGGCAGTGGAGCGGAATGGCGGGGCGCTCGCCGTTATCAGCCGCTATCCGCTCGAGCCCAACGCGATGCTGTCACCGGTGCGGGCGCTGGCTGACGAATTGAAGCAGAGCCAGGATTCGGCGGCGCCCATCGATGCGCTGCTCATTGCCGGCGGCGCGGACGTGCTGCCGCAGATCGATCCCATCCTCACCTATTCCGGCATCAGCGCCGATCGCGTGCAGTTGCTCGGAACGGGCGGCTGGGATTTCCCGAACGCGGGGCGCAGTCCGGCCTTCGTGAAGGGCTGGTATCCGGGACCGGATCCGCATGGCTGGGCCGACTTCGCGCAGCGATTCTCCCGCTCCTTCGGGCAGGCGCCGCCGCGTCTCGCGAGCCTTGCCTACGACGCGGTGAGCATTTCCATCACGCTGTCTTCAGCGGAACCGGGGCAGCGCTTCACGCCGCAGGCCTTGACGCGGGCCTCGGGGTTCACGGGCATCGACGGCAGCCTGCGCTTCCGTGCGGATGGGCTGCCGGAGCGTGCTCTCGCCGTGCTCGAGCTTCAGACTTTCGGTGGCAACGTGCTCGACCCCGCCCAGGCCACGGCGCCGGGAGACGGCCGCGTCACGGCGGTCGGCGCGCAGTAGCGTGGCGCGCTGCGATCCGGTTTTTCCAGGTCAGATCAGGCGGCGTTGAGCGCCCGGTTCTTGGGGCGTGTCGCCGCGTTCTTCCTCGAAAGCTCGAGGAGCGCCTCGATCGAGGTTTCGAGGCGGATGTCGTCCAGCGTCTGGACGCGCCCCTGCTCGAAGCTGGCGTAGCTCATCAGCGGCCTTAGCTCATCGCGCATCCGGTCGATGACGTACGTCAGTGCGTCGAGTTGCTCGCCCGCGGATTTGTGGAAGCCGACCGCGGCGTGGGTTCCCGTGTCTGCCGCGACAAGCGGCTCGGTGGCGAGCGCCCAAGTCAGGGGCTCGTCGAGGAGATCGGCCTGCTCGATACGCAGGGCGGGTGCGGTCTCGTCTGCCGGTCTGGCCTTCGCCGTCCAATCGCGAACGCGGCCGGCGAGCTCGGAGTCGAACCTCGCCGATACAGAGGTCCAGGCCGTCTCAGCGATCCGGCGGATCTGTGCCGCTGCCTTGCTGGCCCGGGCGGGCAGGCGGCGTCCTTCGTCCAGCACGAAGAAGAGGAGATCCTCGTACCAGAAGGGACCGGGCGTATTGAGGCGGAAACCAAGCATGGGCGTCTCGTGCGCTGTAACACCAACGCGAAAACCATGGCGGCGCGTGGCGACGCATCCTGTCTTCGCGGCATTTCGGTGGGCACTCGAAAACTGTGCTTATTCGCGGCTTTAAGCAAGACTATTCAGTTCGTAAGGTTTTTGTCTGCCGCAAAATTTTGAAAACTATTCTGAAATTGTATGGCTAATAAAACGTAACCAGATTGAAGCTCCGCCGGATTTCGCGCCTTTTTTGCCCCGCGTGGTTCAGTGCCCGGCAGGGCGCGGGGCTTCGGCTGACGGCGGGGGAGCGTAGGAGGCGGGAAGCACGGGCGTGCGCGGCCCAAGCTTGCCGCGGGAATGTCCGGCGGGCAGTTTGTCGCGCAACTTTTCCTGAGCCGCATTGCGCGCCGGCGACGGACCCCGATAGCGGTAGTGGCCGGTGATCTGATCGACGAATAGCGCGTCCTCGAGCTGCGGACCCCAGCCTCTGTTGTGGATGATCATCGGCCGTCCGGATGGCGCGATCACGGACGACACCATGGCGATGTGCGAGCGCGAGCGCTGGTTCTGAGGCCGGTAGTAGGTGACGATGTCGCCGGGGCGATAGTCTTCCGCGAACGAGGTGATGGGCAGGCTCTCGCCCTGGGCGGCGAAGAAGCGGCGCAGCACCTCGGTGCGGCGATGGTCGATGTTGGTATCGCCACTGCCGGAGCGGGCTTGATGCACGAGGGCCTGGAGGTCGAACCCCAAGGCGCGGTAGGCGCGCACGATCACGTCGGTGCAGACGCCGAACAGGCTCGGCACGTCGCCCATGGGAAATGAAATGCGCCGGTAGGCGTCGTTGTAAATGACGAAGCCGCCGGCCTGAGCCTCCGCGGCTTGCGCGAGGTGCAGGCCGAAGTCGTCTCCCGTGAGCGTCTGGCCTCCGGCGCTCGCGTAAGCCGGAGACGATGCGCTTTGTCTCGCAGTTCCTTGCTCGATGGAGCAGATGCCCGCGAGCACGGGATTGCCGTGCTCGTCGGCATCGTAAGTGTCGATCACGGCAGGCGGGACCGCAGGGAGATCGTCACGCGGTGCTAGCGCGGGCGAGAGGAGCGCCAGTTTCGTATCACGCGATGGCGCCGGTGCGGGTGCAAGAGGAGCCAACTCGGCGATCCCGGTACGGGGGGCTAGAACGGCCTCCGGCCGCGGAACGAGTGCCAAGGGTGCTTCGGAAGGCCGGGCTGCGATTGTGCGCCCGAGCGGAGCGGTGCCGACAGTTTCGGACGCAATCAGTGCTATGGGCGGCAGCACCGCAAGGTTTGGGGTGACCTCATGCGCGACGGTGCGAGGCAACGCAGCGAGCGAGGGGCTGCTTGTTATGTTGGGGCGGACCGGGGCGATCTCCATGTCCGGGGCGCCGACCACGACGATGTAGGACTGCAAGGTGCGCACCGATTGGTGCACGACGATCGCCGATGCCACGAGCAGGAACGGCAGGAAGAGGAGGGCGAGGGCTTCCCGCTCGTCGGACGAATAAGGCAGCGAGAGCGCGCGCGCCTCTGCGCCGATGCGGCGCAACTTCGCGCCGACGTCACGCGGAGACATGCGGCGGGCGAGAGCGGAAAGATCGCGCGCTTCGCCGCGGATGAAGGCGAGGCTGGACGTGCCAAAGGCAGAGACGCGGCGCTCGGCCGTGCGGAAGATGTCACCGAGACGAGGCTGCTTTCGCGGAGCGGCGTAGACGCGGCGAGGCGGAGCCGCCGGCTTGGGAGCACGGTGCCTGGCCCTCGGCTTCTGCTTGCGCGACTTCTTCACCTCGATCCCCGAAATACGGGAGAAATCAATTGCTCAATTCTAGGTTATAACCCGATGTTTCACCATCGGAAAAATTGGTTTACGAATGATGGCATGACGGATGTTTCAGCCCGTTGCTTCAGTATCCCACTTTTTGTCGGATCTGCAACGCATCCAGTCCCTGCCTGTGCAAATCGCGAAGCGACGTGTCGCGTGCGCTTTTCGAAAGTTTGCGTCCTTCGGCGTCCGTCAGCAGCCTGTGGTGATGGTAGACCGGCTCGGGCAATCCAAGCAGAACCTGCAGCAGGCGCTGGAGGCTCGTCGCGGGGTAGAGATCGCGGCCGCGAGTGACGTGGGTGATGCCCTGGCGCGCGTCGTCGACCGTCACGGCGAGGTGGTAGCTCGCCGGCACATCCTTGCGCACGATCACGGCGTCTCCCCACTCCGCCGGGTCCATCTCGATGCGCTGGGGGCGGCCGTCCTCATCCAGCTCCGTGAAGGTGACCAGGCGCGACCCCGTCATGCCCTCGAGGGCATTCAATGCGCGATCCATGTGAATGCGGAGCGCGAACGGCTCGCCGCGCCCGAGGCGAGCGGCGATCTCCGGTGCCGAAAGGTGCTTGTGGAGGCCGGGGTAGAGCGGGGCGCCATCGGGATCGACGGCATGAGGCGCCGATTGGGCCTTCTCGGCGATCTCGCTGCGCGTCGCGAAGCAGGGGTAGAGGAGGCCCGCACGCTTCAGCCAGTTTGCCGCTGCCTGATAGGTTCCGAAATGCTCGCTCTGTCGCAGCACCGGTTCTTCCCACTTTAGGCCGAGCCAGGCGAGATCCTCGAAAATCTGCGTGATGTGCTCGTCGCGGCAACGGGTGGTGTCGATATCCTCGATGCGCAGCAGGAAGCGTCCGCCGAGTTTCTGCGCCATGTCGAAACCGACGAGCGCGGACAGCGCGTGGCCGAGGTGAAGCTCGCCGTTCGGGCTCGGCGCGAAGCGCAGGACGGGCTGTGCGCTCATGCCGTCAATCGCATTGTCCGGTGCGGCCGGCGCCGGGAGAATAGGTGGGCGCTATCGCTTCGACGATGCGGTCGTAAATGTGCCGCTCTGACACCGGGTAGAGGAGCGCCCAACTGTTGATCAGCCGTCCACCGCAGGTGAAGCTCACGCGCTCATAGAAATGCATGTCGCCGCGCGTGCCGGAGATGATGAAGGAGCGCTTCTTCACGGGGGCGTAGTCGAGATCGGCGCCGCTGTAGTTGTCGGAGAGAAGCTGAGCGCGGTATTCGGCGAGAGAGGCTTCGGCGTCATTGGGAAATGCGCCGACGATGAGCCGGGCGCCGCCGTCGCGCGAGACGAGGACACGGCCGTCTTCGTCGTTGGGGCCGCTGTTGCGCGATGTGAAGACCGATCCGGGATAGGCGATCATGAATCCATGCCGGTCGCTCTGGATGGTCTCCCAGTTTTTGAGCTTCTCGCGTGCCGCCAATGCCTCCGGTGCGATCAGCGATACGCCAGCCAGGAGCGCGGCCAACAGCATGTGTGGGGATCCCGGTTCTCTCAGGTTGTGCCGCATCACACCCTCTCTACGCGCAACACACTCACTATTCGCAATGCTCTTGCGCGGCGTTTCCAAACGCCGGGTTCCACATTACTTTGAGCGGGAAGCGGCGAAAAGCGTGGAGCGCGTCACACCTCGTGCGGAAAATTGATCGCCCACAAAAATCCAAGCGTGGCGCCGCGACGATCGAAACGATCGCGGACATCCGCAAAGGCGTGAGCGGCTTGCGGAAGATCTGCCCGGCGATGCGGCGCGTGCACGACCTCGTCGGCGATCCTCCTCTGCGACGGCTCGAACCCGGGTTTGCCGGGCTCGCGCAGGTTGTCGTCGGCCAGCAGCTTTCGGTCGCAAGCGCGGGCGCGATCTGGAAGCGCACGGCGCAGGTGGTGGAGCCATTCGAGGCGGCCACGCTTCTCCGGCACGACGTTGCCCGGTTGCGGGCGGCAGGGCTTTCGCAAGGCAAGGTCAAAACGCTGCGCGCCATCGCGGATGCGATCGTATCGGGTGCGCTTTCGCTCGATCGGTCAGAGGCTGAAGAGGACCTGCGTGAAGCCCTTCTCGCCATCAGCGGCGTTGGGCCGTGGACGGCGGACATCTACGTCATGTTCTGCCTCGGCGCGCAGGATGGCTTTGCGGCGGGCGATCTCGCGCTGCAGCTTGCCGCGCAGCGGGCGCTGGGGCTCGATGCGCGCCCCGGCGTGCGTGAGCTGGTCGACATTGCGGAGCGCTGGCGTCCTTGGCGCGGGATCGCGGCGCGACTCTTATGGTCGCTCCATGCCTATCGGGACCGCGATGCGTGAGGCGGTCATCCAAAGGGCATTTTTCCTCGTAATAGTTCTATGATGGTGCGGTTGCGAACGCGAAAGTGGACCCGTTGTCCCCGGGACCTTCACAGAGGTGACACGCGTCGCTAGTATCCGCTCCCGAAAGCGGGGGTGACGCCTCGATTCGACGAACCGACTGGAAGCAAGCTCGTGAATGCTCATGCTGCCACGCCGGAAGCGTTTCCGGCACTGGTTCTCAACGCCGACTTTCGGCCCCTGAGCTACTATCCTTTGTCGCTCTGGAGCTGGCAGGAGTCGGTGAAGGCCGTATTTTTGGATCGCGTCAACATCGTCTCCGAGTACGACCGGACGGTCCGGAGCACGACCTTCGAGATGCGGCTTCCCTCTGTCGTCTCGCTCAAAACCTACGTAAAGCCAGCGCTTTATCCGGCATTCACGCGGTTCAACGTGTTTCTGCGCGACCGCTTCTCATGCCAATACTGCGGCTGCCGCGAAGATCTCACCTTCGATCATCTCATCCCGCGCTCGCGGGGCGGACAGACGCGGTGGGACAACGTCGTGACGGCGTGTGCACCCTGCAATCTCGCCAAGGGTGGTGAGATGCCGTGGGATGCGGGCATGCAGCCGTATCAGATGCCGTACCGGCCCACGGTTTTCGAGCTCCACAGGAACGGGCGGCTGTTCCCGCCCAACTACCTGCATGATAGCTGGCTCGACTATCTCTACTGGGATACGGAGCTCGAGCCTTAGGCTGCGGTGCGTCTTTCGGAAAACCGGCAGTTTCGTTTTGCCTGGACCCTCGTCTCGGCCGGGGTGCCGTGCGTGCGCTCGTCAGCTACCGGTCTATCGCGCGCGGACGGAAACGCAAAAAAAATGGCCCCGTTTCCGGGGCCAGGATTGGAAGGTCTAACAAACAAAGTCTGCTCGGGCAGGGCGCAGCTCAGGCGGCGCGCTTCTCGGGCTTCGCGCACAGGACGAAGGCGATGGCTTCGACCGCCTTGCTCCAATCTCCGGCGTCTGCGGTCTTGGCCTCGGCGCCGAATGCGCGCATGGCATCTTTCGCCGTTCCGCCATCGCGGAAGAAACGGGCGCACGATTGGCGCGCAATGCCTACAGCCTGATGCCACTGCATGGGATTGATGTGCTCGGGGATCATCGGATCGCTCCTTCTTTGACGCGATAATATGTCGGCAAGCACACCAGTTTTCTTCAGTGCCACTACGCGTGACCGGATCATGTGGCACCAACTGGGACTGATGTCAGGTGCCTGGTATGCTTGCCTACTCGTTGGAAGCCCTTTCGGGGCCTCCGAATCTCAGGGTCGAGAAACGCATCACTCCGGGGCTCGACCTCATTCCCGTTACTTGCTGTCCTGATGCTGGCCGCTCGCGGAGACCGTACCTCCGTCTCGGGCACCAGGGTTGGACGCCGCCAAAATTACGCCGACGACATCCTGCAACGAACGCCACGCACTTTCTTCATGCATACGCTTCACTCACACTCTGACGCTTTCACTGCTTGTCCGGCGCGTTGAGGGTAGGCCTCGCCCCGTCGGAGGGGGACTTCGAGGCGGGCCATCGAGCCGGCTGGAACGCATACGCGGGACGCTTACTAGGGGGTGCGAGCCGCTCGGCCATACGCTCGAACTTTTTGGTCCGAGCAGCTCGCTTCATTCGTTCGAACACGCCGCAGAGCGTGCTCTTGGGGGATGCAGAGGGGTACGCAAAATCTACTGTACGCAACGCAACGGTACGCAACTCAGGGGAACGCTTACGCAACGCAACGGCACTCGGTACGCAACTGACGCAACGCTTACTCAAATGGTTCCTGAGAACGGAACGGACTTCTGTTGATAACGTCTGGCCGGAGCCCTGAAGCTCTTCCATTCGCACGACAATCCGGTTCCGGGATGTTTCGAGCGGGACAGTGTCTCGGGATCCAGTTTCCTGGTGCCCCTCGTTCCCCCTGCTCTTCGACGCCTCACCCCGGCACGGTACGCTCGCCACACGCGGTACGCTCAACTGGAAGTTCCTTTTGTGTTCCGCGAATGAGAACAATTAACCGTGACACTGTGGCCACGCGAAGGCGCAAAATTGTCTGGCCGACGAAATGATCTTGACTTGATGTGAAATCGCCACATGCGACGCATGCAAGCGCTTCACCTGTCTGGCTTTTCGCGTTCCTGACCGCTGTTGTTGATAACTCGGCGGCTCCAGAGGCGAGGTTGGGGCCTCTCGGGAAAGGGCGCCGGGCGGCTCGCGCGCCGGGGGAAGCGGCTTCGAAAAGGGGCCGGGTGGATACCAGTCCCGATAACCAACAGAGGCGATCTCAGTCGACCGCGCCGGGTGCGGCACTATAGCTTCCGTTCTCAGATGATCCTCAGAGAGCGGCCCCATGAGCGGACAATTACATGAGCAATTCGAACGGCCAGAGCACCCGCTGCCGTCGGATCGTTCCACTGGACTGGTGTTCACGGCTATCGCGCTCGCCGTGGCCTTTTTCTGGCGGTCCCACACGGCGGTATTAACCATCGCGGCGGGGCTTGCGGTGGTGCTGGTTGCCATCAGCCTGCTTCAGCCTTCTCTCCTGCGTCCGTTGAACATCCTCTGGATGCGCTTCGCGATGCTGGTGAGCAAGATCATGAACCCCATCGTCATGATGATCCTGTTCCTGATCGCCATCGTGCCGGCAGGGCTCATCATGCAGCTTTCGCGCGATCCACTTCGCCGCCGCAAGGGTGACGGCAACACGCATTGGATCGCGACGAGCGCGTCCGAGCGCGCCTCTCTTTCGAACATGAAGAACCAATTCTAGCGGCAGGATCGAACCTGCTGCTCAGGCCATCGTCATAGGGGAAACGTCATGCTTTCGCTGTTCAAGGAACTGTTCGCCTACATGGGGGCCCGCAAGAAGTGGTGGCTCTTCCCGATCATTCTCGTGCTGATCGTCGTCGGCGGCCTTCTCGTGCTGGCGCAGGGATCGGCGATCGCTCCGTTCATCTACACGGTCTTCTGACGGGCATTGCTTCGCTCGTGTCCGGCATTGCGTCGCGGGCGTGCGGTCGTTTTGCACGCTCATTCTGAAACCTGGAAACAAAGCTCATGCGCGTACTCGGTATCTCGGCTTTCTATCATGACAGCGCGGCCGCGTTGCTCGTGGACGGCAAGCCTGTTGCAGCGGCGCAAGAGGAGCGCTTCACGCGCAAGAAGCACGATCCGGGATTTCCGGAAAACGCGATCCGCTATTGCCTCGAAGAGGGCGGTATCGATCTCGACGACGTCGATCACATCGCGTTCTTCGAGAAGCCGCTGCTGAAGTTCGAGCGCCTGCTCGAAACCTATCTCGCCAACGCGCCGGCCGGTTATCGATCTTTCAAGATGGCGCTTCCCGTCTGGATCAAGGAGAAGCTGTTTCAGAAAGTCGGCATGGTGAAATCGCTGACGCCGCTCTCCCGCTCCGGCAAGGGAATCGAGGAGAAGCTGCTGTTCGCCGAGCACCACCAGAGCCACGCCGCATCGGCGTTTTTTCCCTCTCCGTTCGAGGAAGCCGTTGTTCTCACGCTCGACGGCGTCGGCGAATGGGCGACGACTTCGGTTGCGATCGGGCGCGGCTCGACGCTGGAAACGGTGCGCGAGATTCACTGGCCGCACAGCATCGGCCTGCTCTACTCCGCGTTCACGTACTACACGGGCTTCAAGGTCAACTCCGGCGAATACAAGGTGATGGGCCTCGCGCCCTATGGCGTGCCGAAATATGCGGACCGCATCCTCAATACGCTGATGGACCTCAAGGAGGACGGCAGCTTCTGGCTCGACCAGAAGTATTTCAACTATGCGACCGGCCTCACGATGACCTCGCGCGCCTTCGACGACGTGTTCGGCGGGCCGCCGCGCAAGTCCGAGACGCCGCTCACGCAACGCGAGATGGATCTCGCGGCCTCGGTGCAGGCTGTCACGGAAGAGGTGATGTTGCGCATCACGCGGGATCTCGCCAAGACCTACGGCATCTCCAACCTCTGCATGGCGGGCGGTGTCGCGCTCAACTGCGTCGCCAACGGCAAGATCCTGCGCGATGGGCATTTCAAGCGCATCTGGGTGCAGCCGGCGGCGGGCGATGCGGGCGGTGCGCTGGGTGCGGCCTATGCGGCCCACAGCATTCACGCGAAGAAGCCGCGCGTGGCGACGAACGGCGCCCTCGACGGGATGCACGGCGCGTATCTCGGGCCGGCCTACACGCAGGCCGATATCGAGCAGCGCCTCAAGAAGGCGGGCGCCAAGTTCAAGACCTATGACGACGCGGGGCTGCTCGAGCGCACGGTGGACGCGCTGGAGGCTGGACATGCCGTCGGCTGGTTCCAGGGGCGCATGGAGTTCGGTCCGCGTGCGCTCGGTGCGCGCTCGATCCTTGGAGATCCGCGCAATCCAGAAATGCAGCGCAACCTCAACCTCAAGATCAAGTATCGCGAGAGCTTCCGTCCGTTCGCGCCGTCTGTTCTCGCGGAGGATGTTTCCAACTACTTCGATCTCGACAGCGAGAGCCCGTACATGCTGCTCGTCGCCGACGTGGTCGAAGGTCGCCGGCGTTCCATGACCGAGGACGAGACGAAGCTGTTCGGCATCGACAAGCTCAACGTGCCGCGCTCGGACATTCCGGCCGTGACGCACGTCGACTACTCGGCGCGCGTGCAAACGGTGCACAAGGAGACGAACCCGCGCTATCACGCGCTCATCTCCGCGTTCAAGGCGCGCACGGGCTGCCCCGTCGTCGTCAACACGAGCTTCAACGTGCGGGGCGAGCCCATCGTCGGCACGCCGGAGGATGCGTTCCGCTGCTTCATGGGCTGCGAGATGGAGACGCTGGTGGTGGGCAATTGCGTGCTCGACAAGAGCGAGCAGGATCCGTCGCTGCGCGTGGACTACAAGGACAAGTTCGAGCTCGACTGACGCGGCCCGCGATGACGCGGATCGTGCGGAGTTCCGTTTCCGGTTGCAACGAGGTGGCGCGCGATGGTGGCTGAAGCAAACAATCGGCGACTGCTTCTCGTCGCGGGTAGCGTGTGCTTCATGCTGCTCACGCTTCTGTTGTGGCTCACGGCCGATACGGAGCCGACGACACCGTCCACGCGGCGGCTGTTCGGTCTGTGGCGAATCCGGACGATCGTTCCGGCTCTCGCGCTCGCCGTGATCGGAACCGGGTTCCTGCTCGCTGCGTGGTCGCGTTCCCGCCTGCTCGCCTATCTTTCCTCTGTGTTTGCTATCGTCGCGACGCTCGGCGCTCTGGAGGCGCTCGGCGCCGTGGGGCTCGTCTCCTGGGAGGCGATGTTCAAGCCTCGGGTCGACGAGCTAGGCAGCCTCGGCACCAAGCGCGAGCCGAACATTGATAAGCACGGGACCACGCACCAGGACACGGCCTCGGCGTGGGGGCTGCCGAGCGACCCGATCCCGTTCCAGTATCGCACCGACCGGCATGGCTTTCGTAACGCGGTCGATCGCGAGGGCGGTGAGATCATCCTGCTCGGGGATTCGATCCTGGTCGCTGCGCTGGTGCCGGTCGAGAAGACGCTCGGCGCGCGGCTCGAAGCGCTGACATCGCGGACTACGCAGCAGATCGCACTCATCGGCATCGCGCCGCAGGAGGAGCATGAGCTTTTCTGGGAGACCGCGCCCGACCTCAAGGGCAAGCGCGTCGTCCAGTTCATTTTCGAAGGCAACGACCTTCTCGATTCACGCCGCTTCGAGCGCATGAAGAGCGGTGGTGCGGCGCCGACCCCGGAAGGGGGGCTTCTCCACGATCAGATCTGGAAGATGCTGACCGCGGCGACGGACGGCCAGCAGGGCGTGTACGGACTTCGGGTGTGCACCGTCAACGATCAGCTCTACACGTTCCTGTGGGCACGCAACTCCTTCGAGGGCGTCGAGAGCGAGGTGGAAAACATCACCCGCTCCCTCGATCAATTCGGAGAGCGGGTGCGCGCCGCGGGCGGGCAGTATGCGGTGGTGTTCGTGCCGAACAAGCTGCACGTGCTGGCGGGGCTCTGCAAGTTCCCCGCGGAGGGCGAAATCAAGGATCCGGCTCAACACATCGGCCAGCTTCGTGGGCAGCTCGAAGCGTGGGGTGCCAAGTCCGGTGTTCCGGTTCTCGATCTTACCGATCCCTTGATCGCGGTTGCGCGCGAGGGAAGGGTCCCCTGGTTCTGGGGCGATACCCACTGGAACGAGACCGGGCATGAGGTTGCGGCGCGCGCACTAGCAGATTGGCCAGCCCTCAGCGCGGCACCCTAGAGCCTTCGAGATACCGGGCGCTTTGCAGAAGCGGCCCCTTTCAGGTCAGGGACCTTCGGCGGCGAGGAAGGCTGCCTTGATGGCGCCGGCGAAGGCGAGCAGCGAGGCGATGACGTTCCAGCCTGCGAGGGAGAGGCCGGCGAAGGTCCAGGCTGCTTCGTCACAGCGGACGACGCGGGTCTGGTCGAGGCCGCTCAGCAGGTCGGACGCGGAGGTGGGGAGTGCCTGGGCCGTGCCGCATGTATCGGGGCCGGGCCAGAATTTCCACTCGACGCCCGCGTGATAGACGCCGAGCCCCGCATTGGCCAGGAACGCGAGCGCAACCACGAAGAAAATCAGCGCGGCGACCCGGGGCTTCTCAGATACCAGCGCCATGGCGATGAAGAGCAGAGGGATCGAGGCATAGTACGCATACCGCTGCATCAAGCAGAGCGGGCAGGGTGCCAAGCCGCCGAGGTGCTCGAACGCGAGCGCTCCCAGAATGACGCCGGTGGCGAGGAAGAGCGTCAGGCCGCCATAGCGATAGGCGGCGGTTTTTTCCGGTAGCTCGGTTGTCAGCATGCGCGTGGCTCCTCGGGGCCGCCCTGCCGGCGGACCCCTACTCTAGAATACATATTTGATGGCGACGAAGCCCAGAACCAGCAAGACTACGAACACCGTGGTGACCAAGGTCAGCCGCTTCTCGATGAACTCGCGGATCGGCTCGCCGAAGAAATAGAGCAGGCCCGCCACCAGATAGAAGCGCATGGCACGTGCGATGACGCTCGCCAGCATGAATTCGATGAGTGGCATGTGGGTGACGCCGGCGGTGATGGTGAGCACCTTGTAGGGGAACGGCGTCATGCCCTTGATGATCAGGATCCAGACGCCCCATTCGTTGAACCAGTTGGTGAACTCGCCGAAGCTCTGCGCCTTGCCGTAGAACTCGAGGATGGGACGGCCGATCTGCTCGAAGAAAAAGTAGCCGATGCCGTAGCCGAATGCGCCGCCGATGACCGAGCCGATCGTGGCGACGGTGGCATACCACCACGCCTTGGCGCGCTGAGCGATCACCATCGGGATCAGCATCACGTCCGGAGGGATGGGGAAGAACGAGCTTTCGATGAAGGACACCCAGAACAGGGCGTGGGGAGCGCGGTCGTTGCGCGCCTTGGCCATCATCCAATCGTATAAACGCCGCATCATGATTGTGTGTCCCCCGGGAGAGCGCCAACGGCTGATTAGAGCAGGATCGCTCCGATTGGAAGGGCGCCGTCTGGTGCAAAAGTGGCCGGAGTCCTGACGGGAGCTTGTGTCATGAGCTTGACGGCGGGCCGAGCGGTTCGAAGCTCGCGGACAGCTCCAGTACGAGCTGGTTGAGGATGAAGCGTCCGGAGGGCGTGGCGCGGATGCGGCCTTCGCGGGCGAGCGGGCGGGGCTTTGCCGTGACATGGGACGGGGCGAGGCCCGGCCCGAGGCACGCGCGGATCTCGTCCAGGCCGCCGCTTTCAGGGTCTCGCGGCGGGTCGACCCATTCCATAAAACCTTGCGCGATGAGGGCATCGACGACGGACTTGCGTGGCGCGAGGCGGCCTAGGCTCGCGAGCCGCGCGAGATCGATGCCCTCGGACAGCCGCAACCCCATCAGCATCATCTCGTCGGTACGCGCGGCCGGAGAGAGTGTCTCCGTCTCGACAATGCCGGTGCCGGTGCGCTCGACCTGGTCCAGCCAGCGTTCCGGGCTCCGCTCGGTCATGGTGGCAAGATGGGCGCTAGGCGCGGCGAGGCGGCCGTGAGCGCCGGGGCCGACGCCAGCGTACTCGCCGTAGCGCCAATAGAGCAGGTTGTGGCGGCTCTCCTCTCCTTCGCGCGCGTGGTTCGAGATCTCGTACTGGCCGAAGCCGGCGGCGCCCGTCAGTTCCTGCGTCAGCTCATAGAGATCGTGTGCGGCCTCGGCTGCGGGAATGACGAGCCGCCCTTTGGCGTAGAGATCGGCGAAGCGTGTCTCAGGCTCGATGGTGAGCTGGTAGAGCGAAAGGTGGTCGCCGGCCATCTCGATCGCTTCGGCAAGCTCGGCGCGCCAATCCGCGAGCGTCTGATCAGGTCGCGCGTAGATGAGATCGAAGGAGAAGCGATCGAAGGTGCGGCGCGCGATCTCCACGGCGGCTTTGGCCTCGGCGACCGAGTGGATGCGTCCCAGGCGTTTCAGGTCTCCTTCTCGCAGGGACTGCACGCCGATGGAGACGCGGTTGACGCCGGCTGCGCGATAGCCCGCGAAGCGCGCGGCTTCCACGCTGCCGGGATTGGCTTCGAGCGTGATCTCGGCATCCGCATCGACGGGCCAGAGCTCCGCGATGTGATCGAGGATGGCGCCAACGGTCTCCGGCTTCATGAGGGAAGGCGTGCCGCCTCCGAAGAAGATCGACGATACGGTGCGCGCGTTCCTGCCGCTCTCGGAGGACGACGCTCCCGCGATGAGGCGCGCGACGTGGTCCAGCTCGCGTTTGTAGGCGGCGAGATAGCGCGGCTCGTCCCAGCCGCCGAAGCGGACATGGCTGTTGAAATCGCAGTACGGACATTTCTGCGCGCAGAACGGCCAGTGGATGTAGACGCCGAAGCCCGGCTCTCCGTCGTTCTGGCGTATGGTGGTGTCGGTTGTCATCGGCTGGCCGCGAGGAGCGCGCGGGCCAGGGTTCGCCAGCGGGGCTCTGCGTCCGGGACATCGGCGGCGGAGGCCGCCTTTTCAAGGGCGGCGAGAAACGCGGCGAGGTCGGCCGCTTTCCACTCCGGCGCGTTCCGCGCGAAGTCCTCGCGCAGGCCGGAGATGAAGCGAGCCAGCTCGGCCTGCGTGGAAAGATTGCGGGCGGCGGCTTCGAGAGCTTCGAGATTGCGCCCGGATTTGGGGGCGGTGTGCTGGGGCTTCACCTGCTCCAGGCAGTCGCGCTTGAACGCCTCGAAGGCGCGCGTTCGGTGCGAGATCGCATATTTGGATGCGGGCTCCATCTCGCCGAAGGTGAGGGTCTCTCCGTCCGCCACGAACATGGGATCGTAGCCGAAGCCGTTGCCGCCGCGGGTAGGCCAGACGAGTGTGCCGTAGACACGGCCTTCGAACAGGCGATGCTCTCCCGTCGGCCACGCGAGGCAGAGTACGGAAATGAAGTTCGCGCGGGGGGCGGCGCCGTTCCAGGCCCCCTTTTCCGAGAGCGCGTCGTGGACGCGGCGCATGGCGAGGCCGAAATCCTTGCCCGGTCCTGCCCAGCGGGCGGAATAGATGCCGGGGGCGCCGCCGAGCGCCTCCACCTCCAGGCCGGAGTCGTCGGCGAGCGCGGGCAGGCCCGAGCCTTCGGCGGCCGCGAGTGCCTTGAGGCGCGCGTTGCCCTCGAAGGTGGGCTCGGTCTCCTCAGGTTCGGCGAGGCCGAGGTCACCGGCAGAGACGGCATCGAAGCCGTAAGGCGCTATCAGCTCCTTGATCTCCCACACCTTGCCGGGATTGTGGCTCGCCACCACGAGACGGCTTCCAGGCGCCAACTGCTTCATTCGTCAAATCCCCAGATGCGCGGCTCGGCGAACTCGACGGAGTTGCCGACCGGGTCGCGCACGTAAATCGAACGGCCGCCCGATGGCCAGGTGAAGTCTGCCTCGATCGCGACGTCGAAGTCGGCGAGGCGATGGCGCCAGGCTTCGATCTCGAACGAGGTTGCCGCGAAGCAGACGTGGCCTTCGCCTTCCGCGCCGTGGGCCGGCACGGGCAGGGGGCCGCCCATGGATTTGCGCGTTGCTTGCGGGTTGAAGATCAGAAGCATCTGGCCTTCGAGCTTATAGAAGATGTGGCGGCCTTCGGTCTTGGCATAAAGCTTCAAGCCCAGCACACCGCTGTAGAAAGTCTCCGCGGCGGCGAGATCGCCGGCGTAAAGCACGGTTTCGAGGATCGCAGTTGGCGGCATCTGGTGATTTCTCCTCTTTTCCCGCGAGGCTGAGGAGGGGCTAGTTGAGCGCCCACAGGAATATCACGGTCGACAGGGCGCCGAGTGCGGTCCGGATGGCGTGGAGACCGCCCCACTTTTCAATGAGTGCGCGCGTGTCGGGGCCGGCCGATCCGGAGGGGGTGGCGAGCAGCCGGGTGTTGGTCGGCATGATGGCGATGAGGGTGAACGGCCAGTTGGCAATGATGACGAGGCCGCCTGCGATCCAGCGCCAATCGCCGGTGGTCCACCAGGCCGAGAGCGCGAGAAGGAAGCCGATCACGGCGAGCGGTGCCTGCATGGCGAAGCCGCGCTTGTAGCTGGGTTTCCATTCCGCCAGCAGGGCGCGGTCATCGAGCTGAAGGCGAGCCGGTTGCTCGGCGAAGTTGATGTAGACGGCCGCGCCGGTGAAGACGGCGGCCGTGACGAGAGCCAAGTGCCCAGCGAGCATGGCGTGCTCCTGTTCTCAGGCGGTCGGCAGCAGGCCTTGGTTCAAGACGCCGTCAGGCCACCGTGAGCTTCTGCAACTCGACCAACTCGGCGATGCCCTTGCGGGCGAGCACCATCAACTGGTCGAAGCTTTCCTGGCTGAAGGCGACCGTCTCGGCCGTGCCCTGCACCTCGACGATGCCGCCGGCCCCGGTCATGACGAAGTTCGAATCCGCGTCCGCGGCCGAGTCCTCGGCATAATCCAGATCGAGGACGGGCGCGCCTTTGTAGAGGCCCGCGGAGACGGCGGCGACGTGGTCGCGCAGGACCCCGTCCTTGACCATGTCCCGCAGCTTCATCCACTGGATGCAGTCGTGGAGCGCGACCCAGGCGCCGGTTATGGCGGCAGTGCGCGTGCCGCCGTCGGCCTGGATGACGTCGCAGTCGATGGAGATCTGGCGCTCACCGAGCTTGGGGAGGTCCACGACGGCGCGAAGGGCGCGGCCGATCAGGCGCTGGATCTCCTGGGTGCGTCCGGACTGGTTGCCGACCGCGGCCTCGCGGCGGGTGCGCTCGCTGGTGGCGCGGGGCAGCATGCCGTATTCGGCCGTGACCCAGCCTCGCCCCTGGCCCTTGAGCCACGGTGGAATGCGCTCCTCGAGGCTCGCGGTGCACAGCACATGGGTGTTGCCGAACTTGATGAGGCAGGACCCTTCGGCGTGCATGGACACCGCGCGCTCGAGGGAGACGCGGCGAAGCTCGCCTGGCTGGCGTTTGGAGGGGCGCATGGGATCTCGATTCTCTATGGAGGATCAGGGGCGCGCAGGCGCCCTCACCCCTCGTATCCTGGTAATTCGCGCGACCCTACGGGAGGGCTCAGTCCGGATCAACCTCCAATTCCGGGCCTGCTCGCCGGTCCGGGGGCTCTCTTTCCGACGTGCACGCTCAACTTAGCGGCGGGTGTTCGCGGGGGTGAACTTGGTCTTGCATTGACGAGCAGCCTCGCCATTTTTTAGGGTCTCCCGCGACGGCCGACGCCGCATGACCGGTAACTCGATGTCCGACCCTCAATCCGAAATCAAAAAGCTCAGTGAACGCTCGCGCACGATCCTTCGCGAGATCGTGGACAGCTATCTGGCGACGGGCGAGCCCGTCGGTTCGCGCAACCTGTCGCGCGTGCTGCCGATGGCCCTTTCGCCCGCGTCGATCCGTAACGTGATGAGCGACCTCGAGCACGCGGGCCTCATCTATGCGCCGCATACCTCGGCCGGGCGGCTGCCGACGCAATCCGGGCTCAGGATGTTCGTCGACGGCCTCTTGGAGGTCGGCGACCTCAGCGAGGAGGAGCGGCGGAAAATCGAGGCGCAGATCGCCGTCAAGCGCACCAAGTCGCTGGACCAGGTGCTGATGGAAGCCGGCGAGATGATCTCCGGCCTTTCCCATTGCGCGGGCGTGGTGCTCGCGGAGAAGCAGGTCGCGCGGCTGAAGCACATCGATTTCGTGCCGATCGAGCCGACCAAGGCGCTCGTCATCCTCGTTGACGAAGACCAAAACGTCGAGAACCGTCTGATCGACATTCCGGCCGGGCTTCCGCCCTCGGCGCTCACGGAGGCTGCGAACTATCTCAATGCGCACATCCGCGGGCTCACCATTCCCGAGGCGCGCGCCTCGATGGAGGCGGAGCTGGGTCAGGCGCGGGCCGAGCTCGACAAGCTGACGCAGAAGGTGATCAAGGCGGGGCTCGCCGAGTGGTCAGGCACGCTGGACGATCGCAAGAGCCTGATCGTGCGCGGACAGGCCAATCTGCTCAAGGATCTGACCGCGATCGAGGACTTGGCGCGGATTCGACAGCTTTTCGACGATCTCGAAACCAAGCGGGACCTGTCGCAGATCCTGGGGCTCGCGGAACATGCCGACGGCGTGCGCATTTTTATCGGCTCGGAGAACAAGCTGTTCTCGCTTTCCGGCTCGTCGCTGATCGTCGCGCCGTTCCACGACGGAGACCGCAAAGTTGTCGGCGTTTTGGGTGTTATTGGCCCGACGCGGCTCAACTATGCCCGTATCATTCCGATGGTAGACTATACGGCGCGGCTGGTTAGCCGCGTGCTGGCTTGATTTTTCCTGGTTGGCGGCTGATATCGGGCGCACGTGTGCGCCTTCGGTGGCCGTTCGATCGGCCGCACCCGAGACGGCGTTCAACCCAGTTCGCATCGACGCGGAGATGTCATGGCTGACGAGACGACGAATCCCAATGCAGCAAGTGGTGCGGGCGAAGCTCCCTCCGATGCGCCTGCCAACGCGGCCGAGGAGGTGCTGCGGCTCGGAGCGGAGGTCGATACCCTCAAGGGACAGGTTTCGGATCTGACCGACCGCCTTCTGAGGGCGCATGCGGAGATGGACAACGTCCGCAAGCGCCTCGAGCGCGAGCGTGAGGAAACCGCGAAGTATGCGATCACCAAGTTTGCCCGCGACGTGGTGAACGTCGCCGATAACTTCGAGCGCGCCATCCAAGCGGTGCCCGCCGGCGCGGCCGATCAGGACGCCGCGCTCAAGGCGCTGGTCGAGGGCGTCAGCATGACGGAGCGCGAGTTCCTCAACGTGCTCGAGCGCAATGGCGTTCGCCGCATCACCCCCAAGGGGGAGCCGTTCAACCCGCACCAGCATCAGGCGATGATGGAGATGCAGAACGCGGACGTGGCCCCCGGCACGATCCTCGAAGTCTACCAGTCGGGCTACGTGATCGAGGATCGCGTGCTCCGTCCGGCCATGGTGGTCGTGGCAAAAGGAGGATCGAAGCCTTCCAAGGCCCCGGCCGCGGAGGGGGCGGACGAGGCCGGCGGCGGGGACGCGCCCGCGTCCGAGGCCTCGCCGGGGAGCGACACCTCGGTCTGAGGGCGCGCTCTCACGTCAGGGCGCGCGGGCAGGGTACCGATCGGTAACACTTGATCAAGCATATCGAGTGAAAGCCGGCCGTCTCCCGCGCGCTGAATTTCATGCCGGATGCGGCGCTTGGTAGCGGCCGGTGCTCTGGGGTCGAATTGATGCCTCAGGCCGTTGTCTTCCAGCGATTTGCGCCGGCAACTGCAGGCATGGCGCCATTTGCCCCCGCGGGTTTCAGCGCCATGAGCGCCATTCCCGCAAAAGGCTTGCGCGAAGCGCCGTGAGGAGTGTTAAAGCAGTGGCCCCAAAATTGATGCTGCGACGGTGAGCGGTGCCCGTTGTGCGCCGAAAACCTCGCCCTATATAAGTTCGCATCATCAATTGTTCTCCTTGGGGACCGTATCCCAAGCCTCCAAATCCGGAGGCTAACGGACAAAACCGGGCGCCGGCCTAATTTGGGTCCGGACGGTCTGCCGCAACGAAGAGGAATTTCGGAGACATGGCAAAAGTCATCGGTATCGACCTCGGCACAACCAACTCGTGCGTCGCTGTCATGGATGGGGGCAAGCCCCGCGTGCTCGAGAATGCCGAAGGCGTGAATACGACGCCGTCCATCGTGGCCTTCGCGGACGATGGCGAGCGTCTTGTCGGCCTTCCGGCCAAGCGCCAGGCTGTCACCAATCCGACCAACACGTTCTTCGCGATCAAGCGCCTGATCGGCCGTCGCTACGACGATCCGATGGTCGAGAAGGACAAGAAGCTCGTTCCCTACACCATCGTGAAGGGTCCGGGCGGCGATGCCTGGGTGGAAGCCCACGGCAAGCAGTATTCGCCCCAGCAGATCTCTGCCTTCATTCTCCAGAAGATGAAGGAGACCGCGGAAGCCAAGCTCGGCGAGACCGTGACGCAGGCCGTGATCACGGTGCCTGCCTATTTCAACGACGCCCAGCGTCAGGCGACCAAGGATGCCGGCAGGATCGCCGGGCTCGAGGTGCTTCGCATCATCAACGAGCCGACGGCGGCTGCGCTTGCCTATGGCCTCGACAAGAAGACGGGCGCCAAGACGATCGCGGTCTACGATCTCGGCGGCGGTACGTTCGATATTTCGATCCTCGAGATCGGCGACGGCGTGTTCGAAGTGAAGAGCACGAACGGCGACACGTTCCTCGGCGGTGAAGACTTCGACATGAAGCTCGTCAGCTATCTCGCCGACGAGTTCAAGAAGGAGCAGGGCATCGACCTGCGCAACGATAAGCTTGCCCTGCAGCGCCTCAAGGAAGCTGCGGAGAAGGCCAAGATCGAGCTTTCCTCGTCGCAGCAGACCGAGATCAACCTGCCGTTCATCACGGCGGATGCTTCGGGTCCGAAGCATCTCACGATGAAGCTCACGCGCGCCAAGCTCGAGAGCCTCGTGGACGATCTCATCGTCAAGACGCGCGGCCCGTGTGAGCAGGCGCTCAAGGATGCCGGCCTCAAGGCTGCGGAGATCGACGAGGTCGTGCTCGTCGGCGGCATGACGCGCATGCCGAAGGTGCAGCAGGTGGTGAAGGAGCTGTTCGGCAAGGAGCCTCACAAGGGCGTCAACCCGGACGAGGTCGTGGCTGTCGGTGCGGCGATCCAGGGCGGCGTCCTCAAGGGCGAAGTCAAGGACGTGCTGTTGCTCGACGTGACGCCGCTGTCGCTCGGCATCGAGACGCTCGGTGGCGTGTTCACGCGCCTCATCGATCGCAACACCACCATCCCGACCAAGAAGAGCCAGGTGTTCTCGACGGCTGAGGATGGACAGAACGCCGTGACGATCCGCGTGAGCCAGGGCGAGCGCGAGATGGCTGCCGACAACAAGCTGCTCGGCCAGTTCGATCTCGTCGGCATTCCTCCGGCGCCGCGCGGCGTGCCGCAGGTCGAGGTCACGTTCGACATCGACGCGAACGGCATCGTGCACGTTTCGGCCAAGGACAAGGCAACCGGCAAGGAGCAGTCCATCCGGATCCAGGCTTCCGGCGGTCTCAGCGACGAAGAGATCCAGGGCATGGTGAAGGATGCCGAGGCCCATGCGGCCGAGGACAAGAAGCGGCGTGAGCTGGTCGAGGCCAAGAACCAGGCCGAGGCCCTGATCCACTCGACCGAGAAGGAGCTCACCGACAACGGCTCCAACCCGGCAGTTGCCGCGGTCAAGGCCGATGTCGAGAAGGCGGTCGAAGCCGCGAAGGAGGCTATTGCCTCCGACGACGCGGAGCGGATCAAGTCCGCCACCACGGCTCTGGCCCAGGTCGCCATGAAGATCGGCGAGGCCATCTACAGCGCCAAGGGCGGTGACGCCTCGGGCGCGGGTGAAGCCTCCGCGAAGGACAGCGCCGATGACAACGTCGTCGACGCCGACTTCGAAGAAGTGAAGGACGACAAGAAGAAGGCAGGCTAACGCCTGCTTGCGACCCCTTCTCTCCCCGTAGGGTCCGGAGCGGCGACGCTTCGGCCGGGCGGGGAGAGGCAGGGGTTTTTTGCAGGACGCAGAAGATCCCATTCTCGTCGTGTTCGAGTTGCGGCCCTCGCTGGCCGCAGACCCTTGCGCAGCCAAGCGTGGATTGTCGCTAATCCTTTGTTTTGGCGTGCCTCTTGAAGGAAAGCCGTTTCACTTTTTTCCTGGAGGCACCCGAGGCCCGTGTGGATTGGCGCTGCGTCCGGCTCCGAAGTGCTGCGGCAGGCGATGGGTGGGGCTTTCCGCGATAGTGCTTGCTTCCAGTCTTCGCCCGCCGGATAGAATGCCGCCCCATGGCCAAACGCGACTATTACGAAATTCTTGGTGTTCAGCGCACCGCGAGCGAGCAGGATCTCAAGTCCGCATTCCGTAAGCTCGCCAAGGACTGCCATCCCGACCGCAATCCCGGCGACAAGGATGCCGAGCAGCGTTTCAAGGAGCTCAACGAGGCCTATGAAGCGCTCAAGGATCCGCAGAAACGCGCGGCCTATGACAAGTTCGGCCATGCCGCGTTCGACCAGAGCATGGGCCGCGGCCATCCTGGCGGCGGTTTCGGGCCGGATTTCGCTTCGTCGATGTCGGACATCTTCGACGATCTGTTCGGCGAGTTCATGGGCGGGCGGCGTGGCGGCGGCGGGCAGCGGAACCGCTCCTCGCGCGAGCGTGGCGCCGACCTGCGCTACAACATGGAAATCACGCTCGAGGAGGCATTCGCCGGCAAGGCGGCCGAAATTCGCGTGCCGACCAGCATCTCCTGCGAAACATGCTCAGGAACGGGCGCCAAGGCCGGCACCAAGCCGTCGCCGTGCCCCACCTGCGGCGGCATGGGCAAAGTGCGCGCCAGCCAGGGCTTCTTCACCATCGAGCGGACGTGTCCGACCTGTGTGGGGCGCGGCGAGGTGATCGACGATCCGTGCCCGGCCTGCTCCGGTGCGGGGCGGGTCACGCGCGAGCGTACGCTGCAGGTCAATATTCCGGCTGGCGTCGAGGACGGCACGAAGGTCCGGCTCGTCGGTGACGGTGAAGCGGGGCTCAGGGGCGGGCCGCCCGGTGATCTCTATATTTTCCTCTCGCTCAAGCCGCACTCGTTCTTCCAGCGCGACGGGGCGGACCTCTTCTGCAAGGTGCCGATCTCGATGACGACGGCGGCGCTCGGCGGGCAGATCGAGGTGCCAACACTCGAAGGCGCGGCTAGCCGGGTGAAGATTCCCGAAGGCACCGAGAGCGGCAAGCAGTTCCGGCTCAAGGGCAAGGGTATGCCGGTGCTGCGCTCGAAGGTCGTGGGCGACATGTACATCCAGGTGGACGTGGAAACGCCGAAGAACCTGACGCGACGCCAGCGCGAGCTGCTCGAAGAGTTCGAGCAGGAGAGCCACAAGGGTACAAGCCCCGAGAGCGCCGGCTTCTTTGCGCGCGTGAAAGACTTTTTCGAAGGCAAAGGCGGCTAGATTTGTTCCGTTCAAGGTGGAAACATCCGGTTCCACCTGAGGCGGGGACAGGGCAAGCTCGCTCGCCGATGGGATTTGTCGCGATCAAGGAGACCCCATGAGCCTTTCCTCCACCAAGCTCCTCTTCTTCGCCGGCAGTGCGCGGGAAGCTTCCCACAACAAGCGCCTGGCGCGGCTGGGTGCGGAGATTGCGGAGGTGAATGGCATCGCCGCGACGTTTGCCGATCTCGGGGACTACCCGCTGCCGCTCTACGATGCGGACCTGCAGGCGATCGAGGGCATTCCGGACAACGCCCGGAAGCTCGAGGCGCTCATGAAGGTTCACACGGGCATTTTCATCGCGTGCCCGGAATACAACGCCTCGATCACACCGTTGCTCAAGAACTCGCTCGACTGGGTGAGCCGCGTGCGCATCGACGGCGAGGAGCCGATGGCCGTTTTCAAGACTCGTGTTTTTGCCCTGGGATCGGCTTCCCCCGGTGGCATGGGCGGTCTTCGTGGCGTAAATACTGTGCGGACCGTTCTCGAACTCGGTCTCAACGCGCTGGTGCTGCCGGATCAGTTCGCGGTTCCGAAGGCGGCTGAGGCGTTCGAGGACAACGGTCACCTCAAGAACAAGGAAGCGCAAGAGCGGTTCAAGCAGCTCATCCAGAAACTTGCGCGCGCGGCTCATGTCCTGCACGGCTGATCGATGACCCATACCTCGCCCCAAGACCATCTCATCGTTGCTCTCGACATGCCGACCGTCGAGGAGGCGCGCCGGCTCGTGGCCGTGCTCGGCGAGAGCGTGACCTTCTACAAGGTGGGCCTCGAGCTGCTGTTTGCGGGCGGGCTCGATCTCGCGCGCGATCTGAGGCGGCAAGGCAAGCGCGTGTTTCTCGACATGAAGCTGCTCGACATCGGCAACACGGTCGAGCGGGCCGTCGCCAATGCCACCGAGCTGGATGTGACGTTTCTCACGGTCCATGGGCACGACCTCAAGACGCTGAGGGCGGCCGTGTCGGGGCGTGGCGGGAGCGGGTTGAAACTGCTTGCGGTCACCGTGCTCACCAATCTGTCGGCAGACGATCTCGCCGAGCAGGGATCGCGCTTCTCACCCGCAAATCTCGTGCTGCGCCGCGCGGAACTCGCCTATGCCGCCGGCTTTGACGGGGTGATCGCGTCGGGACAGGAGGCCGCGCGGATTCGTGCGGCGACCGGGCCGAAATTCCTCATCGTCACGCCCGGCATTCGTCTGGTCGGCAGCACGACCGACGACCAGGAGCGCGTGATGACGCCGGATCATGCCATCGCGGCCGGCGCAAACCACATCGTGGTGGGGCGGCCGATCACGCAGGCGGACGATCCGAAGGCGGCTGCCGAAATGTTTCTGCACTACATCCGAGAGGTGTTGGCCCGTTCCCCGAACGGGGCCAAGGGCATCCATTAGACCCGCGCGCCCGACGACCATCCATCAAACGAATTCAGAAAAGAGGAACGAGCCATGGCCAAGGGATATGTGATCGCGCACGCCGTCGTGACGGATGCGGAGAAGTGGGGGCAGTACGTCGCGAAGTCGAAGGTCGCGCTCGACAAGTACGAGGGGCGGCCGATCGTGCGCGGCGGCAAGTGCCAGATCATCGAGGGCAACGGCACGCAGCGGAACGTGGTGCTCGAGTTTCCGAGCTACGAGCATGCCGTCGGCTACGCCACGAGCCCCGAGTACGCCGAGGCCAAGGCATTGCGCCAAGGTGCTGGTACAATCGATATTACTGTGGTTGAAGGCGTTTGAAGCCCAGGTTGTGCCTTGTACCCGCCAAATTCATCGTTCAGTACTTCTTTACTTTTCCGATCTTAGGGTTGGATAAAGAGGTGATGAATGGCCAAGCTTCTGTACACACTCGAGGATCATTTCGATGTGGTGGCTGTAGAGCGTAAGGGCCACCTTTCCGGTTTGCTGAGCCTTGTCCTCAGCCGCGTGTTCGCCATCGCTGGCGACGTCGTCCGGGCGAAAGTTCCTAACGGGTCCTACTAGGGCGCGATTGCGCGTCCGGGGTAGCCCCGGTTGCTTCAGGCCCCAGGCTTCGAAGCGATCACAGTCGGTTCCGTCGAACGCCGGTTCAGGGGCATCCCCTGGCCGGCGTTGGCATTTGTGGACCTTCGTTCGCCGACGGGTGATTCGCGTGAAACATCCGCTCGCGCAGGGCGCTCTCCGTCTGCGGTGTTTCTCTACCCGTGCCCGCGCTTCACGATGCCGGGGAATAGGGCGTGCGCTGGTCTTGGGAGGGGCGCTATAGTCGCGTTCATCCCTTTTCGAGACGGATCCTTCATGCCTCACATTCCGACCGCCGGGGACCGCACGCCGTGGCGGGCATCGGTGCTCACTCTCTTTCCTGAAATGTTTCCGGGACCGCTCGGCTTCTCGCTCGTGGGGCAGGCGCTGGAGGCGGGGCTCTGGTCGCTCGCGCTTCATCAGATCCGTGACTGCGGCATCGGGCGCCATCGTGCAGTGGACGATACGCCGACGGGAGGGGGCGCCGGAATGGTGATGCGGGCGGATGTGCTCGCCGCGGCCATCGACCAGGCGCGTAGCGTGGCGCCGGATCTGCCGCTGATCTACATGTCGCCGCGTGGGGCACCTTTCACACAGGCGCGTGCACGTGCGCTTTCGGAAGGGCCGGGCGTCATGCTGCTGGCCGGCCGTTTCGAAGGGATCGACGAGCGCGTGATCGAAGGGCGGGGGATCGAGGAGATCTCGATCGGCGACTATGTGCTCTCGGGCGGGGAGCTTGCGGCGATGACGCTTCTCGATGCGTGCGTGCGGCTCATCCCCGGCGTGCTGGGGGCGGCCGACAGCCTCACGCACGAGAGCTTCGAGGGCGGGCTGCTCGAATACCCTCAGTATACAAAGCCTCGCGAGTGGGAAGGGCGTGCGACGCCCGAGGTGCTGCTTTCCGGAGATCACGCGCGCATCGCGGCATGGCGGCGTGCGGAAGCCGAGCGGATCACGCGCGAGCGGCGGCCGGATCTTCTGGCGCGCAAGACGAAGACGTAGCGCACGAAGCTTTACGCGTCGATGCAGGGCGAGCCGGCCGAGGGGCGATTGCCACCTTGGGAGTATCCGTCAGCGCGCGTCTGATTTTTCGCTTGCGACAAATCGTGCGCGCGAGACTTTCTGACGTGCGGCGCGCCGAAATCCGACACGTCGCAAGCACCGCTTAACTCCTGCGCCCTAATGATTCCTACGAATGAAGGATTTTCACCGGGGGACGGGAATGAAGGGTCAGGTTTCGCTAAAGGGTCGGCTGGCGTTCAACCAGATCGACGAGAAAACCTGCGAGACGATTCGTCAGCACAAAGATTTCATCATGGCCGAGCTGCCGGCGATCCTCGACACGTTTTACGATCACGTCGGACGGTTCGAGGAAACGCTCAAGTTTTTCGGCTCGCGCGAGCGCATGAAGGCGGCGAAGGCCGCTCAGATCCGTCACTGGGCGACGATCATGGACGGCCGCTTCGATGCCGCCTACGAGACTTCGATCCGGAGGATCGGAGAAACCCATCATCGTATCGGCCTCGATCCCTGCTGGTACATCGGCGGCTACAATGCCCTCATCTCGGGGTTATTGAAGGCGATTGCCGACAAGATGGCACCGGCTACGAAGGGACTGTTCGGCCGGACCACGGGCGGCGGCGACGCGCGGACGGATCTGCAGATCGCCATCAACCGCGTGGCGCTGCTCGACATGGACTACGCCATCAGCGTCTACATCGAGGCGGGGCGGCGTGATCTGGGTGCGCTGGCATCTTCGGTCGTCGAGATGGCTTCCACCGTCGCGAGCACGACGAACCTGCTCGAAGGCGCGGCCGACCAGCTTTCCTCCTCCGCCAGGGCCTCGACCGATCGCACCACGGCGGTCGCTGCCGCTGCCGAGGAGGCCTCCACCAACGTGCGCGCCGTGGCGGCGGCCGCGGACGAGCTCTCTGCATCGGTGCAGGAGATCGGCCGCCAGGTCGCGACGTCCACGGAGATGGCGAGCCGCGCCGTGCAGACCGTGACGGAGACGTCCAGCAAGGTGCGCGATCTTTCCGAGGCCGCCACGCAGATCGGGGCCGTGGTGGAGTTGATCAGCAGCATCGCGCGGCAGACGAACCTGCTGGCCCTCAACGCCACCATCGAAGCGGCGCGTGCCGGAGAAGCGGGCAAGGGATTTGCGGTGGTCGCGCAGGAGGTGAAATCGCTCGCCTCACAGACCGGCAAGGCGACGGCCGAGATCGGCGCGCAGATCAGCGCAATCCAGGCCGCAACGTCACATGCGGTGTCGTCGATCAACGCCATCACCGCGGTGATTTCCGACATGAGCACGGTCACCACGACCATTGCCTCGGCCGTGGAGCAGCAGGGCGCGGCCACGAGCGAGATCGCGCGCAACGTGCAAGAGGCCGCGCAGGGCACCGTCGAGGTGGCCGCGAACACCACCGGCCTGACGGACGCGGCGTCCTCGACCAAGGCCTCGGCCGAGCAGGTCGCGGTTTCGGCCAAGGACATCGCGGCGAAGGCCGCCGAGCTTCAGGAGCTGGCGGCCGGGTTCATCGGCAGGGCGAACGCCGCCTAAGGGCGTTTGCGGGCGGTTTGCCCGGCAACGTGGAGCATGCGGGTCACATCCCGGCGCTGAAGCTTCTCCAGGCGCCGGGCTCTGCCTTCCTTTGCTTGCGCAATCCGGTCCGGACGATTTATCGAGGTGATACAACCGCGGCTCCGAGCGCCGGATGGTTGTGACACCGTCCAGGACCGGAGACCAACGCGACGATGGCTGCTGACTCGACGTCGATCAATCTCGCCCACGCCGTGGCCCTCCTCACGGCGAGCGTCGTTGCGGTTCCGCTGTTCCGCAAGCTGGGGCTCGGCTCCGTGCTCGGCTATCTGACGGCGGGCCTGATCGTGGGGCCTTTCGGTTTCGGTCTCTTCAGCGATCCCGTCGCGATCCTCCATGTGGCGGAGCTCGGGGTGGTGATGTTCCTATTCATCATCGGGCTCGAGATGCGTCCGGCGAAGCTGTGGGCCTTGAGACGCGACATCTTTGGGCTCGGGCTTGTGCAGGTGGTCACGTGCGGGGCGATGCTGTCGGCCGTCGGCATCTATCTCGGCGGTCTTTCCATGCCCGTGGCCGTGATCGGCGCCATGGGCTTCGTGCTGTCGTCTACGGCGGTGATCATGAAGATGCTCGACGAGCGCGGCGAGACCGCGACGCCGGGCGGGCAGCGCGCGGTTTCCATTCTCCTGCTCGAGGATCTCGCGATCGTGCCCTTGCTGGCGCTGGTCGCTTTTTTTGCTGCGCTCGACGGCAACAGCGCGGGCGAGACGCAGCCCGCGTGGGTCAGCATCGGTATCGGCATCGCGGCCATCCTGGCGGTGGTGGCGGCCGGGCGATGGCTGCTCAATCCGCTGTTCAATCTCGTGGCGACGCTTGGCGGGCGTGAGATCATGCTCGCTGCGTCGCTGATGGTGGTGCTGGGCGCCGCGCTCTTCATGCAATGGGGCGGGCTTTCGATGGCGATGGGCGCGTTCCTCGCGGGCGTGCTGCTCTCGGAATCGACGTTCCGCCACCAGCTCGAAGCCGACATCGATCCCTTCAAGGGCTTGCTTCTGGGCCTCTTCTTTCTCAGCGTCGGCATGTCGCTCGATCTTTCGCTCGTGCTCAACGAGTGGGCGATCATTCTTGCGGGCGTGGCCGCGTTCATGGTCGCGAAGGCGACCGGCATTTTCCTGATCGCGTTGCTGTTCGGATCGAGCGGGCGGGAGGCGGTGCTGCGCGCGGCGCTGTTCGCGCAGGGCGGCGAATTCGCTTTCGTGCTCTATTCGGCCGCGCTCAGCGCAGGCGTTTTCGACCAGCGCTCGGCCGCCGTCATGAGCGCCATCGTCATACTCTCCATGGCGCTGACGCCGCTGATCCTGCTGCTGCTCGATCGCGTCATGCCGAAGGACGAGGTTTCGCTCGACGGCGTGGATCTGGCCGAAGGGCTCAAGAACCGCGTGCTCATCATCGGGTTCGGACGCTTCGGACAGCTCGTCAGCCAGCCGTTGCTGGCGCGCGGCGTGGACGTCTCGTTGATCGAGATCGACGTCGACATGATCCGGGCCGCCGGCAATTTCGGGTTCAAGGTCTATTACGGCGACGGGACGCGGCTCGACGTGCTGCGTGCGTCCGGCGCGGAGACGGCGGAGGCCATTCTCGTCTGCGTCGACAACCAGGAAGCCGCCGACAAGATCGTGCAGCTCGTGAAGTCCGAGTTCCCCGTCGCTAAGCTGTTCGTGCGCTCGTTCGATCGAGGTCACACGCTGCGGCTGATCGAGGCGCGGGTGGATTATCAGATCCGCGAGACGTTCGAATCCGCGCTCGCGTTCGGCAAGGCGGTGCTGGTGGGGCTCGGGTTCGATCCGGCGGAGGCGGAGGCCACGGCGCGGGACGTGCGCAAGCGCGACGACGAGCGCCTGGCTTTGCAGCTCGTTGGCGGGTTCACGGCCGGGCGCTCGCTTCTGCGCGGGAACATGACGACGCCGGAGCCGACACCGCTGACGCAGCCGAAGACCAAGGCCACGCCATTGAGCCCCACGACGGCCGAGGTGATGGACAAGGACAAGGCGCCGAAACCCTAGGGTTCTCTGCAGATCATGCCGCTCAGCGGCGGTATGCAGCGAGGAAGACGCGGACGGCCGATCCGATCACCTTGCGGATCTCGTCGTCGGAGACGGGCTCCTTGGTGACGCCGTAGAGGCGGGGACGGAAGACGGTTGCCTGCGAAAGCTCGAGGAACTGGGCCGACGCCAGTACGCTGTCGTCGATTTTCAGCGTGCCTTGGGCGACGTGGTGCTCGAGAAAGTGCGCGAAGGCTTCCACCAGCCTCATCGCGCCCGCGTTGAAGAACTCGCTGCCGACGTCAGGCATCCGCTCGGCCACGCCGATGACGACGCGGTGGGCGGCCAGCACATAGGGCTGCGAAATCCGCTGCAGCATCTCCGTGCCGAAGGCGACGAGCGTTTCCTCCAGAGGCCTCGCGGTATCCAGGATCTCGATCAGATCGGCGATGTTGCGGTCGCGCCGCTCGGCGCAAATGGCCGTGAACAGGTGCTCCTTGTCCTGGAAGTAGACGTAGAGGGTCGCTTTCGACACCTGGGCCTCACGAGCCACGTCGCTCATGCTGGCGGCATCGAAGCCGAGGGTGGAAAAAACGCGCCCCGCCCCGTCCAAGATCTGCCTGCGCTTGAGAGGGTCTGTCCCCGCCGGGGGACGGCCGCCACGACGGAGGTCTGAGGGCTCTCCGCTCTCAGGTTCGTCTTTTTGCAATGATTTCAATCTGCTCATCGCCAGCCTGTGCAAAGGTGTCACGGATCGAACCAAACGGTTCAGTTCGGTATTGATATTGTCGTATTTCTGCTCTATGTCAATAGCGAACTGAACTGTTTAGTTTAGATTGAATTCTGTTTGGATCGACACCCATGTCAACCGCCAAAGCCATTCGCTTCAAGGATCCGAAGCTCGAGCCTGTCGAAACGCCCCTTCCGGGTGCGCGTCTGGCCGGTCCCTCGGCTCAGCCGCCGCAGCCCCCGAAGGGGATGGCGCAGCATGACGCCGTGTCTCCTGTGGAGGCGCGTGCGGATCGTGAGGTGTCGCCTGCCGAGTCAGATGCGCCGAAGGGCGGCGCCGGGGCGGCCCAAGGCGAGGCACCGCGCTCTCGCAAGAAGCTCCTGCTTGGAGGCATTGCGGCGGTCGTGCTCGGGGCGGGTCTCTGGTTCGGCTACGACTACATCACGGTCGGGCGATTCATGGTCTCGACCGACGACGCGTATGTGGGCGCGGACATGGCTCTGATCTCGCCCAAGGTCGCGGCCAATGTGGCCGAGGTGCCGGTCGTCGAGAACCAGTCCGTCAAGGAAGGCGACGTGCTGGTGCGGCTCGACGATGGCGATTTCCAGCTCGCGGTCTCGCAGGCCGAAGCGAAGCTCGCGACACAGCAGGCCGCTATCGCGACATTCGATGCGCAGATCCGGGCGGCGGAGGCAACGCAGCAGCAGATGCGCGCGCAGCTTGATGCCGCCAACGCGACCGTGCTCAAGGCGGAAGCCGACTACGAGCGCACCAAGCCGCTTGTTGATCGCGACGTGACGTCGAAGGCGACCCTCGATGCCGCAATTGCCGCGCGCGATACGGCGCGGGCGCAGGCGAAGGCCAGCGCAGCCGCGATCGAGACGGCGGGCGCGAACATCGCGCTGCTCAAGTCTCAGCAGAAGCAGGCCGAGCAGGTCGCCAAGGAATTGGATGTCGAGGTTGCCCGCGCAAAGCGCGATCTCTCGTTCACCGTGATCCGCGCCCCGTTCAACGGCGTGGTCGGCAACAAGAGCGTTCAGGTGGGCGACTACGTCACGCCCGGCAAGCGGCTGGCTGCGGTTGTGCCGCTCGACAAGGTCTACGTCGATGCGAACCTGAAGGAAACGCAGCTTCGCGGCGTCAAGGCCGGCGATGCCGCGCACATCAGTGTGGATGCGCTGGGCGGCGAGGTGGTCGACGGCACCGTGGAAAGCATCGCGCCGGCCTCGGGCTCGCAGTTCTCGCTGCTGCCGCCCGAGAATGCGACGGGCAACTTCACCAAGATCGTGCAGCGCGTTCCGGTGCGGATCGCGGTGCGGGCGCCGGATGCGCTGGGCAAACTGCGGCCCGGCCTCTCGGTGGTCGTCAGCATCGACACCCGCGCAGCGCACAAGTCGGACGGACAGCAAACCGCCAGCCACATCGAGTAAGCCCTCGCCGGTTCGAGCGCAGCCATGGCCCATTCAACCACCATCGACGAGATCCCGCAGGTTTCCGGGGCGGCAAAAGGCGAGACGCTTGCCTGGATCGGCGTCACGCCGCGCCAGCTCGCGGGCTTCCTCGCGATGGTGTTCGGCATGTTCATGGCGATCCTGGATATCCAGATCGTCTCCGCGTCGCTGTCGGAGATCCAGGCTGGACTTTCGGCGAGTGCCGATGAAATCCCCTGGGTGCAGACCTCCTATCTGATCGCAGAAGTGGTGATGATTCCGCTTTCTGGTTTGCTCGCGCGGGCGTTCTCCACACGCGTGCTGTTCACGGCATCGGCGGTCGGTTTCACGATTGCGAGCGCGCTCTGCGCCACGGCGACGACGATCGACCAGATGATCGTGTATCGCGCTTTGCAGGGCTTCATCGGCGGCGGCATGATCCCCTCCGTGTTCGCGGTCGCGTTCTCCCTGTTTCCGGCCTCCAAGCGCGGCATCGTCTCGCCGATGATCGGACTGGTGGCGACGCTCGCGCCCACCATCGGTCCGACGGTCGGCGGCTATCTCAGCAACGCCTTCTCCTGGCACTGGCTGTTTCTGGTGAACGTCGGGCCGGGCATCCTGGTCGCGGTCGCCGTGTTCTTTCTCGTCGATTTCGACAAGCCGGACCGGTCTCTGCTCCGCCGCTTCGATATCGTCGGCTTCGCGGCCATGGCCCTGTTCCTCGGCTCGATGGAGTACGTGCTCGAGGAAGGGCCTCGCTACGACTGGTTCGACGACGCTACGATCATGACATTCGCGGTGCTGTGCGCGGCGGGCGGCCTCCTCTTCTTCTGGCGTGCGTTTACCGCTGAGCAGCCAATCGTCGAGTTGCGCGCGTTCCGAAACCGCAACTTCGCGTTCGGCTCGGCCTTCAGCTTCATCATGGGCATCGGCCTCTACGGGCTCACCTACCTCTACCCGGTCTATCTCTCCCAGGTGCGCAGCTACGATGCCCTGATGATCGGCGAGACGATGTTCGTGACCGGCGTCGCCATGTTCCTGACCGCGCCGATCGCGGGGCGGCTGTCGCAGATGCTCGATCCGCGCGTCATGATGCTCGTCGGCTTCATGGGATTTGCGCTGGGCACATATGTGGCGTCCGGCATCACGGCCGATTGGGATTTCCATGAACTGCTGCTGCCGCAGATCCTGCGCGGGTGCTCGCTGATGCTGTGCATGGTTCCAATCAACAATCTTTCGCTCGGCACGCTTCCGCCGGAGCAGCTCAAGAATGCCTCTGGCCTCTACAACCTCACCCGCAATCTCGGCGGCGCGGTGGGGCTGGCCGTGATCAACACCATGCTCAACAACCGGATGGATCTTCACCTCGCCCGGCTGCACGAAAGCGTTTCGTGGGGGCGGGCAGCGGCGGAAGAGACGCTGGCCGGGCTCACCCAGCAGTTCTCGGCGCAGATCGCCGACGGTGACCAGGCGGCCCTCAAGCAACTGGCGCTTCTGGTTCGCCGCGAGGCCAGCGTGCTCGCCTTCTCGGACGTATTTCTGGTGCTGACGGCCCTGTTTGCAGGCATGGCGCTGCTGGCTATGTTCATGCGCAAGCCGGCCGCGCACGCCGGTGCGGCGGGCGGGCACTAACTCCGTTTTTTCTAGGGGTGGCCCGCGTCAGGGCGGGAGCGGCAACTCGAGTGCGCCTATGAGCTTGTCGGGGCCGGTTGCGGGGTGAAGGCGGCCCTCGACAACCCGCCGAAATTCGGTTATAGGCCCAGCCAACAAATTCCCCCATCGAGGGTTGCTCCACAAGGAGCCGCACGAGCCGCGCTCGCCGGACTAGCTCCGCGTCGCTGCTCCTCTGCATTGATATACAAACAAAAAGGAATGAAAATGAACATCATTCAAGAGATCGAGCGCGAGCAGATGGATGCCGTGCTCCGGACCCGTTCGGTGCCTGAATTCTCGCCTGGCGATACCGTCAAGGTCATGGTCAAGGTGATCGAAGGCGAAGGCAAGAACCAGTCGGTTCGCCTCCAGGCCTACGAGGGCGTTGTGATCGCCCGTTCCGGCGGTGGCATCAACGAGAGCTTCACCGTCCGCAAGATTTCCTACGGCGAGGGCGTGGAGCGCGTGTTCCCGGTCTACTCGCCCTATATCGCCGAGATCGAGGTTCTGCGCCGCGGCAAGGTCCGCCGCGCGAAGCTCTACTATCTCCGTGGCCGCCGTGGCCGCGCTGCGCGCATCTTCGAGCGCACGGACGTTCGTGCCCGCCGCCTCAACGCCGCCTGGAAGGGCTTCAAGAAGCCGAAGGGTGATGTCGATGATCTGACGCGCATCAAGGGCATCAATGCGGATCTCGCGGCCCGCCTCAAGACGCTCAACTGCTACAAGTTCGAGCAGGTCGCGAACTTCTCGGATGAGGACATCTCGAACGTCGACGAGGCACTGAAGCTCAACGGCCAGATCGAGCGCGACAACTGGGTTGGCGAAGCTCAGAAGATCGTAACGGAAGCTGCCGCTGCCGAGGTTCCGGCCGAGGAAGGCAACTAAGACCGGCTGGGGCTCCGCTCTGTGGCGCTCCAAGGGACAAGATAACGGCGGCGGCCTCCAGGCAGCCGCCGTTTTGCTATTCGCCGCGTGCAAAGGTCTACGGCCGGGAGCGTTGCACGGCGACCGATTTGGACTACATTCACTTTCGAGCACGTCGAGAGTTTTTCGTTCCCTCACGCACAAGGGCCCGCACGCCATCATGTCCAACGTCGAAGTCACACGCGCGGCGCGCGAGTCGACAGCCATCAAGCGCCACGGCGCCGAGGCTTTTGCCGCAATGCGCAAAGCCGGGCAGCTCGCGGCGTCCGCGCTCGATATGATCGCACCCTACGTTCAGCCCGGCGTCACCACCGAGGAGCTGGACGACCGCGTGCTCGAGTTCGCGCTCGATCACGGCGCTGTGCCGGCACCGCTCAACTACCGCGGATTTCCGAAGTCGATCTGCACATCCATCAATCATGTGGTGTGCCACGGCATTCCCGGACCCAAGCCGCTGCGCGAGGGCGATATCGTCAACATCGACGTGACGCTGATCGTCGACGGCTGGCATGGCGATACGAGCCGCATGTATGCGGTGGGGGCCATCAGCCGACGCGCCGAGCGCTTGATCGAGGTGACCTACGAAGCACTGAAGATCGGTATCGCGCAGGTGAAGCCCGGCAACACGACCGGCGATATCGGCGCGGCGATCCAGGAATTCGCCGAGAAGGAACGCTGCAGCATCGTGAGAGATTTCTGCGGGCACGGGCTCGGCCAAGTGTTCCACGACCGGCCGAACATTCTTCATTACGGCGAGGCCGGAGAAGGCGCGGTGATGGAGCCGGGGATGCTGTTCACCATCGAGCCGATGATCAACCTCGGAAAGCCGCACGTTAAGGTCCTGGCGGACGGGTGGACGGCGGTGACGCGCGATCGCGAGCTGTCGGCGCAGTTCGAGCATACGGTGGGCGTGACCGAGACCGGGGTCGAGGTGTTCACGCATTCGCCGGCCGGCCTCGAGTGGCCTTCTGCCCGCAACGGATAGCCGAGCGGGCATATGCAGGGTCCTGGCGCGAGAGATCCGAAAGCAAATGCCGCGGTCGCGCCGCCGGAGGCGGAAGCCGATGCGCCGGGCAGCGGCGTGCAAGGCTCGTTTCTCGAAGCCTCTCAGCCGCTATACTCAGGGCACAGGCAGCGGCTCCGCGACAGGTTCCGCAAGGCGGGCGGGGATGCGCTGCCCGACTACGAGCTGCTCGAAATGGTGCTGTTTCGCGCCATTCCTCGCCGCGATACCAAGGATCTCGCCAAGCGGCTGCTTGCCAGGTTCGGCTCGTTCGCCCAAGTGGTGAATGCGCCGGACGCGCGCCTCAAGGAGATCTCGGGTGTGGGCGACGCCGTCATAACGGAGCTGCGCTTGATCCGCGCCGCGGCGCTCCGGCTGATGCGGAGCGAGATCGCGAGCGGGCCTCTGCTTTCGTCCTGGACGCAAGTGCTCGACTATCTCAAGGCGGTGCAGGGCTACGAGCATCGCGAGCAGTTTCGCATCCTGTTTCTCGACAAGAAGAACCACCTGATCGCGGACGAGATCCAGGGCCAGGGCACGGTCGATCACACGCCGGTCTATGTGCGCGAAGTGGTGAAGCGGGCGCTCGAGCTTTCCTCCACCGCGATCATCCTCGTGCACAATCACCCTTCGGGCGATCCGACGCCCTCGCGTGCCGACATCGATATGACCCGGATGATCGTCGATGCGGGGCGTCCGCTCGGCGTCCAGGTTCATGATCACGTGATCGTGGGGCGCGGAGGATACGCGAGCTTCCGTTCGCTCCGCTTGATCTAAGATACCTGCGTTTTGATTGAATCATTTCACCATTCCTTTTCACGATGAGAGTCTATCGGCTTTCCCTTCTCTCCCTTTTTCGTGGAGATATGATTTTCCGATAGGGCTCGTGCAAAGCGAATTGCAGGAGATCTCCGGTCGATGACGATGTTCTTCGATCGACGGCTGAGGACACGGCCTGTGCGGCTCGACGGATTTCCGCCGGCGCTGGCGGGCGACATCGCTTACAGGCGTTTCTGCCAGCCGAAGTTTTCGTCGCGGCGCAGGCCGGACCATGCCGTGCTGGTGGAGCGTGCGCGGTTTCATCTCAGGAACGCGCGCTGGGTGCGCGTGCCGACGACCCAGGGCTGCGTCCAGGCTTATGTATTCGAGCCGGATGCGGGCGTGCCGGATCGCGGCGGCGTGCTGATCGCCCACGGCTGGACGAGCGAGGCCTCGTTCATGGCCGTGTTCGCCGAGCAGCTTCGGCGCGCCGGCTTCCGCGTGGTGGCGTTCGATCAGCCCGGGCACGGAAAAAGCGGCCGGGAGCGGGCGAGCCTCATCGACTGCTCGCGCGCGCTGCTCGATGTGGTGCGGACGCTCGGGCCGCTGCGGTTCGCGGTCGCCCATTCGATGGGCGGGCTCGCGGTTCTGCTCGTGGGTGAAGGGGCCCCGCCTCTGCCGGGCGGGCATTCCTTCGAGCGTTATGTGCTCGTCTCCTCGCCGAACCGGTTCTCCACGGTAACCGGTGAGTTCGCCGAGGAGCTGGGGCTCGGGCGGGTGGCGAGGCGCGCCTACGAGCGGCACCTGGAGCGGATCGCGCATCGCTCGATCGCCTCCTTCACCGCCGCCAATCTCCTCTCTGCCGTCAACCGGCCTGCCCTCGTAATCCATGCCCGGGACGATTTGGAGGTCACGTTCGATAATGCCGAGGAGATCGCGGCGGCGTGTCCGCAGGCGGAGCTGCGGGCGTTCGATGGCCTGGGACACAGGAATATTTTGTTCGCGCCGCCCGTGATTCGCGCAGCGTTGTCCTATCTAACGGACGGCTGACAACTCTTCCCTTGCGTTCGGCAGGGCTCGCGCTCGCCCGTCTCCTTGATTATATGAGGGCAGCTATCGCGCCCGGCGGCGCGACTCATTGGGGGGCCGCGGGTCGCGCGGTCCGGAAGGGTCGATCATGAGCACCACCAAGCACTCACGCGTCATCATCCTGGGATCGGGGCCGGCCGGCTACACTGCCGCCATCTATGCCGCCCGCGCGATGCTGAAGCCGGTCATCATCCAGGGCAACCAGCCGGGAGGCCAGCTCACCATCACCACCGACGTGGAGAACTATCCGGGCTTCGCCGACGTGATCCAGGGTCCGTGGCTCATGGAGCAGATGAAGGCCCAGGCCGAGCACGTCGGCACAGAGATCATCATGGACCACATCGTGAAGGTGGACCTCGGCGTGCGCCCGTTCCGTCTCGATGGCGATTCAGGCGATCGCTACACCTGCGATGCGCTGATCATCTGCACGGGTGCGCAAGCGCGCTGGCTCGGTATCCCGAGCGAGCAGACCTTCAAGGGCTATGGCGTCTCCGCGTGCGCAACGTGCGACGGCTTCTTCTACAAGGGCAAAGAAGTCGTCGTGATCGGCGGCGGCAACACCGCGGTCGAGGAGGCGATCTTCCTCACGAACTTCGCGAAGAAGGTGATCGTGGTGCACCGGCGCGACCATTTCCGTGCCGAGAAGATCCTGCAGGACCGCCTGTTCAAGAACGACAAGATCGAGGTGGTGTGGGATAGCGCGGTCGAGGAGATCGTCGGCGTCGAGGAGCCGCGCTCGGTCACCGGCGTGAAGCTCAAGAACGTGAAGACGGGCAAGATCACCGAGCGGAAGGTGGATGGTGTGTTCGTCGCGATCGGCCACGCGCCCGCGACGGAGCTGTTCAAGGGGCAGCTCGAGACGACTCCGTCGGGCTATCTGATTACGGCGCCGGATTCGACCGCGACGGCCATTCCCGGCGTGTTCGCGGCGGGCGATGTGAAGGACGAGGTCTATCGCCAGGCCGTGACGGCCGCGGGCATGGGCTGCATGGCGGCTCTCGAAACCGAGCGCTTCCTAGCCCAGCATGAGACCACGGCCGCCGCTGCGGAGTGATTGGTCGCGATGGGCATCACGGATCCCGGCCCGCGCCGGGATCCGTATAACTCGACTTCAGAGCTTGTAGGCGACGACCTTGCCGTCGACCATCATCGGGACGATGAGGGTGCGCGTGCTCGAGATGAACCCGATGTCCGCGCTTCCCTGGCCGAGCGAGAGAAGCTCCTTGGCGCTGCCTGAACGGGTGATCTGGAACACCTTGCCTGCCACCCAGTCGCTCACGATGTAGCTGTCGGCGTCGAAGGGCTCGAGCCCGTCGAGATGGCCGACCGGCTTGCCGTCTCCGAGGTTGGCGATGGCCTTGTCGCCAAGGCTTACGGTGAGGAGATGGCCGGGTGTCTTGGTGGAGAAGTCCGCTCCCATGCCCTCGCCCCAGGCGGCGACGACGAGCTTGTCACCTTCGATCAGGAGGCCGTTGGGCGATTTGAGACCTTCTCCTTCGACCCACTTCTCGAACTTGCCGTCGGCGAGGCGCCAGATGGCGTTGCCCGGCCAGTCGGACGTGTAGATCTGGCCGTTGCCGTCGGCGGCTACGTCGTTCAGAATTTTGGCGCCGGGGGCTTCGTGCTTGGCGACGATGGTGCCGTTTGCGGTATCGATCTCCACGAGCTTGTCGATGTCTGCGACGTAGAGCTTGCCGCCGAACAGCGCGAGGCCCTTGGGGGCGTCGAGCCCGGTCACCCACTTTTCGGCGATGACCTTGCCATCGAGGGACAGCTTGGAGATGTAGCCGTTGCCGTCCCGATCACCCGGGCCGCCGGCCACGTTGCTCACGTAGATGACATTCGCGGCCGTATCGGGCAAAGCGGATTCGGGGTTCTGAAAGCCGGTCGCCTCCCACAGCTTGGTGGGCTCTTTCGAGCCGCCGCACGCCGCAACGGCGGACGCCAGGGTTAGAGCTGCAACATGGTAAAGCCGCATGGGGAAATGACCTCCGCTAGGGCCGGCGCGCGAAGGCCCGGCAGATGTTGAGGATTTGTTTTATCGGGCGTGAACCGTCGAGCGGTTGCCCGACATATAGGCAATAGCGGCGCCTGTTGCCAACGCCTACGATCCCTGCGGTGGAACGGCGCTGGTATGCATTTTTCGATGGCTCCGGCGCTGCCGATATCAAATAATCGCAATGCTGGGGCAATGGTGCGTATGCGTGCTGGTTGAGCGCTCGCCAGCCCGGTTGTCGGTCGATTGCGCCCCCGGGGATGTCTTTATGGACTGGGACAAACTCAGAATTTTTCATGCCGCCGCCGCGGCCGGCAGCTTCACGCACGCCGGCGACGCGCTGCACATGAGCCAATCGGCAGTAAGCCGACAAGTTTCCGCGCTCGAGCGAGACCTCAAAGTGTCTCTCTTTCACCGCCATGCCCGCGGCCTGGTGCTGACGGAGCAGGGGGAGCTTCTCTATACGACGGTCGCGGAGGTGATGAGCAAGCTGCAGACGGCGGAAACGCTGCTTGCCGACACCACCACCAAGCCGTCCGGACAGCTCAGCATCGCCGCACCCGTGGGGCTCGGCACGGTCTGGGTATCTCAGCGGCTCCGGGAGTTCATGGATCTCTATCCGGAGATCAGCATCGAGCTCATTCTTGATGACGATCAGATCGATATCGCCATGCGCGCGGCCGACGTGGCGATCTGGACGCGCGAGCCCGAGCAGTCCGATCTCATCCGCCGTCCCCTGTTCTCGGCCAGCGTGCGGCCGATGGCGTCCACGAAATATACGCGCCGCTTCGGCGTGCCCGAGACTTTTGCGGATCTCGATAGCGGCAATCATCGCGTTCTCTCCTACAGCGGGCTGCCGCCTCAGCTCCTGCCGGCCATAAGCTGGCTGGAGACTGCGGGCCGGGAGGGAAAAGAGCCGAGGGCGCCGGTGCTGCGCACGAACAGCGTGGTGGCGATCAAGCAGGCCGTGCTCGCAGGCATCGGCATCGGCATGATCCCCGACTACATGACCGAGCAGGACAGCGATCTCGTGCCGGTGCTCACCAAATGCGAAGCCGACAAGCCGAGCCTGCCCGTCCTGTTCGTCTATCCGGAAGAACTGAAAAGCTCGAAGAAGGTTCAAGTACTGAGGGATTTTCTCGTCGCGAAGGCCCGGCACTGGCGGGAATAGGAGTGACGAAAATTTAAGCCTCGGGCGCTGATCCAAAGGCGCGATTGGGATGTAATAATGTTATCCGGACAGTCCGTGCTCCAGGGTTATTTGCCACCACCCGAGAGCGTCGGATACCGGTGTCCTTTGGGTCGGATGCACGGGGTTTTCCGGGTGTCCGGCCCATTTCATTGGCCGGACGGTCAAAAAGTCGCGCAATCGCCGCTTCGACTTATGGACGGAACAAGGCCTGCTGATTTGCAACACGGGCCGCGAGACGCTATCTGATAGGTCTCATTTGATTGTCGTGCTTCTCACCGGAAAGCTGCTCCCGCTTTCTGGAAGCACCTAAGTCTCGGAAAATAGAGCCTTATCCATGGCCAAGACGCTTTACGACAAGATCTTTGAAGACCACGTTGTCGACCGGCAGCCGGACGGTACGTGCCTGCTTTATATCGACCGCCATCTCGTACACGAGGTGACGAGCCCGCAGGCGTTCGAAGGGCTTCGGATGTCGGGGCGCAAGGTGCGCGCGCCCGAGAAGACGCTGGCCGTGGTCGATCACAACGTGCCGACGACCGACCGGCGCAAGGGCATTGCCGACGAGGACAGCAGGATCCAGGTCGAGACGCTTGCAACCAACGCGCGGGATTTCGGCGTCGAGTACTACAACGAGCTCGATAAGCGCCAAGGCATCGTCCACGTGGTCGGGCCGGAGCAGGGCTTTACGCTGCCGGGCACCACGATCGTGTGCGGCGACAGCCACACGTCGACGCACGGCGCATTCGGCGCTCTGGCCCACGGCATCGGCACGAGCGAGGTCGAGCATGTGCTCGCCACGCAGACGCTGGTGCAGAAGAAGGCCAAGAACATGCGCGTGTCCGTGGACGGGAAGCTTCCCGCGCACGTGACGGCGAAGGACATCATCCTCGCGATCATTGGCGAGATCGGCACGGCCGGCGGCACCGGCTCGGTGATCGAATACGCGGGTGAGGCGATCCGCGATCTCTCGATGGAAGGCCGCATGACGGTCTGCAACATGTCGATCGAGGGCGGCGCGCGCGCCGGCATGATCGCACCGGACGAGAAGACTTATGCGTTCATCAAGGGCCGCCCGAAGGCGCCCAAGGGTGCGGCCTGGGACATGGCCCTCAAGTATTGGGACACGCTGCGCACGGACGAGGGCGCACACTTCGACCGCGAGGTGAAGCTCGACGCCGCCAAGCTGCCGCCGATCGTATCCTGGGGCACGAGCCCGGAGGACGTCGTGTCCATTTCGGGCCTGGTTCCCAATCCTGGCGATGTGGCCGACGAGAACAAACGCGCCTCGATGGTGCGCGCGCTCGAGTACATGGGGCTCCAGCCCGGCACGAAGATGACGGACATCCCGCTCGACGTGATCTGGATCGGTTCGTGCACCAACGGCCGCATGGAGGATCTGCGCGAGGTCGCGAAGATCGTGGAAGGCAAGAAGATCTCGGATCGTCTCGCCTATGCGATGATCGTGCCCGGCTCCGGCCTCGTCAAAGAGCAGGCAGAGGCGGAAGGTCTCGACAAGATCTTCAAGGCGGCCGGTTTCGAGTGGCGTGAGCCCGGCTGCTCCATGTGCCTTGGCATGAACCCGGACCAGTTGAAGCCCGGCCAGCGCTGCGCTTCGACGTCGAACCGCAATTTCGAGGGACGCCAGGGCTATCGCGGCCGCACGCACCTCGTCTCGCCTGCAATGGCTGCGGTCGCGGCGCTTGCCGGCCATTTCGTCGATATCCGGACCTGGCAGGCCTGACGTCCGTATTCTCACCCCCATGGCTGGGCTTGCAGTCGTGGGGGCGAAGCGCCTATCTCTCCCGTTCGCAAAAAGAAGAGCGGGAGGCGAATAATGGCGGGACCTATCGATTGGAAGTCAGCAGCGGCACCGAGCCTGGCTGATTTCGAGGTCATCGCGGCCAGTGCCTGGGAACGGATCCAGCCCGAGTTCCGTGAGGTTTGCGGCGATCTCGTCATCCGCGTCGAGGACTTCGCGCTGGATGAGGTTCTCGACGAGCTCGATATCGAAAGCCCGTTCGATCTCATGGGGCTCTATCAGGGCCTCAGCCTCGACAAGAAAAGCGTGCTCGACGTGCCGCGCGAGCCGGACATGGTGTTTCTGTACCGGCGCGCGATCCTCGACTACTGGACGGAGAATGGCGAGGAGACGCTGGGCGAGATCATCACCCATGTGCTGATCCACGAGATTGGCCATCATTTCGGCTTCTCCGACGACGATATGGAAGAGATCGAGGATCAGGCCACTCACTGAGGGGGCACGAGGACACGGGAAGAAACTCCGCCGTTTAATTGGTCATGCGCGGTAATTCCGCCACACGGCCGGAATGTCGCCTCGTGCGCGCCTTGTCTGGGTGATTGTTAACTTTTGCAGCGGATGTTGGACCTGCTAGGGTGCCGGGGCTTTCGATGCAGCGCTCGGATCATTCTGCCGTCCGATGGACGTACTTCTCATCGGAAAACGAAAGCTAAATCAGATTCTCCGGGGCGCGTGCGGGTGTCACGTAGAGGTGCTCAGTTGACGACGGCTTGCCGTCCAGTGCTCGGCTTGTTCGGGCGTGTGGCCTTGGGCGTTTGCCTCATGGGTCTTGCGTTTTTTGCGCCATCCGTCGCGATGGCCGATGACGTTCCAACACCTGAGGAATATGCGGAGCATGTGGGCGGGGACGCGCACGTGCTGAAGCCGGGCGAGCTCAAGCTCGACGGGCGCCAGCAGGTGTGTGGGCAGCGGCCGACCGTGATCGACAGCCAGCTCGACGACTACGGCGCGGCCTATCCGGGCTTTCTCATCCTCAACCCCAGGCTGCTTTCGAAGGTCTCCACGCCGGTGAAGCTCTGGATCTTCGCGCACGAGTGCGGCCACCAGTTCCGCGGCCCGGACGAGGAGACGGCCGATTGCTTCGCCGTGCAGCGCGGGCGCCGTCAAGGCTGGCTCGACGAGGGCGGGCTCGAGGAGATCTGCCAGTTCATCGCGCCGGCCAAGGGCGACAGCATGCATTTCGCGGGATCCCATCGCTGCGAATACATGCGCAAGTGCTTCGCGGATCCTTCCATCCGCTGACGGGCGATGTTGTCCCCGCACGTACGTGAGGGCCTAGGATCGGGCGTCGATCCCATTTTGGCCCGCGCCCCATGCAGCTCGTGGACTTTCCCAAACGTCTGCTCTCGATTGCGGAGACGCTAAACCGGTGGGCCGGCGCGATCAGCGCGCTCGACCGGAAACGGCGCGCCAAGGTCGCGCGTTACGCCGATGCGGTGGCGGAAACACTGGCCCGGGCGGGGCGATTTTCCGTAAGATTAACGGCGAAGCCTGACGACAAGTCGGCCCAGCGGGGTCTCATGCGCGAGTTGGGGCGGATTTCCGGGTATCTCGAGACACTGGTTGGCGTGCTGCAACACCATCTTGACGGACGAAAGCTAGCTGGCGTTAAAAGACGGCTTGAACAGCTCGGTCCCCATGGACAGGCTGAGGAACCATCGGCGTCGATGTCTCTAATCCGGGTCGACCGCCTACTTGCCGCCGAAGGATATTTTCGAGCGCTGGCCGACAGCTTGCGCGTCTAACGCTCCCAGGGACGATAAAAAATGCAGAAGTTCACGAAGCTGACGGGTGTCGCGGCTCCCTTTCCTTTGCGGAATGTGGACACTGACATGATCATCCCGAAGCAGTTCCTGAAGACGATCAAGCGCACGGGTCTCGGCAAGGCGCTTTTCTACGAGCTGCGCTACGACCAGTCGGGCAAAGAGAACCCGGATTTCGTGCTCAACAAGCCGGCCTACCGGAAGGCCGAGATCCTGATCACGGGTGAGAATTTCGGCTGCGGTTCGTCGCGCGAGCATGCGCCGTGGGCGCTTCTGGATTTCGGCTTCCGTTGCGTGATCGCGCCGGATTTCGCCGACATTTTCTTCAACAACTGTTTCCAGAACGGCATCCTGGCGATCAAGCTGCCCCAGGAACAGGTGGACAAGCTGCTCGACGATGCGAACCGCGGGGCCAACGCGACGCTTTCGGTGGATCTCGAAGCCCAGGAAATCCGCGGGCCGGACGGCGGCGTGATCCGCTTCGAGATCGATCCGTTCCGCAAGCACTGCCTGCTGAACGGTTTGGACAACATTGGCCTGACGCTCGAAAAGGAAAAAGCGATCAAGGATTTCGAAGGGCGCGATGCGGTTGCGCGGCCGTGGGCCTAGAGACTTGGCGCTCTCTTTTGCGTTAGCATGACCACATGTGCGGGGAATTGCGCCCGCTGCGGATTGCGACTGCGCCCCCGAATATGTTAGGTGCCGAACTCGTCTCGGCATTCTCTAAGGAAGGCCATGAGAGCCAGGTGGATCCTTGCCGCTTTGTCGGCGCTGACACTCATGTCCGGCGGGGTTGCTGTGCTCTCCGCCAGCTCCGCGCGGGCCGGCGGCCCGGCGCTCGTGTTTGATGCGGCCGACGGCAAGGTGCTCTACGCGGAAGACCCCGACGATCACTGGCACCCCGCGTCTCTCACCAAGATCATGACGGCCTACGTGACGTTCGAGGCCCTCAAGAGCGGCAAGCTGAAGCTCGATCAGCGCATTCCTTATAGCGAGGCTGCTCAATTGCAGCCGCCGAGCAAGCTCGGGTTGCACGTGGGGGCGAACCTCACGGTCGATCAGGCGCTCAAGGCGCTCATCATCAAGTCGGCCAACGACGTGGCTGTGATGCTGGCCGAGGCGATCAGCGGATCGCAGGCGGCGTTCGTCTCGCGCATGAACGAAACCGCGCGCGGTCTCGGCATGACGCGCACCATCTTCGTCAACCCCAACGGCTTGCCAGCGCCGGAACAGGTGACGACAGCCCGCGATCTCGCCAAGCTCGCGCGCGCGGTCATCAGGGACTATCCGGAGCATCTCGCCTACTGGTCGATGTTCGATGCGCGGATCGGTAAGATCCGTATCGGCACGCACAACGGTCTCCTTCGCTCGTTCGAAGGCGCGGATGGCATGAAGACCGGCTTCATCTGCGATTCCGGGTTCAACGTGGTCGCCAGCGCGACTCGCGACGGCCGGCATCTGATGGCGGTGGTACTCGGCGAGTCGACGAGTGCGTTGCGCACAGTGCGCGCCGCCAACCTTCTGGAGCACGGCTTCCAGAGCTATGAGTGGAAGCAGCTCTTCAATCACTCGGCGAGCCTCGACACGCTTCCGCTCGCGGACAGTGCCAAGGGCGTCATGAGCGTGCGCAATGACGTGCGCTCGTTCGAATGCGGCACCGGGCACCGCAAGACGCCGCGCAAGAACAAGATCGTGAAAAAGAAGCGCTCGGACGGCGCCGAGCAGCAGACGCTTGACAAGGCTCCGTCCGGCACCACCAAAGTCGCGGCTGATCCGGACAATGCGCCCGCGGGCGCGAAGGCCAAGGCCGAGGTATCGCCGGGGGATCGGCCGCGGAAGCCGGTGCACGCCTCCTCCGAGGCCCAGGCGCCCGCTGCCAAGCCTCTGAAGGCCAATTCGGCTTTGCCCTAAGGGCAAAAGGCATTTCCCCGCGACAAGCTGACCACATGCTTCGGGCGTTCGTTAACGGCCGGAAGTGGAATTTCAGGCTGGGACAGGTGGGCGGCGAGGCGGGTTGGCTTTTCGCCGAAAATGGGACGTTAACGCTCGCGCCGGGCGCTGTTTTCGGCTGCGGGGCGGCTCAAACCCGGTATTCGGCCCGGTTTGGCTGGCATGGCCAGTTGGCTTCGATCTTGCTCCTCACTTCGCGACAACGAATTCAGAGGACCGCAATGCGTAGCTCGTCGCCCGAAAAGAAAGAGGATCTGTCCACGCTCCAGGACGCCGAGCTGATGGCCGTTGTGCTGGAAGGCCGGCATGGCTCGTTCGCGGCGGATGTCGCGGAGTTCTTCGCGCTCCTGCACCGGCAGCTCGGCGATCTCACGCGCTCGAAGGCGTGGGGCGGCGTGGCACGGATGGTGAGGCGGCGCGAGCACGACCGGATGCTGGCCGCTTAGATCGGCGTCTAGCCGTAAAGGATCACGCCGAGGCGGCGGGGCCCGTGGGCGCCCTTCACGATGCGTCCTCCGATGTCGCCGGTGCGCGATGGGCCTGACACCAGATTGACGGCGCGCGGGAAGCGCTGGTCCACACGGCTTTCCGCAATGCGTTGGAACGCTTCCTCGAACGAGCTCACGATGCTCTCCCGTGCCAGCGCGACGAGGTGAAACTCCGGTAGGAACGTGAGCGAGGCGGGGCTCGCGGCTCCCGAGAGGAGGACGAGCGTTCCTGTTTCCGCGACCGCGCCCCAGGCGTGCGTGAGAGCGGCATCCCCATCCTCGAGCGGCGCGCTGGCGTCCCATTGTTCAGGGCGGGCGGTGAGGCTCGTTTTCTCCCATGACAGCCCGGCAAGGCGCGCGTCGTCTCCAATCACCAGACGCGGCGGCGTGGGCTGGCTTCGGCCGAGCAGGGTCGCGACCGCTGCCGGTACGTCGCCCAGGGAGGCGACTTCGATCACATCCGTGCCCTGGGTTTCGAGCGCCGCGATCAGGCGGGCGTGGCGTGCCTCTCCGGTCAGGCTCGCAAACGCAGGCCGCGGATGGTGGGGCGGGTTTGCCAGGCGTTGTGCGACGGCGCGAGGACGTTCGTCCGTCCGGCCCGCTGCAGCGGGAAGGGCGCTTCTGATGCGGGCAAGAATGGTCTCGCGGCTCATCGAGGCACACCCCGCTGGTGCTCAGCCCAGAGCTGCTGGAACGTGCGTCCTTGCGGAGCGGGGAAGTCGCGGCGTGCCGTCCAGCCGCCTGCGAGCGGCAGGCGCTTGAACGCACCGCGCGGACGGCCGAGCACCGAGAGCGTGGCTACGGCAAAGCGCGTTGCCAGATGGTACAGCCGCGGCCGCCTCGCGAAGAATGCCCAGGCGCCGAGCAGCCAGCGCTCGTGGCGCCGCTTGCCGGTTTCCAGGCTCTTCTCGCGCCAGCCTCTCAGCAGCCGCGTGATGGGAATCTTCACTGGGCACACCTCCTCGCATTTTCCGCAGAAGGTGGAGGCGCTGGGCAGGTCCTGCGCCGCGTCTATTCCGAGAAACGCGGGTGACAGCACCGCGCCGATCGGCCCTGAATAGACCCAGCCATAGGCGTGGCCGCCGATGGCATTGTAGATGGGGCAATGGTTGAGGCAGGCGCCGCAGCGGATGCAGCGGAGGGCTTCTCCGAGGCCGTTCTTCAGCATTTCGCTGCGGCCGTTGTCGAGGATGACGATGTGGCATTCGGCCGGCCCGTCAGGATCGCCCGGTGCTTTCGGGCCGGTGAGCAGGCTGGTGTAGGCCGTCATGTCCTGGCCGGTGGCCGAGCGGGCGAGCACGCGCAGCAGGGTGGCGGCATCCGCGAGCGTGGGCACCACCTTGTCGATGGCGGCGAGCACGATGTGGGCCTTCGGAAGATGGGCCGAAAGATCGCCGTTGCCTTCGTTGGTGACGATGATGGCGGAGCCGGTTTCGGCGACGAGGAAGTTCGCGCCCGTGATGCCGATGTCTGCTGCCAGGAAGCGTTCCCGCAAGACAGCGCGCGCTTCGGCGACGAGGGATTCCGCGGTCGTGAGGACGCGATCGGGCGCGAGGTGGTTGTGGTGGACGCGAAAATCCGCCTCCACCTGGTCCTGGCTCAGATGGATGGCGGGGGCGATGATGTGGCTCGGCGTCTCGCCGCGGATCTGGAGCAGGTATTCGCCGAGGTCGGTCTCGACCGCCGTGATGCCGAGATCCTCGAGATGCCGGTTGAGGGCGATCTCCTCCGACACCATGGACTTGCCCTTGGTGACGAGGCGTGCCCCGCGTTCCTGGCAGAGGCGGGCAATGATGGCGCGGGCCTCCTCCGCGGTTTCTGCCCAGTGCACGCGGCTGCCAGCCGCTTCGGCTTTCTGGGCGAAGGCTTCGAGGTAGAGATCGAGGTGTGCGAGCGTGTGGTCGCGGATCTCGCGGGCGGTGTTGCGGAGGGCCTCGAACTCGGGCACGCGCCCCTTGGCGGCCGTGCGCTGGGCGACGAGCCCGCCGGGCAGGCCGGCGAGCGCCTTGGCGAGCTTGGCGTCGGCGAGGGCGGCTCGCGCATTCGATTTGAATGTCTCGGTCGATGGCGTCACCGGGCGTCCTCTTCTCCCCAGGCTATGGGGGGATCGTGAAGCTCGCCGGCCAGAACCTCCGCCACATGGCGGCAGGGCAGGTGGATGCCGGTGCGGCGCAACCGGCCCGCGAGGTTCATCAGGCATCCCAAGTCGCCGCCGGTGACGAGATCGGGCGCCGGGGTTCGCAGATCCTCGATCTTGCGGTCCGCGACGGCGCCAGAGATCTCCGGGTATTTGACCGAGAACAGGCCGCCGAAGCCGCAACAGGGGCTCACCTCGCGCGCCTCTACGAGCTCCAAGCCATCGACGGCAGCGAGGAGCTGGCGCGGCTCGCTCCGGATGCCGAGCTCGCGCAGGCCCGAGCAGGCGTCGTGATGGGTGACGCGGCCCGAGAATTTCGCGCCGGTCTCGGTTTTGTGGCGCACGTTCACGAGGAAGGATGTCAGCTCGTGGACGCGCCCGGCGAAGGCTTCGACCTCGCTTTCGACCCCTCCGCGTCCCTTGAAGAGCGCGGGATAGTGGATGCGTAGCATCGCGGCGCAAGAACCAGACGGCGCGACGACGAAGTCGCATCCCTCGAAGGCGCGGACGGTTTGCAGCGCCAAGTCGCGGGCGGTTTCGGGATCGCCCGCATTGTAGGCGGGCTGACCGCAGCAGGTTTGACCGGCAGGGACGAGCACGACGCATCCAGCCTCCTCGATGAGACGGGCGGCTGCGAACCCGACAGAGGGGCGCATCAGATCGACAAGGCAGGTGACGAACAGCCCGACACGTGGCTTCAAGGCGCGCTCACGAATTGCTGGAGGTGGAGCTGCCGTTCAGACTACAGCGGCGGCGCTATCTCCGCCACAGGCTGTGAAATTTTCCGATCGCGTCACGAAACGGCTTGGGATTGGCCGCCCGTCGCGTGCGCCGGAATGTTGCCGCTTTCCCCTGCGCATGCGAGACTCCCGCGCGAATTGATCGCGCATCGCGAAACGGGGCGCGGTTTCCGCGCGTTCTCCGTTTGGCGCAAATCCGTTTGCCACAGTCCGGTTTCGATCCGAGAGGAACAGAAAGATGTCGTCGATCGAGCTGCCGCTTCCCGATTCGTCCATCGTCGGGCGACGGGATGCGATCGTGCGCGATCTGGTGGCCCTCTGTGGCGCTGACGCCGTGATTTCTGACGAGGACGGACGGCGCGCGTTCGAGACGGACGCGTTGACCGCCTATCGGCGCATGCCGCTGGCGGTGGTGCTGCCGACCTCGACGGAAGCCGTCTCGGCCGTGCTGAAATACGCCAAGGCCAACCGCATCCGCGTGGTTCCCCGGGGCGCCGGCACGTCTCTCTGCGGCGGCGCGCTGCCGCTCGAGGATGCCATCGTGCTCGGCGTCTCGAAGATGAACCGCGTGATCGAGATCGACTTTCAGAACCGCTTCGCCCGGGTCGAGGCGGGCATCACCAACCTTGCCATCTCGGGAGCTGTGTCGGCCGAGGGCTTCTTCTATGCGCCGGACCCCTCCAGCCAGCTTGCCTGTACGCTCGCCGGAAACCTGGCGATGAACTCGGGCGGTGCCCATTGCCTCAAGTACGGGGTTACGACCAACAACGTGCTTGGCGTGAAGATGGTGACGATGGACGGCGAGATCGTGGAGATCGGCGGCTCGCACCTCGATGCGGAGGGGTACGATCTGCTTGCGCTGATCATCGGCTCCGAAGGTCAGTTCGGGATCATCACCGAGGCCACCGTGCGCATCCTGCGTGCCGCGGAAGGGGCGAGGCCGATGATGATCGGATTCGAATCGAGCGCGAAGGCGGGGATCTGCGTGGCGCGCATCATCGCGTCCGGCATCATTCCCGTGGCGATCGAGTTCATGGACAAGCCGGCGATCGAGGTCTGCGAGGCGTTCGCCAAGGCGGGCTATCCGACAAACGTGGATGCGCTGCTCATCATCGAGGTGGAAGGCTCGGAACAGGAGATCGCCGACCGGCTCGCCTATATCGCCAGCATCGCCCACGAGCTGAAGCCGGTGGCGCTGGCCGTCAGCGGATCGGCCGAGCAAAGCGCCAAGATCTGGAAGGGCCGGAAAGCCGCGTTCGGTGCGATCGGGCGGATCTCGGACTACTACTGCATGGACGGCACCATTCCGCTCGCGCATCTGCCGCACGTGCTTGAGCAGATCTCGGAGATCTGCCGCCGCTATGGCCTCAGGGTGGCCAACATCTTCCACGCCGGCGACGGAAACCTGCATCCGCTGATCATGTACGAAGCCAACACGCCGGGAGAGATGGAGAAGGCAGAGCAGGCAGGCGCCGAAATTCTCAAGCTGTGCGTCGCGGTCGGCGGATGCCTCACGGGCGAGCACGGCGTCGGCATCGAGAAGCGCGATCTCATGCGGGTGCAATTCAACGACGAGGACATGGCGGTTCAGCTTCGCATCAAGTCGGTGTTCGATCCGGACTGGCTGCTCAATTGCGGGAAGGTGTTTCCGCTGGATGCGGTGGAGACGGCCAAGGCTGCCGCCACAGCGCAGGGCGTGCCCGCCGGACACGTCGACGGCAATCCCGCGGCGGCGGCTTGAGGGCAGGCATCATGGACGACATCATGAGGCCAGCGACCGAGTGGGAGCTCAAGAGCATGATGACCGCGCTCTCCGAGCGCGGCATTCCCGTCGAGATTCTGGGAGCCGGGACGAAGCGCGGTGTGGGGCGTCCGGTGGCGGCGCCCGTTGCGATGACGACAGGGGCCATGCGCGGCATCTCGCTCTACGAGCCGTCGGAACTGGTGATGGCTGCGCGGGCGGGAACGCCGCTGTCGCAGATCGAGGTGGAGCTCGCTTCGCGCGGGCAGATGCTGCCGTTCGAGCCGATCGATCTCGGGCCCGCGCTCGGGACCGATGCAGGGCTGCAGACGATCGGCGCGATATTCGTGGCCAATATCTCGGGCTCGCGCCGTATCGCGGCGGGGGCGGCGCGGGACTATCTGCTTGGCGTGAGGGGCGTGAACGGGCGGGCGGAGATCTTCAAATCCGGCGGGCGCGTCATGAAGAACGTGACGGGCTATGACGTGGCGCGCGGCCTTGCCGGGAGCTGGGGCACGCTGGCCGTTCTCTCCGAAGTTACCTTCAAGGTGCTGCCGCTGCCGGACGACGTGCTCACGCTCGTCTATCCCGATCTTACGGAGGATCTCGCCGTCGAGCTGATGAGCCTTGCGCTCGCGCAGCCCTACGAGGTGTCGGGCACCGTGCATCTTTCGCAGGCGCTCGCGGGGCGGCTCGCGCACAAGGGGCTTTCCAAGGAGCCGCGGTCGCTCACCGCAATCCGGCTCGAGAACTTCACCCGGTCGATCAGCTATCGCAAGCTGAAGCTTCGCGAGGTGCTTTCGGCCTATGGCGCGCCGCTCGAACTCGAGCTCGAAAGCTCGCTCGAGTTCTGGGCTGAGGTGAGGCGGCTGTCGTTCATGCCGCCCAACGGCACACACCTGTGGCGGATTTCGACCACGCCAAGCGCGGCGGCTCCTTTGGTGGCGGCGATCCGCAGGCATATGAAGGTCGAAGCGTTCTACGACTGGTCCGGCGGCCTCGTGTGGCTCGAAACGCCCGCGACGGCAGATGCGGGCAGCGCCGATATCCGCCGCGCTGTTGCCACGCACGGCGGGCATGCGACGCTGATCCGCGCGGATGAAGCCGTGCGCCGCACCGTCGAGGTGTTCCAGCCGCTCGGACCCGCGGTGGATCGCATCACACGGGGTATCAAGCAGGCGTTCGATCCGTTGCGCCTGCTCAATCCCGGCCGCATGTACGCAACGATGTGAGCAGGACGCGACCTCGTCACGGCGAGATCTCTTCGGAGCGAATGACCAACGATGCAGACCAACTTCACGTCCGAGCAGCTCGCTGATCCGCGTGTGGCCGAGGCCGACCGGATCCTGAAGCGGTGCGTGCATTGCGGGCTCTGCACGGCGGTCTGCTCGACCTACGTGGTGCTCGGGGACGAGCGCGATTCTCCGCGCGGGCGTATCTACCTGATCAAGGACATGATGGAGCGCGGGACGGAGCGCGCGCCGACGCATCAGATCCGCCACCATATCGATCGTTGTCTTTCGTGCCTTTCGTGCATGTCCACCTGCCCGAGCGGCGTGGACTACATGCATCTCGTGGATCTGGCGCGCGCCGAGATCGAGGAGAAGACCCCGCGCAGCTTCAAGGAACGGTCGCTGCGCAATCTGCTCGCGTTCCTCATTCCCTATCCGAGGCGTTTCCGGCTGGCGCTCAAGGCCGCGCCGCTCGCGCGTCCGTTCATTCCGCTGTTGGAACGGGTCGGCCTCAAGGAAGTGGCCGCGATGCTCGCGCTGGCACCCACCGCCGCCATCACGCGGGAGGCGCGCTTCGGCGGACCGGGAACGGCCGTGACCCACAGCGAACGGCGTGCCCGCGTGATCCTTATGACGGGGTGTGTGCAGCCGGTGCTTCGCCCGGACATCAACGATGCCACCATCCGGCTGCTTGCGCGGCGTGGCGTCGACGTGGTGGTAGCGAACGGATCGGGCTGCTGCGGCGCCATCGTGCAGCACATGGGCCGCGAAGCCGAGGCGATGAAGCTCGCCCGGCGCAACATCGACGCGTGGTCGAAGGAGATCAACCGCGGCGAGATCGATGCCATCATCGTCAATGCCTCAGGCTGCGGCACGACCGTCAAAGACTACGGGCACATGATGCGCGGCGATCCGGCCTATGCGGAGCGGGCGGAGAAGATCTCGAGCCTTGCGAAGGACGTGTCGGAATTCCTCTACGAGTACCAGCTCGGCGCGCCGGAGCGCTGGTCGTCGCTCAGGGTGGCCTATCATTCGGCCTGCTCGCTGCAACACGGGCAGCGCATCCATGACGAGCCGCGCGCTCTCCTGAAACAGGCCGGTTTTGCTGTGGTGGATGTGCCGGAAGGTCACATTTGCTGCGGGTCGGCCGGAACCTACAACATCCTCCAGCCTGAGATCGCGGGCCAGCTCAAGAAGCGCAAGCAGGACCACATTCGCTCCACGCGGGCCGATGTGGTGGCGGCCGGGAACATCGGCTGCATGACCCAGCTCACCACGGGCCTCGATATTCCGCTCGTGCATACGGTCGAGCTGCTGGATTGGGCCTATGGCGGCCCGGTTCCGGCGGGTCTCGCGCACCTTGCGCCCTTCGTGACGGACGTTCCGCGCCCCAGGCGGCAAGTCGAAGATTTTATTGAAACTTAATCGTCATGTGCGCGACATTGTGCGCACGTATCTGACCATCGCCATGACTGACATCGAGCTTGACGATCCACGGGCCCGCTCCGACCGGAGAGAGGTTAGCGGTCCGTTCGACATCATCGGAGACGTGCACGGTTGCGCGGGTGAGCTCGAGACGCTGCTCACGCGTCTCGGCTACGATGTGCGCTGGAGCGGAACGCCCGGCACGGCTTCCGTGGAGGTTGTTCCGCCTGCCGGGCGCCGGGCCATTTTCGTCGGCGATCTCGTGGACCGCGGGCCGCGCTCGCCCGACGTGCTGCGTATTGTCATGAGCATGGTGGAAAGCGGGGCGGCTTTTGCGGTGCCCGGCAATCACGACGTCAAGTTCCTGCGCTGGCTCGACGGCAAGGACGTGAAGCCGACGCATGGGCTCGACCGCACGATCGCGCAATTCGAAGGCGAGACGAAAGCTTTCCGCAATCGCGTGCGGGAGTTCTTCACTACGCTCCCGATCTACGTGTGGCTCGAAGGCGGGCGGCTGGCCGTGGCACATGCCGGCATCAAGGAGGAGATGCTGGGGCGCGTGTCCGGCGAGGTTCGCCGCTTCTGTCTCTACGGGGAAACGTCGGGGGAGACCGATGAGTTCGGGCTTCCGATCCGCTATCACTGGGCGGCCGAATACCGGGGCCGCACAGCCATCGTCTACGGTCACACGCCCGTGCCTGCGGCGGGCTGGGTCCACAACACCATCTGCATCGATACCGGATGCTGTTTCGGTGGAAACCTCTCGGCCTTGCGCTGGCCCGAGCGGGAGATCGTCGCCATCGCGGCGGAGCGCGTCTACACGGTGCCGGTGCGGCCGTTCGGCCATCCGCCGCTACGCCCTGGCGCAATGGTCTAAGTCTTATCGCCCAGCTTTAGACGGCGGCGGCGCGCTGCCGGCAGCGGGTGCGGCGTCGGTCGCGGCCACGTCCTTCTCGGCGGGCGCCGCAGGGCCGGCATTCTTACTCGTATCAACCAATTGAGCGGGCTCGGTCGGCGGCACGTTTCCGCCTGCCGTCAGCACCGTGCGGCAATCGGCCGGAAGATCGGCGAGCGTCATCTCGGGCTTGGGCGGCGCAGGCTTGGAAGGCTTCGGCGGCGGCTTCGACGCATCGACCGGCGGCTTGGGCTTCGGCGCGACTTTCTTCAGCCAATCCTTCAGTTCCCCATCGCAACCGTCATCGCCGGGAACGGGGGGCTGATGCTGGCAATTGGCGGATCCTTTCGGGCAGCCGATGCGCATGTGGAAATGGTAGAAGTGCCCGAAGTAGGGGCGCACCTTGCTCAGCCACGCCCGATCATCCTTGGGGGCGGCTTCGCAGAGCGCTTTCTTGATCGCGGGGTGGACGAGAATGCGCTCCACGGCAGAATAGGACGCGGCGCGCTTGATCAGCTTCACCTGACCTTCGCCCCAAACCTTCGGATCGACCGAGCTGTAATTCGAGATCATGGAAACGGCCGACATGTCCTCACGCTCGCGGCGCGTGAGCTTGCGGTCCGGCATGGGCGTCAGCCAGATGTCGGCGTCGAGCCCCACCTGATGGCTTGCGTGGCCCGAGATCATCGGGCCGCCGCGCGGTTGCGAAATGTCGCCGACGAGAAGACCCGGCCATTCCTTGTTGGCGGTGCTCTCACGTGCCAGGCGTTCGATGATCTTGATGAGATCGGGATGTCCCCACATGCGGTTGCGGGACAAGCGCATCACCTGCCAGCCGGGGCCGTCGACGGCGAGCGGCTTGGCGCCTGCCAGGCAGCCTTTGGCGTACCAGCCAACGGCGCGGGCCGCGAGGGGAGCTGCCGACTTCACGGAGCCGAAAAGCTGCTTGGCGGAGAGAGCCGGCTTCTTCGGCTTTTCCTTGTCGGCAGCGGCGTCCTTTGTATCCTTCGGGTCCGCCTTCGCGGCCGCGGCCTTTTCGGCGGGTGCGGCGGCAGCCGGCGCTTTTGCGGGGGGTGATGCCGGGGCGGCAGCTTTTGCGGGCGCTTGAGGAGCGGGCCGCTCTGCAGGCTTGGGGGCGGGCGGAACTACGGCGTCCTTGGCGGCCTCGGCCGCTGCGGCGGCTTCAGCGGTGGCCGCGGCGGGGCCGTGCCACGTGCGCGCGGTTTCCTCGCTCGCGGTCTGGCTCGCACCTCGGCTGTCCTCGGCCGCGACGGGTCCGGACAGCACGAGCAACGGCGTGAACAGCCAAATTGCGACGCGTCGGGCGAATGCCATGAAACCCCGCAGCAAATCAGATGGGGTCATCCTAGCCGATGGCGGGGCCAAATTGCGACGACCTCGTCGAATCGCGTGGAAATTGTTCTGACGGGCGATCAGTTTTTGTCATCGCGACCGTGACCGGACCGAGAGCCTATGTGATGATCCGGAGGCGTTGTCGCGAAATGTCTCGCGCGGCTCGTCTGCGATCCATCAGCCCCGCAAATCCGAGTGTGCCGTGACCGATCTGCTCATCACAGGACCTCGTAACGCCGAGACAGTGCTGGTGCTGGCGCCGGGTGCGGGCGCGCCGATGACGAGCCCCTGGATGGGGCGCGTTGCCGAGCTTCTGGGCGAGGCGGGTCTTCGCGTGGCGCGGTTCAATTTTTCTTACATGGCGGCGCGCGTTGCCATGGGATCGCGCAAGCCGCCTCCGAAGGCAGAGGCGCTGATCGCCGAGTATGACGCGGCGCTCGCGCGGATTTCCGCTGAAGCGGGGGCTGGAAAACGAATCCTGATCGGCGGGAAGTCTCTGGGCGGGCGTGTTGCCAGTCTCGGGGCACAGGCCTTTTTCGACGCCAAGCGAATCTCGGGGCTCGTGTGCCTCGGCTATCCGTTTCATCCGCCGAAACAGCCTCATGCGCTGCGAACCGCCCACCTCCTCGGTCTCACTTGCCCGACGCTGATCGTGCAGGGCGAGCGCGATCCGTTCGGCGGCGTGGAGGAGGTTGCGGCCTACGGCTTGCCGCCTTCGATCGCGGTTGCTTGGGCGCGGGACGGCGACCACGATCTGGCGCCGCGGCGCAGCTCCGGCGTGACGCTGGAGGATAACCTCGCCATGGCAGCGGGCGAGATTGCGCGTTTCGCCGAGCGCTGCGCTCAGACTGTCTGATGGCGCGCGCGGGCGCCACGCAGGAGCGCGGCGCAGGTCGGCTTTTCCAGCTCAAGCGTGTCCGCGAGCAGGGTCAGGAAGCGCTCCTCGTCATTGTGAACAGAGAGATCCGACACGGCGACCTCTGCGCACAGCACGTAGGCGGTCTCGTAGAGGCGCGGTGACAGGCTCCGCTTGACGAGGGCGAGGACGTTGTCAACGCCGCCTGGCTTCTTCAGAAGCTTGCCGCATTCCTGCGCGGCATCCGCCAGCCAGTTGTCCGTATAGGACTGGAAGGGCGGCAGCTCGCGCACGATGGACCCGATGCGGGCCAGCTCCTCCGTTGTGATGGTGCGGTCGGCGGCCGACACCGTCACCATTGCGTAGATCAGCGCCTCGGGGGCGGAGATGCGGTCTGGCGTGTGCGTGCGGGTTTCGGGTTCATCCGGTGAGGACATGGAACGGTCAGGGCTCAAGGGGTTGAAGGAAGCGATGTGAGGGCATCGAGCAGCGCGGCATTGAATGCCTCCGGCTCCTCAATGTGGGGAGCGTGTCCGAGCTTCGGAAAGGCGATCAGGCGCGCGCCCTTGATACGGCTTTCGGCTTCACGTGCAAGCTCGGGGTAATTGCCGAGTGTCTTGGCGACCTCTGGGGATGCGCGGTTTTTGCCAATGGCGGTGGTGTCTTTCTCGCCGATCAGGAGGAGCGTGGGCACGGCGAGCCTCGGAAACTCGTGTACGACCGGTTGCGAGAAGATCATGTCGGAGGCGCGGGCCTGCGAGAGCACGACGCTGTCGCTGCCGGGCCCTTGGTACATTGATGCGAGCATTTCCACCCAGCGATCGAACTCCGGTCTCCAGCGGCCATCGTAGTAGGTTTTCTGCTGATAGGCCTTGATACTCTCGGCCGTGGTCTTGCGTTCGCCTTCGATCAGCTCGTCGATGGTGCTCGGGGGGACGCCCTTGGCGCTCCAGTCCTCGAGCCCGATGGGGTTGACGAGAACGAGAGCTGCGGTCGCGGCCGGGAAGCTCAGCGCGTAGCGGGCCGCCAGCATGCCGCCCATCGAGTGACCGACGAGGATGGGGCGGGTGACGCCGATGCTGTCCAGAAGCGCGTGCGTGTTGGCTCCGAGCTGGTGCAAGCTCATCTGATAGGCGGCGGGCTTGGTGGACCGGCAGAATCCGATCTGGTCGGGCACGACCACCCGATAGCCGGCCGTGGCCAGCGGCGCGATCACGCCCTCCCATGTGGCACCGCAGAAGTTCTTGCCGTGAAAGAGCACCGCCGTTTTCCCGTTGGGGGTGCCTGCGGGGGCGATGTCCATATAGGCCATGGTGAGCGGCTGGCCCTGGGAGGTGAAGACGAACTCCCGGACTGGGTGTGGATAGGGGAAGTCCTTCAGCATGGCATCCGCGCGGGCCTCGCCGGCGAACATGGCTAATCCCATCGCCAACACGAAGGCGCCTCGCCAATCCATCGTGTCCCTCTCTGCCTGTTTTCTGCGTCTCGGCGGGATATGGCGTCTATCTTGCGGTGCACAAGGTTGCGGCCTGGTGCCGCGTTCCCGCATTAAGCATGGTGCGAGCGGGGCGCGCGCAGGGGCGGCCCAACTTCTTTTCTTTCCCTTTGGCGACACTATGTTATTGGGAGGCCAAACTTCAGGCTTCCCTTTATTTTCCGGACCTCGTGGGGCGGATCGCAGGGTGCTTTCCGTGTCCCGCGAAACTGATCCGGGACGGCACCGGTTTCGTATAACACGAGCAGTTCCGTTATTTCTCTACAAGGCAATCGCCCACACCCATGAAAAGTAAGATCATCAAAGCTCCCGCCGCCGAGGCGCCTGCTCCCACGCGTGCCGAAGCAGAGGAGGCCGTGCGCACGTTGCTTCGCTGGGCTGGCGATAATCCGGAGCGGGATGGACTGCTGGAGACGCCCTCGCGTGTCGTGAAGGCTTACCAGGAGTATTTCCGCGGCTATCACGACGATCCGGAGGCCATCCTCCAGAAGACGTTCGAGGAGATCGAGGGCTACGACGAGATGATCGTGCTGCGCTCAATCCGTTTCGAGAGCCATTGCGAGCACCACATGGCGCCGATCGTCGGGCGTGCCTGGGTGGGTTACATCCCGAACGGGCGCGTGGTCGGCATATCGAAGCTCGCGCGTGTCGTCGAGACCTATGCGAAGCGTCTCCAGATCCAGGAGAAGATGACGTCTCAGATCGCCAACACGATCGACAAGGTGCTCAACCCGCAAGGCGTGGCCGTGGTCATCAAGGCCGAGCACCACTGCATGACGACGCGTGGCGTGCACAAGCCGGGCACGGACCTGGTGACGAGCCGCATGCTCGGCATTTTCCGGGACAACGCGATTACCCGGCAAGAATTCCTTTCCATGATCGACTGAGTAAGTCCTGGGTTTCTTTGGAGTTGTCTGCGTGAGCGCCGGCAAGACTGTACTTATTACCGGCGCATCCAGCGGAATCGGTAGAGCAACGGCAGAGCTTTTCGCTCAGCGCGGCTGGACCGTGGCTGCAACCATGCGCAAGCCCGAGACCAGCGATCTCGCCAGCAAGTCGGATCGCATCCGCCTGTTCAAGCTCGATGTGACGGATCAGGCGTCCGTGGATGCGGCCGTCGCCGACGTGATCGCCCAGTGCGGCGGCATCGACGTGGTCGTCAACAACGCGGGCTATGGCCTGATGGGGCCGTTCGAGGCGCAGACGGACGAGCAGATCCGACGCCAGTTCGAGACCAATCTGTTCGGTGTGTTGAACGTGACGCGCGCTGTGCTGCCTCACATGCGCGAGCGCCGTCAGGGGCGGATCGTCAACGTCGGATCGGCGGCAGGCCGCATGACGCTGCCGCTCTATTCGATGTACAGCGCCACCAAGTGGGCGCTCGAAGGTTTCTCCGAGGGGCTCTGGTTCGAGCTCCGCCAGCACAACATCAAGGTCAAGATCATCGAGCCCGGCATGATCAAGACCGATTTCTTCGAGCGCTCCCGCGAGGTGGCGACGAAGCCGGGGCTCACGGCCTACGACGACTTCGTGGCGCAGGTCGCGCCCAACCTGAAGGCGTGGGAAGAGGCGGGCGCAGAGTCCGATGTGGTCGCGCGCAGCATCTGGCGCGCCTCCACCAGCATCTGGCCGCGCCTTCGCTATCAGCCCAACGCAACGTTTACCGTGTGGGGCCGCGGGTGGGTGCCAGGTCACCTCTATGTGCGCCTCATCCGGCGCCTCTTCAATGCGTGGTAACGAGGCGCGCAAAACACGCGCGTTTGTTGAAGCATTTTCTACAATGCTCCGCGTACCCGTTCAGTAATCGTCCTTTCGGTTGATCTCACTCAATGTCTGCTATGATGGTCGCTGCGATCCTGTGATCCGACGAGCGAAAGTCAGTAGGAAAGAGGTGGATCATGACGAAGATTCTCTGCGCAGTTGACGACACGGAGCATAGCAAGCCGGCAATCGATCTCGCCGCGAAGCTCGCCCTTGCTCTCAAGGGGGATCTCACCGTTGCGACGGTGAACCAGTTGATCGGCGGATACGGCCGGGGTGGAGCGGCAACGCTCTTCTGGACCGAAAACGAGCTGCAGAACGTCCTTCAGAAGGCAGCCGCAGAGGCGAAGTCCGCAGGCATCGCGAACGTGAAAGCGGTGAGCATCGAGAGCCGCGATCTTGCGCTGGCGATCACCGACTATGCCCGCGAGGGCAACTTCGATCACATCGTGGTGGGGACCGGCGGCAAGAGCGCCGTCTCTCGCATGATGCTCGGATCGGTGTCGCGTGACGTCGTGCATCTGGCGCATTGCCCGGTGACGGTCGCGCGTTAATCCGCGTTCCATTCACGGGATCGTTGTTTCGTTTTCAATCAGTCGTGGCAGACGGGCCGTAGTCGACCGCCATCAGGTAAAGGCCTGATGCGGGGGCGACCGGCCCGCAAGCCGTTCTGTCGCGCGCTTCGAGTGCCTGGCGAAGATCGTCACGGGTCCATTTTCCGTCACCCACGAGCTTCAAGCTGCCGACCATCGAGCGCACCTGATTGTGCAGGAACGAGCGCGCGGAGGCCGCGACGCGAATTTCCTCTCCGTCCAAACTCACATCGAACCGGTCGAGTGTGCGCAGCGGCGACTTGGCCTGGCATTGAGCGGCGCGGAAGGTCGTGAAGTCGTGGCGGCCCACAAGCGCGGAGGCGGCATCCCTCATGGCTTCGCCGTCGAGCTTGCGCGGAACCCACCATACCCGGTTGCGATCGAGGGCAGGCGGCGAGCGCCGTGCCAGGATGCGGTAGAGATAGTGCCGCGCGGTGGCGCTGAAGCGCGCGTCGAAGTTGCCCGGTACCTCCGCGCAATCGATCACGACGATCGGCTGCGGCTTGAGATAAAAGTTGATGCCATCGCGCAGGCGCGAAGCGGGCCATTCCTTCTCAATATCGAAATGAGCGACCTGCCCGCGGGCGTGTACGCCCGCGTCCGTGCGGCCCGCGCCACGGATGCCGGCGGGCGATCCCGTGAGCTTCAGGATTGCGGTTTCGAGCGCGCCCTGCACGGAGGTGCCGGCAGATTGGATCTGCCAGCCGACAAACGGCGTGCCGTCGTATTCGATAGCCAGGCGATAGCGGGGCATTGCGGAGACTTGCTTGTTGGCGAAGGCCCCTGCCTACTCTTTCAGGCGCAGCACCTCAAGGGCGTGCCGAAAAGGGGCTCGCCCGGGCTCAGCGTGCCGCCACGGCCTCAGCGCGGGGCGGCGCCGCGGACGGGAACGCCGGTGACGGGATCGTAGTAGTTGAGGCTCAGCGGCGTGCGGCCGCCGGGGTTCACGATCACATGGCGCTCGGAGGGCAGCGGGCGGAAGACGCGGACGCCTTCCTCGATGGTCACGGTGGCGCCGTATGCGTTCGACGGCTCGATACGGGTGGTGTGGGCGTCCTGCGCCTGGACGGTTGCGGCGGTGAGGAGAAGGGCGGCAGCGCCGGCTGATAGGCTACGGATCATCGTCGGCTCCAAAAGCTCGTTTTGCCGCGAGTTTAGGAGACAACGGCGCTCTGTGCTGGACGTTCGCGCGCGATGCTTAATGCGGCGCTCGCCGTCAATCCGCGCGGCCGATGCGGGTGCCGCGAGGAATGGTGAAGCCGCGCAGGAACTCGTCCGCGGTCATGGCGCGCTTACCGGCGCGCTGGATCTCCACCAGGCGGACAGCGCCATCCCCGCAGGCGATCGCGAGCTTGTCGTCGAGCACCGCGCCGGGGTGGCCCTGGCCTTCCACGAGGGTGGTGCGCAGCACCTTGATGCGCTCGGGCTTGCCGCCTTGGAGCGTCGCCTCGAACCAGGCTCCCGGAAACGGCGAGAGGCCCCGGACGTGGTTATGGACCTCGGCGGCCGGCTTCGAGAAGTCGATCTGGCTTTCCTTCTTGTCGATCTTGGCGGCGTAGGTCACGCCTTCCGCGGGCTGCGCGAGCGTGGCGAAGGTTCCGGCTTCGAGGTCCGCCAGCGCCTTCACGATCAGGGCGGCGCCGCGCTCGGAGAGCAGGTCGTGCAACTCGCCGGCCGTGAGGTCGGGCGGGATCGGCACCACGTCCGTCAGGCCGACGGGGCCCGTATCCAGCCCCTCGTCCATGCGCATGACCATTACGGCGGTGTGCGCGTCGCCTGCCATGATGGCGCGCTGGATGGGAGCGGCGCCGCGCCATCGCGGGAGCTCCGATGCGTGCACGTTGAAGCAGCCCAGGCGGGGGGCTGCGAGCACGGCGGCCGGAAGCAGCAAGCCATAGGCGATGACTACGGCCGCATCGGCACCTAGGCTCGCGAAGGCCGCTTGCTCTTCAGGCGATTTCAGGGACTGCGGCGTCCGGACGGGGATGCCGAGAGCCGCCGCCTTGGCATGAACGGGAGTGGGGCGTTCGGCCATGCCCCGCCCGGCCGGGCGGGGCGGCTGGGAATAGACCGCGACGACGTCGTGGCCAGCGGCCACGATCGCCTCCAGGGCCGGGACCGAAAAGTCCGGCGTTCCCATGAACACGAGCTTCAAAGGCATGAGGGCTCCGGCTGTCCCGACGGGGTGGCGGCTCAGGCCGGGGCTTCGCCGCGGGCCGCCTTCTTGAATTTGCGGACGACCATATCGCGCTTCAGCCGCGACAGAAAATCGATGATGAGCTTGCCGTTCAGATGATCCACCTCGTGTTGGATGGCGGTGGCGAGCAGGCCCTCCGCCTCGAGCTCACGCGGCTTTCCCTCACGGTCGATGTAGCCGAGGGTCAGGGTGGCCGGACGCTCGATATCGATGCGAAAATCGGGAATCGACAGGCAGCCTTCCTCGTGCACGCGGGTGGCCGTGCCGAGCTTCAGGATCTCGGGGTTGAAGAGGGTCAGCGGCCGCGGCTCGTTCTCGTCCTCGGAAACATCGAGCACGATCAGACGTTTCATGACCCCGACCTGGACGGCTGCCAGCCCGATGCCGGGGGCGTCGTACATCGTCTCCAGCATATCGTCGGCGAGCTTCAGCAGCTCGGCATCGACCCTCTCGATTGGGTCCGAGATCTTGCGCAGCTTGGGATCGGGCAGGGTGATGATGGGCAGCGTGGACATGGTCTTGAAATAGGGAAGTCCGGGGCGGCGGTCAATCTGCTGACCTGGTACAGTCCGGTGCGACCTCTTCTTCGTTAATGGCTAAGTACTATTACCAAGCTCGACAATCCTCCTGCATTCGTCTTCAACTCTCATGTAATATTGCGTGAGTCCCGCACTGAGACGGACGCATGAAGCATGATCTCAAACCGCTGATCATCGGACGCCGCGAGTGGGTGGCGCTGCCGGATCTCGGGCTTTATGCGATCAAGGCAAAGGTCGATACCGGAGCCAGGACATCGGCGCTGCATGCCGAGGCGGTCGAGACCTTTGGCCCCATTTCCGCGCCGCGCGTGCGGTTTCTCATTCACCCTCTTCTGGAACAGCCCGAGGTCGCAGTCTGGTGCGAGGCCGAGCTGCTCGGCGCGCGCGACGTGACAAGCTCGAGCGGCGAGCGGGAGAACCGCTGCATCATCCGCACGATGCTGCGCGTCGGTATGCGGGAGTGGCCGATCGAACTCGGGCTCACCAATCGCGAAGGGCTCGCGCACCGGATGCTGCTAGGCCGGCAGGCCATCAGACCGGGTATGCTGGTGGACCCGGCGCGGTCGTTTCTGCTGCCGAAGCTGAGCCCACGGCTTTATCGCGCGCCCGCGTAACCGGGTTTTTTCAATCGAACCAGATCAAGTAAGGCCCAGCGTGCGCAGCAGCGCGGCGTTGACATCGTTCACGTCGAAGCGGCGCTCAGCCTTGAGACGGGCGGCGCGCGATCCGGCGGACAGAAGGCCGGGGTTTCGCAGATAGCTCTCCATGGCGACCACAAGCTCCGCCACGTCGGCGGGAGCCACGAGGCAGCCGCTCACCTTCTCGTCGACCGTTTCCGCGCATCCGGGGGTGCGCGTGGTGATGACGGGGCGTCCCGTCGCGAGCGCTTCCAGGATGGAGCGGGGCATGCCCTCGGCGTAGGAGGGATAGACGTAGACATGGCAGGCGGCGAGGGCGGGGCGCACGTCGTCCAGTTGGCCCAGGTATTCGAGGGTGCCGCCATCGTCCAGGCTCTCGGGGGGCACCGCGTCGCGTGCGTCGCTCGGTGAGCCTGCAAGGCGAAAGACGGCGTTCGGCCAAGCTTTTTTTATGCGCTGGGCGGCCGCCTTGTATTCCAGGACGCCGCGGCGGCGCTCCAGGCGGCTCAGCATCAGGAAGACGAGGCCTTGATCGAGTGTGGGGAGCGGCTCGGCTCTGAACTCGGTCAGGTTTATGCCGCTGCCGGGCACGACCACGGTTTCGAGGCTGGGCCTCAGCAGACCGAGCCTTGCGAGCGTGCGCTCGTCGTCGCGGTTGTGGAACACGACGGCGTCGCTGGCGCGGAGCGCCTCGGCGAAGCGGCGACGACCCACGCTTTCGATGCCGTCGCTCGGCAAGCCGTTGACCATGGTGACGACGCGGCGGACATCGGCCCGGCGCGCGGCGTGGGCGGCCAGCATGGACGTTCTCAAGCCGAAGCTCACGACGACGTTGGGCTGCCAGTCCTTGAACTGGGTGACGAGGCTCGAAATCATCTGCCAGTCGGTCACGAGGCGGAGCGGGGAGGGAGGCGGTTCGAGGATGCGCTGCTGGGCACCGGCGGCCCGCAGGATGCGCGCATATTTTCCAAGGCCGGGCGGCGTGAGACAGAGCACGCGATGGCCGCGGGCGGTGAGCGCCTCGATGAGATCCCGCCGCAGGATGGCGGCTGACTCGGCCGATGGGGCGACCAAGGCGATGCGTTCCGATACTGGTTTGGTCACTGCGCGAGGCCGCTCATGTCGATTCGTATATCGGGGTAAATCCTATCCCACGGCAGCGCGCATCGCCAAGGAAAGGCGACCGGTATAAGCGCCGGGATATGCACAGCTTCAGATGTGCCGGAAGGGCTCGGATAGCAGTTTCTCGATGAGGTGCCTGCAAAGCCAGACGCTGAGGCACCCGAACAGGATGCCGCCAACCATGTGCCCGGCGAGTGCGCCCTCCGCTCCCGCGAGCGAGCTGCCCAGGTGAACCACGGGGATGGTTCCGAGCGTGGCCCGGCCCCAGTTCAAGAGCGTCGCGTAGTGGGGGAAGTCCAGCGTGTTGAAAACGGCGTTTGCGACGAACAGGGCGCCCATGAAGGCAAACAGGGGGGCGAGCCAATAGTTGAAGAGGTTGATCAGAGCTGCGGCGTCGCCTGTCGCTCCGAACAGACGGACGAGATGGGCTGACAGCAGCGCCAGCACGATCCAGGCGGCGAGCGTGAACGCGCCGTTGACGGCGAGCGCCAGCCTGAACGCTTGTCGCACGCGGTCTCCCTCGCGGGCCCCGTAGTTCTGGCCGATGATGGGGCCGACGGAGGACGAGAGCGCGTAGATGGTGCCGAACGCCACCGGAAGGATGCGGCCGATGATGGCCCAGCCCGCGACCGCGTCGTCGCCGTGCGTCGCGATGGCGGCGGTGACGTAGGCGTTGGAAACGGGTGTGGCGACGTTGGTAAGGATGGCGGGGACGGCGATGGATGCCATGGCCGGAATATCGACGAGGAGCGCGGGCAGCCGGGGCCTAGCGACGAGCCCGTGCACGCCAATGACGCCGTAGAGCCCCACCAGCATGAAGACGATGCGCGCGATGACCGTGGCCCACGCCGCGCCTTCGATGCCGAGGCCCATCACGATGATGAAGATGGGATCGAGGATGGTGTTGATGATGGCGCCGTAGAGCGTGATGTTCATGGCGCGGCGCGCGTCTCCGATGGAGCGGAGCACGGCGGCCGACGTCATGGCGAGCGTCAACACGGGGATCGACGGCACGAGAATGTAGAGATACCGCGCGGCGAGATCGTGCGTGCGCCCGGTTGCGCCGAAGAGCGTCAGGAACCACGGTATGGCGAAGTAGATGAGAGCGGCGGCAGCGAGGCCAGCGACGAAGTTTGCAATGTGTGCGTTCACCGAGAAGCGGCAGGCGCGCAGGCGGCGGCCCTCTCCGAGGGCGCGGGACACGAGCGTCGTGGACGCGATCGAGAGGCCGATGCCGGTTCCGATCATCAGAAAGAGAATGGAGCTCGCATAGCCGACGGCGGCCAGCACGGCCTGATCGTCGAGGAGCGAGAGGAAGGCGATGTTGGCGAGATCGCTCAAGAAGATCGCGCCGAGCCCGACACCACCCGCGCCGCTCATGACCAGGATATGGCGCAGGAGCGATCCCACGACGAACTTCGCCGGGGCGCGTGGGAGAGCTTCCGCTTTTGTGGGGGCGTTCATCGTTGTCCTTGCGGGCGGATGCTCGGGGTGACGCGCGAGGTGTTTCAGATGCGTGCGGCTCGGCCGGCTTTGCCCGGGGCCTTTCGCTCAGATCCGTTTGCGGGATTTGATGGCGGCGGCCAACGTTCCTTCGTCGAGATAGTCGAGCTCGCCGCCGATGGGGACACCCTGGGCGAGACGCGACACCACGACGCCCGTGGGGGCCAGTTGCTCAGTCAGATAGTGCGCGGTGGACTGTCCTTCCACGGTGGCGTTGAGCGCCAGGATGACCTCCTTCACCTCTCCGGAGGCGGCGCGGTCGATCAGCGTCGCGATGTTGAGGCGGTCGGGTCCGATGCCGTCGAGCGGCGAGAGGTGGCCGCCGAGGACGTGATAGGGCGCGTTGATGACGGCGGCTCTTTCAAGCGCCCAGAGATCTCCCATCTCCTCGACCACGACGATGAGCGACCTGTCCCGCCGCTCGTCGCGGCAGACGGTGCAGGGCGCCACGGTGTCGAGGCTGCCGCATACGGGGCATTCGACAATGGTGCGGACGGCGACGGCAAGGGCATCCGAGAGCGGTACGAGCAGATCCTCACGCCGCTTCAACAGGGCCAGCGCCGCCTTGCGGGCAGAACGCGGCCCAAGTCCGGGTAGACGTGCTAGGAGCTGGACAAGCCGCTCGATCTCGGGGCCGGCTATCTTTTTCGACATCTAGGCTTCTTGCAGGTTCTCAGAGCGAGGCTCCGAAGCGGCGTTCGGCTTTGGCTCGCACCGATGATTGGCTATTCGGAGGCATTGGGTCCGAAGCGAGCTTCGGTCTAAGCACGCTCGGCGCACGTTGTCACCTTGCGTCACGGCGCACTGTTCGTCCGCCGTCGGGGGAGATCAGCTTCCGGGAAGGCAGAGTGCCGAAGTTCTCTGGCCCTTGCGGATGCGGGCTTCCAGCGCCTGCGCGCTCTCCGTTTGCCGCTCCATGTGGCGGCGGAAGTCCGTCGGCGTCAGGCCGTAACGGCCCTTGAAGCGCCGGCCGAAGTGGGAGAGATCAGAGAAGCCCCATTTGAACGCGATCTCGCCGATGCTGCGGTGGGACTGAGCCGCATCCTCGAGCGCATTGCGGCATCGCTCGAGCCGCCGGTCGACCAGATAGCGCTCGAGAGACGTGTTTTCCTCGGCGAGCAGGGCATTGGCGTAGCGTACGGAAATACCCGCCTCTGCAGCAATGCGCTCAGGCTTGAGGCCCGGCTCGATCAAGAGCCGCTCGATGGTGGCTTTCAGGTGAAGGAGCGCGGTCGCCTTGGGCGAGGAGAGCGTGGTCTTGCGCTCGCGGCTGCCGTTCAGCGTGAGAGCTGCGAGATCGAGAATCTGCTCCGCCACCTTTAGCCCCGATACGCCGTCGAGCGTTTCGGCCTGTTGGGGAAGCATCTCGATGAACCCCATCGTCAGCGATCCGATGCCCGTGGAGGTGTCGATAGGACGGCCGGTCAGATCGGCGGTATTGCCGATGCGCGCTTCGAGCGAGGAGCGCGGGATTTTGACGATGACGTGTGTGCAGTGCTCGCGCAGCGTCAGCTCGAAGGGGCGGACGGGGTCGACCAGGTAAAGGCCGCGGCCCTGGAGCGTGCTCTCGCGGCCGTCCTGCATGAAGCCGACCTCTCCCGCGAAGAGGCCGCTGAGCAAGAGGTCGCCGCTGTCCTCGTGGGATGCGTTGCGCTCAGAGCGCTGCACGTGATGCGCATCTGCGTTAAATGTTGAGAGGCCTAGCCCGGGCAGGCTCGTGATCTGCACGCTGCCCCGGAACGAGGGGGCATCGCCGGGCTGGAAATCGTGCTCGACGTAGCCGCGCGTGGCAACCTCACGCCAGTAGCTGAGCCGCTCTCTCGGGTGCACGCCCTGGGTCGAATAGATCATAGCGATCGTCTTCTCGTGCTCGGATTGCCGTGTCAGTCGACAAATAGCGCCGCGTGGTGCGAGCGCCCTGCTCCCCTTTGCATTTCAATACAATTTCTCCACTGAGGAGTCGAATGGCGTTTTCCGCTTTCCCATCTTGGTTTCCGCCCACTGTCGATCCCCAGGCCAGGACTACCCCTGCGAGCAAAGGACGTTTAGAGCAGCCATGACGCGAAAAACTACGGGGCCCGATCTCGGACAGTCTCCTTTGCACCTGTTCCACCGAGCCGTCCAAGTGGTCACCGAGATCTATCAGACTGAGATGTCGTCTTACGATCTGACGGCCCGGCAGTATGCCGTGCTGTTCGCCCTCGCCCATTCGGAAGGGCTCAGCCAGAGCAAGCTGGTCGATGCAACGGGCATCGACCGCTCTACGATGGCGGACATCGTGCGCCGGATGCTCAAAAAGGGCATTATTCAGCGCAAGCGCGACAAAGAGGATGCGCGCGCCTACGAGGTGAAGATCACCGAAGAAGGCACGCGCCTGTTCAAGGCCGTGACGCCGATCGTGCACCGCATCGAGGAGAGGCTTCTTTCCTCGCTGAAGGGCGGCCGGGTCGAGGAATTCCTTGACGATCTCGGCACCATCGTCGGCGCAGTGGCGCCCCCGGCGGCGCCGGCCGCCAATGGTCACTTCGCCGAGAGCGAGGCCCGGTAACTCCGGACAAGACGAGCGCGGAACGGGCTGTCCCGTTCCGCTTTTTTTTGACCCCGTCTTTCCTTCCCCGGATTTTTCCCTTCCCCAATCGTTCCTGGCGCTCTCCCAGGTGGCCCGCCCCGCGATTTGCGGCAGGCTCGCATAAGCTCCTGACCTTATAGCTCGGCAAGCTGCCTGCGTGATTCGCGGCCTGTGGCCCGTCGTGCCGTGCTCCGGCCATCCGCGCGCCTGATCGCGATCTGCTTCAGCGACACACAGAGGCTGGGCGCGATCGGAAAGCCGAAATGGTTTCCACATACCTCTCCTACAAGATGTACACCTCCGACCTTTCGAAGAGCGTCGCGCGCACGCTCTCGGATCCGCAGGTGTCGCGGGAGCAGACCTACTATCGCGACAACATCGGCAAGGTTACGTCGGTCGACGACTTCCTCAAGGATCAGCGTCTCTATTCCTACGCCATGAAGGCGTACGGCCTCGAGGACATGACCTACGCCAAAGCCTTCATGCGGAAGGTTCTGGAGAGCGATCTCACGGACGACAAGAGCTTCGTGCGCAAGCTCGTAGACCAGCGCTACGTCACGTTTGCCAGGGCCTTCAATTTCACGACGACCGGAGATGTCGCCTCCGGCACGACCATCGCGCAGGACGCTTCGGACGAGGAGGACACCGTCGGGCTTTACTCCGAGCAGCGCGTGCGCAAGGGCGCCGCGGTTGCGGCGGAGGTCGAATACTATCAGGCCCGCATCGGATCGATCACCACCGCGGATCAGCTCGTTTCGGATTCGCGGCTGTTCTCGTTCGCACTCAAGTCCTTCGGGATCGATCCCAGCACCGCGTCCGAGGCGACGATCAAGAAAGTGCTGACGAGCGATCTGTCCGATCCGGACAGCATGGCCAACAAACTCAACGACAGCCGTTATCGCGAGCTTGCCGCCGGATTCTCTTTCGAGAGCGACGGGAGCGTTCCGGCGGGCCAGACGGCGCAAACGGCCGCGCAGCGCCGCGACACGATCCTTCTGCACTATGAAGCCACCGGAAACGGCACCTCGCCCGCCGCCGCGGCATTCAAGTCCCAGGCTTATGCCGAACTGATGGCGGGCGTCACGTCGGTCGACGATGTGGTCAACGACGATTTCCTGAAGACCTACGCCGCGACCGCCGCGGGGCTGGATCCGATCCTGCTCTCGCCCCTCACCCTGCGCGAGGTTCTGACCAGCGATCTTTCCGATCCCGACAGCCTCGCCAATTCGCTGGACAGCTATCGGACGCTGGCAGAGGCCTTCAATTTCAACACCGACGGTACGCTGGACGATGGCGTGCCGGCGCAGACGGCGGCTCAACTCGATAATTTCGCCGATGGCTATATCGAGAACTACGACAACAAGGTGGTGAGCACCGAGGAGCAGGAGACCAGCTACTACAAGCTCGCCATGTCGGAGGTGAAGTCGGTCGACGACCTTCTGGCCAACGCGAAGCTCTACAATTATGCGCTGAAGGCGTTCGATCTGGATCCGACGCAGGAATCGGCTTCCAAGATCAAGCAAGTGCTGAAGAGCGATCTTTCGAACAGGGACAGCTTCGCCAACAAGCTCGGCGATTCCCGCTATACCGCGCTGGCCGCCGCCTTCAACTTCGGCACCGATGGCGAGGCGCAGGGCGCCATCCGCGCGCAGATCACTCACTCCAAGTCGGAGACGATCACCCGCTACACCGTCACGCTCGGCAAGGAGGAGGCCGACCAGGCGCGTGGCAAGACCGAGAGCGAGTACTACAACCAGCAGATCGACACCATCACGTCCGTCGACGAGCTGCTCAAGGATACGCGCGTCGTCGCATACATCAAGAAGGCGTTCGGGTTCGAGAAGGAGAGCATCTCGGATCAAACGCTCAGGCAGATCCTCACGAGCGATCCGTTCGACAGCAAGAGTTTCGTCAACAAGGGCGCCAACACCAAGTACCGGGATATGGCGGCTGCCTTCAATTTCGGCGCCGATGGCAAGGCGCAGCGTATCGCGTTGGGAGAGGCGCAGGACAAGGACGAGCGGATCCGTACTCAGGACATGTACATCCGCCAAACGATGGAAGAGCAGGCGGGCAGCCAGAACGAGGGCGTGCGGCTTGCGCTCTACTTCCAGCGCAAGGCTTCCAGCATCGTGTCTCCCTACTCCATCCTCGCCGACAAGGCGTTGCTCCAGGTGGTGCTCACGGCGCTGGCATTGCCCGACAGCATCGCGCAGGCGGAGGTCGACACTCAGGCCAAGGCTATCTCCAAGCGGCTCGACGTTGCCGATTTCAAGGATCCGGCGAAGGTCGAGAAATTCCTCGCGCGCTTCACCGCACTCTACGACGTCAACAATCAGCAGACGTCCTCATCGCCTGCTTCCATCCTGCTCGGCCAACAGCAGGGGGGCGTCATCAGTGACGCGCTCTTAAGTTCGATCCAAGCCACTAAACTTCGCTTCTAGCTAAAGTTGCGCCGTTGCTCGCGCGGGATCTCCGCTGCTTCTCGCGGAATGGATGCCCGCGCGCCCCGGGCAATTCCGAATTCCCGCTTCGCTATCTCATAAGTCATATCCTGCAACGGTTATCCATCATCCTGCAGCGATCCGTATGCTTTCGAAATGTAAGAAGAAGCTCAGTGAATGGCTGTTTAAATATACAATTTATGGTTGCATAAATGTGTTCTCACCCCTAAGACTTTTTACGAGCAAAGGCCGCTTCGTGAGATTGTCAGTTTGCTGAACGCAGCGTCGCTGAGGCTCGCTCTCAAGAGCTCGGGGGATCGGCATGCCTGATTTGGAAACACGCCTTGCGGCTCGTCCGCTCTATCTGCAGGTTCGCGACGTTCTCGTTCAACGCATCGTTGTCGGTCACTGGAAGCCGGGTGCTACGCTTCCCAACGAAACACAGCTTGCTCAGCAGCTCGGTATCAGCATCGGCACAGTGCGGAAGGCGTTGGACCTCATGGAGGTCGAGCGCATCGTCACGCGGCGGCAGGGGCGCGGCACCTTCGTCAACGACTATGCGGCTGCTGAAAATACCTTTCCGTTCTCGATGTTCCACGATTTCTCTGGTCACCGTATCTCCGGCCAGAAGCGTGCGCGGTCGGTGACGCGCATTCAGGCGTCTGTGCACGAAGCCGAACGGATGGGTGTGCGCAAGGGTGATGAGCTGATCAAGGTCGATCGCGTGCGCGAGCATCAGGGGCAGATCTTCTTGTCGGAGATCTGTTTACTGCCTGCGAAGCTCTTTTCGCGCATTCCGGAGGATTTCGGCAGCTATCGTCTTTCCGCGCTTGCGCAGCTCAACGCCATTCTCGTGGGGCGCGCGGACGAGAGCGTGGATATCGTGATGGCGAGTGAGGAGGACGGAGAGAACCTCAATGTTCCGCCCGGCACGCCTCTCCTGCGGCTGGATCGCCTCATCTACTCGGACCACGAGGATGTGCTCGAGTGGCGGGTGGCGCACTGCTTCATGCGCAATGAACGGTATCTCGTACGCTTCAACTGAGAGCAAGGCCGCGTGTCTGGAGATCCGCCGCGGGTGAGTATTCTCCATCCAACAACGGACGGTGGATGCGCGTTCTTCTTTAAATGATGTCCTTCTTCTCTTTAGCAGCAAAATAAGTTTGTCATGACTTCATCGATGGTTTTCCGTCGATCCGTTATTCGCCGTTTAGCATTAGGCGCCTAGGTTGTGACGCATGTCATGGCGAGGGTGTGTGATGCGTAATTTTCACAGACGGGTGCGAGATGCGGCGCAAGCCGATGCGGGATCCGCAGCAGTGGAGTTCGCGCTAATTTTTCCGGTGGCGTTGATTTTTTTCTGCGGCCTTCTCGCCTACGGGCTCTATTTCGGAGCTGCGCACTCCGTCCAGCAACTCGCCGCCGATGCGGCGCGTGCGTCGGTGAGCGGCCTCAACGATTCGGAGCGGGCATCGATCGCGAGTGCGCATGTGGCGGCGAGTGGCGGGGTCTATCCCTTGTTGCGTGCCGACCGCATCGCCGTTGCGGCGCATCCTCTCGCCGCCGATCCCTCGCAGTTCGAGGTGAAGGTCTCCTTCAACTCGCAGGATCTGCCGATCTGGCTTCTCTCCGGACTGGTTCCGCTGCCGGGAAAAGTCATCGAGCGAACAGCCGTCATCAAGCGCGGCGGCTATTGACCGCCTTTCTCAGTCCCCCAGGAGGAGGTGCATCCCGTGGCCCTCAAATCATTTGCGAGAAGAATATGCCGGAACCGGCGCGGCTCCATCGGCGTTCTGATGGCGCTGTTTCTCACGGTCAGTGTGGGGTGTTGTGCTATCGCGGTCGATATCGCATCGCTCTACCTAGAGCGGCGCACCGCGCAGGGTGTGGCGGATCTCGCCGCAATCGCGGCCGCAGGCGACATTGTGCGCGCCCAGGAGGCCGCGCACGCCACGCTTGCGGCAAACGGTTTCAGCGCGATCCGCTCGCTCGATGTGATCAAGGGGCGTTACGAGATGGATCCGGCGCTGTCGCACGAGAGGCGTTTCGAGGCCGGCAAGCAGCCTTTCAATGCGGTTCGCCTCAATGTGGCGATGGGGGGACAGCTCTATTTCGCGAAGTCGTTCATGCCGGAGCCCGAGATTTCTGTGTCGGCGATCGGTACTGCGGATGCGCAGGCGACGTTCTCCATCGGCAGCCGATTGGCTTCGGTTCAGGGCGGACTGTCGAATGCCATTCTCGGTGCGTTGCTCGGCGGCAACGTCTCTCTTTCGGTGATGGACTATCAGGCTCTTCTCAACGGGAACGTCTCGCTGTTGAGCTTTCTCTCGGCGTTGTCGACGGAGGTCGGCGTGACGGCGGGGACCTACAGCGACGTGCTCAATGCGAACGCGACGGTGGGACAAGTTCTCTCCGCGTTGGCCAAGGCCGCGGCTTCGAGCGGTCAGTCGCAAGCAGCTCAAGCGGCAACCGTGCTGCTGGGCCAGGCTAATGCCTCCGTCACGGTGCCATTGCACTCGCTGGTCGATCTCGGACCCCTGGCGCAAGCCGCGGTCGGACAGCCACAGGCGGGGCTGGCGGCAGACGTCAACGCAATGTCTCTCGTTACGGCGCTTGCTTCGCTCGCCAACGGGAACAAGCAGGTCGCGGTGAACCTCGGCACGACCATTCCAGGTCTGCTCAGCCTCAAGGTCGATATCGCCATCGGCGAAGCGGCCCAGCATTCGGGCTGGGTCGCGGTGGGGCAGCCCGGCGCGATCGTGCGCACGGCGCAGACGCGGCTCCGGCTGCTCGCGGAAGTCGGCGGAAGCGGGATCCTGAGCGGGGTTCGGATCAGGCTGCCTCTGTACCTCGAGATCGCGAGCGCCGAGGCGCGCTTGAAGAGCCTTGCGTGCACGGGGGGAGCCTCCAACGCGCAAGCGACCGTGGAGGCGCGTCCCGCGGCAGCGAGGGCCTGGATCGGCGATGTCGCCCCGGGTGGGCTTTCCTCCTTCGGGTCGAGCGTTCCCGTGACGAGCGGCACCATCGTGCAGGCATTGCTGGTGAAGGTAACGGGGAGCGCTTACACACAGATGAGCAACACGTCGGCGACGGATCTCACTTTCACCATGAGCGATGTGAACGGGCACGTGATAAAGAGCGCGGAGGTTCGCGACTTTCTCTCTTCGCTGACCTCGCATCTTTTGCAAACGATGGACCTTCACGTCGACATTCTGGGCCTCGGCGTTGGCCTCTCGGTCTCCGCCGTTAAAGGCGTGGTTCTTGCGGCGCTGACGCCCGTCACTTCGACGCTCGATGCTCTGCTGGTGCCTCTTCTTCAACTCGTGGGCGTGCGCCTGGGCGAAGTCGATGTGCAGGTGAACGGTATCCGGTGCGGCGGGGCCGTGCTGGCTGGATAGATGGATCGCGAGTGGCGCGAGGCCAGAGATCGCCGCTCAGACTTCCTGTCCGCGCTCGCTCAGCACGCGATTGATCGCTCGTGCCAGCTCTTCCTGCCGGTAGGGCTTCGAAAGACGGAACAGATCCGGCATGGCGTTTTCCGGCAGGTCGGCCCAGCCCGTCGCCAGAATGATCGGCATGTCGGGCCGTTGCTCGCGGATTTTCGCAACGAGCTCTATGCCTGTCATGCCGGGCATGGCCTGATCGGTGATCACGATGTCGACGGGTGCGCCGGAGTCGAGAACGGTGAGTGCCTTTCGGCCGGACGAGACCTCAATGGTGCGATAGCCGAGATCCTCGAGCATGGCGACGGTGCCCATGGATACGAGCGGATCGTCGTCGACAACGAGGACCTGGCATTCCTTGACGGCCTCGTACATATCGGGCTCGGGCGGCGAGGGGAGGGTCGCTTCACCGTCGGATGCGGGTATCCATACGCTCACGGTGGTGCCTTTGCCGACCTCGCTCTCGATTTTCATGGACCCGCCGGATTGTGCGGCCAAGCCTTGCACCATGGAGAGTCCCAGTCCAGTTCCCTTGCCGATGCCTTTGGTCGTGAAGAACGGCTCTATGGCGCGGCGCAGCGTATCGGCGTCCATGCCGGTGCCCGTATCCGTGACCTCAATCAACACGAAACGGCCGGGTTTTAGCTCGGTGCCCGGCAGGCTCTGCGTCACGATCTCGTCGCTGATCTCGATGGTCAGCGATCCGCCGCTCGGCATGGCGTCGCGGGCGTTGAGTGCAAGATTGAAGAGGGCGAGCTCGAATTGCGTGGGATCGACGGTCGCCATCGTGCGGTCGCTATGTAGTCTCGTCGTAATGGCGATGGAGGGGCCGATCGAACGGCGAAGAAGCTCGGTCATTCCGGCGATGAGCTTCTGAATGTCGACGGTTTCGGGCTTAAGGTCCTGCCTGCGCGCGAACGTCAGAAGGCGCTGTGTGAGGGAGGCGCCCCGTTCGGCCGCGCTCAAGGCATTGTCGAGCAGCCGTTTCGATTGCGGCTCGGCGGGAAGCTTCTTTTCGAGCAGGCGAAGGCTCGAGATGATGGCGGCGAGCAGGTTGTTGAAGTCGTGCGCGACGCCCCCCGTCACTTGTCCGATGGTTTCCATCTTCTGGGCCTGGGCGAGCTGATCGCGCGCTTTCTCCAAGGCGAGCATCGCTTCGCGCTTTTCCGTCACGTCCCGCGTGATCTTGCCGAAGCCGACGATGTTGCCGTGGGAATCGTGGATGGCGTCGATCACGACGTTGGCCCAGAAGCGCGTTCCATCCTGGCGCTGCCGCCAGCCTTCGCCTTCGTAGCGTCCCTCGCGGGCGGCCGTTTTCAGGGCTGTGCCGGGGAGATCGATCGCCTTGTCCTCGGGCGTGTAGAACATGCTCACGTGCTTACCGAGCGCCTGCTCGCGGGTGTATTGCTTGATGCGGGCGGCGCCTGCGTTCCAGCTCACGATGCGGCCCTGCGGGTCGAGCATGAAGATGGCGTAGTCGTGAATACCGTTGATCAGGCGCTGGAGCTGATCTTCGCTCTCACGCAGGCCGGTATCGCCGTCCTTTGCCTCGCTGGCACCGCTCGTCTCCTCGTAGTCCGCGAGAGCCAACTTCTGCTCGTTGGGCTTGGAGCGCCTCTCGGCGGACAAGGCGAGGCTCGGAAGTGCGATGCTGGCCAGGAAGACGAGTCCGGTCAGCAGGGCATTGTTGAGAAAGAGGGGGCTCAAGGCGTTGCTTCCGGCGAGCGTGGCCCAAATCATGCCGGCGGCGAGAACGAGCGCCACGGCGGCGGTGTTGCGCGGGCTCTGGTAGAGCGCGGCCCACAGAAGCGGGATGAGGGCGATGAACGCCAGGAGCCCGCGATCGAGCCACGCCGCCAATGCCGGGCTGAAGGCGATGACGCCTGCCAGGAAGGCGATCGCCAGGATTTGCAGCAGCGGACGAAGCTCACCCGATGCCAGGGGGTCGCGCAGGAAGAGGACGATAGCCGGCGCGACGAGCACTGCGCCGGCAAGATTGCCGAGCCACCATGTCAACCAAAGCGAGGGGGCTGATTGCGAAAGCGTGCCCTCTGCAACTTGGAGCGCGCCCACGCCAACGGTTGCGCTGATGGGGGTCGAGATTAGAGCGACGACGAGCGCGAAGACGGCAATGCCCGGGGCGGTGTCGAAGGTGCGGATGCCACCGGAAAAGCGATTGATGAGGAGCCCGGCGGCGATGGCTTCGAGCGTATTGCCGGCGGCGATAGCGAGGGACGGCGCCACGGTGCCGGTGGTGGTAAAGTCGGCGAGGAAGGCCGCGACAAAGATCGCGGGCGAAATTCTCAAGCCCCATATCAGGATAGCAGCCAGAGCCAAGCCCGCCGCCGGCCAGATGGCGCTGGCGCTCGGATGTGCCGCTGCAAGCAGCATTCCGCCCTTAGCCAGCAGGAAATAGGTGATGCCCACCCCAACCTGGTCAAGTGCACGGGCGGAGCCAGTCGTCAACGCGATCTCACTTGAATTCATTGGGATGCCTCAGGAGCGAGACATTCGCACTAAATTCCGGACCGCGAAAACGGTTCCTGCCTTTCACAACTATTTCTTTGCGCGCTGGCTCGGGGATCCCGCGGCTTGAACCCGGGCTTTGCGCGAGGGCTCAGCCGGCCTTCCGGGTCGCCGGCTGATGGGGATCTACGGTGACCACCTCGGGGTCAAGTCCGTCGAAGATCTGGAGGCGGCGCAGGATGATCTTTTCCATCTCCAGAATGACCATGAGCAGGACGCCCGCACCCGCGATGACAATGCCATCGGCGAAAGCGATGGGACGAGTGTCGAACAGCTCCTGCATGAAGGGTGCGTAGGTGAACGCGAGCTGCGCGATGACGACCGCGGCAAGGGCGAGCAGCACGGGCGGGGTGCCCATGGTGCCTCGGAAGGTAAACGACGTCATGTGCAGATAGCGCACGTTGAAGAGGTAGAAGATCTCGAACACAACGACGACGTTGACTACCATCGTGCGAGCCATCTCGATGCCGAGCCCGCGATTGAGGGCATAGAAGAAGATTGCAAGCGCGCCGATGGTGAAAAGGGCCGAGACGAAGAAGATGCGCCAGACGAGGAATTGAGAGAGGAGCGGCGCGTTGGAGCGGCGTGGAGGGCGGCTCATGACACCGGGCTCGGTCGGCTCGAACGCCAGCACGAGCCCCAGCGTCACCGTCAGGATGAGATTGATCCAGAGGATCTGGGCCGGCGTCATCGGCATGGTGAAGCCGAACAGAATGGCCGCGATCACCGTCAGAGCCTCGCCGCCGTTGGTCGGGATGGTCCAGGCAATTACCTTGCGGATGTTGTCGTAAACCGTGCGTCCTTCGTGCACGGCCGAGACGATCGAGACGAAATTGTCGTCCAGCAGCACCATCTCGGAGGCTTCCTTCGCGGCCTCGGTGCCTTTCCGGCCCATGGCGATGCCGACGTCTGCCTGCTTGAGGGCGGGGGCATCGTTGACGCCGTCTCCGGTCATGGCGACGATCGCGCCGGTTGATTGCAGCGCGCGCACGATGCGAAGCTTGTGCTCGGGGTTCGTGCGGGCAAATACCTGCGTGCGGGTGGCGATGGTCCGCAGCTCGTCGTCCGTTGCCTTGTCAAGCTCGGCGCCGGTGACGACTTCGGCCGTGCTCGCGAGGCCGAGCTGGCGTGCGATAGCGGATGCCGTTGCCGCGTGGTCGCCTGTGATCATCTTGACGCCAATGCCGGCGGAGCGGCATTCGGCGATGGCGTCGATCACCTCGTCGCGCGGGGGATCGATAAAGCCGACGATGCCGAGAAATACGAGGCCGTGCTCGACATCCGCGAACGTGAGGCACTGGTCCGTGCCTTCCGGGTGCTTCATGGCGAAGCCAAGAACCCGCTCGCCTTCCGCTGCGGCGCGGGCGATCTCCTCGCTCCAGTAGGCGGGATCGAGGGGCTGGGTGGCGCCGGACGCGGTGGCTTCGGCCGAGCACATGGCCAGGAGCGCTTCCGGAGCACCCTTCACGAAGATCGCGTCGCCGTGATGGTGCTTCGTTCCGTGGTTCGGCGCGGTGGGAGCGGGCGAGACGCTTGCTGCCGTGGCATGGCGGGTGGCCATGAAGCGATGCTGCGCGTCGAAAGGGATCTCGTCGGCGCGCGGCCACTCGGCACGCACGTGCTCCGGGTTGAGCCCGGCCTTCATGGCGAGCGCGACGAGCGCGCCCTCCATGGGATCGCCCTCCACACCCCAATGCCCGTCCGCATGGCGAAGGTGCGCATCGTTGCAGAGCAGGCCCGAGCGAATGAGCGGCGCGGCGGCTTCGAGCGCTGCGACGTCGTCATCGCCGTCGAGTGCCGTGAGGTCGCCCACGGGCTCATAGCCCGAGCCGCTGACGAGGAGGGCATAGTCCGGTGTCACGATCCTGCGCGCCGTCATCTCGTTGCGCGTGAGGGTGCCGGTCTTGTCGGAGCAGATGACGGAGGTTGCGCCGAGCGTTTCCACGGCGGGGAGGCGGCGGATCACGGCATTGCGGGCCGCCATGCGCTGCACGCCGATGGCGAGCGTGATGGTGATCACGGCCGGCAACCCTTCCGGCACCACGCCGACTGCCAGGGCTACGACGGCGATCAAGGCATCAGGCCACGGGTAGTCACGCAGGAGCGTGGCGAACGCGAAGAGAAGCGCGGCGGCGGTAATCGCGACCCAGGTGAAGCGCTCTCCGAAGCGGTTGATCTGGCGAAGCAGAGGTGTCGTGAGCAGCTCGACGCCCTGGATCAGCGCGCTGATGTGGCCTATCTCGGTTTCGCCGCCTGTGGCCACCACGACTCCCGTTCCCTGGCCCGCGGCGACGAGCGTGCCTGAGTAGGCCATACCAGTGCGATCGCCGAGGGGGGCGTCCGTGGCAACGATGCCCTCGCGTTTCTCTGCCGTGACGGATTCGCCGGTGAGCATGGCTTCGTCGATCAGCAATCCGCGCACGCGTATGAGGCGCAGATCGGCGGGTACGCGATCTCCCGCCTCGATGAGCACGACGTCTCCCGGAACGAGGCCGGCTACCGGAATGCTGGTGCGGTGGCCGTCGCGCCAGGCATTGGCATGGGGCGAGATCATTTTGCGGATGGCGGTGAGCGCCTTCTCAGCCTTGTCCTCCTGGATGAAGCCGACGATGGCGTTGATGGTGACGACGGCGACGATCACCGAGGCGTCGATGTAGTGGCCAAGAATCCAAGCGGCCACGGCGGCCATCAGAAGGAAGTAGATCAGGACGTTGTTGAACTGTGCCAGGAAGCGGAGCAGGGGATGGCGCCGCGCGGGCTCGGGGAGGCTATTGGGCCCATAAGTCTTGAGGCGGCGGGCCGCTTCTGCCGTCGTCAGTCCGGCAGTTGTGGTTTGCAAAACGCTGAAGAGGGTTTCGGCCGGTTCCGCATGCCAGGGGCGCAAATGCGAGCTCGTTCCCTGGTTGCCGGTTGTGACTACGGTCTCTCCACCCATTCAGATATTCGCTCCGTGTTTCGTGCGCTTCGCCTTCTCAAAGGATCGAGCCCTAGGCCGCTGCCGGATCGCAAGGCTCGTCTCCCTCGGTGTGAGTCCGTCGGGATCGCGATATCACGAAACCGCATACGCCCGAACGGTCGGCGTTCGAACTCTTCTCACTCTTGTCCGTATAGGTGCGAGGGGAGAGGCAAACTTTGATCTCCATCAACCGGTGCTCGGATCCTTCCTTTTCTCCAAAGAGATCGCGCTCGCGAAGCCCATTGGACGGACCTCGCGAGCGCGCAGCTATGGGGATTTTAGGGAGATCGGCTCAGAGCCGTATCACACGCCGGTAGAGGATGATCAGATAGAAGAGAATGAACATGTAATAGAACGTCTCGGTGACCTCGCTCGGCCGAGCGATGATCTCAGAGATCAGGCTGTTCTTCTGCAGCCGGTCGGTCCCCTTGAACGCGATGGCGCCGAGCGACACCGGCAGCATCGCGAACGGCGGTGTCAGGAACGCAATGAGGTCGCCTCCTACAGGGCCGTGGCGTCTCGTCACGAAGGGCGCGATCACGCCGCCTGCGACGATGGCAATCTCCAGGATGAGTTGGGGTAGCTGGTTGAAGACATAGGAGGTGTTGTGAAGATTGGTCTCGTCCTGCCGGTTGTGCTGAGACCACGCTTCAGGCGTCTGCCACTGGAACAGGTGCTGGCCCCAGCTTTCCTCTTCGCCTGCGATATAGATGCAGGCGATCGCGAAGACGATGATCGCGGCGCGCAAATAGGTCAGGCGCCGGACTTGCTCCATCGTCAATAGCTTGAAGCATATGACGGCGCCTGCCGCCGGCATTAGGAAATGCAGGCGTTCCAGGTATCCGACGTGCTCGGGCAGGACGTGTGTCTCGTAAAACGCGGGTGCGAACGTCGCAACGGCCATGACGATCGCGGCTGTCGCGAGCGGGATCGCCCACCACCACACCTCGCCGACGCCCGGCCCCCACATCGTCGCTGCGCGAAGCCTGCTTGCGGCTTCAGGAGGCCGGTTGTCAGTTGTCATGACGCCCTTTCCTTCCTCCGAGTCCGGGAGACTTGCGGGCGGAGAGCGGAGCGGGTTCGGCCTTCGGCAGAAGGAAAAGCACGACGACGAGCGGGGGCACCAGAAGGCACCAGGCTGACCACGACGAGAGATTTCGGTTTCTGTTCTTTGCGAGGATGGCACCAGCGATCGCGGCTGAAAAAGCGATGGCGCCCCAAATGACGATTGTGAGCATGGAATGTGTCCGTTGGCTTGAAAGGGTGAGGTTGGCGATGGCCTTGCTCATGCCGCAGACGGGAGGCTGCGAGCGATCTCGGCGGGCGAGACGCGGTTGCCGGATTATCGTCGGCTTGCGCAGGCGAGCGGATCAGGCGGCGCGCGGAGGGGCTCGCGGTGCGTTGCTCGTCTCGCGGAGGTGATAGGTCAGCGTGCCAAGCAGCGACGACGCGCCCGGCTGAACCCCTTCAGCGGCGCGAGACGGTTTTGGGCACGGAACTGCGGGCGGCTGCGTTGCCGGCTTCATCGTGTGCGGGCGATGGCAGGTTGCGACGGGGGTGTCCTCGTCGCTGGTGTCCTCGCCCTGCTCGGCGTGCCGCGGTTTATGGAGCGGGCGCTCGTAGCCCGTGGCCGCCTGCCAGGATCGGAATTCATCCGCGCAAGCAGGCGTCGATCCCGCCGCAATCCAGGTTGCGACGAACAGCGCCAATGATGCCAGCAATGTTCGGGCGATCGGCAGGCTAGGCTCCGTGGGTGCGGCGACGGGGGTGTCGGGGTTTTGGCGGATGGCGCGCTCGCAACGCGCCGTATCCAGGTTTCACAAAGTAGGGTTTACGGCGATCCTGGTCCAGGCCCGTGTCATAGGCAAGGCGAGCGCTTCTGAAGCGCGGGAGTGGGCGAGCCGGCCATGGAGCGGGGTCTCCGGAGTTAAATTAATATAATAACGATCAAAGGCTTGCCGGACGACGGCAAAGCCTTCTCTGGTCTGATCGGTCTTGCGCTTTGCGCGAGGTCCTGACGCCGGAGTTTCTGCCTTGATCTCGTTCCGTCCCGCCTTGCACGCGCTGAAGCAAGCCTGTGGCCTGCCGCAGGCGGAGATCGAATCCGCTGCGGTCGAGCGGTGGGTGGTGGCGCCAAGTGAAACCCGCTTCATCCCGCCCGCCAAATTCCTGCCTGGGCAAATCGAGCGCATCCGCGAGGCCGAGTTCGGGTCGGTCGCGAGCGTCGTGCGCGATTTTCGCGGCGGATACGACGCCGTTCAGGAAGACACGCTCGGGTTCCGCCTCAAGGATGTGGACCTGGTGGATGGCGTTCTCTACGCGTCGGGCGCCATCAAGCATCTGAGGCCTCGCCACCGCAAATGGCCCGCGTATCTTCAGCCGCGGGAGGTCGTAAGCGGGGCGCTCTATGAAAGCTGGGTTGGCAACACCTGGTTCGGCTCCTGGCTCTCGGACGATTGCCTGACCTATCGCCTGGCTGAAAAGTACGGCGCGCCGGTCACCACGACCATGACCACGGGCGGGCACGTTCCAACCTATGAAAGCAAGCTCGGGATCAAGCCGCGCCGCATCAATCGCGCGCATTTCGAGCATCTGATCCTGTTTCGAGATCTCTCCCAGAATAGCCACAAGAAGGCGCGCGCCGATCAATTCCGGGAGCGGGTGATTGCCGGCATTCCTCATGACGCTCACGCCGGCGTCTTTCTGCTGCGCGGGAGCACGGGCATGCGCCGGGTGCTCGCAAACGAGCGCGCAATCGCGGAGGAACTCGCGTCAAAACGGGGATTTCGCATTCTCGATCCGTCGACGGCGCCGGTGGAGGAGATCGTTTCGGCTTGTGCGGGCGCGCGGGTCGTGGCGGGCGTCGAGGGCAGTCATCTCGTCCACGGCCTACTCGTCATGCCGCCCGATGCGACGCTGTTCGTCGTACAACCTCCGGAGCGGGCGGTCTCGGCGCTGAAGGTGATCACCGACCGGCAGGGTCAGACGTTCGCGTTCGTGGTCGCTACGGGCGGGGAGAACGAGTTCATCGCGGACGCCGGAGAGATCCAGCGAACTCTGGATCTCGTTTCGGGCTGATCGCGCGCCTCAATTTTGGGCAGAATGTTAACGGCGTTTCCCTGGTATTTCCGGTGTAGATGGCGCCAAACTCTGCGGCCGTTTACTTCATTTCCCGAAACAGAAGTTACAGAATCCTGTTTCTCATAAAAGTACTCCCAATTGTCATATCATGGAAATGACCTGGGGCTTGAGTGGGCTGTCGTTCTTGGCTGTCCGGCAGAAGCGGGCTCCAGATAATTCAGGCGGTCGAGGGCTGCGCCGACACATGATTGTTCCGCATGACCATCACGCATGCTGGGGGCTTTTCTCACCGGGAGCCTGTGGGAAATGTCCGTGAAATTTTTGAATCTGGTGCGGGGAGATTACGAGCGGCATGGACGCTCGGCTCTCAATGCCGCCTTCGTCTCGCTTCTGGTCTATCGCTTCGGGCGCTGGGCGATCGAATTGCCCAATCCAATCGCGCGGCGCGTCGCACAGAAGATCTATGGCGCGATCAATGTCGTTGTCGCGAACGTTACCAAAATCTGGATTCCGCCGCAGGTGACCATCGGCGACGATTTTCACATCATCCATGCGGAGGGCTCGCTTTCGATCCATCCGGAGGTGGTGATCGGAAAGCGGCTCGGCGTGATGCACAACGTGACGATCGGCACCAATATGGGGCCGGGTACGCCCGTGATCGGCGATGATGTTTTCATCGGCGTCAACTCGACGGTGCTCGGCGGCATCAAGATCGGGGACCGGGTGCGTATTGCCGCCAACACGGCGGTAACGACGAATGTTCCCTCGGATTCCATCGTGGTCGGCTCGCCCGCAAAAATTTATCCTCGTCTCACTCCGTTTCCCAAGAAGGACCGTGCTCAAAGCGCCGGCCAGGGATAGAGCGATTGCGGGATGAAAGACTTCCCGGAGAGTTTGTCGTGAACGCGCTGACAACGACTTTCTATCACCTTCTCGCGGACAACCTGGAGGTTCGTCCGCACAAGCAGGCTTTGGTGGATGCCGACCGTTCCGCGACCTACGAGGAGGTGTCCTCAGAGGTCGACCGCATCGCGGCTTATCTCAAGGCGCAGGACATAAAGCCGGGAGACCGGGTGATCGTGCACCTGCGCAAGAGCATCGCCGAGGTTACGGCGATGTTCGCCGTCTCGAAGATCGGGGCGGTGGTCGTCAACGTGAACACGCAATGGACGATCGAGCAGCTCGGCTATGTGGCGGACGACTGCGAAGCGCGTCTGATCATCATGGACCCGCGTCCGGCGAAGGCGCTGGCGCGTAGTGCGCTTCCTGCCTCCGTCGCGCGTGTGCTCGTTCTCGGTGATGCGCCGGACGACGCGCGTTTCGACGGGTGGACTGCCACGGCGGCGAACCCGAGCACGCCGGAGGTGGCGCGTCTCGAGACCGAACTCGCGATGATCATCTACACCTCGGGATCGACCGGCAAGCCCAAGGGCGTGATGTTGAGCCATCGCAACATCGTGGCTGGCGCAAGGTCGGTCGCGCGCTATCTCCAGCTTGCCGAGGACGACCGCCTGCTCAGCGTGTTGCCTTACAGCTTCGATTACGGCCTCAACCAGCTCACTACGATGATGCTGATGGGCGGCACGGTGGTGCATCAGCCGGTCGCGATGGCGACCGAGATCGTGCAGGCGATCCAGCGCTATGAAATCACCGGCGTCGCGGCGGTGCCGCCGCTCTGGAACCAGATCGTGCGGCTACTCGACGAGAAGCCCGCGAACCTTCCGATGCTGCGGCGGATCACCAACTCGGGCGGAAAGATCCCGCTCAATATTCTCGAGCGCATGCCGGATGTGTTTCCGGACGTCGACATCTACCTCATGTACGGCCTGACGGAGGCGTTCCGCTCAACCTATCTCGCGCCCCAGAAGTTCAGGGCGAAGATGGGCTCGATCGGCCGGGCCATTCCCGGATCAGAGATCTACGTGATCAAGCCCGGCGAGGGTGTCGCGGGGCCGGGGGAGCAGGGCGAACTCGTCCATCGCGGTCCTCTCGTGAGCCTCGGCTATTGGGGGAAGCCGGAGATCACGAGCGAGAAGATCCGTCCTTGTCCGGAGCTTATGGATCTGATAGGTGCCGAGCCGGTCGTCTACAGCGGCGATACCGTTCTGGTCGACGCGGATGGTGATCTCTGGTTCGTCGGGCGCAACGACGCCATGATCAAGACCAGCGGGTTCCGGTTGAGTCCCGACGAGGTCGAGGATCTGATCTACCGGAGCGGGCTCGTGGGCGAGGCGGTTGCTTTCGGTGTGAGCGACGACGATCTGGGCGAGGTGGTGCATGTCGCCGTCACGCCGCTCGCGGGCTTCGACGAGGCGGCCTTGCTCAAGCATTGCCGGATCGCCATGCCACACTACATGATCCCGCGCTCGATCCATGTGTGGGACACGGCCATGCCGCGCACGTCCAGCGGCAAGCTGGCGCGGCCCGACGTGATCCGAAGCTGCAAGGAGCGTATTTCCAGGCAGGAGGCGCTTTCGGGCGCCAGCGTCTGATCTATTCGTCAAACTGGTGAGTGAAGGGCACTCGAGTGGACACAATGACTTTGACTGAAACGCAACTTCTTTCATTCCTCAAGGACACGCTCAACGTGGATGGCGACGTGAGCCTCGAGAGCGAGCTGTTCTCCTCCGGCGCGCTCGATTCCGTCGCGATGCTACAGCTCATCACCTTCGTCGAGGAGACGGCAGGGGTGCGTGTGCGTCCCGAAGACGTCACGCTCGAGAATTTCGATTCCGCTCAGCGCATCCTGAGATTTGCAGAAAGCCAGCAGTGATATGAGCGGCGCTTCCGTCGACGAATGCCTCCTGCGCGTCGCTACGTCGATCGGCACGCCGTCGTTCGTCTATTTCACGGAGCCCATCGTGGCACGGGCGGCGGCCTTGCAGGCCGCGTTCGGCGGCCGCTTCGCGCTCAGCTATGCCGCGAAGAGCAACCCCAATCCGGCGTTGCTCGGCTGGCTCAAGGATCATGTCGCATTTCTCGACGTGTCGTCGATCGGCGAGTTCCGGCTCGGAACGCAGGCCGGGTGGGAGCCCGCGCGTGCGAGCTTCACCGGCCCCGGCAAGCGCGACTTCGAGCTCAAGGAGGCCATCGAGGGCGGTCTCGGCGAGCTGGTTCTCGAGTCGGTTCGCGAGGCGATTGCGGCGGACCGGATCGCGGGTTCGCTCGGGCGCGTTCAGCATGTTCTGGTGCGTATTGCGCCCTCGCGCGTGCCCAAAGGGTTCGGCGACCAGATGGCGGGACGGCCGAGCGCATTCGGCATCGACGTGGAGGAGATCCACGAGGCGTTTCCGAAAATCCTGGCGCTTCCCAACCTGCGCGTCACGGGGCTGCACATCTACTCCGGCACGCAATGCCTCAAGCCCGATGCGATCGCTGAGAACTACCGCACCTTCCTTTCGATTTTCCGCGAGGTCTGTGACCGCTACGATCTCGCGCCGGAAAAGCTGGTGTTCGGATCGGGGCTCGGCATTCCCTATCACGATGGGGACAAGCCGCTCGATCTCGCCGCCGTCGCGGGCGGCATCATCGGCGATCTCGACGCCTTGAAGGGTGAGGCGCGCTTTGCAAGCACCCAGCTCGTTCTGGAGCTTGGCCGCTATCTGGTGGGTGAGGCCGGCTACTTCGTGACGCGTGTCATTTCCGTCAAGGAGTCGCGCGGGAACCGCATCGGCATTTGCGATGGCGGCATGAACAATCACCTGCCGGCTTCCGGTCACTTCGGGATGGTGATCCACCGCAACTACGCCATGCACAAGGTTGGCGGCGGAGATCCCGCAGAGAAGATCGACCTCGTGGGCCCGCTCTGTACGTCGATCGACCGGCTCGCCAATGGCGTCGTGCTGCCCAGGATCGAGGAAGGCGACCTCATCGCCGTCCACAACAGCGGGGCGTATGGGCTGACCGCCAGCCCCATCCACTTCATCAGCCATGCGGCTCCGCGCGAGGTGCTGGTAGAGGCGAACGCACCGCGCGATGTGACGCGCCAGCTCGGCGATATCGCCTAGCCTCCCGCCCCGCGGTGGCGCAGCGGCCGACACGGCCGGAGGACGCGACAGCGTCGCTCGGCGCAGGCGGGCTCGGTCCGTATTTTAGAAGATGGATTTGTAGAGGATGTTGGTTGCGGGAGTAGGATTTGAACCTACGACCTTCAGGTTATGAGACTTAAGGTCACTCAATTTGCGTGATCACTGCAACACGATCCCAGATTGCAACTGTCTCAAAAATTACATGAAAGTCATTACTTTGTGCCGCCCATCTAATATAATTTCTTGCTTGATATAGTCCGGGAGAGTCCAGGGAGGGCCATGATTTATTGCCACGGGATTGCCACGGAGGCTGGACGAGCTTCCTAGCTTCGTGGTATTCAATGACTGAAGGTCATGGCGGGGGCGCATATGCCAAGGGCAAGTACGAATAATTTTGAGACTGACGGAGAGTTGGTTGCCATCGCGAAGGCAGCCATCGGGAAACCGCGTACAGAGTGGCGCGATAAGGCCACTCGTGGGCTAGTGCTGGTCACCCAGCCAACGGGTGCTTGCTACTGGTACGTCTTCTATGTGCCCAAGACAGGTGGCCCTCTCCAAAAGCTGAAGCTAGGCGAGTACAGCAAAGAGTTTGGGTTGAAGAAGGCTCGCGAGGTGGCGACTGCCAAGCGCGCGGAAGTCCAGCAAGGTGTTGATCCTGTCGCAGAGGAACGCAAGGCAAAGGCCCGCGCGCAAGGTCTCAAGTTCCAAGGGTTGGCTGAGCGCTTCCTTGCTGAGAATCATCGCCTGTCCGCTTCAACGCGAAAGGTCTACGAGTATGCGCTGAAGAAGGATGTCTATCCGAAGATTGGCGACAAGCTGCCAGACGATGTGGCGCGCGAAGACATTATCGGCATCTGTCAGGCTATCGAGAAGCGCGTGAAGATCGATAAGGAAACTAAGGAGCGCCACAAGCCTACTTCGCAGTCCGACCACACGCGCCTGACTATCAGCGCCGTGTTCACTTGGGCCGTGGAGGAAGGGCTAGCCAAGGTCAATCCGGCTCGTGATATCAAGAGGCGTGGCGAGAAGCTTGCCCGTGACCGCGAACCGACTGCCGACGAAATCAAAGCTCTATGGAACGGTGTTGAAGGCGGGAAGCTTTCGGATGCCATGCGGTACATCATTCGGCTGTCGATCCTCACCGGTCAGCGGCGCACTGAAGTAGCTGGTGCCCGTGTCTCTGAAGTCCAAGGGCTCGGTACAGATGCGCCAATGTGGGTAATCCCAGGCGACGTGAACAAGCGCGGCAAGGTTATCGAAGGCCGGACCAAAAATGGGCTTACGCAAACGCTGCCCTTGTCTAAGCAGGCCGCTGCCCTGTTCAAGGAAGCTATCGAGAAGTGTGCGGCTGGAGATCAGATATTCCCCGCCGATCTGAGCCGGGTGAAGGCAGGCAAGAAGTCTCGTCTGCCGCATATCCACGGCGAGAGTGTCACGATGGCTATGCGTCGTCTTCGGGAAGACATGGAGCTTGAGGACATTTCTATCCACGACATGCGCCGGGGCGTGTCCAACTGGCTCAAGAATGAGGGCGTCTCGCGCGAAGTCCGCGACCTGATCCTGAACCATAAGGATCAGAGCGTGACGGAGAAGAGCTACACGCAGAATGCTCGAATGGAGAAGCAAGTGAGGGCAGCGCTACAGGCTTGGGCCGATCACGTTGACCACATTGCAAAAGGCGCAACGGCGGGACGCGGAAAGGTCGTGAAGTTCTCTCCGATAGTCGCCTGATTTGACTCAATTTGCGACAGTCCGGCCTCGCGCGCACGCGTATACGCGCGTCTGTGGTGTCTTGGCATCGAAAACACCGGAAAGTTGTGGACGCCGTGAGCACGCCGTTTGCTGATTAATTATTGCTGCGCGAAGCTCAGTCCAGCTAGTGGCACGGGGGTGTTTGCTGATGAAACCGCCGAGACCTGATGAAGACGATGTGCGGATTGAAGACAAGATTTTGGAGCGCCTTCTGCCATCTGTCCGCGTATGGATCGAAGAAAATTCTTTTCGGTTTGATGCCGAACCATCGGAGGACCAAGTGGAGGCAGACTTACGCCATGCGATTTCGAGCGGCGGTAACGGGTACCAGATTGCACGTCGGTTGGACGGCCTATCAGGTTGGAACGAAATCGATGCGGGGCTTGTGGCGATCCTCGATAAGACAAGCGATCTGCGCACAGGCATAACCAAGGCATTCGTTCGAGAGTGGGTAACTGCTCACGACGTAAAACCCCGATATCAAGTCGGGCAAGCGGTTAGCCATCTCGGTACGTCGGGCGTCATTGCCGGTGTAATGGCAGATTTGGGACTCTATAAATTTATAGCCGACGAGGATAAAGGTCGAGGGCGCTTTTATGCTCGTGACGTGCCCTTTGAGCAGATTGATGATTATGAGAATGGCGTATCCGACAAGTATCGGCTTTTCGGCGCTGTGCGCGGATCTGAGACCTTCAGTAAGTGAGCGCGGCAGGTAGCTGCGAAACTCGTGGCGCCCCACTGGCTGCGGTCTTTTTAGATCAGCGAAATTTCTATTCGGAGCGTGACGGATGAAGTCACTTTCTGTCAGAGCGTTGGATGCTTCGGCGAATTTCTGGCTCGGTCTCGGCGCAGTCGGTGGTGCGGCTGCTTCTCTGTTCTGCTACGCGCTCGCGAATGCTCTTGTGCCCGATGCTAACGGCAGTCTGGCGAATGGACTAAGCAACTGGCAAACGTTGATCGCTGGATTGCTCGCATTGGCAGGCGCAATCGCCACTGTCGTAGCCGTAAGACGCCAAATAGAAGCGGGGCATCACCAAGAGGAGGAGCGACGGATAAGGCAGCTAACGGCAGCGCGTGCGGTCATGCCTTTGGCCCTTGTTAAACTCATAGAGTACACCGACGCCAGTTTAGGTGCTCTTAAGGCGATGAACGGCCCTCCAGAAGACAAGGTGATTGTCCATCCGCAAGGTTGGACTCCCCCAGTGATGCCGGAGATTCCAGAAACAGCCGTGGAGGTACTACGAAACTGCTTGCAGTTCTCAGATGCTCCGGCCATGGAAGCAATCTGCGATATCATCAGCGAGTTTCAGATTTGCAACTCACGCCTGAGAGCAACCATTCAGGGGGTCTCAAGCGGGGGCGGCGTGGTTCGCCACGGATACAATCAGCGGATTGCTGAAAATCTAGCTTTAGGCGTTCGGTTTGAGAAGCTGTTTGACTACGCACGGCGCAAAACTGGTCATGTCGATAGTGACATTGTTCCCGTTGCGGTTCTGAAGAAGGCGATCCTAGTCGGACTTTATGATTGTGGGTACCCGGGCCTCGCTGATGAGATAAAATCGAAGTACGGTAGCTTCTAGTTGCGCCAGACTATCGATGCCCGGAGGGAGTGTGTCTGTTGACCTTCGATGGTTGCCTCTTCCTCTGACCAATAATTCGAGTCTCCCCTATACAGTGAGAGAAATCCTTCATCATCAAACTGGGCGTAACGATATTCGAAGCGCAGAGACCACGACGCACCGAGCCATTGCTCAACACCGCCACCAAGCAGAAGGCCACTTCTGGCTAAGTCGAATTTGGAGCTTGGCGCTATGCTAGGTCCACACTCCACGCACCGGATGTTGGCGTCAGAAAAAGTGTAACCGACTAGGCCGTACACAAGGATATTCTCAGTAACGATTGCTCCGAGACGCGCTCCTGTCGAGAATGAATAGTCGTAGTTGATCGTTCCTCGGAATTCCGATTCCCACCAGCCTGCATTCACTTGGAAGCGATCTGAACCTTGAAAAATATCCACATCTGCGAACGCTCCCAAAATTAGCCATGACGTTAGAGGAAGGTCATATCCTACTTGAGCGGTGGCGAAGGCGGCCACGGAACTTTCCATGGTCCCGTGATCTGTGCTCTGTGTGAGCCAGCCATAAACGTAGGTGTTTGATTCAAGACCGTGTGCAAATGCCCAATAGCGGTCGATAGTTTGATGGCTGATACTTCCACCCGCGCCACCAGATAAAGAGAGCCCCGTCCATTTGTCGCTTGCTTGACATCGATTTCCCAATGATGCGGCCAGCGATGAGACACAAAAAACCAATGCAATGGTTACTCGTAACACACGTGAACTCCTTCTGTGCGCCGCGCTATGAAGGTAACGCCCACAGCACGACTAACGTCACAGTCCGTAGCTGGTGACTTCGCGGACAATCTTCTCAAGTTTTGTATGATCGTCCTTCGACCAGCAATAGGCCCTGAGATCGGTCGCGCTCATGTTGTTCTCTGACGCGAGCTTGTTGAGGCTATCAATCGCTTCAGTTTCCTTCTTGTCCACACGATCGAACAGCGAGAGCAGCCCGCCTTCTTTGACGGTGGCCCAACGCACCAGCAGAGCGTCAGTCGTGGAAAGGAGCAGGTCTCCACTCGCGGCAATCCTGATCTGATCGCAGGTCTTGGCCACCTTGGCGCGCTCGGCCTGCGTTAGAAGATCGAAAAATCGCACGGGCATCTTCTCGATTTTAGATGCAAGAAACTCGCGGACATTCTTAGCTTCTCCCTTGCAGCTCGACAGCTTCTCGCCACCTGTGGCCACGCATGTCTTGCGGCCGATGTCCTGGTTCTCAAACACGTCTGCTAGCTCAACACGCGACTTTGCATTCAGTATTTGCGAGCCGGAAAGCTCCACGAACATTGAAAGATAGCCACGCGTAGAGCGATCAATCATCGTCGGCACAGTGAGCTTGAGGCGAGACTTGTCGTAACCTCCTGTTGCCACTAGCTCAACATCCACGGGCGCGCTGTTTGAAACCTTGCTGGCATTGTTGAAGGCAGTTTGAAGCTCCGTCGCCGCATCGTTGTACTCCTTCACCCGCTCTCCGGTGATGTCGGTCCAATTGAATGTTGAGTTGAGCGCAGTGAAGAGAGACTTCATGCGTGCCACGGCGTTTACAGTCGTCTCTTTGGATTTGGAGACTGTGTAGCGAACCAGGAACTTTTCGACATCGCCACCTGCGTAGCGCATGAGAGGGCTTTTTGTTTTCAGCGCTTGATCAAAGAAGCATCCGTTGCCCGACGTGCCGTTATTATCGACCACTCCTCTCCCGACGATGATCACTGGATACTTGGCTGCTAGCTCCGTCTCGCCTGCCTTGTTCTGGTGGCGTATGAGCGCAGACACGGTGAGGAACGCTTTGTCCGTAACGCCGACGAATTGCGACAAGAAGGCTTCAATCGTTGGGGTCTCGTCGCAGTTTGAGAAAGTGACCAGATATTTCGGATAGACGACCAGTCTGTAGTAGAAGTCTCCCCGAGCTAGCTGCTTCTGGATTTTCTTGACCGCTCTATAGCTGCTGTCTGCGTGCTCGTCGTCACTCCAGTCTATGGAGCTGAACTTCACCCCGAGAATTGATTTGTCGATAGCGCTCGCTGTTCCCGTGAACGGAAGAAGCGAGAGGAGAAAGGTCAACACTGCCGCGATGCGCATTGCGTAGCCCTCCGTGATTGCGCCCGTCTATCAGACAACAGAGTTTGACAGCTTAGGTTGTTATGCAACCGGAAGTTAACGGGCATGCACAGCTTCCCGCTTCAACCGCTCGCCAACACACCAGGACTGAGAGGGCTGCGGGGTAATCGTCAGTCGAGAAGGTTGGCGAGCTGCTTGACACCGGTAGTACAAATAGAACAAATAGGGAACAATATTCTGCCGCTGTCCACAACGGAGGTTCCTGTCATGTCGGAGTTTGCCAGCACGCACGCGGCGTTGTTCGATGAGCTGGAGCGTCAAGGCGTGTTCTGCGTGGATGTGGGGCGGCTCGCTCAAGCCGTGCTCGCGGCTCAGTCGCTCATTGAAGCATCGGCTAAGTGCGCCGTTGGTCCGTACCAGCGCTGCGAGACGTGCGAGTGATGGCCGTGGGCATCGCAAGGGAGAGCTGTCGAGCGCGATGATTGATTATGGCTGGTCATATCAAGTCGCTCTTGAGGCGCGGCACACGATGGGTGATCGCTATTACACGATACACCACTTCTGCGATGATCTTTCGTTGTGTCAGCGAGGGCATTGGTTCTCTCGCGATGGGAAGAGCGAGGCAGGCTCTGTTGCGGAGCGCGAGCGCATGCCGGTGTTACTCACGTCGGAAGTGGAATGGAAAACTTGGATGCACGGGACACCGACTAAAGCGTTCGCGCAGTGTGTGTCTCACCCTGTTGACCAGATGCGTATCGCTGGTTCGGGCTTAAAACGAAAAGACCTTCAACTTGATGCAGACCAGTCAAGCGGCCGGCTAGAGTGAGACCAGCAGGTTTACGATGAAGTCGAAGAAATAAAATCCGGCGACAAGGAGAAGACCGGCGATCGCTCCTGACACAAAGAGCAGAGGAAACACGAACAGAAACAACGTCCAGTTCCCCAGCAAAGGAAATGGCACACCAAGTTTGTCGGCGCACCACATGATGCCTTCCATAATCTGCGAGACGATGGCCATCGCAGACTTGAACATGTACACCGCCGCCGCTGCGAAAAAGAATGCTGCGAGAACCGCGCCATCTGACTTGTTAGGGGTCGCATAAGAGAATAGGCGATAACTTAAGGTGAGACAAAGAGTGAAAGCTATGAATGTCGTCCACATCTCTAGCACTGGCCTGTCCGAGTACTGTGCCTCAAGGTACCTTTCTCGACAGTCCCGCCGCTCTGCTACATATGGATCTTCACCCAACGAATTAAGTCGCCGCTTCTGTTTTTTCGCCATAGCATGCGCCGTTCAATTGCCAATCTGCTGCTTTACGAGTTCGGCAGCAGCGTAACCGAGACCCCCTACTACGGCAGCCGGTATGCAGATGAGCGCAGCCTTGCCAAAACCCCGTAAAGCGGCGTGCCGGAAAACTGTTGTTGAAGGCCAATGCTGACTTACCCGCCTGACAGTTACGTGCACGAATAATTCAACAATTCGGCCAACCCGAAACATCAGGTAGAGTGCGAGCAGACCTACAATCACCAGTGCGAACGTGGGCTTTGCGGCGTAGGACGATGCTTTGGCGTGATCAAGCAACACCCAAAACAGAGCACTGACACCGACCTGTGTCGTGACTATCACAATGAAATCACTTACGGCCTTCGCTTCCTCGAAAGCATTTTGCAACTGGGTTTCCAGGGCGCTGAGTTTCGCATCCGATTGTCCGTCATCACTCATCTCGATGAGCATCCCAGGTGTTCGGTAGGAATTACGGCCCTCATATAACTATCCGCCGATGCTAGCCCAACCGATAAGCTCATCTGTCACTTGCACAGGACGGTTCTGATAGAGCTTGGAGAGATTTTGAAGCCTCTCAATTACCTTCGGATCAAGCTCGACTTCTACGCCGAAGTCCTTCTTGAGCCGTTCCTTCGCATCGCTCCACCACTCTAATGCGAGCGCCGCCAAGTCATTTTGGGTCGACTGTTGGAACGAGTTATCGAGACCATCCTTCACGGCATGATACTGGGCGAGGCGCTTGCCGTAACCCTCGGAGTCTTTAATGTTACTGCCAAACTCAGCGGCGATCACCTTCAGGGCTGCGCTTCTTCCGTTCCACACCACCAACCTAGCCTTCTCCATCTGAGGAAAAGTCATATCGAACAGGAAATAGTCATCGACGGTTTTCTTCAATCCGGAAAAGTCGATCTTCTGACCGAGAGCATCGTGCTCCTTCACAAGCTCATCATAGAGCTTCCAGCGTGCCGACCAGTTGTTCGCTTCGACCGATCGCCCGGCAGTCACCTTTGAGAGAACTACCTCATGGGTGTAAATCGATACGACAGCACGCAATCGATCAATTAAGGCGGCCGCTTCTCTCTGCTTGTCCTCCCATAGCTCTGCTTCGAAGCCCAAACCCTTGAAGCGCTTGAACCTGGATACGTTCGCATAGAGAAAACTGAGGAACGCGAGGCCAAAGACTGCCGCCGCTTCCGCAACCTTCTCCGATAACAACAGGTAGAAGCACGAACCTAAGAACAGCAAGCCCACGACAACAAAGAGCATGCGCTCCCAGTTGGCGGCAAGCCAGATAGCAATGCGCTTAGCTAGATCCACCGACAATCCCCGAGCTTTCACAATCCACTCTTAGCCCGTATCGACCCAGGACTATTTCCGATCAAGCGTGATCTGCAAGCGGCCCACAAGCTCTCGCTTCGGCGGTCTCCCCTGTTTTGGCTTTTGCTGTCCTCGTGCAATTGCAGACGAGGCTTCATCATTTGAGATTTTTGATCTGCGGATGACCTCGGCTTCGTGAAAGCGAGCGACTGTGGCCCTGACCTCTTCGTGAAGGCGCTCGGCTCTTGAAGCACGCTCATCCAACCACGCAACCGCATCTTCTCGGAGGATGATCAAGTCTCGCAGACCGGGACGAATGACGCGAAGGGCTCCCGTGGCATAGACCCGCCTTATAGTCTTGGAGGAGATGCCGAGCGCTTTCGCCAATGTGGCCTGCGTGTATACAGGCTCCGTCAAAAACCCGTACTTGTCTGGTGGCGACGTGGTCATAGCGTCCTCTCGTGTCCCGACAAGAGAAACGGTAGGCGCGTTCGCATGTACAGTCGAGAGATAGGGTTGCGCATCACGTAGCTCACGTGAGTGGCGAGCGGTTTCGGCCGCTGAAAAGCTTAGAGGATAAATTTCCGATAGGCTCAGTTTAGGTTCGATGTGCGCGCATTGTTCCTTTACGTTTCGGCGATCTCAGATACGGACGTGAACTGTGCTCTGTCGCTCCCATGAGGTAACGTTGAAAGAGAGCGAGCGTAAGTCCGTTCACTGCATCAAGGATGGGATGGCGGCCACGACAACAATCCAGACTATGGCGGGCCTGCCCGTCCTGGAGGTCTATGGTCGCGGCGATTGCGCTGGTGGTCTTTGCCGACGATGTCCTCCCGCCTCTCGGCTCTGACTACCTGTGAAGAGGCTACCTTCTATCTTGACCAATGCGGGTGAAGTCTCTTGCCGGGAACGGCGACGGCATCGCGTGCAACGGCTTGTGCAGATGACGGCCCTTAGTAGGTGGCGGGGAAGGGGACATTGGTGCTCTGCGATTTTGCTCTCAGGTTTCCCAATTTAGTCGAACAGTTCCTAGATTGTGGGACGGGTCTAAACAGATCGTTTCGCGAGGAGTCTGTCACTGACATGCTCATGGCTGGGTTGGTGATTGCTGGGAAAGGATGTGTCACAGTTAACTTCCCTCACGAGCCAACGACTGGAGCGGACATGGAGTGGCGGTTTGTAGACGAGCGTGATGGTAGCTATTTCCGACTCTTGATACAGGCAAAAAAGGCAACTGCCAGAGGGCAAAGTTGGCGCAAACATCATTATCGAGAACTACTAAGGAACGCTCCGACGAACCAGTTGCAAGTCGATGTTCTCTGCGATCAAGCATCGCGGATGTGCGCTACCGTGCCGCTTTACGTGTTCTATCGGCCGGAGCGAACTTGTCTCGGCGCCCGTGCGGAAGGGATCTCGATGACTGGCGTTGGGTTGGCTGATGGCTTCTTTGTGCAAGAGCTAGTGCGCGACGCACATTCGAATGCTCAACGACGGAGTGTGCGTAGAGTTTCAACTTTCTCTGCAAAAGAATTTTCGCTCGCATCTCTATTTTGCGTGCGCGGAAGCGACGACAAACAGTCGTCCAGTGGAGGAGGTATTCCTACACCAAAGCAAGTGTGGGGACGCTTAGCAGACGCGCTGGCTCGGGACAGTGATGTAACGCGGTATTATCGCGCGCGTATGTGGCCTATACCTGAAATAGGTTTCGGCAGTGTCGAAGAAGAAGCCTACGGAGAAGCAGAAGAACGGACTTCGCAGAGAGCTGCCGCGTTAGTAACGTTCACGATAAGATAGGGAGGTTCGTGTTCGCATGGCGTGACCAAGGTGTAAAGGACGGTTGACAGGTGGTGGGGTTGGTGCGCCGCATGTCTTGCACGTCTGTCGGGCGCAAATCCCCTTATACGGTTTTCTGGCGTGAGCTTCGTTGTGTGTCGTGCTCGGCTTTGCCACCAGATCAGCAACGTATCGCGTCGATACAGCGTGCCATGCTTCCCATTGTTCGGGAGTAGACTTCGCCCGGAGCCATCCATAAAACCACTGGAGATGATTTGCTGTCTCCCATCCCGTGGGTATCAGCATTTGCGCAAAGCACACTTCGTACCACCAGACGAAGAGACGGCCAAACAGCTCGATCACCAAATCATCATCGACCTGCTGGTGCTTTGTTGACGCGGCGAGACGATGATAGAACCTCGCTACTTCTACCAGCGGCATTGTCTCTTCAATCTCTTTTTCTTTGCGCAGAGTGGCGATTGTTTTGTGGCGGTGCTTCTTCACCAGCTCTTCTGCACGGTCACGGTTCTTGCTCATCTCTATGCCGTTGAACTCTCGATGCAGTTCGAAAGTTAGCTTTCTTCTCGCCTGACCGGTCGCAACTCGCCAAGCGAAGATTGCTGCGAAGCACGTTCCGACAAACGGAAGAATGGCAAGAATTTCCTTTAGATGCTCCCCCATGGCCGATATCGCCCCTCGTGACTATGCGCGCAGTAGCGCTTGCAAAACGGTATCATGAAATGTATCCGTAAACAGAATAAAAGAGAGACGCGTTTCTGCGCGCCTCCCTCTCATCGATCAAGCATATTGGCGAAAGCTATGCCACAAGCCGCAACATCGTGCCGTTGCGAGTAGCCTCAGCGACAACAACCCCAGCCATCACGAGACCGTTGATTGCGCGACGCATCGTTGACCGGTTTGCGCCAATAAGCTTCGCTAGACCACGCTCGCCGCTAGAGACTGAACCACCTTGCGCTTTGAGCTGGTCCACAATCGCGGTCTTAACTCTTTCGCGTGCGTGGTCCACATCCGCGGAGACAGCCGCGTTTTCAGGGTGAACCACCTGGACCGGCTTGGGCGAGGGAGGCTGCTGAACCACCTCGGCCTTAATACTTTCTGCGGCCATGCTGGGCGAAGGTGGACCAGCAAGCGATTGCACTAGCACTCCGGCTATTGCGGAGCCGACTTCAAGCGCGAGCACGCCGACCAAGACAAGCCATTCAGACAAGACGGCCGGAGCAATTGCGATCCCGAAGACAGCGAGATAGGCAGACAACGCCGAAGCGCCTGCGTCCGCTTTGCCCACAGCGGGACTGCTCTCGCTGCTCTGGGGCACAACAGGCGCAATCGGCTTCGACATGATCTCTTGAAGCTCGGCTCTGCGGTCCGCTCTGGCCTTCTCGGCTTTCAGGGCTGACACCTTGGGGCAAATCTCGCGCGTCACTCTCCCGTCGATCACAGTGCATCCATCCGCGCCGGGTGTGAGTAGCAAGCCATCTATTTCGGCCTGAAGCTCGCGCGACGGTCGGGCTGCGGAAATGGCTTCGAACTCTGCCTTTGCGCTCTGGTAGCGATCACGGGCTCTCTGAACTTCTGCCTCAAAATCCGAAGCCGCCTTCTTCGACGCTTCGCGAGCAGCCACGGCATCACCGCGTGTCGTCGCCATCAGGGATAGTTCGGCGGTCAGGCTGTATCCGATTGCGACCACGGCCAACAGAGCGAGTAAGGCACCGCGAACGACGGACCATCGGCGGAACGCCGCTAACGCCGCTGCAATCGAGAGAGGTTTCGCAAGCTCAAGAGCCGCAGCCATCAGCACCATGAGACAGGCCAACGCGAAGCCGTGATGCTCGCCCGTTGTCCACGCATAGACGGCGCCGAAGCCAGCACTCGCAATAACGAGACCGGCTGCACTGATTTGTGCGATGAGCTTTGCGGGAGTTGAGAAGGTGGATGAAGTCCCGGCGGGCATCGCTTTGAAGCGACTCGGCGTGAAAAGTCGGGATAGACAACCCGACCCAAAAGTGGTCAGTTTCGACATGGGTTCATTCCTATTGCACGTAGGATTGGATCAAGAGCCTCGCTTTCCTTGCCGGGATTGCGAGGCTCGTCTCGTTTTTACGCTCCAGTCACTTCGAACTGCTTAAGCGCTTGCTTTCGCTGTGCGGCGCGCGCCGCGACTAGTGACTCATGTCGCGACAGAACTGCTTCCATTTCCGGAGGCAGCTTCACTCTATTGCTGCGCAGCAGCCGTAGTGCTCGGTAGAGAAGCCGCTTCGTTTCGTTCAGCTCGGTCACATGAAGCTTCTTCCAAAGCTGGCGGTTCTCCCTACGGAGCCGCGCCCGCTCCTTTGGCCGTAGTCTGCGGCGCTTCTCTACCTCGCGGGTTTGCTCGACTACGGGTCGCAGCACTTTTCGTGACGGCGTGGCAGTCGAATAGTCGAGAACCGCGACTTCAAATTGCTCGTGCTTCATAGGCGTAGTGGTTCTGTGAAGCTCTCCAGTTGCAAGCTGATGCTTGCGGTTCGACGGCTTTCAGGAGACCGGCAATCGTCGGTGCTTCCTCTATGGCGGCTTCAAAGGCTTCGATGAGATCGACAACCGCATTGCGCCTTTCGTACCAGAAGCCGCAGTGGCGTTCTGTCTTGAGAGAGGCGCAAAGCAACCCGTGCTCGTGAGCGGTGGACGGCGCAAACTGAACTACATGGGCATCGTGCTCGTTTCGAAATCGAAGGTCTCTGACAAGGCTATCCACGCTTCCGACCTCTGCCCAGAACACGCCGACTAAATCATTGCGGCTCCGGTCTTCGATAATCAGGAGGTAGCCGTTCGGCTCGGACTTGGTGCGGCGGTCGCGACGACGGAATGCGGTGCGTTTCATTGGAGTACTCCTTGGTTTGCGTTGAAGTGCTTTCCAAGGAGCGCTGCGTTGCATGTTGGCGCAATTACATTTTTCTCAGTCTCCGTTTGTCGCCTCTGCAAGTGTGACTCGGAAGACTCAAAAGTCGCGGAAGCTTTCTGCAATCCGAGTAAAGTTACTCTGAGATGAGTAATATTTCGGCGCACTCACGCGCTCATCGTGCTCAGGTAAAAGTCGCACATTTCCTGACAAGTTTTTCTATCGTCAAGATCGTAGGCCACGCTTTCACAGAAGTGGAACCACACGCGGACCCCGCGCCACAGCGTATCATCGTAGTCGCAAGGCTCATCGCTCAGCCTCACCCAATCAGGGTCAAGCTTTGCGAGTCTCTTTAGGGACGGACCGATGTATGTATTTCCCCTCTTGCCGCCACGGGGATTGCGGAACTCATCGAGTGTAAGGTTGAAGCCTTGTGCGGTGATGTACTCAAAGACCTTGGCTTCAAGGTCGCGCCACTTCAGTTTGTGAGTCATGATCGTATCCATTGAAAAATCTGTGTTGTGAAAATCAGTCGGGCCTGTAACGCGGCACTAGACCCTGCATCATCTGAACAAGGAGCTTCGCGCTATCGACGCGGCACCCCGCTTTACGCAATACGGTGGGAAGTCGGCTCACTTCCGAGAACGGGACTATCAACGCGTTGACGGTTCGGCAGTTCGTCGGAAGGTAAGCGATCAGCCATGCGTCATCCGTGACGGCCAATACACTGAACCAATCAGCCACGCGGTTGCCGGATGCGGTGTGCCAGTACGCGCCGCTGGTATGCTCGCCACGCTGGGCCATCCGAAGCTCAAAGGCGGGGGGTGGCGGAAGCTCCCTCATGTGGCGGAACAGCTTAAAGGCGGCATCTGCAACCGATGTCTTGACCCGGCCTCGCACTTTCAGCCGCCGCTTTGCGGTTAGGATGCGGCGTCCTGGACTCTGGACGGGGGCTACGCGGCCATTTTGATGCTTCGAAGGGGGGTGCTGCCCCGGAAGCTCGCGAGTCTGTACGGCCTTCCCTGACGGTGTCGCAATTGAGACAGAACGCTTCACCCTCAGTACCCCGTAGGCCAGTCGTATTGCGAGCCGACGAACTGATTAAACTCATTGATCATGGGTCTAAGGTAAGGGAGCGACATAGGCAGGCCCAGGCGCTCCATGCGCTTCACGTCGCTAAGGGTCAGGTCTTTGTCTTCGCTCAGAGCCGCAGAGCCTACAGCCTTCACAGTGGCCACGGTGTCAGAGAGAAGGCCCGCACTTGCGCCGCCTGCCACATCGAGCATTGAGCGCTGCCCAAGACGTGACGTTCCGATAGGGTCTTCCCCGCCCATCGTCCTAAGCAAGTCCTGCAAACCCATGCCGGACGTGCCGTGAAGGATGTTGGATGCTTCGAAGACCGGACCAAGCCAGCCGATGCGATCATTGACGTTGTAGAGTTGCTGTGCGGGCGCCTCTTCCCAACGCTTCATGATCTGATCTATTGCGCCTTCGCCGGAGACAGTATCGCCGGTTATGGTGATGTCTCCCAACGTCTGCTTCATCGCATCGATAAGCGCGCCCATCATGAGCAAGCCAACGAAGCCTGTCATGGCTCCTGCTGCCTTATCCATCCCGAGCGTTGCGAGCTGAGCATTTCTTGCCGTCAGGCGAGCGGTGTTCGCGAACATATGGTTGCGGAACTGCAAGATCATGCGGCCAACGGGGTTCGAGTGCGCGTTGAGTTTGTCGTATAGGCCGGGAGTGATGACCACGTTGAACGACTCTTTGTACACCGCCGCTCGGAACGCTTCGCCTGCCGCCTTGTCCGCCCACTCGTCCCAGCGAGCCAGAGGCATACCGCCCGCAACTGTCTTGGAAGACTGCGTTTCGAACGCCGAGCGGAAGTCGTTTAGTCGTAGCTCATCAACGCCGAGGCTAGCCAGCCAAGCGCGCTCGGGAGTCGATAGCTTTGACCATCCCTTAGTCGCGTCTTCGATGATGCGAGCCTGCGTCGTATTGTAGGCCACCTGTTTCCAGAGGGTGTTCCAATACTTGATACCGTTCAACGCAGAGAACTTTTCGGCCATGACGCGCCAGTTCTGAAGTCCGTCCTTCGTTACCCACGGATTGGTGAACCCGCCAATCTCGGCCATCGTGGCGTTGAACTCCATCTCCAGGTTTGCGCCCGAGAGCCGTGCAAGCCTTCTTGCGTCACCATCTGCGCTACGTAGTGCTGCTTTGAAGTCGCGAAGAATGGGGACGACACCGTGCCGGACGGTGTTTCCAAGACCTTGCGAGATAACCAGGTTGAGCGGATCGCCAAGAGAAGACACGATCTGTCCGCCCATCTTAGTCACGTAGTTATAGATACCAACCTTCTCCGCAGTCTCTCGTAGCCACTGCGGACCCGGATTGGCGGAGCGTCCGCGTGCAAAGTTCAGCACCGTATCGAGCGCTTCAAGCTCAGCATCGCGGCGGGCAAGAAGCTCCTTCTCGTACTTGACCTTCGCGGCCTTCAATTCTGTCTCAAGTCGCGCCGGGTCGTTGCGATACTTCTTGGTGAGCTTATCAAGCACGTCTTGCGGCACGGCGTTGGCCAACATGCCGTCGTACTCGTCTTTGATTTTCTTCTTTATCGACGTGAGGCCAACGTCTGCGATCTGTACTTTTTCGGCGTTACCTGTCTCGTCGAAGACCTTTGCTCCGTTCGCGTCGAGCTTATCAACTTGCTTCTTGAAGAACTTCCCCAACACGCTGTCAGTACCGGCCGTCTTCGTGTAGCGGTCAGCGATGGCCATTGCGTCGGATACCGCCCAGCCTTTTTCCATGAGTGCGGCATGATCAGCCGGGTTCTTACGAGCTTTCATGTAGCCGCGTATACCGCCCATCACTTCATGCTCTAGGACAGGATCAGCCCCGTTGACGATTGCACGGTAGAGCGACTGCGCGCGCTTCAACGCTTCAGCCCGTACAAGATCATCACTGATCTCACCGGCACGCGTATACTTGCTGATGATCGAACCCACACCCTCATCGAGCTGTACACCGCGCGCCCGGAGGATGGCGGCTCGGGCGGTGTCGTCTGCTGCGGCTATTACCTCATCGCGCGAAGTCTTGGCCGTCTCAATGCGCTCCGCATAGTGGCCGTCGATGTAAGCGGCAAGCTCATCAAGCTCTTTATCCAGGGGGGGCTCGCTTTTTGGCTGCGGCTTCCTCTAGCTGCTTAATGAACTTGTCGGCTTCAGACTTTGCCTTGGCAATCGCACGCTCTTGAAGCTTGTAAACTTTCTTGGCGTTATCGGGAGCTACAGGCTTGCCATCGGTGAGAGCCTTTTTGCGGCGCTCGTTTGACGCAGTTAGCCGTTCGATCTCATCCGTAGCTTCTCGCTCTGCCTTCGCAATGTCGTTCGCTTCGGCTTTTCCGAGGCTCTTAATCTGGCTTGGCGTGGCGGTCTTTACGTCCACGGCCTTGGAAGCTTGCTTGATAGCTTCCAACTCCATTTTCTTGACCGTGTTGACCAGCTCGATAGCAGTGGCCAGCTCTGCATCGAACTGCGCAATCTGCTGCTGTCCGGCTGCGTCAGGAGACTTCGGAGACTTGTTTGCGGCCAGGGTTTCGAAATCGGAGACGAGCTTGTTTATCTCCTGAATTTCGAGGTCACGAGTAACACGCGCTGTCTCTACGGATACGCTTAGATCTCGGTCAATATCATTCGTCTTAGCCCGTATCTTGTCGCGGGCCTCGAATTGCTTGACGAAGGGGTTATCCAGCTCGGCCGGTCCGGCATACGGCCAATCTTCGCCCTTGTTGAACGCCTTGATTACGTCATCACGCTCGGACCGAAGCTCCTTAGCCTCAGCTTCGAACGTGGCCATAGCCTCATCACGTAGCGATTTGAACTGACCCGTCGTGATAATCCTTTCCGTCATCACTTGCTTGCCTGTCTTCTTATTGATGACCGGAGTAACGCCGTCGTCTTCGAACTTTGGGACGCGTTGCCGAACGCCCTTGTGCTCGATAACAGTGTCTTCAATGTCGCTCTGACGTATACTCTTAGCCGCGAGTGCTTGCCTCGCATCCTCGTGGATCACCCGCGAGAACACAGCCTCATGAAACTGTTCGAATGCTTCTTGATCACCGCGTATGCTATCAGGCGAGTAGACCAGCGGAAAGTATGACTCGGCGTTTAGAAGCTCGGCTTCATCAGTCTTGAGGACGCCGTTCTCTACAAGCGCAGATCGGATCGGATCAAAGACGCGGGCTCGAAGAACCTTGGCCGCGCGGGTGATGACTTCATCGTCGGACTTGTCACCCGAAGCCAGAGCGTGAGCGAGCTTAGTATTGAAAACTTCGCGAGACTTGCCATAGGCGGCCTTGTTTTTGTTAAAGAGACTGGTGATCTCGTTGCGTGCTTCGCCGAACTGGCCCTTAACGGCGCCGAAAGCAGCTTCGACATTATCGAGAGAGCGCCGCCCGGCCGCGTTGGCTTTGGATACGGAAGGATCGCTGACAAGCATTGCCATAGCTTTGCGAGCGGCGCCGGAATAGGAGCGAGCCAGGACGCGAGCGGGCGAGGCGAGGTGCTTTCCGATGACTGGAATTTTCTCAAATACCTCAAGCGACGCGTTCACCCCGAGAGAAGACAACTTCGCATCGTTGGCGAACCGCTCATCTATCGCTTTGTCAAGATCGCCCACAGCGGCGGCGCCTGTCGTCGTGGCTTTGCCGGTGCGAACATTGTCGTAGTGATCGGCCGCGCGACTTGCGATCTCGTGACCGAACACGTTATCAACGGCCATACCGAGAACGCCGCCCAGAACCGTACCAGCGGCCACGGCGATAACGCTTTGGGCAACGGTGCGTGTTTCTTGGGTTGAGTGTAGGGCACCTTCCGCCATGGTCACGCCGAGTGCGCCCGCCACAGAACTTTCAACTGCCGCCTTACCGCCGCGAGTTGCCAACTTGGCGATACGAACACCCGCGCCACCTACGGGAATGAAATTGACAGGATCGAGGACAGCGGCACCTAGGACGGCTACGGTGCCGCCCCAGCCCGCAGCGTCAAGGATGCGGCGGTTATCAAGCTCGCGTTGAAGATTAGCTTTGATTGCCTCGTATTCGCCCTCAGTCTGGACACCGCGGAAGTTGTCGAGATACGGGAGCAACCCTTCATTCTCGGCACGCGTGTAAAGCTCTTCGGGCGAAATGTCCGGCGTGTCGTCATCCGGAGTCTTGCGGGAGATCAGCGAGCCAATCGTGTTCTCTTGCTGAAACGCGGCCCGCATGATCTCGCCTAGAGACGGGTCAATGTCAGTAGGAGCTACACCCGCATCCGAGAGAGGTTTTGCGGCCCACTTGAGAGCGGCTTGAAACTCAGGGTCCGGCGCCTGAAACTCCGATAAGTCGGCACCTTCATTACTCAACGAAGCTTGTGCAGCCAGATCACTAGACAACTCATACGTGTCAACCTTCGGAGCCTTGTTAGGTCCGTCAAAAAGTGTGGACATGGTTTCCTTTGAATGGAGGACAGAAAGCCCGCCGCTCCTGTTGGAACGACAGGTCAACAGCTGCATCAGTGTGGGAAGGCACGCGCGGAACCTAACCTGCAGAGGTGAGCGCGGCGGGGTGAGGCAGCAATCGTCTCAGCTCGGCGTAAGCACCTTGGTCAGGAACGGGCCTACCCTTGTGTGACCAAACATGGTGCGCCGTGTAATCCAGAAAGGGAACGTCGAGCGGTCGCCATCTTCGCCAAATGTGCAGCCCTGTGACCACGACGCGCGATTTCATCTTGTGCTGCGGCGCTTGCGCTCGTTGCCATGATTTAATTGTAGAGGTTTCGAGATCGGGTAGAGCTTTCGCAACGTCTTCAACGGCGGACGCAAAACTTGCAGGCGTAAAGTCTGTTGCTCGGTATCGACGGAAAGTCAGATCATGCATTTTGAGTTTTCTGCGTTGCTGTGGACCAGCGACAGACCAGCTCGGGAGGGTCACGGACCGGAAAAACCCAGCAAATACGGGCTTTTTATGCGTTATGGTCTGTGTGGTCTGTCATTTTTCGCGTTTTCGTAGAGGGGGCGGAGAGTGCCCGGACAGCCAGTGTACGGGACCGTTAGGTTATCTTCCTACTAGTCTTTCATTTTATAGAATTACACAGACCAGACAGACCAGAGGCGAAGAAATGCCCATTCTATAAGGGTTTCTTGTGGTCCGTGATCCTGGTCCGTGACCCGTTTTGGTCCGTGATTTCACTGGCCACACCGCTTTGGCGCGATTTGTTGGTCGCCCTGAAGCGCTGATTGATCCTGTCATACGTCGCGACGCACGCATTTTCCGGCTTCACACCGCTTGGAACATACCCATACGGGCGGTGGTCTGGAGCGGTTCGCTTTTTTGCGGATACCCAACCCGTGCGTTCCGCCGCGTATCGCAGGCTCCTTTTATGGCCCTGATGAGCCTTGGCAGTGTCGAGCCCCGCGGCTTGATACAGGTGCTCTGATTGAAGGAAAACGTTTCCCAAGTTCCCGGCTTGCTTGAACAGCTCGATCCACTTGTCTTCAAGCGGTGACTTCTCTTCGCGCCGCTGTGCCGCCGTTCGAGCGAGATCTTGCAGTTCGGCCGTGTCCAACCAGTGCGCTTCGCGTCTTGCTTCGAGAACAACCGCTTCCGCCCATAGCTGGTCCCGGTCTTTTTCGAGCGCCTCGATCATCGGTTGCTTAACTCGGACACCCCAAAATCTCGTGTTGCCCGTCTTGTCCTTTAGGTACTCGTCGGAGTTAGTCGTGCCGCCGAGGACGAACTGACGCGGCACTTCTGTGGAGAACTTGCCGTATGCCAGCCGCGCCTTGTCCACGTCCCGCGAGATCATCGCCTTGACGTGTTCCACATCCCGATTGCTCATTCCCGAAAGTTCTGGGGTCTCAACAATCCACTTGCCCTCGGTTAGCTCAATCACTTCCTTTGGATCACAGCCAAGCTCCAAGCTGTCGGTATACCACTCGGGACGGACGGCTAGCGTTTTGAAGATTAGCGACTTGCCTATGTTCTGCTCGCCCTCAAGGATTGGCATCGCTCGCAGCTTCACTCCGGGCTGCATGATACGGCGCACTGCTCCAATGAGAAACTTGCGGCCAATTGCTGTGTTGAGTTCAGTATCTCGGGCTCCGGCATACTTGGAAAGCCATGTGTTGACGCGCTCTGTGCCGTCCCACTTCAGGCCCTTCAAGTAGTCTCGCACCGGATGTCGTCTGTCGCTAAGCGCGAGGTTGGAAAGCGCGTCGCTCGCAGGCTCCTTGTCGATCGGCAGTCCCGCCTCTCGCATCCGAAACATCCACTCGCGCAAAGACTCGTCATCCAAGGGTGTCGACTTCCCGTTGCATTCGATGAAGACCTTTTTGTTGAACTCATCGAACCAGACTTTCGAGTGTGACGCGGTCAAGAACTGCTGAACGTTGCGTCGGCTTTTTGGGTTCGGCTTTCCGCCGCTGGTGAGATCGTCGTATGGCGGCTTGAACTCCCCGATATTGACGAAGCGGCGGTCGGTAATCGCGTCGTCCCATTTGTCTAGTGAAAGTCCCGCTGCCGACATTGCGGCTCTGACCTTCGCGATATCGGAATCGCTCCTAAGTTGTTCTGCTGACAAGATGCACATGTGCCCGAGCACCCTGTCGGCATACAGAGCGTCTTCGTCTCCCGACAACGCATCGGCTAAAGCTTGAATGACCACTGCGTGGTACGAGCCAGACTGTACAGGGACAGCGTCGGAATGTTTGTCGCGACTTGGCTCTTCTTTGCCGCGATGCCAAGGATGCTCTGCGCCGTCGACCAGTCCCCCTGACACTGTGTCGTCAATGTCTTGGATTGCTTCATGGTCTGCTTCAGCGCAGACTTCCACTGCGACGATACCCCAACCGCCTTTAGCTCCGAGTCCTGCCAGTACGCTGCCTGCAGCCGCAGACACTAGTGCTATGCGACGACGTTTGTTGTTGTCCGAGATCGGCTCAATGACGCAATCTCTGATGAACCTATGCAAGACGGATTTGACTTTTCCAGGTGTTGTCGCTTGTTCAAGTGCTTCAAGCGTTGGGCGGAGTGTGTTGAGCCTATTGGGACTGTTGCTTCCGCCAAGTACCGTCTCGGTGTGCGACACGAGACCGTTAGCCGTGGTCATGAAAGTTGAATTTATCCTCTGCTAACTCTTATCGGGCAAGCGCCCTCCGAGGCTGTCGTGCTGTTGTGATGCGAGCTTTTTGGCACCAACGTACTCATCTCCACTCTTTAGCCGCGCTGCTCCGCTCCCTATTGGGCTTGCGCGGATCACTCGTCTTTTTCCTGTTTTGGCTTCTGACCATCGCGCCACGCCTCCGTGAACTTTCGGGCTTTGGCTGCTTCCTTCTTGAGCCGCCATGGCGATGATGGGTCTTTGCGCTCGGCGTACTGGTTCTGCTTAAGGTCTCGGTAAGCTAGGATGTCAGCGCGTTTCCAAAACAGACGCTTGCCTAACTTAAATGGAGTTGGAAAATCCGGGTCGCTTGCGATGAGCTTGTAAATAACGGTACGAGGAGGGCCCAACAGCGCACTGACTTCTTCCATGGAAATTGCGTCCTTGGGTGGCGGGTTTGGCTTTTCAATCATCGCTCGTGCGAGCCCTTCATCCTTTCCGGCGTTTGGCTTTGGGTTTGTTCACTGCACTGAGGTGCGGCGAAATCAGTTTGTCCCGGAAGGCTGTGATAGCGGCGCGGCTCCAAAGGAACTTGCGTGCGCCGGGCCGAATGGGTCGTGGGAAGTCGGCGTCTTCGTCCGCTTTCTGTCTCAACCAGCCCGGGCTAACCCCGAGGATGCTTGACGCTTCCGTGGAAGTGATCCAGTCGTTCATTCTCGTTTCTCCATAGATTAATCACCCGGCGACCATTGGGGCTGCCGGGACAAACAGTGCGGTATTTGCGAGGTTCGTTATTTTCGCATGATTCGCGGGGCTGCCTGCTAGGAGGCTCATGCGACAGATTTTTGCCCCTCAACCTATATAGCGTCTGCGTAAGCTTACAGAGCCATTAGCGGCAAAATAGGTACAAACTCCCTTTGGCCTCCCTCAACCTATAGCGTTCGTGCGTAAGGCAGCAAAACTTTAGGAGCCATCACACTAAAGCGGCGGCACTTCAAGTTTGCTCCCACCTAATGGAACATTGATGGAGTTTACAGGCGTTCAATTGTGACGTTTCCTATGCATTGTCGAGTCAATTCAGAAGGTTACTATTTTGTAGCTGCAACGCGTTTCGCCGTGCCTGACCTAAAGGCGCGAATAAGCTATGGTAGAGCAATCGCAAAGCCATCAGAGGAACTTTCACAAACTCAAAATGACTGCCTTTCAGACTATCCCGGTCGCCAACATTGTGGTTCCAAAGGACCGCCTTCGTTCGGTAGATCGCGCAAAAGTAGCGGAACTTTGTAAGAGCATACAATCAGACGGACTCATAAATCCTATCGTCGTTCGCGAAGTTCTCGATAGGTCAGGACAGTCGAATAGAACCTATCGGCTGATCGCGGGTGAGCACCGACTAGAGGCATTCAAATGGCTTGAGCGCGCCCACATCGCCGCTACTGTTCGGCCTATGGACGGCTCCCCGATTGCTGAGATTGCCGACGAGATCACCGAGATTGACGAGAATATCGTGCGCAGCGAAATGACGGGCGCAGAAATCAAGCTGGCAACGAAGCGTCGCAAACAACTCGTAGAGATGCGCGCTAAAGCGGGTGGTGCTCTCAAACGCGCTGCCGCAAAAGAGGCGCACGAGGAGTTGATGAAACTAGAGGGGGTATCCGAGCGCGCGATCCACAAGAGGATACGGGAAGCCAACGAAATTGAGACTGTAGCTAATTTCGGGAAAGTGGCCCCGAAGGAGCTGGCCCGAAGCTCAATTCAGCATCAACCACAAATCAAGGCTGCCCTAACTATCATCGAAAAGTACGGCTCTGGAACGGTGATCGAAGACGGCAATGTCCACCAAATCCTCAAGAAGCTCATTCGTTGTGCTGTGAAAGGCAAAGAGGTCAACATCGTTGGCTTTGAGTCGCGCGTTGATAGCGAGTTGCGCGCTAGTAAGTTAAGCGAGAAGCGTAGCAAGGACGAAGCAGAGCGCGACAGGCACTTGGCAACGCAGGACAGCAAGGTGGCGAAGGAGCTTGAATTGAGCGCGGCATTGTATCGAGATTACGCCAAACTTTGCAAACAGCCCGGACACAAAGCGAATGACGAAAAGCACGCGTGTCGACGCGAAGCTTTGGCTAAAGAATTTAGGGCTTCGGCTACAGAGCGAAGGGATGCCGCGTCTAGGGCGTACTAATATCCCCTTCGACGACCTTTTCTCTGTGACGATTAAATTAAAGACGGCCTATCCGCGATAGTACCCGAGCCTCTCTACGGAGTTTCTTTGTCAAAAGCGCAAGGTCTTGCTCAATTTTGAGAAGTGTCTCGCTCTCTAGGGCAAGACCCTCGCGCTCGGCATCCTTTCTGGTGCTGCGTATCGAGTACAAATTCTCTACACAGCAATCGCCCAGATAGTTGACGCGCTTCCAATGGGCTAATCGGGCCAGACCTTCCTCCCCGAGTTCGAGGTCTACGGCGGCCTTGAAATCCACGATGCTCTCGTGGCTGCCATTGATTGCCGAGTGGACCAGCGCTTTAAGAAGAGTATGTACCTTTCCCGCTGTAACGCGCGCGAAATCGGGATAGCTCATGAGTTGGAGTGTGGCCTTCACATTGCTGTGGTTAGCGAAAGACCACTTCGCGACTGCCGATGTTTGAACTCCGAGCCATTCCGCGATGCTGTTTCGCGCTTGCTCGTCGCGGAATTGCTGAGCGAATACGCGTATGCGCCGGGCTTCCTGAGAAAGTGCCATGGCAGTTCCACCGATTGTCATTACTTACTTTTGAAAAGTAACGCTGACGGGCGCGCGCTCCTAATCAATGTCTAGGGTCCCATCTCTCGGCTTTGGTGCCGCCCACCCCTCGGATCGGTGCGCAGAACAGGGCCACCCGGTCACGCGTTTGGCTTGGCCTGCAATCGGCAATCCATGCGTGCCGTGCTGCCTAGCGTCTCCGCTTCTTCGGTTTCTTCGCGTCACCCTTGAGCCAAGCGTGCACGTCATCAGCGTTGAAGCGAACGGCGCGGTCCATCCCTGGTACGGGTGTTGGCCTAGGTATGTCGCCAGCATCCACCGCACGCTTCACTGAAGACAGTGACACTCCCGCGCGTTCGGCCACTTCCTTCCAGCTGAGCTGTTCGTGAGGGTCGTGGATAGCCCCGAGATGCACCACGGGCACGGCAACCATTTGCGCTTTCCCTTCGTCGTTCACGAATGGCGTGCCGTTGCTGTCTACGAAGATGGCGTACACGCGGCCATCGTTCGGCTGCTGATCTGCTGCCGGGGCTTCTGTAATGACGAAGGCGCGCTCTCTGAACTCGGTCACGCCGCCGTCGCTCATTAGAACATGCAATACGGGACGAGAGACGCCTCTGCGCACCTTCTCAGTACGCAGCGTAACGGTTGCTTGGTCTTCGTTCTTCGCAGCGTCGTCTTGCTTGGTCACAGCACCGTGTCCTTGCCGCTAAAGGAATGCGCCGACGCTCTCCGATTTGCTCAGTCAACGCAACGCAGCCGTGAGCGCTATCCAAGCGCAAATAGCTGCTAGGTCGCGGCCATCGAATGCCACCGCATTGCCACGGGCGACGATAGCGCTCGTAGATCAGCTAAGGAGTCGAGGTTTGAAATTTTTGATTTTGTTAGTAAAAGTGTTGGTTGCGGGAGTAGGATTTGAACCTACGACCTTCAGGTTATGAGCCTGACGAGCTACCGGGCTGCTCCATCCCGCGATACCGACATCACCGACCCGACGAGGCCTCCGTATGGGACACCCTGTCGCGTCGTCTCGAACGATCCGGCCACCGAGTGGTGTAGGGGCTGATCTGGGCCCTCATATCCCGTGAATCCGGGCCGGCCCGTTCGAAGGAGCCGCTCCGGTGCGGCTCGGCAGGGTCTATAGCATGTTTTTCGGGTTTGTGAACCCCACTCAACCGGGGTGCGGCAAAGGCCGTGGATTACCTGTCCATAGACCCCGGCAGGCTGCATATTTCATGCGCGTTCTTATCGGCCACGAGCGGGAAAGTTTCGTATAAGCTGGCGTCAAAACAGTGCTCAGAACTTGAGACGAGACCCCGCACGCATGACTAAAGCCGACCCCAAGCGAGCCGCCGACCAAGCCGGTCAGAAGAAAACCGGTGCCGGGCTCGAGGAAACGTTCGTTCTTCTCGACAACAGCACCGGGCGCGGGGCGCCTTCGCTGCTCTTCTCGGAGCCGGTCGAGATCGTATCTGCCTTCGCGCCGGAGGAGGTGCCTGAAGCCATTTCCCGGCTCGAGGCCGGGGCGGCCGCCGGGCTGCATGCGGCCGGGTTCTTCGCCTATGAGCTCGGCTATGTGCTCGAGCCCAAGCTGCGCAGTCTGCTGCCCGAGGGGCGCAATGTGCCCTTGCTCTGGTTCGGCCTTTATCGCGGGCCGCGCGAGATGAACGAGGCCGAGGTCGATCATTGGCTCTCGACGCACACGCGCAGCGGCTCCTACCAGTTCACGTCGGTCGCGTGTGCGTGGGATCAGGCGGAGTACGAATCCCGTTTTTCCGCCGTGCAGGACAAGATCCGCGCCGGCGACATCTATCAGCTCAATCTCACGTTCAAGGCGCGCTTCCGTCTCGAAGGCTCTCCGCTGACCTTCTATCGCGACATGCGCCAGCGCCAGCGCGTCGCCTATGCCGGTATCGTCGATACGGGCGAGGTGACGGTGCTGTCGGCGAGCCCGGAGCTGTTCATCGAAAAGCATGGTCGCGTCGTTTCCACGCGGCCGATGAAGGGCACGGCGCCGCGCGCCGGTACGCCCGAGGCGGACGCGGATGCACGGCGGGTGCTCGCGAGCGACGTCAAGCAGCGCGCTGAAAACCTGATGATCGTCGATTTGATGCGCAACGATCTCGGGCGCATCGCGGAAGTGGGGAGCGTCAACGTCACCGATCTCTTCACCGTGGAGACGTTCCGGACGCTGCATCAGATGACGTCCGGCGTCACGGCCACGCTCCAGGACGGCATCGGCCTCACCGATCTCATCCGCGCGATCTTCCCGCCGGGTTCGGTGATCGGGGCGCCGAAGATCCGGGCGATGGAGCTGATCAGCGACTACGAGACTGAGCCGCGCGGCGTCTATTGCGGCGCGATCGGACACATCAGCCCGAAGGGCACGGCGCTGTTCAACGTCGCCATCCGCACGCCGGTCATTTTCCGCGACGGGCGCGGCGAGATGGGGATCGGGTCGGGCGTCGTCTACGACTCGGTCGGCGCGAAGGAGTATGCCGAGTGCCTGCTCAAGATGAAGTTCCTCACCGATCCGCCGAAGAGCTTCGAGCTGATCGAGACGCTGCTTCATGACGCGGGCGCGGGGTACTGGCTCCTCGAAGGGCACATCAAGCGCCTCAAGGCGTCGGCCGCCTATTTCGGCTACGCGTTCGATGAGGCGGCCGTGCGCAAGACGCTGGCTGATGCGGTCAAGGGCCGGGAGGGGGAGCGGCTGAGAGTGCGGGTTCTGCTGGCCGAGGATGGGACGCTCACCCTCACCACGGCGGAGCAGCCCGCCCAGAAGCCGGACGCGGTGATGCGCTATGTGATCTCCGAGACCCGGCTCGACAGCACAAACGCCTTCCTGTTCCACAAGACTACCCGGCGTGAGCTTTACGACCGGGAGTGGCAGCACTACGCCGACACCGTGAAGGCCGACGAGGTGCTTTATCTCAACGAGCGGGGCGAGCTTGCCGAGGGCAGCCGGACCAACGTGTTCGTGGAGAAGGATGGGACGCTCTTAACCCCACCGCTTTCGTCCGGGCTTTTGCCGGGGGTGTTGCGCAGCGAGCTGATCGCGACCGGCAAGGCCACGGAGGCCGTGCTGACGCAAGTTGATCTCGCAAGTGCGAAGACCGTCTATGTCGGGAACTCGGTGCGGGGACTGGTGCGGGCTGAGCCCATCAAGGCCTGACGGGCCATGCGCTGGCGGGTGTCAGGGCAGCGTGAAAAAGTTCAGGATTGTTAGAGAGTTTCTAAGGCGCCGCTTTCGAGCGGTGCTGATGATGCGTGCGTTCGTTAATTAGAACTGTTCGCACCCGGCTCCTGCGACGAGGAGATGGCAGCCGTTTCCGGCGCGTGGCTATGAAGTGCCGCTACGACAAAGACCAAAGCCGCAAGCGTCAGGGCGACGGCCAGTGCGATTTCACGCACGGAACGACGCGCTCGCTCGGCAAAGGGGCCAGACTGCAATTTGCGTATCATCATGGGTGCCAATTTGCGCAAAGGAACGTGCCACATCCAGGGTTCCGAACGCCGCGCGACAGAAGAGCACAGCGAACGCACGCGACTTAACTGACGCTGAAATTTTTGACACGGCGCGGAAAGGTGCCCCCCGGCAAGAGGGCGCCTAGGGGCCTCCCTACAAGCCCCGCATGATGCATCCGAACACGAGCACGAACTGAGCGAGAAGGATAACCCAGAATTCTTGACCCGTAATGTATGGAATTGACGCACCGAAGACGTACGTCACCAGTGCGAGCACGGTGAGAATGACCGAAAGCATGAATGTCAGGATGCCCGGAGCTTTCAGTGCCATGGGTCGTTCTCTCCCTCGAAGTTTTGGATTTGAGCGGGTGGCGACCGGCGCGATTGCGCACAGAATCTAACCGACTCGCCCGCATGCGGCGCTTATAGCAGGCACCACCCGCTCTGGCACGGGCTTCACGGCAACACTCCCGCCGCAGATGGCCGAGGGAGTCCGCAAGGGCTCGAAACACGCAATCTTTGGTGCTAAATTTTTGTGGATTTCCATGGGCTTTATGGATTTTTCTGCGAAGAATGATGCCGGCTCCGCAGTTGTGCCCTTGAAGGTGCGTGTCGCGAGTACGAGATCGTTTCGTGGGGGAGCGTGACAAGCCCGCAGAGAGGAGCCCCCGATGTTGCGTACCTGCCTGGTTGCCGCCGTTGGTTTCGTTCCACTGCTTTTTTCGGGCGAGGCATCCGCCTACGACGACAAGGTGAGAAAGCACTGCCGCGCAGATTACATGGCCCATTGCAGCCAGCATGATCTCGGCAGTGCCGGCCTGCGCGCCTGCATGCGCAAGGTCGGACCGAAGCTCAGCCCGGCGTGCATCAGTGCGCTCATGGATTCCGGAGAGGTGTCTGCGAGTGCCGGTCAACACCGGCGTGTGGAGGGGCGGTAGCGTTGGTTGGCGCCTGTCCGGTTTGAGCGAGATCATCGCCTCATGCTGCGGTGTGTCTTAACTCCGGCCTTCGCCGGAGTGACGGAGTATGTGAGCTGGTACTTGGAAATGCGACCCCTGTCGTCCTGGTGCAGGGCCTTCAGAACATTCTCGGCGAAGAGTTCACGTCCAGAACAGAGAGCCGCTAAGTGCCGCGCGGTTTGGCGCGGGCCGTCGGCGCGGCGCTCGCCGGATCGTCCGGCCAGGGGTGACGCGGATAGCGCCCTTTCATCTCCGCCTTCACCGCGTTCCACGAACCGCTCCAGAAGCCCGGCAGGTCGCGCGTGATTTGGATCGGCCGATGGGCGGGCGAGAGCAGGTTGAGCGTGAGCGCTAGCCGCCCGCCCGCAATCGACGGATGGGTCTTCAGCCCGAACAACTCCTGCACGCGAATGTGCAAGGCCGGCGCGCCCGCGCCTTCGTAGTCGATAGCGTGACGATTGCCTGTCGGAGCCTCGAAGTGAGTCGGGGCCTCCTCCTCGAGACGGCGCTTCAGGCTCCAGGGGACGAGAGCATCGAGTGCGGTGCCGAGATCGTCGGCGCCGATGTCCGCAAGGCGCGTCTTGCCCGCGAGGTAAGGTCCGAGCCAGTCCGGCAGCGTGGCCGTCAGCGCGGCATCCGAAAGATCCGGCCAGTCGCTCGAGCCCTCCGATCCGGTGGCACCGCGCAGGAATGCGACACGATCGCGAAGCTGAAGCTGGGCCTTGCTCCAGGGCAGCTTGGCGGCGCCGAGCGCGGCGAGACCCGCGGCGAGAGCGGCTTCCACGCCGGGGCCAGGCTCTGCGGCGCGCGGCTCGCTCGCAAGCTCGATTGCATCGAGGCGGCGGACGCGCCGGGCGCGGACGGCGGCTGCTTCCCGGTCGAACGTCGTCTCGTCGCGCGCCAGGATGCGATCGCCCGCGAACGCGATCACCTCCGCTTCCGATGTCTCAGCCGCGAGCACGATGCGGGTGGCGGCGGCCGTGCCCTGCATCTCGGCGACCACGAGAAAGGGAGCGCGCGCGAGCGCATCCGCGGCATCGAGGGTTGCGCCGCGCCCATTGGCGAGCAGGAACTGGCCGCGTGCGCCGCGCGCCTTTGCGATGCGCTCGGGATACGCGAGGGAGAGAAGGGCTGCGGTCGAGACGGCGTGGCTGTCGGCCGCTTCGTCGCGTTTGGCTGAGCCACCCTCGCGCGCGCTTCTTGCCCAGCCTTCCGCGAGGCGGCGCATTTCGGTCGCGCGCCGTGAGCGGTCGCGGCGGAAGTTCTCCAGGCGATGATCGAGTGACGTGTCGTTGCCGCCGAGACCGCGCTCCACGAGAACGGCTGCGATCTCGGAAGCCTCGCGCTCGGCGCCGCGGCGCGCAGCCTCTATGAGCATGGCAGCGAGGCGCGGCGGCAAGGGAAACGCGCGCAGGCGGCGGCCCGTTTCCGTGATATGACCCGCGGAATCCAGAGCGCCGAGGATCTGCAATTCCTCGCGCGCGGCATCGAGGGCGGCCGACGTCGGCGGGTCGAGCCACGCCAGCGTGCGCGGATCGGTGACGCCCCACTCTGCGCAATCGAGCAGCATCGGGGCGAGATCGGCCGCGCGGATCTCGGGCTCGCTGAAGGGCGGCAGGCTTGCCGTCTCGGCCTCGTCCCAGAGCCGGTAGCAGACGCCGGGCTCCACGCGGCCGGCGCGCCCGCGGCGCTGGTCAGCGGAAGCACGCGAGACGCGAACGGTGGCGAGGCGCGTGACGCCCACATCGGGATCGAAACGCGGCACGCGCGAGGTGCCGCAATCGACGACGACGCGGACGCCTTCGATGGTGAGCGAGGTCTCGGCGATGGAAGTTGCGAGCACGATCTTGCGCTGTCCGGCGGGGGCAGGCTCGATGGCGCGGTCCTGCTCGCGCCGGTCGAGCGCGCCGTAGAGCGGTGCGAGGATAGCGGCATCGGGCGACAAACGCTCGCGCAAACGCTCTTCGGTTCGACGGATCTCGCCTTGGCCCGGAAGAAAAGCGAGAATGGAGCCGGTATCCGCGCGCAGGGCTCGCTCGATAGCGTCCGCCATGCGGTCTTCCAGGCGCTTTGTGGGATCTTTTCCGAGGTAACGCGTCTCGACGGGATAGCTCCGTCCTTCGCTGGTGATCACGGGCGCGTCGCCGAGCAGCGTCGCGACGCGATCTCCCGCGAGCGTCGCCGACATGACGAGAAGGCGAAGGTCCTCGCGGAGGCTGCGTTGTGCGTCGAGCGCGAGCGCAAGTCCCAGGTCCGCGTCGAGCGAGCGCTCGTGGAATTCGTCGAATAGAACGGCTCCGATGCCTTCGAGGGTCGGATCGTCGAGGATCATCCGGGTGAATACACCCTCGGTCAGCACCTCGATGCGCGTCTTGCGGGAGACGCGCGTCTCGAGGCGTGCGCGCAGGCCGATGGTTTCGCCCACGTCCTCGCCGAGAGTTTGGGCCATACGGCGGGCGGCGCCACGGGCGGCGAGGCGGCGTGGCTCCAGCAGCAGGATCTTGCGGCCTTCGAGCCAGGTCGCACCATCCAGGGCAAGGGGCACGCGGGTGGTCTTGCCGGCGCCGGGCGGGGCGATGAGAACGGCCGACGAGCGGGAGCCGAGCGCGGCTGCGAGCGGGGCGAGCGCGTCGTCGATCGGGAGTGCAGGCGCGAATCGCCTTAGAGAATTCGAGATTGTCGGCTCTGTCATAGTGGCGGACTTAGCACGTCGGCTTGGCCGTGAAGAGTGAGACTGTTCGCGTCGCCTTTACAACATCGTGGTGCTGGCCGATATCGAGGGCCAGGGGCTGCGGCGCCATGTTCCGAGGCCGCGGATCCCGGAACGTTTTCAGGGAAACTTTCATGCTTCGCTTGGCGGCAGTCCTGGGTCTCTTCGTTTCATTCGCGTTCGCGGCGGACCGCGCGCGGGCGACGGAGCTCGATGGGTTCTGGATGGATTCCCACGGCGAGGTGGTGCTGGAGGTGGAGCCGTGCGGAAAGGCGATGTGCGCCAAGGTCGTCTGGCTCCGTCTCCCTTACGGTCCCGACCGGTTACCCCTCAAGGATTTCCGTAATCCGGACAAGTCTCTGCAGCATCGCGAGGTGTGCGGGCTGCGCGTGATCGACGGGTTCACAAAGCAGCCCGACGGCACCTGGGGCGGCGGCAACGTCTACGTGCCCGATCTCGGCATGAGCTTCAGCGGCTATGCACAGATCCTGAGCCCCACCCAAATCGAGGTGAGGGGCTACGTGTTTCTTCCGTTGTTCGGCTCGACGGAAGTCTGGAGCAAGGTAGCAAAGCCCGCCTATCATTGTCTGAAGGACGGGGTGCCGCCTGCGCCGGACCGGGCGAAGGCCGAGTAAGGCTGCTACCTTCGGCTTTTACATCTTGCGTTTTTTCCGCCCGGTTACGGGGCGGAAATGCCCCGCTCGGCTTCGCGCTTCACGAACTCGCGCTGGGTGTCGGTGATGTAGTCGCGCACGATCGGCACGGCATCGCGTTTCTTGGCCAACTGCATGTGGAATACGAGCTGGCTGCCGGTGCGGAACATCATTTCTGCGCTGATGAGATAGAACTCCCACATCCGGCAGAAGCGCTCGTCGTACATCTCGGCCACCTTGGCGCGGTTCGCCTGGAAGCGGCTTTCCCAATGCGCGAGCGTCTTTGCGTAGTGCAAGCGCAGGAACTCGAGGTCGGTGACCCAGAGGCTGTTCTGCTCGACGGCCGTGAATACTTCGGAAAGAGCGGGCGAGTAGGCGCCGGGGAAGATGTACTTCCTGAGCCAGGGGCTCGCGGTGCCGGGCGGGCTCATGTGGCCGATTGAGTGAAGCAGCATCACGCCGGTGTCGGTCAGAAGCTCGTTCACCTTGGCGAAGTACTCGCCGTAGTGGTGCACCCCGACGTGCTCGAACATGCCGACGGAGACGATGCGGTCGAAGCGGTCGGTGAGATCGCGATAATCGCGCAGCTCGAAGCGGACGCGGTCAGCGAGGCCGAGGGCCTTGGCCTTCTCGTTGGCGAGCTTGCACTGCTCCTTTGAGAGCGTCACGCCGACGACCTGCACGTCCGCCATGCGGCCGAGATAAAGGCCCATGTCGCCCCAGCCGCAGCCGATGTCGAGCACCTTCTGGCCGGGTTTCAAGTCGAGCTTCGAGGCGATGAGGCGCAGCTTGTTCTGCTGGGCTTCCTCGAGCGTGTTGTCGTCGCTCGTGAAGTAGGCGCAAGAGTACTGCATGCCGCGATCGAGGAAGAGGCGGTAGAAGTCGTTGCCGATGTCATAGTGATGAGCAACGTTCTGCTGCGCCTTGCCGATCGGGTTCGCCTGCTGGAAGCGCTTCAGTCCGCGAGAAACTGAGCGCAACACCTTCTGCAGCGGATAGGAGCCGAGCGAGAGTCGGTTGACGGAGAAGAGCGTGAGGAAGTCGCGCAGTGTCGAGTTCTCGAAGCTCATGCGGCCGTCCATGTAGGCTTCGCCCGCGGCAAGCTCCGGGTTGAAGAACAGGCTGCGGTAGAGCGTCGGATCGGTCAGGCGCATGGTCACGTCGGGACCGGGTGCGCGGCCGCCGAAGACGTGGGTGCGGCCCTCGGCGTCGATCACCTTGAGGGTGCCGACGCGAACGAACGACTTCATCATGTGCGAAAGCGGGAACATTGCGTCGCTACCTCTAAACTCAGGCGTAGAGAATCGTGGGCGTCCGGGCTGCCTCGGCGGCTGCGCGGATGGCGGCGATGTTGGCGGCGTAGCTTTCCTTGGTACCGCCCTTGAAGACGGCGGATCCGGCGACGAGTGCGTTGGCGCCGGCAGCGACGACGAGGCCCGCGGTGTCGGGCGTCACGCCGCCATCGATCTCGATGTCGATCGGGCGATCTCCCACCATCGCGCGAACGCGACGGATCTTCTCGAGCTGCGCCGGGATGAAGGCCTGGCCTCCGAAGCCGGGGTTCACCGTCATCAGCAGGATGAGGTCCACGCGATCCAGCACGTGCTCGATCGCGCTCTCGTGCGTCGAGGGATTGAGGGAGACGCCCGCACGGCAGCCGAGCGCGCGGATGGCTTGCAGCGAGCGATCGAGATGCGCGCCTGCCTCGGCGTGAACCGTGATGATCTCGGCGCCGGCCTTGGCGAAGGCTTCGAGATAAGGATCGGCAGGCGTGATCATCAAATGGCAATCGAAGGTCTTCTTCGAGCTCCCGCGGATGGCACTGATCACGGGCGGGCCGAAGGTGATGTTGGGGACGAAGTGGCCGTCCATCACATCGAGATGGATCCAGTCCGCGCCGGCCGCATCGACAGCCGCCACTTCGGCGCCGAGACGCGCGAAGTCCGCGGACAGGATCGAAGGCGCGATGATGAGGGGCCGGGGCATCGTATCTCCGCCATCCGTTCGAGGTTTCAGGCTCTTGCCCTACACGCGGAGCTGCAACTCGACAAGTGCGGAAGGCCCCGCATCCCAAAGATTGTCCGTTGACCGGTCCTTGGAATGGGTTAGGCGGGTGCGTTCAGGCGTTGCTCTCGGCCCGGATCAGTGGGCGTATCCGGGAAGTTCTGCGGCATCCTTGGACCGGCAGAGCTTGAGGGCGAGACGAATGGCCTCCTTGGGATCGCGGCGGATCGTCGAGAGGGGGATTCGCTCGCGGAAGAAGTTCGCCCAGTGAAACTCGGCGTAGGGCTCTGGCGCCTTATCAAATCCTTCCGCCTCGCGCACCTCCCAGGCCAAGTCGCGGAACGGATCATGTCGCAGGGCATGAAGCGAAGTCGGTAGTAACGACGGCGGGATGCGCCGTCCGAACTCGTCATAGGGGTAGAGGCGGCCTTCGGCTTCCATCCGCTGCCAGAATGCGTGGCGGGACAGTTGCGAAATGTCGTCGATCACGTGGACGTAGGCGGTCTTCACCTGCGCGAGGCAAAGGGCAAGCCCGAAGTGGTGGTGATCGACAATGAAGAGTGCGCCGTCGGGGCCGCGCACGGCCGGGATCGGTCTCTTGCAGAGAAGCTTCTCGATCTTCTTGCGCTTGCCGGCGCGGTTTTCGACCTTGCGCTGCTTGCGCGTCACGGAGCGCATACCGACGGCCATCTGGGTCGGGCGAAGCGCTTCGAGAGGCGCCTGGAGGAGCGCGCCAACGGCCATTCGATTGCGCCGCTGGGCAGTTTCATCGGGATGTGCGGTGGAGAGGGTCTTGCGTGGCCAATGGTAATCGAACGCCAGCGCATCGTACATGTGCGTTACCCCACGCGTCGTCGGTCGTTGTGTCCCTTCCGGAAAAGCTAACGAGGCTTTGGTAAACGAAAGGTAAAGGCGGAGGGGGCGGCCCCGCGGCATCGACTGCTTCAGGCGACGTCGGCGAGGGCCAGCGTGCTGGCCGTGCTGTTCGCGCCGACCTGAGCGACGGCAATTCCGGTCTTTGCGCTTTTCGCACGCAGCTTGATCTGAGCGAGATAGGAGGCGACCTCCTCCGCGCTCATGCCGGGTGCGTGCTGATCGAGGTCGAGGGCCGCGATCGAGCAGGTGAGAAGAGGGAAGGCCTGATCGCGGCCGTCGCGGCTCTTGCCGATGATGACGCCGGCTTCGCGGTCCAGAGGCGAATAGAGGCTTTCCGCCTCGAGATTGAAACGCTGCCGGATGGTGGGCAGAAGGGCGAGGAGAGGTGCGCTGTGCTCCTCCACGCCGCCTATGAAAAAGTCGTCGCCGCCGATGTGGCCGACGAAAATATCGCGCTCGATCTGAAGCGACTTCAAGATGTTGGCGAGCATCATGAGCGCCCGGTCGCCGATGCGGAAGCCATATTTGTCGTTGAACGGCTTGAAGTTGTCGACGTCGAGATAGCAGACCAGACGCCGCAGCCCCTGGCGTTCGGCAAGCTCGTCCAGATAGGCGCGGATGGCCTGATTGCCGGGCAGGCGCGTCAGAGGATTGCGGTTGGACGCCTCGCGCGTGCGCATGTCGTTCGAGAGCTTGAGCAGCCCTGTGGTCGGCAGGACGCCGCAATAGGCCATTTGATCGATGACGATGATAGCATCGTTGGCGTCGCTTCCTGACAGCTCGAGCAGGGGATCGAACGGGGAGTTGATGTCGGCGACGACGGCTGAGCAGACGAAGTTCTTGAGGCCAAATCCCAAAGCCTTGTTGCGGAGCAGCTCGCGGCCGAAGCGGGAGTAGATGAAGGGCTTGATGTCACGCTCGCGGACGATGCCCCTCGGCATTCTTCCGGCGTCGATGATCGGAATCATGGTTTGGCGGGGATTGCGCTCGAAGATCTCGAACACGTCCGCGAGGGACGCCTCCACGGACAGCGGCATGAGGGGTTCGACGAGGGCGCGCACGTCGTCGGCCGAGAGTCCGTTGCCGCGCCGGCATTGTTCGTTGCCGATCACGCCGTAGCTGGTCTTCAGCTCGGCCGTGTCGATTACAGGACGGGAAATGTAGTAGCCCTGCGCCAGGTCGCAGCGAATGCGGCGGCAGCTATGCAACTCCGCCGTCGTCTCGATGCCTTCGGCAATGACACGGATGCCGAGCGCATGAGCGAGATCGACGATGGATGAAACGAGCACGCGCTTCTTGGGATCGGATTGCACCGAGGAGACGAAGAAGCGGTCGATCTTCAGGAAATCCGGATTGCATTTGTAGAGCATCTGCAGACCGGAGTTTCCGGTGCCGAAATCGTCGAGGGCAACCGAGAAGCCAGCTCTGCGGAGACTTGCGACTTCGCACTCGAAGGCTTCTGCTTCGAGAATCTGATTGCGTTCCGACAACTCGATGCACACGTCGGATGGGTTCATGCCGTGTGCGGACAGAAGCTGCGTCAGATGCGCCTCGATCTCGCGGCGTCTTCCGAGGAGGCGCCCGTCGAGGTTGAGAAAGAGCAGGGCCCAGCCATTCTCCCGGGCGCCTGCAAACTTCGCGAGCGCCTTGGTCTGGATGACGAGCTCGAGCTCAAGCAGCACACCCGTTGCGTGCGCGTGCTCGAACAGGCTTTCGGGCGAGGCAAAGCCGAGGCGGTCCGTCTGGCGCACGAGGCTTTCGTAGGCAAGCGTGCGGCCGGTGTTGATGTCTACGATCGGCTGGAGCGCGCAGTCGAGATCCGCGCCCGCGCGCATGAGAAAAAGGTTCGGATCTCGTTGCCAACTGACGTCGACTTCGGCTGTTGCATTCGGCATTGCACGACCCTGTACCCGCTTGAGCGGACCCTAAGGGTGCAGAGCTTAAGGACGCGCTAATCGCAATCCACGCAAGTTGCTGAAATGTATGGTATTATTCCCGTCTTTTTGTCGTCGTTCCGTCATCTTTCGCTGTGCTGCTCAGAAGAACGTTCTTCTCTTGCGCTCGATGAGCTGAAGGATCATCGGCGTCAGGATGAGCTGCATGGCCAGATCGAGCTTGCCGCCCGGAATGACGATCGAGTTTGCGCGCGACATCCAGCTGTTCTGGATCATCGACAGCAGATAGGAGAAGTCGATGCCGCGCGGGTTCTTGAAGCGAATGACGACCATGGATTCGTCGGGCGTGGGAATCCAGCGCGCAACGAACGGGTTCGAGGTGTCGACGGTCGGGATGCGCTGGAAGTTGATGTCGGTCTCTGTGAACTGCGGGCAGATGTATTTCACGTAGTCCGGCATGCGGTGGAGGATGACGTCGGTGATCGCCTCGGGCGAGTATCCGCGCTCCTCCTTGTCGCGGTGGATCTTCTGGATCCATTCGAGATTGATGACGGGCACGACGCCGATGCGTAGATCCGCGTGGCGGGCGATGTTGACCTTGTTGGTGATCGCGGCGCCGTGCAGACCTTCGTAGATCATGAGGTCGGTGCCGTAAGGGATCTCCTCCCAGGGCGTGAAGGTGCCGGGCGGTGCGCCGTAGATTTCGCTTTCGGCCTGGTCGTGGACGTAGTGGCGCGCGCGGCCCGTGCCGATCTCCCCATAGGTCTTGAAGAGCAGCTCGAGCTCCGGCAGCAGGTTCGCCTCCTCGCCGAAATGGCTGAGCGTGTAGTTGCCTTGGGCCGCGGCGGCCTCTGACGCGGCGTGCATTTCATCGCGGTCGTAGCGGTGGAACGCATCCCCCTCGATGAAGACCGCCGTGATCTTCTCGCGCCGGAAGATCTGCTCGAACGTGCGCCGGACACTGGTGGTGCCGGCGCCTGATGAGCCTGTGACGGAGATGATGGGGTGCTTGGCGGACATTTTTCTTCGTTCGGTCTTGTACGGATTGGCGGAAAGGGTGAGGTGCGTGGCTTCGGATCAGATTCTGAACAGGCCGCGCCGTCCGAACAGCGGCGAGCGCTCGCCTAGTCCGTGCGGGTCGTGGTGCAGGCGTGCAAGATATTCCACCTCGCTCTTCGATCCGCCGACGAAAGCCGTGCGTTGGTGAAGAGAGGCGGGCGTTTGATCGAGGATACGCTCGCAGCCCGAGGTCGCGGCGCCCCCGGCTTGCTCGATGATCCAGGCGAGGGGGTTTGCTTCGTACACCAGGCGGAGCCGGCCCATGGTGTAGCTGTCGCGGAGGTCCGCCGGATAGAGGAAGATGCCGCCCCGGACCAGGATGCGATAGATGTCGGCGACCGGAGAGGCCGTCCAGCGCATGTTGAAGTTCTTGCCGCGCGGTCCCTCGCTGCCGCGCAGGCAATCGTCGATGTAGGTGCGGATCGCCTCGTCCCAATGACGATAGTTGGACGCGTTGATGGCATACTCGCGCGTGGTGGCAGGAATCTCGATGTTCTCCGCCGTCAGCAGGAATTGCCCCGAGACGCGCTGCAGCGTGAATATGTGCGTACCGCTGCCGAGGGTGAGAACCAGCGTGGTGTAGGGGCCGTAGACGGCAAAGCCCGCCGCGAGTTGCGCGCGGCCCGGCTGGAGGAAGCTCGACGCGTCCACGCCATTACAGCGAGCCGGCAGCACGGTGAAGATCGTGCCGACCGAGACGTTGGCGTCGATGTTGGAGGAGCCGTCGATGGGGTCGACGGCGACCGCCAAGGGGGCGCCGGGGTGGATAGGAAGCGCCCATTCCAGCTCCTCCGATCCGAGCGAGGCGACAGGCGCGTCCTTGAGCGCGGCGACGATCAGATCGTTGGCGCGAACGTCGATCTCCTTCTGGGCGTCGACACCGCTCTGGCGGCCTGTTTCCGAGCCGAGCGCGCCGGCCAGTGCGCCCAGGCTCACGAGATTGCCGATCCGGCCACAGGCCTCGGACAGGCGAACGACCGTGACGGCGATGTCGGCCCGCGCGGGATCTCCGTGGGCCCAGCGATCCAGAAAGGCCCCTAGATCCATCGGGTCTGTCATCCAGCCTTTTCCTCCCATGGCTTCCCGGTCGTTAATCGGCCGCTTCCGGCCTGCCGAGACTTTTGCCTCGTCTCATTCGAGGGGTAGCCGGGCGTTCGCGCAAGGTTGAACTTTAGTCTCACCTATGAGTAGCCGCGATGTGATGAACAATTCTTAGCAAATGACGATGTATATCTTTTAGCGTGTATAATACTTATGAGCACAATTAATAGGTGTATGTGCGATGGAGGCTGTCGAGCGTACCCGGCCCTCGGCCGGGAACTGGCGGGGCGGTGCGCGCGCGGGCGGAGGGTTCGCCTTTCTTGCCGCGCCCCTCATGGCACAGGTTCTTCTGCTGTCCGGCGTGCTCAACCTGCTGCAGCTCTCGACCTCGGCGTACATGCTCCGGATCTACGACCACGTGCTGCCGTCGCAGAGCCTGGGGGCGCTCGGGATGCTGACGGGGCTGGTGCTGGGCCTGCACGCAGGGTTTGCGCTGCTCGACATGGTCCGCTCGCGCCTGCTTTTTCTCGCCGGGCTGACGTTCGTCCAAAGCCTCGACATCAAGGTGCTCGACGTCGTGCGCACGGCTCCGGCGCGGCGAGGCCTCGAAGCACTCGGCGACGTGGAGCGGATCAGCCGGTTCGTCACCAATTCCGGCCCTTCGGCCTTTTTCGATATGGTGTGGGCGCCGGCCTTCCTGGTGGCGGTGGCACTGCTGCATCCGGTGCTCGGCCTGTTCGCACTCGCGGGAATTCTGCTGCTGGTCACGGTGGCCGTATCCGCGGAGCTTCACGCGCGGGATGTGAGCCGGAGGCTTACGCGGAAGCGGCATCAGCGCGCGGTTCTGGTCCGCGACCTCGTGGCTGCGTGCGCCGTTCCTGATGGCTGCGTGCGCTGTCTCGATATCGCCCACCGCTGGCGTGCGGCGTCACGAGGGTACTATCGGCTCAGGGCGTGTGCGGCGCGCCGGTCGTTGCGGTTCGGTGCGCTCGCAAAGGGATTGCGGTTCATGCTGCAATCGGGTGGGCTCGCGGTCGGCGCTCTGCTTGTGATTGAAGGCGCCATGAGCCCCGGCGCGCTCATTGCCTCCTCCATCATCCTGGGCCGCATTTTCGCGTGCTTCGACGCGGGCATCGCGCATTGGCGGGACTTTTCCGCCGCGCGCGAGAGCCACGACCGGATCGCCGCGCTACTTGCGAGGTAAGAGGGGAGAGGGCGTTCGCTAGATCTTGAATTCCTCGATGTTGGCGAAGGCGGAGCGCAGGGCGTCCGACCAGGCGGTCGAGAGTTTCTTGAAATACTCGTCGTCCTGGAAGATGCGCTTCTCGCGGCGCGCATCGAGGCTGTCGCGCTCGTACAGAAGGATGTCGATCGGCATGCCGACGGAGAGGTTCGAGCGCAGCGTCGAGTCGAACGAGAGCAGGATGAGCTTCGCGGCCTCGCCGAGGCTCATCTCGGGACGCGCCACGCGGTCGAGGATCGGTTTGCCGTACTTGTGCTCGCCGATTTGCAGGAAGGGCGTGTCGTCGGTTGCTTCGATGAAATTGCCTTCGGAGTAGATCTGGAAAAGGCGGGGACGCTCGGTGCCGATCTGGCCGCCGAGGATGAAGGACGCGGAGAAGCCCGCCTTGCTCATCTCGAGCGCGGCGCCATCCTGGCGGCGCACGTCGCGCACGGCGTCGCCCACGAGGCGGGCCGCGCGATACATGGAGGGCACGGTGAAAAGCGTGGGGCCGCTGTTGTCGGTGGAGGCAAGCTGCTCGTTAAGATTACTGACGACGGACTGCGTCACGGCCAGATTGCCGGCAGAGAGCAGCACGAGCACGCGGTCGCCGGGCTGGCGCCAGAAGTGGAGCTTGCGATACTGGGCGATGTTGTCGACACCGGCGTTGGTCCGCGTGTCGGCCGCAAAGACAAGGCCGCTGTCGAGCCTCAGCGCGACGCAATAGGTCATCGCGAGCATCCTTCCTGGTTCAGGCAGCTACTGTTGCTGCTGAGCGCCTTGCTGCTCAACTTCGACCTTGACGTCAAGGGCCTCGTTCTCGCCGCCGCGCTGGGTGCCACGAATGGGTGAGGCGGTGGCGGCATCGAAACCGCAGGCCAGGCGCACGTAGCGCTCTGTGGGGCACATGCCGTTCGCCGGATCGAAGCCGACCCAGCCCAGACCGTCGACCCAGGCTTCCGCCCACGCGTGGTGGGCTTCCGATGGTGCCAGCGTGCCCGACAGGAAATAGCCGTTCACGTAGCGGGCCGGGATGCCGATGAGGCGGGCGGCGGAAATGAAGATGTGGGCGTGATCCTGGCACACGCCCCTTCCCTCGGCGAGGGCTTCGGCCGCGCTCGTGTGCTCGTGGGTGGCGCCGATTTCGTACTCCACCGCATCGCGCACGGCGCGCATGAGGGCATGCAGGCAATCCAGCGTGTCGGTCGGGATCTTGCCGTTGCTGACGCTGCGGGAGAGATCGCGAATGCCCTTGTCGGGGGCGGTCTTGGGTGTTTCGCGCAGGAAGACGCGGCGCGGGGCTATTTCGGTAAGCCCTCGCACGATGCCGCACGTATCCTCGGTCTCGACGATGCCGGAGGCTTCGATCGTGATACCTTCGTGCAGGGCCCCGAGGGAGGCCAGGTGGACGAGGTTTCCGAAGCCATCGCGGTATTCGATGTGCTTGTCGAAGCCCGGCGCGGAGATGGCCCAGCTCACCACCTCCTGCCCTTCGAAGGACGGCGGCGTGAGGCGCAAACTCTGGATCGAGTAGCGCGCGGGTGTCTCGTAGCGGTAGGTCGTTCTGTGGCGAATCTCGATCAGCATCCGCCCCTCAAGAATTGAAGTGATAAGCCTCGGAGATCTCATGCGCGACGCGATTGTTGCGTGCGATGAACTCGATCAGGAACTCGTGAAGACCCGATTGGAAGATGGTGTCGATGTCGCCCTTGTCGAGGAGCGCGAGCGTGGATCTCGCCGTTTTCGCGCAAGGCATCTCCTCGCCGTAAAGGGAGGAGAGATCATCGAGGGTGCTCTCGATCTCGCCGTAGCAGGCGCGCAGCGAGCGGGGCATGGCGCGATTGAGGATGAGATAGTCGGCGATGCGCCATGAGCGATAGCTGTCCTTGTAGACCCAGCGGTAGCTTCGGTGCGCCGATACGGATCGCAGGATCGCCTCCCACTGCGCGTTGTCGACGCCGCTGCCGATCATGCTGGTGGAGGGCAGAAGCACGTAATACTTCACGTCCAGGATGCGCGCTGTGTTGTCCGCCCGCTCCAGGAAGGTGCCGAGCTGGCTGAAGAAGTAGGTGTCGTTGCGCAGGATGGTGTTGAGGAGGGCGCCGCGATAGGCGGCCGATCGCTCCTTGATCCAGTCGAGGATGCGGGGCAGCGCATCCGGGCGCAGCGTATCCGGCTTGATGGTCTGGAATTCGAGCCACGAGCTGTTGAGTGATTCCCACATCTCCCGCGTGAGGGCTGTGCGCTGGGCACGGGCGTTGCGGCGGGCGGTTGCGAGGCAGGCGTGGATGCTCGAAGGGTTGCTCGCGTCGAAGAGAAGAAAGTCGACCACGTTGCGGGTGTCGAGCGTGCCGTGCTTGGCGTGGTACTGCGCGGCGCAGCCGGCGCTTTCGAGGGTGGACGCCCATTCCTGATTGCGGTCGTCGCCCGCGCGGGGAAGGAGCGCGATGCGATAGCCCGCCTCGATGAGGCGAGCCATATTCTCGGCCCGCTCGATGTAACGCGATAGCCAGTAGAGATCGTTCGCCGTGCGCCCTAGCATGTGTTCTGCGACCCGTTTCGCTCGCGGTTTCTTGTCTTAGTCCTGGAGCACCCACGTATCCTTGGTGCCACCTCCTTGGCTGGAATTGACGACGAGTGAGCCCTTGCGAAGCGCGACGCGCGTCAAGCCGCCGGGCACGAGACGGACCTCGTCTCCAATCAGGACGAAGGGCCTGAGATCGAGGTGGCGCGGCGCGATGCCGTCCTCGACCAGGGTGGGACAGGTCGAAAGGGCGAGCGTCGGCTGGGCGATGTAGTTGTCGGGGTTGGCCTTGACGCGTGCGCGGAAGGTTTCGATCTCCTCCTTGGTTGCCGCGGGGCCGACCAGCATGCCGTAACCGCCCGAGCCATGCACCTCTTTGACGACCAGCTCGGCCATGTTCTCGAGGACGTATTTGAGCGCGTCGGGCTTGCGGCAATTGTGGGTTGGCACGTTTTTCAGGATGGGCGGCCGGCCCATGTAGAATTCGATGATCTCGGGGATGTAGCTGTAGATCGCCTTGTCGTCGGCGATGCCGGCGCCGGGGGCATTCACGATGGTGACGTTGCCGGCGCGGTAGACATCGAACAGGCCGGGGACGCCGAGCATGGAGCTGGGATCGAACGTCAGGGGATCGAGGAACGCGTCGTCCACGCGCCGGTAGAGAACATCGACGCGGCAGAGGCCCTGCGTCGTCTTCATGTTGAGATACCCGTCCATGACGACGAGGTCGGAGCCTTCTACAAGCTCGACGCCCATCTGGTCGGCGAGGAAGGCGTGCTCGAAGTAGGCGCTGTTATAGATACCGGGCGTGAGCACGGCGATCACGGGGTCCGTATCGAGGCGATGGGGCGCGACACTTTCGAGCGTCTTTCTCAGATTGTCCGGATAGGTCTCGACGGGGGCGACACGGTTCTCCGCGAACAGGTTCGGGAACATGTGCATCATCGTCTCGCGGTTCTCCAGCATGTAGGAGACGCCGGAAGGCGTGCGGGTGTTGTCCTCGAGAACGTAGAACTCGTTCTCGGCTGTCCGCACGATGTCGATGCCGATGATGTGGGAGTAGATGCCGAGCTCGGGCTCGACGCCGATCATCTCCGGCACGAACGCGCTGTTCTGGATGACGAGCTCGGCGGGGATGCGTCCCGCCTTGATGATCTCCTGGCGGTGGTAGATGTCGTACATGAAGGCATTGAGCGCCTTCACGCGCTGCTCGATGCCCGTCGACAGGCGGCGCCATTCGGCGGCCGAGATGATGCGCGGGATCATGTCGAAGGGAATGAGGCGCTCGGCCGCCTCGGCGTCGCCGTAGACGGCGAAGGTGATGCCCGTGCGCCGGAAGAGTAGCTCTGCTTCGGCGCTCTTCTTGCGAAGGTCCTCGACGCGCATCGTATCGAGCCATGCGGAAACCGCCGCATAAGGCTCGCGCACGCCCTGGCCGAGTCCGTTCATCTCGTCAAAAGCTGGCTTCAAGTCCGATGCCCTGATTTGCTCCATGCTTCGTGTATGGCAAGAGCCGGGCCAATCCGAAGGCCGAAAGAAAAGCCAATGTTTCCGCGGATTTCGTCAGAGGCTGCTGCTTATTTCGCAGACAGTTGCCTTTCTCGCGTGCAGTGCACGATTAAAACGTGGTCACCTTGGCGAAGGCGCACACATGCCTTCCCTGAACGCAGAGCTGCGTTGCGCGGGAGACGCCAGCCGGGCCTTGACGAGTGCGGCGTTCCGTTCTTTAATTTCTGTCATGACAGAAATAACAGTACATAATGTCCCGCTGCCTCCCGCCGTCGAGCGCTTCGTGGTCGCCTGGGGCGAAATGGGGGAGATCTGGGGCGTCAACCGCTCGGTCTCCCAGATCCATGCCTTGCTTTACGTGTCGGACCGGCCGCTTTCGGCGGAAGAGATTGCGGACAAGCTCAAGCTCGCGCGGTCGAACGTATCCACCTCCCTGCGCGAGTTGATGAGCTGGTCGCTGATCCGGCGCGTCTCCGCGTTGGGAGACCGGCGCGATTTCTACGAGGCCGAGGCGGACGTGTTTGAGATGGTGCGTCGGATCGCAGCCAACCGCAAGACGCGGGAAATCGATCCTGCCATCGCGGCGCTTCGTCAGTGCATCGCTGCGGCCGAGGGCGATGCGCGCGTCTCGGGCGAGGTGCGCAAGCGGTTCCACGCGATGCTCGATTTCACGGAGGGCGTGGCGCGGAGTTTCGACGAGGTGCTGCAACTGCCAACGCCCGTGCTTGCCAAGCTGATCAAGATGGGGGGCGCGGTGGCGCGCTTTGCCGGGCTCACGGCCGGGCGCCGTTCGAAGCGAGGCCCGCCAAGCGCCTGAGCCAGCCGGGGCGCGACCGAAAGTCCGGCCGGTGGACGTGTCGAGGATGTTGCGATGACCGTGTTGCAAGCCTTCCAGCCTAACAGGAATTCGAGCCCCGATGCGCGGCCGCAAGAGGTCGCGCTCCCGCTTTTCGCCGCAGGGCAATGTCCGGACTTGGATACCAGAGTGGTCGACCTCAGGTTCCGCGCCCTGGTCGGAGAGGCAGGCTGGATGCGGCTGCCGATGGCCGTGCAACGCCGCTTCTCAAAACGTCTCGCTGCCGGTGCAGTGCTGATCTATGCGGGGGAGGTTCTCGAAACGCGGCTTTCACGCGCCGGGAAAGTTCTGTCGTTCCTCGCTCGCGTCCTCGGTGCGCCTCTTCCGCTCGACGACGGCATGACGGGTGGCGCCACGGTGGCGGTGATGGAGAACGCCGGGCTCGGCGGGCAGAGTTGGACGCGGACTTATGCGCGTGCCGGGCGGTTTCCCCAGGTGATCCACTCGGCCAAGTGCTTCTCCGGCCCGACGGGGCTCGAGGAGCACGTTGGCCGCGGGGTGGGCATGTCGCTGTCAGTGGTGGAGGAGAACGGTGCGCTCGTGTTCCGCTCGGTGCGCTACTTTTTGGCGTTGGGACGTTGGCGGATCCCGGTGCTGCGTGCGATTGCGCCTGGAGACATGGAGATCGTGCACAAGGACGAGGGCGGCGGTGCGTTCCTCTTCACGCTCACGCTTTCTCACCGCTGGTTCGGAACGCTCATACGGCAGACGGCCCGTTTTCACGACGCGTGACGCCGGGGACCGCGTGCCCTTGGGCCGCCTTGATTTGGATTTGTGGTGACCGGCAGTGGAGGATAAGGTCCGCCTCCTTTCCTCTTGGGCTTGTTTTCGAGCCGCCGCAGCACAGGGAGCCCAGTATGATCGGATCCGCCAAGGATTGGGCGTCGCTCTTGGGATTTGACCGGGAGTCGGACGAGAAGACCATGGCGGCGCGGGCGCGGGTGCTGAGCAAGACACTCGCCTATCTCGACGCGCACTTCTCCGATCCCGACGGCCAGCGGCCTTCGGAAGAGACGGTGATGGAGATCGGGCAGTTCCTGATCCTGGCCGAAGGCATGGAAGCCAAGGGCCGGGGTGCCAAGTTCAAGGAGCTCTACGACACCCTCGTTCAACTGCATCTTGGATGGGACGAGATCGACCGGGACGAGGCGTTTCGCGCCATCGGGCAGAAGGTGGCGCTGTTCAAGGGGATCGTGGCGTTCTCGGACGCGTGGCTCGGAACGGTAACCGCGGTTGCGGCGCCTGCTGTGGCGCCGTCGTCCGTGTCTGCGGCGGTCTCCCCGTTCGCCGCTCCCGAGTTCGACGAGGCGGACGTGAAGACCCGGCTCGTGCGCCCCTCCCATTTGCGGCCTTAGACCCTGGTTTAGCCCCCGGGCGGGGCCGTGGAGCGCGTGTCTCCGGGCCGCCTGCGGCAGCGCCTTCTAAGCGCTCTTGCGCCCCGGGCGATCACCGGCTATTGAGGCCCGCTCGGTTCGCAAATGCCCGGTGATTTGACCACGATCACCCAGGCGCGATCCGTGGCACGGCCGGAGAGGTGGCAGAGTGGTCGATCGCGCCGCACTCGAAATGCGGAGTACGGGCAACCGTACCGGGGGTTCGAATCCCTCCCTCTCCGCCATTTTTCCGCTCACGCGCCTGTAGGCGCTCCGCGAGGGCGAGCCACTTGGCCCGGGTCGCCTTGCTCCCGAGCCCTTCGGGCTGAAGTTCAAACATGCTCCCTTTTGGTCCGCTATTTTTTCGCTCACGCGCCTGTAGGCGCTCCGCGAGTGCGGGCCACTTGGCCCGGGTCGCCTTGCTCCCGAGCCTTGCGGGCTGAAGTTCAAACATGCTCCCTTTTGGTCCGCCATTTTTCCGCTCACGCGCCTGTAGGCGCTCCGCGAGGGCGGGCCACTTGGCCCGGGTCGCCTTGCTCCCGAGCCCTACGGGCTGAAGTTCAAACATGCTCCCTTCTGGTCCGCTATTTTTTCGCTCACGCGCCTGTAGGCGCCCCGCGAGGGCGGGCCACTTGGCCCGGGTCGCTTTGCTCCCGAGCCTTCCGGGCAAGAGTTTGCAGGCTCACCTCCGCTTGAATGCACCTCCATTCATAAACCTCGCTTCGTCAATTGCTTGGCCAGCCTCGCTTATCGAAAGGCTGCGCTCGGTCAGGGGGCGATCTATACCCTCCTTGGTCTGATCAAAAATTAAGCAGAGGCTGCCTCAAAAACAGTCACAAAAGCTTTGAATGGGGTGTGAACCCCGTATATACGGGGCCTCGAAACCTCGGGGCGGTTGTGAAACCGGCCCGTCGCTGAATGAAAAACAGGCGGGGGGACCCGCCTGTTCGCGTGTCTGGACGTGGATAGGGAATTCTCGATGCTCGACGAAAAGCTGGAGCCGATATTTGCCGAGGTGTTGCGGCGCAATCCTGGAGAAGACGAGTTTCACCAGGCGGTGCGCGAAGTGCTGGATAGTCTCGGCGCTGTCGTCGCGAAGCATCCTGACTATGCGGACGGCGCGCTCATCGAGCGTTTGTGCGAGCCGGAGCGGCAGATCATCTTCCGCGTGCCGTGGGTGGACGACAAGAACCGCGTGCAGATCAACCGCGGCTTCCGCGTGCAGTTCAACTCCGCGCTCGGCCCCTACAAGGGCGGTCTGCGCTTCCATCCGAGCGTGATGCTCGGCACCATCAAGTTCCTCGGCTTCGAGCAGACGTTCAAGAACGCGCTCACCGGGATGCCGATCGGCGGCGGCAAGGGCGGCTCGGACTTCGATCCGAAGGGCCGCTCGGATCACGAGATCATGCGTTTCTGCCAGTCGTTCATGACGGAGCTCGGCCGCCATCTCGGCGAATACACCGACGTGCCCGCAGGTGACATCGGCGTCGGCCAGCGCGAGATCGGCTACATGTTCGGCCAGTACAAGCGCATCGCCAACAAGTACGAATCCGGCGTTCTCACCGGCAAGGGCCTCACCTGGGGCGGCTCGCGCGTGCGCACCGAGGCGACGGGCTACGGCGCCGTCTACTTCGTCGAGCGCATGCTGCGCACGAAGGGTCAGAGCTTCGACGGCAAGAAGGTCGTGGTGTCGGGCGCCGGCAACGTCGCGATCTACACCATGGAGAAGGTGAAGCAGCTCGGCGGCCGCATCATCGCCTGCTCGGACTCCGACGGCTATGTCGTCGAGGAGAGCGGGATCGATCTTGCGCTGCTCAAGGAGGTCAAGGAGCGCCTCCGTGGCCGCGTGAAGGACTACGCGGCTCGTAGGGGTTCGAGCGCGACCTTCGTTCCGGAGGGACGCGTGTGGGATGTGCCGGCCGATATCGCCATGCCGTCCGCCACGCAGAACGAGCTCACGGGCAACGACGCGCGCACGCTCGTGAAGAACGGCGTGGTCGCGGTGGGCGAAGGCGCCAACATGCCGTGCACGCCGGACGCGGTGCGCGTGTTCCTGGATGGCAAGGTTCTGTTCGGCCCGGGCAAGGCAGCGAACGCGGGTGGCGTCGCCACAAGCGCGCTCGAAATGCAGCAGAACGCTTCGCGCGATTCCTGGAGCTTCGAGGCGACGGAGAAGCGTCTGTCGGACATCATGCACGGCATCCACGATCGCTGCGCGCAGACGGCCGAAGAGTATGGCGCGCCCGGCAACTACGTGCTCGGCGCCAACATCGCCGGCTTCACGCGGGTGGCCGAGGCCATGCGTGCGCTGGGCGTGATCTGAGCCTCGCGTTCGATCTCTGACATTTCAAGCGCGGCAGGCCGACAGGTTTGCCGCGCTTTCCTTTTGTGAGGCGCGCTCAAGCGAGGGCGGCGAGGATGGCGTCGAGGCCATCGGTCAGGGCGGCGGGGCCGGGCTGAAGGATGATCGGCGATTTGATCTCGACGATCCGACCCGTGGCGACGGCGGGAATTGCGCTCCATCCTGCGCGCGTCTTGAAACTGTCGAGCTTGACCTTCTTTCCGCACCAGGAGGCGAGGATGACGTCAGGTGCGCGCTCGATCACCTGCTCCGATGTGACGACGCGTTCGCTGGCTGCGGCCTTCGCACGCAAATCCGCGAAGACGTCGGTTCCGCCCGCGATCTCGATCAGCTCGGACACCCAGCCGATGGCGGAGATCATAGGGGCGTCCCACTCTTCGAAGTAGACGCGGGGCCGTGTCGTTCGTCCTTTCGCCTGCTCTGCGATTCCGGCGAGGCGGGTTTCGAGCGTGCGTGCCAGCGCGTCGGCTTTCCCGGTGCATCCGATCAGCGCGCCAAGCGTGCGGATCATCGCGAAGATGCCGGCAATGTCGCGCTGGTTGAACAGGTAGACCGGCAGGCCCCGCTTGGCGAGATCGGCCACGATCGGGCCCTGGATGTCGGAGAAGGCAAGGATGAGGTCGGGCTCGAGCGCGATGATCCGCTCGATGTCGGCCGACAGGAAGGACGAGATGCGCGGCTTTTCTTTTCTGACGCCCGGCGGGCGCACGGCGTAGCCCGATACGCCGACAATGCGATCCTGCTCACCGAGGAGGTAGAGGGTTTCTACCGTCTCCTCGGTGAGGCAGATGATGCGTTCGGCGGGATAGCGCCGCAAGAGAGCGGGCCCCCGCTAGGATGCGGCCGAAGCCGTTGCCTGAGTCGCGGGGGTCACCAGCTCGAGCGCGATGGCTGCGCGGTGAACGAGCACGAAGGCGACGTAGGCAACGGCATTGATGACGAGCACCTCGGTGACGATGGCGATCGAGAAGGCATCGCCCTCGTATGCGAAGGCCACGCCCGCGAGATAGAGGCCGATCTGGTAGGTTACGAAAGCGGCGGCGAAAGCGATGACCGGAGACAGCGGCTGAGGCATGGCAGGCCGCGTTGCGATGCAGGCGGCCAGGAAACCGAGAACGGCCGAGACGCCGATGGCCGCGCCCCAGGCGTAGCTGTCGGCGGTGTGCGGATAGCTGAGCAGCAGGAAACCGACGGCTTGATTGACGAGCCACGCAGTGACGACGAGAGCGAGGCCTTCGCTGCGCCCCATCTTGAGGGCGGCAAGCGCGGCAACGGCCGCCAGGGGTGCGGCACAGGCGAATGAGAAGCTGCCGATGACGGTGAGGCCAGCGATCAGAGCGATCCAAATCGCCGTGCCTGCTGTCTGGCTCGTGGAAGCGTTGGAGGTGTCTGCTGTCCTGTCGGTCACGGGCTTATCCTTTGGCGAGTCTCGATCCTGCGTGTGCGATAGCGGAACGCTTCTTCCGTCCTACCGATACGACGCACGCGGGTAGTGTCAATCCGGTAAAGACGATGACTGACGCCGGACGGCTTGTCTCGCGCGGGATCAGGCGGCGCGGGAGGCTTTTGCAGCGGCGAGCCAGCCTTTTACCCGCTCGACATCGGGAGCTCTCCCGTCGCGCAGGATGCGCTGGCCCGCGGGACTTGCAGCGAATGCCAGCACGTCGGCGCAGAGCTTGGCCTCGTCCACGGCGGCGAGACGATCGCCGGTCCGGTAGCCGGCCTGGGCCAGCAACTCGGCGTAGGTGCCACGCAGGCTCGGAATCTCGAGCATGAGCCGGCATTGGTCCTGCCACAGCGCGATCGTCTCCTCCGAGACCTGCCGCAGAGCCAAGCCTTCGGCGATCCCGCGGGGCGAGGCAGCCAGGAAGTCGGCCACAGACTTAACCCCCAGGGGGGCCAGGCGCTCGGCCATGCGCGGCCCGATGGAGGGCGCGCGCTCGATGTCGTCGGCGAGCGCGAGGCGGTGCCGCTCTGTCGGCCGTTCGTTCAATGGCGGCTCGGCGGCCGGGGGCGTTACGTCCTGCGGAGCAGGCTCGGTTTGCGTGGCGGCAGGCTCGTGAGCTTTGACCTGCAGTGCTGCGGGCTTCGGCGCCGTGACCTTCTTCGGCGGCGCGATGGCGGCGGCACGCTGCTCGGCAAGGCGCGCGCGCTGCGGCGCCTCGATCTCCTTGGCGTAGAGGTCGCGCACGACGCGATCGTCCTCCGGCAGCGTCGCGTTCACCTGACCGGTGGTGGTCAGCTCGTCGTACATGGCGGTCACGATGCGGCGGTCCTCCGCATCCGCGAGGCGCTTGGCCAGCATCTTGGCCGGGATCTTCACGGCGGCGAGCACTGTGTCGAGCGTCAGGCTGACGTCCGGCGGGGGGACGGCGCTTTCCGTAAATGCGCGGTCGAGCACGCTCGCGAAGGAGGCTGCTGCGTAGACCACCAGCTCGGCCAGGATCTTGCGGCTCAAGGCATCGAGCCCGGCCGGAGGATCGATAACGCCGGTGTTGAGATCGTAGTGGGCGATCAGCGCTTCGTAGTGCGGATTGGCTTTCTCCGCGCCGCGGCAGACCAGCTCGCGCAGCCAGCGCTCTCCGTTGCCCGCGCCAAGTCTCATCTCGCCATGGGCGGCAAGGCCTTGGGTGCGGAGGGCATCGTAAGAGCGCGAGATCGACCACTCGGCCGCGCGGTGGATGCTGTTCTCCGCGTCCGACTGTCCGGTGTGGAAGGGCTGGATCGGATCGGTGACGTAATGGGAGAGCACGCCCGCGTTCCAGATGGCCTGCTCCCAATCGTTGCGGCGGAGCGCGTCCGTCAGCTCGCCATACCATTTCTCGGCTTTGTCCAGGGCGCCGCCCCAATAACCGTCACGCACGTGAAGAACGTGGTTCTTGAAGTCCTTGAACTGGTCGTCGGGCGCCTTGGAGCCTTCCATGTAGAGGTCGGCATGTTTCAGGAACAGGCGCTCCCAGCGATCAGCGTCGGGGCTTTGCAGATGATGGAGGGCGTCGAGCGCCAGCTTGTGGTGCGTGCCCTTGGCGTGGGCGGCGTAAACGATGCGGAACAATAAGGACATGCGCTTTCCCCGGGGCCTCTCTCATGCGTCGCTGCAACTTGGGGCGAGTCGGGCACGGAAAGAAGAAGGCCCGAGCGCAACCCTGTGCATGAGTGGCTTGATTCGCCTTGAGGGCGTGCCTGGATCCCGGCCACCTTGCGAGGCACGCCTCCGCCATGACGCCGGGATGACGTTGCTGGACAAGATTTGGCAGGCCCATTTCACCGTCACCCCGTCTAAGGACGGGGTGCAGATCCGAGAGCTTTCTCGCTGCGTGTTGCCGACAGCCAGCGGTCGCGTGCTTAGAGGAAGTCGAGCAGGGCCTTCAGCGTATCCTCCGGGGCTTCCTCCGGCAGGAAGTGGCCGCAATCGAGGGCGTGGCCGCTGACCGTGGCGGCGGATTTCTCGCGCCAGCTTGCGAGCACGTCGAACTTGCGGCCCACGATGCCGCGGCTTCCCCACAGCGCGAGCAGCGGCATGGTGAGCTTCACGCCTGCCGCATCGCTTTCGGCATCGTGGACGAGATCGATGGTGGCGGCTGCGCGGTAGTCCTCGCAAGCCGCGTGAATGGCCATGGGATCGAAGAAGGATTCCACGTAATGGTGCAGCACAGGCTCATCGAAGGCGCCGTCGGTGCGGCACCAGGAGGCCAGCGTGTGGCGGATGTAATAGTGCGTGTTGTTGGCGATCATCCGCTCGGGAAAATCTGCCGGCTGGATCAGGAAGAACCAGTGGTAGTAGGCGGTCGCGAACTCGCGGTCGGTGGCGGCGTACATGGTGGCCGTCGGCGCGATGTCGAGCACGGCCAGGCGCTCGACCGCGCTCTGATGATCGAGCGCGAGGCGATGGGCGACGCGCCCGCCTCGGTCGTGGCCGACGAGGCGAAAGCGCTCGAAGCCCAAGGCCCGCATCAAAGCGACCTGATCGGCGGCCATGGCGCGCTTGGCGTAGGCGGCATGATCGGCGCCGCCCGGCGGCTTGCTCGATTGTCCGTAGCCGCGCAGATCGGCGGCGACCACGGTGAAGCGCTCGGCCAGGGGCGCGGCGATTTTGCGCCAGCAGGCCCGCGTTTGCGGATAACCGTGCAAAAGCAGCAAAGGCGGGCCGGAGCCCCCTTTCACGGCTGCGATCTCAATGCCGTTGCCGACGGGGATGGTGTGTGATGTAAAGCTCTCGAACATCTCGGACAGGGGCTGGCCACGTTAACGTTTGGCCGATCCTACGACAGCTTGCACACGATGAGGGGGACTTTTCATGAAGCTTGTGCGGTTCGGACCCAAGGGCTCGGAGAAGCCCGGACTGGTGGACAAGGACGGCAAGATCCGTGATCTCTCCGCGCACGTGGCGGACATCACGGGTGAGACGCTCTCGCCGGAGAGCCTCGCCAAGCTCAAGGCGCTCGATCCGGCCTCGCTGCCGCTGGCGCCGGACGGCGTGCGGCTCGGGCAGCCGGTGGCGCGGCCGTGGAATTTCATCGCCATCGGCCTCAACTATGCGGACCACGCCAAGGAGGCCGGCCTCGAGATTCCTTCCGAGCCGATCATCTTCAATAAGCTCGGCAACACCGTCTCGGGTCCGTTCGACGACGTGATCTATCCGAAGAACTCCGACCGCATGGACTGGGAGCTGGAGCTTGCATTCGTGATCGGCAAGCGCGCCCGCTATGTCGAGGAGAAGGACGCGATGGACTACGTCGCGGGCTATGCGATCTGCAACGACGTCTCCGAGCGGCGCTTCCAGATGAAGCGCAACGGCCAATGGTTCAAGGGCAAGGCGGCCGAGACGTTCGGGCCGCTGGGACCGTGGCTGGTGACGACCGACGAGATCCCCGATCCGTCAAACCTCAAGATGTCGCTCAAGGTCAACGGCGAGGTGAAGCAGCAGGGCTCCACCGAGACGATGATCTTCTCGATCCCGTATCTCGTCGCCTACATCACGCAGTTCTGCGTGCTGGAGCCCGGCGACGTCGTGACCACCGGCACGCCGCCCGGCGTCGGCTCGGTGATGAAGCCGCCGCAGTACCTCAAGGCCGGCGACGTGATGGAACTCGAGATCGAAGGCCTCGGCCTCCAGCGCCAGACGGTCGTACCGTTCACGGGCTGAGCGGCCCTCCTCCTGACATTCAGCCGCCGGCGTTCCGTTTGGCGTCGGCGGCGATCCGCTCTTCCTGCGCGCGCAGCTCGGGGGTGAAGGCTTCGCCGAAGTCGTCGGCCTCGAACACCGGGCGGATCTCGATCTCGGTTTCCTCGTCGTGCGGGTTGGGGCAACGCTTCACCCAGGCGATGGCCTCGGCAAGGTCTTTCACCTTCCAGAGCCAATAGCCGGCGATCACCTCCTTGGTTTCGGCGAACGGTCCGTCGATGACGAGGCGGTCCTTGCCCGAGAAGCGCACACGCGCGCCCTTGCTGGAGGGATGGAGTCCTTCGCCCGCGAGCAGGATGCCCGCCTTCACCAGCTCCTCATTGTAGTTGCCCATGTCGGTCAGAAGCTGCTCGCCCGGCATCTCGCCCGCCTCCGACGACTTGCTGGCTTTGACGATGACCATGACCTTCATGGGGATCTCTCCTGCTTATGGGTTGTGTCTCCGGCTGTCCGGCGTTCGCCCGATCAGCGGCTCTCGCAATGAAGACGGCGGACACGCCTGTGTTCCGACATCCCACGAAAAAAGAAATGAGGCGTGATGAAATCGGATCCGTGCGGCCGCGCGGGGCGATCTGTCAGCGCACCGAGAACTTGAAAGGCACCGAGACCACCATGGGGCCGTTGTTCGCATCGCTCGGCATCGGGGGGAAGGGGGCGGCCCGGTCGATCGAAGCGACGGCGGCTTCGTCCAGAACCTTCGAGCCCGAGCTTGCGGTCACTTCGCGCGAGATCAACTCGCCTTGCGGGCCGACGGTGAAGCGGACAATGACCGTTCCGACCTCGCGGGAGCGCGGGTTCACCTTCTTCTTCGAGATGTGCGAGAACAGCCTGCCGCGATAGGCGGAGATGGCGGTCGTATCGCCGCCCGTCTGCTTGGCGCCGGCAGCGCGCTGCTCGTCTACGGCGATTTCTGTCTGCTCGACGGCTGCGACCTGCTCGGGCTTCGCCTCCTTGATCTCCTCAGGCTCCGGCTCGCGAACGATCTTCTCCTGCTCGGGGCCGAACTCGGACCCGATCACGTGCTGCACGTCCTCCTCGATCGGCTTTACTTCCTCGACGGGAGGGGCGGCCTGGACGACCGGGGGCGGGGCTTCGACGGCATCGACGTTCATTTCCGCTTCGCCGAGCTTGGCCACGCCTTCGATGGCGATGCCTTGCTCGACCACGAAGGTGTCCTCGCCGGTTCCTTCATCCAGAGATGCGCCGCCGGGCGAAATCAGGAAGAACCCCACGATCGCCCCGTGGAGGAGGAAGGAGACCAGCCATGTTACAGCCCGTAGCGTCATTGCGCCTGGCGGCTCCGCATTTGCGTTATTGTGCGCTCTTGGGCTTGGGCTGGGAGAGAAGCGACACGCGACCGTATCCACTCTCGCCCACGCGGCCCAGCACGTCCATCACGTCGCCGTAGTTGCTCTTCTTGTCGGCTCGGACGTAGACGACGGTATCGCCCTCGGAGGCACGCAGCTCACGAAGGCGCGGCACGAGATTGTCACTCGAGACCTGCTCCTCGCGAATGTAGAGAGACCCGTCGCCCGCGAGCGAGACGACCATGGCCTTCTTGGATTGACTGACGCGGGCGGCGGAAGTGTTGGGCAACTCCAGGGGGACGCCCGCGACCATCAGGGGCGCGGCGACCATGAAGATGATGAGAAGAACGAGCATCACGTCGACCATCGGCGTGATGTTGATCTCCGCCATCGGGCGATAGCCACTATCGTCCTCGTCGCCCTGGGGCGAGCCATTTCCGACCGCCATGCCCATCAGTGAGACTTTCCTGCACGCAGGGGCTCGCCGGTGGTGGCGGTGCGGGCGAAGCCCTCAGACTGGGGGCGCGAAAGGCGGCGGGCCAGCTCCGTGATGGTGGAACCTGCGCGATTGGCGCCGCGGCCGAGCGACACAGAGATCATGTTGTAGGCCATGACCGCCGGGATGGCCGCCGCAAGGCCGAGAGCCGTGGCGAAGAGGGCTTCCGCGATGCCGGGCGCCACGACCGCGAGGGACGTGTCCTTCTGCTGGGCGATCGACGTGAAGCTGTTCATAATGCCCCACACCGTTCCGAAGAGGCCGATGAAGGGGGCTGCCGAGCCGACGGTGGCGAGAAACGGCAGGCCGACCTCGAGGCGCTGCAATTCGCCCTTGAGGGCGGAGCGCATGGCGCGCTCCAGGCGCGCTCGCAACTCGCTGCGGCTCTCGTTGCGGCTGGCGCCGTCGTCGGCCTCGTGGTGGGCCGCGGAGAGGAGCGTGCGGACAAGGCCGCGAGGGGCCTCGGCCGGGCTCTCGTCGGTCACCGAACGCTCCAGGCGGCGCAGGTCGCGGCCTAGCTTCGTGAGGCGGATCGACTTCTCCAGGATGATGGCCCAGCATGCTACCGAGGCGATCGCCAAGAGGGCCATGACCGTCTTCACGACGGGGTCTGCTTGCAGGATAAGGCCGTAAATCGAGAAATCGTGACCGGCCGCGACCGTGATCTGCTCCACGACGGATACCCTTTACTTACTTCGACAGTTGCACATTCGTGAGCGACTTCACCGTCATTCCCGCGAGGCAGTTATCGAGCGGACCTGCATCGGCTTTGCACTCCACGACATCGTTGATCAGGAAGCTCCCGATCTTGTCGCAGGCAATGTTGTCCAAATCGAAGAGCTTCACCGTGCGCTTCTGGGGCTTGAGTGGTGCCAGATCCATGGCGAAGCGGCGGCCGATCACGCCATCCTGCTGAAAAAGCACGATATCGAGCTTGTAGGACTGGTAGGCCGTCGCGTCATCGTTCTGGACGACGAGATAGGCGCGGCAGCCAGAGCCCTGCGGCTCCAGCTTGTTGAGCTCGACGGACAGCGCGGGCGGTCCTGCAAGGACCGGAAGGGCGCCTACGGATAGCGATGCAAGGGCGACGAAGCCGAGCGTGGTGCCTCGGGAGCGAATGGGCCAGTTCAAGAAATGCCTCCTAGACCTCAGAATTCCGGCCCGCTTTGCCCACTCTTCGCCATGCGGGCGACTGCGGGATGCCGGCTCTTTGCTTCATTATAACCTGACACCGAGCCGCAGTCCCCGCAGTCTTGAGCAGAAATCTCGGGTCGGCATTCCGAATCTTGCGTCGTCCTCACGCTCTTCTTCGACAGAACGGAGTGGTGCCTGGAAACCGGCATCCCCGGCCGGTGATTTTCGAGGTGGGCGCAGAGCTTGCCCGTCAATATCGCGAAACCTGCCCTTGGCGCAACTCATCCGAACACGTTCACACCCGGCATGGCGGGCCAGGAATACCTCGCGGAGGGCACTCCGAAGGCGGCAAAACCTGCCGGTGCCTGCCTGCACCACTCCGGTTCCTTAGGTGTATCCGGAGATGACGATCCTGATTGATTTTCACCCAGATTATTACGGGACTTATTCCCTAAATAAGATGAAGTTCTGTAATTGGGAGCAGGTGATTGCAAAATCGGGAAAAATTCCCGATGCGAGAGTGTCACATACTCCATGAAATCCTGCCGTTTGTGGGAAAGATCACTGTTACTTTGTTGACCGTTTTTTCCTGTGGCTCATAGTCCTCCCGAAGGGAAGGGGAACGGCTGTCAAGGAACTGTGCGGATACAACGTTACGCGCACCGCCAGCCCACTACCGACTATTAGTAACCAAGGGGAGCACGGGGCTAATGAATCTCAGTCGGATCGCGCTGGTCGCAGGAGCACTTGTCGTCGGGTCGCAAGGCGCCGCCGCGCAGGACGCCGCTGGCGGTAATCAGTCAGGGGCCGCTGGAAGCGAGCTGCCCGCGATCGACGTCGTGCAGGAAACCCCGGTTCAAAAGGCTGCGCGGGCCAAGAAGAAGGCCGTCGCCGTGTCGCCGCTCTCGAGCGCACCGTCGACGCCTGCGCCGGAGGCTCCCACCGAAACTCCGGCCGTGAAGGTGCCGAGCGCGGTGACGACCGTATCGGACAGCGACATCCAACGCGAGGGCACGGGACAGGTTCAGCAAGCGCTGCAGCAGCAGGTTCCGGGTGTCATTCTCTCCGACGCCGCCGGCAACCCGATGCGCGCGGAAGTTTCGTTCCGCGGCTTCGACGCCTCGCCGGTCAGCGGCCGCTCTCAGGGCCTGGCCGTCTATCAGAACGGCGTGCGCATCAACGAAGCGTTCGGCGACACGGTTCAGTGGGACGTTCTTCCGAGCAACGCGATCGCATCGATGTCGGTCGTCAGCAACAACCCGTCGTTCGGCTTGAACGCACTGGGTGGCGCGGTCAGCATCCTCATGAAAGACGGGTTTAGCTACGAGGGTGCCGAGGTCGACGTGATGGGTGGCTCGTACGGACGCCGCCAGGTTGGCGTTCAGGCGGGCGGATCGAGCGGAAACGCGAGCATCTATGTCGCGGCCGAGGGTATCAAGGAAGACGGCTTCCGTGATTTCTCCGACAGCGAGATCAAGCGCTTTTACGGCGACATCGGCCTCAAGGGCAGCTTTGCAGAATTCCATTTCAGCCTGACCGCCGCCGACAATCATTTCGGAGCGACGGCTGCTGCGCCGATCCAGCTTCTCGAGAAGAGCTGGAGCAATACGTTCACGTCGCCTCAGACGACCGATCTTGAAGTCTTGATGCCGACGATCTCGGGCACCGTGAAGGCAACCAATACACTGACGCTCTCCGGCGCAGGCTACTATCGCCGTTATAAGAACCGCGTCGTTGACGGCAACGTCACGGAGGCTGAAGAGTGCCCCTCTACGCCGCCCGGTGGCGACCCCGCCGAGGAGTACCTCTGCCTTGAGGGCGACGATAACCAGCCCATCGTCGATACGAATGGAAATCTCATCCCGATCGATGACGTTAGCGACAACGAGGAGCTCGTTGGCTCTATCGAGCGTCTCAGAACCGACAGCGACAGCTGGGGTGGCGTCATTGAAGGGCAGGAGAAGAGCCCGCTGTTCGGCCGTCCGAACCTGTTCATCGCCGGTTTGTCGTACGATCACGGACGCTCGCGCTACAAGACGTCGAGCGAACTCGGCGAGATCGGGCCGGGCTACGTGGTTGATGGCTCCGGCGTGATGATCGGCGGCGTGGAGAACCTGGTTGATCCGGACGAGGCGGATGAACTCGCTCCGCGCGACCTGAAGACCGAGAACACCTACTGGGGTCTCTATTTCTCGAACGCGCTGGACGTCACGGACCGCCTCACGGTGACCGTGGGTGGCCGCTATAACTATGCGCGTATCAAGCTCGAAGATCAGACGGGCGAGTTCAGCGAACTCAACGCCACCAATACCTATGAGCGGTTCAACCCGATGGCAGGCGCCAACTTCAAGCTGCTGCCCGGCCTCTCGCTCTACGGTGGCTACTCGGAATCGAACCGCGCGCCGACGCCGGCCGAGTTGGGTTGCGCCGAGCCTGAGGTTCCGTGTCTTATCGAGAGCTTCCTGACGGATGACCCGCCGCTGGAGCAGGTGGTCGGACATACGGCAGAACTCGGACTGCGCGGACAGGGCAACTACTATGGCGGCCGCTACACCTGGGGCGCCGGCTTGTTCCGGACCCTGGCCTCCGACGACATTCTGCCGGTCATGGTCGACAATCGCATCTTCTTCGTGAACGCTGGCGATACGCTGCGGCAGGGCGTCGAACTGTCCGCCGGTTACGAGACGCGCAAATGGAATGTTTATGCGACGTACGCCTTCGTCGACGCGACCCTCGACAAGTGCACCAATCCTGACGATGACGGCCTCTGCGCCTTCCTGGAGCAGGGCGACCGCCTCCCCGGCATTCCGCGCCATCGCTTCAAGGCAGGCTTCGAGTACTGGCTGACCTCCAAGTGGAAGTTCGGCGCGGATCTCGTTGCGGCCAGCAACTCGCCGTTCTTCCCCAACGAGGAATCGGCAGAGGATGACCTTCACGCTCTTCTTGCAGGCTATACTCGGGTCGACCTCCATACGTCGTACGACATCACGGACAACATCCAGATCTATGGTCTCGTGAAGAATCTGTTCGATCGGAAATATGGCCTCTACGGCACGTATTTCGAAACGAGCGATGTCAGCCCGATCAACGAGGAGCTGAACGGCTTCCCGCTCACAGACCCGCGCACCATCTCCCCGTCTCAGCCCTTCGCGGCCTACGGCGGCGTGAAGGTGAAGTTCTAAACTCCCACCTTTCTCCCAAAGGCGGCTCTTAAGAGGCCGGTTGCTCAGCAACCGGCCTCTTTTCTTTTTTGGCGGTCTGCGTGGTGGAGCGGAAGAATCGGTAGCCGGCTTGCTTCGCGACGAGCGCTTCTTCGCTCTAGGGCCTTTCATCCGATCGGGCGTTTTCTGGCATCAAATAGTTCCCGGGCAAATTTCTTATCCGTATAATTACATCAGTATATACACTTCAGCATGTAACGTACAAATACTGATGTAAGTAACGCATAAGGTATTGTTGCCACCGTATAGATCGCGAGTCGAAGATGCTTAGGTGCAACATCTGAAGAGTTTCCGTGTTCCCGAGAAATATCGGGAAATAGTGCCATTGTCGGTGCCAGGACTCTCCGACATTTCTGAATTTGACCAAAAAGAGGCCAATTGGCGCTGGGGTGCCTTGGTCCGCCAGAACAGGGTCGAATAGGGAGTGGGCGGGATGCAGACCTTCAGGTTCACCACGACGAGATCTCTACTTATGGCAGGTGCATCGTGCCTGATTTCAACCAGTGCGTTTGGCCAGCAGGCCGCGCAGCCCGCTAACGAGGGCGGTCTTCCGGAAGTCCAGATCATCCAAAAGAAGGCTCCGGGGGCTCCCAAGGCGGCGACCAAGAAAGCTCCTCCGCCTCAGGCTCCCGCGCCGGTCGCTCAGCCCGAGCCAGTGCAGGACGCCCCGATCGAATCCAACTCGCCCTACGGTGCGGCCAACAGCGGAGGGGCGCGGGCCCGGGCCGAGAACTCGCCGACGTCTCCCATCAACCCGTCCAACATCCTGCCGGGCAACCTGCAGAACTTCTCGTCCGCGGCCAGCCGGGTCGACACCGCACAGATGGACGAGTTCCAGCCGCGGCAGACCAACGACGTGCTGACGCGCGTGCCGGGCGTGAACGTGATCAACGATGATGGCTTCGGGCGCCACGGCGGCATCGGCGTGCGCGGCTCGCCTCCGCGGCGCGGCCGAAAGGTGCTGCACCTCGAGGATGGCCAGCCGATCAACATGAGCGTCTGGATCGATCCTTCGGTGCACTACGTGCCGCCGGTCGATCGTCTCGAGAGCATCGAGGTGCTGCGCGGCACGGTGATCAACCACGGCCCGCTCAACAACCATGGCGTGGTCAACTTCCGTAATCTCTCGCCGTTCGGACCGAACGAGACGGTGATCGGCGCTTCGATCGGACACACCGAGAACGACGGGCGCGGCGAGGCGAAGAGCCAGGATCGTTGGGGCGTTTCCAACACCCGGCATTTCCATACGCGCCAGGGCATCGGCAACGTGGGCGTGGTGTTCTCCTACAGCGGCGCGGAAGCCGACGGCGCGTGGGATACGGAGCGCCTGCGCTACAACGACTTCTACGGCGCTATTGGCTGGAAGGGGATCAACTCGGATCTCACCTTCTCGGTGACGCACTTCCGCCAGCGCGACAACTACGACGAGGCCAACATCGAGGGCGAGGAGGGTGATGGTCCGGGCAATGCCGAGGCCAAGTTCTTCTCGATCGGACACGCCAAGTCGTTCGAGAACCCCGGCGCGAACTACAACACCTACAATGCCGACGTGACCAAGCTTCAGCTCGTGCACAACTACTATGTGGACGACACGACGACGATTACATCGCGCGTCTACGGCTTCGATCATCGCCGTGATCGGTACCAGAACTTCGAAGGCGAGGATCCGAGCGATCCCGGTGATGGGCTCTCGGCGGAGATCGACGGCGACGACGTCTTCGTGCCTGAAGGCGTGATGCTGGGGCGCCTGCGCACCTATCGCCAGCTCGGCGCGGAAATGCGCGCCGAGTTCGCCGACCGCCCGTTCATCGGCGGTCTGCGCCAGGATATCCAGGTGGGCATCCGCTACGAGTACAACGACTTCACGAACAAGAACTTCTTTGGACGCCAGGGGCAGATCCTGGAGGATGGCGACGAGACCGGAACCGTTGTGTTCGACACCGACACCAACGCGAACGCCTTCTCGACGTTCCTGCAGTCGACCATCCATGTAACGAACACCTTCAACGTCACGCCGGGGTTGAGGCTCGATCACTACCGTGTGTCGCGTCTCACGCGTGCGTCCACCGAGGAAGAGGGCGAAGGTGAAGAGGAGGATGTGGGCGATTGCGGTCCGCTCGATCCGTTCCTCGATCCCGTGGATGGCGAATGCGTCGTGATCGAAGGGTTCGATGGCACTCGCCGCACGGACTCCTTCGACACCACGGCCGTATCGCCGGGCATCTCCTTCGCCTACACCGGCTTCTTCAAGTCCACGATCTACGGCGGCTATCACCGCGGTCTTACGCCCCACGTTCTGCGTGAGGCGAACGCCGGCTTCCCGCCGGAGGACGAGATCGGCGACAACTTCCAGATCGGTCTTCGCTCGACGGCGATCCGGGGCGTGACGTTCGACATCGCCGCTTTCCACCACAACATCGAGAACTTCCAGGTCAAGGGCGCTGGTACGGATGCGGCCGGCAACAACGTCTATCACACGCTGGATCGCGTCCAAATCAACGGCTTTGAAGTCTACGGCCGCGTGGACAGCCGCCCCTTCACGGGCGGGCCCTTGAACCTCTTCTTCGAGGGCAACTACACGCTCTCGGACGCCAAGATCAAGAAGGGCACGCTGTTCGAGTGCGAGGAGCCGAACGATGCGGAAGATTGTCAGGCCGATCCCTCGCTGCTCGAGGTGGAGTCTGTCGGCGGCAATCGCGTGCCCGAGGTCTACAAGCACTTCGCGCACCTGACCGTCGGTGTCGAGCACCGCTGGGGCTGGGACGCAAGCGTATCCTGGACCTATCGCGGCAACTTTTACACCGACGAGGTCAACACGCCTTATGGCGGCGACGAGGAAGGCGAGGACGGTCTCGTGCCGGACGTGTGGCTGCTTTCGGCCCGCGCCAACATGAAGCTCGGCGATACGGGAGCGAGCCTCTTCATCGCCGGCGATAACCTGCTCGACAAGCTCTACATCGCAGACCGCGAGGACGGCATCAAAGCCGGCCAGGGCCGTACGGTGTGGGGCGGGTTCAAGTACAAGTTCTAATCGCTATTGCGCTTCTCCCGCATTTGCGACACGGCGGAACGCGGCGTCTCGAAAGAGGCACCGCGTTCCGTCTTTCGAGGCCGTACGGATGCGGGTTTTCGAGGGGCGCTACGAGCGGGCGATCTCGGCCGTGTCTGCGAGGATGTCGTAGGTGCAGGAGATCCCGGTCCGCGTTACCGACAGGATCAGGTAGGGCTGGCGGAAGCGCGCGTTCCAAAGCTCGTGCTCGAACTGCCAGACATGCACCGGAATGGCCGGGTTGCCGACGGCGACCCGAGGCTCGGCCTCCGCCGACCAATCGACCGCCCCCGCAGGCGCGGGCGCGCGATGGGCGCAGGCATCGGCTGCGCGGGTTCGATATGCGGAGACGAGGGCCTCCTCGGTTGCGGACCGGTAGAGGCTATCCTGAAACCAGACCTTGAGGACGGCGAGCAACGCCAAAGCCAGGACGAGAGCCCTCATGACGGATTCGCAATCTCGGCCTTTCGCGGCCGGCCAACGGACAGGGCCGCGCTGCATTCAGCCCTTGGGCGGACGCTGCGGCGTTTGATCTCAGAGGCGGCCAGAGTGCCTCCGGCATGGTGAACAAAGAGTTACGGCGAGCGCGCGGCGGCAAGCGAAAGAGGCTCACTCCGCCCGCCTCATTTCGCAGTGCGGCAAGCGCCGAGGGCCGCGTTTCGGCCGGGAATTGCCCGCGAAAGGCTTGTCAGAGCGCGTTCCATGCGGCATGGATCGCGGCCAGTCTCACACCAAAGTCGAACTTCCGGGGAGGACATACGACCCATGGCAAAAAAGAAGATCCTGATCACCTGGCCTCTGCCGGATGCCGTCATGGCCCGCGCGCGGGAAACCTATGATGTGATCGCGCACGGAGACAACCCGAAGATCACCGTCGACGAGATGCTGGAAACCGCCAAGTCGGTGGATGCCATCCTGCTCACGCTCAACGAGAAGTGCCCGAAGGCCGTGATCGATCGCGTGCCTGAGAACATCAAGTGCATCTCGACGTTCTCGATCGGGTTCGACCACATCGATCTCGAGGCCTGCAAGGCTCGTGGCATCAAGGTCGGCAACGCGCCCCATGGCGTGACGGTCGCGACGGCGGAAATCGCCATGCTGCTGCTGCTCGGTGCTGCGCGCCGCGCGGGCGAGGGCGAGAAGATGATCCGCACGCGCTCCTGGCCGGGCTGGCAGCCGCTGCAGCTCGTCGGCCAGCGGCTCGACAACAAGAAGCTCGGCATCTACGGCTTCGGCAAGATCGGCCAGGCGCTGGCGCAGCGTGCGCGCGGCTTCGACATGGAAGTCCATTACTACGACATCTATCGCGCGAAGCCCGAGGTCGAGGCGAAGTACAACGCGACTTATCACGACAGCCTCGACAGCCTGCTCAAGGTCTCGCAGTTCTTCTCGATCAACGCGCCTTCGACGCCGGAGACGCGCGGCTTCTTCAACAAGGCCACCATCGAGAAGCTGCCGCACGGCGCTATCGTCGTGAACACGGCGCGCGGCGATCTCGTCAACGACGAGGACATGATCGCGGCGCTCAAGTCCGGCCGCCTCGGGTATGCCGGCCTCGACGTGTTCGCGGGCGAGCCCAAGATCAACGAGGGCTATTACGACCTGCCGAATACGTTCCTGTTCCCGCATCTCGGCTCTGCGGCCATTGAGGCCCGTAACCAGATGGGCTTCGAAGCGCTCGACAACATCGACGCGTTCTTTGCGGGCAAGGACATGCCGTTCAAGCTGGCCTGATCGCCTGACCAGATATGCTTCGGGGCGGGATACGGATTTGAAAACCGTATCCCGCCCCGATTTTTTTCGGACCGCTCGAAGTTGGCTATTGCTTCAGCTCGGCCTGCTTCTTCGGCTCCGACTTCTCGGCGCGCACGCGGGCGAGCATGTCACGCACCATGTCGCGGGCCGTGAAATCGCAAGCTTCGCGGCTCGAATAGCTTTGATTGTAGTCGCGGGCGAGCTGCGGGAAGACGCTCTCGCTCAGGCGCTGATTGGCCTTGTTGCCCGTCATGAAGGCCGTCTGGCTTTCATCGATGTAGGTGTCGAGCTCCCCGATCTCAGCGGGCGTCAACGGGCCGCTGCACTTCACGGCGATGATGCGCGCGGCGATGGCGCCGCCGATCGAGGCCTTCGTACCCGGCCAGCGGGCGGTGTTCGCGGATGCGCCGCTTGCGGCGATGAGCGAGAGGCCGAGCGCCAGTGTCGAGGCGCGGAAAGCCCAGGTAGTCTTCATGATCGTCTCCGTCGTTGAATGACCGCCGAGCTCGTTTCATTCGTTCCGGCCGGCGTTGAGAGGGAAGCCAGGCCGTGCTCTTGGATCGGTCATAGAACTTGAGGCGAGGGCTCGTCCGACAAGTGTTTTGTCCGGACACCGGACCCGCCTATGATGCGCAGAGAAGATATCTCTGAGGCTTGATCATGGCAGACGGCGAGGCGGGGCGCATTGCGGCAAATCGTGGCCAGAACCCGTCCAGGGAAAGCGGGAAAACGCCATCGATCGGTCTTGTTCTCGGCGGCGGGGGCGCGCGAGGGCTTGCTCATCTCGTCATGCTCGAAGTGTTCGATGAGCTTGGAATCAAACCGAAAATCATCGCCGGAACGTCCATCGGCGCCATCTATGGCGCGGCCTATGCAGCCGGACTTTCCGCCCGCGACATTCGCGCGCATACGGAAGAGACGTTAACCAACAGATTTGAGCTCCTGCGTGATCTGTTCGCCGCACGCGTGCAGGGAGCGGGGCGTTTCTGGAACCTGTTTTCAGAGCGTCACGCCATTCTGACGCCGGAGGCGCTTTTGGATCTCGTGTTTCCCGAAGGGGTTCCAAGGTCGTTCGACGAACTCGCCATTCCGCTCCACATCGTGGCGAGCGACTTCTACGCGCTCGAACCCGCGGTCTTTTCCTCCGGCCCCTTGCGGCCGGCAGTGGCGGCGAGCATGGCGCTGCCCGTCATCTTCGAGCCGGTTCTGATGAGCGGACGCAGCTATGTGGATGGCGGCCTCACCAACCCGTTGCCGTTCGATCTGATGGCGGGGCAGGTGGACGTGGTGGTGGCGATCGACGTGTCCGGCTCGCCGGTGCCGTCTCCCTCGCGTTTGAGGCCGACGGCGATCGAGGCGCTGTTCTCCTCCTCGTTCCTGTTCGAGCGCTCGATCGTGCGGGAGAAGCTCAAATCTCACCAGCCCGACATCTATATCGATGCCGGAACGGGGCGGTTCCAGGCGCTCGAGTTCTGGAAGGTCCGCGAGATTCTCGCGGCCGCGGAGCCTGCCAAAGCGCAGCTTCGCGCCAAGCTCCAGCGGGTTCTCGGCTCCGAAAGACTGGCGGAGATCGCGCCTCCCGAAAAGCACGCAGCACTCGCCCCGCCGGATGGCGCGAAAGAGCGGATGCGCCGCCTGCTTGCGCGCGCCAAGTCGGATGGAGACCGGCAGACGTGATGCGGTGTGCTGGCGTTTTCTAGTCCGCGCGGCGCGAGGCGAAGAACGTCTTCAGAAGCGCGGCGGCCTCTGTCTCGCCAAGACCAGGATAAAGCTCCGGCCGATGATGGCAGGTGGCGTGGCTGAACACGCGGGCCCCATGCTCCACGCCGCCGCCCTTGGGATCGGGCGCGGCATAGTAGAGGCGGCGGATGCGCGCGAAGGAAATCACAGCCGCGCACATGGGGCACGGTTCGAGCGTGACGTAGAGATCGTGGCCGATGAGCCGCTCGCTGCCGAGCCTGGCGGCGGCTTCGCGAATGACCAGCATTTCCGCGTGCGCCGAGGGATCAGACAGCTCGCGCGTGCGATTGCCCGCGGTGGCGACGACAGCGCCGCTCTGATCCGTCAGGACGGCGCCGACGGGAACCTCTCCCCGCGCCGCGGCGGCTTGGGCCTCCGCGAGCGCGAGTTCCATGTGGCCGAGGCGGGCCGAGGGTGCCATAAGGTCGTCTTCCATTCGAATCCAGAGCCTGACGTCCATGCGCAAGTCATCATTCGGTCATCGCCCGCCGCGGGGCAAGCCGCAAGACGGCGGTTCGCGACATCGCGATCGTTCCAGCACCTCCGCCTCGGGAGGCCGTGGCGGTCGGGAGGAGCGGCGCGACGGCCAGGGCGGCAAGAAGAAGCCGTTTGCGGCCAAGTTCCGTGCAAGGACTGGCGAGCAGGGGGAAAAGCGCGGGAGCGAGGGGGAGCGTCCGGACCGGAGAGAGAAGCCGTCGCCGGCTACCAGTTTTCGCGTCCGCAAGCCGGGGCCGCGTCCTGGCGGCGGCAAGAAGGGCGCTCCGCAGCAGCGTGTTCCTTCGGTCTCAGAGCCCATGCGCATTGCGAAGGCGATGGCGCGGGCTGGGCTCTGCTCGCGGCGAGAAGCGGAGCGCTGGATCGCGGACGGGCGGGTTAGCCTCAACGGGCAGGTGCTGAAAACGCCAGCGGTGGAGGTGCGGCCCAAGGATCGCGTGCTGGTGGACGGGCAGCCTCTGCCCCTCGCGGAGCCTTCACAGCTCTGGCGCTACAACAAACCGAAGGGTGTGGTCACTACGCACAACGATCCGCAGGGACGGCCGACCGTGTTCGACAACCTGCCGCCGGGATTGCCGCGCGTGATCTCCGTGGGGCGTCTCGATTTCAACACCGAAGGTCTCATCCTGCTCACCAACGACGGCGAACTCGCCCGTCATCTCGAGCTTCCGGCGACGGGCTGGCTCAGGCGCTACCGCGTGCGCGCGAAGGGGCGCGTCACGCAGGTCGATCTCGACAAGCTGAAGGAGGGCGTGGAGATCGACGGCGTGCGCTATGGGCCGGTGGAGGCGACGCTCGACACGATGCAGGGCGCCAACATGTGGCTGACGGTCGGCATTCGCGAAGGCAAGAACCGCGAGGTGCGCAAGGTGCTTTCGAGCCTGGGGCTCGACGTCAACCGGCTGATCCGCGTGTCGTTCGGGCCGTTCCAGCTTCTGGACCTGAAGCCGGGCGAAGCCGAGGTCGTCCGGCGGCGCGTGCTTGCCGATCAGCTCGGGCCGCAGCTCGCGGCCGAGTTCGGGTTGGTGGAGGCGAGCGAGGACAAGCCCGCGAAGAAGAAGGGTCCGCAGCGGCCGCATCCGAAATCCAAAGGCGAGCGCGAGGACGCGTGATGCGGGTCGTCGGCGGGACTTTCAGGGGACGCGCGCTCGCTACGCCTCAGCACGACGGGCTCCGGCCTACGTCGGATCGCGTGCGCGAGGCGGTGTTCAACATCCTGCTGCATGGCGTGCCGGGGTTCACGCTGACGGGTGCGCGCGTCATCGATCTCTTTGCGGGAACGGGGGCGCTCGGAATCGAGGCCGTTTCGCGTGGGGCCCAGTATTGCCTGTTCGTGGAAGAAGCCCCCGAGGCGAGGGCGCTTATCCGGACCAACGTGGAAGCGATGGGGCTCACGGGCGCAACACGTATCTTCCGCCGCGATGCCACGGATCTCGGTCCTGCCGGAAACATGGAGCCCTATGGGCTCGCGTTTCTCGATCCGCCCTACGGCAAGGGCCTGGGCGAGAAGGCGCTCGTGGCGCTACGCGACGGGAAGTGGCTGACACCCGGCGCGGTCGTGGTGCTCGAGGAACGGGCCAACAGCGAGGCGGTTTTGCCCGACGGGTTCACCGAGTTCGACCGCCGCACCTGGGGCGACACGCAGGTGGTGTTCGGAGGCTTCAACGTCTCCGGCGGATGAGGTTTGCTTCTGTGGCGCTCTGGTCGGCTTTCCGCTTCGTTCTTACTGAGCTGTGTCTGGACCCCGGCCTTCGCCGGGGTGGTATCAGTTTGTGGCGAGCGGCTTCAGCATAACGAACGTCATACCGGCGGAGGCCGGTATCCAGACACGTATCAAGTGGGTGTCACTTGCGGCCGAAGAGACGCTCGATGTCGGAGAGCTTCAGCTCGACATAGGTGGGGCGTCCGTGATTGCACTGGCCGGAGAAAGGCGTCGCTTCCATCTCGCGCAGGAGCGCGTTCATCTCGGCTGCGGTGAGGCGGCGGCCGGCGCGCACGCTGCCGTGGCACGCCATGCGCGAGGCAATGGCTTCGAGGCGTTCGCGTAAGGGCGCGGTGGTGCCTTCGTTCAGCAGCTCGGCGGCGAGATCCTTCACGAGTCCATCTACTGACGAGGTGCCGAGGAGGGCCGGAACCTCACGCACGGCGACGGCGGCAGGGCCGAACTTCTCGAGCACGAGGCCGAGCTCCGCGAGCTCTTCGGCCTTCTCATCGAGGGCGAGCGCTTCGTCGTCGCCCACTTCGACGACGGCGGGGATGAGGAGGGCTTGGCGCGCGACACCGCCATTGGCAAGGGCACGTTTCAGGCGCTCGTAGACGAGACGCTCGTGTGCGGCGTGCTGATCGACGATGACGACGGAGGTCTCCGTCTGCGCGACGATGTAGGTTTCGTGAAGCTGCGCGCGGGCCGCGCCAAGGGGACGGTGCTCATTGCCGGGAACAACGGACGCTTCGTCGTGCGCATTGCTGTCGGCGCTCGGCGTGTCGAACGCTTCGAAGGGCGCCTGGAAGGCCGCTTGCCGCTCTTCCGCGAAGCCTCCGCTTTGGGCGGGTGCTTCGAAGCGGAAGGACGACGGCGCGGGGTCGTAGTGGCGGTACTGCTGCGGTGTGGCGGCCGGTGTGCGCGCGAGCGTTTCGAGTGTTCGCGCGCCACCCTGGGCGCTGGCCCGGAAGCCCGCGTTTTCGAGTGCATGACGCAGGGCGCCAATGAGGAGGCTGCGCACGGTTGCGCCGTCGCGGAAGCGGACCTCTACCTTTGCGGGATGTACGTTGACGTCCACTTCCGTCGGCGGCAGGTCGACGAAGAGTGCAAGCAGGGGATGGCGCCCCTTGGGAACGAGATCGCCGTAGGCGACACGCACGGCGCCGATAACGAGCTTGTCGCGCACCGGGCGGCCGTTGACGAAGAGGAACTGTTGGGATGCGTCGGGACGATGCAACGTCGGAAGGCCAGCGAAGCCTCTCACGCCGATGCCGTCGCGCTCACCCGATACGGGCACGGCATCGTCCATGAACTCGCGTCCCATGATGCGGCCGAGGCGCTGCAGCATACCTTCTGACGTTGCGTCCGTGCGAGGGAGGCGCAATCCCGTGCGCTCTCCCATGGTGAGGGAGAAGCCGACGTTGGGATGCGCCATCGCGAGACGCTTTACGGCTTCGGAAACGGCCAGATTTTCGGAGCGTTCCGATTTGAGGAACTTGAGCCGCGCTGGGGTAGCGGAAAAGAGGTCGCGTACCTCGATGCGCGTTCCCGGATTGAGGGCTGCAGGCTTCAGCGGTTGCTTGGCGCCACGGTCCACGGCGATCTCCAGCGCATCGCGTGCACCGCGTGGCCGGGAGGCGATGGAGAGATGGGCGATGGCGCCGATGGAGGGCAGGGCCTCGCCGCGAAATCCCAGGGTGTGAATGGCCAGCAGATCGTCCCCGTCGAGCTTCGAGGTCGCGTGGCGCTCGACGCAGAGGGCCAAGTCGCGGGCGTCCATTCCGATGCCGTCGTCTGTCACGCGGATCAGCGACAGCCCTCCCGAGACGGTGACCACCTCGATCTCCGTCGCGCCCGCGTCGAGGGCGTTCTCGACCAGCTCTTTGACGACGCTCGCAGGCCGTTCGACCACCTCGCCTGCGGCGATGCGGTTGACGGTTTCTGGGCTGAGCTGGCGAATGGCCATCGTGAGATCGGAACCTGCGGTGGGAGCGAACGGTAGGCGGCGGCGCCGACTCGATACCGTGTTCCTCAGGATAGCCGCAGGCAGACGGCATAAAAAGGGGGCGGAAACTTCATGCGTTTCCGCCCCTTCTTCGTTCGTACGTTCGTTTTCCTCAGTTCAGGCCCCAGACCTCGACGATGCCTTCGCCTTTGAGGCCAAGCTTCGAGCGGTATTTCAGCTCGATTCGGTCGACCCGCCGGCCGCGGCCCTTGAGGTCGATGGGCGTGGTGAATTCGCCGTCCTTGAGCTTGCGGGCGAATGGCAGGTTCTCGGCCTCGCCGTTCTCGTAGACGATGCGGGCGCTGTAGAACGTGACGTCCGACCGGCGAGCGGCGAAGCGGATCGCCTTGATGCGGCCGACGCGGGGATCGACGCGGATGGCGTCGCGCTCCTTCGAGAACATGGAGACGCGCTCGGCGCCGAGCATCAGCCAGCCTCCGTTGCGGCCGGGGCGATCGCGGTCGCCGATCCAGGCGTTGGCGATGTCGCCGTAGATCTCGACCACGGCGGGGCCGCGGCGATTGGGGGCTGCCCTGTAGACCAGCTCGATCTCGCGGATGAAGCGGTCGCCTCGCAGATCGATCGGCCGGGTCTGGCTGCCGGCGGGGATGGCGGTCTCGATGACCTTGCGGTCGCGCTCGCCGTTTCCATAAACCACGGTCAGTTCGCGCAGGAAGATGTCGTTGTCGGAGACGCGGAGCGCGAGCCGCTCGAAGCGGCCGAACTGCTCTCCCACGCGGATGACGTCGCGCTCGCCGCGGAACGTTACGTCCTGCACGCCGAAAAGCACCCAGCCGGGCGGGATATTTCCGCCGATGCCGCCCCATTGCCCCGGAGGCGGGCCGCCTGCGCCAGGACCGGGGCCGGGACCATGCGGCGGACCGCCTTCGACCTTGCCAATCACTTGCAGGATCGTCTCGCCGGGCCTGAGGCCGGGGCGCTTGGTGACAGAGATCTGTCGCACGGCGCGGCGCGGATCGACGGCGATGGGTTTGCTCTGCTGGCCGGGCGCGACGCGGTTCAGGATCGGCGATCTCTGGCGCGTCCCGTCGGCGTATTCGATCTCGGCGTCTTCGAGGAGGACCGGCAGGTTGCCTGAGCGGATCGCGATTTCGGAGACGTGCGACTGGCGCGGGTCGATGCGGAAGACGACGTTGGCCATCCGATTGTTTATGCGCGCTTCGCCTATGATTTCCGGCGGACGCTCGCGGGAGGGCGGGCCGCCCCGGTCGCGCTCGCGGAACTGAGCAAGGCGGATCTGTGCGTCTGCCGCCTGGGCGACGGATGCGAAGCTGCCGGCCAGAGCCGATACGAATGCAGCTGAGGCAAGTGCGAGCGAGATGTGGTTACGCGCCACGGCGTATTCCCCTGTTAGGCCTATTGTCTTCATCGAAGTGCGCCTGGCCGGGACGCTTTCGACGCTTCGGAGAGTAAGGGCCGACGGAGCCCAAAAAAAGACAGGACTCGGATGAGCCCTGCCTCATTTCGTTCTACCGGTTTGCCAGCGAGCTACGCAGCCCGGCGGTCAGTGCTGACCCCAGATCTGGACCACGGCCGGACGTCCGTCGAGCGCGCTGCGGAGACCCTTGGCGAGGTCGAAGCGCGAGCGGTAGCTGGCCTCGATGGATTTAATCGGCGCTTTGCCGCCTTTGAACTCCAGCGGGCCGTAGGGCTTGCCGGGGTCCACGCGCTCGCGCATCGTGAAGACCTCGTCTGGGCCGCTCGCGTATTTCACGCGGATTTCCTTCAGCGTGATGGCGCGGTCCACGGCCTCGATGCGGAGGCGCGTGAAGCCGCCCTCGTTCTCGCCGACGGTGATCACGTCGCGGTCGAAGCCGGTGAAGCCCGCCGTCTGGGCGCCGAGCAGCACCCAGCCTTGGCGATAGTTGCGCCCTTCGCCCGCAGGATCGAGCCAGCCCTTTGCATATTCGCCCGTCACCTCGATGCGGGCTTGCCCGCGGAAATTCGGATGCGAACGGTAGGTCAACTGGATTTCACGAATGAACCTGCTGCCGTCGATTTCGAACCATTTGGAGCGCGTGTTGGCTTTGAGGTCGGCGTCGACGGCGAGGTTCTGCTCCTGCCCGTCGACGAACACCACCCTGAGCGCGTTGACGTGGACGTCGTTGCCGATCACGCGCAAGCGGATGCGCGTGAACTTGCCGAGGTCGCCGCCGACCTTGATCACGTCACGGTCGATGCCGAAGCCGACGTTCTGGTATCCGAACATGACGTCGCGGCCGTCCTTGACGGTGCCCGGGACGGAGTTGTCCGGCAGGGTGCCGGATTTGGCGTCGGTCACGTCGCCGGTGGAGGGCGCGGAGCGTTGCTTTTTCGCGCCCTCGGCGGTCTGGATGCCGAGTACCTCGATCACCGCCTTGCCGCTGCCGGGCGAGTTCACGATGTTGACAGTGTCGATGAAGCCATCGCCCGATGTGTCGTTGATCGGCCGGGTGCGCTCGCCTTTTGAAAGCACGATGGGACGCGTCTCGTTGTGAACGGTACCGTCGCGGTAGACGATCTGCACGCGATCGATGTTCGCCGTCCCCGTCTTGGCGCGAATGCGGATGCCGCGAAACGCGCCCGGCGCCTCGCTGACGTCGATGGATACGCCGCTCCCGCTGAGATCCACGGTTTGCGTGCCGATGAGGACGAGGCGATCTTCGGCTTCGGCGACGGACAGAGCGCTGGCCGCCATCAAGGCGAATACGGCAACTCCCAGCCTGCGGAACATGATGGTCTCCGTTATGGATATGCCAAGCTTTGGCGTGGCCAGTGTTACGCAAGAAAGCGCCGAAAAAGAAGCGGGCGGTATTCTGCTCGTCCGCTCACGGCCTAGGCGGCGGTCAACATGCCGGACTAGTGGGATCGGCGGGCGAACTCGCCTATGGTCGGGGGGCATTCAGCCCGGTGCGCGTTGATGGGAGACTTTCGAGCGATGCGGATCGATCCGGGGGCGGCCATCGCGGAGCTCGCGGCGCTGTTCGGGGAGCGTGTGCAGACGGGCGAGGCGGTTCGCCGTGCTCATGCCAACACGCTGACCTGGATCGCGGCCGAGCCGCCGGACGCGGTGGTGTGGCCCCTCACGACTGAGGAGGTGGTTCAGATCGTGCGGGTGGCTGCGGGCCATCGCGTGCCGCTGGTTCCGTTCGGGGCGGGAACCTCGCTCGAAGGGCAGGTGAATGCTCCGCGGGGAGGCATCTCGGTCGATCTCAGCCGCATGACGCGGATCCTCTCGGTTTCGCCGAGCGATCTCGATTGCGTGGTGGAGGCCGGTGTTACCCGCCCCTCATTGAACGCGCATATCCGCGATCTTGGTCTCTTCTTCTCCGTCGATCCGGGGGCGGCGGATGCGACGCTCGGGGGCATGGCTGCCACCCGGGCATCCGGCACCAACGCCATGCGGTATGGGACGATGCGGGACAACGTTCTTTCCCTTAAGGCGGTGATGGCCAACGGGGATGTGGTCGTGACGGGAGGACGGGCGCGCAAGTCGGCAGCAGGGCTGGATCTGACGCGGCTTCTGATCGGCTCGGAGGGCACGCTCGGCATCATCACCGAGCTTACCCTTAAGCTCAATCCCATCCCCGCGCGCATCATCGCCATGGCCTGCCCGTTCTCGTCGCTCGGCGGGGCGTGCGATGCGACGATCGAGGCGACCGAATGCGGCCTGGGACTCGCCCGCGTGGAGCTTCTGGATGCGCTTCAGATCCGCGCCGTTAATTTTCATTCCAAGCTCTCGTTGCCGGAGCAGCCGCATCTGTTCGTCGAGATCGCGGGCGGAGAGGCCGCCACGGAGGAGCAGCTTCGAGACTTTCGCGAGATCGCGCTTCGCAACGGAGCCATGACTTGCGATTGGGCGGACGGCGAGGAGGGGCGGAGAACGCTCTGGCGCGCGCGGCATGATGCGTTCTGGGCGGTCAAGACCATGTGGCCGGGCAAATCGGTGATCGCGAGCGATGTGTGCGTGCCCGTGTCAGAGCTGGCGCGCTGTGTCTTGGAGACGGTTGCCGACATCGAGGCCTCGGGATTGACCGCTCCCATCGTGGGACATGTGGGCGATGGGAATTTCCACGTGCTGCCGGTCGTGGACGTGGAGAGCACCGCGGAGCTTGCTCGGGTACGCTCGTTTCTCGACAGGCTGGTGGTGCGCGCCCTCGATATGGGCGGCACCTGCACCGGTGAGCATGGGGTCGGGCAGGGAAAGATGGCGTATCTCGCCCGGGAACTTGGTGCACCCGCCGTAGAAACGATGAGAGCAATCAAGAGCGCCCTCGATCCGTTTCAAATATTAAATCCTTGTAAGATGTTAGGAGACGGATTAGGGAATTGAGCGCGGGTGCCCTGGCATTCATCTATTTGAAAATACTGTATATTTTTAAAATACAGTTCTTTGGAGTTATTAGCCTAAATCTTAAGCAATATCTCCGGTCGTTTTCGCAGCAGCTTGCAAAGTCGTTTCATTTGGGGTGAAATAAAAATTGCGAACGTGGCGCCGTCCCACCTATCCCCCCCTAGGGGCGTCACAGTTCTTCAGCCCGCGACCTCCCCCCCGGTCGCGGGCTTTCCATTTTCTGGAAGGTCGTCGTGGGATCGTGGCGGCTCTCGCGTCGCTCGCCCTTCATGATGGGGCGGCGCGTCTCCAGCCAGCGGCCTTTGCTTCGTTCTCCGAGCAGAACCAGCGCTCGCCCTTTGCGGTGCTCAGCTTCACGCTGTCGTAGGAAGGTTGCCACGGGAGCAGGTAAGTGCGTGCGCCCGAGCGGATGCGGCCCTTGATGGGGCAACCTTCGGGTGCGGATCGTGTTGCTTCCTCCCAGCGTTTGTCGCGGTAGTCCTGCGGGCGCTCGATGTCTCCAGCCCACAGCCCCACCTTGTCCGTCTGGGCTTCGCTTTCGACACTGGCGTAGCGGCTCAGGAAGCCTCCGGTGGCGAACACACTGCCTTCCCGCACAAGCTGCCGGGCGATGTCCTTGCCGCGCGTGTAGCAGCGGGCCTTCTTGCCAGTTTCGCCGTCGCTCAACAGCTCGCAGGAGATACGCCGGCCGCGCACCAGGTTGGCGAGGGCATCCTTGGCAGCTACGCCGCAGCGCCACTTGCCGCTCTTGCGCTGGCAGGATTGGCCGGTCTCGGGGGCCTCGATCCCGTCGAGGGTGATGAGCGTGCCGGCGACACGCAGCGTATCTCCCGAGATGGCGATGGCTCGGCCTTCGAGTTTTACTGCATCCGTGTCGGGGAGGGCGCCTGTCGTGGACGGCGCGGATACGACGCCTGCTATCTGGCTTGGCGCCGCATAATAAAGAGCAGCGCTGCCCGCCGCTGCGATGGAGACGATGCCGAGCAGCGCGAGGCCTGCCGTCGTGACGGATACGCGCGTATCTCCGGGAAACACGACCTCGTAGTTGCGCAGCTTGGCCAGCAGGCCTTCCCGATCTCCAGACCGGCGGTCGCGGCCGGGATCGGTCAGGTGGGCCAGCACAAGGAGGAGAGCGAGAACGCTTGCGATGACGGCTGCGACGAGGGCGTCGCCATCGAAGCCGAATGTCCAGGTGCGATACGCGGTGCCGAGCACTGTGAGAGCGGCCGCAATCCTGAGCGCGAGATTGATCTTGGGAGCGCGGACGACAGACAGAAGCGGTTCGAGGATCGGTCCGAGCGGCTCTCCCGCGCGCCGGGCCAGCGTGCCCGTGCCTGCCCCCAGTCCCTTGGCCGTGGCGGCCAAAGCGGAGCCTGTGGCGAGGCTCGCTCGTCCCAGAAAGGAGGCTGATGCAACCGAAAGCGACTTGAAGTGTGACCAGGCGCCGGTGCTGGCGCTGCGAACGCCGGATACGCTGGCGTCGAGCCCGCGCTTGCCGGCCTCCTTCACGTGGGCGGCGGCTGCCGACTGCACGTCCTTCAAGCGCTGGCGGCGCTGCTCACGGCGCACGAGGATGGTGGTGCGGACGTAGTCGCGCCATTCGAAGCCTTCATTGCGTTTTCGCCACCAGAACACGCTCTATCCTCGTGCCGTCTTTCCGTGATGTTTCGATGGGGAAGGGGCCAGCTTAAACGCGGGCGCCACGCTTCCTGCCGGACCCATGTCCCCCAATGATGGCAGGGCTTTGTCCGAACGACACAAAAAGCTCAAAATCCCCAGCCGGCGCCACATGGACTTGAGCGCGGACGAGGGATAAAATTCCCGCCAATTGGATTTGTCGTTTGCTGCAACTGGAGAAATCTCATGAAGCCGGTTGGTTTGCGCTTGGTTGGTCAGCTCGTTGCGGCAGCCGGTGTCACGGCCTTTTTCGCGGCCGCTACCCCGGTTCTGGCCATCGACGACGACGGTCCCGCCAAGCCGCGTATCGATTGCACGAAGCCAGTCAACAAGAAGAAGCCTGCCTGCAAGCCGCACAACGTCTCCGACGATGCCGTCATCAACGGGGCCTACTGGCTGGCGCATACGGGGCGGCTGGCGGAGTCTCTGGCTCTTCTCGGTACGGTCCAAGATCGCGAAAATCCGCGCCTTCTCAACGCGATAGGCTTCGCCACGCGGAAGATGGGAGATGTGGACGGCGCGCTGCCCTACTACGCGCGTGCACTCGAGATCGAACCCGATTATGTTCAGGCGCGCGAGTACATGGGAGAGGCGTTCCTGGCCAAGGGTGACCTCGCCCATGCGACCGAGCAGCTTGGTGAGATCGAGCGCCGGTGCGGCCAAGGCTGCGTGGCGTTCACGGAGCTCAAGCGGCAGATCGTGGCGTTCGAAGCGACGCATCCGCAGCGCGGGTGAGCGAACCTCGCACAGATTTTGATTGAGACTAGCGGGGGCGGGCATCTCGCTTCCCAAGGGGGACTTTGATGATCAGACTTGCGTCCAGAACCGTTCGGCTTCTCGGTGTCTCGGCTCTCGGTGCCGCGCTTTGCGCGTCTCCGCTGCTGGCTGAGGGACAGCGGGTTTCCAAGGATGTGGGACCCACGAGTGCGGTGTGCGATGCGCTGGCCAAGGGAACGGCTGCGTGGACGGCCTGCGTTGGGCAAGCGAGCGCCAAGATGGCGGACGAAGAGCTGTTCTATGCCGGCTACTGGCTGGCGAAGAACGGACAGTACGAGCAGGCGCTCGGCTATCTCACTCTTGCCCAGAAGAAGGACGAGCGGGTTCTGACCTACATCGGCTTCGCGACGCGTAAGCTCGGCCATGTCGACGAGGCGATGCCGATCTACCAGAAGGCCCTCGAGGTCAACCCGAACTACACGGTTGCGCGCGCCTATCTCGGTGAGGCGTTCCTCACCAAGCACCAGCCGGAGCAGGCTCGTGTGCAGCTTTCTGAGATCGAGCGCCGTTGCGGGGCTACGTGCCCGGCTTACGTGGATCTCGAGGGACATATCGCCGACTACGAGCGCGCAGCGCGGGGCTGATCGTCTAGCGATCCGGCCAAAGGCAACAGATAAAGAGCGTGTTCTCGCACATGAGACCACGCTCTTTTCTTTTTCGGGCTGGCGGCTGGTCAGTTGGTGGCGGGCCGGAGAAGCGGGTTTGCCCAGAGGCGCACGATGCCATCCGCGCCTGCGGAGGCGAGGCGTGATCCGTCCGGCGAGTAGGTGACGGCGTTGATCGCGCCGGTATGGCCGGTGATGGTGCGGATGGTGCGCCCGCGTGAGACATCCCAGATGCGAAGCTGCCCGTCGGCGCCGCTCGACGCGAGATTTGCGCCGTCGGGCGAGAACGAGAGCGAGCCTACGCGGCCGCGATGGCCGTATAGGCGGCGCTGGGAGCGGCCGGAGCTGGTGGACCAGAGACGGATACTGCCATCGAGACTGGCCGAGGCGATCGCCTTGCCGTCCGGCCGGAAGGCCAGTGCGGTGATGAAATCCTGGTGGCCGCGATAGGTGCGGATGCGATCGAGGGTATCGAGGTTCCAGAGCTTGACGGTTTTGTCGGCGCCGCCCGAGGCAAGGCGCGGACCTTTGTCGGTGGTGGCGTAGGCGACGGCTTGCGCCGCGCTGGCGTGGGCGTCGATCACCTGCACTGGGCCGCCGGGCATCGCGGTATCCCAGAGCGTGACTTTCCAGTCGTGGCTGGAGGCTGCGAAGCGGTCCGCGCGGCCGGCAAAGACCACGGACCAGATCTCGGCCTCGTTGCGCTTGAAGGAGCCGAGCTTCTCGGCGCGCTGCCAATCCCACAGCACGATTTCGCCGCTGCCATGGCCCGTTAGGGCGTGTGTGCCGAACAAGGCGAATGCGGTCGCCGGGCCATTGTCGAGCTCAATCGTACGGATGAGCATGCCGGAGCTTGGGTTCCAGATCTTGAGGCGAGCGTCCGCGCCGACGGTGGCGATGGCCGAGCCGTCATTGGAGAATGCCACGGCGGTCACCGGCCCAACGTGTCCGCTCAGCTCGGCGACGGGGCGAATGACGGGGGCTTCCTGCAAGGACGCGGTGCGAATGGACGATCCCGTCGAGACGCCAGCCGTGGTCTCGCCGCTGCCGCGGCTTTCGAATTGCGGAAAGCGATCCTGCATGGCGACGGCGCCACTCGCGACGCCGACGCCGACGAGAAGCTTGAACAGGATGGGGCGCCATCCCACGCCCTGCCGCGCGCGGATCGGGCGAGGGCGGCTCGCGGGTTTGCGCTTTTCCTTTTCCTTGTCTTTCTCCTTGGCCTCCGCCTTCGGCTCCTTGACGATGATGGCGGTGCCGGGGTCCTTCTTGCGCAGGATGCGCGGGAGCTTGATGGGCTCGGGCGGCTGAGACAGTTTCTTGGTGCCGCCCGCTGCCGCGGCTGGCGCTGCGGCGGCGGCAGGCTCCGCCTTGGCAGGAGCCACCTTCTCTTTTTTCTCTTTCTCTGCTGCGGGTTTCTTCTTCAGCCCGTCGAGGAAATCGAGCATGCCGCCCTTGGGACCCGGCGCATCGGGTTGCGGCGGTGTCGCCGCGGCGGCAGGAGATTTCGCAGGCTTGGCAGGGGGAGCGGCCTCCTCCTGAGCATCTGCCGGCTTTGCAGCCGGGGCTTTTGCAAACCAGCTCGGCTTCGCGGGCTCGGGCGCGAGCAGCGCGCCGCGCCAGGCCGCGATCGATTGCGGGCGAGCTTCCGTCTGGAGGGCGAGTGCGTGATCGATGGCCTTGAGGAAGCCCGCGCGGTAGGCCGACAGTGCCGCGTCGCGCGCGGGCGTCAGCTCGTCCTTGACCATGCGCGAGGGGCTATCGGACGGCCGCTTGCCGGTGACCGCATGATAGAGCGTGGCGCCGAGTGCGTAGATGTCGGTCCAGGGGCCCTGCTGGCGGCTCGTCTCGGCGTACTGCTCATAGGGCGAGTAGCCCGGCTTCACGAGTGCGGAGACGGTTTTCGAGTGCGCGGCGATCTCTCCGCGCGCCGAGCCGAAATCGATCAGAACGGGCGAGCCGTCCTTGCGGATGATGATGTTGTCGGGTGCGATGTCGCGATGCAGGAAATCCTGCTTGTGAATGAGCTCGAGTGCATCGAGGAGCGGCGCGATGATGGCGTCCAGCTCCTTCTGGCGGGGCGCGCGGCCGAGACCCTTGAGCCACGACTTGAGGCTTTGACCCTCCTCGAAGTGAAGCACCATGTAGGCTGTGTTGTTCGCTTTGAAATAGCGATACACGCGCACGATGTTGGGGTGCGAGAACTTGGCGAGCGTCTGGGCTTCCTCGATGAAGCGGTCGAGCCCCCAGCGATAGTCGCCGGCGCAGTCCTGCGAGCGGGGACCGGCATCCGCGGTGGAGGAGCGGGCGGCGAAGTCCGACGGGAAGTATTCTTTGATGGTGACGTTGCGGTCGAGCGCGACCTCCTCGGCGAGATAGGTGATCCCGAAGCCGCCCGCGCCAAGCACGCGCTCGATGCGGTAATCACCGACAAGCTCCGTGCCGCTCTTTAGCGCAATCAGATTGGTCATCAGCTCTCGGGCTCTGCGTTGGCTCGGGACGCGTGTTCGAGGCCTGTGGCTCGAATTTTGTTGAATCGCTCCAACAGTCTAGCATCTTGGCGGGCGCTCATCCGGAAGGGGGCAATCAATACCCATCTTTCTCGGCGGGCCACTCTTCAAGTTGTGCTCCTCGCGGAAAAGCACGTCGTGTGCAAATCACCTCCGTTGCCCCTTGTGAAGCAGGAATGTGGCGGAGGCGTGCGCTTGGCGCTCCAATGTTGTGCCATTTTGCGCGGGAGCCGCCGTCCGGCCATGTTGCTGCCGCAGAGCGCAACGAAGACTTGAGGCAGATTCGGGCCTGAGCATATCCCATGCAACCTTCGAAACGCGAACCCGTCAGGCTCCGCCGTGGTTGGGCGCCGACGATCCTGATTGTGGCCGGCGGACTTGCGCTCGCCGGGCTCGGCACGTCCGCGTGTGCCAATCCGGAAGCCGCGCCGGGCGGGAGCGGTTTTGCAAATGCCAGCTCGGCCTTCGACTCGTGGGCGGCTTTCACAGATTGGATCGCTGCTAGCTATGCGCAGGCGCCCGCGCTGGTGCTCGGTCTCGTGGCGCTGATTGCGGTGCCGCCGTTGGCGCTGATCGGGTTGCTGGTTCGGAAACGCGAAGCGGCATCGCTCGAGGTGTCGCAGCTTCAGACGCAGGTGCGCCGTGTTTCGCGCGAAGCGGCGGCCGAGCCTCGTGAAGGCGTGAGGACGGGGCATATTCCATTGCGTCCGCTGGAAGCGTGGATCGAGATCGTCAATGCCGGCGAGGTGGCACCATCCGCCACTCAGCAGCGTTACGGACTTCGGCGCACTCTGCTCCGGATCGGCCGTGAAACCGACAACGACATCTGCCTCGAGGACATGACGGTGCATCGCTATCATGCTGCCATTCATCGTACCGAAGATGCGGAGTTCGTGATTACCGACCTTTCGAGCGCGGGCGGAAACGGCGTGGTGGTCAATGGACGCGCGGTGGCGGAGGCGCGGCTCGGCAGCGGCGACGTCATCGAGCTCGGCAACGCGCGGCTGAAATTTTCGGCCGCTCCGGCGAGCTAAGACTGGCGAGCTTAGAGAACACAGGATCAGGAGGAGGAAGAAGCAGCATGTCTGGGAACGCTGGTGGGCCACAAGGTCAACGTTCGGGCCGTTTTCTTGGGTCGCTCAAGGATGCGCTGGTGGCTGCCAGCCGGGAGGATACCGGGCGGCAGGAGGCGGCGGTAAAGCTGGCCGCGGCCCAGGCGAGCGAGGGTGCGACGGTTGCCGTGCCGGGGCCGGATGCGGCCGTCCAGCTTCCTCCGCCGCGCGGCGAGGCAGCAACGCCGAGTGCCGCGGAAGCGGCGCGTGAAGCGCGCACGCCGCGGGTGACGGTGGAGAGCCGTCATGTGGAGACCGATTCGCCGCCGACGACGCGCGTGGTGCGTGCGGCCGGCAAGCCGTCTCAGGATGCGCCTCAGCGCACGACGCTCGTGCGCGGCAAGATGCAGGTGACGCGCGGCGCGTTCGAGCACGATCCGGTGGTGGGATGGCTGGTCGTCGTGGGCGGGCCCGGCATCGGACAGTTCCGCCCGATCTTCGAAGGCAACAACTCTCTCGGCCGCGCGAGCAGCAACCGCATTCCGATCGATTTCGGTGACGACGCGATCTCGTCCGAGGAGCAGGCCTATATCCGCTACGATTCGGCGGAGCGCTCGTTCCTGTTCGTGCCGAACCTCGCGAAGACCAATGTCGTTTCCGTGAACGAGAAGCGGCCTACGGGTGCGGTCGAGCTCGCGCAGATGGACGTGATCACGATGGGGCGGACGCAACTCGTGTTCGTGCCGTTCTGCGGGGCGGACTTCGACTGGTCGGCGCTGCAGGAGCAGAGTTGAGCACAAGCTTTCACGACTTTGACGACGGGCCGTGGCGACACGGCTTAAATACTTGTCATGTCTGGCTCCTCGCCGGAAAACCGCTTCACACTGCTGTTGAAGCGCTCTAGGTTTTCGAGGAGCCCGGCGCTGCCGTTTCGGATCCCGCGAGCCGGGGCCGAGCGATCATGGTCTAAAAGGACGAATGCTAGCTTTCGAGCATGCCAGCCGCACCACCAAGGGTGCGCGTAGCTACCAGGAAGACACCGCTCTTTTCTGGAGCGGGGAAGATGCAGCCGCTCCCGGCGCGGTCGTTGCCGTGCTGGCCGACGGCATGGGCGGGCACGCGGGCGGCGCGCTTGCGAGCCGCATGGCGTGCGAGAGCTTCATCAAGGCCTACGCGGATCAGGACGGCCCGAACACGGAGCGCCTGATCGAAGCGCTGACGGCGGCGAACCAGGCGATCGCCGATACCGTAGATGCCAATCCCATGCTGGCGGGCATGGGGTCGACGCTGGTCGGCGTGACCTTCGGGGCGGACGGGATCGAATGGGTCAGCGTGGGCGATAGCCCGCTGCTGCTCTACCGGCGCGGTGAGATCGCGCTTCTCAACGAGGACCATTCGCTCGCGCCCGAACTCGACCGGCTGGCCGCCGCGGGCGCGATCTCGGAGGACGAGGCGCGCCGCGATCCGCGCCGCCACATGCTGCGCTCGGCCGTGACCGGCGACGACATCGATCTCATCGATCTGTCGCGCCGTCCGCTCAAGGTTGAGCCCGGCGATTATATCATCCTGGCGAGTGACGGCTTGCAGACGCTCGAGTCGATGGAGATTGAGCGTATCGTCGCTGCCTATGCCGAGGATGGGGCGGTGGCGGTGGCCAATGCGCTGATCCGCGCCGTCGAGGCGCTCAAGGATCCGCATCAGGACAACGCCACGGTGGTGGCGGTGCGCCTTCTTCCTCAAGACGCCAGCAGCGCAGGTGTCGCCGATGCAACGGGCGATGCGCGGGCGCCAGTGCAAGACGAGGACCGGTAGCAGGTTCTTGCGACCGGGTCTCCCCTGCAACGCGGCGGCAAGGTCCAAACAAGCGAACGGCGGCACTATGGGTGCGTGGACGTCTGCCGTCCGCGGACGCGATCTCTCCAGACACGAGAGATTGCGCGGCCCCGCTTTGGTGAGCGGGCCTCGGTCCGGCAGGCAGGTGCACATCGATCGTGGTCTGGGAGGTCGCTTTGGTCTGGCCAACGCGCGTTCGGCGCCGTGAGCAGAAGCATGCCTTCGAGGCTGTGCTCGAAGACGCACGCCTCGATCCGGACGGGCAGCCCATTCTGTTCGAGGAGAGTGCCGGGATCGGGCCCGCGATCGGAAGTCTTGGCGACATCGCGACGGCCTCCGGCTACGTGGCGCAGCAATCGCTGGCGAACGCCTACAGTGCGGAGCGCGATCCCATCGAGGCCAAGACCGTCGAGCCGCCGGGCGAAGCCGCGCGCAAGCTCAAGGAGCTTTTGACGTCCAAAGTGCATTCGCCGGGTGAGTTGCGGCGCTTCAGGCGCCGGTTCGCTGCCCAGAACCATCCCGACCGGGTTCCGGCGGAGCTTCGCGCCGAGGCGCTGGCGGCGATGGCCGAGGTCAATGCGGAGATCGACCGGGCCTTGAAAACGGCTAGGCCGTCCTAGAGCGAGGTGGGGGGCTGGGGCGCGCTACTTGATGCGGCCTCCGTATTCGAAGCCGCCACCATCGATCGTGTCTTCCCAACTGAACGCGGCGAGGAAATCCTCGCATCGTCCCATCACGCGGCTGGGGTAGGCGCGCATGTGCTCGACGCGGCCGCTGTTGAACCACACGGTCACGAACAGCGGCGGCTCGGTCTCGCGGCCCAGCATGTCGTCGATGAAACGGATGAGGGAGCGGGGCGGACAGTATTGCCAGGCCTGGCGGAGTCCTTTGACCTGAATGTAACTCGGCGGCCCCATGACGGATTGAAGCTCGGTCTGATTCATGCCGGGAGCCACGAGTGAGATCTGGTAGCCGTCGCTCAGGGCCGCGCGCGGCAGACCCGCGAGCGCGAGCGCTGCGGGGGCGACGAGGACCAGCTTTCTCAGCCACATCGATACGCGGATCTTGAATCGCATTGCCGCTCCCACTCGCAATCCGGACGCGGTGGGCATTAGAGCGGGCTGCGCTTGTGCCAGGCTTGAGGGACGGCAGGTCTTCTCCGTACGCGGTTCTTTATTCTGCGACTCTCTCCAAGGCGGAATGACCACTTTCAGCAACACTTCAAGAGCGATTCGCGGCAGCGTCCGAGAAATCCTCAACAAATCGTTGATCGAAAAGCCGACGCACTGCATCCCGGTTAAGTGGGGTTGCGTTTCTGATTCGGGGGGTGCCGATGTGCGGGGGAACATCAAATGATCGTCGTGGTGGACGAGCGGGCGACCGTTACGGAAGGATACACGTCCTGGTTTAACCGGGAGGGAATCTCGGCGTGCGGCTTGGCGCCGGGAGAGTTCGAAGGCTGGGTGAGTGCTGTTTCCGAGGCGGATATGCGGTCCGTCGAGGCGTTTCTGCTGGGTGACTGCGGGAACCGCTGCGCGCTTGCCAAGATCATCCGTCGCCGCTCGGCGACAACTGCCGTGATCGCGATGAACGAGAACCGGTCTCTCGAGGAGACGCTGGATCTGTTCGCGGTCGGCGTGGACGACGTGGTGAGGAAGCCAATTCACGTGCGCGAGATCATCGCTCGCGTCAAGGCAATCCGCCGGCGCGCGGTGGGGGCGCCCGACTATACCGATGTCGGCGAGATGCGCGTGTTCTTCGATGGGCGCGATCCCGAGGTGAAGGGAGAGGTTCTTCAGCTTCCGCGCCGCGAGCGGCGCATCCTGGAGTATCTCGTCAGCAACCGCGGTTGCCGCATCAACAAGACCCAGATCTTCAACTCGGTCTACGGCCTGTTCAGCGAGGACATCGACGAGAACGTCGTCGAAAGTCACATCAGCAAGCTCAGGAAGCGGCTTCGCCACCGGCTCGGCTATGATCCGATCGACTCCAAACGCTACCTCGGCTACCGGCTGGTGGTCGACGCGGTGGCCGAAAAACGGGGCGAAACTGGTGATCCGTCCAGCTTCGCGCAAGATGCGGATGCTCTACTCGATAGGTCAGAGCTATTCGTGAAGGATCCCGTCGTATGAGCATTTCCGGCATGATGCGGACCAGTGCGTCCGGTATGGCTGCGCAATCGAGCCGTCTCGGCACTGTTTCCGACAACATCGCCAATGCCAGTACGCACGGCTACAAGCGCGCGTTCACGGAGTTCTCAACGGTGGTGCTCGAGTCCGGCTCGTCAAGCTACGTGCCGGGCAGCGTGGATGTTCAGGTCCGCTATGGCATCACGCAGCAGGGCGGCTTCGACTACACCACGTCGAAGACCGATCTTGCGGTGAGCGGCGAGGGGTTCTTCCTGGTCAATGACGGCAGCGGCGTGACGTATCTCACGCGCGCAGGCTCTTTCGTCAAGGCTGCCAATGGAGACCTCGTCAACGCGGCGGGTCTTACGCTCCAGGGCTATCCGTTGAACGGCGGTGTGGCCGCCGTCTCCGCCAACGGAACGACGGGCCTGCAGAACGTCAACATCAGCGCGATGTCGCTCGAGGCAACGCCCTCTACCCAGGGCACGTTCTACGCGAACCTCAAGGAAGACTCGGCTATCCAGACCTCGACGCCTGGAACGGTCAACGACACGACCTCCGTCTATTCCGCGAAGACGTCGATGACGGTGATCGACAACGTCGGCCGCGAGGTGACGCTCGACATCTATTATACGAAGACGGCGACGAACACGTGGGAGGTCTCGATCTTCGACGCCTCCACGGCCGATCCGACGACAAAGTCGTTTCCCTATGGCTCGGCCGGCGATCCGCCGCTCGCGATGGAAACGCTGTTGTTCGACCCGACCACAGGTCAGCTCGACACCACCACGCCGAGCCCGACCTACATGGATATTCCCGTGCCCAACGGACAGACCCTGCGCCTCGACATGGCGGAGTCGAGCGAGCTTGCCGACGAGTTCCAGATCCTCAAGTCGGACGTCAACGGCAACAAGCCGAGCTCGGTCGAGAGCGTGGAGTTCGCTGGAGACGGCACGCTCTATGCCGTCTACGGCAACGGCGCGCGCGTCGGCATCTATCGCATTCCGCTCGCTACCGTGCCGAGCCCGGACAATCTTACGCCTGAGGCGGGCAATGCCTATTCCGTCAGCGCGGATTCGGGAAATCTTCAGCTCGGCTTTCCGGGAACGGCCCTGTTCGGAAAAATTCGTTCGTCGGCACTCGAAAAGTCGACCGTCGATACGGCAAGCGAACTCACCACGATGATCGAGTCTCAGTTCGCCTTCACGGCGAACTCGAAGGTGTTCCAGACCGGTGGCGAGCTCATGGAGGTCCTCGTCAACCTCAAGCGCTAAGCGCTTGAGATGATCTAGGGGGAAGCACGCGCGATGAGCCTTTCGGCAAGTTTGTCCACCGCGAACTCGTCCCTCTGGGTCTCTGGCGACCGCACCTCGGTCGTCTCGCGGAATATTGCCAACGCGGATCGCGCCTATTACACGCGCAAGTCGGTCGAAGTCGTCACCATGCCGGGTTCCGGCGTGCGGAGCTCGGGCGTAACGCGGGCGGAAGAGCCCGTTCTTTTTCGCCAGATTCTGTCGTCGAGCTCGTCGTCCGCGATGCATTCGGCGATCCTCGATTCCCTCGATCTTCTCGATGCCACCGTCAATGACGTGGAGCTCGATGCGTCGCCCGCCGCGCTCATCAACAAGCTCTCGACGGCGCTTCAGAGCTATTCGACGCAGCCTCACAGCGAGCTTGCCGCGAAGGCGGCCGTGCGGGCAGCCCAGGATTTGGCGACCGGACTCAATGGCGCGGCGGCAACCGTGCAGAAGGTCCGCAACGACGCGGATGCCGGCATCCAGTCGTCCGTCGATCGCGTGAACTCTCTGCTCGCGCAGTTCCAGACGCTCAACGACCAGATCACCAAGGGGACGATCTCCGGCACGGACGTCACCGACTATCTCGATCATCGCGACCAGATTCTCGCCAGCCTCTCGAACGAGGTGGGCATCCGCACGGTGTCTCGCGACAACAACGACATGGCGGTCTATACGGACAGCGGCGTGACGCTGTTCGACAGATCGCCTCGCAGCGTGGTTTTCGACCGGACGACAAATCTCACGCCAGGTCTGGCGGGCAGCGCGGTGTACATCGACGGCGTTCCGGTGACGGGCGCCAATGCCACCATGCCGCTGCAGTCAGGCCGCCTTGTGGGGCTCGTGCAGGCGCGCGACGATATCTCGCTTGCCTACGAGGCTCAGCTCGACGAGATGGCGCGCGTTCTCGTAACGGCCTTCGCCGAGACGGACGCGAGCTCCGCTCTGCCCGATGCGCCTGGACTTTTCACCTATTCGGGCGCGACGACTGTTCCTCCGGACGGTGTGCTGATCAGCGGTCTCGCGGCCGCGCTGCGGATCAATCCGAACGTCGATCCCGACAAGGGCGGCGTCGCGACCCGTTTGAGGGACGGCGGCATCGCGGATCCTTCGGTCTCGAACTACATCTACAATACGACCGGAGCGGCGAGCTATACGGATCGCCTCGATGAGCTGATCACCAAGATGGGCGGGACGTATGCCTTCGATGGCGCGGCCAAGCTCGCCAACGGTGGCACGCTCGAGACCTATTCCTCGTCCTCCGCCGGTTGGCTGCAGGAGGCGCGTAAGGTCGCCGACGACAGCTATCAGTATCAGAACACGCTTCATCAGCGGTCCTTTGAATCCTACACAAAGCTAACGGGAGTGAACCTCGACGAGGAGCTTTCGCTCATGCTCGAGCTGGAACGGTCGTTCCAGACATCGTCGAAACTGATTTCGGTTGTCGACACGATGTACACCGCGCTTATCGGGGCCATCTAGGTAAGACGCCATGAAAACAACCTCGATATCGACCCTGGCCCTTACCAACGCGACAAGAGAGACGCGCGTCAATCTGCAGACGAAGCTTGCCGAGGCGCAGAAGGAATCGACGACGGGGCGGCATGCCGACGTGGGGCTGAGCCTCGGCTATCTCACACAGCGCACGGTCTCGCTGCGGCAGGATCTCGATCGCCTCAATACGTTCAAGGATACCAATTCGGTCGCCTCGTCGCGGCTCGAGCTGACGCAGACGACGCTCGAAGGCATCGGAGACGCGGCGCAGCAGTTCATGCAGACGCTGATGGCTGCGCGCGCCGCGCGCAGCAGCGACGGCGTCGCCATTACAGACGCGAAGGCCAAGCTGACCTCCTTCACCGCGGCGATGAACACCGCGGTCAACGGCGCCTATATCTTCGCGGGCGTCAACACGGACGTGAAGCCGATCACCGACTACTACGGGACGCCGCCATCGGCCGGCCGGGTGGCAATGGAGAATGCGTTCGTCAGCGAGTTCGGTGTCTCTCAGACCGGGCCCGGCGTCGAGAATATCACCGGCACTCAGATGACGACGTTCCTCGACGGCGCGTTCGGCGATCTGTTCAACAATGCCAACTGGACAACAACGTGGTCGGCGGCTGCGGACCAGAACATCACGACGCGCATTTCGACCAACGAGCGCATCGAGACCTCGACGAATGCCAACGAGGAGGGGCTTCGCAAGATCGCCTCCGTCTATACGATGATCTCGGATATTGGCCTCGAGAACCTCGGCTCGGATGCCTATTACGCCGTGGTGGACAAGGCTATCGCCGTTATGGGCCAGGCGCTCGGCGACCTCACGCAGCTCCGGTCCGGTCTCGGCACGTCGCAGGAGCGTATCTCGGCCGCGAACGATCGCACAGATATTCAGGTGTCGCTCCTCAAGGAGCACATCACCAGTCTCGAAGGCGTAGATCCTTACGAAGCCACTGCAAACGTCAACGCTCTGCTCACGCAAATCGAAACAGCCTACGCACTCACGGCGCGCCTGCAGAACTTGAGCCTCATCAGCCACATCTAAAGCGCAGCCTGAGCGTCCGGAGATTTGGGAAGCCGAATGTACAAGTTCTACTACAACGAGGTCCTCGACGAGTCGCCCAAGGAGGCGAGGGAGCAAGAGCGCTCTGCGCTCGAGCGTTCGATCGCCTTGCTGCAAATCGCCGAGAAGCATGGCTCCCAGTCCCGCGAGGCTGTGGACGCCATCTATTTCGTGCGCAAGCTCTGGGGGATTTTCATCGAGGATCTTGCCAAGGCCGAGAACGGATTGCCGCCGAAGCTCAGGGCGGATCTGGTGTCGGTGGGGCTTTGGGTGATGCGCGAGGCGGAGGAGATCCGGCTCGGACGGTCCTCCAATTTTGCAGGGCTGATCGAAGTATCAAGGACCATTTCGGAGGGATTGAGATGACGACGACGCGGGTCACGCTCCGCCCTGGCGAGCGCATTTTTCTCAACGGCGCGGTGCTGAAATCGGAGGGAAGGTCGTCGTTCGAGATCCTGAACGATGTGCCCTATCTGCTCGAAAACGAGATCATGCAGGTGCAGCAGACGATCACGCCGCTCCGCCAGCTCTATTACATCCTGCAGACCATGGTGATGGAAGCCGATGGCATGGAGATGGCGCGGGGCGTCTATGAGGACACCATGCGCTGGCTGCGGGTAGCCTTCGAAAATCCCATCGTTCTGGCAGGCCTCGACACGATCGGCCAGCAGGTGAACGCCGGGTCGCCGTTCGCGGCGCTCAAGACGCTCCGCACACTCGTCCCGATCGAGGATGCGATCCTCGGCGGAAACAAGGGTTCCGAGCTCCGACTGGTGGAGGCCGGCTGATATGGACGTCGGAAGCTCTACCTCGACCTCGAGCAATCAGCAGACCAACAACTCGTCGTCGACGTCCTCCAGCTCCTCTACGAGCGGGACCTCGACGCTCGGCTACGACGCATTCCTGAAGCTTCTCACCGCGCAGATGAAGTTCCAGGACCCGACGAAGCCCATGGACTCTACCCAATTCGTGGCCCAGCTCGCCTCGTTCTCGAACGTCGAGCAGGCCATGAAGACGAACACGAAGCTTGACTCTCTCATCACGTCGCTGGCGCTCAACCAGGCCGACGGGCTCATCGGGAAGACGGTGACGTCGGCTGACGGCTCGGTGAGCGGCAAGGTCGCCTCCGTGCGCATCGTGTCGACGGGCGCCGTTGCCGTGCTCGAAAGCGGCAAGGAGATCGTGATGGAAGCCGGAGTGAAGGTCTCTTAGTCATGAATCCAGCTGACGCACTCGACATCGGACAGGCGGCCATCTGGACCGTCGTGATCGCGGCTTCGCCCGCGGTTGTTGCAGCAATGTTCGTGGGTATCCTGATCGCGCTCCTGCAGGCGCTCACCCAGGTGCAGGAAATCACGCTCACCTTCGTTCCGAAAATCATCGCGATCCTGGTCGTGACCTCGTTCACGGCCCCGTTCGTCGGATCGGTGATCTTCGCGTTCGCCGAACAGACCTACGCGCGCATCCCTAACGGCTTCTGACGCCGTTCTCTAAGGCCGCGCAGGCTCAGGCGTTTTTCTGCGGCGTGTGCCTGGCGGAGACCTTCGCGCAAGGTTGATCGGCCAGACTTTCCTCGGCTTTTTTGTGAGATCGATGATTCTCGCCTCGGGCGGCGTGCGCCCGATGTGATCATCGTCCTGGCTCGGGGGTAGCATGGCCACGACCGTCGCCGTACCTGGCGCACCGGACCGTAGCAGCAGACGCGACATCGGGTTTGCGGTCGGCATCGTCATCATCCTGACGGTGCTGTTCCTGCCGCTGCCCGCGATCATGATCGACGTCGGCCTTGCCTTCTCGATTGCCTTCGCAGTGCTGATCCTCATGGTCTCGCTTTGGATCCACCGTCCGCTCGAGTTCTCCGCCTTTCCGACCGTGCTGCTGATCGCGACCATGCTGCGTCTGTCGCTCAACGTGGCGACGACGCGTCTCATCCTTTCGAATGGCGCCGAGGGCCATACCGCGGCGGGGCACGTGATCGCGGGCTTTGCCAATTTCGTCATGGGCGGCGACTTCGTGATCGGAACCGTGGTGTTCGTGATCCTGATCACGGTGAACTTCCTCGTCATCACGAAGGGCGCCACGCGTATCGCAGAAGTGGGCGCGAGGTTCACCCTCGACGCGATCCCCGGCAAGCAGATGGCGATCGACGCCGACTTGTCGGCCGGCAACATCGACGAGAAGGAAGCCATGCGCCGCAGGCGCGAGCTCGAAGAGGAAAGCGCGTTCTTCGGCTCGATGGACGGTGCCTCGAAGTTCGTGCGCGGCGACGCCATCGCCGGTCTCATCATCACGGCCGTCAACGTGTTCGGCGGCATCATCATCGGCGTCACGCGCCATGATATGGACCTCGGCCACGCAGCCGACGTGTTCGTCCGCCTGTCGGTCGGTGACGGTCTCGTCACCCAGATCCCGGCCCTCATCATCTCGCTGGCCGCGGGCCTTCTCGTTTCGAAGGGCGGCACGCGCGGCTCGGCGGAAATGGCCGTGTTCAGCCAGCTCGGCAATTATCCGCGCGCCCTTGGCGTCGCCGGCGCCGTTCTGCTTGCGCTCGCCGTTGCGCCGGGTCTTCCGTTCCTGCCGTTCGCTCTTCTGGCCGGTGGCCTGATCTTCGTTTCGATCTCGATCCCGAAGAAGCTCGCCGAGGCGAAAGCGGCGGAGGAGGCCGTCAAGAAGGAAGAAGAACGGCGCACCAAGGAAGAAGCGCGTCAATCGGTCAAGGAGCAGCTCAAGACGGCCGAGGTGGAGATCTCTCTCGGCAAGCAGCTTTCCACGGCGCTGCTGTCCTCGCAGGGAGAGCTTGCGCACCGCGTGGGCCGCATGCGGCGCGCGTTCGCCAAGCAATACGGCTTCGTCGTGCCGGAGATCCGGATCAGCGACGATATCGCGATATCCAGCAAGACCTATCAGATCAAGATCCACGGCACGGTCGTGGCGTCGGAAGAGCTCAGGATCGGCGACGTTCTGGTCATCACCGGCGATGGGCCGGTGCCGGACGTTCCGGGCGACGAGGCGCGGGAGCCGGCGTTCGGCATGAAGGCGCTGTGGGTCTCCGAGATGTTTGCCAACACCGTGAAGCGCGAAGGCTTCAATCCGGTCGATCCTATGTCGGTGATGCTCACGCACCTGCGCGAGGTGATCCGTGGGAACCTGTCGCAGCTTCTCTCGTACAAGGACATGCGCTCGCTCATCGACCGGCTGGAGCCGGAGTACCGCAGGCTGGTGGACGAGATCATTCCCTCGCAGCTCTCCTACTCCGGCCTGCAGGCGGTGCTGAAGCTCCTGCTCGCCGAGCGCATCTCGATCCGCAATCTTCACCTCATCCTGGAAAGTATCGCCGAGATCGCTCCGCACGTGCGCCGTGCCGAGCAACTCGCCGAGCATGTGCGCATGCGCATGGCCCAGCAGATCTGCGGGGATCTCGCGGATGCCGGCGTGCTGAAGGTGCTCCGCCTCGGAAACAGGTGGGATCTGGCGTTCCACCAGAGCCTCAAGCGCGACGCGAAGGGAGAGGTGGTGGAGTTCGACATCGATCCACGCCTCATCGAGCAGTTCGGCGCGGAGGCGTCGAAGGTCATTCGTGGCCTTCTCGATCAAGGGCATCAGTTCGTGCTGGTATCGGCGCCGGATGCGCGGCCTTATGTGCGCATGGTGACGGAACGGTTGTTCCCGACGCTGCCGGTGCTCTCGCATCTCGAGATTGCACGCGGCGTGCAGGTCAAGGCCTTGGGAACGATATCGTGATCACGATCACTGCAGGAACGGTGTTGCTCACCTTCCTGGTGTTCTGCCGTATCGGCGGCTGCCTCATGATCATGCCCGGGTTCGGAAGCCCGCGCGTTCCCGTGCAGGTGCGCGTGTTTCTGGCGGTCTCGGTGACGCTCGCACTCGCGCCGATCATCATACCGGAGGTGGAGGGCGATCTCGGGAAGGCCACGCCGCCCGCCATCGCGCAGCTGATCCTTTCCGAGACGATGATCGGCGTCGTGATCGGCATCATGGCGCGCATCTTCTTCCTTGCGCTGCAGTTCATGGGGACGGCAGCGGCCATGCTGGTCGGCTTCAGCGGCATGGCTGATCCGCCTGTCGAAGAGGGTGAGCCTGCGCCCGCGGTTGCCACGCTGCTCACGCTCACCGCTACGGTTCTCCTGTTCGTCACCGGGCTGCACGTGGAGGTGATGCGGGCGCTGGTGGCCTCCTACTCGGTGCTGACGGTCGTGGATATGTTCGATCCGCAGTTTGCGCTGGCGAAGGTCACGGATGCGGCTTCGGATTCGTTCATCCTGATCGCCCAGCTCACGAGCCCGTTTCTCGTCTACTCGCTGATCGTCAACTTTCTCTTCGGCATCATGAACAAGATGACGCCGCTCATTCCCGTCTACTTCATCTCGGCGCCGTTCGTGCTCGCGGGAGGGCTTCTGCTTCTCTATTTCACCTTCAGCGAGGCGCTCACGCTGTTCATCTCGGGCTTCCAGATGTTTCTTTCCAACGGGTGACCGCCATGCGGGATCGGGTTCGCGGCCTCAAACGTATTCTGGAAGTACAAAAGCACCTTCACAGCATGGAGGAGCTCAAGTACGCGCGCCTTCAACAGCAAATGACGCGGTGCCAGACGGAGCAGCGAGAGCTGGCGGAAGCATTGTCGGGCGAGGGCGCGCTGCACGGGCTGTTCACCGACGTGACGGTGCGCCGCCTCAAGTCCCTGCGGCAGGAGGAAAGCAAGCTCTTGCCGGAGCTCGAAGCGCAGATGCAGGTCGTGGTGGCGCATGGCGGGCGGGTGCGCAACTCGGAGCGGCTTGCGGAGGAGCTTGCGGTGGAGTTGCGGCGGGTGGAGGAGCGGGAGGAGCTGGAGCGGCTGCTCGAGGCCGGGTTCGCGCAAAGCGGCGCAAGCTCCAAGCAAGACCGTTGAGTCATGGTGAACCTGTCAAGACATCCCCGACGGGAGGGCCTGCTTTTTGGCGGCTGATCTTACAATCCGTCCGATTTCCGATGTGAAGGCCGCGAGCGAGGCTCTGCCTTCTCCGCACCCCACGCATGTGCGCAAGACGCCAGATGCCGCGCAGAAGTTCGAGGCGTTCGTGCTGCAGTCGTTCATCCAGGAGATGATGCCGGATACGGCGGAGGGTGTTTTCGGCTCGGGCATTTCAGGCGATTTCTGGAAGTCGATGATGTCCGAGAAGATCGCGGAGCAGGTGGCCGAGCGCGGTAGCGTCGGCATCGCAGATTACGTGAGGGCCGGTCATGTGGTGCCGGTCCGTCCCGGAGGGTTCTCCTCTCCGGATGTGCTGAGCCACATTTCGACCCTGAACGGCTCGGTGGGGTCGGCACTTGGTATCGAGCCGAATACTGGAGAGTAAACTTATGTTGCAGCGCTTTTCCGTTCCGCCTCAGACACCTCAGCCCGCCCAGAGCGCGCCTCCTCAAGCGGCGTCTCTGCCGCCGAACGCGGGGCGAGGCTCCGTCATTCCGATGCTCGAGGTTTCCATTCAGCGGCTGGAAGAGATCGTGGATCAGGAGACCGCGGCGTTGCGCGATCGCAAGGCGATCGATCTCAAGGACTACAACGATCGCAAGAGCCAGGCACTTTTGGAGCTGACGCGCTCGCTGCGCAACATGCAGGGAGCGGTGCCCAATCCGACGCTCGCAGCGCGCGTGGGCTCGCTGCGCTCCAAGCTCGCGGCGAACCAGCATATGCTCAAGCTCCATCTCGAAGCGGTGCGTGAGATTTCGACTTCGCTGTCGGATGCCATCCGTCAATCGGAATCCGACGGAACCTACACGCGGGCGATTTCGGCCGCTTATAGTCGATCATGATCAAGGTTCTTGCCACGGGTATCTGGGTCTGTGTGGTGACGCTGGCCGCCGTATTCGGCGTGCTCGAATGGCAGAAGAACAGCGGTACCGGGCAAGTCGCCGAATCCGAGAAGAAGCTCGAGGAGCTGCGGACGAAGGCCATCAACGTGCCCATCATCGGCGCGGGCACGATCCAGGGCTACATGGTGGCGCAGTTCGTGTTCACGGTGGACGCCAACGCGCTCAAGAAAGTGCCGGTGAACCCCGAAGTCTACGTTCTCGACGAGGCATTCAAGACCATCTACGCGGGCGAGCAGGTCAACTTCCAGAACATGAAGAAGCAGGACCTGCCGCTGCTTGCTAAAAAGCTCGGCGAGAACGTGAACAAGCGGCTCGGGGTGGAGATGGTGCAGGATGTCCTGATCGACCAGCTCTCCTACATTCCGAAGAAGGACGTGCGCGGTCCGCCGAAGCTGTAGGATCGTGCCGCAGCAGCAGGAGCAGGGAACAAAGATCAGCGGCCGGGCGGCTTCTGGCCATCGTCCTTGGCGGGATCGGGCGCGAGCGCGCGCGCGATCTCCTGGAACGGATCGACGCTCTGCGGGTCGGTCAGGGTCTGCTTCATCGCCTCATAGAGTTTCGGCACGATGTCGATCGCCCTGTCGAGCTCCGCGTCGGCGCCGCGCTGGTAGCCGCCCATGAGGCGGAGATCGCGGGTGTCTTCGAAGTGGGAGATCATGGCGCGCAGCATCATCACGAGCTTGCGCTGCTCCGCCGACCAGACCGTATTGGCCAGACGCGAGACGGACGTGAGAACGTTGACGGCGGGATAGCGGCCCTGGTCGGCGATCTTGCGGTCGAGCACCACGTGACCGTCGAGTGTGCCGCGGATGCTGTCTGCGATGGGATCATTGTGATCGTCGCCGTCGACGAGCACGGAAAAGACGCCTGTGATCGAACCTGTACCTTCGGCGCCGGGGCCTGCGCGCTCCAGGAGCTTCGGCAGCTCGCTGAAGACAGACGGCGTGTAGCCTCGGGCGACCGGGGCTTCGCCTGCAGCGAGTGCAACCTCGCGCGTGGCGTGGGCGAAGCGTGTCACCGAATCGACGATGAGCAGCACGCTGTCGCCCGCGTCGCGGAACGCTTCCGCAATGGCGAGCGCGGTCTTCGGGGCAAGGCGGCGCATCATCGGGCTCTCGTCGCCCGTGGAGACCACTGTGACGGCGCGGCTGCGGTTCTGCGCCAGCGCGTCCTCCAGGAACTCGCGAACCTCGCGGCCGCGTTCACCGACGAGCGCGAGGACGACGGTGTCGAAGCCGCGCGAGCGGGCCAGCATGGAGAGCAGGGTTGATTTGCCGACGCCGGAGCCGGCGAAGATGCCGATGCGCTGCCCGGCGCAAAGCGGTGTGAACAGGTCGATGACGCGAACGCCCGATTTGAGCGGCGTGCGGACGCGCTCGCGGCTCATGGCCGATGGAGGCTCTGCGTCGAAGGGGTAGGCGCGAGGGCCTTCGAGCAGCGGTCCCGCGCCGTCGATTGGGGCGCCGAGAGCGTTGAGCACGCGCCCTTTCCACGAGGGATGGGGGCGCAGGCTCTGCTCGCCGTGCTGCCAGACGATGCCGCCCGGGCCGATCTTCAGATTGGCATCGAAAGGCTTGATGGTGGCGCCACTGCCGTCGATGCGCACTACCTCGCCGAGCTGGGGCACAGGGGTCGAGCTGAAGCTCACGCAATCGCCGAGTTTCAGATGCTGGGAGAGACCGGAGACTTGAACGTAAGCGGGCGTGACTTGGGTGACGATGCCGCCGATGCGAACCAGCGGAACGGCCGACGTGGCGTGCGCGATGCGATCACCCAGCCGTTCGAGCGCATTCGGAGGCCGCTTTTCGGCCTTGCGCTCGTTCGCTGTCTCGGTCGCGGGTTTTGTCATGCTGGCTCAGTCTCGAGAGGAACGCGGCGTTGTGCGCCGGGCGCTTGGGTCTAGCTCGTCTCGCCGAGCGTCTTGATGGCGGTGGTTAGGGTCTGCTCGGATTGGGCGATGGAATTGCTGATCGAGTCGAACGACCGCTGGATCTGAATCAATCGCGAGATCTCCGATACGGGATTGACGTTTGCCTGTTCCATGAACCCCTGCAGCAAGCCTACCCTGCTGAAATCGAGCGCCGGCTCGGCAGCCATGTCCGGCATCACGCCGGAGTTCTCGAAGCGGCTGAGGCGTGCCTGGTCAGGAATGGTGAAGAGACCGACGGCGCCAACACGGTTCTGGCCCTGGGTCATGGTGCCGTCGCGGGAAATGCTGGGCGGGCCGCCGTTGGGATTGAGCTGGATCGGCGCGCCGCCGACGTCGAGGACGGGATAGCCGGTCAACGTTCGCAACTCGCCTTCAGGCGTCATGGTCATGCGGCCGTCACGCGTATAGACGGGGCCGTTAGGTCCCTGGAAAGCCAGCCAGGCGTCGCCGGTGACGGCAATGTCCAGCGGGTTCTCGGTCCGCACGACCTCACCGGCCTGGCGCGACAGATAGGTCTGTCCCGTAGAGACGAACGCGGTCGGCTCGTCCGTCTTCTGCGAGATCAACTGCTCGAACTTGATCTCCTCTGCGCGGAAGCCTGCCGTGTTCACGTTGGCGACGTTGTGCGCAAGCGTGTCGAGACGGCGCATGAGCGACAACTGGCCAGACAGCGAGACGTACAGACTTGGCTGCATTCAGCGGCCTCCGAGTTTCAGGGTTTGCAAGGTCGCGAGCACGCCGACGGAGATGCCCACGGGGCTCGCGCCGGTAATGGACGGGACGGCGAGCGAGGACGACAGCGAGGACGCGGCGTTGTTGAGCTCCCACATGTTGGTGAAGCGGGAGATGAACTTTTCGAGCTTCTTGGGGTCTTTGAAGTCTGCGACGTCGATGCGCTTGGCATACATTTCGGCCTGCTTGTCGATGTCCATCAGCGACGTTTCGGCGGGAATGTTCAAAGCGGTCTGCGCAACCTTGAGGAGCGCTTTGTCGGCGAGGATGCCGAGCGTGCTCGAAATGGTGGGGGCCTTGCGGGCGAAATAGAGCGCGAGGCGAACGCCCTCGTTCTGCTCTCCAGAGCGCTGCTCCAGCGAGATGCGCATGAAGCGGTCGACAGTGCCTTGCTGGGTGTCCGCCGCCTGAGTGGTGGTCTCGCCGTTGGCGGCGAAGTTGAAGGTGGAGGCGAGCTCCTTGAAGCGCTTGTCGGTCAGCGTGTTCGCGAAGGCCTTCGAATCAGAAATGCCTTCCTTCAGGACCTTTTTGACGAACGCCTTGGCGTAGGTCATGTCCTCGAGGCCGAACGCCTTCATGGCAAAACGATAAATGCGGTCGTTCTTGATGAAATCGTCGACCGTTTTGATTTGCCCGATATTCTCTAGATAATATTTTGATTCGCGCGCGATCTGCGGATCCTTCGAAAGCGTGGTGAGCGACTTCGAGAGGTTCTGGGCGATTAGTCTGTAGCTATCGGACGTTGTGAGCACGGTTTTCGGCCTCGCGTGTCTCGGGTTGCCAGTTTCGTCAAGTTGCCTTGCCTCAGGCTGACGTCAATTCGTTCTGCAACTAGCTCGAGTGATTTGGGACGCGGCACGCGACGGGAGCATCCGGGAGGCCTGCCAGGGCCGGACCACAGATCAGGCTCGCACAAGGAGGTCACCGCTAGTAATGCGTTAACAACCATTAACGCGAGGTTAGCTCGTGACGATCATCCTCGGTCTCGTCGTTATGCTCGGATGTATGCTCGGTGGCTTCATGGCCATGGGCGGGCATGTGGAAGTGCTGTGGCAGCCGTGGGAATTCGTCATCATTCTCGGCACGTCGCTCGGTACCTTCATCGTCGCCAATCCGATGAAGGTGATCAAGGACGCGGGCAAGGGCCTCGGCGAAGCATTCGGCAATGCCGCGCCCTCGGGACGCCAGTACCTCGACGTGATGGGGCTTCTCTACTCGCTCATGCGAGAGCTGCGCAGCAAGCCGCGCAACGAGGTCGAGAAGCACATCGACCAGCCGGCAGAATCGCCCATCTTCCAGAAATTCGCGACGGTGCTGAAGAACAAGGATCTCACCGTCTTCATTTGCGACTATTGCCGTCTCATCATCATCGGCAACGCACGCACACACGAGGTCGAGGCGTTGATGGACGAGGAGATCCAGACGCTGCGCCACGACAAGCTCAAGGCCTATCAGGCGCTGACCAATGTCGCGGACGGCCTTCCTGCCATTGGCATCATCGCGGCGGTGCTCGGCGTCGTGAAGGCCATGGGCGCGATCTCGGAGCCGCCGGAGGTTCTCGGTCACCTGATCGGCGCGGCGCTGGTTGGAACGTTCGCAGGCATTTTCTTCTCCTACGGCGTGTTCGGCCCGCTCGCGACAAAGGTGAAGGTGGGCCGCGAGAAGCAGATGCGCCTCTACATCGTCGCCAAGCAGACGCTTCTGGCCTTCATGAACGGGGCCATGCCGCAGGTCGCGGTCGAGTATGGGCGCAAGACCATTTCCGCCTACGAGCGTCCGACCATCGACGAGGTGGAAGCAGAGACGGTGGGCGGCGGAGGCGGCGGCGAGGCCAAGAAGGCCGCGTAAGCCGCACGGGCGCCCGCAGGATTTTACGTAACGCGAGTCTTTCGGATCATTTTTGAAACGCAGTCAACCCAGGTAGCCCGCGATGAGCCAAGAAGGTTCCGATTTTCGTCCCGCCGCAGCCGAGCTGCAGTCGATCAATGATCCGGGGCAGGGTGAGGTAGACGGGGCCGCGAAGGCGGCTCTTGGCCAGAAGCCGCGCCATCTGGAGACGGTGCTGCAAATCCCCGTCTCGGTGAAGATCGTGCTCGGGTCGGCGACGATGCCGGTTGCGAACGTTCTGAAGCTCGGACGTGGCGCTGTAGTTCCGCTCGACCGTAAGGTGGGCGAGCCTGTCGACGTGGTGGTGAACGGCCGTGTCATCGCCCGGGGCGAGGTGGTGGTGCTCGACGAGGACAATTCGCGGTTCGGCGTGTCGCTGACGGAAGTCATCGGCAGCTCGGCGCCGACGCGGGTAGCCTGATCGCGAGACTATTGCGCAACCGTGCTTTTTTCAGCGGCGGCGCCCGTTTCCACTTATTGCCCATTCTGAGCAGGTCTCATCTCGATGTCAGAGGCGCCAGACAAAGAGAGTAAAACAGAAGAGGCAACAGAGAAGAAGATCCGCGATTCGCTCGACAAGGGCCAAGTCCCTCACTCGCGCGAAGCGACCACTCTGGCCTCTATGCTCGCGATCCTCATCGCGGTCTACTTCCTGATCTCCGACAACGTGGTGAAGCTGCGCTTCTCGCTCGAGAGCTTCATCGATCATCCTGGAAGCTTCTCGGTCGGAACAGGTGCGGACGCATCTGCGATCCTGCTCGTGGTGGCGATCGAGGCGGCGAAGGTGATCGCACCCGTCGTTCTGGTGCTGGCGGTCGCGGGCGTCGCAGCGTCGTTCCTGCAGAATCAGCCGCAATTCGTCGTGGACCGGATCGAGCCCAAGCTCGAGCGCATCTCGATCGCCAAGGGATGGAGCCGGATTTTCGGCGTACAGGGCCAGGTCGAGTTCCTGAAGAGCCTGTTCAAGCTCTCGATCGTGGCGGTGGGCGGCTACATCGCGCTAGGCGGCTCTTACCGCGAAATGTTCAACGCGCTGTTCATGGAGCCGACCGCAATCCCGGGCCTGATGCAGGATCTCAGCATTCGGTTTCTATCGGCCGTGGTGGTTACGACGGCTATCCTCGTCGCGGCGGATCTCGCCTGGTCGCGCTTCTCCTGGCGCAAAGAGCTGCGCATGACCAAGCAGGAGGTCAAGGATGAGCACAAGCAGGTCGAAGGCGATCCGCTCATCAAGATGCGCTTGAGGTCTCTGCAGAGAGACCGTTCGCGGCGCCGGATGATGGCGGAGGTGCCGAGAGCGACGCTGATCGTCGCCAATCCGACGCATTATTCCGTCGCATTGCGCTATGTGCGGGAAGAAGGAGGCGCGCCAGTCGTTCTTGCTAAAGGCAAGGATCTCATCGCGTTGAAGATCCGGTTCATCGCCGAGCAAAATAATATTCCGATTTATGAGGACCGAGCGCTGGCACGCTCGCTCTACGCAAGCGTCGAGGTGGATAAGATGATTCCACCGGAGTTCTACAAGGCCGTGGCCGGCGTCATTCTGTTCCTGCAGCAGCGGGGACAACAGCCACGACGGGCCGTGTGAGGATCGAGATATGCTGAAGCAGGGCAAAGATTATTCGCGCGAGCGTGAAAAGGCACTGGCCGAAGGCATGAGGGATGTAGCCTCGGAGCTGAGGCTCGTCGATCCTGCCGATTTCATCGCTTTCATCCGAACGGAGCAGTTCGGAAACATCCGCAATCTCGTCAACTCGTCCACCGAGATGTTCTTCAAGCCCGGGACGATCTGCTTTGGACTTTCAGGAGAGGTGGATCTGCCGTGGGGATGCGCGCCGTGCATCTCGCTCGACATGGAGTTCCATCATCTCAACGTCTCGGCCTACTTCCGTCTGGTGCTGCAATCCCTGCAAGCGGGGATCGAGATCAGCTACGTATCTTTCGAGGGTGGCTCCGAAGATCCGGACAAGAACACGGCCCGCCTCGTCGAGGCGATCGAGGACGCGCGCCTCGTGCCGACGAGCCGGGGACATCGGCCGCAAGCGGATACGGGCGCGCGCGCCGAGCACTAGATCCCTGCGGATTGCTCGTTACTGGAGCCTGAACTCGGCTCCAATCAACTTCAGCTCGCACGGCTTTACGAGACCTGAGTGCGCAACGAGAACCTGATGAAGTTTGCCTTCCAGGTTGTGCGACCAGAAGTCGAGGAAGCTCTTCAATTTTGGAAAGCGCGGGTGCAGGTCGTAGTCTTGCCAGATGTAGCTCTGCATCAGCGACGGGTGGTCGGGCAGGCGGTAGATGATCTCGGCGGTCGTTAGACTGTAGCCCGCAAGCATGCGGACAAAGTCGTTGTCGGCTGTGCTCAAGGTTGGCTCCCCCGGTTGCCAGGTTCACGCAAACAGGGTACGTGAAATTCAGAAATTTCCAATTATTATTTATTGCAATCAATTGCTTAGCAGCATCTCCGTGGCGTTGCTAACAGCTTGCCTAGTGATTTTGCATCGCTTCGCTAGACTGCCTAAACCTCGTTCGCTTTCTTCGTTTGCGATGGCTCTTCATTTCCGCTCGGAGCCGAGCTGATGCTTGCCGCGGCGCTCACAAGCTTCACGACGTTCTTCGCCACGATCGGTCCGATCGAGGCGGCTGTGCTGTTCGCAACGCTGACCCCCAAGGTCTCGGCGGCGGAGCGTAGGCGAATCGCGATGCGTGCGACGTTCATCGCGAGCGTCATTCTGGGGGCTTCCACGCTTGCAGGCGGTCCGCTGCTGAAGCAACTCGGCGTTTCGATCCCGGCCTTGCAGACCGCGGGCGGAGTCATTCTGCTCGTCATTGCGCTCGACATGGTGTTCGCGCGGCCAACTAGTGCGTTCAAGCTCACTCCTCCGGAAGGAGCAGAGGCGCAGCACAAGGAAGATCTTGCCGTCTTTCCCCTCGCGACGCCGCTGCTTGCAGGGCCCGGCGCGATGAGTGCGGGTATTCTGCTCGCGGCCAACGCGCACGGCGATGCGTTCGCTCTTTCCATGACGCTTGCCGCGCTCGCGACCGTGATGGCGCTCACGCTCGCGCTGCTGATGCTCGCTCATGACGTGACGCGTTTCATCGGGGTGACTGCGCAACGCGTGCTGATGCGGGTGTTCGGCATTCTGCTGGCCGCCATCGCGGTGCAGGCGCTCTTCAACGGCATCGGCGCGAGCGGGCTGATCCCCGCGCATGGCTAGCTGACGCTCACCGAGACGACGTTAACACTTTCAGCCGCCGATGATTTCTCTCCCTGCTCAGGGTTGCACGCGCGGACAATCACAAGGTTCAGACAAGATTAGAGACCTAAAACCGATGGAGGCTCAGAGGGGACTGCGCTTCCCATGGATTCCATCAACTTCTTCTCGATCGCGTCTCAGCAGAACCGCTGGCTTTCGGTGCGCCAGTCGGTGCTCGCGCAGAACGTCGCGAATGCGAACACGCCCGGATACAAGGCGCTCGACGTGGAGCCCTTCGAGGCAGTTCTCAACTCGACCGGCATCGAGATGCGTAAGACGCAGGCCAACCATCTCAGCCCCACGAGCGGCGCCGGCAGCGATGCCGACACCGAGGAATCGGCGAAGTGGCAGGTGGTGCATTCGGGGAACAGCGTGAGCCTCGAAGAGCAGATGCTCAAGTCCGGCGAGGTGGCCGGCGCCTACGCACGCAACACGAGCGTGCTGAAGACGTTCCATCGCATGCTTCTAGCTGCGTCGCGGGGGTAAGACATGGCCGATCCGATGCAAGTTGCGATCAAGGTGGCCGCCTCGGGGCTCGAGGCGCAGTCGCGGCGCATGCTGGTCGTGTCGGAAAACCTGGCCAACGCGTCATCGACTGGCAAGACGCCGGGCTCCAATCCCTATACGCGCAAGACCGTCAGCTTCGAATCGGCCCTCGACGATGCGTCCGGCGCCAAGATGGTGCAGGTGGATCGCGTCGATCTCGACCGCAAGCCCTATCGCATCGAGTACGATCCGAGCCATCCGGCGGCGGATGCCAACGGCAACGTCAAGCTGCCCAACGTGGACATGCTGGTGGAGCTCGCGGACATGCGCGAGACCAATCGCTCCTATGAAGCGAACCTGCAGGTGGTGAAGCAGGCCCGCTCGCTGATCTCGATGACCATCGATCTTCTCAGGAGCTCGTGATGCTGGACGGCGTCGGCAAGCTTTCTCCTTACGGCGGATTTGCCGGAACGGTCGGCGCGGGCCAGATCGCCCAGCCGACGCCGGTCGTCGGCACGCCAAACACGGTCAAGACCGAGACGCTTCCTACCGATTTCGGGACGGTGCTCGGGCAGATGACGCTCGATGCGATCACGACGCTCAAATCCGGCGAGCAGACCGCCGTCGCGGGCGTTCGCGGACAAGCAACCACGCAGCAGGTGGTCGAGGCCGTGATGGCCGCCGAGCAGACGCTGCAAGCCGGTATCGCCATTCGCGACAAGGTCGTCGCTGCGTATCTCGAAATCAGCCGTATGACCATTTAACGGTACAAGCAGGACACCTTCATGAGAGCGCTTTCGATTGCTGCGACCGGTATGAATGCGCAGCAGACAAACCTGGAGGTGATCGCGAACAATATCGCGAACATCAACACCACCGGGTACAAGCGGGCACGGGCCGAGTTCACGGACCTGCTGTATCAGGCGGAGCGGGCGCTGGGAGCGCCGGCGCGCGGCGGTGAATCCAACGTGCCGGAAGGCGCGTACGTGGGCCTCGGCGTGCGCACGGCGGCCGTCCGGCATCTGCACGAGCAGGGCTCGCTCGCACAGACCACCAATCCGCTCGATCTCGCGATCAATGGCCGGGGCTGGTTCCAGATCACCGGGCCCGAGGGCGAGACGTTCTATACGCGCGATGGCGCCTTCAACAAAAACGACCAGGGGCAGATCGTGACCCTCGACGGGTACGAGGTGCAGCCTGCGATGACGGTTCCGCAGGATACGACGAAGATCGTCGTCAACGAGACGGGCGAGGTCTACGCGACGATCGCGGGCCAGACGCAGCCCCAGCTTATCGGCCAGCTTACGATGGCGGCGTTCGTCAACGACGCTGGTCTCGAGCCCATGGGCGGCAACCTTTATCGGCAGACGCAATCGTCCGGCGATCCGGTCACGGGCGTGCCCGGAGATGCTGGTTTCGGACGTATCCACCAGGGCTATCTCGAAAACTCCAACGTCGATGCGGTGAAGGAGATCACGCAGCTCATTTCGGCGCAGCGCGCCTATGAAATGAACTCGAAGGTCATCCAGACGGTCGATGCGATGTACGGCACTGTCGCCAACAACATGCGGTAGGCGTGAAAAGGAGCGGTGACGACCATGGTGCAGGCTTTTAGACCCGTCATTTCCAGAATGCGGGGCTGGTTCGCGCCTGTGGCGTGCTTAGCTCTCTGCGTGGTTGCCGCCTTGCCCGCCGTGCCGGCTCTCGCAGCCGAGCGCGTGCTGCCGGTTCCGCGCGTGACCATCTATCCCGGCGACGTGATCGCCGACACCATGCTGGTCGACCGGGTTTTTCGAAGCCCCGACTTCGAAGGCCCTGGCTTCGCCGGTGCGCGGGAGGAGCTGATCGGCAAGGTGGCGCGCCAGACGCTGCTTCCGAATGCGCCGATCGCAGCAACCGGCATTCGTGAGCCTTTTGCCGTCAAGCAAGGACAGCCCGCGGTCGTCATCTTCCAGTCGGGCGCGCTTATCATCTCTTCCGTGGCGGTGCCGCTTCAGGCCGGCTCGGCAGGCGAGATCATCAGCTTGCGCAATACGGAAGCGGGGACCACGATCCGCGGCGTCGTGCAGGCAGACGGAACGGTGCGGGTGGGCATGTGATGATGCGCTGCCTCACGCTCTTCGCTCTTTTCATCCTGATGAGTCTACCGGCGAGCGCGGGCGGCGACGGGGTGCGAATAAAAGACATCACGGCCGTGCAGGGCGTCCGCGCGAACCAGTTGATCGGCTACGGTCTCGTCGTTGGCCTCAACGGTACGGGAGACAGCTTGCGCAACTCGCCGTTCACGGCGCAGTCGCTGCAATCCATGCTCGACCAGATGGGCGTCAACATCCGAAATGCCAATTCGCGGACCAAGAACATCGCGGCGGTGCTCGTCACGGCGGATCTTCCGCCGTTCGCAGGACCGGGCTCACGCATCGACGTCACGGTGTCGTCGCTGGGTGACGCCACGTCGCTTGCGGGCGGATCGCTGGTCATGACGCCGCTCAACGGCGCGGATTCGGCCATTTACGCGGTTGCGCAAGGGCCGGTTGCGGTCAGCGGGTTCTCGGCGACGGGACGGGCGGAATCGCTCAGCCAGAACGTGCCGACGACGGGGCGCATTCCGAACGGCGCCCTGGTGGAGCGGGAAGTCGCGGGCTCGCTCGACGACGAAGGCACGCTCGTGCTCGAGCTGCGCAATCCTGACTTCAGCACGGCGGTTCGCATCGCGGATGCGATCAACGACTACACCACGCACAAGTACGGCAAGCGGACGGCGCGCGAGCAGGATCTGAGAAGCGTTGCGCTCGAAAGGCCCTACAACGTGAATGCGGCCCGTTTTCTGGCGGAGATCGGGGAGCTCTTCACCCATGCCGATGGCCCCGCCCGCGTCGTGATCGACGAGCGCACCGGAACGGTGGTGATCGGCCGCGACGTGCAGATCGCGACGGTTGCCGTTTCGCATGGAAGCCTCACGGTGCGCATCACCGAGGGCGCCAAGGTCTCGCAGCCCGAGCCGTTCTCGGATGGGCAGACGGTGGTGGTTCCGGAAAGCTTCGTGACGGTCAACCAGGAAGGCGCGAATCTCGCGATCATGGGCGGCACGAACCTGGAGACGCTCGTGCGCGGGCTCAACATGATGGGGCTCAGGCCGACCGGGATCATCGCCATTCTTCAAGCGATCAAAACTTCGGGTGCCCTGCAGGCGGAGCTCGTGGTGCAATGAGGCGGCAGCAGGCTCATGACTGGCGGTTTGACCGGATAGAGGCGCAGGCGCTGCCGCGCGGTTTGGAAATCGCCTTCTGGCTTGCAGCACTGTTGCTCGTCGCGGCGCTCTGGTCGCCGGCGTCCGCTCAGCAGGGCTGGATGCCGACCGTCGCCACGACGCCGGGCGGAACTTTCAACGCGCCGCCGCCGGGTTCGGCCAACCGGCCTGCCGCTACGATCGATCCGCGCTTTTTCCCCGCGCAGCGGAACACGCCGCCAAATGTGCGCAACCCACTTCCCCAGGGCGCCTGGTCGCCGATCGTAACGGGGGCCATCCCGCAGCCTCGCGCTACGACGCCTGCAGCCGGGGCTCGCCCGGTTCCGGACGCGACCGTTCCACCGCTTGCGGGGCCGACGCCGATCAGGCCACTCACCGCGCAACCGGTTGCGCCGGCGCAGGCCGTGGCGGCAGCGGCTGAAAATGCAGCGGCTGCGAAGGCGCCTGAGGCTGCCGCGGGCGAATCTGCGCCTGCAACTGACAACGGCACGCTCTTCAAGAAGCCGGGTCCTTTGGACGCGCTGCCCCCTAATGCGACCGCGGCGCAACAGTACTGCTTCAATACCGCGGATACGGCGGCAGATGCCCGCTTTGCCTGGCAGGCCAAGAAAATCAAGGAAATGGAAGCGGAGCTCGACAAGCGCGCGCAGCTGCTCGAGTCGAAAACGCTGGAGTACAAGCGCTGGCTCGAACGGCGCGACGAGTTCTCACGTAAGGCTCACGAAAAGCTCGTGGGGTTTTATTCGCGGATGCGGCCCGATGCGGCGGCGGTGCAACTCGCAACGCTCGACGAGGAGATGGCCGCGGCCGTGGTGACCAAGCTCGAAACGAAGGTGGCCAGCCAGATCATGGGTGAGATGGACCCTGAGCGGGCTGCCAAGATCGCGACGATCATCTCGGGTGCCGCGAAAGTTCCGCCTGAACGACGGCGCGCTGCCGGACAGGCGGGGGGTGCTGCGCCGGAGCCGCCCGCGAGGGAAGCTCCTCAGCCGCAGCGGCCGGGAACATGACGAGGTGAGCCATGACGAGGATCTGTCTTTGGCGGAAGCCGGCGCTCTCGAGGCGGCCGGCCCTCGTCGTTGTTGCGCTCACGCTGTTTGCGGGCGGCTGTGCCAATGACATCCGTGATTTTAACCGCGAGCCGGCGCTGAGCGCGGTGGGGTCGGGATTGCTTGCCGACCGCGTCCCGCTGCCCGCGGAGCCGACGCCGCAGCCGGCCTATCGGCCTGGAAACTCGATCTGGCAGGATGGGAGCGCCGATCTTTTCCGCGATCCGCGTGCGCGCAAGATCGGCGACGTTGTGACGGTCAAGATCTCGATCAAGGACAAGGCGAACCTCGACAACAACTCCAAGCGGTCGCGTGACGCCACGACCAAGCTCAAGCCGAAGATCGGCTACGATCTCGCGACGTCCGGCGGCCTCAACCACACCGGCGATATGTCCGTCAACGTGGAGGCCGATGCGGAGACCTCGACGGACAGCAAAGGCGGCATCACCCGGTCCGAGAGCATCGAGCTTCTGGTGGCGGCCGTCGTCACCGGCGTGCTGCCGAACGGCAACCTGATCATCAGCGGCAGCCAAGAGGTGCGGGTGAACTTCGAAGTCCGCGAGCTCAGCGTGGCGGGCATCGTGCGGCCGCGCGACATCTCGACCGACAACGCCGTGGCCTATGACAAGATCGCGGAAGCCCGCATCTCCTACGGTGGCCGCGGTCGCATCACGGAAGTGCAGCAGCCGGCGGTGGGCCAGCAACTGTTCGACCTTCTCACGCCCTTCTAAGGAGAACCGGCGGTGGCGAAGAGCGATGCCAAGGGTGACGGGAAGGGCGGTGGCGGCGGTCTGATCGGGATCATTGTCGTGACCCTGCTGGCGCTCGGATTTGGAGCCGGGTTCGGTTTCTTTCTCGACGGCAAGCTGAAGAGCGCGGCTGAAGCGAACGCCAAGCAGAAGGCGAAGGAGCCCGAGGCGCAGGAGCCGGTCAAATCCACAGTGCCTTCCACCGCTAAGCTCGTCACCATGACGCCGATCGTGGCCAATCTCGCCGAGCCCAAGGATGCCTGGATTCGCATCGAGGCATCGCTGTTGATGGATGACATGCCCCAGGGCGCCGATACCTTGGCGGCCCAGCTCGCCGAGGATTTCGTTGCCTACCTCCGCACGGCGACGCTCGCGCAGTTCGAGGGGCCGAGCGGGTTCCAGAACCTCCGGGAGGATTTCATCGATCGCGCCACCATTCGTGACCGCACGCATATCAAAGATGTCATCATTCATGGCGTGGTGATCGAATGAGACGTCTCGCCGCTTTCTCCGTGCTCATGCTTCTGCTGGTGCTTCCGAGCGCTGCTCTGGCGCAGGGGTTGAACCTCGAGGGCCTGTTGCCGGCGGGCGAGCAGACGGTCAGCGGGCGCATGGTGCAGATCATCCTGATCGTCACCATGCTGTCGGTGGCGCCCGGCATCCTCATGATGGTGACGTGCTTTACACGGTTTGTGATCGTGCTCTCGCTGCTGCGGTCGGGTCTCGGACTGCAGACGACGCCCGCGAACATGATCCTCGTGAGTCTGGCCTTGTTCATGACCTTCTACGTGATGGCGCCGACCTTCGACAAAGCCTGGCAGAACGGACTCAAGCCTTTTGCCGAGAACAAGATCAGCGAGGAGGAGGCGTATGTTCAGATCACGCAGCCGCTGCGGGAGTTCATGCGGGCCAACGTGAGGCCCAAGGATCTCGAGCTGTTCGAGGATCTCGCGCAGGAGCGCTTTGGTCCCCGTCCCGCCGATGCGGAGGTGGAGCTGCGCGTCTTGATCCCCGCGTTCATGATTTCGGAGCTGAGGCGCGGCTTCGAGATGGGCTTTCTCGTGGTGCTGCCATTCCTCGTCATCGACCTGATCGTCGCCACGCTCACCATGTCCATGGGCATGATGATGCTACCGCCCACTGTCATGAGCCTTCCGTTCAAGGTGCTGTTCTTCGTGCTGATCGACGGGTGGAATCTGCTCATTGGCGGGCTCGTGCGCTCGTTCCCATGAGGCAAAGCTCCGAATTTTACGGAGGGGAGCAAGGCCGGATTAACCGTGGATCAATACCTCGACGCTATAACTTCGATTAGTGGCAGATTGGGTTGGGGGGCAAGGCCCTAAGCACGGTGCCGCGAGTGTAAAAGAACGGCCGTAGTCGCGGTCGCGGTGGTGTAGCGTAAAGGTAGTAGTAATGAGTAGCATCAATACGAACATCGCGGCGATGACCGCGTTGCAGTCGTTGAACCAGACCAACAAATCCATGTTGGTCACGCAGAATCGGATTTCGACCGGTCTTCGCGTAGGCAATGCATCCGACAACGCTGCCTATTGGTCGATCGCAACGACCATGCGCTCCGACCGTAGCGCCGTTTCGACCGTATCCGACGCGCTCGGTTTGGGATCGGCCACTGTCGACGTCGCCCTGCAGGGCACGGAAGGGGCGATCAAGATCGCCGGCCAAATCAAGGACAAGCTGCTAGCCGCACGCACACCTGGTCTTGACCGCGTCAAGATCCAGTCGGAAATCACGCAGCTTCAGGAATCTCTGAGAAGCGCCGTCACTTCATCGAATTTCTCGGGCCAGAATTGGCTTGCGGCTG